>WPCK01088233.1_pt1 | contig 430794 bp, 422 predicted proteins | sample 5399851 | NCBI WGS metagenome assembly WPCK01 (sample SAMN12869471, study PRJNA574797) | sludge metagenome | isolation source: wastewater treatment of pH11 | place: China:Beijing | collected 2019-05-20
AGGTTGCCCACGTGTTACTCACCCGTCCGCCGCTAAGATTTAAAAGCAAGCTTTTAAATCTCCGCTCGACTTGCATGTATTAGGCACGCCGCCAGCGTTCGTCCTGAGCCAGGATCAAACTCTCCATAAAAGTGTTTGATATAGCTCAAAAAAATAATTCATTGACGAGATATTTACTATCTCTTTAATTCGCTTGGCTGTGTGTTCAGTTTTCAAAGAACAATTTCCTAACCTGTCGCATCTCAACAACAGGAATTTTATTATATCACGATAACTTTATCGCGTCAACAACTTTTTGAAATGTTGTTTTCAAGTCACTCAAATCAGCGACTTTATTAATATAACATTTCTCAACCTCCGAGTCAATACCTTTCAAAAAGTTATTCAACTCAGAAAGCATGTGTCATTTAAGCGACAAAATTTATTATATCATTTTGAACAGCAAAGTCAACATCATGCAATAATTTATTTTTTATAGTAATAACGATAGAAGACATCCATTCGTTCCGTTTCAACTTTCACAAGATCTATCACTCCTTTTTGAACTAGATATTCGACTAGGACAACAAGATCGTCACCATACTCTTTTAACAACGGATGACACGAAAGAGCCTCAATACTCCAAGGTTCATCAGTTTCCTTCATCACCTCTAGTAAGTGACTTGCTCCATACTTCATTTTTGAAGTGATCGCAAAATGTATAGCTATAAGCAAAAGATCAATCCGCTTCTCAATACTTTCCTCACCTGTTACCATTTCGTCATACAACTTATAAATCTCTGGTTCTAACTGTTTTACTTGTTGCCAAACAGTTACCTCCGGATAGAACCCATGTTCAATAACAGATAACCTAGCTAAATGATGCAATGAATTCAATGTAGAATTAAAAGCATCTAGAAAATGTCCCTTATTATAGAAACGTTTAGCCTCTGAATACTTTCGAACCAACCTTGATAATTCAACAGCTATCTTATATCTTCTACTAGTAATAGGGAATTCCTTGATTGCATTCTTAAGCTTCGAAATATACCCATCTTTCTCAATAACGATTTCTCCATTAAGCAGCCATTCAACCAAACGTCGATCCTCTCCATTAATTAATATACGAGAAACACGTTCAGCTTCAATAGTCCGATACTCAATAGACTTATGTAAAACGTTATAATGAACAATAGAATGTCGATCTAACTTTTCTACAATTCGAATCAGAGAAGCATCCAACTCAGTCTCATCGCTTGTATCTTTATCAACATATAACAAACCTAACGTATTTTTGTCACCTATTGTTTGGTCTATTATGATCTTTAATAAATGCTCCACTTACTCTCCCCCTAATCGAACCACTCTACAAATAAATGTTCGACAACCATTCACTTATCCCTTCTAGAGCAAAAAATTACTTCATGTAAAATTGTGAGCTATTTACTATCGAAAAATATCATCGCAATAGTTACTGTAATACAAATGTTTATGCTATACTTTATTAATGTAGGGAATAGAAACTTTTACGGAGGTCACTACATTGTCATTTAAATATAGTAGCAAAATTAATAAGTTCCGCACAATAGCATTAGCTCTTGTTTTTATCGGGATCATTATTATGTATGGAGGCATTTTCTTTCAAGCTTCCCCATTTTTAATGACCTTATTTATGGTGCTGGGTTTTCTATGTATTATCTTAAGTACAATCGTTTACTTTTGGGTTGGGATGATTTCCACAAAAACGGTACAAGTTATCTGTCCAAGTTGTGCAAAACCAACAAAAATGCTTGGAAGAGTAGATGCTTGTATGTATTGTAACGAACCTTTAACTTTAGACAAAGAGCTTGAGGGTAAAGAATTTGATATTAAATACAATCGAAAAATGTAAACAAAAAAAAGAAGTGCCTTTAAGTTAAGGCGCTTCTTTTTAATGCTGTTCTTTTTTCGAACACTCTGGACAAAGTCCATAAATTTCCATGCGATGACTCTTCACTTTAAAACCAGTTACATGTTCTGCCAACGTTTCCACTTCATCTAATCCAGGATAATGAAAATCTACGATCTTTTCGCAACTTTCACAAATCACATGGTAATGATCAGAAGTAACGCAGTCGAACCTACTTGAAGAATCACCATAAGTTAATTCTCTAACTAGACCAACATCTTTAAAAACACGTAAGTTATTGTATACCGTAGCTACACTCATATTAGGAAACTTACCTTCTAAAGCTTTATATATTTCATCCGCTGTAGGGTGAGTATACGCATTATACAAATACTCTAATATGGCATGACGTTGAGGTGTCATACGAACTTTCGTACTTTTTAAAGAGTCAAGTGCTTCTTGCAGACGATGTGCCATATAACAACACCTCTCCTTAAATATGAATTCTTACATTGTAATATTTATAATTAGTATAGTATATACCTACAAATTCTGTCAACGTAAACAACAAACCCGTGTTGAAAACTACTTTATCAACATTCCACCTTCAATTAATATCCTTTAGATAGATCAATCACATTACATAATTCAGTATCCCCTACTAAAAAACTTCGAAGGTTATTCTCAAATATATCCATCGCTCTCATTTGGTACTGCGCTGAAATTCCAGAGATATGCGGAGTAACAGTAACATTCTCCATTCCCCAAAACGGATGATCGCTCGGCAACGGTTCTTTTTCAAATACATCGAGGACCGCGTGGGCAATCAGACCTTCGTCTAATGCTACCAGTAAATCCTTTTCAACAACTGTTTCACCCCTGCCAATATTGATAAAAACAGCATGCGATTGCATTTGATTAAAAAGCCCCTTATTTAATATCCCCTTCGTATTGGGAGTACTCGGTAACACCGAAACGATAAAATCACTTTGAGAGATGAGTTTCTTAATTTTATCCATCGTTATCATTTCATCAAATCCCGGAACAGGAGTACCGTCACTATTCAATCCAATCGTCTTCATTTGAAAGACTTTAGCGTAATTTGCTATTTCCGCTCCGATAGCCCCAGCACCGAGAATACCTATCGTTTTCCCGTATAACTCAACCAATTCAATTGAATGATCCCATCGCTTCTGCTGTTGGCTATCCCAAAGCTTTCTTGTTTGTTTTGTTACTTGTAACATCATCGCAATTGTATACTCCGCCATCGGAATTTTATGAATTCCCCTGGCATTGGTAACGGTAATTCCCTGATCCTTAATCGCAGTAAATGGCAATCTTTCTACTCCAGCAGAAATAACCATAACCCATTTTAACTTCGGCATTTTCGTTATAATTTTCGTTGTGAGATCATCACCGTATGTTAGTAAAATCTCAGTATCAGGCAACTCAGTCGCCGCTTCCTTTATATTTTCATAAAAAAAGAACGTGACTTCAGGAAATACCGTTATTAATCGTTCTTTAATAGGTGTATTCAATTTCGCTGTTGATACAACTTTCATATAGTCTTCCCCCCTGAAAATAAAAAAGAGCGAGAATACCGACTATTCTCGCAAAAGTTGTTTGAGTGGGTAAAAACACTTACGTAATTTATCTCTATTCCAAAGAAAAGCATCTGTATAGACAAACGTCATGTTTTTCTCTTTTTTAGTTGGCAATTGTTTATAACGCTCCAAAGATTTTACGAAAGTGTTAAAGATTATCTTTGATAAATTGTAAGGCTTCCGTCACATGATCTTTTACTTTCACCTTACGCCATTCCTTCACAAGCTTACCTTCTCCATCAATGATAAATGTAGACCGTTCAATTCCCATATACTCTTTACCGAAGTTTTTCTTTAGTTTCCAGACACCGTAAGCCTCTGCAAGCTGATTGTCTTCATCAGCAAGTAACAGAAATGGCAAGCCATGTTTTTCAATAAACTTATCGTGGCGTGCCAGTGGATCAGGACTCACTCCTAGTATAACGGCATTTACCTCTTCGAAACTTTGATGATGATCTCGAAAATCACAAGCCTGAGTTGTACAACCAGGAGTCATATCTTTCGGATAAAAATATAAAACCAAATTCTTACCACGGAAATCAGACAACTTCACTGTTTCACCATTACTTGCCTCACACGAGAAATCAGGCGCCATCTCACCAATACTTATCGTCATCAATTACCCTCCATTCGAATAACAAATCTAGAATTATTCAATTATCATTCAGAATTTCTCTTATAAGGGTAACCAAATCTATCCATGAATACAACTAATTCGCTTTGACTCTCTCTTTTAACTGCATAACAGTAGAAACAACAAACGCAGTAGGAAGTAAGTAGCCAAAAAATGCTTCCAACATCGCTACCCATCGCCCAATACCTAATGGGGTTATATCCCCGTAACCAACTGAAAGAATTGTTACAACGCTAAAATACATCGCATCCTCTAACAGGTGAAAAAACGATCCTCCAACCTCATAGCTTCCTTCAGTCAAAACCTCTAGCCCCATTAACTGTAACGAGATATAAATACACCCAAATCCCATGGCGACCGTCATGTAAACAAGTAACAAAATAATAAAATTTCGAATAGAGATTTGTTTTCCTTTTAGGATCGGCTTGTTTTTTAACAACAAGAGGACACTCATCATAATCCCAACCACCGCTACGAAAATGATCAAATATAAGAAGATAACATCCATAAATAAAACCACCTCTCCAAATTGTATGAAGACGCGGTTCGATTTAGGACAGGCAAAGTTTTAGTTCCCTGCACCTCGATATTTCTTAACACCTGCATTCCATAAGAAAACAGCAATACCTAGAAATAGAAATCCCATCACAGGCGTTAAAAACGCATAATGGTACCATTCCTCTCTATTCAGAAAATAAGCAGCAGGATAAACACCCACAAAGGCAAACGGTAAAATCCACGTTAAAATATAGCGAATGACACGATGATAAATATCAACAGGGTACCTTCCATAATTCCCGATGTTATACATCATCGGCATGATATCAGTGCGACTATCTGACCAAAAGCCGATACTTGCTAGCGAGATGAAAATCCCAGCATAAATGAAAGCTCCACCGATGACCATAGCAATAAAAATTAATAGATCATACCAAGCAACCGTAAGTCCTAAATTCATTCCTGCATAATACATAATCGCCAAACCGGTAATAACACCAAAAAGCGACTCTAGTTCCATTCGCTCCATAATAATCTGAAAAAGACTATGAATTGGCCTTGTTAACACTCGGTCCATTTCACCTTTTACAATATAACGGTCGTTAAAGTCCCATATATTAAAAAAAGCCGAAAATAGCGCATAAGGTACTAAAAAGAAACCATAAATAAAAATAATTTCATCTCGACTCCAGCCACTTAAAAATGTGGTATGTCCAAAAACAACTAAAATAAAAATTAAGTTAACCGCTTGGAACAACAAATCGGAGAAGATTTCAACAACCGTATCGACACGGTAAGCCAACCTAGTTTTTAAATATTGAGAGGCGTATTGCAAGAAAATTTCTATATAAAACATTTCTCTTAGCCCCCCTGCACAATCAGTTGTTTTCTTGCAATCACCCATAAAAATTGAATTGGCACGATAAGAATTAACGCCCAAAATGCTTGCAACAACACCGCTGTATAAATTTCATTACCAACAAAACCTTCTGTAAAAATCATACTCGGGATATAACTGATCGCCTGAAAAGGTAAGTAAGACATTAGCGATTGAGCCCAAAGTGGATAGAAGGAGATCGGAAGTAACAATCCTGAAAACAAATCAATTACAACTCGCTTTGCTCGAATAAGTCCTGAATTATTAAATAGGAAGAATGTCATAATTCCAGTTAAAAGATTAATTTGGGTATTAACAATAAAACTAAAAATCAATGATACAAAAAACATCAACCAGGTAGACAAACTCGCAGAAATACTTATCGGAAATATTAGCGCCACGATAAACATGCCCGGAACTGAGAAAAACAATAGACGGAACAAACCTTCTCCGAGCCCCTGCATCGTTTTCATCCCAAGATAATTGTAAGGTCGAATTAATTCAATAGCTACTTTTCCATCCTTAATTTCATTTGCAATTTCACGGTCAATGTTATTAAAGTAAAACGCTCGAGCCATCCAAGCTACCGCGACATAGGTAGTCATTTGCAGAACAGATAAACCTTGAATATCTTCCTTTCCCCCATAGATGGCTGTCCATAGGAAATAATAGGCACCAATATTAATGCTATAAATTAAAATCCCACTATAATAGTTTGTTCGATAAGCTAGCATCATTAGAAAACGAACTCTGATCATTTCTAAATACTTACTCATGAAGTCGCCATTCCTTCTTCATATATTTTCCTAATAATCTCTTCGGTCGAGACTTCATTAATGCGAACATTTTTAATAGGATTTTTCTGTACAACAACACTAATAAGTTCTGAGATCACCCGCTCATCCCCATCCACATTAGCAATCCAGGTAGTCGCATCTTTTTTCTCCCAGTGTACTTTTGTATTTGTCGGTAAACTTTCACCGCTAACTTCAGACAAAAACTCAAATTCTACCTGCTTTCCTTCAACTGCACTTTCTTGCAGGCGATCGAGTCTGCCATCATACACGATTTTTCCTTCATCTAATAAGACGACTCTCTCACAGAGTGCTTCGATATCTGTGATGTCATGGGTAGTTAATATAATGGTTGTTTTATAATTCTCATTGATTTCTTTTAGGAACTTCCTGATCTTTAACTTTACTAGAACATCCAAGCCAATCGTCGGTTCGTCTAAGAAAAGCAAGGGTGGGTTATGAATAAGTGCAGCAGCAAGCTCACAACGCATTCTCTGCCCCAATGAAAGCTTCCTTACTGGTTTATCTAACAGAGGTCCAATTTCCAACGTTTCAATGACATGACCCATATGATTTTCGTAATCTTCATCTGAAACACGATATACCTTTTTCAATAATCGAAACGATTCCTGTACAGCAATATCCCACCATAACTGAGATCTTTGACCAAAAACAACACCAATTGTGCGCACAAACTCTTCACGCTGTTTATGTGGGTCCATACCATTTACTCGAATCGTACCGGATGTTGGTGTTAAAATCCCCGTTAGCATCTTAATCGTTGTAGATTTACCAGCCCCATTTTCACCGATATAACCTACCATTTCTCCTTGCTTTACATTCAAAGTAATATTATCGACAGCCGCTAACACTTTATAATTCCTTGTAAACAAATCACGAAAAGCCCCGGATAACCCAGAACGACTTGAGTAGGATTTAAATTCTTTTCGTAGATTTTGTACCTCAATTACATTCATGATTTATCATTCCTTCTGATTTTTTCAGCTAATCTAGTTTAACTCGTTGATGCTATTCCATCAAGTAGTTCGCTGTGTAGCCAAATTATTTCTGGGTATGCTAAGTGAGATAATCCGTTTCAGTGAGGTGATACCATTGAGAAAGGTACTCATTTGTTGCATAATTCTATTTGGTTTTCTTACTGCCTACTCAGCGTTTCAACCAATTGACCTGTCCGATCCAAAACAATCCAATAAAATGGAACTCGAGCCTTTAGAAGCAGAAGATGTTCAAGCCTTCGAAGAACGAGTACCTCAGATAACACAAACCAAACCAAATCAAAGCAGTAGACCTTTTTCTATAAGAAAACCTCCTAAACCATTAACGATGCTTTTATTTGGCGTTGATAAAACAACTGACGAAAAATATGGGCGCTCAGATTCGATCATGCTCGCTCTTGTCCAACCGAAAACAAAAGAGCTTATGTTAATGTCTATTCCTCGGGACACTTATATCGAAATCCCTGGACATGGGTTCCATAAACTAAATCGCTCATTTCAATTAGGCGGACCAGAGTTAACCAAACAAACCGTTTCAAACTGGCTAGGTATTAATATAGAAGAAACAGCCTCTATTGACTATGCCAATTTTGAAAAAATGATTGATTTAATCGGTGGGATTGAAATGGACGTTGACCGTCGTATGGCTCACAACGAATTCGTAGTTGAAGAAGGGTTACAAAAGCTCACCGGGAAACAAGCCTTGTATTTTGTGCGCTTCCGAAAAAGTTTAGACGGAAAACACGATAGTGATTACAAACGCACGGAAAGACAGCGCCAATTATTAACGAAATTATCCCATGAACTTTTAAAGAAACGGACATTTAGAGAATCTTTTTCATTATTAAAGTCTATCTTCAAGACAGTAGATACAACCTTGTCCTTACAGCAGATTATCACATACGGAAGCCACTTTTCTTCCGATTTTTCTGCAGAAAAAATGACAACACTGTCAATTACAGGTGAAGGTCAAAGGCGCAACGGACTTTGGTACGAGATAATTCCTGACAAAGAGCTGGAAGAAAAGCGAGGATTAATCAAAGAATTTTTGAAGTTGGAGGAAGACTCTCCATAACTGTATATTCAGAATTTTCACTGTAAGAATATACAACTTCCCCTCCCTATTTTTCGTTTACATTTAACGTTTACTTTCGTTACAATACAGATATCTTTGTTAGTAGTTGGGAGAGAGTTTTAATGGAACGTAAACAATCAGATATTTTATATGAAGAAGCACAACAACACATCGTCGGAGGCGTTAATAGCCCATCAAGGTCCTACAAAGGAGTTGGCGGAGGGACTCCAATTTTTATGGAAAAAGCAAAAGGAGCCTACTTCTGGGACGTCGATGGAAATAAGTACATTGATTACTTAGCAGCCTACGGCCCAATCATTACCGGACATGCCCATCCTCATATTACTAAAGCAATTACCACCGCTGCTGAAAATGGCGTTCTATATGGCACTCCAACAGCGCTCGAAGTTACATTTGCAAAAATGCTCAAAGAAGCGATTCCATCTATGGAGACAATTCGCTTCGTCAACTCAGGAACAGAAGCTGTCATGACAACAATCCGAGTGGCACGAGCTTACACAGGTCGCGATAAAATCATTAAATTCGCTGGCTGCTACCACGGCCATTCTGATTTAGTGTTAGTTGCAGCAGGGTCTGGACCATCTACGTTAGGTACTCCGGATTCTGCAGGAGTACCCAAAAGTATCGCTCAAGAAGTGATTACTGTTCCCTTTAATGATATCGACGCCTATGAGCAGGCTCTTCAAAAATGGGGTAAAGAGATCGCTGCCGTACTAGTGGAACCAATTGTCGGCAACTTCGGTATCGTCGAGCCTTTCCCTGGATTTCTAGAAAAAGTAAATGAACTTACACACAACGCTGGGGCATTAGTGATTTATGATGAGGTTATTACCGCTTTCCGTTTCATGTATGGCGGTGCACAGAACCTTTTAGGAGTAGAACCTGATATTACTGCCCTCGGAAAAATTATCGGAGGCGGCCTACCGATCGGTGCATATGGCGGCAAAAAAGAAATCATGGAACAAGTAGCTCCTCTTGGCCCAGCTTATCAAGCAGGAACAATGGCCGGAAACCCAGCTTCAATAAGTGCAGGTATTGCGTGCCTTGAAGTCTTAAGCCAACCTGGTGTCTACGAACAATTAGACAAGCTTGGCGATATTCTCGAACAAGGGATTTCAACACTCGCCCAAACGTATGATGTCCCAATTACGATTAATCGGCTTAAAGGAGCATTAACGATCTATTTCACAACTGCTAAAGTTACAAACTACGATTTAGCTGAACAAACAGATGGCGAAACGTTCGCTAAATTTTTCAAACTTATGATTAATGAGGGCATTAATTTAGCTCCGTCTAAATACGAAGCATGGTTTTTAACCACAGAGCACACAGAAGCAGATATTTCCTATACATTAAAAGCCGTAGAAAACGCATTCAAATCCCTAAAAAATGCATAAATATACAAAGACAACCTCTAGAAAACTGTCATTTTCTAGAGGTTGTCTTTTTTACCCATTGGAAACGTTTACATTACGGACTAATAACGGACAACTCCCCTCCATAACAACCTCTCTTTCCTGAATATCACATCCAAAAAAATGAATAAATCGATTGATTTATTTTATAACTCATTGTATACTTGTTTTATAATTCTGACTAATTTTTTCGATTGATTTTGATGAAATTAATGCCAAAAAGAGATTGATTTTGGTTTGTTACACCAAAAATGGACCTTAGCTTCTTTGAGTAACGATTATGAGCGAGGCTGTTTATTTTTACTTAGGAGGTGAAGGTCAGCATATTCTGACCAAGACGAATGAAAAAAAGATGGAGTCCTGAAAACTTTACTGGTTTTAAAAATCATGAACACGATGCCTGTGGCATTGTATCTGCAATTGAAAAAAAGCGGATACCGACGAAGAAAAACATCGATGACGTAATTAGTGCTCTTGTAAAAATGAACCATCGTGCTGGCTTTATTAATGAAGAAGGTGATGGTGTCGGGATCCATATTGATATCCCACGTGAGCTTTGGAAAGAAAAACTACAACACTTGAATCAAGACCCTGAACTTGTAACAAATCCTAATTTTGTGGTTGGGCATATTTTCATTAGTAAACAAACGGATGTAGAAAAAGCGAAGGAAACGATACGCGCTTCTTTCGCTAACGCCAACTTAGACATTGTCTTTGAATCAGATCAAGTAACAAACACCTCTGCACTTGGTCCAATGGGGCAACGAGAAGAACCATGTTTTTGGCAAGTCGCCTTACTATCAAAAAATCATGTCGAAAAACTTTCCGGTACATTATTTGACTTAACAATTGAAATTGAGAAAGACTTGGCAGTCCATGTAGTATCCCTAAGCCAACACCATGCCATATATAAAGTATTGGGTGCGGGCGACATTTTACCTAAATTTTATCATGACTTAGCAAATCCATTAGTCGCTTCAACAATGACTCTTGGACACAACCGTTATTCAACAAATACCCTTTCTAATTTCTTCCGTGTTCAACCATTTAGCGTTATTGGCCATAACGGTGAAATTAATACGATAGCAAAACTTCGCGAAGAAGCGGCAATGTTAGGCGTTCCATTAGTAGACGGCGCTAGTGATTCCCAAGACTTAAGCCGTACTCTAGAGACCTTTATTGCCAAACATAATTACTCATTATTCGAAGCCTTAGAGATCATGTTCCCACCTATTATTAATGAAATAAAAGCTTTTCCAGAACACTTGCAGGATCTTTATACTTACATTCGAGAAGCTTGGGGACATTTTGCTCAAGGACCTGCTGGAATTATCTCGCGTTATGGCAATGAAGCGGCCTTTTCATTGGACTCTCTAGGATTACGACCGCTTTGGATGCTTGAAAATGAAAGTTCTTATTATTTTTCATCAGAACAAGGGATTCTCCCTTCAAGTGAATTTGTTGCTGAACCAAAACCACTTGCACCTGGTGAAAAAGTAGGAATGAAATGGAATGAAGACGATACAATCCAAGTGTTTTATCATGAGGAAGTACAACAAGAGGTTTATAACCGCATGAAAGAACGCCTAAGTGTCAGTGACAGTCGTTTACGACTCGTTCCAACTATAGAAAAAATTAATGTACCACATAAAATGAAATTAAAAGTTACGAACAATTACTATTCAGCATTTGGATGGGAACGTGAACACATTCAAATGGTAGAGCAAATGGCAGAAAAAGGGGTAGAGCCAATCCGCTCTCTAGGTCATGATGCACCTTTAGCAGCTCTAGATCCTGGTCGCAAAAATTTGGCTGATTTTATTAAAGAAAGTGTTGCCGTTGTTACAAATCCAGCGATTGATCGTGACCGTGAAATGGAGCATTTCTCGACTCGTGTTATTGTTGGCAAACGACCATCGCTATTTAAGGAAGCAGCTTTTAATGTTGTTGAGCTTGTATCCCCTTTAGTAGTTGAAGGAACAGCCGGTGAACACTTGGCTAGCAAGGAAAATCATCCATCCTACGAGCAAGTCATTGAGCATTTTAGTAAAACAGGTCAAGTGTACTATCTAGCACTTTCTTTTTCAAAAGAAGAGTCTATCGCCGACGCTCTAGGAAGTCTTGTTAGCGAAGCTACTACTGCGATTGAAACTGGCGCTGCGGTATTAGTTTTTGATGACGAAAAAGCCCATAAAGATGATCAATTATGGTTAGATCCAAGTTTAGCTGTTTCGGCACTTGATCAAGGTCTTACTGAAAATCAGCTACGTCGTCATTGTTCAATTATTGTTCGCTCAGCTAGCATCCGTTCTCTCCATGATATTGCCGTTTTATTTGGCTTAGGGGCAGATGTCATAAATCCTTATTTAATGTTTGCCACTGTGGTAGAACAAATTGATGCACCAGCAATTCAGTTATTTACTGCCTTAAATAAAGGGTTAGAAAAAGTTATCTCAACTCTTGGCATTCATGAACTTCGTGGATATGGCCGTTTGTTCTCTGCTATGGGGTTAAATAAAGAAGTAGCTGAAGTTTTAAACATTGTAAATTTTCTAGGCTCAACTGAGGTTGTCTTTAACTTTGAAACAATGAAACAGGATAGCTTAGCACGTGCTGAGGATTTTCACAAAGAAAGTGTAAGACCCGGAAAGCTGTTCCACTTCTTCCCTCGTATCTGGAAGTCTATTGGAGATTTAGCATCCGGTAACGCTCCTTACGAAGACTATAAAAATAAGTTAGAAGAACAAGAACTGAAAAATCCGATTTCTATTCGACATCTAACAGATTTAGTAAAGTCTTCAAAATCGTTAAACCCGGAAGATGTTGATGTGAGCGTAAAAAAACACAGCTTGCCATTTATGATTTCTTCGATGTCATTCGGATCTCAAAATGAGATTGCCTTTAGAGCTTACGCTGAAGCCGCAGATCGCCTAAACATGATCTCTTTTAATGGTGAAGGCGGAGAAATTAAAGATATGCTTGGCAAATACCCAAATACACGTGGGCAGCAAGTTGCGTCAGGTCGTTTTGGGGTAAACGTCGAGCTACTAAACTCTACAAACTTAATTGAATTAAAGATTGGTCAAGGTGCTAAACCAGGTGAAGGTGGCCATTTACCTGGCTCAAAGGTAACAGCGAAAGTTGCCGCTGCTCGTAATGCGACAACTGGTTCTGATTTAATTTCGCCTTCTAATAACCATGACATTTATTCCATTGAGGACTTGGCACAAATTATTACTGAATTTAAAACAGCGAATGACCAAGCGAAAGTTGCTGTTAAAGTACCAATCGTTCCAAACATCGGTACAATTGCTGTTGGGATTGCAAAAGCAGGTGCTGATTATATTACACTTAGTGGCTTCGATGGGGGAACTGGAGCAGCTCGTGTTCATGCTCTCCAACACGTTGGCTTACCAATTGAAATTGGGGTCAAGGCAGCTCACAATGCTTTACTAGAAGCAGGGTTAAGAAATTCAGTTGAACTTTGGGCTGACGGTGGAATGCGTAGTGCCCTTGACGTTATGAAAGTAATTTTGTTAGGAGCTAACCGAGTTGGTTTTGGTACACTTGCGATGATTGCTGTTGGCTGTACAACATGCCGTGGTTGTCACCTTGATACCTGTCACGTAGGAATTGCTACTCAAATTGAATCAGAAGCGCAAGCTAAAGAACATGGCTTACGTCGTTTTGTGCCTCGCCAATTTGACATGGCTGTTGAGGGACTAATGAATCTTTTCACAGCATTTGGTAAAGAACTTCAAGTGCTAACAGCAGCACTAGGTGCCAAACGCACGCAAGACTTAGTAGGACGCTCAGACTTACTAGAACAAACACGCGGTCTTGAATTGATGGATTTATCTAGCATGTTAGAGGCCATTTCAATCACTGACATTTCTCAATATGAGGCTAAATCGCAAATTGAAGAAGGTCGTTTAGCTGTAGCTGTTGGTGCGGAGTATTTAGACAACAACGTTGAAGAGCTGTCTCTTTCTCGTGAATTCTCCTCAGTAACTGCAGAACAGCGTGTTCTCGGTAGCCGTGTTTCTTGTCACCGCGTCCGTGGAAAGCTTGATGGCTCATATCGAAAATTACCAGAAGTTACCTTAAACTTTAAAAACGGATCTATCCCTGGTAACGGTCTTGGCGCTTATAATAGTGCAGGAGTTGCCATTAATGTCCATGGTGGGGCACAGGATGGTGTTGGTAAAACATCATTTGGAGGCTCATTTGCGATCCTAAAAGCTGAAGGTCGTGACGGAAGATATTACAACGGCTCTGTTGGTAAAGGAGCTGGATACGGCGCTCAACAAGGTCTATTTATGATCCAAGGAAATGCCGATGCTAGAGCTGGAATTAGACTTTCAGGTGCCGATATTATTATCGGTGGGCGCGTCAAGAAACCTTTACGGTCTGATTACTATGCGAACTTAGGAGTCCATGCAAATATTAAAGGCTTTGCCTTTGAATATATGACAAACGGACGTGGCGTTGTCCTTGGAGATCCAGGTCCATGGATCTGCGCAGGTATGACTGGTGGAGTCGTCTACCTTCGTCATCAACCGGAAGTTGGTTTAACAAAAGAGGCTCTGCACAAACGTATCGCTAAAGGTGCAAAGGTTTCCATTCAGCCTTTATCAAATAAAGGTATTGACGATTTAACTGAGCTATTAACAAAGTACAAGGACGTGCTAACTGATAATGGCCAAACAGAAGAAGCAGAAATAGTTGCTATGCTACTAGCTGATCCAGAAGAACACTTCCTGCAAGTTATACCGACAAAAGAACAAGCAGATCCTTCTGTTTCAACAGAGTAATACTCTAATCAGACCAGGTCTCCCTCATGGGAACCTGGTCTTTATATTGCTTTAAAATGAGCTTTACGAGGAGAAGTTGAACTACCTCCCCCTTATTGATTTCTCTTTTCCACAACAAGATGAATGTGGAAGAAATTTATCTACCGTTTTTCTTCTACTTACCCACCGTTTCTTCCTTTCATGTAAGCGGCAACATCATTTTTTACGAAAATTGTACCTTGAATGTTTACTAAAATAGGTGTATATTACGTTTCAATGGGCCACTTTTCGGTAAAAGTAAAGTATAAAAAGAGTAGGCTTGTCATATTTTTTGTATAGAGCAAATTCATTCATGAAAGGACATATCTATCTTATGAAACTTGGAGCCCGGATTTTCAAAACCGGTTTATCCATTACCCTATCTTTGTATGTGGCAATGTTACTAGGTTTAAATCCACCAATGTTTGCGGCCTTAGCAGCTACGTTTGCTATTCAACCGTCAATTAAAAAAAGCTTTCAAACGATTTTAGAACAAATACAGGCAAACATTCTTAGTGCTATTATAGCCATCGTTTTTGTCCTAACCTTCGGGCACCATCCCTTTGTAGTTGGTGTAGCCGTTATTATTGTCATTGCAATCAATATTAAATTAAAAATGGAATCTATTATTCCACTAGCGATAGTGACAGTTATCATCATTATGGAAACACCTACCGATGATTTTATCGCCTTTGCATCTTCTCGCTTTTTTCTAATTATGATCGGTGTGTTTTCCGCGTTTATTGTTAACTTGCTTTTTATCCCGCCAAAACATGAAACGCAGCTGTATCACAAGATTTCTGATACGACTGAGAACATCATTAAATGGATAAGGCTTTTGACTAGATACGATGCTAAACAAAAAATGCTCAAAAAAGATTTATCGAGACTTAAAGATTCAATGGTGAAGATCACGAATTTGTTTCTGCTTTATAAAGAAGAGCGAAACTATCTGCGAAAGCGCCAATACTCAAAAGCACGTAAGGTTGTTCTATTTCGTCAAATGGTTGCAACCTCTAATAAAGCTCTATCAATATTAAAATCACTTAATAGACGTGAAAATGAACTTCATCACATGCCAGATGAACTTCAAACATTAATTAGAGAGCGCCTTGATTATCTAACCAATTACCATGAACGAATTCTCCTAAAGTATGTTGGGAAAGTAAAAACACATACGACCGAGGAATGTATTCAAGAGGTCTGCTTAGGGAAGCAAGAATTAACTGAGTTATTTATCGCCTTTTACAAAAAGAAAGAAATTGACTCAGACGAATGGCTTCACCTGTTTCCTGTTATTGCTAAGATCGTTGAATATAGTGATCAGTTAGAGTATCTAGATAAGTTGGTTGATAGCTTTTTTAAGTACCACAAAAAAGAAAACAAAGTAAATATTAAAGAACGCGAAGTATAATGGCCAGTGCAGGAGTATTCCTACACTGGTTTTTTGATTAGACTCTTTTCGTAAATTTTGCTCCTGCGGTTACTCGTCGCACGAAAATAACTTTGCTCCTGCGGTTACTCGTCGCATAGAGAAACCTCTTAAAATTAAAGGGAGTGTCCAAAAAGTGAGGCTAGACTGCCTCACGTGACTTTTGATGGCAGAGAAAGTTTCAAAAGGGAACGCAAGGCAATCTCACCTGTAAACAACTTCCCTTAGTGCTATGTATTTACTTTACAAATCATTTATACGTGTCCACATTAAGTTTTATAAAATAGAAAGAGGCTGAGCTCGAAAGTCATTTTGCAATGATCTTTTGAGTCAGCCTCTTCTAGAGAGAACTCCTTTAACTAAACTAGGGAAGGATATTCTCCACCCTATTAACTCTGTTGTACCTCAAACAACTTCCAGTAAGTTCCCTGTTTCTGAATTAACTCATTATGTGTTCCGATCTCAACAATTTGACCATTTTCGATGACTACGATTCGGTCAGCATGAGTGACAGTAGATAGTCGATGAGCGACGATAAAGGTTGTTCGATTTTTTGCCAAACGTTCTAAAGCCACTTGAATAAAATGTTCACTTTCAGTATCAAGAGAGGAAGTTGCTTCATCAAAAATAAGAAGCCTTGGACTCTTTAGGAAAACTCTGGCTATAGCGATGCGCTGTTTCTGGCCTCCCGAAAGTTTAACGCCTCGTTCACCAATTTCCGTGTCATATCCTTCAGGTAGCCCCATAATAAAATCATGGGCATCTGCTGCTTTTGCTGCAGCAATTACTTCTTCATCGGTCGCATTTGGATTTCCCATCAAAATATTAAACTTTACCGAATCACTAAAAATAATGTTGTCTTGAAGAACCATGCCAATCTGATTTCGTAATGAGCGGACTTGGAAATCACGAATATCTTCTCCGTCTACAAGAATTCTCCCATTCGATACATCATAAAATCTAGGCAATAAGCTCACCAATGTACTTTTTCCACCGCCACTCATTCCAACAAAAGCAATCGTTTCGCCATTTCGAACGGAAAGATTGATCTCTTTTAAGACAGGTTCCTTATCTTCATCATAGGCAAAGCTAACATTTTCGAATGTAATATCTCCCTTAACATGAGTAAGCTCTTTTGCATTTGGACTATCCACTATATCGTACTTTTCATCAATAAATTCAAATACACGATCCATCGAAGCCACTGCCTGCGTCAAAGTTGTCGATGAGTTGACCAACCGTCTTAATGGGTTATAAAGCCTATCCATGTAAGCGACAAAAGCTACCATAGCTCCAACAGTTAAGTCTTCATTGATAACTAAGATCCCTGCAAATACAATTACTAATAGAGGGGCAATATCGGTGATTGTGTTAACAACAGCAAATGTTTTTGCATTCCATTTTGTATGGTCAATCGCTCGAGTCAAAAAGTTAGAATTTCGTTTATCGAATTGGTTTTGCTCGTAATCCTCTAAAGCAAAACTACGAATAACCGTCATTCCTTGAAGTCGTTCATGGAGATGGCCTTGAACTTCAGCTAATGATTGAGACCTTATTTTCGTTAATGAACGTAAGCGGCTATAAAAATACTTAATTGAAATAGCATATAATGGTAGCAAAATAATAGCTACAATCGTTAGTTTTACGTTCATTGTAAACATAATGATTATCACAATGAGAATCGTAAACATATCTAGCCAGACATTCATCAATCCGGTTATGATAAAATTCTTTGTTTGCTCGACATCATGAATAACTCTCGAAATAATTTCCCCTGATTTCCGATTAGAGTAAAATTTAAGACTCAGTTTTTGAATATGAGTAAACAGTTGATCACGAATATCATATAAAATTTTACTACTTGTCCACTGCGCAAAATACTGTCGATAATACTCAATTGGTGGTCGTAACACTAAGAACACAAGAAATACAATTCCCATGAGCCAGGATAAATTTGATATTTTCTCAGCATTTGTTAACTGCTCCGCTCCAACGATATCATCAATGACATATTTTAAAATCAAAGGCATAAATAGCGGAAGCCCGAACTTTACCATCCCAATCATGACTGTTCCGATAATTTCTTTCGTATAGGGTTTAACAAAATGTAAATACCGTTTAATACTGTCCAAGTTGTAACCACCTTCTTCGTTGCATTTTGAGTACTAAATTGAAATTGTTTCAATTAACTACTCAAAATTCAAAATGTTTAACCCCGACGGATTGTCGAGGTTAAAGGAATAAAACTATGTTAATCGCGGTGCTGTAAAAATCTCTCATACCACATTTCCACGAAATGGGGATCAAACGGTCCTTTTCGCTGAGTAATCCAACTGATTAATTCTGTCACGCTAGCTCGAATAATGTTGTCTAGTGCAGGTGGATACTTCATCTGCTTTCGGTGTTGTTCATATTCATCTTCATCCAAGATCACATAAGTCATGTCAGGAAACACTTTGATATCTAAGTCATAATCGATATATTTTAACGCCTCTTCGTCCCAAGTAAATGGAGTCCCAAGGTTACAATAGTAATAAATCCCATCTGATCGAATCATCCCAATTGTATTAAACCACTTTTCTGAATCAAAATAACAAATTGCTGGCTCACGCGTTCGCCAATGTCTTCCATCTGCTTCTTTGACTAAAATGCGATCGTTTCCACCAATTACTACATTTGACGTCCCTTTTAATACAATGGTTTCTTCCCAAATTCGATGTATCGTGCCATTATGCTTATAGCTTTGGACTTGAATGCTGCTTCCTGTCTTTGGGAAACTCATACCTTGCTCCTTTCTGTATTATTCTGGACGTCGGTGAGTCACCATCCTATCGTGTTTATCAAGGTACAATTCTACTATAGGCTCTTTAGGCAGATAATGCCTGATTAAGTGATAACTTATTTTCCTAAATGGATTCCCGGGTATCACTGGCTCTTCACCGTTCTCCTGCATATACTGATCTACTGCTTTTTGAACATTGTCAATTTGCTCAGGAAGGTCTGCCGTTTCAAATATTTCAAACGTCTCTTTCGACATATAAAAAGGACGATTAGGGATACCTTTAAGGGTTCCTTTTAGTTGATCAACATCGATGGAATGATCATCTAACACAATAGAACGAAGCGAAATGCCTTTTGCTAATCCGTCCGCATATTCATTAATGGCTTGTCTCACCTGCTCAATTGTTACATCAATTACTTGGTACTCTTCTGCTCCTTTCTCTTTCTTATTACTCTTTTTAAAAAACAATGATCTCCAACCTCCTTTGACCATGAAATATTTAGAAAACTCATTCCTAATAATGTGACTAATTTTGCTATCTATTTTATTATACAGTTTTACTATTCATTTTGAAATGAAACAACCACCCTTTTTTTAGGATGGTTTGATCTAAATCTTTAATTATGTCGTCTTAGCCATGTATGGTGTCAATATATTCTGCCGATCGGTGGTGAAAGGCTTTGGTTAAATGGTTGATTAGATCCTTTTTTTGCTGAAGTTTTACTTGAATATAGTGAATCCCATATTCTGTTTCTACTTTTTCATCCTTACACCCTAGAATATGTTTATGTAGTTCTCTTTCACGTTTGTTTATCATGTCTTGCTCTAATTGTTCATAATACTGAATTTCATTTTGAATTGAGAGAATTTGGTCAGCAAGTTCTACTTGGATTTGAATTAGCTTATCAAAATCAGCGGCTTCCATACTTTTCTTCCCCTCTCATGCTTTGTTACTAATTATATTCTTCCAAGAGAGAATACTTCCTTTGACTAGTTTTGTTGATGAGTGGGAGGTTTTGTAGAACATTGGATAAGTTGAATGATTAAACGAGGAATGTATAAGACTACAATGAAAAAGCACTCCTTCGTAAAAAGGAGCGCTTTTTGTAAAATTATTGTTGTTGGTTTTTTCTAGAAGCTGATTGTTGGTTTTGTTGTCTTACTTCTTGAGCGTCTGTTTCGCTCGCAAACTCTTGGTTTAAACCTTGAGCAGAAGCTTGGTTTTGTTGTCTTACTTTTTGTGCATTTGTTTTAGATGCTTGATTTTGTTTCATGAGTATCACCTCCACATAAATTAATATCTCCACGGGAGGTGTTTTTATCCGAAAAAACAATGTAAATTTTTTGTTAGAAAACCGCAAACTCTTCCTTTACCCCGACAAGCAAGTGTTTGTCGAGCAAGTTGATTAAACTAATAAGGAAATACCGCCATCAACGATAATCGTCTGACCACAAATCATCGCAGCTTCCTCTGACAACAGAAACATAACTGCGTTCGTTAAGTCCGTTGGCGTCACAATACGTCCGGCTGGATTACGTTTCGCAGCACTTTCTAAGATTTCTTCCCGATTTGGAAAATTTGTCAACGCGTCTGTATCTACCGCTCCTCCAGAAACTGCATTAACAACAATGTTTTTTGAAGCTAAGTCCACAGCTAAGTACCTTGTAAGAGCCTCTAACGCAGCTTTCGATACTCCAACTAGTGTGTAGTTTTCTATATAGCGGATTGAACCTAACGAACTAAGTGAGACAATCTTTCCGCCACCAGTCTTTTCCATGCGTTTTGCTGCTTCTTGAGCACAAAATAATAATGCTTTACTATTTATATCCATCGTCCAATCCCAATGAGACTCCTCTAATTCCATTAAAGGCTTTAAAACCCCAGAGGCAGCATTGTTTACAAAAACGTCTAAGCGACCAAAGTGTTCATCAATTTGCTCAAACATCTCGACAATCTTTTCTTTTTTCCCGACATTTGCTTTAATAACTAGTACCTTACTACCAATTTCCTCTAACTCTTTTGCGGTTTCCAATGCTGCCGTTTTGTTCCTTGCATAGTTAATTACCAGGTCGTAACCATTCTTAGCTAAGCGGAGTGCTATTTCTTTCCCAATACCTCGGCTACTGCCTGTTACCAAAGCTACTTTGCGTTCCATCATATTCCTCCTAGTTAGTTATGTATAACCCCCATTATATCGAATAGTTTGCTTTGCGACTACAAAGACTACTATCGATGAAAAAAACTCATCAATTGTCTTACCATAGGAGGGCGCTCTCATGTACGTTGGCCGAGATATGACTGAATTATCTATGATGTCAAAAAAAGATTGGACCAATCAAGAGTTAGCTTATTTTCATCACAATCTACAACAAGTAGTCCCTTATTTGAATTCGGAAGGTGTAACAATCCACCGAGAGATCGTGAAAGAAATAATGTCTAGAGGCGGCTTAAATCATGATGAAGCTAGCTATGAACATGGGACGAGAGTTCACTACGACTAAGATAGTATCGACCGGACGCTTAAGCGTTCGGTTTATTTTTTCAGGCTCCCCCAGAGATAGGAAAGTTGTACTAAAGGTAGGTTAGTGCTAACACACTAAGCTGCCTTTTTGAATACATCGACTATTGTTGAGTACAGGATCTTGAGTTTAGCGGCCACCAGTTCCACTATCTTTCGAAAAATCGCTACTTTATCATTTTCGCGGCCATACATTCCGTTATTTCTTCTTTTAACACTGTTTTTCAAGCAAATATAGTAAAATAAGGTCCCTGGTGGCCGCGAAAATTAAAAACACTTCTTTTTGCTGAAATAACGGAACACATGACCGATTAGGGCTAGGCTTCCTTGATAGTGTGCGCTTCCATGAAACATCAATCTTTAATCTTCGTCTCCATTTTTGAGAAAAAGTGGTTGGGTTTCTCTTAAAGCTTCCTTATAATAAAAAGTAGAGTTGACAAAAAGGGGAAATTCTCATGTTTGATCCTACGATATATGAAAATTTAAAAGTCGTTGTGGAAGGTGAAATTTATGATCGTGATTTAAATGGTGAAATTGTCATCATTGATAGACAAGACATCATCAACTTAGCGACCATGTCTAGATTTTATGCCATTACTTTCCAAACACTTGGTTCTTCTCCACTTTACACTGCGACATTAAAAATTGAAGCCAATTCATCAGACTTATATAATGAAATTCTCGAGGTTGATAATCAGCCCGGCTGTCAGCTATTTCTAGTATTACAAGGACCAATTAACGATAGATACGCTACACCTAAAGCATTAGAGGAAAAGTTAGCAACATTATGGGAGGATCGGCCAAATATTTCGCAGCAAATTTATTTTGACTGGAATAAAAGTAAACAACCTATCTATTATGTAAAGACAACTCTTCATTTTGACCGAAAAGTTGATGAGTCACACATATCAGACTTCCCCGAAATCATTACACTTCTACAAAAATCATTAGAGCTTTTTGAGGAATTAAATGAATAAGATAGTACATAAAGGAGTCGATGTTAAATGAAAGCGGTAGTTTACAAACAGCAAGGGAAACCAGAGGTTTTAGAGGTTATAGAACTAGAAAAACCGGTAATTAAAGATGATGAAATACTAATCGAGGTAGGTGCTAGTGGAATCAACCCTGTCGATACCTATTTTCGATCAGGAATACGACCTGTCGCTTCATTTCCGCAAATCCCTCACTTTGATCTAGCAGGAACGGTTGTTGAAGTAGGCTCAGCAGTTACAAAGTGGCGGTTAGGTGACCGGATATGGGCATCTAATGTTAAAGGAACAGCTGCACAATACGTGGCTACAAAAGAAGACCAAGTTTTTCCACTTGCATCGCATCTTTCATTTGTTGATGGTGCTGCGCTAGCGATGGCTTTTATGACTGCGCACTTAGCTTTGTTTTATAGAGCAAAGCTAAGTAAAGATGAAAAAGTCTTAATTTATGGCGGTGCTGGTGCTGTTGGCCATGCAGCCATTCAATTAGCTCAGCAAAGCGGCGCCTTTACGATTGCGACTGCAGGAAGTCCTGAAAAGGCTAAAATCGCAAAATCCGCAGGAGCAGATGAAGTCATTCTCTATAAAGATGAAAATATCGTAGAGCGGATAAATATGTTAACAAGTAATACTGGTCTTGATGTAATACTTGAAGTATCACTTAGTGAAAACTTTGAAAATGATTTACAAATGCTTTCAAATGGTGGCCGAATTATTACGGTTGGTTCTCCGCAAAATAATACACCTGAACTACCATGGCGGCTGTTAAATTTCAAGAATGCTTCACTATTAGGCGTTCTTTTATTCACTGTCCCGCAAGCACAACAAATTGCTGCTGGTAATGAAATAAGCCGTCTTTTTGTTGAAAAAAAATTAACCCCACTCGTTGGACATACATTTACATTTGAAGAGGCATCTAGAGCCCATGAAGCCGTTGAGAAACATCTTTATAATGGAAGTATCGTCATTACCCCTAATTAATAAATACCGGTGCTCATACAAAAAACTCACCTTTTCCAGGTGAGTTTTTACTTGTGACAACACACAATTCGCATAAGCAACATGTTGTATTTGATGCATTTGCCCCGTTCATATTGTTAAAGATGAGACGTAACATAGGTATTACTAAGTATATCAGCCAAAGATTGTTTGTCACGAGTCAACGTTAAAATAAATCCAGGAAATAAAACCCACTTTAAGCATTCTCGTTTCAAAAACATAATTCGCGACAGTTTGTCGGCATTTTCGTCTACAAATTTCAAACCAATTAGCATCATCCCTACGGTCTGTCTTTCCGAACTTAGAAGAGGAATTAAAAAGATGTATACAACGGCAACAACAGAGAAAACAAGTGGATTATTTGTCGGTAGATAGTAGTATTCAAAGTGAATGGAGCCAACCGAAGAAACAAAATGACTAATCATCGTTACTGTTCCAATCAGAAGCCACAATAAAAACAAACCTAACATATCATAACAAAAACTTAAGAACCTCATGCTAAAACTAGCACGGTAACGGTCAGCTAATACTTTTTTTATCCACAGTTCACTTCTTACAGCCATCCCTTCACCTCACCAAATATTCCCTTTTTTATAGTGTAAAATGTCCCACTTAAATTTTCAAACTATTTTTAAATCTTTTTGAAGAAAACATACCTCTTTTAAATTTTATAGAAAATAGTAACTCCTTATTTATTTTGTTCAAATGCACAAAAGAAAAATTGATCAAATGTACTAGCGACGATCTTCCGAAATTTACGAGCAGGTTGCTTTATGTTGACGACACTAAAATTTTCGTATATTATAATTATTACAAAGTAGATGGACATACATATATCCATCTTCTCTTTTCAACCATTAGTCAAAGTTAGTCAAAGTCAAAGGTGGTCCTATCCATCTTTTTTTAACCTATTTATAGTCAAAGTTAGTCAAAGTCAAAAGGAGGAATTTATGATGATGTGTGAAAAATGCCAAACAAACGCAGCAACAGTAAAAGTAGTGACAAAAATCAATAGTGCAGCCAGACAAATTAAATTATGCTCTTCTTGCTATAATGGCATTAAGCAGCCATTAAACAGTTCGTTCGAGCCATTTGATGACTTATTCAAAGCCTTTTTCCAACCACCTGGGCAAGGTGCTCAAATGGCAAACATGCCAGCCAAACCTCAACAACAAGGTGGTGGTTTTCTAGATAAGCACGGTCGGAACTTAACGGAAGAAGCACGTCAAGGACGAATTGATAGTGTGATCGGTCGTGATAAAGAACTAGAGCGCTTAATTGAAGTTTTAAACCGCCGCACGAAAAACAATCCGGTTTTAATCGGAGAAGCTGGTGTTGGTAAGACAGCGATTGTTGAAGGCTTTGCTTTAAAAATTGCTGAAGGTAAAGTACCAGTAAAACTTCGTAACAAAGAGGTATATACACTAGAAATGAATTCATTAGTAGCAGGGACAAGTTACCGAGGTCAATTTGAAGAGAAAATGAAGCAATTAGTGGAAGAACTTGAACAAAAAGATAATATTATTTTGTTCATTGATGAATTGCATATGATTGTCGGTGCAGGTGGATCACAAGACAGTTCGATGGATGCCGGAAATATTCTGAAACCAGCTCTTGCACGTGGTAACCTCCAAATTATTGGTGCGACCACTCTTAAAGAGTATCGAAACATTGAGAAAGATCCTGCTCTTGAGCGTCGCTTCCAACCGATTAAAGTAACGGAACCAACTGTAGCTGAAGCTCTTGAAATTCTCAAAGGGATTCGCCCAATCTATGAAAGTTATCATGATGTTAAGTACTCAGACGATGTTCTAAGGGCTTGTGTTGAGCTCTCTCATCGTTATATTCAAGACCGCTTCCTGCCAGATAAAGCGATTGACCTGATGGACGAAGCTGGTTCAAAGTTAAATCTTGAACTAGTCGAAACAGACAAAGGTAAGCTTCAAGTTCGATTAGATGAGATTGCTAAAGAAAAGCAAGATGCGACAATGAAAGAAGACTACGAAAAAGCAGCGAAACTGCGTGATGAGGAAGCCGAACTGATAAAACAGCTGACAGCAACACCAGTTGAAGCTAATGTCACAATTGAATTAATTCAACAAATCATTGAAAAACAAACAGGCATCCCTGTAAGCAAGCTTACCGAAGCAGAACAAGCAAAACTAAAAGGGTTAAGCGAACGCTTAGCAGCGAAGGTAATCGGTCAGGATAATGCCGTTGAAAAAGTTGCAAAAGCAATCCGCCGTGGCCGTGCCGGATTAAAAGCGAAAAATCGTCCAGTAGCCTCTTTCCTATTTGTTGGACCTACAGGTACTGGTAAAACAGAGCTAACCAAAACACTTGCAAGTGAGCTTTTTGGTAGCAAAGATGCGATGGTCCGTCTAGACATGAGTGAATATATGGAGAAACATGCAGTCTCAAAACTCATTGGTTCACCGCCAGGTTATGTAGGACATGAAGAAGCCGGACAACTAACCGAAAAAGTCCGCCGTAATCCTTATACAATCATTCTCTTAGACGAAGTTGAGAAAGCACATCCAGATGTGATGAATATGTTCCTACAAATTATGGAGGATGGCCGCTTAACAGATAGTCAAGGTCGTGTTGTTAGCTTCAAAGAAGCAGTAATTATTATGACATCAAATGCAGGCGTCAGTCATAAGAAGAAAAACTCTCTAGGCTTTAATTCAGTTGATCAACTAGATCCTACAACGGTCATAGAAAAGCTTACTGACTACTTCCGACCAGAGTTTTTAAATAGATTTGATGCGATCATTGAGTTTAACCACTTAAATAAAGAAGAACTTGTAAAAATTGTTGATATCATGCTTGGAGATTTAGTGGAGAAATTAGCAGAGCAAGGCATTTCAATGACTGTTACAGAAGAAGTAAAAGTCAAATTAACCGAGCTTGGCGTAAACCCAGCGTTCGGAGCTCGCCCACTACGCCGCGTGATTCAAGATCGCATTGAAGATCAAATTACTGATCTAATTATTGATCAGGACCATGTTGATACAGTACATGTCTTCTTAGAAGAAGATGAAATTAAGGTGAAGTAACGGGCTGACTAGTTTAGAGGACACACAGGCCCTTATTTCCTCAAAAAAGGCCATTTTTGAAATTTCGCGGACATAGATGCACCTATTTGCTTAAGTATAGACCAATCTCAATGGTTTTAAGTAAAATAAGGTCTTCTGAGTCCGCGAAAAGCTCAAAACAACGTTTTTTGGCAAAATAGCGGCTTCTCTGTCCGCTTAAAAAGCAAACGCTCGGCACTGAACAAAACATCAAAAAATCGAGCACAAACCGACTAATGGTTATGCTCGATTTTTCTTTATTTACCCTAAGAATATCCCACCATAAATTAATGCGCCTGCAATTACATAGGCAGGATGGACTTTGACTTTTTCAAGTAATAGATATGAAATAATGACTAAAGCCAGCGTTTGAACTATTCCAATTTCAAAATAGGAACTGTCAAAAAAGCGGTAGGCCATCAAGCCTAACAGGATAGCAATCGTCGGACGTACTAGATTTGTCATCGCTTTTACTTTTGGTGAGTCCTTAAACTTCATCAGTAAGCTTAATAAGGCAATCATTAAGATTAACGATGGTGCAACAGTAGCGAAAACTCCGATTGATGCTCCTAAAATACCGCCGACTTCATAACCGATATAGCCTGCCATTTTTGTAGCAATCGGTCCTGGCAGAGCGTTCCCTAGCGCCAACACTTCCCCAAACTCTTCAACAGTTATCCAGCCATAGCGATGAACAACCTCGTACTCAATTAATGGAATTGAAGCCGGACCTCCACCGTAGCCGATAATTCCAGGGATAAAAAATGCAAGAAATATCTCCCAAAATATCATGAGCTTTTACCCCCTTCTTTCTTAGACTCAGTTGTTTTGCTGGGTCTAGTTAAGGCAAATAGCAAGAGTGCCACGATTAGAAATCCCGGATGTAAGTTTAATAACGCAATAAAAACGAAACTAACTACGATTAACATAATACTTTTGTTTAGACCTAAGCCCTTCTTTGAATTCTCAAAGAATTGCCAAGTTAAAACTGCCATCATGACCCCAACGACAGGTACAACCGCATTTGTTGCTCCATGAACCCATGGTTGATCCTTAAATGTCGACAGTGATGTTAATAGAAAAATCATTAATACAATCGTCGGAACAATACTTGCTGATATAGCGACAATCATTCCCATAAATCCTGCTACTCTATATCCGATATAACCTGCCATTTTTGTATTGATAGGTCCAGGTAGCGCGTTTCCAATCGCTAGAACATCCCCAAACTCATCGTTATCCATCCATTTAAAAATATCTACAACTTCTTTTTGTACTAATGGGATGGAGGCAGGGCCTCCACCATATCCGAGTATCCCAGACCTGAAAAAAGCGACAAAAAGCTGGTAATACGTCTTCATTGTTACTCCTCTTTTCTTTATGTGCTGCCTACCAAGCGGCAATAGCACCATCAGTTCTTGATTCTGTTCCACCAGCTAATACTCCTGTTTTCGGATCACGCCAAATAATTTGTCCTCTTCCGAAGCCACCAGGATTATGAGCAACCTCAATCTTATGACCCATTCTTGCTAAGCTTTGTGCAATATGGTTAGGTACACTATGTTCAAGTTGAACTGTTTTCCCTTCCATCCATTGCCAACGTGGCGCATCTAGTGCCGCTTGCGGATTTAGTTTAAAATCAATCGCATTCATCACGACTTGCATATGTCCTTGTGGTTGCATAAATCCACCCATAACTCCAAATGGTCCTACAGGCTGATCACCTTTCGTTAAAAATCCAGGAATGATCGTATGGAACGTTCGTTTTCCAGGCTCAAGGCGGTTATCATGCTTTTCGTCTAACGAGAAGTTATGACCGCGGTTTTGAAGTGCAATACCCGTACCAGGAACAACCAATCCCGAACCAAAGCCCATGTAATTACTTTGAATAAACGAAACCATGTTTCCTTCATTATCAGCAGTTGCTAGGTAAACCGTTCCACCTCTTGGCGGCTCACCAGCTGTAGGAGTTAATGCTTCATCAGTAATTAGCTGACGACGTGCGCGGGCATATTCCTCTGAAAGAAGCCCCTCCGTATCAACACTCATTTTATCGGATTCAGTAATATATTTTAATCCATCACTGAATGCTAACTTCATTGCTTCAATTTGCTTGTGAAACGTATCTACTGTGTCACGCTCTGAGAACTCAAGTCCTTTGGCAATATTTAATGCCATTAACGCGATTAAGCCTTGACCGTTCGGCGGGATTTCCCAGACGTCGTAGCCACGATAAGATACACTAATTGGGTCTACCCACTCTGGCTTGAAAGCTGCTAAGTCTTCCTTCGTTAAAAATCCGTTGTATTGTTTAGAAAACTCATCGATTTTATCTGCAAGCTCACCTTGATAGAAAGCTTCTCCTTTTGTTTCAGCAATTAAGCGAAGTGTATTCGCATGACCTTCTGACTTCCAAAGCTCACCGGCTTTAGGAGCTCTACCTTCTGGTGCAAATGTTTCAATCCAATGCTTGAACTCATCACCTTTTAAGTTATTTGAATAACCTTTAAATGCCTGTTCCCAATAAAAGCTTAAAATTGGTGATAACGGGTAACCGTTTTGCGCATAATCAATCGCAGGTTGAAGAACCTCTGTTAACGGAAGTTTACCAAACTTTTCAGATAACTCGACCCATGCTGCTGGTGCACCAGGCACTGTCACTGGAACCCAACCAAACTTCGGAATTTCTTCAATGCCTCTCTCTTTTAATTTCTCAATTGAAATAGACCTAGGAGCCGGACCACTTGAATTCAAGCCGTGAAGCTTTCCTTTTGTCCAAACTAAGGCGAACGCATCTCCACCGATCCCATTAGAAGTCGGCTCAACTACTGTTAAACAAGCTGCGGTAGCAATAGCCGCATCAATTGCATTTCCACCCTTTTTAAGAATATCCAATCCAGCTTGTGCTGCTAGTGGTTGGGACGTAGCCACCATCCCGTTTTGAGCGTATGTAGTCATTCGTTGTGAAGCGTATGGATAACTTAATGCATCATTTTGTAACATGACCTAACCTCCTTTTGATTTTATATTTTATTATAGATGAAAATATCTTGTATTTCACGAAATTTCTTTCGGGGAACGAAACATTTTTAAAAGTTTGCTCGAGATTGACCACCATCAACATTTAGACTTGCCCCAACGACCCAAGATGCTTTTTCTGAAGCTAAAAAAACAACAACGTTTGCTATTTCTTCCACGGTTCCAAATCTACCTGCTGGGATTTGGTGATCAACAAATGCTTGTATCTTTTCCGGATTTTCCTCTAAACGTTTCTGCCAATTTCCAGTCGGATGAAGGATGGAACCCGGTGCAACTCCATTGACACGAATCCCATCTTTAATCACTTCATCAGCAAGTGATTTCGTAAATGATATCATCGCAGCTTTTGCACTGTTGTAGGTCGGTTTTCCGCCTGACTCACGACCAAAAACCGAAGAAATGTTTATGATTGAGCCCTTGCCTTTTTCCTTCATGACAGGAACGGCTAACTGACTAAAATGAACGGCTGAAAAGAAGTTCAGTTGCATTGCTTCTTCAAATAAGGAAAGTTCCGTTTCCATCGTAGAAGAACCGTTACTGCCTCCAACGTTATTGATGAGAATATCAATTGTTCCAAACTCATTTATTAGTTTTTGGAAAACAGCTTCTCGACCTTCTTTGGTAGTTAAATCACCTTGGTAGATACCGTCTAATTGATATTCTGTTTGGGCCTTTTCTAATTCTTGCATTGTTCTCGCTGCAATGGTGACAATGGCCCCTTCATCTTTAAAGGCTTTGGCAATTGCTTTTCCAATCCCTTTACTGCCACCGGTAATTAAGACCACTTTCCCTTTTAAATGTAAATCCATCGTTATCATTCCCCTTTCAAAAGACAATGCTTCATGATTTTTTGATGAGAGACAGGAAACGCATAGGCACTAATATCGCCTGCTGTCACCCAACGTGCCCGCTCATTCTCCTGTTGGCCGTTACTTAATAATTCTACTTCATATATCGTGACATCCCATTTCAAATGGGAAAAGACATGTTCAACGTGGAAGATTTCATTGCCAACGCTAGTTTCTAGGTAAAACTCATTATTCAGAAATTGCTTTAGTTGGTCTGAAAGTGCAATATCTTCTGTAACTTCAACGTTCGGAAATTCCCATAGGTTTGCTAATAACCCAGTTTGTGGACGCTGATGAATGAGGACCTGTCCTTTTTCATTTCTAATAAAAGCACAAATAAGTTTTTTCTCTTTCGGTTGCTTCTTCTTGGCTTTCACAGGAATCTCTAATTGGACGTTTTGGGCAAATGCCAGACAGTGCCCTTGAACTGGGCAAATGCTACATGAAGGTGAGGTAGGGGTACAAATTAATGCTCCTAACTCCATAAGTCCTTGATTAAATGCAGATGGATCCTCGACACTGATTAGCTCGGAAATAATCTTTTCAATAGTAACTCTTGTTTTTTGCTTACTAATATCCTCGTAACTAGCAAAAATACGTGAGATGACTCGCATGACATTGCCATCAACCGCAGGCTCTGGTTTCCCGTAAGCAATACTCAAGATAGCTCCGGACGTATATGGTCCAACACCTTTAAGTTTGGAAATCTCCTCTTTTGTGTCGGGCACAACCCCTTCGTATTGCTCTTGGACCTCTCGAACCGCCGCTTGTAAATTTCGTGCTCGTGAGTAATAACCAAGTCCTTCCCAAGCTTTCAATACATCCCCTTCATCAGCATAAGCGAGTGCTTGAATTGTTGGAAATCTTTCAAGGAAACGATTGAAAAAAGGAATAACTGTCTCTACCCTTGTTTGCTGAAGCATAATTTCTGAAACCCATATTTTATACGGATCTTGATCCTTACGCCAAGGCAAATCCCGTTTATTGCCGTAAAACCAAGTTAGTAAATCTAGTTGAAATTGTTTCACAGCTGTTTGATTTTCTAGTTGCATGAATTTCTCCTCTATTCTTGGACTTTCTGGGTCTGGAATGCCCAACAATTTAATTTCTCTAAGCCACCTTCAATAAATTGATCTAGTTGGCCAAATATGGCGTGTTCTGTAGACTTTCTCATTTTTTTCAACGCCTGATAATGTGCCAGTGTAGGAACCTGAAACATTTCCACATATAAGAAAGGCTGATCTGTAGCAACAAACCACTCAATCTTTTCCGCACTAAAATCCGAAAGCTTTTTCAATACTTCTTTCATAAATGCTTCGTACTTACTAACCTCGTCCTCTTTAACCTTATATTCAATAAAAATTTGTAACGAAGACTGACTCATATTGAAAAACCCCTTTTTAATCTATATAATTTCGGGTAACACTAATATAAATAACTATAGAGCGTTTACTATTAACTTGGAGGTGCTTACACTTTTGGATACTGCCACCCACGTTGTCATGGGAATAGCTATTGGTTCGATTGCAACATTAGATCCTGTCGTCGCTAATGACCCAGTTCTGGCTAAAACCGTTATGCTAGGAGCCATTATCGGCTCGCAAGCACCTGACTTTGATACGATATTAAAGTTGAGAAACAATGCTAAATACATTCGTAACCATCGGGGAATTACGCATTCTATTCCAGCCGTGCTTTTATGGCCAATTTTAATAACAACTGCTTTGGCCATTTTTGTTCCTGGTATTAATATTCTCCATCTATGGGCTTGGACATTTTTGGCCGTTTTTTTACATGTATTTGTGGACATTTTCAATGCCTACGGGACTCAAGCCCTTTATCCAATCAAAAAAAAATGGATTGCTTTAGGAGTCATCTATATTTTTGATCCATTTATTTTCTTTGGTCATATTGCCGCAATTATTATCTGGCAAATCGGCGCTCATCAAGGATATACATTTTTAACATTATATATCTTGTTAATCGGTTATTATATCTGGCGTTTTTATGCCCGAAACAAAGTATATGAAAAAGCTATGCGAGAACATCCGGATGCCTCACATGTATTTATCTCGCCATCATTTAACTGGGAAAAATGGCATGTTGTCATACGTACGAAAGAAACTATGCATGTGGCACAAGCCTTAGGAGATCAGCTTAATTATTTCGAAAGTTATCCGTTTGAGCCGATCCCCAATGAACCGACCATCAATGCTGCACTACAAGATGAAAATCTAGCAGCATTCTTATCGTTCTCACCCTCCTACCGTTGGGAGGTCGTTGATGTAGATGACCATCTTGAGGTACGATTTGTAGATCTACGTTATCGAAGTAAAGGTCATTATCCGTTTGTTGCCATTGTGAAGCTTGATTACCAGCTAAATATTCTTAGCTCATATACAGGCTGGATATATAGTGAAGAAAGTCTCAAAAAGAAGTTGGAATTTGCAACAGAATAAGAAAATCGGATGTAGATGTTGCTTATTGCAAAAAGTCTGCATCCTTTTTTTCTTCTCCAATCAAATGTTTAAACTTCTCATTTTTAGAGGCAAATTCATGAAGTCTTGAACCGTAGTTGCTAATGAATTGTGTGACAATTCTTTCGGTCACAACTTGTCCTTCATACTCTCTACCTGCTTTTGCTCTAGTTGCTTCGAAATCTTCCCATAAAGCTTCAACCCAACTACGTGCTAGCTCATAAGTTAGCTCAGTATTTTGTTCCATTAACTTGTTCGTTAAACGTTCAAATATTTCTTCCATGAATGCGTCACTCCTATTCATTACATTAATTTCATCTTATAAATCCATGTTAAAAATCCATACTAAAGAATGTACCGCAAAAAGGAGGTTTTCACCGATGCGTAACAAAGAAAAAGGGTTTCCTGTTCGAATGTCTCTAGATGGTGAACCACGAGCAAAATCTGAATTTGCTTCGAAACGTGCAGATGGGTCCATTAATAGCCATCCTCGTGATCGAATGAGAAATTCTAACCAACAGCGACAATAAGCAAATTGAAGCCTATTTGTTTGGATACTATTAGGAGGTGCTTATCTTGAAAAGAAACACTAAAGACCATAGTAGTTTTGGTGGCCATTATCAAGATCCGTTCCAATCTCCACGTGCAAATCCAAAACACTCCTACGCACAAGTTAATGGTGAGACTGAGGTTAGCCTTCACAACTACGTTCTTCGCGTTCAAGCGAAAAAACGAGCGTTTTAGGTACAAGACAAGCTGTCCTTAGGGACAGCTTGTCTATTTAATTAGCAAGGCGATTGGAAACGCCTCTTCCTCTTTACTTCTATCGGCCCCTTCACGGTAACCCCAAGCAAATATGCCATTCATATAAGAGATTGTAAATCTTGTTCCTTCCCCATCATTCAGTTCATAGGTTTCGCCTGATTTAAAGTCAAGAGGGTCTAATAAATATGACTTTGCCATTACTATTTTTCGCTCATATACTGCAAGTTCATTCACCATTCCCATTTGTTCAGCTTTTTTAGCTTTATCGTTAAGAGTTGTGATTTCTTGGCGCAATTCATGTTCTGTCATTTCACTATAGCGTTTTTCCACAATTTTACCTCCGATATAAAAACAAATTTCTTAGCTAATTATATATGATTTCGTGATTACAACAAACAGAAAAGGGTTTATCAAAAATAAAAATTGGTGGAGACAAACTAACGAGGAAAAATGTACAAAGGTTTTTTACACGGATGAAGTACTACCAAAATTAACCTAAAGAGGGGCAGATTGATGAACCAACCTGCCACTAGCTTCTTAATCAAAGGTTGTTTTCGCAACGTTTGTTGCTTTAAATTTACTACTAATTTAGTAAGTGCTGCTCTTTTCTTACATCATTTATTGGCTGATATCTTCATCTAGGGTATTTTTCCGATTATTGTAGAAGAAGAGAGCGCCACAATGTTTACGAAAACAGCCTAATTAAAATACATATGCCATTAACAATCCAATGACCCCAGAGAATAACGAGTAGTATAACATCGGCCCTAAGGTCATTCGGATAATGGCTCCTTCTTTTCCGAGTAATCCAACGACAGAAGCTGCAGCTACAACATTTAGGACGCAAATCATATTACCTGCATTTGCTCCAAGTACCTGTAAACTTACCACAATTGAAGGATTAACCCCGATCTGATCTGCGACACTAAATTGAAAAAGTGAGAACATCATGTTACTAAACGTGGCACTCCCCGATACAAATGAACCTAGCGCACCAATTAACGGCGCCACTAATGGCCATGTCCCCCCCATAGCAGAAGAAGCTGTGTTAGCTAGCTCAATTGGCATGCTAAGTAGCCCAGCGTCATTTAATCCTGAATTAATAAAAATCCGTACCATTGGTACAGCTGTAAATAATGCAACAGCACTTCCTACAACTGAACGCCCCGACATCGAGAATATTTCCACTAATTGAGGAGCCCGCATTTTATGAACAAAAAATGTCACTAATACAACAACAACAAACACAGTACCCGGTAAATATAGTGGCTGAAGAGAAGTTCCAATATCGGTGCCTAAAATATTGTTCCAAGAGATCGAAAAACTTAACAGAAACTGTTTAAATGGAAGAATTTCTAGTCGTGTCAACACAAGTAGAAAACCAACTAATAGATATGGAATCCAGGCAACTAATAATGGAAGCTGTTTTTCCATCCCTTTTTCCTTTACGTATTTTGCTTGACTAGCAAACTCCTGCCCGATCCAAGCCTGGACCCAATCTGCTTTAGCAGGAAAGTCCCAGGTTTCCTTAGGCAAGAGAAAACCTCGTTTTGCAGCGGGAACGACAATAATTAGTCCAAGTAGGCCACCAAAAATAGAAGGAAACTCCGGCCCTAGGAACGTTGCCACTAACAAGGCAGGTAGTGTAAAGGCAAGTCCAGCAAAAAGAGCAAACTTCCAAACCATTAATCCATCTTTAAATGAGCGGTTCTCCCCAAAAAACTTAGTCAACAACAAAACTAGAATTAATGGCATAAACGTGCCGACAAATATATCAACTGACATTACCTGGGCACCTATGATACGCATATAATCAAGCATAGTCATTTCATCCAAATATGGGGTCACGACTGCGGCAATTTCAGAGCCTTCCTGTAAGCCTTGGTTTACCCCAACAATGATTGGCGTACCAACAGCACCAAATGAAACTGGACTACTGTCAGCGATTAACGCCAATACAACCGCCGCTAGGGCCGGGAAGCCTAACGCAACTAAAAGAGGAGCAGCTATGGCAGCAGGTGTCCCAAATCCAGCAGCACCCTCAATAAAAGCACCAAATAACCAAGCAATAATTATTAATTGAACTCGTCTGTCTGCGGTAATCCCTAAAAAGCTGTTGCGTATTGTATCAATTGCCCCACTAAGCTTCAATGTATTTAAAAGTAAGATAGCCCCAAAAACTATGTATAAAATTGAGACTCCAATTATTATACCTTCAAGTGATGCCGCTAACACTTGAATGAAAGGAACCTTCCAATAAAAGATAGCCAGCACAGCTGTGGCAATTAAACTAATCGGCATTGCCTTTATTGCTGGCATTCGTAAGACAACTAAAAAAAGCAATACTGCCGTAATAGGAGTTAAAGCAACTAAAGTAGTTAACATCGTCAATCCTTTCTAGAACCTGTTTCAAAGATTGTATAAGTCACCTATACTATTCCCCTTCGTCTTCAATATACTCAAGTAACTTATCAATTAACTCAAACGCAAATCCCTTTCGAAACAAATACTGTTTAATTTTCTGTTTTTTTTCCCAGCCACTAAATGAACGATACTTTTTTATGGCTTTTGCTCCTTGAAGCTGTATCGCTTCCCATTCAGCTCTTTGATCCTCGTCTTGCTCTTCATAAAACTCAGTAAATGCCTGTTGAATAATTTCATTCGTAAACCCCTTAGAAATTAGTAACAAATACATTTTTTTATCTTGTTCAGTACGCGATGTTGTAAGCTTTTTTGGGTACTTTTTTATAATTAATGAAAGTGCCTTTTCTAGCTGTTGTTCATAAGTGAAATTCCTTAAACTGTAGGCAATATTTGCCTCACTTACCCCCTTTTCAAATAATTCGCGCTTAATGATCTCAGGTCCTTTTAGAGAAAGATTAATTCTTGATTGCACAAACGCTTGAGCAAATTCCTGATCGTTTAGGTAATTATCTTTGATAAGTCTGTTTATAATCGTTTGTACCGCTTCTAAATCTAGCTCTTTTTTTAACAGATAATCCGACACTTCCTTGATTGAGCGCATTCGATACGATAAAAAATTTATCGCCAGCCCATAACCTTTCCGGATGGCGTCCTCAACTATGATTTCTTCTAATAGTTCCTTGGTAACCTCCATCCCTTTTCTCAGGTGATATTTAATTAATACCGCTTCGTCGACACTAAACTGATAGACGTCCTCAAAATAGACATTGTACCTTTCCTTGTTTTTCTTTTGGACTGTAATCTTTGAAATAACAGGCATTGTCCCACTTCCCTTACTAGTAGCTTTTTCCAATTCTTTCTTGCATAATTGTATGTAAAATAGTTCCCTTGGAGGTGCATAAATTTGAACATTGTCATTTGTGGTGGAACTGGTCTGGTTGGTTCGCGTTTAGTTAAGAGTCTTTTAGATAATAATCATCATATTTATATTTTAACAAGAAACGCTCAAAATAAGGAAAAAACAATGAATGTTACGTATATTAACTGGTTGGGACCAGATGATAAACCAGAAAACTTCCTACAAGATATAGATGTCGTCATAAATTTAGCTGGAGAAACGATAAATAGTCGTTGGACGGCTAGGCAAAAAGAAAAGATCCTGTCTAGTAGAGTTGAGGCCACTAGAAACTGCCTAGAATTGATGAGGAAACTATCTAAGAAGCCTGATGTTTTTCTTAATGCGTCTGCTGTTGGTTTCTATGGCACCTCCTTATCTAACCGTTTTACAGAAGAAAATACAACAGCTGGTACAGACTTTTTAGCAACAGTAGTTTCAAACTGGGAGCAAGAAGCAATGAAGGCACAAGAAATCGGCATTAGAACCGTTCTCCTTCGTTTTGGAGTAATTCTAGCTAGTGAAGGCGGAGCTTTAGCAAAAATGTTGCTTCCTTATAAGTTCTTCGTTGGAGGAACCGTCGGTAGTGGTAAGCAATGGTTATCTTGGATCCATATTGATGATGCCATAGAGCTAATTCAATTCGCAATCACACATGACTCGATAAAAGGACCTCTAAACATTACAGCCCCTAATCCAAAGCAAATGAGTGAAGTTGGCAAACATATTGGAGAACGCCTTAAGAAACCACATTGGATTCCAGCGCCTAGTTTCGCTTTAAAAATACTCCTTGGTGAAATGAGCATGCTTGTTCTCGAAGGGCAGCATGTCTATCCGAAAAAAGCAATTGACCACGGCTATCAATTTTCGTATTCTAATCTAAATGAAGCGTTAGAAAATTTGCAATTATAAGTTTCCAATTAGCTTGGGGTCCTATTCCAAAGCTTTACTTACATTAAAAGGAGATACGAATTATGGATATACTAATTCAAAATGCAACAATTTACCCCATTACTTCTGGAAAACTTGAAAAAGCCTCTTTATTAATCAAGAATGGGAAAATCGCTCGGATCGAAAAACAGATTGAACCCACTAGCGAGATGCAGATAATTGATGGAGAAAACAAGCACCTTCTCCCAGGCTTTATTGATGCTCATACTCATTTGGGTTTATATGATGAAGGAACTGGCTGGGCCGGTAATGATGCAAATGAAACCATTGAGGCACTCACGCCTCATATTCGTGCGATCGATGGGGTCTATCCGTTAGATATTGGGTTTCATGATGCTGTTAAATTTGGTGTAACAACTGTTCACGTTATGCCAGGTAGTGCCAATGTAATAGGTGGCACTACCTCTGTTATAAAAACAGTCGGAAAAAATGTTCAGAAAATGCTCCTTAAAGACATTGCTGGCTTAAAACTAGCACTAGGTGAAAACCCCAAGCGAGTTCATAGTCAATCTAATAAAAACGATATCACCAGGATGGGGATTATGGGGATGCTCCGTGAAGCTTTTTACCAAGCAAAACGTCACCCAAATCCGGACGATCTTCGTGTTGCTCCAATTCTCATGGCACTAGAAAGAAAAATTCCAGTTAGAATTCACGCTCATCGTGCCGACGACATTCTTGCTGCCGTTCGCTTTGCGGAGGAATTTCAGTTGGATTTACGAATTGAACATTGTACCGAGGGGCATTTAATCGCAGATGAGTTAACACAGTACCCACTTCAGGTTACTGTAGGACCCACTTTAACTCGTCGCTCTAAAATAGAGCTAAAAAACAAAACTTGGAAGACTTACAGCATCTTGGCGGATCATGGAATTAGTGTTTCAATTACAACTGATCATCCTTATACACCAATTCAATACTTAAATATCTGTGCTGCAATTGCAGTTAGAGAAGGATTGAGTGAAAAACATGCATTAGAAGGAATTACTATTAATCCTGCTAAAAACCTAGGAGTAGCTGATCGGGTCGGGAGTTTAGAAGTAGGCAAAGATGCCGACGTAGTATTATGGAATTATCACCCGTTTCAATATATGGCTAGCCCTGAAGTCACGATCATTAATGGAGAAATTATTTACAAAAAATAAATATAAAAAAGGGTTCCATTTTCTTCGCAAATCGATTATGATGATATAGGAATTTCAAGAAAACCAACAAATCAATGAGATATAGGTAGTTATTTTTAAATAAGTACGGTATAAACCATGAAAACGAACGTATATCATTGATTATTGGAAAAAATGAGAATTATCTAAGATTGCAATTCATATATTATGGTTAAACTTCCAATATCATACGCAATAGAAAATGGGAAGGCAATTGGTTGCGCCACCAGCTTATCTGGTCCTAGTGGGTTCGATTCCCACCCCGAATTTGATACGCAATTTCATTAAATTCGAGGGGTGGAGCGAGATAGCTTATTTTTCTACCCCTATGAGGAGGGGTAAAAATGTTTCTTAAAAAGCGCGATTTAATAGATTCACATAAGTTATACGAACTCATGATTGATCCAGCTGTATTCCCATTTGTCCGTCAGAAAGCCTCTTCCTATGAGGAATTTCTATTCTTAACAAAGCAAACGATTGAAGCTGAAGAACGTGGAGAAATTATTTCACGAACAATTTGTGATGAGTGGGGTACCCCCATTGGTACCATTAATTTGTTCGATGTTAATGAACACGCTGGCTTCCTTGGTACGTGGCTAGGCAAGCCATATCATGGTAAAGGCTATAACCAAGCAGCAAAGGACGCATTTTTTCACGAATTATTTTATGAACTTTCAATTGAAGCCGTATTTATGCGTATTCGTACTGTAAATATTCGTTCTAGGAAAGCAGCTGAAAAATTACCGTATGTATCACTTGCCAACGATACTCGTAGAGATATCTTTACTCAAATAAATACTGAAGAAATTATCTACGATCTATATCAAATTGAAAAAGACCAATTTACACTTTACCAATATAGACAACAATCACAAGAACTCGAGCTAAAAGAAGCTTAAATTATAGATAAAAGTAGAAGTAGGTATCCTGCTTCTACTTTTTCCTTTTTCACCACTGAATAAATGATCCTGTAACAAAGCAAACTACAAATGAAGTAAGCTTAAAAAGGTGGTTTTAAAATGGAAAGTAAAAAGCAACGTGCCAGAGATGAGCGTAAGACACTTACGAAAACACAAGAGGTTCTTTACACTTCAGAGTTTAAAGCGGCTGACAGAGCTATGGAACGGGCAAGAGGAAATCGATAATTAAGGAGTGAAACGGAAAATGGCAAAGAATAAAAACAAAGATTTTCAAAGGGAAGCTATTGTTAGTGATGGTAGAGATATTGAGTTCTCTCAGGAGTTAGCTGATCAAGACGATCTTGAAGCACAAGAAAGATCAAGAGCGGCTGATGCCAGAGCAAAAGGAAAAAAGTAAGCCAGAAAAGCACAAGGGACCTAAGCTAGACAATATTTAAGTTGATATTTTTATCAAAACGGAGCCACTTCAGTGAAGTGACTCCGTTTTAGTTACCGTATATGTTTTAATAAACGGCTGATTTGTTTATCAACCTTTTTATAGATTAAGTTAAGAAATGTTTGTTCTGTTTCAGTTAGCGAAGTCCCCATCTGTTGCTTTTCAATTATCTCATATCCTAAGGCGAATAGTGTTTCATCTTCATTCTCAAATATTACAGTCTTTCTCAAAAATCTTCCCTCCAACTTATGTTAGTACCTAAGAATTATACCACACAAAAAGACTTTTGACCTAGTTCTTTCTAATCATTCGTAACCTTAATTATCCGTATAGTGCTATCTACTATTTTCCGTGCATACCTTTAATTAACCTTTTTTCAAAAGTTGTTTATATTGAGTCAACTCTTTATAGACAACTTTTTTGATTTTATGTTTTTATTCTTCTAAACTTGTACTCTGTTCATAAAAATGAATAGAGGTGGTTTCTTATGGGTAAAAAGATGTTGGAACAAATAATTACCTTGTTTACTGCTGCTATTGGTGTTATGGCCGCACTTGCATGGAATGATGCTGTACAAGCATTGTTTAACTCGCTTTTTCCCCATGGAGAAGGAGTGAAAGAACGCTTTATGTTTGCAGTTATGATTACTGCTATTGCAGTAGTAGTGACAACGATTTTTGCTAGCTTTATAGAAGAAGATAATTAATAAGTCTGGAAAAACATTAGAAGGAACTTAGAAGTATGCAAGGAATGACAAATTTCTACTTTATTTGAAAACGGTTGAAAATGGAACAATTAGGTAGCAATAAAAGATAATCTTACCGCTCATTTTGCTTAACCATGATTAAAGGAAGATAATCCTCCATTATCAAGAAATAACACGGTTGCTTATATTTTCCGAAGTAACTATCATTAAATATGTTAATAAATATTACATTCAAAGGAGAGTGACTTCTATTTTCATTCAAAGACATTTCGGTGATCTGCAATGAAAATTCAAAAAACGATGGAACAAACGATACGTATTGAAAAGCCAAGGACGACTGACGGAGCTCTCATGTGGCAGCTAGTTCAACAATCAACATTGGACGATAATTCACCTTATAAATACATTATGATGTGTGATTACTTTAAGGAAACATGTGTGGTTGTTAAAAAAGAGAAGAAATTAGTAGGTTTTATAACCGCATTTATTCCCCCTGAAAAACAAGATACGATCTTTATCTGGCAGGTTGGCGTTGATTCTTCACAACGAGGCAAAGGAATTGCTTCAAAAATGTTGGCTGAGCTATTAAAACGTCCTGCTTGTAAAAATGTAAAATATCTTGAAGCAACTGTTACCCCTTCTAATCAAGCATCACAATCTTTATTCCGAGGCTTGGCGCGCAAAAAACATACAGAATGTGCTGTTAAAGCATGCTATTCAACAACATTATTTCCTACTTCTGATCATGAAGAAGAACTGTTGTTTCGTATCGGCCCATTATCCGATTAAACAGATAAGAAAACTACGTTTCCTATAAAACCGAGGAGGGATTTATAAATATGGTAAATCAAGATCTGAAAATTTTTGAGGAATTAGAATCAAATGTACGAAGTTACGTAAGAAGTTTTCCGACTGTATTTAAAAAGGCAAAAGGATATAAGATGTGGGATGTGAGTGGCAAGGAATATATTGATTTCTTTTCTGGTGCAGGTGCCCTCAATTATGGTCACAACGACGATAAGATGAAACAAAAACTTGTTGAGTATATTTTATCTGACAACATTACTCATTCACTTGATATGGCTACGGAAGCAAAAGGAAACTTTCTAAAAAAGTTTAATGAAGTAATCTTAAAGCCACGGAATTTAAACTATAAAGTTATGTTCCCGGGACCAACAGGGACAAATACAGTCGAAAGTGCGTTAAAACTTGCACGCAAGGTTACTGGTCGTACCAATGTAATTTCTTTTACAAATGGTTTTCATGGCATGACAATTGGTTCGCTATCGGTAACTGGTAATTCTACAAAACGAAAAGGAGCTGGCATACCTTTACAGCATGTCGTGACAATGCCTTATGATAACTTTGTTAGTGAAAATCTCGACACCGTGGAGTATCTCGAACGCTTCCTAGAAGACAACGGTAGTGGCGTAGACATTCCTGCTGCCATGATTCTCGAGACAGTCCAAGGTGAAGGTGGCGTAAATGCTGCCAAATTCGAGTGGTTAAAGCGTATTGAAGCTGTATGTAAACGCTGGGGCATCTTATTAATTATCGATGATGTTCAAGCAGGTGTAGGCAGAACAGGAACATTCTTCTCTTTTGAAAATGCAGGTATTACACCTGATATCGTTTGCTTATCAAAATCAATTAGTGGTTATGGTTTACCTCTAGCCCTTACTCTCATTAAGCCTGAGCTAGATATATGGAGTCCTGGTGAACATAATGGAACATTCCGCGGAAACAATGTGGCCTTTATTACAGCCACTGAAGCTTTGTCTTATTGGGAAGACGATACGTTCGAAAAGGATATCGCGAGAAAATCAGAAATGATTACTGAATTCCTAACAAACATTGTCAGCAAATATCCTGACTTAGAAGGTGAGGTAAAAGGTCGTGGCTTTATGCAAGGTATTAGTACTCCTATTGAAGGACTTGCAAGTAGTATTGCCGCAAAAGCATTTGAGCAAGGGCTGATCATGGAAACTGCCGGCCCAGAAGACGAAGTATTTAAACTCTTCCCACCTCTTACGATCAGCGATGAAGGCTTAAAGAAAGGATTTAAGATTATTGAAGATAGCGTTCATAGCTTAGTAGCTACGAAACAGCCTGTAGCTAACTAAATAAAGTCCAAATAAACCATTTTAGGAGGAAACGAATTATGAAAGTAGTAAAATTAGCAGACATTATCGGAACCGACCAAGAAGTGAAAGGCGAAAACTGGACTAGTCGCAGATTGTTACTAGCCAAAGACGGTATGGGGTATTCAGTACATGATACAATTATTAAAGCAGGAACAGAAACACATATTTGGTACCAAAATCATCTTGAGGCTGTATACTGCATTGAAGGTGAGGGGGAGGTTGTAACACTAAAAGATAACAAGGTTCATCCAATTACAGCAAACTCAATCTATGCTCTAGATCAACATGATGAGCATTTACTACGAGCAAAAACAGACATGCGCATGGTTTGTGTCTTCAACCCACCGATCACTGGCAAAGAAACGCATGATGAAAATGGCGTATATCCATTAGTTGAGGAAGCAAAAAATTAACTTTGACATAGCAAAACCCAGCTTGGCTACTCAAGCTGGGTTTACTCATCCTTTAGATACTTCGGGATTTACAGCAACACCAACATTCGCAAAAGTGGTGATATGATAGCCAGTCTTAATGTCAATGAGTAGAAGAGTCTTTCTCTTGGTCCCTAGCAATCACAGTTAACACCTGATTGAGGATAATATTGATATTGGTATGTCTAGAATAAATAACAGGTAAGTCATGTTGATTGGCAAATTCTTTGATCGACCACATACAACTGTGGGAAATATGTTGAGTTAACACAACGAGGATATCACTTTCTCGCAGGACACTAATTGCATTCGGATTTTTTAGCGACTCACAGGATCGTATTTTACAAGGATATCCTCCCTCATCGTTCTGATACCCTTGTATATCTCCAAAAATCCCAACTGTTCTCCCATCTAATTGTGCGAAATTAGGCGCTACTCTAGTACTTTCCTCTTCTAATTCAACAAATTCTAACACATGGTCTACCTCTGCATGTTGCACTTGGCTACGTAATTCTTTTACCTCTCCCTGCAATTCACTTAACAATCCTTTTAATTCTCGTATTTTTTGTGCTTGTCTCCCGATTAAAAGGATATCCCCTGTCTCATGTAGTTCTTTCTCTAGCCGGATATTTTCAGCTCGAAGTCTTTCATTCTTTACTTCTAGGTCCGCAATAGTCTTCTGTTGGGCTTCTATAGCTTGTTGTAACTTTTGGTTATGATTCGTTACATCTGCCAGCTCTTTTTGTGTTTTCTCAAGTAATTGACGAAGCTCTTTTTGAAACTGTCCTTTATTTGTTAGTTGTAACATGGCTTCATCTTTCAAGAAAGAAAAATAGCTTGTCAAAGGGAAGGAAACTAATAAATAAGTTAATAAACTCTCACCAATCATCTTTTCAAACTTTTGCACGTCCCACTTTAAATAATGTATTTGCGGAATTAGTTTTAGCTGGATAAAATAATCGACAATTAAGAAATATAAATACTTATAAACTTCTTCTGACTCTGCCGAAGCCAATGATTTAATTTCTTTCTTAATCCACTTTGTGATAAGTTTCCGCTCATTCTTACCTTTGTAAACAAACCGCCTGGGCATTTGTGGTGACAAATGGACCGATTCGTCTTCAAAGGTCCGCAGTATATCTAGTACCTCCATGTGATTCATTTCATCAATAACCTGCTCGAAATGAACTTTAAAATAGGTAAAGGTTTTGTGAAAGAAATCGTCTTTTTGTCGCTCCCATAATTTAATTTGCTTTGCTAGCTGTTGTTCAATTTCCATTTGTTTTGTAAATGTCCTAGTAACCGCAAAATGATTATGCTCATCAATAATTACCGGTACCTCTTCACTACCAATTTTAAACTTGGTTTTCCCAGAGAAGAGACTATGGTCAATCGAGTTATCACTCTTTACAGCGATAAAAGTTGGTAAGGCAGAAACCCCACAGCAAGTTAACGTTGGTAGTCTAAATAGGTTTGCATAAAACATTATCCACGGTGTCGAATCCTTTGAGAACGTCATCACCTTACTCAAGCTAGCCTCAATTGTTTTTTTACAGTGAATACACGTATGGGAAGCTATTAATTCAATATCGACCATCGATGGCACTCCTAAGATTTTTTGTTAGGATAAAAATTCGGATTTACAACTTCATTACTATATTGCTTATGAAAAATATGAGTTAAGGCCGGAGAAACAGGTGGTATTAACCAAGTCCAGTCTCCTGTCACAGATCTCCCATTTTTAGCTTCTATTTCTTCAAACTTCTTAAACTGAGCAGCTGCAGTATGATGATCAACAATACTAACCCCCGCTTCTTTAAATGAGTGAAGAACAGCAACATTGAGCTCAATAAGGGCTTTATCCTTCCAGAGAGTATTCGCCCGACTCGTATCAAGTCCCATCATTGATGCCACTTTTGGAAGCATATTGTAACGATCTTCATCAGCAAGATTTCTTGCACCTATTTCAGTTCCCATATACCAACCATTAAAAGGAGCGGCGGTATAATATAAACCGCCTATCTCTAGCATCATTTCAGAGATAATTGGCGTGCTATACCACTTCAACTGCAAATCCGCGAAGGCCTCCATTGTGGGATGTGTAATTGGCACTTCTAATACAATGTCTTTTGGGATGTTATACCAAACTGGCTTGCGATGATTTAACTGAAACACTATTGGCAACAAATCAAAATGGCTTTCTTCCCCTTTCCAGCCTAGTTCTGAACAAAACTTTGTGAACGAAATAGACGCAGGGTCCCCTACTATACCGTCATTTGTTTCATAGCCAGCGTACCTCAGCAATGAATAATTGTGGATACGCAAAAAGTCATCGTCTGATTTTTTCACCTTGAACACAGTTATAAGAGGGATGATCTTCCCCCCATTTGTGCTTACTTTGATATGCCGGAATAAGGCTTCGGCTATATCTTCTTGATTCTCAAGCCTTCTTTCATCGATAACCCTAAGCGAATCCCAAAAAAGTCTACCTATACAACGATTACTATTTCGCCAAGCCACCTTTGCGCCATACTCTAACTCTTCATATGTATGATCATAAACACCCGTTTGTTGTATTTCTTCCTCAATAGCTTTTATCCGCTTTCGCGTTTCTTGTTCACTTTTCATAAGTTCTCGATAGCAATCCGTAATAAATTCAATTGCTTTACTTGTCAAAATCTCTCTATTGTATGTCATTTTCTCACCTTCTGACCTCATTATATAGTAAATGTTATCGAAGAGGGTACGATATACGTATTAGGTTTTGGTTATTTTAACGTCAATATAAGTGTTTTATTTAGAAGTATTAAACAAGGGATAAAATTTCGTTTTTAAAGGGTGCTTGTTTTGGAACTTACAGTTATGACATTTAATATACGACATGGGCGCGGCTTAGACGGTAAAGTTCATTTACAGCGTCTAGCTGACCTTATTAAGCAGCACAATATTCAAATTATCGGATTAAATGAAGTAGATCAACGGTTCTCACGACGAAGCAACTATGAAGATCAATCTAAATGGCTAGCAGAAGCACTTCAAATGGACTTTAGGTTCGGACCCTCGCTTTCCATTAACGGACGGAAATATGGAAACACGATTCTCTCCGCACTCCCAATTACTTCACACCAAAATCACCTTTTTCGTTTACAACTACCCATCGCCGAGCCTCGCTCTATACTAGAGACAACGATCCAAGTAGAAGACAAACAAATTTTAGTCCTTGCTAGCCACTTCAGTATTCTGCCTCTCTTACAACAAAAGCAAGTTAGTTTTTGCGAAAACTATCATACCACGTATCCAACGATCTTAATGGGGGATCTAAATCGACAGCCTACTTCCTCAAGCTATCAAAAGCTTACAAAAAAATATCGAGATTGTAGTTTCGAAAAGCCATCTCCTACCTACCCAGCGAATAAACCTCGGTCGAGGATTGACTATGTTTTTGTGTCTACTCATTTTGAGGTCATCGAGGCAAACATAATAAGAACCGACGTATCAGACCACCTGCCAGTGAAAGCAAAAGTAAAATTAAAGTAAAGTTTCGGGCTTGTTCTACCAGGAACATGCCCTTTTTCTTAAACCTGAATTCAAATCACCGAAAAATAAACTGCATATTATCAGTCATAATGGAAAAAATTACAATGTAATGCAGAAGGAGGTAGTTTTTTCCATGGTAAAAGATAATAATGAGCAAAACAATTCCGAAAGCACTTTAACAAATCGACAAGGGCATCCTGTAACGAATAATCAGAATGTCAGAACAGTAGGTAATCGTGGTCCCACTACGCTAGAAAATTACGATTTCCTTGAGAAAATTAGTCATTTTGACCGCGAAAGAATTCCTGAGCGTGTTGTCCATGCCCGTGGCGCTGGAGCTCATGGATATTTTGAGGCATATGGTACCGTAGGTGATGAACCAATCTCGAAATACACTCGTGCAAAACTTTTCCAAGAAAAAGGGAAACAAACGCCAGTATTTGTTCGCTTTTCGACAGTAGTTCACGGTGGAAATTCACCTGAAACCCTACGCGATCCTCGAGGTTTTGCGGTTAAATTTTATACAGAAGATGGGAACTGGGATCTTGTAGGAAATAACTTAAAGATATTCTTTATCCGTGACCCACTAAAATTCCCTGACATGGTTCATTCATTTAAACCTGACCCTGTAACAAATATACAGGATCCAGAGAGAATGTTTGATTTTCTCTGTCACCAACCTGAATCAGCACACATGCTCACCTTCTTGTTTTCGCCTTGGGGTATCCCGGCAAACTATCGAGAAATGCAAGGTTCTGGTGTACACGCCTATAAATGGGTAAATGAGGAAGGAAAAGGTGTGCTAGTTAAATATCACTGGGAACCGAAGCAAGGGATAAAAAATTTATCACAAGAAGAAGCAGATCAAATACAAGCAAAGAACTTTAATCACGCCACTCAAGATCTATATGAAGCAATTGAAAAAGGCGATTATCCTGAATGGGAACTATATGTACAAATTATGGAAGACGGCGAACACCCTGAATTAGACTTTGACCCACTTGACCCAACAAAACTATGGTACAAAGAAGATTTCCCTTGGTTGCCTGTTGGAAAAATGGTGTTAAACAAAAACCCGGAAAACTATTTTGCGGAAGTAGAGCAAGTTGCTTTCGGTACAGGCGTACTTGTTGATGGATTAGATTTTTCTGATGATAAGCTTCTTCAAGGAAGAACGTTTTCTTATTCTGATACACAACGCTACCGTGTCGGTTCTAACTATCTACAACTACCGATTAACAAGCCAAATAAACATGTTGCGTCTAACCAAGAAGGCGGACAAATGGACTTTCGAACAGAATTTGGAAAAGATCAAAATCCTCATGTTAACTATGAGCCTTCGCTCATCGGTGGTTTAAAAGAAGCAAAAAACCCTGGCAAGGAACATGAACCATACATTGCCGGTAATCTCGTCAGAGAAACAATTTCCCGTGAAAATAACTTTGGCCAAGCTGGAGAAACGTACCGAAGATTCAATGAGTGGGAACGTAATGAGTTAATCAAAAATTTAGTTGGTGCTCTTTCCAACTGCCGTAAGGAAATTCAAGATCGTATGGTCAACATCTTTTCACAATGCGACGAGGACTACGGTAGACGTATCCGCGAAGGCTTAGACTCTGGCATGAAAGACAATAAATTGGAAGAAGCCGTTCGTCAAGCTGAAGAAATGGGTCATCCTTCTGATCCATATTAAGATGATCAAAAAACACTAGATCCTTTTTCTAGTGTTTTTTGGTTGGTATGTATCTAGTTAGTGCCCTAATTACGAGGCATTACGTTTAGATGAATTGTTAGCTTCTTTACTTTTCCTAGTAATAAAGTAAACTACTGTGAAGTATATGACCGCACAAGCTAGTATAAAAAAGCGAAATTCCCAAACAGTATAAGTTGAATACTTGATCGTTTTGTTTGCCGCTTCAATAAAAGATACTAAAAACCAGCCAATAAAAATCATAATGCCAATGATATTCAATGCTATTTTTGTATTTTTGTCCATAATAAACACCCCTCGCTATTTATCATCTACCACTATGATATCATTTTTCATTTGATTTTAATAAGTAAAAACACTAGATAAGCTATTTTTTGCCATTTTTGATTATGTTTTTATTAAGGTTTACGATTTTCCAATATGGGGTATTACTTACAGGTCTTGTTTATTTACTCATTTCAAAAGCCGTGATACATTTGAAAAGCCTCTACTTTTTTCTAAATTCCATCCAAAATAAACAAAAAACAACAAGAAAATCATATACCGAAGGGAAGAAATTTTTTGAAAACAACAGGAATGTACATAATGATCATTATTTTTTTTATCTCCGTACTATTAAACATTGGGACAACTAATCTCTCAATTAGTATTGTTTTAGCTACTATTACTCTTGGAACAGGTGGCTTTATATTCTGGAAGTCGTTAGAGTCGACTAAACAATTAACTCATATACTACTAGGAATTAAAAAATCCTCATTAAGTGACTATGTTTTAATTGATGAAGCTATTCATACAATCAAAGAGATGTATAAAAGTATTAGCAGCGGTCACTTTCAAAATCGCCAAGAAGTAATTTCAAGGCTTGAAGAATTCCTTAATGAAAATGAACAGTACTTAGGGGTTTGGGCTGCATGGAAGTCTAATGCTTTTGACAACAGCGATGCTCACTTTGTGAACAACAATGGTAATGCTAGCTCAGGACAAATGTCACCGTATGTGTTTAGAGGCGAAAAGGGGATTGATGTGATGTTTTTGGATAATTTGTCTGCTGAAGAGTTTTACAACCGCCCGCTCCATGAGAACAAACTTACCATTATTGATCCTTTTTACTTTGACATTCAAGGGCAGCAAGTGCTTATGACTACAGTCGCCATGCCTCTTCATAAAAATAATGAGGTAATCGGTGTCATCGGAATAGATATTCAGCTAAAATCATCCAAAACTATTAACTTAGAGTTAATAAACAACACATCGAAAGAAAATGGTCTCAGCCTTGATAAGCTAACAAGCGAGTTGATAAAACACGGTGGTCAATATGCTTTAATCGGTCAAGCAATCGGAGCTCTTAAACTAGAAAGAAATGAAATGATTGAATATCTTGAAAAAACTACCATGTCCGTTTCTGCAAACACAGAAGCAATGATTGTAACAGCTAAACAATCATCAGCCGCAGCTAATGAGGTTTCATCAGCTATCAATGACATCGCATCAGGTGCAGCCAACCAAGCCACTGACACAGAAAAAGGTACAGAACAAGTTGAAATACTGGGTCAAATTGTCGAAAAAGATCAAGCAGAACTAAAGGCACTCAACAAGTTAATTGCAGAGATTGCAAACTATAAAAAAGAGGCTGAAATTGTAACCAAAGAGTTAATCACTTCTAATAAAGTAAACAGTGAAACTGTAACAAAAGTTGCAAAGAAAATTCAGGAGTCAACAGAGAGTTCAAAGAAAATTGAAAAAGCTAGTGTTGGCATTCTTACTATAACTGAACAAACCAATTTACTAGCGTTAAATGCTTCTATTGAAGCAGCAAGAGCTGGGGAATACGGTAAAGGTTTCGCTGTTGTAGCAGACGAAATTCGAAAACTTGCAGAACAATCAAAGAGATTTTCTGAAGAAATTACGACAGATATAAATAATTTAGGAAAAAATTCAGAAGAAGCAACGAAAACAATGGTTGAACTAGAAAATATCATGATTAATCAATCTAGCACCGTTAAAAACGTGGATGAGAAGTTAACTAATATCTCAGCCACTGTAGAAAAAATTGAAGAAAGATTTATTGATTTGAACGAATCAGGGAAAGAAATCGCTCACAAAAAGAACGAAATAATTGATATTATGCAAAGTTTATCTGCAATTGCTGAAGAAAATGCGGCAGGTACAGAAGAAATTTCTGCATCTATAGAAGAATTATCGGCTAGCGTTGACAACTCTACGAATTCAGTTACACAATTAGATCAAGTTGTTCAACAGTTGAAACAAGTCACTTCTAGATTAAAAATATAAATAGGTATAAGGGCTCCTCTACATCGAGGAGCCCTTTCCTTATCAGTTTAGCACTAGTGAAATGAAAGCCAAAACTCACCTTTTTCATCAATGATATCCTGCACTTTGGTGAACGAAATTTTAAATATTGGAAATCCTGCAGCATAAGGTCCAATTTCATATGGTGCAAAAAAGACATAGAGATGATCTTGATCTACATAAAAAGGCTGGTCTTCGACTATCCCTTGAAATGAACCAGGAAACACGTAATCATATTGCGGATCCGTCTTAATCATGTCTTCAATAATGTTGTTTAACCTAGATATATAGTCACTATCCTTCTTAAATAAATCCTCTAGTGCATACATTCGGCCACTGATTAAGTTGATATGAACATAAATTTTGAAAGGCATTCCATGGGCTGCACCAAAGTAATATTCGTAACCATATAATTCAATGACAAGTAAATTATTTTGATAGAAACTCACATTAAAGTCACCTACATAGCTGTAATCCAATTGCGCGCTAGGATCTATATCTTCTCTTACCTTAGAAAGCTCTTTTAACCGTTTATTAACTGTTATTTGTGCCTTTTCGTTTTTTATTCCATCCACCTGTGGATAGTAAACTAGGTAATCTTTGTTTGGTTCCGATAATTTCTCTAAGACACGATAACGACTTGTTAAGGGGATGATTGTGTTTTGTTTCCAAACCAAATTACCTTTTCTATCAAAATATGCTACTCTTGTTCCTTTCATTGCTCTAACTAACTTCCCAACTAATGTAACACTTTCTCCTCCCTTTATAATTGGAAGTCCTCTTGCCCGGTTCCCTGTTCGGTCGATAAAATATGCACTTTTACCATCACTTACAGAAGCAATCCCTTGCTCAAATCTTGAAACATGATCAAATCTAAAGTCAGTTAGGAATTCACCCTTCCAGTTACCAAGCGCATAACTTGAACCAAGATATGGCTTATCCCTATCTATCTCTTTGCCTATAGCAATCCGGTGTTCACCTAACGGCATAATATCATTATACATTGGAGATATAATATACTTCCCAGTTCGGTCTATTAACCCATACCTACTTTTAAAGTCCTCGGTCCCAGTTACAACAGCTCTACTATCTTCAAACGCTTGGGCGCTCTTGTAGCTAGGATAAATGACCAGATTACCTCTCAAATCGATATAGCCTAACAAGGCACTCGGTTCTTTTTGAAACGCCAACATATTTTCTCCATAGTTACCAACAAAGAAATACGGGTACAGATTTACAGCATTGCCTAAGCGATCAATTAAAGCAAACTTTAGATCCGTCAACTTCACAATAGCCAATCCATCGCTAAAGTCACTTCCTGCTTCAAAGTGAATTGGTATTACCTCATTGCCATGTAAATCCAAATATCCATAGCGTGTATGACCGGCAGCCTCCTGATCAGAAACTAATGCGCGCCCATCCTGATACGCCCCAATAAAATTGTAGGGTTTTTGTGTTAGAATGTTTCCTTGTTCATTTATCACATGGAAACCCCCTTTATAAACTACAGCAGCTCTTCCCTCAGAAAATTCAATCATTGACTCAAATATAAACGGGATTCTTGTATTTCCTAAGACATCAATACAACCATACTTGCCATTCTTTTCAACTGTAGCCAGTCCGTTCTTTTGAAAATCGAGAGCAAAATCATAATCAGGTTGAATTTCAAATTCTCCCACTTCATTAATGTATCCCCATTTTGTTCCCGCTTTTGTCCTTAAAGAAGCAGCATATAAATGATCCATCACCATTGCAAAACTCCCAAACATCTTTTTTCTATAGTGTATGGGTCATTTACTAGGTGGTGCGAGCATAATTAAATATTTTTCAAATTCCTAGTTTAGTAGTTTTACAATTTGGTAATTATATATAGTAAGAAAATGAAAAGGGGATGACATAGATGAGTTTACATGAATACATTAGTACCATTAATAGCATGCTTGAAGAAGCTAAAGAAGATACATATGAAGTAAACTTATATCTAAATGAATTAGAATATTTATTTTTTAATGAAATATAAAAAGATAAAATAGACAAAGTCCTAATTCTCTTCGATCTGCATACATTATTTTTGTGTGTTTATGAACGAAGGGAGAGAAAACCAATGTACCATTTTCAACCACATATTCATCAGTTAGCACAAGATGCTGCGATGTATGATTTACTTGCAAACTATTATAAGTACCTAGATCCACAAAGACATATTTACTATTACCAATTGCACTTTATGTGCATGCAACAGCTTTGCCAAATGCAGCCAGTAAATGTACGACAATCTTACGGAGTTCAGCCAGAGTGGCGTGCACCTGCCAAAGTTCGTGTCCTTCATTTGTCTCCAGATGCCCCAAGGGTTGACATCTACGTAAACGGTGAGAAAACATTTGATAATATAACGTATTACCAAATAAGCCCTTATTTAGATGTACCAGCAGGTTCCTACAAGATCGAAATTTATCCAGTAGGACAAACAACAAATCCTGTTTTGGCAGAAAATGTAGACGTGCAATCAGGGCGAAACTATACAGTTGCTGCCGCTGGAAGATTAGCAAATATCCGATTAGTAACTATTAGAGATACAACAAACATTCCAAGAAACAAAACAAAAGTCCGTTTTTGGCACTTATCTCCAAATGCTCCCGCTGTAGATATTGCTGTAGCCGATGGCGATATTCTAATGAGGAATGTATCCTTCACAGAGGCTTCCGAATACATCGAATTAGCTCCAGGCGTTGTCACACTTGAGGTTCGTGTTGCTGGAACAGATAATGTTGTTTTAACTATACGTGATACAAACCTTCAAGCAGGCGAAGCTTATACGATTACTGCCATAGGTCTTGTTGATGGAACACCTCGCTTAGAAGCATTAGTACTTCAACCGTAAAAAAACTGCTCAGGCAACTGAGCAGTTTTTTGTTTAGTTCATTAATTTATTCCAACTAACATAGTGGTGTATGGCGACGCCAGCAAAACTTTGGTTCTGATTATAATGCTTCATTACTTTCTGTAGTTCGCGCTCTAGATCTTCCAATTTTGAAAAACTGATATGGGATCCTTCATTTGAAGGTTCTGTTTCAAGGGCAATGATTACGTTTTTTCCTATTTTCTCTGCAAAGGCAATCTCCGTTTTCACAAGCTCAATCACTCCGTTTGGCCCTTCAGCAAAATTACGGTAAGCCATAATTGTAACGTTGTCCGATTGTTGGATTACCCATTCACTTAAGACACCTGAACCAAACTTGTTTCGAAAGCTAATTTCGTCAAACCAGAACGGGATGTCTAGTGCGTACTCAATATTTAATTGCTTCGCTAAACTGTTAAAATCTATAACAAACTGTTGATATAGCTCAACTGTACTCTTTTGGTTTCTCTGCCACTCAGGCAATAAATATGGCTCAACATCGAGGTGAATACCAGAAAACTTTTGATCTGCTGAAGCCTGCGCTTGATAGTTCGTTAACCAATCTATAAGAGGTTTATATTGCTTACTCCCGTTTCTAGTTGCCCACGTAGGAGCACCATCTAATGCATGAACCTGGATATCCAACTCTGTCGCCTTTGCTACAAAAGTTCGGTAAGTATTCATAGGTATCTGGCGATTTATTTGTAAATAAAGATCTGTTACCTTTTGATCTTGAAGAAACTTCAGCACTTCATTTTCATTTTTGACTATTTCATAAGTATCCCACAGCCAAGTTGCTACTATGGAAGGCTTCTCCGCTTTAATGCTACTCATACTTATAGCCAACATCATTACGACTAACATACATCCCAACACTTTTTTCATAACAAGTTCTCCTCTCTTTTTCGGCCATAGACCCTCAAAGAGGAGACTTGGCAACTTGGCAACCGTAGGAATTTTCCCTTAGGCCCATAGCTTTGCGTCCTTACCTTTCAATAAGTTTGCCTTTTCATTGATACTTTATTATATAGCAAATGGGACCAAAAGTATCTAGGAGATCAACTGGTAGTTCTCGAGCGACTACGATATTCAGCAGGCGTAGTACCTGTTTGTTTTTTAAATACTCTTCGAAAATATTTGTCGTCTTGATAACCAATCTTAGATGAAATCTCATACACTTTTATAGTTGTGGTTTTCAAAAGCTCTTTCGCTTTTTCAATTCTAATTTTTAGAAGATAATCTGAAATGGTTTCCCCGTAGACTAGTTTAAATTTCCTAGAAATATATTCTCGACTTAAGAAGAAACGTTCCGATATTTCCTGTAGCTTTATTTCTTTTTGATAGTTTTCACGTATAAATGCTTCAATTTCTTGGATAACATCTTGCTCTTCTTCATAAGGCACACTCTCTATCACCGGAATAGACATAGAAAATCTCCTTCTTTCTTCCTCACGTGCCTGCGTAACAGCCTTTTCTAAAGTTTCATTGAGTATTTCTGGATCAATTGGTTTTAAAAGATAGTCAAAACTTCCATAAGTTATGGCTTTTCGCATATAATGATAATCATCGTAACCACTAATAACAATCGTTTTACTTGGCAGGTTTTGTTCTTGAATCCATCTTAATAAACTAATTCCATCTTTATTAGGCATTTTCATATCGGTAAAGATAATGCTGGGCTTGTGCTTTTCAATGAGATTTACCGCCTCATTACCATCCATAGCTTCATAAACAGCTTCGATACCAAACTTTTCCCATAAAGCTAATAGACGTATTCCTTCTCTTACATGCAGCTCGTCATCAACGATAATTGCTTTCATTTTGTTTTCACCCCTATGTCGTTCAAAGGTATGTTTATCTCCACCTGAAAGCCTCCATCAAACCGATTTCCTACCTTCATTAGTCCCTTTTCTCCATAATACAGTTCCAAGCGCTCATAGACATTTTGTAAACCGATACTTGTTGTCTCTGCCTTCGCAAGTCTTACCCCTTTGGTTAACATCAACTCTATTTCTAGTAACCGCTCGTTCGTTACACCAACCCCATTATCAGAAATTTGTAATGTAACGTGGTTTTGATTTATAAAAATATTGATGTCAATTCTGCCAGATGTACTGTTATTCTCAAAGCCATGCTTAAAATAGTTCTCAACTATCGGTTGTAAAATCATTTTCGGCACCATGAACAGCTTTACATCTTCCGCTACGCTTATTGTAAATTGAAGCCGATCTAAAAAGCGCTGCTTCTGTAGAATTAAATATGCATTAACATGGCTAATTTCTTTTGATAAAGGTATAACATCTTCATCAATGTTCATACTGTAACGCATAATGCTAGATAACGAGGTTAGTAGTGAATAAACTTCTGGAACTTTATTTCTCAAAGCTATCGTACCAATTGATTGTAAGGAATTATATAAAAAGTGCGGATTAATTTGTGACTGTAAGACACGTATTTGGCTTGATTTGTTTTCAATTTCTAAACGGTATTTTCGAATAATAAGCTCATTGATTTGATTTACCATTGATTTGAAATGCTTTCCGAGTTGCCCAAATTCATCATTTCCTAAAGAATGGAAATCCACTTCTAATTTTCCTTTTTCAACTTTTTTCATATTCTCTATTAAGACTTTGATAGGTGAGATTAATTTAAAGGCAACGAGTACTGCTGCAACAGAGCTAATTAGGAAGAAGAATAATAGAATATAAATATTCATTTTGACAATCGATTGGGCGTTACTGTACATCCTTTCGTTAGAGATTGCTTTGACGATCATCCAGTCGCTAAAAGGGGCTGGTAATCGATCAAAAACAAAAACTCCTCGAAAAACATCATCCTGCCATTCAAGACTCATCTCTTCGTGACGGCTTCGTATTTGCTCAAGCCATGGATCGTCAATTGTTCCACCAATAAGCTGCATAGTAGAGGAATAAACAACCTCATTTTTATCATTAATAAGGTAAAACTTTTCATCTTGAGAATAAAATAACCGATCAGAGATGGTTTTCACCGCTTCTACATCTATATCAATAGAGATGAAGCCAAGAAATTCTCCTGACGTCACTTCGTGCAAGGCATGGTGAAAACTTACTACCTGAGTTTTAGTCGTTCTTGGAATATCCGATTGTGCGTTATAGCTATAAATCTCATGAGTAGGCTCAAGGATAAAGTACCGCTTTTCATCTCTTAGGGTTTGGAGATACTCATTAAAAAGCGGTTCTCTTACCTTTCCTCTACTACTCACCTTTGTATTGTAGACGGTATATGCATCTTGACCTTTATGTACATATAAATAGATTTGTTCAACTTCTTTCCTTGTAAAATAAAGATTTAATAGTGTCCTCTTGACTTCCTCTTGAGCGTTATCAATATCGTTAACGATTCCTAGCTCCATAACATTCATAAACTTCCGGTTGGCATAAAGGCTTAACGGAATGTCAGTAATTGACAAAAAGTAATTTCGGATATCGTATTTACCTTGAGAGATAACGTTAATATTTTCATCAATGAACTGATCCTTGACTTTTTCCTTGGTGTAAAAATAGGTGGTGGCAATTGCCGTTACTCCAGGAATAAGCGTAACAATTAATAGAAAGATAATTAGTTTATACTTTATACTCACTTGCCCACCCCATGTCAGCATCATCCAATACTAGTTTTATCATATATAGTTTTTACCGGTTAATCTATAGTTTTTTAAGTGAATTTCAACAAAAAAGATGTGAGTCGTACACATTGTACACTCTCACATCTTTTTTGTATTTTACTTCTTCAAATTATCCCATGCTGCTTGGAAATCTGTTAGCATCTGTTCACGAGTCTTTTGACCGCCAATGTATGCTTGCATAATTGAACCAAATTCATTTGTAACACCATCCGGATACTTAAACCAGTTCCATGATAATGTTTTGTCATCGTTAGAGTATTTTAAGATATCATCTGCCAAAGTTCCTAAGCCATCTGCATCGATATTGTCAAATGCAGGAATAAACTTAAACTTGTTTACAAGATAGTCTTTACCGATATCTGAGCTAACCATCCAATCTAAAAATGCTTTAGCTTCTTCTTTCACCGGTGAATTCTTGTTTATTACCCAGTTATTCGGTACACCAACCGCTAATTTATCCATCGCTTTTGCATCATTGTTAATTGGAATCGGTAAGAAACCAATATTAATATCAGGATTGATTTCATAAATCATGTTATTCGTCCAGTTCCCTTGTTGCATCATCGCCGTTTGTCCAGCAGCAAATTGAGTTACTTGTGTATTATAATCTGTTGTTAGCGGGTTGCTATTTCCAAACTTAATCGTTAAGTCAAACAGATCCATAAACTGGTGGAATTTTTCATTATCTTGAATTTTTGCAGTGCCATCATTTAAGGCTTGAATAAATGCATCTGGATTATCCTGTTGTGCAAATGGAATGTTTGCTAAGTGAATACCAATAATCCACCATTCACCGTAACCAACCGAAAAAGGTGTAATTCCTGCATCTTGTAATTTTTGTGCTACTGCTCCTAGCTCATCTAATGTCTTTGGCAATTCGGTAATTCCCGCTTGAGCAAATAAATCTTTATTATAGATAAAACCGTAACCTTCAAGATTTAGCGGTTGACCATATATTTTTCCATCAATGGTCATAGGAGCTTTGGCATTTTCAAACACATGTTTTACCCATGGTTGGTCAGACAAATCTTCTAAATGCTCTAACCATGTTTGTGCTTCCGTAAATCCACCATTATTGAAAATATCAGGTGCATTTCCTGATGCAAACTGGGTTTTAAGTGCAGCACCATAATCAGCTCCACCACCCACAGTTTGGATATTTAGCTTTACATGTGGGTTGAGCTGTTCATACTCTTTGGCCATTTTAGAAAGCTCATCAGCAATTTCCACTTTGAATTGGAACATATTAATCGTAACTGGGTCCTTGGCTGTCTCTGGTTGCTTTTCCGTTACTTTTGGTTGGCTGTTTGTATCACTTGACGTAGTTTCAGTGGTTGACTTGCTACCACAAGCAGCAATAATTAACATAAAAGAAAGAATTAATGCTAGTAAACTCCATTTCTTCATTTTTGGTACCCCCTGTTAAAATTGTTTTTATGTTAAGTGGGCTTTCCCCCACTATACACCAGCCTTGGTTTACTTAATAGAGCCTGAAATAATACCTTTGATAATATGTTTTTGCATCAAGAAGAAAAAAATGAGTAGAGGGATGATTCCCAGAACAAGTGCAGCAAGCGCTAAGTCCCATTGCTTTGTATACTCACCAAAAAAATAGAAGGTTGCTAACGGTATGGTACGTAAGTTCACGTCCTGTAGCACTAATAACGGTAATAAGAAGTCATTCCAAATCCAGAGACTATTTAGGATCACGATTGTTACTGTAATTGGTTTTAGTAGTGGAAATACGATGCGCCAAAAAACTCCAAACGGGCTACACCCATCAATAATTGCTGCTTCTTCAAGCTCCTTGGGGATCGACTTAATAAAGCCGTGATATAAAAATATCGCTAACCCTGAACCAAAGCCGAGGTACATAATGACAATCCCGTAGATACTATTTAATAATCCTAGATTGCTAGTCACACGAATAAGTGGAATCATAATTGATTGAAATGGAATTACCATAGCTGCTACAAACATGATAAAAATAAGATTGCTTAACTTACTCGAACTTCGCACAAGTTTATACGCTGCCATTGAACAAAAGACGACAATGACAATATTACTAAGGACAGTAATAATGAAAGAATTTAGGAATACTTTTCCAAACTGGATACGCTCAGCCGCGACAGCATAGTTACTCCATTTGATCTCTGTAGGTAATGCCGAGGCATTTATTAAGATTTCAGCAAAGCTTTTAAGTGAATTAACAATCACATAATAGAATGGTACAAGAAACAATAGTGCGACTAAGATGGTTACTAGTTCTAGGGCAAACGTTCGAAACGTATATTTTTTGTCCATTACGCTTGCACCTCTCGTTTTTTAGTAAAAATAACCTGCGCCGTTGTCACAGAAGCGACAAGAATAAAAAACAGGAATGCTTTAGCAGCACCAATTCCATAGCGGTTATTTACGAATGCTTCCGTATATATGTTTAAGGATAATGACTCAGTAGACTTGAATGGGCCGCCTCCCGTTAAGGAAACGTTTACATCAAAAATTTTAAACGACCAAGCAATCGTTAGGAATAAACAAATTGTTACTGCAGGAGTAATCAACGGTAACGTAATACTTTTAAAGATCTGCCACTTATTTGCTCCGTCAACCTTGGCTGCTTCAATAAGTTCGTACGGAACATTTTGAAGAGCAGCTATATAAATAATCATGATATACCCTGCACCTTGCCATACACTAACAATGACAATTCCCCAGAATGCGGTATTCGCATCTCCAAGCCAAGGTAATTGAAATAATGAAAACCCTGTAAGCTTTCCTATCGACTCAAATCCCCTTACAAAAATAAATTGCCAGATGAACCCTAGTAAAAGTCCACCGATTAAATTTGGGAGGAAGAAGATTGTTCGTAAAATATTTGTTGTCTTTAGGGCTTGTGTCAAAATAACAGCAAGACTTAACCCTAGTACGTTCGTTAAGATAACAGCGAAAACCGTAAATTTTGTTGTAAATATAAATGAGTGTAAGATTTGCGGATCACTTTTAAAAATGTAGCGAAAATTATCTAAACCAACCCAAGCTATTTCTCCTGTTACCCCATTCCAATTCGTAAATGAATAATACATACCCAGGATAAATGGTATGAGAACGATAACTGTAAAGACAGCAAATACTGGACCAACAAAAGCTAAGTACAGTAAAGCTTCTTTAAGCTTTTTTTTGTTCTTCATGATCGCCCCTCCTTACTATTACCTTTAGTTTAGCTAGAAAAAATGGAAACGAGTACGTACGCAATTGATCAATTGGGTGGAATAAATTGACCAAATGTAAGCGGTCACACAAATCATTTTTTAGAAATCACGGTCATATATGTAACTGAGGTGATTTGATGAAAGGATACAAGACAACTAGCTGTGCAGTTTGTGGAATTGTTCATGATACAGCAGCAAACTGCCCGTCTCACCAGGCAGTCTGCTCTCTTTGCAGACAATCCATCGAGAAGCTAAAGAACTTTGGCAACGCTAAGGAGGGAGTACGATGAAACGAATCTATCCTGTCATATTGGGAACAGTACTCACACTAGGATTAGTTGGATGTAGTGATAAAGAAGCAAATACTGAGGAAAATTCAGTAGCTGTCGAAGAAAATAAAGTTACAACTGAGGGTAATGCCCAAGATGGTGAAGAGAATGAGGCTGTTACTGAAGGAACACCCGAAGACAGTGAAACTGGTGAGACAGAGAATAGTGAAGCAGAACACTCTCATGGAAGTGATCATAGTCACGATGAGCTCCCATTCGAATGGGCAGGAAGCTATGAACTTGTAGCAGGCACCTATTCATTAGTGTTTAAACAAAATGAGTTCGGCGATGAGAGCATGCTTCTTGCATTCATCCTAGAAAATAGTAATATCAAAGATTTAGAACATCACGCTGCCCATATTATGGAACATGGTGGTGAGTCATTTAACGAAGGTGATTACTTTGCTGCTGAAAGCGAATACGCGTACAACCTTTCACTTAATGTGGAAGGGGCAACCAGCTACACGTTTACTATACAAGAAGCTGGTACATATCGCATTTTTACCGAGCACCATGCTGATGAGTTTGAAATGGAAATAACGAATAAAGAAAGTGAAGTAATTCTCGCTACGAATGTTCAGGAATATGATGGGCACGAGCATGGCCATAGCCATTAAACGTAAGATTTATCTTTGAACGATAGATTCTTTAGACGATTAGCTTTGATAAGCATGAATATTCGCATGGTGACTTTTGAACACGTTGATTTAGAGTTGGTTTACATGCCAAACTCACTAATTTATAGTCCAAATTCGCTCGTTTACGTGCCAAACTCACTAATTTATAATCCAAACTCGCTCGTTTACATGCCAAACGACAAAATTCAAGCAAATCCGACAAACCCAAACCAAAATGAAAAGCACAGAGTTCAATGCGACTCTGTGCTTCTGCTATTTGACTAACCCATGTTTAAACGCGTAAATTACAGCTTGAGTGCGATCGTTTACTTCTAACTTCCCTAATATGTTACTAACGTGTACCTTCACTGTTTTTAAAGCAATAAATACTTCATCAGCAATTTCCTGATTTGTTTTTCCTTCAGCAATCAGAAGTAAAATTTCCATCTCGCGCTCAGTTAGTTGCTCGTGTGGATGGCTCACTTGCTTTTGGCGCATTTTGGTCATCATTTTTCCGGTTACCTCAGGCTCTAGCACTGTCTGCCCTTGGTAAGTTGCACGGACTGCATTTGCTATATCGCTTGCCTTAGAGGTTTTTAACATGTAGCTAGTAGCTCCTGCTTCCAATGCCGGGTATACTTTTTCATCATCAAGGAAGCTTGTGACGATGATGATCTTTGCTTCCGGCCATGCTTCAATAATGCGACGAGTTGCTTCAATTCCATCCATTTCTTTCATTACTAAATCCATTAAGACGATGTCCGGCCTTAATTCAAGGGCTAGCTCAACACCACGGGCACCATTATCTGCTTCAGCAACAACCTCGATGTCTGATTGAGCTGATAAGTAGGAAGTGACACCAATCCTCACCATTTCATGATCATCTACAAATAGTACCTTTATCAACATTAGTCACCCACCATTAATGGAACTTTGACTTCTAGTCTAGTTCCTTTATTTTTTAGGCTTACTACCTTTAGGACGCCACCAATTTCTTTTGCCCGTTCATACATGTTTTGCAACCCGTAGGATCCAGCCTTCTCCTCCGACACATTAAAACCAATGCCATCATCTGAAATTCGTAAAATAATTAAATCATCGCGGTTAATCAAGAGCACTTCAAGGCTAGTAGCTTTGGAATGTCGGAGGGTATTAGAAACAGACTCTTGAAGAATCCGAAATAAGTGATCCTCTACCCCTTTTTCTAAAGGCACTTCTTCGATTTTCCACGATATTTCCATCGGTACTTTTTGTGATAATTCATTAAGAAGCTCCTGCATTCCTTCTTGGAGTGATTTCCCTTTTAGTGGTACTGGACGTAAATGTAGGAGTAGTGCTCGCATTTCTAACTGTGATTGATGGATCATTTCTTCGACCAACTTTAATTGCTTTGCTTCGCGACTACCTTCCTCTTGTCTCGTTTCAGTAATTGCACTCATCAGCATTGAAGCAGCGAATAATTGCTGACTAACTGAATCGTGAAGCTCTCTAGCTAAGCGGTTGCGTTCTTGCGAGACAATTTTTTGGACTTCTTTCTCTTGATCTACTGCTTTTTCACTTGCAAGCTTTTGGGCAGTTTTTACTTGATCAATCATTTGCTTTTGGATACTTTTTACCTTTCGAAATACTGGGGCTAGTTCTTCCGAATAAGTAACTTTCTCTTCCTCAAACAGCCGTCCTTGTTCTAACTGTTGCAAAGCCTCTTCGACTATTTCTAATTGCTTTTTATAAGTCATACTACCAGACAAGCCAAAGATAATTCCTAAAGCGATTGCAATTCCCGGTAAAAAAATGTAGATTGGCAGATCAAAAATACTTGCATCTAGTAACAAACTCCAATTTTCTACCGGAAAGACCGTTATGTATATACTCGTAAAAATGGTGAAAAGAATAAGAGAAAATAAGATGCTCCAGATCATTTGCTTCTGAATAAACCTCATATTCTTTTCACCTCTAATCTACCAATCCCCATCGATGTGACGATTTTAATTTTTTGAGGTGCTTCCGTATAGCCTAGCGTTCGATACGTTAGTGTTTGGTTAAACAATTTTTGGTTTGCTTCTTCAAAAACAATCGTTGTTCCTGCTAGCACCGAATGAGATACATTAATTTCGACATCATATGGAACGAGAATTTGAATATTACCGATAAAGTTTCGTATCGCAATTACTGCTTCCCCTTTTGGGAGAACAGTGTTACTTAAATCTATTCTTGCATCTCCAATCCCTGTTTGAATATTTACATCTTGCCATTCATAAATTTCCTCTGGTGTCGTTTGGCGTCCATAAAATAAATTTTTTAATAAGAGTGGCTGCTTAGATATCTTTACTCCACTTTGATCCGTATCTCTTAATGCAGGCTGAATAAGGAACGGCCGATTTTTCGATTTGTAAAAATAAATAATGATATAAGCAATCACGGCAAAAATTAAAAACTTGAAGACGATCATATCAATTGTCGTGAAAAATAAGACAAGGCACCCTAAACCAAAAATTAATTTACCGATTGAACTATGAAGCCGTTTCCCACCAAAATAGAGCAAAGATCCTGCAAAAATAAGCGTAAAAGCTAGCCCTTTATTAAAAAAGGTAATTTCTACGACGAGAAGAAGTAATCCTATTAAAATGGTCCAGCTAATATAATCTGACTTGGTATGATTATCCATAAAGGTCTCTCCTCGTTTCTATCCTAGAATTACACGTAAACGTTGCCCATAGAAATTGGGCAACGTCATGAAAGCTAATTAAAATATATCACGTTTCTACTAAGAAATAGAATGACTTTCTTGATTTTTTAATTGTTTCTCTAATTGAGCAATACGGCTGTCGATCGTATTACGATGATACTGAGAGTTTGCCTGGTGCTCTAAGCGGTCAAGGTAACGGTCCATTTCATCAAACTTGGAACCAATTTTTCCAGTATAGCCATTGTACTCAAGCATTTGGTTCATGCGGTGGTTAGCGCGAGTCATATTTTCACGACCCATTAATTCCATACGCTTGATGTGCATATCCTTTAGCTTATGCTTCATTTCTTCATATTTTTGTTCAAGCTCATATAAGTGCGAAGTTGCTTGCTCTAGTGAGAGTTTTAAGCGACTAGCACGCTCCTCATAATGAGTCTGCTCTTGAATTGCAAAGTTCATTAGTTCTGTTTCACCAGCTTTTGCTGCAACCTCAACTTGATACTTTCGTTTGTCTGCTAGTGACCGAGCATCAGTGTACTCTCTTGTGAACTCTTCTTTTAATAGATACTGCCTTTCAACTAACTTTCTAACCTTCTCTACTTCTTTCTCACAATCACGTAAATATTGGTTTAATAAAGCAATTGGATTTTTTTGTTCTTTCTCATCTAACATCTCGTGTACGTCTGCTGTAATTGTGTTTTTAATTCGTGAAAATAAACTCATCTTCATTCGCTCCTTTAAATGTTTTTAGAAGTTTCTTTTTAGTTCAGCCCATTCTCTTTCAAAGTTTACGAATGGATCTGTTGTTTCAGTTTGTTTCGCTTCAACAATCGTTGGTTCCTCGTTCCACTTTTTATAAACAAAGTAAAGAACGAATGCTGCCAAGACTCCTACTAAGGCTGGTACGTTAGATGCTGTAATAGAAAATAAGATTAATCCTAGTACAGCCCAAGCAACCTTACTTAACGATGTGTCAGCTTTCATAAACCCCTTAAATGCGTAGTAGAGAATAGCCAAGCTGATAGCAAACATCGCCATCGGTCCTAAATTAGCAATCAAGATGATCGCTGCAATACCACCTAAAATAAACAATCCAAATTTTTTCATGTTATTGCCTCCCTTCTTATGACTCTATCTTACCTACATTTGAAACTTCTCATAATGATCCTCAGATATATTTTGAATAAGACTTGAGGCTTAGTAGATTCTAGGTATGGCAGTAACGGGAGTGTTTGCGGCGCAACTTAAGCGGACATACAGTACGTTATTTTGCGTTTCTTTGATATTTTCAATTTTTCGCGGCCATACAGTACCTTATTTTAGCTAAAAGACTAGTTTCTTTATCATTTTTAGGAAAATAAGGGCCCTGGTGGCCGCGGAATTCTAAATTTGCCTTTTTTTCATAAAATAACGGAATATATGGCCGTGAAACTTCCTAAAAAGAAAAGTGTAAGCCACTTGAAGCTAGAAGTTTATTACGTTGAAATGAAGCTTTCTTAAAATGCAAAAAAGGCAGCCACCGTTAAACAGTGACTACCCTTCTAAAAAAACTCCTCAGAGAAGCTCTCAACTAATTCTTAATTCATAATTGGCTTTACCCTACATTATCTTCTTTTTTATACTCGTGCTCCCAATAATCTGCATTCTTAATCCCTAACTTTACTGGATCAAACACAGGGTCGAGGCCTTGTTTCTTTTGTTGCTCGTAATCTTTCAACGCAGCTAATGCTGGTTTTGCTAAAATTAAAATTGCGATTAAGTTTAACCAAACCATTAATCCTAATCCCACATCTCCTAGATCCCAAGCTAAGCCTGCTTTTCTGATTGCCCCATAGAATGTAGCTACAAGTAAGACTGCCTTTAAAATAAACATTGCAATTAGATTATTTTTTCCTCGTAACATGTAAGCTACGTTTGTCTCAGCCATATAGTAGTATGCCATGATTGTTGTAAATGCAAAGAAGAACAACGCAATCGCAACAAATGATGCTCCAAATCCAGGCATTACTGACTCAATTGCATTTTGTGTAAATGCAGGTCCTTCTTCAACCCCTGGTAGGTTTTCAACAATAAAATTACCAGCCGCATCTTTCACGTTGTACATTCCTGTAACTAAAATCATGAAAGCCGTTGCCGAACAAACGAGTAGTGTATCAATGTATACTGACGCAGCTTGAACCAACCCTTGTTTTGCTGGGTGGGATACTTCAGCAGCTGCTGCAGCATGTGGCCCAGTTCCTTGACCAGCCTCGTTCGAAAACACCCCACGTTTTACTCCCCACGCAACTGCCATACCAACAATTCCACCAAAGGCTGAGTCGACTGCAAATGCGCTTTTTACAATTAAAGAAATCACTGCAGGAAATTGGCTGATGTTCATGGCTACAATAATCAGAGCTACAATCATGTAAGCGACAGCCATAAAAGGGACTACGTACTGAGCTACTGTCGCAATCCTTCTAATACCGCCGAAAATGATAATACCGATAAGGATTACTAAGCCAATACCAGTATATGTTTTGCTAATCCCAAATGCATTTTCCATACCTGATGCAATTGAATTCGATTGAATACCTGGTAGTAATAAGCTTAGCGCTATTACAGCAGAGAAAGCAAAAATCACAGCAAACCATTTCCAACCTATTCCCTTTTCTATGTAGTAGGCTGGGCCCCCGCGATACTGGCCGTCTTGGTTCACTTTATAAATTTGACCCAGCGTTGACTCTACGAAAGCACTTCCTGCTCCAATAAAGGCAATCGTCCACATCCAAAATACTGCACCAGGTCCACCCATTGCAATTGCTGTTGCAGTTCCAGCAATGTTACCTGTACCTACACGTCCTGAAAGAGCTACCGATAAAGCTTGGAAAGAAGAAATCCCTTGCTTCGAGCTCTTGCCTTTAAACATTAATACAAACATGTCTTTAATATGTCTTACCTGAAGAAAACGAGTTAAAATTGAAAATAAAAGTCCTACACCCAAAATTGCATAAATAACTGGCTGGCTCCACAGAATCCCATTAAGAAAACCTACGAAATCCTCCATAAAAAAACCTCCTTTTTCAGATAATTTAAAATATATTTGAATTATAATTTATATTCTGAATATTTACAATAATCTAGTTTTCGACAAAAAAACTAGCACCCATCTAATAGAGAGTACTAGTTTAAGAAAAATGCTTGTCATAGATATCGATGTGTTGATGTTTTTGATCAATTGTTGACGCAATTTTTTTATAGCCGTTTCGTTCCCAGAACCGGGCTCCGCGCTTATTCTGCACTTGAACGCACAGTCTTATTTTGTCTACGTTATGGTTTTCTAGCAAAAAATCTTCAAATAGTTGATAGCCTTCATAACCAAGTTTATTTTTTTGATAGGCTTTATCAATCATAAAAAGACTTAACCATAACGTATGGTCATAAGGGTTGTATGGAACATAATGAGCCAATCCAACGATCTTTGTTGCCTTTTTAACAAAGTGAAATTTTGCACCTAAGGACAAGTATTCAAGATTTTCATGAATAATTTGTACTTTTGGTATTTCAATTTTCGCTTCTGCATTCTGAAGGAAATATGGATCAGAATTTAGTATATTATATTGGATTGATAGGCTTTCCTCAGACAAAGGATCTAGTATCTCTTCAAGAGAAAGCAAAACGCAACCACCCCCGCAAAGTCAGTTCTTTACAGGATATGCTGTTCAGCTAACGATGTTCACCTTTTTATAGTATAAATTCTAGTTGAATATCTCTATGGTCCCTGTCATACAACTCTTGGTTGATTTCCTCGGCAGCTACACAACCGACAGAACGGTAAAAAGCAATTGTATCCTCAGAAGAAGCCGCACATAAATACAATTTTTCCGCTCCCCACTCCTTCGCTTTCTCTCTGCAGCGCTGAAAAAGGTTCTTGCCTAGGCCTAGATTACGAAACTCTTTGGATACAAACATTGACTCTAGTAACAGGTACTTTGCTGACTTACCGAAAAAGTCGTGATTAAGCGTTACAAAACCTATTAATTGATTTGTCTCAGTAAAAGCACCTATTGCGACCCCACCTGATTGAATGGTGACTATAAGGGCATCCCGGTATGTTTCATACCCATCTGGCCAATCCTCTTCCATATAGTTAATGGTTACCAACTGATATTCTCCCTCTATATTTCGCCAAACTCGCTCAATATATTGACTCGGATCAATCTCATTTATTCTATTACACTCTTCGATAGTTAGCTCACGATATTGAATAGTTTCATTCATCTATATCCCTCCAAATGTTAGTCGTGCTACATCAATGAAAGAATAGTAGTTGGTGTCATAACCTAGTCCCTCCTTAGTTAACTTATCCTTACTTTACATTACTTTACATTACTGTCCAATAAATGTAAAAGACCTTTCGTCACACTAGAAAGACGTTTACTCATTTTTGCCATTTGTGGTGTCTACCCGTAAATAGCTTCTGCAGGAAAGTTCACTTTCTTCGATTGAATGTTTTGTGTCAATCATAGTTACATCCGTGTTGGTGAAAGTGAACTTTCGTTGGTATCTGACACCACCAAAAAAAGCAGAAACGATATCGTTTCTGCTAGCTAACAACTGGGGTTTTTGTTCCGATTTTCCCTACTTTTTTCGCGCGAATATATTGGGAGATTACTAGTAACACTAATATCGTAATACCAGTTAGATCTGTCACCCAATGACCATGGATTAACACAAGAGCAGCTACTAAAGCGCCAAATCTTTCAATCCACGTATATTGGACAATAAGCCAACGCTGAATAAATGACGCAAAGGCAATAATGCCAATCAATGCTGTAAAAATGTTTAATGAGACGTCAATCCAAGTAGCATCAGGGTTTAACAGCAGGATCGTTGGGTTTGTCGCAAAGGCAAATGGCAACAATAACGCACCAGAATCAAACTTAAAGCCTTGAATTCCCGTTCGTATTGGTTCTGCTTTGGCAATACCGGCCGTAGCATACGCTGGGAGGTTAATTGGCGGTGTATCATCAGCCAACACACCATAATACAGAACAAATAAATGAGCAGCTAAAAGTGGCACGCCTAACCCTACTAAGGCTGGAGCTACCATTGCCGCTAGAATAACATAAGTAGCTGTTGTCGGTAACCCTAATCCCAAGATTAAGCAAGCAAATACTGTTAAGATCAAGGCAAAGTACAATTGCGTGTTATCAAACACCAGGAAACTTGGTAACATAGCAGTTACATTTCCTGAGAATGAAATAATCATGTTCGATAGTTTCAAAGACAAGCCAGTTAAGTTTACAACACCAATTAAAATCCCAGCCGTACCACAGGCAACCACTACCGCTAGTGAGTTGCGAGCTGCCAGTTCAAAACCATTGATTAATTCGCGGAGACCATATCGGACAGGAGCCGATTCGACCTTTAACTTCTTCTGACTTACTGCAAATAAACTAGCTACTACTAAACTAATTACGATGAGAAAAGGAATTTCGTTTCTCCAAAGCATATCACGACTCAAGAACTGGTTTATATACATGATGATATACTGAAGGCTAAACGCAAACGCGATGAGAATACCAGCGAATAATAAACTTCTTCCAATATTCTCTTTAAACCTGTGAGCAAAAAATGCCAGCACCAAAATAACGACAATCGCAAAAAACGCTGAATTTGGCACGGTAAAGCCTTTTATTAAGAAGTAAAGTAAAACGAATATTGGTAAGATTAAGTACCCCTGTTGAAGGAGAGTTTTTCTTGAAGACACCAGTTCGCTTTTTTTCAAACCTCTGATATTATTTTTTGAAGCTTCTAGGTGAACCATTAAAAGGATTGCCACATAACACAAAATTGCTGGGATTAGTGCACTCTTAATAATTTCTACATAAGGGATATTTGTATATTCAATCATTAGGAAAGCCGCCGCACCCATGACTGGTGGTAAAAATTGACCACTTGAAGAAGCAGCAACCTCGACTCCACCTGCAACATGTGGCTTGAAACCTACCTTCTTCATCAACGGGATCGTAAACGTACCAGTCGTTACAGCATTTGCTGTGGAACTACCTGAAATACTTCCCAACATACCACTAGCAACCACTGCTGCTTTCGCAGGTCCGCCTTTGTATTTACCGAATGCTCTCAACGCAAGATCGATAAACATCTTACCTGCCCCAGTTGATTCCAAAATAGCTCCGAATAAAATAAAAATAAACACGTATGTCGCAGAAACACTAATTGGTGTTCCAAAGATCCCTGCAGTGGTATAGGTCATCTCATAAAAGAAACGCTCGAAATCCGCTCGGACATGTCTGAAAGCCCCTGGCATATACGCACCTAAAAAGTAATAGCCAATAAATGCACTCGCAATAATGACGAGTGGCTTTCCAACAACCCTTCTCGTTGCTTCAAGGACCAAAACGACGAGCGCCACACCAACAGAAACATCCAAGGTAGTCGGTCTCGCACTCAAGATTGACGGTGATTGTTGATTATGAATAATGTAAAAACCTACAAAGGCGACTATCAAAGCCAATACGATGTCATACCAAGGAATTGTCGTTTGCCTAAGCCCCTTTTTTATTGGGTACATGAGGAAAACAAGAGTGAGACCTATTGTTAAGTGAAATATTAAGTGGGTCCTCGTTGATACTTGGAGGCCAAATCCAGCAGTATAGAAATGGTATCCTGACATAATTAAACTGACGATTAAGATAATCACAGCCCATTTACCGACAAGATGACGGTCACTACCTTCAAGCTCTAACGCTTTAGTTACTTCCTGTTTTTCTGTACTCATCACACCACTCCTTCCTTTTTATATTTTCAAGAGATACTCTAACAAACTCATATTCTTTATATAAAATTTAAGATGTGTTCTTGTATATGGTGGTTCCGAGAGAATAATCTCATAATCTCGAAAATGAAAAGTATGTTTCTCTAGATGTGAAGGCTGCATATGAAGAACTTCGATGGGAGCATTAATGTTCTTCAGAATATAAAAACCATCCCTCATTTCAAGATCTCCGTTTAGTTCATAAGGTAAACCGGCTCCAAATGATCTTGTCCAGCTTTCCATTGCAAAAATTGACCCTGCTTCACTTAATTTAAATTTTTCAATGACGAGTGATTTTTCCACTGAATGAATATATTCATGCTGAAACCACTCACCTTCCTTTATTTGATGACCCCAGAGTATTTTTCCAGTCTTTGCTTCTTCAATGACCAATACTTTGTGATTAAGAATAGCCAGTAGTAGTAGAATGCAAAGTAGTAGTAGTATACTTATTCCTACCTTTTTTTGTTTGAAAAGGACATTGCAAGCTTGCAATGCCCTTTCTTTCATCTTACTTTGCTTCATCGAAATAACGTTTTGCTCCAGGGTGAAGCTCAATTGACATACCGTCTAACGCCGTATCAAGAGTAATGTCTTTTCCTCGTGCATGAGTCGCTTCGATGACATCTAAATTTTCAAAAATTGCTTTTGTCATTTCATACACTTGATCTTCTGGTAACGACTTACTTGCAATGATCATCGCTTGTACCGCCACTGTCGTAGCATCACTGCTTGTGCCATAAACACTACTTGGTAAATCAAAAGCAGTATAGTATGGATATTTATCCGTTAGTTCTTTTACTTTATCTGGGTTGATTGTAACAATCCGAACCTCTCTACTTGCTTTTAGAGCTTCAATTGCACCAGTTGGAGTACCAGCTGTAATAAAGGCTGCATCAATATTCCCATCCTGAATACCACCAGTTGCATCGCCAAAGCTCATAAACTCAATGTTTAAGTCATCGTATGTGATGCCATGAACTTCTAGAATTTGCTTAGCATTAGCCTCAGAACCAGAACCTTGATCACCTACTGCGACACGCTTACCTCTTAAATCCTCTACGGTTTCAATACCACTATCAGCAGAAGTAACAATTTGAACTACTTCTGGATAAAGCGTCGCAATACCGTAGAAGTTATTGGTAACTTCTGTAAACATGTTGATGCCTTCATGTGCATAAAAAGCAATATCATTCTGTACTAATCCTAGTTCAGCTTTTCCGTCATGAACGTCATTACTATTGACTACCGATGCACCACTAACTACTCCAGTCGCCGTAACTCCGTCTACATTCTCGCTGATGATACGAGCCATTGCTCCTCCAAGCGGGAAATAAACTCCCTGCTCACCGCCAGTTAAAATCGTTACATCACTTACCCATTCTCCGTCACCACCTGAATCCGAAGAACCACATGCAGCTAGTACCATTCCAACTGCTAATAGCAACGCCAACAACAAACTATACTTTTTCAAAGTATTACCCCCTACTTTTTCATATACTTTCTCGGATTTAACCAAGTTGGTAAATTATATGTAGCAAACTAAAAAATATTAACACTTTTTACTAGAGTGTGAATTTCATAGCTACTATCATCGTTCCTTTCTATTAGCTATTTATAGATTGCAATGGTAGTCCTATTGGTAAAAGATGTGACAAATTTTTTGAGTTTTCGTGAATGAAGGATTGTGAGAAACGAAATCATGTACAATTAGATGCATATAAAGGAAAGGATGTGGCTACATTGGATCAAAAACAAATCGATCAAGAAATTTTACGAATTTTAACCGAACATCGGGTTGGAACCCTATCGACGATGAAGGGCGACCAGCCATTTTCAAGGTACATGATTTTCCGTAACGAGGAGCATATCCTTTATACAATATCTAGTAAAGTGACCGAGAAGGTTCAAGACATAGTAGCAAATAACAAAGTTCATATTTTGTTGGGCTTTGATGGGAGTGGCTATGGAAAACCATATATTGATATGACGGCACGGGCGGAAATTATTGATGATAAAGAGACAAAAGACCGTTTTTGGCATGAAAACTTCCGCAAATATTTAGAGGGTCCTGAAGATCCAAACTATATCGTCATCAAGTGTGTACCCAAAATCATTCGCCTAATTAATCATCCTAAGCTAGAAGGCCCAGCAACCATTACGTTCTAACGCTGACTTGTCTCAACAGCAGTAGATTAGGTATAGTAAGAATTAGTATACTGAAAGGACTGTTGGAAATGAGTGAAGTACATCCTGTTGTAAAAAAATTACAATTTAAGGATCAAGGACAGCCTGTGTTAATTCTAAACGCACCAAAAGCCTATGAAGATGTTATCGCTTCTTTTCAAGGAGAGGTCCATCAAGAAGCACACCTTGACTCTTATGACTTTGTACAAGTATTCGGTGCATCCAATGATGAAATTCTATCTCTTGCAAAAAGGGCTGCTGCTGTCGTTAAGGATGAAGGCCTATTATGGCTTTGTTATCCCAAAAAATCATCGAAGGCTTACAAAGGTTCTGATTGTAGTCGCGATACGGTTACTCCTATGCTTTCGGAAGATGGTTATGAGCCTGTTCGCCAAATTGCTATAGATGAAGACTGGTCGGCATTGCGATTTAGGAAAGTCGAGCAAATTAAATCAATGACTCGTGGGTTTGCGGTCACCGAACAAGGAAAAGAACGAACGCAGACTGAGAAATAAGGTCGCAAGAAGAGTAGCGGCCATACAATCCGTTATTTAAGCAAAAAACGCCCTTTTGGAAATTTCGCGGCCACCAGGGCGCTTATTTTGCATAAAATCCCTAAAAAACGACCTAATTAGACTAAATAACGGAATACATCGCCGCGAAATTTTAAAACGTAAGCTTTTTTACGAAATAACGGAACTGGAGTCCGCTTAAATTACAACTCCCCCAAAAACGTACATTACAAAGGCCCTAGCTACTCCCTAGCCCACGCTATTTTCACCTTTAAACATCGTATTTCTCATCCTTTTTGAAAAATTTCATCAACACTTTATAAAATCTTTATTTTCTCCTCCTATACTTCTACGTAAGGAGGGATTTCGATGATCAAAAACCAAAGTTTAATAATTAAAAACGTTAGTAAAAAAGTAAGGGGACGACAACTTCTCACTAACATTTGCTTCGAAGTAAAGCAAGGAACTATTTGTGGACTTTTAGGGCCAAACGGTGCAGGAAAAACTACGCTTATTCGAATTTTGACCGGGCTTGTTCAACCAACAACGGGAGAGGTTTTCATCAACGGTACTAACATTGTTACTCAACGTAAACAAGCTGCACAACATCTTGGTGCAATTGTAGAAGCACCAATTTTTTTCCCTTACATGACTGGAAGAGAAAACTTACGTAATTTAGCACGACTTCATCAGGGTCTTTCAAAAAAAGAGCAAATTGAACGCGTTGAGGAAGTACTTTCAATTGTCAGTTTACAAGATCGCGGCGACGATACGGTAAAGACCTACTCACTCGGCATGAAACAACGGTTAGGTATTGCCCAGGCCTTACTTGGATATCCGTCGTTCTTAATTCTTGATGAACCTGTCAATGGTTTAGACCCAATGGGTATTCGCGATATTCGTGAATTATTGCTACAACTAAATGAGCAATACAAAATAACTATTCTCATTTCAAGTCATTTGTTAGATGAATTACAAAAGGTTTGTCATCAGATTGTCGTACTTCGCGACGGGGCACTACTATGGAGCGGTGAAAAAGAAGCCTTAGCTAGCGGTAAAGAAAGTCTTGAAGAAGCCTTTATTGAGTTGGTGTCTCGATGAACAGATTGATAGCGAGTGAATGGGAACGACTGTGGCAACGGAAAACAACATGGCTTATGTTTCTCTCCATACCTCTCATTCTACTAGCAGCAGCCAACTACCTATTAAAACAAAACGAAGGGCTAAGCCCTACTGTTGCTCATTATACTGTTGCTTGGAATTTTCCAATTATGGCTCTTTCAGAAATGCTAGTAACAGCCGTTCCAGCGGTTATTCTCGTAATTGTTACATTTATCGTCACAGATGAGTATCAAGAGGGATCTGTTCGAATGGTCTTGATCAGAGCTTATTCAAACCTTGAGGTCATTTATGCCAAGTATTTCATCTCTCTAGCTGCGGTAGCCTTGTTTTTTTTCGCTTACTTTCTGATGAGTTACGCCATTGGTTCTATTTTCTTTCCGAAACCAAGAGAGCTTATGTTGTTTTATCACCAAGGATTGTGGACACCATACGACGCATTCATATACAACTTGAAATTTTATGGAATAGCGATAATTACATCAATCGCCTTAGTTTCAACGTTTTTTTTCATTGCTTGCGTCGCTCGTACAACAACTGCTGCACTTGGAGCAGGGATTGGGTTTCTACTATTGTCGTTTGCTTACCCAAATGTACTCTCCTACTTTGTCAATATCATTGGCGAAAGTGTATTTACAAAACTATTTTTCACTTCCATTACGATGATCCAGTGGCAAGGAATTACCTATATGTTGGCAGAAAATCCCCACATGGTCACTTGGAATATCGCAATAATTAGTAGTTATCTATTCTTTTTTACGAGTTTAACAATATTGACCATGCAGCAAAAAGACTTTTTTAATTAGGTGGTGGAATTATGATAAAAAACATTTGGATTAGTGAATGGGAACGGATGTTTAAACGAAAGAAAACGTGGGTCGGAATTTCAATTTATTTGGCTCTCATTGGCCTTGAAGCATTATTTTTATTCGGTGTTGGGGTAAGCTTCTACAACCAGGATGCAGTTGTTGAATTGAATAGTTTAAATACAGCTCCCTTCTTTATAAGAGAGCTCGGATTGGTTTTGAGTTTTATTATTATCCCAATGTTTGTCGTAGATAGTTTTAACGGAGAATATACTTCAGGCGCCTACCGCCTCGTGCTGTTACGACCACAAGGACGTACACTATTGTTCACGATTAAGCTAGCCGTACAAGCAACGGTCATTTGGGGATTACTAGCAGTGACTGCTCTAGTAGGAACCATGTTTGGAAAATTAGTATTTCCAAATGTCGAGGATGTTTCCTTCTTTAACACGGGGATTTTCCAACCATATCAAGCTTCGTTATATGTACTTTTGTTTTATTTTATCGTTTTCTTGATCATGGTTGCAGTTATTTGTCTAGGAAGTGCTGTTAGCTCCATCATGCCAAATCCCATTTTGGCTTATATAGGCATTGTTGGATTACTTATCGGCAGTATCTATGTATCGGATCAATTTTTCTTTTTCCTAACTGTTTCTGACTCTGTCTTTGAAATACTAGGAGAGCAACAACTAGATCTTTTTCTTTTAATCGTGTCACTTAGCCTAGTAAGTTATATAATAAGTTTAGTAGTTTGGAAAAAACGCGATTGGCTGGGATGAGGATTTATGAGTGAGAAAATTTTAATTGTGGACGACGAAAAAGATATTGTAGCTTTCATGAAAGACTCTTTGGAAGATGACGGGTACTTCGTTCTCACTGCTTTAAGTAGTGAAGAAGCTATGCAGCAATTACCAAAGAGTCCCGATTTAATTATTCTCGATGTGATGATGCCAGGAGTAAACGGTTTTGAGCTTTGCGAAAAAATACGTTCGAGCATATCTGCTCCCATTCTTTTTGTTAGCGCGAGAAAAACCGAACAAGACCGGATTAAAGGATTAATGGTCGGTGGTGATGATTATATCGAAAAGCCCTTTAGTATGAAAGAGCTTAAAATGAGGATTTATGCACACCTTAGACGCGAAAAACGTTTTCAAACGAAAACGTATCATCGTATACATCAAAAGAACCTCATAATTGATACACAAGCTTATGAAATTACTTGTTTTGATGAGCAGGTCGTGTTCACCCACCGTGAATTCGAGATGATCCAATATTTCGTGCTACATCCAAATCAGGTCCTTTCAAGGGAACAAATTTACGATCATGTTTGGGGCTTAGAAGCAGCAGGTGATGCTACGACCGTCACGGAACACATCAAAAAAATTCGGGCAAAGCTGCAGAAACACGATCCGAATACCACGTATATCACAACCATTTGGGGAGTCGGATACAAGTGGGAAACCTAATGAAGAAAACGAAGAGGAAAACACTGCGAGGACAAATTACAGCTTCTTTTTATTTCATCCTAGGATGGAGTATCTTATTAACAATCGTTACATGGGGTCTTCTTTTTTCTATTTTTTTACTCCTTATTCAAAATGATAAAATCAATCCTGCAAATTATTATGAGGGAAAATTACCTGAGTTAGTGGCACTGATTAATGAACAAGAAGATATCCTTAAACATGAAAAACAAGAAACTCTCGAGCAGTTACTTCCACTTGAGGGAATTGATTATCAAATAGTCAGTTTAAATGGCGAGATCATATATGGCACAATTCAGGAAACCTATCTTCGTTCCGAATATGAATTGGTGAACAACCTAAATACAAACCTTTACGATGGCGGAAAAATTGTGAGGTATTATCCTTTAATTGGTGAAAATGGCTCACTAAGTGGTGCCATAGGTTTACGTTATGAAATCTCGGTCCTGTCAGCAAATCATCAAGCTCGTGCTTTTCTATATCTGTTAGCAGCACTAGCATTTGTGTCTCCGTTTGTATATTTTTATATTTTTGCTTATGTTTTCGGCAAGCGTTTTAGTGTTAGAATTGAAAAACCCTTTAACGACATAATCGCCAGTGCCAATAAAATTCGTAATCATGAACTCGACTTTTCTTTAGAACATATTGATAGCACCGAAGAATTAAATCAACTCGTGTCAGCCTTTGAGGAGATGAAGGAAGCGTTAAAACAATCCCTCCAACAACAATGGAGGCTCGAGCAAGATCGAAAAGATATGGTTAGTTCGATTGCCCATGATTTAAAAACACCGCTAACCATTATTCAAGGCCATGTCGAAGGCCTCTTAGATAGCAATGTCCACCTCGATGCGCGTACAAAACGTTACTTACATACAATCCAAAAAAGCTGTACCCGCTCTATTAAACTAATACGGGATCTAAATGAGGTTGCTCAGCTTGAGCAAGCACAGTTTACACTTCATTTTTCTAGCATAAATCTCTTAAAATGGCATGAAGAAAAGGCGTCGCAATTTCAACTATTGTGCGATGAAAAGCGTATTTCCTTTCAGACAGATGTTAGCTATGGGAACGAAATTCAACTGACATCAGTCAAGATAGATGTGGATCGAATTGATCAACTAATTGATAACATCTTTATGAATAGCTTCCGCTTTACGAAAGCTGGTGGATCCATTCATTGGAATACTTCGATTAAAGGGCATGACATCACGTTCGAAATGATAGACAACGGACCTGGATTTACAAGTGAAGATACTTCAAAACTATTCGAAAAGTTTTACCGAGAGGATCCTTCTAGAACTGGTGAAGCAGGTCATTCTGGCTTAGGCCTATTTATAGCACAAACAATTGCCAAAAAACACGGCGGGGAGATTAGCGCCGAAAATCGAAAAGAAGGCGGTGCTCGGGTAATCGCCTCTATTAAAAACATGGAACATGAGGTGCAAAGCTAGGGTTGACTATAATAAAAAAGCATGCGCGCATGCTTTTTTTATTTGGCTGTTTTCGCAAAGTTTGTTACTTTAGTATTACTAAAAATTTACATTAATTTAGTAAGTACTTCTCTTTTCTTACATCATTTATTGGCTGATGTCTTCATCTAGGGTATTTTTCCGATTAGTTTAGGATAAAAAAACACAATGTTTACGAAAAGAGCCTTTTATTTAAACCAACCCTTATCTTTAAATCGGGTAATGGCTTCAATTCGATTACTGACATCTAGTTTATCTAAAATGGAAGAGATATAGTTTCGTACGGTTCCAGTTGTAATAAAGAGAGTACTAGCAATTTCTTTTGTGCTCTTCCCCTCTGACATTAGCACAAGCACTTCACTTTCCCGTTCAGTCAATGGATTTTCTTCGCTATAAACTTCATCTACTAATTCGGAAGCATAAATTCGTTTGCCGTCCATGACACTACGAATGGCACTCGCTAGGTCATCACTTGGGCTATCCTTTAACATGTAGCCATTTACGCCTGCTTTCAAGGCTCGCTCAAAATAACCAGGACGGGCAAAAGTAGTTAAGATAATGACTTTACAACCATAGCCCTTAAGCTCTTCAGCTGCTTCAAGCCCAGTTTTTCCTGGCATCTCAATGTCCATAATGCATACATCTGGTTTATGTTGGTGAACTAATTTGACCGCATCTTCTCCATTACCAGCCCTACCAACAACAGTCATATCATCTTCCAGATCTAGTAATGCCGCAAGGGCTCCTAGTAACATTTTTTGATCTTCAGCAATAACGATTTTAATCATTTGCTACACCTCCTCTTCCAGTTGTTTATGTACATTCGGTACCCTAATTGCTATTGTTGTCCCTTGTTCAGAGATGATTTCTAAACTACCATTCACAAATTCAAGACGCTCTTTCATTCCTTGCAAACCATTTCCACTCATATTTTGTAGTGAGTTACCAATTCCTACACCATCATCTTTTACTTTTACCAAAAGCTCTGTGTTCAACTGTTCAATGATGATCGAACATTTCGTCGCATTACTATGCTTGACCACATTATTTATCGCTTCCTTTAAGCACATACTTACTACATTTTCAGTGATAAGTGAAGTATTTGAAAGCCTTGCGTTACCTTCTAGAGTTAAATCAATAGCAGCTGCTTTTAAGATTTGCTCGACTCGGAATAATTCGTCCTCAAGCTTCGTACCCCGCATTTGAGTTACCATTTCTCGAACTTCCTTCAAGGCAATTCTTGCTGTTTTCTGAACGTCCTTTATTTCCAGCCTAGCTTGTGCAGGGTTTTTAATAATTAATTTGCTTGCAAGATCACTTTTCAAACCAATTAATGAAAGCTTTTGCCCTAACGTATCATGAAGATCTCGAGATATACGTTGACGTTCTTCAAGTTTAACCAATTCAGATATCCTTTTGTTAGCATGTTCTAATTTCCCTTGAAGTTCGTCCTCTTTGTTTTTATCATACGTGCTAACAGGAAGAAGAATAACGGCAATAACACTTAGAACAACAAACGGTAATTGTGTAATCAATTCTCGATAATGAACCGTAACAAAACCATAATAAATACTAACAAACGTACTAATAAGTAAAATAATATAGAATACGACGAAAGCAATTTTATTCTTCAAGTTTCCAATAAAGAAGGCTAAAAACAAGAAGAAATAGATATAGCCGAACAACATGCTCATCGTCATTGATATTGCTATTTGAATTCCAGTCCCTAAATAGATAAGCCATCCTCTAGATGTAAAGGATAGCACATAGCATATTAAATACCCGACAATCATTATGATCCCCGCTACGATTTGAGGGGTAGAGGAAGCTTGAAAAATAAAATAAAAAGGGAGAATGTAAAACACGATCCACACATAAGGACTAAGCCCTGTGTTTTGGCGAACCTTCTGATTCCACTTTTTCATGTCTCTCTCCCCTATCTGACCTATCTGCTAATATATTCCCATTTTATGACTAATTCATTTTTCGAGCAAGTTCTACGTTCGCTTTATTCGCAGGAACATAATCCTTTAGCTCTTTGAAGCTAATGAACTTTTTGTTTTTCTCATCCCATAGACGATATCGAAGTGACTTAAAACTAGTCCCAATTGTTATCGTAGTTGCCTTCTGTAAATCCTCTGTGGCATTATGCGCTTTTTCTAAATTATAGTTAGGAACCCTTGGACTCAAATGATGAACATGGTGAAAACCAATATTACCTGTAATCCATTGTAGAACCTTAGGAAGTTTGTAATACGAACTTCCTTCAACAGCAGCTTGGATATACGTCCATTCCTCTTCATTTTCAAAATAAGAATCTTCAAACTGGTGCTGAACATAAAACAACCAGATACCAAGCAAACCAGCGATGAAAAAGATAGGCACTTGGATCATCACAAAAGCTTGCCAGCCAACTAACCAGCACATAAATGTATATAGAGCAACAATCCCAAAATTTGTTACGTACGTATTCACTCTTTCCTTCTTTTTCGCACCTTTACGGTTAAAACGATACTCTAATAAGAATACGGCAACTGGGCCGATCACTAACATTACAAATGGATTTCGATAAACACGGTATGAAATCTTCTTCACTAAAGAAGCTGCCTGATATTCTTCAACAGTCATTACCCACATGTCCCCAGTACCACGTTTGTCTAAATTTCCGCTCGTTGCATGATGAACAGTATGCGTGTGCTTCCATTGTTGATAAGGTACAAGCGTTAATATTCCCGTGATTGTCCCTAAGATGTCATTGGCTTTTCTACTTCTGAAAAACGATTGATGACAACAATCGTGGAACAAAATGAACGTTCGAACCATAAATCCAGCTGCTACAATAACGATAGGTAAAGTAAGCCAGTAAGATACCGCTAAGGCTAAATAGGAACCGTACCAAAGTAACAGCAATGGTCCAATTGTATTTACTATTTGAATGATACTTGCTTTTATATCGATCTTTTCATACGGAGCCATTTCTTTTTTCAGCTTTGTAATCTTCGCTACACTCATTAATAAAACTCCTCCCGATTTCACACTAGGTAAACAATATATTCACTGTCTTTAGTATAAAAAATAATTCCTGTTTCTATAAGGCATAAACGTCATATGTTAGCATGACATTTGTCATATAGGCATGTACTACACAGCAAAATAATTATTTTTTTACAATGGAATGAATTGAAATTCCTTGCCATATTTTTATTGTGAAACTAACAAATTTATGGAGGGATAAAATGAACAGAATCGTATTTAAGCGATTATCCGTACTACTAACTGTCTTATTGCTTTGGTCTACTCTAGCATTTTCAGTTCATGCCACTGACACCAAAAAGAACATTCATTTTGTTGCATTGGGAGATTCCTATGCAGCAGGAACACTTTTTGATTTAACCGCTGGGCAAGGCTATAACGATGTAATTGCAGGATATTTTGAAGCAGAAGGATTGCTTGCGTCTTACACAAAGGAATTTGCAAAAAATGGTGCGAAAACAGCGGATGTATTAGCCCAACTTAAAGACGAAAAAGTTGTGAGCGCTATTAAACAAGCAAACTTTATTACACTATCAATTGGTGGAAATGATGTTTTACAGTTAGTTTCCATCGATAAAACTACAGGCAGTGTAAATTTGGAATTGGCAAAACTACAGACAGCCTTACTAGATATGAGTAAACAGCTTGCCCAAATAGTCGTGGGTATTAAGACAATTGCTCCAGAGGCTGATGTTTACGTGTTTGGTTATCCATTTGTATTTCCACATGCTGAAGGTGCATTACAAAAAACGTTAGCTGAGGCTAATAATGCGTTAAATACTGGGATTAAACTAGCTGCCGAGCAAGCAGGTGCTACATATATTGGCGTCGATTTCGGTGATAAAGGGAAAGCTTACCTTCCTAACCCAGTGGATATTCATCCATCTGAAGACGGTTATAAGTTAATGGCAGAACAATTTCTAAAAGTTTTGAAAGCGCCTACATTTACTCTAGTAGATGTACCTGAAAACCATTGGGCGGCCAAAGCACTGTATGGCGCAGTTCAACAAGGCATTTTAGTACCAACAGCTGACGGGCATGTCTATCCAAACCAAGCGCTTACACGAGCAGAGGCAGCAATGGCACTTGTGAAATTTGTACCTATGAAACAGGATCTACCAAAAGCTCCCGATTTCAAAGACGTACCTGCTGAGCACCCAGCCTATATGGCAATTGCTGCTTTAACTGATATTGGTGTCTTTAGCAATGGTGAGATGTTCAATCCTGACGCGCCACTTACTCGTGCACAGGCTGCGAAAATTCTAACACTTGCATTCCATCTAGAGAAACAAGCAAATGTACCATTCACTGACGTTGCTTCATCCCACTGGGCATATGACCACATTCAAACAGTAGCCTCCAATGGACTTATCCGTGGCTTCGCTAACGGAAGTTACCAACCGAACGGTGAAATTACGAGAGCTCAATTTGCAGCAATCGCTTCCCGTCTAGTAGCTTTAAGCATGCAGTAAATTAAAAAATTCCAAGGTGACTAGGAAAAAGGAATTCGCTTTTTCTTGCCTATAGGCGACTGTAAGTAAAGCAGGCTAGTGTGAACACACTAGCCTGCTATTTGACGCTAAGTAGTTATTATTGAACCAATAACGGAACGTATCACCGATAAGATTCCACTGATACTCGTAGAGTTTAGTATTCCAACTGGTAAATTAAAAATCTCTCATTTGTGTCGTTCTCATATAGCTCAGCTATCGCTACCTCTTTTTTCAACACAAAGGAAGTATAGTTCTGTAGATAATAAATGTAATCTTCAGAAGGATAATACAAGACAATATCGATTTTACGATTGGCTTCCTCTAGAGAATTCAGAATATTATTGACCACTTTCATAAACACCTGAATTGAAAAAGGATTAAAGAAATAAAAGCAATTGTCTAACGGACTAATTCGATAGTCTTCTGCAAGACAACAATGAAACTGGATTTTCTCTCCGTCTTGCTTATCCTTTTCTAAGTAAGTACGGCGATTTTCAAGGGCTGCATTGTAGAACACCTCGTTCATTTCTACCCCTGTCACCCAAGAATTAAATAAACGTTTAATTAAAAAGTTCAAGCGACCTTTTCCACAACCAAAATCAACAACTCTGTCACTGCTTTTTAAATTATACTCGCGAAATAATAGTTCAAGCGCGCTATATGGTGTAGGCTCATAGCGGTGATAATGAAAGGACTTTAGGACGCGATGCGCTTCAGCACTAGTGTTAATGTTTAATAACTGTTCATAATAAGCTTCACTCATTTTCTACTCCAAGGAAATTGACTAAGATTTCGTCTTTAGAACGCATTCGTACCTTTTCCTGATATTCTTCACTTAGTTTTCGGGCCAACTACCTCATCCTTTCATGTAGGGTTGAGCTATTTACTAAAGGCACTCCTTTCACGAATGCACCTATGACTAATTGTACTGTAATACTAGCACCGAAAAAAGTCTAGCAGATGAAATATCATCAAAAGGATAAAGATCGGACCAAACGATCAGAAAAAAGTATACGAGAGTTACCATGTAAAGATAAACTACAGCTTAGATAACCCACCTCTATTCTCTAAGGACAGCATTGTCCTTTTCACAAGAAAAAAAGGAGTTATGAAAGCTTCCATCACTCCTTTCCCTCTTCTATTTAGTTCATGACCCACTTATCCTTCAAAAATAAAATTCTACCAATGATGAAGAAAATAATCATGAAAACCAAATTACTGCCAATAGTTAATAAAATATGGCTATAATCAATAATCCCAAAAATTAATTCTTTTAATAAACTAAAGATGTTCATCATTGGAATAACAAAATGCGTAAAGGACAATTCATTAACACCAATGCTTGAGACGATCATTACTGGAAAGATGATTAACATCATAACCGGTGTGCTATAGCTCTGAGCTTCTTTGACCGATTTCCCAATAATGCTTGTAATCATTAATAGTGACGCAACAAACATTGCATAAATCACTGAAACAATTACAGCAAACAATATTACTTGTAACGCATTATCTGTAAATGAGCCAGCCATTTTTAAATTCGTCGTAAAGAACTGTATCTCAATCGCGACAACAAGAAGTGTGATCATCCCAGTTAATACACCTAAGGAGGTAATCGTTAGCCATTTTGCAAAGACAAGTGTTCCACGGTTTACTGGTGTCATTAAAAGGGCTTCCATCGTTTTCTTTTCTTTTTCTCCAGCAAATAAGTCTGCAGCTGCCGGGCTCGCCCCTATCCCTATGGCAAGACCTAAAATAAGCGGAATTAGCATCGCAATTAAATTAATACTAGGGTCTTCATCAGCAACTTCTCTTTTTAGTACGGTAAACGGTTGAGTCACTTCTAGGTTAATACCTTCTTGTTGAAGTCGATCTGACACAATTTCTTTTTCATAATATAATAGAGCTGTCATGACAAGGTCCATGAGTGTTGATGACTTTCTACTAAACGAGTCACCGATAATTGTAGCTTCTGCATGTTCACCTTTTTGAATAAGATTAGTAAACTCAGGTGTCAAAACAAGTGCTGCCTGGGCTTCCCCACTTTGAACCGTTTCTTCAGGGGATAGAGATTTCACTAAAATGATATTCTCAAAGTCATTAAAAATTTGTTCTTCATTAGCTGTGATCGTATTTGAGATTGCAAGTGTATAGGTTTCCCCTTCTCCACTTGAAGCTAGATTTTCATAGAAAAATAGTAAGCCAGTCATCATTGCGATGGGTAACAACACAGTTAAAATTAATGTACGGCGGTCTCGAAAACAATCCTTCATTTCCTTTAAATATATTCTCTTAAGCATACGTCTCGCTCCCTCTAACTAATTTACTCATAAAAATAAAGTTCAAATCTTTACTTTCTTCCTCGCGATAGAGCTCTTCAAGATCACCATGGTAGACAAGCTCACCTTTATGCATGAAGGCAACCTTGTTACACAGCATCGCTACCTCTTCCATAATGTGGCTCGAAAATATAATTGTTTTTCCTTCACGTTTTAATTGATGGACTAGTTGTCGGAATACATTCGAAGAAGTAATATCTAATCCGGTCGTTGGTTCATCAAAGAGAATGATTTCTGGATTGTGGATGATTGTTCGAGCAATAGCGACTTTTTGACGCATCCCTTTTGAAAAGCCACCAACTTTTCGGTCTAAATAATCTTTCATTCCGAACATTTTCGCTAACTCATCAATCCGTACTTTCGTTTCGTGTTTACTTAAGCCATATAGAACCGCAAAATATTCAAGATTTTCTCTTGCCGTCAATCGATCATAGAGTCCCGTTTCTCCACCAAATAATACCCCAATTCTTTTTTTGATTTGATCAGGGGCCGTTACCGTATCATGCCCATCTACTCTCACATGACCATCTGTTGGTTGTAACAATGTGGCAATGGTTCGGAGCAATGTTGTTTTTCCAGCACCATTCTCCCCTACTAAACCAACCACATGACCTTTTTCTATTGTAAAAGATACATACTTTAACGCTGTTACAAACTTCTTACGATCTTTAAATTGCTTTGTTACTTTCTGAATTTCAATCATTGCGCTCACCTCATCTTTAATTTCTATTATTATCTTACAAAGATTTTTTTTGAAAATCTTTAGTTCTGTCGCGAAAACGCCTTTTGATGTCGTCAAAAGGTCAATTTTCGTATATAGTAGTGGTAAAACAAATAAACTTCCTTCAATTACCAGACGGAAGTATAGGAAAACTATAAAAATGTGAGGCTGAGCTAAATGAAAGTTGGTCTTGTTGATGATCGGTTTATTGACTTAGAGAAGTTACACGGAATAGTAGCGGGTATTGAAGGGATAGAAATTGTTTTCTCAACCCAATCAGCCGAGGAGGCCTATGAGCAAATTAAGAAAGTGCAGATCGATCTATTAGTGGCAGACATTGAAATGCCCAACTTATCAGGTTACGAGATTGCTGATATTATTCACTCCCATGCACTTAATATTGCTGTTATTTTCGTTACAGCAAACAGCGGTTATGCCGTCCATGCCTTTGAGCTAAATGTTCATGACTATATTATGAAACCATATACAAGAGATCGTTTAGTGAAGTCGATCGAACGCTTACTCGAAAAATCAAAAACGACCGATATCTCTGGTAGGCTATATATTAAGCAAAAAAATGATATTCATATCCTTCAAAAGAAAGACATCATTTTTATTGAGCGATCAGGGCGATCGACCACAATTCACACAAAAACAGGTCTGATCAAAACTTACCAAACTCTCAATGAACTAGAAGGTGAGTTAAGAGAACGTGATTTCCTCCGTTCGCATCGCTCATTCATTATTAATATTCATTATGTAAAAAACTTTTCGCTTTACGCTAAAAACTCATATACTGTTACTTTCGAAGGAACGAAAGAACAAGCAATGATCACAAAAGAAAATGTTGATTTCTTACAACAACATTATTTTTGAGGGTGGGAGAGCATTGAAGCAAGCAATTACTTATTGTGGACAAATAGCTGCACTCGGATTTTTTCACATGTATTTTATTACATCAAATTTGCTACTAGCGGCTGCATTTAGTGTCATTTTGTTTATTTTTCTATATAAGAAAGCGAACATTAAAGTTGCTAGTCTAGGAGTTTTGTGGAATGTACTAATGTCCCTCCTCCAATTTTTTTTCTTACTAATTTATCTTGTAGTAGACACTCCTTGGACTTATGGTATATTAGTTGTTTCGTTTCTACTGTGTGAATGGCTAAGACTTTCTTTTTCAAAAAAAATAGCTAATTTAGAGCTAGAATTAAAAGAATACGAAAAACAACAAACTCACATTAATGAGACCTTTAGAGTTGTCAGAAGTGAACGTCACGATTTCCTTAAACATGTCGCTGCAATTCACTTTATGCTTGAAAAAGGGCAGAACATAGAAGCAAAAACATATTTGGATGAATTAGTAGATAGTTATGAAGAAACAAACCTTTCGATTAAAGGTGAACGTGGAATTGTCGCAGGCATTCTGCATCAAATGTATCAAAAAGGCCAAGCACTAGATATTGATATCGTTTATGATCTCGATCTACCGCTTTCGACGTTACCAATTGCCGATAAAGATATGGTTAACTTACTTGGGAATTTGTTATCAAATAGCCTTGATGCTTCTAGCGAATGGCAGCAATCCTATCAAGAAAAACCACATCTTACTCTCCAGTTTTATAAAAGAAGTGGTCTATACATATTGATTTGTAAGAATAAGAGCCTGCCAATCCCACCAGTTATTTTAGATAAGCTCTACCAATCTTATGGTGTTACAACCAAAGGGGATGGGCATGAAGGACTTGGAACAAAGATCATTCTAGATATAGTAAAGCATTATCAAGGCTTTTTAGATTTTGTTTATAAGAACGGGGAATTCACTGTAAAAATCAAAATTCCCGCCATTCGAAGCTAAGAAATGCGCAAGGCACTTGGAGCTAGACAACTTTTATGTTGAAGATATAGTTTCTGATAATATAAAAAACCAAGTGCCGCAATAAGGCACTTGGTTTTCTAATGTCTTCTAATGATTTGACTGTTATAGATATCTTCTAAATTCATTTCCTCGCCAGTAGCCAGTTCGAGAATTTTACTAAGGATATTTTCCTCCGCCATTGAGGTCAAATATAGGTAAGTTGATCCTTGTTCTACTTTTTCAACACTCTTCATTTGGAACTGTTCAATTGCTAATCTAATCAGTTCTTTTAGATGTTCCGTATTTCGTGGATGAAACTGGGCAATATTCGTTGTTGCCTCTTTTGCAAATTCCGATAAACTCATAATCTGTGTTACGCCTTTCTAGCTCTATTTACACTCGCCATATCGTACCATTGGTCCCTAGCCATTTCAATGAACAATCGATCCTTCATCGGCTGTTTAATGTGGATAATCTTAGAGAAAAATTGGCTGGCCTTTTGGAAATTACCAAATTGTCGATGAAGTTCACCAATTAAATAACTTAAACGTATCGCTGACATGGATGAATCCTTAAAATCACCTTGAAAGTATGATTTTTCATATTGCTCCAAGGCATATCCTTTGAAACGTGTTTCTTCCTCAGTTACTTCAAGAGTTCGATAGATCCACGCCAATCTCATATTTAAACCCGCCATGACTATAGGTCGTTCCTTTTTTAAACTACCTGCTAGAATAGCTAGTTTATATGAGTCGATTGCTATTTTATTATTTCGAATATCAGAGAAGTAGTTATGTCCCTGCCAATGTTTTGTAATTTTTTCCATTATTATTTCTTTTGTTCCATTTAGAAAATATGTACTGGACTCATCTGAAAAAGAATACCCACATGATGGACAGACGTTTACGTAATAGAGCAATGGATTTATATTTTTATCATTTGTATCATGTATATATTCGGTAAAAAAATCCGTATCCATACTCCTTGCCAGAGAAAATCTGGAACGAACCTTCTTTGTTTGAAATGTATGATCGCATAACAAGCATTTTGTTGTTTTATCATATAACGGGTCAATGTTACTATTCATAAGGTTCCTCCAAGGCGCTTTATAAATCTAATTACCTATATAGTACCACCTTATTTTGGGAATTAAAAGGATAAAGTAACCACAAACCACTACTTTTTTACTACAAAATACTACCACAAGCTTTACGACGAAGATAAGCACCGAAAAATCCAAACCTTTAGTCCACGTACTAACGAACTATTTCCTTTATAGTAAGATACTAATTATAGATCAATAGATACCCACTTAAGATTGAGGGGAATTTTATCCTTCTTGAATGCATTAGTCCAGTTTCGAACACATTTTTGTAATTAATTATATAAGTCCATACCAATTTTCTTAACCATCATAAATTGTAGTAGTTCTCTAAAGTAAATAGAGAATTAAAAAATTGGAAAGGGGTATAGATATGTCTCAAAATTTAGGCCTTGAAAACCTACTAAAAGACCTGCTTGATAAAAGAGATAAAAAAGACAAATGTGGGGTGGAGGATATTCTAAAAAAATTACCTCCGAACTATCCTGTGGGTGGCGTATTTATTAAAGGAAACTTAGTAATTGTTGCAGCGTTTTCTAATCTTTGTGATTGTATTGCTTACTTCGTCGACGAAGAAGGGCAAGTACTAGCTTTTGATGTAGATAAAATCACTGGCATTTCTTTTGGCGCAGCTGACGCAGAATAATTAGTTTTCAAAACGGGAAAGAGGCCAAATCTTCCCGTTCTTTCCATTATCCTAAATGACCTCTTCCCCAATTAATACCATCTACTTTATTTACATTTAGAGTGATTATTCCCTCTTCATCCGAGAAATGAACAATTTCTCCTTCTAAATTTATATTAAGAAAACGTGATACTGTTACAAAGTTACCATTCAGTAGTACCTCGTTCACTGGATAATTCGCTGGCAATGACTTAAATACATCAACGAACGGATTACTTTTAGTTACTAATTTATCTACCTTCTTTTGAAGATTGTCAATGATTTCTCTTTGCTCTTGGTAACCTTTTATTAGGACTTCTAATAATTCACTCTCGGATTGAATTTCCTTAGGCTTTGAATTGCTAGATGTTGTTAGTAATTCTTGAATTTCATTTTCTAGCTGCTCAATGAGTTGTTGGTAAGAATTATGGTCCTCTGAAGCAACACGATCCTTCCCCTTAGCATTTCGCGAATAATAAAAACTTTGATTGACCTGGTTTGAATGTGAAACACTTCCATGATAGGGTATCGTTTGCCCATCCAAGTTATTGTAAGAGTACATATCTATCCCCCTTTGTATATAAAAATAATTCATCAACTTTATTCTATGTCTTTTGTAACAGACAATTAAATTAACATTCGTCCTCGTTTCTCTTGGTTTTCTGTACCTTTCATTATCACTCGTTTCACATATTATGAAGTAATCTTTTAGAAAGAGGTGAAATGAAGATGAGTCATGGCTTTGAATGCCATTCATGCGGAAGATTCCGTCATGATTTCTTCTCCCGTTGTGCTTGCGGATTTGATTTCCGTCACAGACATGATTGTCATAGTTTGTGTCATTGTAGAAAATCTCACCGCAGACATGATTGTCACAGTTTGTGTCATTGTAGAAAATCTCACCGTAGACATGATTGTCACAGTTTGTGCGAGTGTAGAAGATTTCATCACAGAGACCATCATAGTTTTGATAGGTTCCATCACAAAGACCACAGCTGCTTTGATAGACACATCCACCACAAAGATTTTTGTGACGACAGATTTAATGTCCGCCTAAAAGGTATAGATGGCGGTCTTGCATTTAGACTTCGTCAACTTATTGGCTGTGTTGTAAAGCTTGAAGTAGAGTGTGGTAACGAATGTAACGAAATTAGAGGTATCATCTGTCACGTCGGCAGAGATTTTGTAGAAGTTGAAAAAATTGACAAAGAGAAAAAACGTCGAAGACATTGCAGATGCAAGGGACATTGCGACTGCAAGCATCGGAAAGATGACTTCTTGATCATCCCGTTAAACGAGATCAAGGTTGTTAAAGTAGACGATGATGATAAAAAAGATTGTTGCTAAATTTAATGATGCGTGTGCTCCTATAATTGGAGCACACATCTAGCAATTTTTTTCAGATATCATCTACTTCCTCTGTTTCTTATCTTTTTTGATTTTGAGTAACGTAATGTCTTCTATGGCAAACGTTCGCTTTCTTCTAGCTTTCTGAAAAATTAATTCATTTTCACAGACTTCTTCTAATCTACCCAAGTAACCGCTTCTTCTTGTTTTTAGACGAACCAATTTTCCTAATTGGAAACGTAGGAACATTCGTAAGTCTATTCCGAAGAATATCTGGATTAATTCAGGTGACTGGGCAACAGTGGCACCAAAGTCTAAGGTAATTGCTCTTCTTAAACACGGATCAATGTCAATTAGCTCTGGTCTATTTTCATGCTCACAAGTTTCACTATGATGCTTAATCGAGCATACATCTTCTGGGAGGATGACTTTTAGAAACCGATCATCCTCTAATAAAACAAAATCCCTTCCAACAAGGCAAACAACCCCTTGAACAAGAACTCTTCTTCCCCCATCCGCTTTGGCCACTTCAACGGCTACTAATTGACCTTTTATGCCTTCAAATGCACCACGTAATCTCTCACGTTCGTCGACTTCAGCTCTTTCTGCTCCTGGATCTCTCCTAGATAAGGCAAGACTTAGTAATAACTCATTGGCTGCTGCAATTCGTCTTTCAAGATCCTCTAGCTCTTCCTGAGGTAAGCACGAGTTCGGTGACGGAAACTTCGGTGTTGGAATTTGTTCCGGACAACATTCTTCTGGTATACAAAAATCATCTTTGGCATCTGCTGGTAAGAATGGTGGACAACGAAACTCATCACATTCATGATCATGACTCAATTTTCCCACCCCCATTTTGGAAAGCTGGTGGGTCAAGTAGCGGCGGAAGATGCGGTTGTGGCTTATCATAAACACGCATAATTCCCCACATTCCTAATTCAATGTCCCAGCGAATGTTTCCTGAGCGATACATGTAATCTCCCGGGAAGTTATATATTCCTCCAGCTCCTCCGGCAAGACGTGCATCTAGCTTATGCCCAATGATATTTTGGCCTTCGACAGATCGAAATGTTGAATCGACATGTTCACGAGCTCTCCTCCAGTAGTGGCCATGAAGATGAAACGTATGAGACCTTCTTCGTTCAGCTGGTGTAACTAAACGAATTGTCGTTGGATCTCCAGGATATGCTTCAAATACTGGTGTAGAAGGATCACCATAGGCCTTTGAACTTGCCCAATCTTGGATCGTAAACTGTTCATTATAGCGGTTTATTAATCGCTCAGTGCGATAGTTAAAACCTCTAGATCCCTGGTCATACGTATCAAATTCTTCTGGGGCTGTTTCTTCCACTAAGCCTTCTGGCGGATCGACAATTAATTGCCCATTTTTATCTAATAGACGAACACCATCATGCATCAGAAGGACAAATTCACGAAAATCTGGGAGTAAAGGATTAGAAATGATTACACTTGTTCCAGATTTGACAGGCTTTAAGGTAAATGGGTCGAGATAAATCGATCCTCTTGTTTCGGCAATAAACGCACCAAAGGCACCGTGATGACGATGGTTTCGAATATCTGCCATATCCCATAAATTACAAGCACCATATGGTTTGTCAACAAACCAGCGATACGTGATCGTTTCACCCGGTCCTACAGTTTGATCAGGATTAAATCCAACTGTTTCTCCGCTTGATGTTTTAATATCAAACTCAACTAACTGAGGGTGAAGTGAAATTCGTGGTGATGGTGGATAAAATGCTGGTACTTTTACATCCGGATAGCGGTGCACCCCATCTTCTACATGGAACAGTTTTGGGTCTAGTTTGTTGTATAAAGTAATTTCAACACAATCCCCGGAATTGGCCCTAATTACTAATGGTTCAGGGTTAATCTTTCCAGACAAAATATCGTCAACATCTTCTGCCAAGGCAAAGATAATTGCGTGCGGATCGTGATCACCATACTTGTTGTATTGAATACATGTTTGGAACGCCACTACATCAAACCTTCGAAGCGGTACCCCATCTGGACAAATGCAGCCATCATCACACGCATGTGCTGGTGGACATCCTGTTACTTCTGGGAGAGGAGTGACACGTGGTGGTGGCAATGGCCGGTCTGGTAGTGGAATTAAATGCTCGACTTCTTCAGCGTAAGCTCGTAAAATTCCCCATGTTCCACACCAAAGATCCTCGACATCCTCAAATGCCCATAAATAGTCACCTGATCTTGGAATATAAGTTTCAAATGTAAAAGATTCTGATATCCCCAAATGTTCTTGGTTTCTTTCATTGGAATCAACATCTCTACGGAATTCATTCCATTTCAGACCATGGACATTAAAGCTATGACTTTCTTCATGTGCCCCTTGCAATACTCTAAATCGGATCGGATCTCCTGCATAAGCCTTGAGCAACGGTGTTACTGGATCACCATGAACGGTTGAACTAAAAGAATACGCAGGGTCACAGTTCTTATCTAATCTAAATTTCAGCGGTTCATTTTTATAATTTACACCAAATACACCAGGATCATCTTGAGAGCCAGGATATGGTGGTGGTTCAATTGGGCAGTTATTTTTATCGAATAGTAAAGCAAAATCATGAACAAAAAGTGTATAATCTCGGTAATCAGGAATAATCGGATTTGTTACCGTTACTTGTGTCCCATGGTCCACCTCTTCCCCTGTACAAGAGTCTAAGACACAGGAAAATCTAGGAAGAATATTAATTGAACCGAACACTCCGTGCTGTTGGTGAGATGCAGCAAATAAATGATCATGGAAAAAGGTTGCTTTTAGCTCAACATCGGCAAACCATTCATAGCGGATTGTTTCACCTGGGAGAACACTGCTGTCATAATTCCAACCAACATTGGCACCGTCTGAAACAAGAACATCAAATTTCACAAAATGAACATGTAATGCTGACTCATAAGTTCTCGTTACAAGCTGGAAAGCGTCTCCGTCTAAAATATTTGGAAGACGATTGGTAAAGTTAATGCGGATACATGAGCCTGCTTCCGCGATAAGCACAAGAGGTTCAGGTTCTTTTCTTCCAGAGATGACATCATCAAGATCCTCATCCATTACATAAATACGACCCTTAGGATCATGCCACCCTTCATTGTTATAACAAATCGGTAATTCTATCAGCGAAACGTTAAACTCTTTGACAACAGGGTTACCAATACAGGAGTCTACAAATACAGCTCCAGGCCGGGCATTAGGCACTGCTGCATTGGCTTCTAACTCTGTCATCTCACGTCCACCAACAATTCCAAGCGGTGGTCTAGGAGCTTTACATCCAACCTTCCCAGGAATAAAGTTCGGAAACCCAGGTCGTTCTAACGTCGGCTTTGGTGGGCATGGCCGATCAGGGAGTGGTTGTAAAGCTTTTATAGGGACTCCGTTTGGATAACACTGCGAACCGTCTTGCAATGTATCAAAAATCCGGTTGATGTTCCACATCCCGTCCTCAAAATGGGGATATAAATGGCAATGAATAATTACATCGCCAATTGCTCCGTGTAAGCTTCCCATCCCATATAATGGTTCAACTGTATACTTATTTTGCGGGCTAATTGCTTGCGCATCGATAATAAGAGAATCAACATTGTCTGGATCAAATAACCATTGGTGTACGTGATAGTGAAACACATGGGTCTCTTTTACCCCCCCATGAACTAAGCGAATTTTCAACGGATCGCCAACATAGCCTCTAATGATCGGAGTAGCAGGGTCTCCGAATACCCAGGAGTCATGATGAACCTCTTCCGAATCACAGTCTGGACATACAACTCCTTCTTCTATTAACCTAATCCGATTGCCTAAAGGTTCTGATCGATAGTTGATCGCATGAACCGATTCAGCTGGCTGCCCTGTCATCGGGTTAATCCGCTCATTCCCCGTTAGATCGTCATTTTCCGGCTCATCATGAAAGTAATAAGCGAATTCCCTAAATGAAGGTAAAATCGGATGGTGAATATCAGCTAACGCCCCACTATTAATCGGCCCTCCAGTTACCGGATCAGTCCAAGAAGACCCTCTGTACTGGACAATTAATGCTCCAAACAATCCATGGATATTCGTCCCTTTATTTTCACCATCGATCGGGTTAGCGACATCAGAGAAATAATAAATGCCCTCTTTGTTTACTTTTAAGCAGTATAAAATTTCCCCTCCTGGTGGAACAGTTGTATCGTGGTTAAATCCAACATTGGCCCCATCTGAAGTCATTACATTGTAATCTGCTTCTTGAAAATGCATCGACGAAGGTGTTCGAAGCTTATTCTCGAATAATACTTCTACCTCATCTCCTGCATTCGCACGGATGGTCAGTGGCTCTACGAGGTCCACTGGTGTAAAGGGATTTTTCCGAACTAGATCGCAAACGAGGTCTTCATTTTCTTTTAACACGTACATTCGTCCATCCGGGTCATGATCACCAAAATTGTTATAAACAATTCGGATGGGGATTGCAACGACATGATATCGTCTTAGCATACTCGTCATCCCTCCTTCCAACTAAAATACCGGAATAGTTCCCATTCCATCTCGTTCAATAAAAAAAGCATGAATTGTATCTATATGAATTTCCCAAATGCGGTTTTCTAACTGTTCAATGTGTGTTCTTTCAACATCAACTAGTAGTTGGTCTTCAATAACGTCTAGGACGACCCCAATATACAAATATGGAAATTGGGGCACTAGTATAAGTGCTCGATTTCCAATATTATCCTTAAAGTGTTCAGATAATGCTTCGGTACGGAGGTGATGATCCATTACCTTTCCATCTCTTTGACTAGTCATCCTTGTCATCTCTCTATTTATCATGTTGCTAACTCCTTTAATAAAATTTGTTAAGTTACAGGTAAGATTGTTTCCGGGTCAAAACGGGTAACCCCGACTACTTTTTCAATAGGGAAACTCAGTGGCGTTGGAAATTGAAAAAATGGGGCATTCGGCATTTTTATGATGACGTCTACTAAAGTAATGAAGCCTACAGTCACTTCAGCTATTCTTCCTGTAAAAATTGGTCGAAACGTTTGTCCTAGTATATTTAATTGATGAGACTCTAAGACAACAAGAACATCTTCACCAACTAATTCCCTAATTAAGGGTAGGTCAGAGTCACACGCGAGGTCGGTCATCTTCTCATCTTCCCTGTTAAATACTACCTTTTCTTCTTGTTTCTTTTTTTTCATGGTATTTTTCCTCCGTAACCTTTGTTTAACTTATGCATTTGAACGGTTCTTTCTAAGTAAATCAGTGAAAAAACTAAATAACCTTATCGTTTTAATGAGGGTAATTTCTTTCATTGGAATTGTATGAATACACTTTTTTCTGGATAGTTCAATTATCCCATCGTTCGATCTGACAATTTTCCCAGTGTAATCAACATTTGTTGTGGAAATTTGAACACGAGTGTCCTTCCATGTTTGTAAATTTGTCTGTAACGTCTCTTCAAAAAATTGTTGAATTAAGATGTCTTTTGAGGCAACTGTCTCACTAAATCGTGTGATTAAATTTCTTCTTAATTCTTCATCATAAGCAAAATGCTGGTGCGCGGAAGAGACTTCAGGTAATCCATAGGGAATTTTTGCGGATTCGATTCTTGAAAAGGGAATCCAATGACGATCCTTTAAGGTAATTAACGATACGAAATCACGGCCAACTGTATTTACTTTTCCTAACAAATGAAGTGGTTTTCTATCATTAACTACAAAAACCTCGACTTGCTGATTGCGTTTGTGTTTAAAAAACTTCTTTAAGATTAGATCTTTTTTTTTCTCCGGTAGGGCTTTTGCCATATTTAATAAATTCGTTTGATGCATATGTTGCTGAACCAATTTAAGTTCTTCCAATGGAAGCTCACTAGCAGGAGAAGTTAAACCCTGACCGCTTTTTAGACTAACTATATTTTCAGCAGTTTCCTTTATCACTTCCTTATTACGCTCCTCCCAAAGCCGCTTAGTGTACTCGTCTAACCGAATATTAGACCTTTTCACCATCCTTCCCTCCTTTCCTTAACTCACAATATGCACTTACCTATACAGATGGCATAAAGGATTCAAAATTAGGCTTTTAATACTTTCATTTAAACTAGCCTCCAAACTACCACTAGGTTCATAAGGTATTGGGGGAGGTGATTACATGACCGCAATGGTTCTATGGGTGTTTTTTTATTTGAATTTCATAGTAGCGGGCTTTACATTTAAGTATCTATACAAAAGAAGAAAGTTGATTGGCTACCATCTAGGAATGAACCTAGCGATGACTCCAACAGGGATCATTTCAATTGCTACAGGATTAATTCTTATCTATCACTTTCCAATGCACTTTACAGAAGTGACAATACTTACAACCATCATTGGAATTATTATTGGAATCTTATTTGGTGCCTTAGTTGAGTATCAAACAGTGATTATGGGAATAACAACGGGAGTTATGAGTGGAATAATGGCACCGATGATCGGTGATATGGCACAACATAGTTTACTTTTAATAGGATTTACTCAGGTCATCGTCTTTATCTTACTCGGCATGCTTTGTTATTCGTTAAGGTCCTAGTGGATTCCCCTACACAAACAACAAACGAAAGATGTTAAGCTTCTTTCCATGAGGTGAGTTTTTTGAAAAAGTTCTCGTGGTTTTTATTACTAATTATCCTTTATAGTTTGTGCCTACCTCTTCAGGTTTTTTCTCATGCGACATTAGTGGAATCTTTTCCAAGGCAGGATGAAGTGCTAGAAGAAGCACCAAACGAAATTCGTCTAAAGTTTTCGGGATCTATTCACTCTGAACATAGTCAGCTATCGGTACGAAATGAAAAGCGAGAAACAGTAGACGGTAAGGTAATAGTACTTGATAATGTTCAATTAATCTTAGAGGTTCCGAACTTGTCTGCAGGAAATTATGAGGTTCTTTGGTCAGCCTATTCGACAGATACTCATCTAACTAATGGCTCGTACTTTTTTTCAATTTTGCCAGTTATAGAGGTAGATATGGAAGTAGTTGAGACTACTATAGAAACAATTGAAAAAGATGAATCGCAGGAAGTTCAAGAGGAAAAGATAGTCGATACATTAATTAATCAAGAAGTTCTAACTAGCGAAATTCACATTGACAATCCCAATACTTTATTTTCAGTTTTTCGAGCGATAGAGATGATTACTTTAATAAGTTTCGTAGGTTTATATTTTTTCGTTCATTGGATACTCACTCCAAATATATCTCCACTTCTACGTTATCCATTTACTAAACAAGCAGAGATTTACCTTTATCTATGTGCCACAGTTATCTTATTAGTAGCAGCAATTCTGCGGTTGATTATATATTCACAGTACGTATCATCTAGTATTTCTGCACTAGCATTTACTACTTTAGCTGGTACACTTAGTTTATTACGTCCAATACTAGTTGTGCTTTTTATCATCCTAATCATAGCTAATGCAAATAAATGGGTTCAGAGTATCGTTATTTCTTTGATCGTGCTAACATTTTCTCTTACTAGCCATGCTTTATCATATAATTTAATCATTTCACACTTCTTGCATTTACTAGCAGTTGCCATCTGGTGTGGGGGGCTGGTAGGGTTATGTATATATTCTTTTGGAAGAAATCTTTCCTATATGAAACTAGAGTTCACTCATAAATGTCTGACGCGCTTTTCCCTTATTGCGCTAATAATGTTCCTTATTGTAGTTATCTCGGGAGCGGTGATGAGCTTGAGTTATATGGGAAATACTGAACTACTAAGTAACACGTATGGAAAACTCTTTATCTTCAAAATGATCCTTACTGGCATCATCATCCTATTTGCTTGTTTCCATCGGTACTATTGGTTGCCAATCTTAAAAAAGGTGGAAAACCAAACTGATAAAAGTCTGCTATTAAGGCGATTAAACAACCTCATTCGAATTGAACTACTAGTGTTATTAATAGTTGTTGTCATTGCAGGTACACTCTCATCAATTGAATTACCGGAAAACATTAAAGATAACTATCTCGAAAACAAACACGAACACCATCATAATCATGACTAGAAGCAGGATTTTAGGATTTCCTGCTTCTTCCTCTTGTGTATACACATCTCGTGTTGTTTGCACAGCTTTCTCTTCAGCATTGTAAAATTATTACCCACTAAACCCTTTTTGTTCTTGCTCTTAATGGGTTCGTTTTTCGTTGTTTTTCTTTTGGGCGGAATGTATTACTATCCTTGAGTCTGGAAATATCTCTTAACTTCTCAATTTCCTTTAACATTTTCTCATATTGCTCCTGATTTATTCGTCCATCTATATACATAAAGCACGCAAGAACATATGCTAAAGCAGAAGTATCTACAATAACAGTGACATCGACATCTGAATTTCCACTTCTCTCTACATTTGCTTGACTAAGAAACTTTCCATCTAACAACACTCATCCCTCCTTGTCATAGAGTAGAGGACACTTTAAAAAAGTGTCCTCCCTTGTAAAGTCTAGCGTCTACGTGGTACATCTTGATCATTTGCAACCGCATCTGCGTCTGCAAAAGCTCTGTTACGATTTCTCGAAACAGACTCTGCATCCACATTAACATTAACAAATGCATTACCACTTCTTTCAATTGTTGCTTGCGCGTTATTAGAATTTAGATTTTTGTCTTTTAGTAAATTTTCATTTTGGCTTCTTGCACGACTGTCACTATCACTGAATGCAAAATTTGCGCTCTCAACATTAGTTTCAACTGCATTTACGTCTTCCTCAATTCTTCTTCTGCTCATCTCTCTCCCCCCTTTCTATACTCCAAAATATGTAAGTTAAGCTGGTTGGTATAGACAAGTTATTTACTGGAATTGCCTTTTTTACGGAAAGAATAAATAATTGAACAATACGGCTTGATGACTCTGTCCTGCATTGGATTACTACATCCGCAACGATAGAACAAAAGGCCATCCATAGTGGATAGCCTTTTCCAATAAATTACGTTCCCTTCAGTTTACAGTAGAGGGTTACCAAAATACGATAGTTACTAATTCGTATCCTTTCTCCCAACCTCTTTTGCAGCGCTAGCCTTAGCTGGCCACCAGTTCCAGTGATTAAGCAATGTCACAATCGACGGTACAAGAACTCCACGGACAATAAAGGCATCCATTAAAATTCCCAAACTTACAATAAATCCAAACATAAATAGTTCTAGGATTGGTTGTGTCATTAGTACCCCAAAGGTAGCCGCCAAAATTAAACCCGCCGATGAAATTACACCACCAGTTAAGGCTACCCCTCGCTTTACAGCTTCTTTAATTCCGAAAGAACGTGTTTCTTCACGAATGCGCGAGATTAACATGATGTTATAGTCAACACCAAGAGCCACTAAGAACACAAATGCATAAAGCGGAATTCGATAGCTCATTCCTTCAAAACCTAAGAAGTTTTCAAAAAAGAACCAGCTCAACCCTAAGGCAGAAAAATAGGATATCAGTATCGTCGCCATCATATAAATCGGTGCAACTAATGATCTTGAATGGAAGATTAACATGACAAAAATGATGAGGGTAACGGTAATTACGACAACTGTCGTATCCTTATCATTTAATTGTCTAACGTCAGCTTGCTTAGCTGTCTCTCCTGCAAAATAAAGTTCGTAACCACCAAGACTACTGTTACTAAGTAATTCCTCCCGTGCCTCGTTCAAACGATTTAACGTATCAAGTGAGGCAATGGTGTACGGATTTTCAGCTAAAATCAAGTCGAATTTCAATGCTTTTCCATCTTCAGAGTAAAGGGTAGCACCATGCATCTCTCCGGTCTCTAATACCGCTCGCTCCGGTAATGAGGTAGCAGCTACTCCTTCTACACCTAATAAATTTACATTTAATTGTTCAATAGCATCTAATTCTTGAGCAGTTAAACGTAGCCCATCTTTATTTTCTAAGAGTACAGTAACCGGGGCAAGTTCACCTGCTGGGAAACTCTGTTCCAATTGTTCAAACCCTATTCGTGATCTCATATCCTCCGGAAAAGAGTTGATCAGATTGAAAGAATATTGAATCGTTGTTGCATTTAAAGCATTAACGACTAAAATTAATAGCACTATACCCGCAGCTAGCTTTGGTTTCTGAGTGACAAACGAACCCACAGCACCCCAGAAACGATTTTTTTCTAACGTTACTTCGCCCACCTTAGGAATTGCTGGCCAAAATGAACGACGGCCGACAATCGTGAATAACGCTGGTATTAACGTCAACCCAGCAAGTAAGACGATTGCAATGGTTATTGCAAATACATAGGCAAAGTTTTGGTACGGACCATAGTCTGCCAATAATAAGACAAGCATTGCCGCAAACACGGTTGCACCACTAAAGAAAATTGGCTCTCCCACTTCTTCCATTGCTTCTTTCATCGCATGATGTTTACTCTCTTGTTTCCTTAGTTCTTCACGATACCTTGAAAAAACAAATAAACAATAATCAGTTGTTGCCCCGAAAAGCAAAATCATCACGATTGATAGAGATTGACTTTCAATTGAAAACACACCATTTGCTGCAAATATACCAAGAACACGATCAACCACCTGATAAACAAAAACAACTGCTACTAATGGGATAATCGCTAACAATGGTGAACGATAGATGACTATTAATAAGATAAGAACTAAACCAATCGTTGAAAATAATAACACTAAGTCCGCGTTAGAGAAAATCGCAATTGTATCCGATGCAATCCCCGCAGGACCGGTAATGTTTAGTGAACCTATTGTCATCACTTCATCACTTGCATCCTGAATTGCTGTGACCGTATCATTGATCTCTGACATTTCTAAACTAGATTTTAGTATTACCGGAAGAACAACAGTAGTTCTATCCTCAGATTGGAAAGCCTCTTTAACGCTAGTCGGAAACTGATGAAACGGTACTGCTGATTGTATCGTATTTAGGTCGCTATCTTCTACCGATTGACTCACCTGATCAATTTCTTGGAAGCTTTCTTCGTCCCAACCTTCTTCATTATGAAAAACTAATAAAGCAAGCAACCCGTTATCGTTATCAAAATACGAATTTACTTTTTCACTGGCAATGACAGACTTCGCACTACTAGGTAAATCATCTTCCCCTGTATTTACCTTATAGTCATTTGCCGAAGGTGCAGCACTTAAGGTCCCGGCAACGATAACCCAAAGTAAGAGTATGACCCAAACCCATTTTCTATCCGAGGTAAACTTGGCTAACTTTTTCATATTTCCACTTCTTTCATCCTTAAATTTAATACCCATTATGAGTAACCTCTAAAAGGATAGCACGAAATTATTAACAAATAATGAACAAATCATTGTTTAGGAAGAGTAAATGTAAAAACAGTTCCAATATTTCTTTCACTCTTCACAGAAATAGGGGCATTATGCAATTCAAGAATTGATTTTACAATTGATAAACCTATTCCTGTCCCTACCTTTTTGGAACGAGCTTGATCGGTCTTGTAAAATCTCTCCCAAATGATATCAATATCTTCTTCACCTATCCCTTTACCGAAGTCCTCAACAGCAACCTCAATTTGATTTCCTGTACTCTTAATTTTCAGTTTAATGAAACTCTTAGGGCAAGAATGTTGGATTGCATTTTGAATAAGATTCACTAACACCTGTTCAATCCGATCTTGATCTGCGTATGTGTATAGATCTTCGCTATCAGAAACAAGCTCAGCGTCTAATTGATACTTGCGAAACTGTGGTTCCATTTTTACCAACACAAGCCTTAACTGCTCTGTTAGGTTATAGGCCGATGGTTTTATTTGAATTTGCCCCGCTTCTAACTGAGTCATATCTAGCAAGTCATTGACTAGTTTAATCAGGCGCTCTGTTTCAGCTTTCATCACTGTATAATAATATCTTTCTCGATCGGTAGGAATCGTTCTGTCAATAAAAGCAACAAGTAGACCTTTAATAGATGTTAGCGGAGAGCGTAAGTCATGAGAAACATTTGCCATAAAATCCCTTCTCATCTGTTCTAAACTCGCTAACTCATTAGCCATGTAATTAAATGTTTCTCCTAGATGTCCTATCTCATCTTTCGATCGCACCTTCACGCTTTCTGTAAAATTACCTTTTGCGAACTTTAAGGCAATTCTATTCATCTCTCTTAATGGTGCCGTCATTTTTTTTGAACTAATCCACAAAATGATTGCAGCCACGGTAATGGTAATGGTAAATGTAATGATAATCATAAAGATAAATTGTTTATATTCGTGATTTACCTCATTAAAGACCATTGCTACTAATCGACCATTCGGTAACGGACTAGCAATGACATATATTAAACCTTCATTAACCCTTAAACCACCAGAAAATGTTTCACCTAATAACGCCTGCGAAACGATGCTGCTATCAACTTCTTCTATGATAGAATTCGAAGGATAATATAGTAATTGTCCTGTTGCATCATAAACAAAAATACTCCGTCCTTGCTGATTAAAGCTTAATTCAAAAGATGACTTAACAATTTCATTATCCCAACCTTTTTCATCTGCAAGTAAGATATGTTGCCTCAACTGCTCCTCATGTTTATCAAAGATGTCCTCATATTTTTCATAGAGATTAATGTGAAACAAGTATAAGAATATTGAATTAAAAAACACAAAGGCTAATAGTACAATAATCATATTCGTGACAAACAATTTAGTGAATATACCGTTTCTACCCATCAACATTCACCTCAAACTTGTACCCTATCCCCCATATCGTTTTAATTGACCATTCCGGAAGGGGCTCACCAAGTTTTTCCCGTAATCGCTTAATATGAACATCAACGGTTCGAGGATCTCCATCAAATTCATATCCCCACAGTTGATCGAGTAACTGTTGGCGAGTAAAAATATGATTTTGATTTTTAGCAAAGAAATAGAGTAATTCTAGCTCTTTAGGTGCCAACACTAGTTCCATTTCATCTTTTATTACCTTGAGTTGGTTTGGGTCAATCGTTAAAGAGGGTAATTGAATGATCTCATTCCCCCCGTCGTCATAACTAGTCCTTCGCAAAACAGCCTTCATACGAGCGATTAATTCATTGGGATCAAATGGTTTGACAAGATAATCATCCGCGCCAATATTTAATCCCTTTATTTTATCGTAGCTCTCGCCTTTTCCAGTTAGCATGATAATGGGAATGGTTTGATTATCTCGTCTAATTTCCTTACACACATCCCAACCGTTCATTTCCGGCAACATAATATCAAGGACAACAAACTGTGGATTTTCATCAAAATACTGTTGCAGCCCTAGTTCGCCATCATTAGCCTCCAACGCAACATATCCCTGCTTCTCAACATAAAGTTTAATAATGTCAGTAATATATGGGTCATCTTCTATAATTAAAACTTTTAATGGTTTCTTCATCACTTGCTCCTGTATTCTAATTAGTTCTTGCTAGTTTATCCTAACAAAAAATTATGAACAGATTATGAATGGTAAATTTGATTAAAAAAACTCTCTCCAAAGATCACTAAATGACTATTAATTTTATTAATTATCCGCATTGTTATGGAAAATCATGTTAAAGTTGAAGATATAAACAGCTTTTTATCAAATCATGAATAGTAATACTTAGTATTAAAGCTTAATACGAGGAGATGCTTCTAATGTCAAGAGTAGTAAAAGGAATGTTATCCATAGTTGCGATTTTACTAGTTATTTTTTTTGTGAACCTAGTCTTTAAAGACGATACTCGAGAAATTGAAAAAATTGTTCATTCCTTTCATCAACCTTTGAGTAACATAGTACATATTGAATTCTTAGATCGTAATAAGGCGATTGCATTTTATGAATGGGGCCATCCTAACGAAGTCTCTTTTGGAGAAGTAATTGTCAAAAAAGGATTGTTTGGTTGGAAATTTATCGGTGGCGGAAGTAGTCAGATTTCTGACGAGTATAAATTAGATTGGAGCTTTCTTAATTTGGAATTGACCAGTTTTTCCAATTACACAGATTTAATTAGTGGAAAAATTCTAGACTCTGCGATCCAAGAAGTAAGGATTCAAACGAAAACAGAAAATGAATATGATGCAAAAATCATTCATTATAACAACCTTGAAAGGTTTTGGTTTTTAATAACAGACGGAGAGGATTTATTAGGTTCTACCATCACCGGCCTATCTTCTGACGGAAAAATCATTGAGCAAATAATCAGGTAACCATCAAAGGCTTTAGTACACGAATATACTAAAAACTGGCTAGGCTCATTTAGATGAACTTAGCCAGTTTTTAGTGTATGTATCACGTTTTTGTTAACACCGCATTTTCAATTGGGAATTACTCCTTCAACCTCACACTATAAGATCTCAAATCCCTTGGAATACCCCTTATTTCAAGTATTCCCATATAAATTAAGTTTCTGAGTCTATATTCCAAAAAGCCATCTGCAACATTTCCTTCTAGATTTCCGTACAATTCGCCGATCACTCTAGCTGCTTTCAGAAATTCTTTATCTTTTTTTCTTTGAAGTTTTTCTACAGTAGTAATTAAATCATGGTCATAGTAATTTACCGGAATATTGCAAACCTTATTATTTTCCCATTTTCGTAATACATCTTTCTTACTTGCTATATCAAGCCATTCTTTTTGAAGGATGTGTCTTTCATCGGTGCTTATTTGATTCTGACCCTTTTCACGAAATATCTTGCGTAGTTTTTCTGGATGGGCCTCTCCTGTATGATGAAGAAAATGCTGTATGGCGTCTGTATCGTACAGCTCTTTGTAGGTCAAAGTTGTGTTAATTACATAGACATCATTTGTTTTTTTTCGGAGGAGATATAGTAGATAACGTAATCCTGTTTGCTCATCCGCATTTTCAGCCGTCCAGAAAACGATAGGAATATTCTCAGGAATTAAAAGCAATTCCTCAATGGTATGATTAACTTTATTTTCGTAATCCTCAATCTCATTCAACGGAATATTAATATGTTCCTTTAGCCACTCGTACCTCTTGTGGTGACCATCTTTGGAATGCAGCTGCCACACCGGTCCTATTGAGAATATATCAGGAAAGCCTATCACTTTATGGTGATTCTCTAACCCAACTCTTAGTGAACCTGCAGCTGACTCGCCACAAACGATATGAACCACTGTATAGTCCTTTTGTATTTTCTGAGTATTTGGTATGTCTACTAAATCAGTACATAGTTCAGCTACCTCGTCCTTTACCTGTTCCGGTGAAAATTGCTTTATCGATTCTAGCCTCAGTAAAATATGAAGTAATAAAGATTTGGCTTCATTACCTGTGAGTTTTTCTATATCATTTCGGAATTTATCTATCACGTGAACTACACCTCATTGTACCGAATTAGGTTCTGAGGTTAGGTTACCAAATTCTACCTTTATCCTCAAATAAAAGCACTCCAAAAATAGCGATGCTTCGATTTTAGCTTAAGAATTAAGCAAACTATTAATTCTCCCTTTATGTAAGAAAAGCACAAGGTGCATGATTAGGGTAGTTTGAAATATAAGCGGCGATACACACTTTCAATTCATGTCTTTTCCATTTAAAGGGCAAAATACTATTATATAAAACATTTCATCTGAATTTAAAAAGCGAGTGATTTTCGTGGATACAATCATTTATTTTTCATTAACTGTTTTCTATGCTTTATTATTTGTGTTTGGGCTTATAAGTGCTAGTAAGGGCCATTGGTCTTTATATGCGTTCTTCCTGATAATCGTCATTGCAGCTTTACTCTATGACAATGGCATCTTCGCACTTGGACGATATATCGGAGAAGGAGAGCTGTTAAAATCATTGAATGTACCAAGATACTGGATGCATGCTTTTTTCACACCTTTACTAATCCCTTTTGCCTGGCAAACGATTAAATCAGCAGGCGTAACTTGGGCAAAAGCTCCATTGCCAGGATACATTGTACTCGGTGTAACTGGATCTATCATTCTATACGACGTCATCCATCTTTTTAACCTTTCCCTACAACCAGTTTGGCAACATGGAGTCTTAAGTTATAAACGGACCAGTGAGTCAGGTGGTCCAGTCATGATGATTGCAGTAACTTTTTCGATCCTCTTTGCTGCTATAATCCTCTGGAGAAAGCAAGGGTGGAAATGGCTTTTGGTAGGTATTGTATTGATGGCAGTGGTCGGAGCACTAGCGATTCCCTTTGAAAGCAAAGCAATAGGAAACATTTCAGAGTTAGTGTTGGTTCTATCATTATTTGCAACCCAACTTTTCTCTAAGCCGTAACTGTGACAGCCCGAAAAAACTTGTTTCACTGGCGTTATGTGAAACAAGTTTTTTCGGGCTGTCACAGTGTCTTTGTTTTTGTCATATTTGTGAAGTGTTTAACAAATTCTTTGGCTATGTGCGTTTTATCACACTTGAAATAGTAATTAATCATTACAATATAACTATAGAAAAAACATCTACTAAAGCCTATTAAATCTACTACCTAGAACCCTTCTTAGGAGGAATATATATGGAAAAGAAAAAACTTGTAATGATCGGAAATGGAATGGCTGGTGTTCGAACAATTGAAGAAATTCTTAAGCTTGCACCCGATGCCTTTCAAATCACAATTTTTGGTAATGAACCTCATCCAAACTATAATCGAATTCAATTATCCTATGTCCTACAAGGTGAAAAAACACTTCAAGATATCATTATGAACGATTGGAACTGGTATAAAGAGAACGATATTACTCTCTACACAAGTGAAGCAATCACTAGTATTGATACAGCTAACAAACAAGTGATATCTGAACATGGAAGAGCCGTTGAATACGATGAATTAATTATTGCAACAGGCTCCAGCTCTTTCATCCTCCCAATTCCAGGTTCGCAAAAACAAGGGGTCATTGGGTTCCGTGATATTCAAGATTGTGAAATGATGATCAAGTCGTCTGAACAATATAAAAAAGCTGTTGTCATAGGTGGCGGACTATTGGGTCTAGAAGCAGCCAAAGGATTAATAAATCTTGGTATGGAAGTTGATGTGGTGCACCTGATGCCATATTTAATGGAAAGACAGCTCGATATGGAAAGCGCAAAAATGTTAAAACACCAGCTTGAAGCTGAGGGTATGAATTTTTTACTTGAAAAACAAACAACCGAAATCCTTGGCAATGAACATGTAACTGGTCTTCGCTTCTCAGATGGTACAGAGGTTGAAGCTGATCTCGTTGTAATGGCAGTTGGGATCCGGCCAAACGCTCAACTAGCAAAAGATAGCGGCATTTACGTAAATCGTGCCATTGTTGTCGATGATTATCTAAGAACAAGCGTGCCGCATGTGTATGCTGTTGGAGAATGTGTTGAGCATCGCGAAGTAACATATGGAATGGTGGCACCACTTTACGAACAAGGTCGCGTACTTGCAGCTTGTTTAACGGGGACACTTACAAAACCGTACGAAGGTTCCGTTACAGGTACCCAACTCAAGGTGTCCGGAGTCGATTTATTCTCTGCTGGCGAAATTCATGATGATCCATCTACAAAAGCAATAAAGGTTCATAATGAATTTGATGGCATTTATAAAAAAATAGTAATTCGTGACCAACGAATAGTTGGAATTGTTTTATACGGGGAAACCAAAGATAGTACAAAACTGTATAAAATGTTGACACAAAAAGAAGATATCAGTGGGATGACCAGTGTTTCCTTACTATCATCAGGCGGCTGTTGCAGTGGCGGTAGCGAAGCAAGTGATGTTGCTTCAATGGCCGATGAAGAGTTGGTTTGTGGCTGTAATGGTGTGACAAAGGGAATTATTGTCGAAGCTATCCGCAGTAACAATCTTACAACTGTTGATGAAGTCGGTGGTTGCACAAATGCAGGCCGTTCATGTGGACGTTGTAAATCATTAATCTCTGACATTCTCAGCTATACTCTTGGAGATCAATATGACTCATCCTCTACTCAAAAAACTGCTATTTGTAAATGTACTTCCCTTTCAAGAGATGAAGTAGTTGCTGAAATAAAAGAAAAAGGTTTAACGAACGTTCGCGAGGTCATGAATGTGTTAGCCTGGAAAGAAGAAGACGGTTGCTCGAAGTGCCGTCCTGCCATCAACTATTATTTAGGAATGATTTATCGTGATCAATATAAGGACGATCGCGACTCAAGACTCGTAAATGAAAAAATGCATGCAAATATTCAAAAAAACGGAACCTATTCAGTCATCCCAAGAATGTACGGTGGTGTAACAACCGCTGACGCTCTAAAAAAGATAGCTGAAGTCGCCGAAAAATATCAAGCACCACTGATTAAATTAACAGGTGGACAACGTATCGGAATTTACGGTCTAAAGAAAGAAGACCTACCACAAGTTTGGGAAGAACTAGGCATGCCATCCGGTTATGCGTATGGTAAGACTCTTCGTACAGTTAAAACTTGTGTTGGAGCTAAATTCTGTCGCTTCGGAACACAGGACTCAATGGGCTTAGGTATTGAACTTGAAAAGAAATTTGAACGCCTTGATACGCCACATAAAGTCAAAATGGGTGTCTCTGCTTGCCCACGTAACTGTGCAGAGTCAGGGATTAAAGATATAGGCTTTGTTGGTGTCGATGGCGGTTGGGAAATTTATGTCGGTGGGAATGGTGGTATGGATCTTCGTCCAGCAGACCTGCTATGCACAGTTAAAACTGAACAAGAAGTGATGGAGATTACAGGTGCCTACTTACAATACTATCGTGAGACTGCAGATTATTTAGAGCGTACGTCTAAGTGGTTAGAGCGAGTAGGATTAGAACATGTGAAAGAAGTCATTTTTGATGAACAACGAAGGCTTGAGCTCAACAATCGACTTAACGAAACCCTGACTCGCTATAGCGAACCTTGGCAAGAAGCGATTGAGAATAAAGAAATTCAGGAAAAGTATTACCAAAAGCGTTTTGTTAGTCTCATTAACTAATCTTCCCAAAGGCGGTTGAAATGAATGAACCTAATACAAAGAAAAATATCCCTTACAAACTATGCAATGCTTCCCATAAATATCGGGCAACTATTTACAATCGAAGAAAAAGAGATTGCCATCTTCCGCCTTACTGATGGAACAGTGAGAGCAATCGAAAACAAGAGTCCCCATCCAAAGGGCGGTACACTCGTAGATGGGCTAGTTAGCGGAAAATATGTATATTGCCCATGCTACGATTGGAAAATTAACCTTATCGACGGAAAGGTTCAAAATCCTGATACAGGCCAAGCGAAAACCTATCCAATCGATATTGACGGAGATATCGTAAATATTATTCTATAAGAGTGACGAGAGGGCTATGGAGTCCTCTCGTTTCTCTGTGGCTACCCGAAAAGACTTGTTTCACAGGAACCTTTGTGAAACAAGTCTTTTCGGGGTGTCACAGTGACGCCTCAAAAAATAAATGTAAAGCTACCTTGACAAACAAATAGATGTAAAGTAAACTTTACTTATAAAGGGTTGTAAAGTTAGCTTTACAATATTGATTGGAGGTTAGTAAGCAGAATGAAAAATCGGATAAAGGACCTGCGTAAAACCATGAAAATAACGCAAGAGGATTTGTCCAAAATAGTTGGTGTCTCTAGGCAATCAATAATTGCAATTGAATCTGGAAAATTTAATCCATCACTTGAACTTGCATACAACATATCCAGGGCATTTAACTGTAGGATTGAAGAAGTTTTTATCTTTGGTGAAGGAGGAGAAGAATAATGGGTGCAATTGGAGGATTAATTGGACTATATGGTGGTGCTGCATTTGGGATTTTAGGCTGGTGGTTTGGGAGACGTATGGCTAAAAAAAATCGTGGCTTGGATGAAATACACACGCATATTTGGCAAAAGGCACGTTCGATCTCTTGGTATTTCACTCTTGCTGCCATCTACGTTTTATTTTCACTAGTAGCGTTCGGGATTGAACTCGGCGTTGCAATGGCTTTAGGAGTAATCATGATCGTGCATATGTCAAGCTGGGGAATTACCGGGGTAGTTATGTCTATAAATTATAGTATGACAGAACCTTTAAAACCCTCAAAAGTCAAGCTCGGAATTTCCATTGCGATTGTTTCAATCATTATTTTTACCGTGTTAACAATCACTACTGGAAACTGGTGGTTTCTACTTGCTAGTGTTCCACCAAGTATTATCGGTTTAATTATTACGTCACAGTGACTTACCCGAAAAGCTTGTTTCACATGTCTTCTGTGAAACAAGCTTTTTCGGGGTGTCACTGTGACAAAACAACAAATATCCATACACAAGCAACATCAGACTATAGCTTAAGAAAACAAAAAATGATTTAATCATAAAAAGTCCCATTCTTCTAACAAACTGAATTCAGGGACTCTAGAAAGGATTGATTCATTATGGAAGATCATAAGTTAATGGGTCTGAGACCCGCAATGGGGTGGAACTCTTGGAACACCTTTACTTGGGATATTAATGAGCAACTAATACGAGATGTAGCAGATCGCTTTGTTTCAGAGGGGTACAAGGATGCTGGATATGAATATATCGTTATCGACGATTGTTGGAGTTTGAAGGAAAGGGACTCTGAAGGAAATTTGGTTCACGATCCTACCAAATTCCCAAGCGGTATGCGAGCACTCGCAGACTATATTCATAATAAGGGGTTAAAGTTCGGTATGTATTCATGCGTAGGTACTCATACTTGCGCCGGCTTCCCGGGCAGTTTTGAGCACGAATTCCAAGACGCACAATTATTAGCCGAATGGGGTGTTGATTATTTAAAATATGATTACTGCTTTAAGCCAAGGAATATGTCAGGGGAATTGTTATATAAACGAATGAGTCTCGCTCTTAAAAATTGTGGAAGAGACATTTTATTTTCCGCCTGCAACTGGGGTGAAGATAATGTGTATCAATGGATCCGTGAATCCGGTGCTCATATGTATAGGTCGACTGGTGACATACAAGATAACTGGGACTCGATAAAAAAGCTGACTCTTTCACAGCTCGATAAGGCCTGTTACACCGGCTCCTTCTGCCATAATGATATGGATATGCTCGTGGTAGGAATGTATGGTGGCAGTAACGATGGTTTTATCGGCAATAAAATCGGAGGGTGCAGTGACAATGAGTACAAAACCCATTTTGCTTTATGGTGTATGATGGGTTCTCCTCTTATGATCGGTTGTGATATCCGAAATGCTAATGACGTAACGAAAGATATGCTGTTAAATCCTGAGCTTATTAAAATCAATCAAGATGTCGAAGGGCGCGGGGCTTACCGTATTAAACCAGAGCCGCAGTGGTTCCATTCAGATGATGTGTTTATGCTTGTCAAAGTTCTCACAGACGGTGACCTTGCCATCGGCTTCTTTAACTTGAGTGATACTCAGAGAGAGATTTCATTACAATTTTGGGATCTAGGACTTCCGTATGCCTCTGGCTTCTCTTTAAAATTGTATGATTGCTGGGAGCATAAGGAGCTTGGGAAATTTAAAGAGCGATTCGCGCCTACTGTTCCGGCACGTGATTGTTTGGTTGTACGGGCTAAGTTGGTCAAATGAGCAGCAGCAATCGGTCATGCCGAACGTGCAGAGTTCCTCTCCAAACAGATGATGTTGCCATCTACCTAAAGCTAGTCTCCAGAAACGCACAAGACGTTTTATGTATTGATTGTCTCGGTGAAAAGTTAAACTGCGGACGCGAACCTATTGAAAAGTTAATCAAGTATTACAGAGAATCTGGGATGTGTGTATTATTTCGTTAACGCACCGAACGGTTTGCATGCAATGTCATATATTCCGAAGGAGTATGTGACATTGCCTTTTTAAATATTTTCGAGAAGTATAGTTGATCCCTATATCCTACAGAGTAGGCTACCGATTTAATAGAAAGATCGGCCGACTTCAACAGGTCACATGCGCGGCGGATTCTATATACTGTCACATAGGTTGATATAGACATTCCCGTCGCCTCTTTAAATAAACGAAACAAGTAACTGCGCTCGATCTTAGTAGCGTTTACGATATCCAAAACCTTCATTGTATTTCTCCAATAATTGTTGTGAATATAATTTTTCGCTACCCCTACATAATCTGTTTGATGGTGTATGATTTCTCTTTGATAATATTCCACATAATAAGATAGTAGCAGACGTAACTTGGCATCAGACCGTATTTTATCGAATGGCCTAGTGTTGATGTTCGCACCAATATCAAAAAATGACTTAAGGTTTACCTTGCATCTCGGGACAACAGGCTTATCAGGCGAAAACATCGTCAAGGACAACAGTTTTAAAGCTTCTTCACCATTAAACTCAACCCAAACATACTCCCATGGATCTGCCATATCCGGATAGTAGTATATTTCCATATTAGGATATATTACGAAGCTCTCTCCTGCTTTCAGTGAAAACATACCATGCCTTGTCTCTAGAACCCCCTTTCCTTTTTCGATATAGTGTAAAGCATAAATATCACGTACACCCGGCCCCCATCTATGCATATTAGGAGGCTTATGACCATTGTTGATGAAAGTCAAACTATTACTAAAGTGCAAATGATTGAAGGAGCTAATTTCAAAATCTTCATATCGATTGACCATTTATACCGCAAACCTCCTTTTCTATGTTTCTACGGATTTAGAGCAACTATTACCCTATTAGGCCCTATATTTACTGTTAAATCAATTTGTAGAAGCAATTTGTATTTATCAGGGTGATAGGTATTAGAAACTAATCATTAATGTTCTAAATCAAAACGTTGGTGGGTATGCCTTATTAGTCGTCTTAAGAAGCATGTTATCCTTGTACTCAGTAACTTTCCTTTGGTAATAGCAATTTAAATTGTAATAGCATAAACATACCTCCCATCAGTATTAAAAAATAGATTTACAATGTACCCCACAACTTTTTCACGCTCTAAGAACAAGGCAGTTATAGCAACCTGGTTTTGCGTTAAGAATGTGAATATATTCTACTTCTTTATTATCAAAAATCTCATCTATATTTCCTCTCAAATTTACACCTTCTGTAACCCTTGCTTCAACAATCATTGAGTCAGTATTGTAGCCGCGTACAGATAGATACCTATGATGTAACATGTCCGGAATTTCGTTTACATCTAGTTTTGCGGTAGTTGCTCCCTTTCGTATAAATATAGGTCCACTTGCTTTATAAGGCGAATTAACACTATGATATTGGTAACTCAGTAAGATTACCTCTTCTCCTACCTCTGCATCCTTCAAACTCACCCTGCAGGGAAATCCAGGTTTTTTATTTACTAACATCTTCATTGCACTGATACTTTTTAATACTTCTTCACTCATTTGAAATAGATTATGAAACTCCTTCTCTTGTAACGCAACGATTTGAAAATTATTTCTCATATTGTATCCCTCCTCAATTTTAAAATGTATGTAGTTGTAATGAAGCATTTCATGAAATAACTCTCCTATAGGCTCTTCATTCTGTATTCTTTTGGGGTTAAACCAGTTCTTTCTTTAAAACTTTTGTAGAAGTTAGACATGCTTTTAACCCCTACCTGAAGCGCAACTTCAGTAATTACTATGTCTGTATTGATCAATAACCTAGTTGCTTCTTTAATTCTTAGCTCAATAATATATTCAGATATGGTCATACCATAATATACTTTAAATAGTCTAGCTAGATGATTATTGCTCACACCAAGCTCATGAGCTAATTTTTTACGGTTGATAGGCTTATTATAGCCGTTAATAATTATTTCTTTTGCACTATCTATTAATTCTTTATTAGGTTCATAAGTTGTTTCATTAAGATCAGGCCTACACATTTTGCATGGCCTAAATCCACCTTTTAAAGCATCATCGATATTCCCAAAAAAAATAGTGTTCTTTTTCAAAGGAGTCTTTGCCTTACAGGATGGTCTGCAAAAGATCCCAGTTGTAATGACAGCATAATAAAACAACCCATCATAATATTTACTACAGTTACTAACTGCTTTCCATTTTTCTTCACTTGTAATAGACCTTCACCTCTCTTCGCTTTTATAGTTATTATATATCTACTTGTTCTAGCATTTCTTCCTGAATTTCACCAACATATTCTCTCTCGAGCAACTACTCTTCTCAATATGAACTTTATTAAAATTCTAATGCAAATACCCTGAGTTTTGCGTAATAGTAAGACCCTCAAAAAAAAAATTCCCCCAAACCAACGGTCTGAGGATATATAAAACACACTTTTTTTAAAATTAGCTATTGCATCTTTGCTACCAGCTATTTTAACTCTATCAACGCAACTACCTCAACATGTGTCGAGTTGATAGTGCATACAAAATTAATTAGAGGATAGTATTTACCCCCAAAAAAGAACTTAATTATTCTCTGAATTATTATAATGAAAGATTGTCTCTTTTATTTCATATATCAATTCCAAAACGTTTTCAATAATAATAATCGAAACCTTCAAGTCGCTTCTCTCAGGCTCTCTAATCTCATGGACAGCACTATTACCTAGCTCTCTTATAGTTTGTAGAACCTTTACTTGCTCCCAAACTATATAACCTTGTTCATATAATCCATAAATTTTACCTTCAAGAGATTTGGAATTTATTGCTTGCCTATCCTTGTTTAGTTTCATCTCGCCTTTATTTATATAAAGGTTCCCATTTGTTATTATCAACTCTCTACAAATAGCCTCAATCATTGTTCTAATACCTGCTGAACAAAGAATAAGAAAGTCATAGTTGTACACGTCGACTATCTGATTGTATAAGTTATTAATTTCAGATGGGACATTTTTAAATTCTTTAGGTATCCTAGGTGAAACCTTTAAGGGGAGGGTGTTCCTCTTCAGAAGGTGGTTCATATCTAACGGAAAATCCATCTTTAAAGTGAACACTATATACCTTAATGAACTGTTTTCTACAATGCTCATCATATTCCCAATTTTGTTCATCCTCGTAAATACTAACAAAATGGATGTCATCACAACCTAAGCACTGTACAATTAAGTATTGATATGTAAAATAATTTCCATCACATGAACCAAGTTGTTCATGCTTTGATAGTATCCCATGATTTGTTTCCAAACCACAAATCTCACAGTGGATCTTTCTCTCAAACTTTTCCACTTTATCACCTATTTCATATGAATGAATAACTAATTATCATACCTATTGTTTAGTCCATCATACACTTCAGTAAACATTTCCTCTATGATAAATGTCCTAAACTCACTAATTTCAAGCATCTTCATAAGAACTTCTCATTCTGTCCCATCCTAGTAATCACAAAGTTCAAAAAAGATTTTCCCTAGGAAAATACAACTATAGAATTTGTTCTACTATCCTCTTGACCTGTGTGCTTTTTGTAGATAGGTAACGAATAATGCTAGTATTCAGCTCATTACTTGTTTTCTGTTTCTATACCTACTGTCCACACTTTGGTAAAGTTTTTTGGCGAGTATCTTTTTGCGCAATAAACCTAGACCTGAAAATATCTGAACGAAAACTTTCAGCCCCAAAACTATATTTCCTTCACGCACAAAATAAACAAATTATCACCACCTTGTGAAAGTTATTCCTTATTTTTAAGATATAACACTACCCTTGCAACCTTTCGCCATCATCACTATTGCCTGAACGCTATATGTTCTCATAGCGCCTTTCTCGTCAGAGGTATGAACAGGAGTTACACCTTCCGTCCTCAATTTTTTACTTAGTTCCACTAGAAACTTCTCATTGATCGTAATTTTATTTATACTTCCAAACTCGTCAACAATACCAATCGGCAGGTTTATAGTAGTCATCCTTTCCCTTAGCAAACAATCGGAACTAATTGCGATTTAGTCCGATTGTTTGAACTAATATAGTCTATTAAAACGAACAGATACAGCTTCGTTATTTATAGTTACTCTTACGCTGTACCCATCATAAAAGTAATTTTTATTGAAATTCAATTGATTTCCTGTTTTAACAAAATCATCAATAATATTGGAAATTTTTAATCCGCCCGTAGGAAGAATCATGTTTAGTGCTTTCTTAATACTTGGTTCGATATCTTTTGAGTGGGGCATGTCAGGATGAACTCCCCACGTTTTGAATGAAATTCGGTGAAGTTCACCATCATTAAAATTAATTAACACGCTCCATGCACCTTTAAAATGTCTATGGAATGCATTTAAACTTGCACTATGCGAACCTAATCTAGCATATCCAAATTCATTGACAAACATATCAATCACTTCTTCTCGTTTTGCAGATGTGACACCCCCTTTTGTAGTGATTATTACTAACCTATGTTCACTGTTCCAACTAACATTAGCTCCAAGTGCTTCCCCTACGAAACGTAATGGCACTAAAGTACGATTTCGAATAACCTTTGCAGGTACTTCTAACGTGTGTTCAACTCCATTGATTACTGCTTTTCGTGAACCAACTGTAAGTTCAACCTTAGTATTTCCTTTGGTCGCAACTATCTTCTTTGTTTTTTCATTATAAACAACTGTTGCACCTAGCTTCTCAAAGATACCACGTAAAGGTACAAGAGTACGTCCATTCTCTATTATAGGGGGTTGATCATAGCGTTGCTCTTCCCAATCTATGAGTACCTTAATCTCATTATTAGCTGAAGTTTGCTGTGGATAGATAGGAATGGTTATAAGTAATATAGTTAGTAATAAATATAGTGTCTTTTTCATAGTAATTACCCCTTAGTTATTTGTGATTGTTTGTTTTGATAACCCGTATTTAACTTCTCCATAAAATATCTCTACGTTGACCGTTATACGTATCCAAAAGTTTCTTAGCTTTTAAGAAGTTCTCTTTATGGAATGCGTCGATTGGACACAATAGTTGATGTTGATAGCAAAATTGCTTCTATTAAATCTGATTTTTTGATTAAGTTCACTCTAAACTCTACCTTAACATTCTCATGAATTCGTATAGGTAAATATTTGATGGTTTAAATGCTTCGCTTAATAATGTCTTCTGTTTTAATTAACAGCTTTATAAAAAAGTGCACTAACATTGCTAAATATTAAACTGTCCACACTTGTTTACAGAATTAACTTGGTGTAATACTTCTATTGACCAAATAAAACATACTTTTTCTAACCTATAAAATAAGCTGAATTTGTCCCCCACACTAAGTAACTCAACAAATTGTAGCAGTTTTTGTAACTTGTTACCATAAACTTAATGAACCCTAACTCCTAAAACATGAATAATGTTACAAATTATAGAACTCCGTCAAAATACGTCGTGTAATGACAGATAAAGAAAAGGATTTTGCTCAAGTTGAGGAGAATATGCTCATATCAAATAAAACAGTGGAGCCAAATTCCACTATTAAGGAGAGTTATTATGAGATTAGATGATTCTGTAAGGCTTGTATTCAATAATGTGATATTTGAAGGGTTAACACCTGAAGGGGTTTTTATGTCGGATATAGCTGAAGTAGGAATTGCAGCGTTCTCTCAGAAGCAAAAAGGATCCCATATACTTAGACTCTATCTCATTAGAAAAAAGAATGCAGAATATATCGTATCTCATGAATTGGAAGCATATAGTTTAGCCTCTAGAAAGGGACTAACTAAGCTATTGAATGATTTACCAACCATGTCGGCAATGGATTATATAATCATGGTTAATCAGCCTAATCCGCAATATAATTAATTCCCGATATTCAAGAAAAAAACAAGGACTTTAAACCACTTCATTGAAGAAGACTATTAGTGAAAAAGAGCAGAGCGTACCATAATTTGTTACGCTCCTCTTTTAGTAGTATTAAATTGTGTACCTATAATCTAAAATTAGAACGAGCTACCTCCAAAGCCTTTTGAGAAGGATAATGTTCCTTTTTACTTGGTAACCGAATTCTTCTTCCTTGAAAGTCTTGATAATATCTAGATTTTACGGTTTTACTAACCTTCACAACATAATCTTCATCAATTGTGATTAGACCGCTATCAAACAATGTATGTATATCCTTCCTAAGTAAAATTCCGTTTTGAATATGATGACTTTCTTCATTAAAGTATGGTTCGATATGACAAGCGTCAAGTACTTCGCTAAGTGTTTCTCCCGAAATCGCACATTCATTATAAGCCGATAATACCAAACTTCTAAAGTACGGAGAGTTTACCCTTTTCTTTCTTGAAAACTGCTCAGTAATTATATCCTTTGCAACTAATTCAAAGTCCTTATAAATGTACTTGGATGTATTGCCATATAACTCATTTATGTTCTTTAGGTTTATAAGCCTTGAGAGAACTGAGGTATTATAATATTGATATTCATCTACTTTAACCTTCCGAATTCCAAATAATTCTGCAATTTCAGATAGTTGTTTACTCTCTAACTCCCCATTCTTCAAGTGTGATATATAGCCCTGATAAATCATCCCTGAATAGGTAATGACTTTCGATGTAAACTGTTCAATTCCTGTTTCTACTAAGTCCCCAATCATATCCAACCGTCGACGGGGCAGGTTAGGTTTACTCTTTCCCTTTGAATAAGCACCAACCTTTACTGTTCGTAACACATATTCATTATCTACTAATTCCGCTTCTTCTTTTCTACCTTTGACAGTACCATTCTGAGAATAATAGATAGTTTCTTTTATTGCAACTTTTAAGAGGTTTATCGTCCGATCTGAAACCACTACTTTACGAGGACCAAATTTATCATCTTGTAAATGTAAGGTATTGTTTTCCCAATCTATATCTCGTTTCCTTAAATTTAATAATTCAGAAAATTTGTGGCCACAAACTCCATCAAATAATAGTGATGGAACTACCGCGTCTTGTGCGTTAGCCAATTGGTCTAGAATATTCTCTAATTTTTGTTTCGATAAATACAATCTCTTTTCCCCACCAAATTGCTCATAAAAGGATGTGTGTATTCCTTGAAGAGGATGAAATGTTGCAGGACGAAAGCCTTTTTCAATAGCCCATTCTATGTATTTTGTAATAACACTACCAATGCGTTGTGCATGATTACTCTTTTTAGGACTACAATCCCTTATTACGTAAGTAATTTCTTCTATATTAAATTCATACAAATCTTTTTCTAATTGGATTTCGATTTCTCTACTATTGTAGAATACATATGATAAAATCTTCCTACTCTCTTCACTCGAATATTGATCCTCTAGGAACTTTATTTTTATTTCTTCCCTGTACATACCGAGTTCTTTTTTTCTAAGGTTATACATAATAAAATTACCTCTTTATAATATTTTATTCTATTATTTTATAATCCGTTTGTAAGCATAATAGTAAATGATCTCTAAATAAAGACAGCACTAATCTTTAAGGTAGTTTCATTAACTGAGACTTGACTTTCTCCTATTTAAATTAATTTTCAAAAATATATTAGGGCATTTACATTATGTACCAAATATACACTTTTTTTCTGCATATTGCTACCAAAACACATTTAGGTTCAAATACATTCAATTGATATGTGGATGCAAATTAAGAACAAGTACCTTAAATAATTGAAATCAATTTCATGGAATCCGTTTATTATTATCAGGATTTCCAACTAAACTCAGTTTACTTAGTAAACTGAAAAAAAGTAGAGTAATATTTTGTACGAAACACAGAATTAATCCTTAGAACTAACTTAGGAGGTATTAGATGCAATCCAAAGAAGGTATTTACCTTGGAAGCTGAGAAGAAAAACCTCGTGGTAAGGTGGGACAGACTTATGATATCGATGAGAGAGCAAAAATACTATACAAAGAAGATGGATTGGAAATAATTCACTTTATTCCTTGCTAGTACTCTGTACTTGTTGAGACTCTATTTAATGTAAAATACGCCTTTATAATTGGGTAATGAAGCTATGTTAAGGAAGTAATTAAGGTAGACATAATGTTATTAATTTACGTTTCATAGCTTCTCTCTTTATTTGCTTACATTCCCTAATATCATTAGAAAAGATTAACTACTAATAACATACTGTTTTGATAATGCTAGGGTTTCACGGTACTCCTTTGCTTCAGCTAGCATTGTAAATTCTATAACAGCGTTGTGATTTTGTTCTACAACTTTTCTTATTTCATCAAGATTGACATTAAAGAATTCTTTTCTCTCGTTAATTTTATTCACTCTCCTATGACTAAAAGTTCTATGGAGTGATGCTTCTAACTGTGGAGCGTCTTTAGAAAATATCATAGCATGTACGTCGTACTTAAACGGTACTGAAGCCCCACTAAGTTCCCTTACCCTATCAGTAGGCTCTAAGCGTCGTGTCATTCCAATTTTGTATACATCTTCCCCGAAAGAGCCAATGTTAGAAATAACATATACATAACCTGCTTTAGTATTTTTAACTCTATAATCTACAACCTCAATTTGAAGCTCTATTTCCCTTAGTCTCAATCTTATTTCATAATAATTTTCTTCACTAAACTGAGATGAATGTTTCATTGCATTTTCCAAGTGTTGTTTCTCTTTATTTAAGATTTTTAGTTCTTCCTCTAGTTGACGTTGGGCTTCTAGTTCTTCTCGCATATGTTCCTTTATTCTTCTTTGCTCCTCCTTTTCTTCTTCTCTCTTCTGTACATATTCATAAGCTAAAAACAGCTCTTCTAATTTTAAGTCAAGATAATCTTCAGCTAACAAGAAGTAATTATCGGCATTTAAATTATTAAGATCATGAAAGGCGGAACGTATTCGTTTCTCACATGCATCTAAATTATAAAATTTCACTTTATTAATTACGGTGTCACACTCAATATTGAAAGACCGAACTGCTAGTTTTATACTTTTTTCAACTGTATTGTTCCTTAATGGTTTATCTTCGTTCCAATTAGGTAAATCAATGGTAACCATTTTATTTCGAACCATTTCTTTTTGTTTATTTCTCACCAAATTTAAGAATTCTTTATATTCATCCGAGTTTTCTAGATCGAACTTTGCCTCGTAAAAACCAAATGATTGGAACATTGAAACATCTTCTAAATCTACTAATTGTTGCCTTAATAGAATGATTTTTTGATTAAGAAGGTTCGTTTCTTGTTGTGCAGTTTTGAGTTCTTTTTCTCTTATCTCTAGATCGGTTTCACGAATAAACAGTGCCTCTTCTTTAGCCTTTGTAATTGAGTTCAACTTTTCCTTGTGGAATAACTCGAGCTTTTCTAACTCCTCAACCTTCTCCTGTACCTTCAATAATAATTGTCTTTCATTCATTTTATTTTTTTCTTGCATTTCATCAAACTGATTTTTTTGTATCTTTGTCAGAGCCTCAAGCTTTTGAGAGTGTTCTAGCTCTATCAAAGCAATTTCTTCTTTCCTTTCATTTGTCAGCAACTCTAACCTCTGAGTATGTGCTACCTCCATGAGAGTGATTTCCTTTTTTCTAGCATTAACTAAATCATTTACTTGATTTTCACGAACAACTAACTCCTGTTCTTTCATTCCTAGTTCCATATCTTTTTCCTTGTTTTCTAGAACAATACTATTATATTGAGCTACACGTTTTCTTGATTGTAGTATTAGTAAGTATATCCCAACAATTAGTGGAATTAGCAAAAACCAACAAGCAAATAATAATGATATGAACCAAGTTGATAAGTACCAATTATCCTTCCCCAATAAATCACCACCCATTTGGAATTTCATACAAATTTTAACATAACATATATGTCGATATATAGCTTTTTATTAGGCAGTGAAACATTTTAAATTATGGGTGTCTTACCTTTGTACTTAAATTGTTTCATAATGTTAACATCATGAAACGTGAAAAAGGACGAACTCGTTTGAAATTCGTCCTTTTTTAATAAGCTCATTAGCATATTAGCAATCTGTTTGTAATAATTTCTGTTCTTTGATAAATCGATAAAACGAAGCTTTGCTAACTCCTGTAGCTTCTTGAATTTGTTTCAATGTATATTCTTTACTCTCGTACATCGTCAGAGCAAAGTTTAGGTCTACCACCTCTACGTCCTCTTGCTCTCGCTGCTTCCAATCCCGACTTTGTACGCTCAGAGGTAATATCTCGTTCCAATTCAGCAATACTAGCCATCATTCTGAAAAAGAAGCGCCCCATTGCCGTTGATGTATCAATGTTGTCATGAACGGAAACGAAATCTACTTCCTTCTCATCAAACAATTCTACCAACTCGATTAAATGTTTTGTAGATCGGCTGATACGATCTAATTTATAAATGACAACTTTGTCGCCTTTACGTAATTGTAGTAGCATTTCCTGAAGGTTGGGGCGATCCTTACTCTTACCACTTTGCTTCTCCTCAAAGATTTTATCTACACCGAATTTTTGAAGTGCATCAATCTGTAATTCTAGTTTTTGATCTTCTGTACTCACACGTGCATATCCAAAAACGATCTTCAACACCTCCTAATCTAAAACTATGTTCTATTGCAACAATTTTGAAAATGAATATTGTGTGAAATCTAGATATGTATCAAAAAGGGTATGACATTCATATAATTGTACTTTGTTTATGAGACGGCTAATTGTACTCATTTGAAGTGAAAAATAGTATTATTCAAAGCTGTAATTATTTGTTTCAAAAATGCTCGTTTTAGAAACATATCCAAACAACTCACCTTGGAATAGAGTTTAATAAGTCCAAAAAAAATGTACAAAGTAGTTATGCGTATTTCACGGAAAATTTGATTGTCACTTCATTCTCCGAATGTGCTATGTTCGAATTTACAATTACTTCTATACCGTCATCATTTTTTACATTCATAAGAAATTCCGTTAACCGCTTTTGATAAGCCATAAATAGTAAACCAACATAATTCTCGTATTCTACCATTTTCATAATTTTCTTTTTCTGAATTAAGTCCTTTAAATCGTCATTACTATTCTGTTTATCTTCAAATCCAAGCAAACGATTGGGGGTAATTCCCATTTTCTCTGAGAGCTCAAAGACTCTTTCTGCACTTAATCCTCGTTTACCTTTTTCCCACATTGCAACATGAGATTGGACCGCATCTACTATTTCAGAAAAACCTTTTTGTGTAAGTTCATTAAGTTCGCGGAAACGAATAATATTATGTGCGATTGACAATCGCACATACTCCTCCAACTCACTTGATACTTCATCTTGCATAAATTCCAATTTCATTCTTCCGTTCCTCCTCTTAGTATACATTGTAAACATTTTGTTATTTTTTTATTTTAAATATTACAAAATGTGTTGTCGAAGGAATTCTATTAAATTTTTTGTTCTGTGTCAAGTATGTTCCAAAACAAATGTGTCAATCTATCTATTTTTTGTTTACAATATATACACGGGGGGTTAAAAATGAATTTTGCACAAAGAATAACTACACTAAGAAAGCAAAAGGGGTTAACCCAAGCAAAACTTGCCAACGATTTAGGGTTATCCCAAGCACAGTTATCTAATTACGAACAGGGTACAAGGGAGCCGAACATTGAAACTTTTATTTCAATTGCAAATTATTTTAATGTTAGCTTAGATTACTTATTTGCAAGAACAACACAAAGCGTTCTTTCGAATAATCTTCCTGATCATGAGCTAATGGAACTTCTAACACTTGAAGTGACATTTGAAGGTAAAAAACTAACAACGAGGGATAAAGAAAAAGCCCTTGGGATACTACGTATTCTTTTTGAAGATAAGTAATACAACCTATTTAATAGCTAAAAGCCACCCACGGATAGCTCCATTGTTGGTTGGCTTACTCTAACCTAATGTTTTCTAATCCAAAAATCGTGAATTTCAAATTGAGGATCAAACCTAAAAAAAGTTGTTCAGTATTATTTGAATGTTTTGTTTTATTCTAATAAAGGGGGAATTTCTGTGACTCTGAAATTACGCAATCTAAACAAAAGCTTAGAATACAAAGTAAATAAATGTATTGCTTTATTAGGTGATGAGTATAGATCTTTAGACTACACTATTGATTTTTACAAGAATAAACAACGACTAGAACAAGAGAGAAAAAACAACCCTGAAATGAACGACGAGCAATATACTCAAATATTATCAGGGAAAATATCTACATCAGGAATAACCATAGCTGATAAGAAGAAAATTAAAATTTTCCTATTTCTTTTTGGTAAAAATTTAGTAGGAACACCCGATGAAATTATTCATTTTATAGGTAATATCTATCACGAGTTACGTCATGCTCGGCAAGCTACGGATCATTTATATGAAAATGAGCCTGAAGTAATAACAGTAGATGGAAGTTTTGAAGAGTACCTTAAACTCCCTTCCGAGAAAGATGCGTACATCTTCCAAGAGCAACAAATGGATAAACACTTAAGTGCAATTTTGGACATTTTCGGATTTAAGGTGAATAGAGGAGACGTACCTTTCAAACTTAAAGAGGATATCAGGAAAATAATCTACGCATAGGAAGTGCACGACATTTCTCTATTAAATTTCTAATGATGCAGAGGGGAACAGAATTTTATGGGTAATGTAAAAGAAACATTAATAGAGTTAACAAAAGAACTAGGGGTAGGAGATGCATTGGTTTCCGTAATTGATTTTGGAATTGATCTTTCTCCTTATATCGGTCAGTTAACACAAACAAGAAAAATAAATAGAGCTGAGAGAAGAATAAAGGAACACGCGATACAATTGCAACGAATTAACAAACTTTTTTCAAGCAACATTATTTCAGCTGAATTTATTCAAGAAAAAGTAGGTCCTATTGTTTTGTCTGACTTAATTGAGGAACATGAAGATGCAAAGTTAAATTACATACTTAATGGATTTGAGAATATATTTATTGACCAAAACACTAATGAAAGCATAATCCTAAATTATTTCGATACACTAAGATCACTTAGATATGAAGATATTAAATGGCTCTATTATTATGCTGCTATTACTGAAAAACCCATAGAGGATATAAAGAAAAATTCCCGCGAAAAAAGTTTCTTTCAACAGATCTACACAAAGTTGGAAAGGTTTTACCTTGTAAAAAGTGCTCCCACTTGGGCTGCTCTCGGTAAGGGGTCAGCAGTTTTGGACGACGATACTAGGAAAACAGAAATGACACCTTATGGTTTGGATTTTATCAGCTTTATAAGTAAAGAGTTCGACTACAAAAAATATAGTCAGAAGGTCTCAAAATATAATGGCAATGAATAGCAACTGTCATAGTTAGCATTAGCTATTGGGATAAACAACTAATTATCTTCACCAAAGAAAATGCTATAACCTTTAGCCTACCTATAACACATTATTACGTCGACAAAAATAAGTAACTTCTATAATTTATATTTCGTATTCAATTTATACACTCTTTTTCACAAAAAATTCTAATTCCTTGGAGAGAAGACGCTCTAGATATTTTCAAGGTGTTCTCATTGCGTTCTCTCTGCGTTCTCAATGTAAATAACACACTCTTAAAAAGCCTATTGAATTAAGGTTTATGATAGTGTAAAGGTGTTCCAAGTTAAGCTTCTCCGAGTTTATAAGTGTTCTTACAATACTCGGTACAAGGACGCAAGAGGGGTATTAATTTTGGAATAAGAACGGCTGTATTTAATATACAAATGATGAATGGAAAAAAAATTTTGATAAAGAAAAGCCAATTCCGCATATGTTTAATACACTTTTGAAATTGGCTTTTCCCGTACCTTATCTTCTTCAACTTAACTCCCGTTACTTTTTATTTGGGTGACACGCCTTTTTCATTAGGTGAAAAGTTAATACCAACAGTAACAGCTTTTGTTCTTACTTTCCGAAAAATATAAGAATGATATGGTTTCATTCTCGCAGGCCATATCCCTCCTTTGTCATCCAATATAGTCCGAACCGATTCTACTTCTAATGTATTTTTATCTTCAAGTATTACATCCACACTAATTCTTTTGTTTTTAATGTTCACTCTGTCTAAAATTAATTCCACGTTAATAACGGTTTTCGACATATATATCAATCCTTTTTTATTTTCCTCAATTAATTTACAGAAAACTTTTAGCCCAATTATAGATAATAAAATAAGAACACCTGTACACTTGATTTTAGTAGGTGTTCTTGGCATGAAGAGAAAATAGTAGTTCTAGACTCTTTTCATGAATATCAAATTAGCTCTTACGAAAATAGTTCCTAGCCTTATTAATCTAATCTTAACAGGAGGTGGAGAAATGGGAAGAATAAGAAGGAATGCTACTTCCAAATTTTTGTTATAAAGAATAGAAAGTCAAGTAAATCCTAGCTAGATAACAATATGATTAATCCACTACCAAATTACTTATTCGCTATCTTTGCCAATGTTTTCTCAGCTAGTTTAATAGCCAAATCAGAAGGCTTTTCACAAAGTTTTAAATAATTACTTTTTTCTGTATTATTAGGAATAAATTTATTTTCAATTGTTTTCTCTACTATTAACTGATTCATGTTTATCCCTCCAATAATATTTTTGATAAAATTGTTGATTTTTCTCAGAATCGAAATAATGCTTTCTCTTAATCCAAACAAATCCATCTCCTTTTGTAATTACCGCGACATCCACGGGGCCACCAACACTTTCAATACTTGAAGATACTTTTCTCTTAAAAGATGTTAAATTGACTAGCGCTTCAGCCATATCTGCTAACTCTTCTTTGGGTAGGGAGTTAACAATTGACAATATTGGAGTTGTAAATACATCTTGTTTGTAATCGTTTAATACATCTTGATAGTCAGTAAAAGCTATATCTAAAGCTTCTCTAAGCTGTTCTTTAATAGTGTCTTGATTTGCTTCAATTAAACTCGGTGCCAAAAGGTCTACCAATACGTCGGGAAGTTTTGTAAATAATTCATCTAAGAAACTAAAGGATAAATTCTCCATATCGGGATCTATACCTCGAATAAACGTTCGAACCATATCATCTTGAGCAAATGGAATTACAGAAGCTGTTGTAGTGTGACCAATCTTTGTTGATGTTTTCACTCTATACCTAAGTTTGCTATTTACTTTCCCCTCAATTTCGTAAGCCATTAAGCTAGGGTATAATTCTCTATCTCCAAATCCTGCTATTACAATCCCTGATACAGAATTAAACCTCTTTAACAAACTAGTGACTACTATTGACTTAACAACCGTCACCATTGTTTCAGAGAAAATAAAGTTCTCAAAAGTACCTATAACAATTTGATCTAATCTCTCCCCGTATTCCTCTAGAATGACGCTTCGATCTAATTCATTAAAACCAATTATGTAATCTTCATTCTCCAATTTTTCTAATACTTGGTTTAATAATACTTCTCCATAGTTAAAAAGTTCCTGATCTGTTACATCAGGTGTTTCATTAACCCTTTTCTTTATCTCTCCAAGTATAAAATTAAATAACTCCTCAGTTTCGTTACTTAATATATTTAAAGTATATTGTTTTTCTACAGATTTAGAAGCTAATTCATCGTAACTATTATTTCTTAGAAACTCAAGAAAGCTTTCCGCGTACTCCGATACATAATCAAAACTTTCAGATCTAATCTCTTCCCTATAAACTTTAATTATAGTTTCCCAAGGCATTAACATATAATCTGCATTTCCATAAATCATAATGCCTACAGGATGATATTTTGATAATGAAAATAACTTATTAGCTGAATTATAGATTTTAGTGCCTCGTCCAATTGTAACCGCACTATCTGCAGCTAATGCTACTCCAATTCTATTCATTATACTTATTTCAGCTGTCATATCCTCACTCCAAACTATTATATTACTTCAAGACTAAATATTGGTGTAATTTCTGCAATCGCCCATTTCATCGAGTAAGTTATAACTGTAAAAGTGTTTTGAAGTCAGATAAAAAAATGTCTTAAGTACAAGATGTATAGCAATTTAAGTATTGAGACAATATTTTTATCGATTCCTAGTAAACTGAATACTATCTATGATATTTTTCTACATACAAATATAAAACTCCTTTAACACTATCAACTTTTTCACAAAATTAATTATCTAAACTGCGTCGACTTTACTACCCCGCAACTGAACTACTTCACATTTACTCCAATTCTTAATTTTATCGTTAGACCTTAGTCTTAGCCTAGTTTGCTCCAATATCCTAACCTGTACAATTGGCAAGATTTCCTATACTAGCTAAAATCCGATAGCGGCGCAATCGTAATTCTTTTATTTGAGAGGCTTTTACTGTTCCTGTTCTATTCCAAGTTCTGTCATTAAAATTCCACTCATAATTGCTCTGTATGACATTTCCTTAAAGAACATAGTATTTCTACCTAAATTTATCTTTCGTTTAATTTTGTAGCCTTAATTATCGAATTTTGGTACTTTTAATGCGCTTAAGCTTTCAACTACAAAATGAAAACTATTAATTCAAGTTAGACATCTCAGTTTAGAAAAGTTGTATATTAAGACGTTTGTTTGACCATCATATTTAATCAAAAGAATTATCATGATCAGCATATTTATTATAGGCTTCTGATACCTCAAAATATCTATGCTTTCTAATATCACCACTCATGAAGTGTAAAATATTATAATCACATCCGTCTTTGTAAGTAGTCATAAAATGTTTGTCAATCATATCCATTAGTGTTCGTTCATCCACTTCATCATAGATGTCTAGAATAAAGAGATTGTCTACAACACTTCTCCACTGATCTATCTTTAATCTAGGATGTTCTTGATCTCTATTGTCTTTATAGGTCTCCATGTAATGTTCTACTACTTCAATAGCACCAATATCATCAGTATATTCAATGAATTGTTTAAAGGTAATCGGTAGAGAACCTGATTCTCTACCCTTTTTATTCTCTGAATTATTCTTTGTAATATTATTAGGTAATGGTGAGCCCATTTTGATCTTTTGGTCATCCCTTTTTGATACATTTGTAAGCCCATTTTGATCTTTAAGTGAATTCGCAAGGATAAAGAGATTTTTGTAGTTTATTGAATACCATTTTTTACGGCAGATGCTCTTACTTTTACTAGATATTATTAAATCCATTGCTTCCAACTTTTTAATTGTACGTTTAACAGTAACTAAGCTCAAAAACGGGAAATCATATTTTTGCCAATCTTCATGGCTTTTGTTTACCCAATCACTACTGTTCTCCATACTCCTGTTAACCTTCAGCCAATAATATAAACGATTAATAAAAAGCGCTTCATTTAAACCAATCTGAGCTGCTAAATATACAGGAACATAAAATGCTGAATGCTCTATTGAATTCTGATTATTAAACAATCCTCTCTGAAGAAGACTCTCGTCAATTCTATACCACTTTGTACGATCATTCCTCATTTTGTTATAATTACCAATAACAAGTAACCCTTTTTTCTCTAATTCAGTTATAATGTTTTTTACAGTTTTTGTTGTAAGAAATGGAAAATCGTTACTCCACCAATCTTGATAAGTATTGTAACACCAAAAGTAACCATCCCTAAAATTACGGTTTTTGCCCCTATTATGGTTTACCCAAAAATGAACTTGGCTTAGAATAATTGCCTGTTTTAAGCCAACTTCTACAGCAAGGCTAGATGAAACTCTTATTAACTTAGGATCTTCTATATATAAAAAGCTCAACTCAACCCCACCATTCAGTTAACATATTTCTTATTACGCGCTTTTGCAATTGTTACAAATTAATTGCTATCCTTTTCCTCTTGGTATAATAAATATAGAGCTTTAACAGATGCTACTATAATAAATCAGGTAATGAGCCATAAATTCTGTAATAACCTTTTTTACTCCAATCATATTCTTTTTCCCTTTTCAAACTCTATTAAAGTCACTGTATTGTAGGATTTCATAACCCCTTCTTCTTTCAACGCATGCATGACTTTTCGCTTTAATTCTGTCAAAGTTTCTGCATATATTAAGTACTAATTGGAATACCTACAGCAGTCTCTCTTATCAACACTTCATCCATTCTCCTTACATCTTGAAGTGTACTACCATCCATTCTCTTTCCTCCCTATAACTTTCGTGCATATAAAAATATAAACCTTCCCAACTGTTAATGAATAGTTGTAGAGAGAGGACTAATATCCTCCATCCCCTATTGAAAGTTGATATTCAATGTTGGAAACTATCCCCTTCAACTTTATTTTCAATGCACGTCGTTATATATATCTTCTTGTTTACGAGGCTTGTACCTAACTCTTGTAACATCTTATCAATAACTTCTTCTTCATCAACTTCCCCTTCTACTTCTCCAATTGCTCCAATCTTCTCTTCAATGTTGATCTTGAATTTATCTTCTAAATACTCATTTAACTCATACAGCGAATATAAATCCTCATAAGTCTGATAGGTGTAAAGTAAATTTTCCGAAATTAAACCGTTAATAGGAAACGGTGTATAAGTATTCGTAAGTATCCGTTTTTTCGTAATACCATACATGAGCAAACACCCTAAATCGTAATCATTTTATATATCAATTAGTGCTTCACTTAAGCTTTGGTAACTCAATTTATCCCTCCGCATTTTTATTATTTTACTAACTTTCACTCTTTGTTTTAGTACAGAAACAGAAACTCAAATCCACAAAATTTGTAAAGTAAAGATGAAAAGGTAGGTAGGGCTACTAGCCCCTATTTACCGACCTTCATTGTGCGATTTTCAAAATAGCTTGTTTCTTCTGCTTCGACAAAGAAATACATTGTTGGCAACTGATCCTCATCATAATCTCGATAGATCGATTTACAAACAGCACCCCAAATATTCTCCAAGAATTTTCGACGCTTTTCACTAATCGTCACCCAAAGAACAGGTTTCTTTAGTGGAGTTTCGTGAATAATACGATGTTCAAATTTATAAGGAGCAATTGTATTCACATACCTTTGAAACTTTTTTTCAAGCATTCTCGAACCCTCAGTATCATTATCAAACTCAATCCAATAGGCTTGATCACCGATTGCTAGCCTAGCATCAGGACGAGATAACTTTTTTAATGTTTCAAAATCAAGGTTGCGTACACGACGTTCCCATAAGGAATAAACCATAGCAATACATTCATGAGGGCTATTCCAAGTAATCAGGTCTCTACTAACCCCTGCTTCAATCAAACGAATTACTATGTTGAGTGTTCTAAGGTAATGATGAAGTTGCGCAGGTGAAGAAACCCTTGAACTTGTTTGATTCCCGTTTATCAACAGTGCATACTTCATACCTCTCGGACCCAAGTAGTAAGCCTGCGATGGTTGACCTATTATAGTTCTCTTCGAAGCTGTTTTTAGCAACCACTTATCTTTGTTTTTTCCATCCTCCATGTTCGAGATGATCATTAAATTTTTTCGAACTAGAGATTCTCCCCATCCCGTCACGATCATTAGCTGTTCCACTGTAGCCATTCCACAATCATAAAGAATACATATCAACTTCTCATAGTTTTTAAGTTGTTGGTGGTTTACCCAATGAAAAATCATTGTTGGTTGTTCTCCTCCTCTTATGGTTTACATAGAGGAAAATCGGGAGAAATAAGACTAATCAAATACTATAGAAAAAGTGTATTAATACTGTAATGAATTTGTATAAAAGCAATAATACTGATTTACGATTCTGCGTTGAGTCCACGACATTTCCACGGGAAAGTCTTTTCTAACAAAATACTAAGAATAGATAACATCTACATATTTACTTCAATAGTGCCAATTTGGCACACCTGTCGCCCAAAATATTTAGGTATTATTTAATTAACCAATTCAGCTTCTTATGTTTAGAATAGACCGTAACCGCTTCTGTTGTGGTTGTTTCAGTTAGGCTATTTCTTAGCCATTTCGTGCTAGATTGTATACGTTTTGGTTGTGGTGACACTTCTTGCTGCTGTTTTGCTTCATGTTTTTGTAATCGATTAACAAGAATATACATTTCGCTTTTGAATACACATAAGAAGTAGTCAACAACCGATACCACAGGTTTTTGCCATTCGTTCAGAAGGCGTTTTCGCACTTTATCACAAGTTCTCTTAGTGAGTAGTTCTAGTTGATGTTCACTAAAAGCTATTAAACTCGCAGTTTTCTTGAACTTTTGTAAGCCTTGGACTATACAGTTCGCTTGTTCTGTGCTAAAATCATACTCAGTTATGATTTTTGTTATGTTTTTTTCTTGTGGAGACGTTAGTGCGAATAACGTTTCCTCTTTTTTTTGCACTTTTTTGTATTTTGTTGTTGACTTTGTTTCTCAGATGCTTTATTTTTAGATTCTTTTTCTTTAGATATACTTGATACTGTAGATTCGTGTGCGCGCGCAGGCGATATATTATCTTTTTCATCTTGTTTTAAAGGGTTTAAAGAGGGGTTAGAGCTTAGAGAGCTTAAGAGATTAACATCTTTTTTAGTACCCTCAATTCCTTGTGACACTAAGGCTTGTCCAACTTCACTAGCTCCATCATTTTGTAATTCCGCTACCTCAGCAGCTACTTCCTCGATATAGTCAATTATTTCCTCAGCTTCGAGATCGTAAGGTTGGAACACATAATAGGCTGCACCATTTAGTCCGTTCTTACGTTTTGTATGAACAACTTTGATAACCCCGTTATTCACTAGAAACTTAATTGCTCTTTCTACCGTTGGTAGACTTACTTTTGTACGATCAGCGATTGTTGATTGCTTTAACCAACAAACCCCTGCAACTTTACACGCATGTTTCTTCATTTCGAAAAACACTTTATCGTAACTCTTTGTGAGAGTATCCTTTATGTTCGTGTAATGATAATTCATATTTTGATTAAATTCTGCAACACTATTAAACGATTGTAGTCTTTTAGCCATTAATGGAATTACTGTTGACAAAAGGTATCCTCCTTTCTAGTTATTTGCAATCTTTTTCCGCTTCCAAATATACCAAATTATTTTTCAAAAGAAAGGGGTACGTTTTCCCTTTTTCACTTTTCTGCTTAGAACTAGATGTAATCGTGTTACTTTTTTTGGTAAATCAAGAACAACAAAAGTTCAGATCGGCTACTTTTTGCCTACTACCTTACCGTAACATCTTCTATATTTCGCGCAAGTAGAAAAGTACCGTGATCCAAAAAATAATTTGTAAACTTTAAAAGTGCGACTATATGTTTTTACTAGCCAAATAATCCTTGAAACGCCAAAAAAACCTGTGATACACAGGTTCCTTCCAACTTTATTAACAGTAGAGCAATTAACCTATTTTCTTCCTAGGATTATCCTAGGATACACTCTACTTTTTATCATAGGATTTTTCATAGGATTAGTTAAAAAACCTGTGTGGCACAGGTTTCATCTAGCTACTTGATCCTAGGATACTTACTTTTCTTATCCTAGGATTACCCTCTCTTTTCAATTATTAGATTAACTAAAAAACCTGTGTGATACAGGTTGAAGTAAAAGCAATAAGACAAATTGCTAACACTAGTCTCATTCTGTTGTTTATTTTTGTGTCAGTATCCTGTATAATTAAATTTGTGTTACGTTTACAGCGACTAACGCGGAAGCCGTTGATCTTTCAGATCAGCGGTTTTTCTTTTCTTTATGTTAGAGAGATATATGGTAGCAGATAGGAAGACAGGAACTTATAACTATTTTCGTTAGTCAATATAAATCCGTAACTAAGCTAATAATCATAACTTGATACAAATTGAAGTCCTTAGCTCTTTCGTGAATCACGAAGGAAATCTCTTGCTGTTTTCCGAGGAAGTTTTTTTTGTTCAATTTGTTTGACTTGGTATATAGCCTTGCTTAAAGATAGTGCTTTAGAAGTTACGAATATTTTTTTCATACTTTAGATCACCTCGAATATTTATTCAAGAATTTTGATAAATGAGAACCAAACTTTTTATGAATAGGAAGCAACCCTAAGGTAGCTCAATCACAATACTTTAGGAACTCAATATATCGTTCAAGAGTAAGTATATAATTATTAAGGGATTTGGGATATTCCCTTTCTACCATTACTTTCAAATTAGAAATCGTCCCCTGTTCGCCATTATAAATTCCTCTTTTGACAATTCCCTTAAAGCGACCTATGTAATCCTCAGCTGATTTTTCACTTAGACGATAGGTCTGAATTAAAAAAACTTTGAACTTTGCCATCTGTAATTCAAAACAAGAACTACAAAGGTTAATGTTCGTCATTCTATAATCCTCAAGGCATAATTCACACCACAACCAAGAATCATTAGGTAGAGTTTTTTTATTCTTTTTCAATAGACCTTCTCTACCTCTACGCTGACCATCGGGAATTGTTTTAATTGCTTTCCTTACTTTCTTTTTAGGTATTTCAAGTGGTAGAAGTTCTACTTCACTTGATAGGTATAATGGATGTCATGGATGTCCTTCCTTAGTCAGTGAACCTAAAGAATATATTTCAAAAGGCTTAGTAAACTGTTCAATATCTTGATGTCTTTGGTGAATAGTAGCGTTTTCTCCCCAAGCAGCGATTATCATACTTGCACTGATTAATGCTCTATTAATGTATTTATAGTTTTCGTTGCCAATCGCTTCGTTTTTTTCTAATTTCTTAAGGTCTCTAGGATATGGTGTTATGTAAGCAAATAAATTCACTATCTCTAATGACCCATATCCAAATTTTTCAGCAAAATAAATACACCTTCTAGTCGTTTTATCTTCTTCCTCATCGTCCGCAATACTTGGGTTTAACATGATAAAAACAACCTTGTCTTTGTGTTGATCCCACTCTTTTGATAATGAATATCTATACTTCATAGATTTATCAAAAATCGCCGATTTGTTCACGATAACCAACTCCTATTTTTAGGATAATACCTTCATTGAGTCATCAATATTCTACTTTTGTTTGTTAATTAATGGCAACCATCAAATATAAGCGATATCGGGAATTATTCTAGAGCAGCTCTAGCAAGTAATCGTTCTTTCTCCCCAAGCCTTCAGATACTTAATGTCTTTGTTTCTCGTACTTGTAAAATCTGCTCTGACCATTCTAATACTCTTTTAAGATAAACAACCGATGAGTATACATAGTTAATTCACCTAAAATAACCTTGTTTTAGAATAAAGAAGGATAGTTTATCTACTACATTACTACCTTCGTAAACGAGAGTCTTTTACCAACATTGCGTAGATTTTTGTACTTTCGCTAAGGTCTATGTTATTCCGCTTTGAGAATGGAGCTCTCTTCACAAATGCATAACACTTTTTTAATTGAATAAATTCATCATCAGTACTCAGTTTGGCATGTGCAACTTTATTTCGGGTGGTCGGAAGTTTTCTGAGCATTGTTAATTGTAATGGACTAAAGTGGGTTAATACTTGAGGGTATTTAGCAAAATAGGCTATCAAATCGTGAAGGTACAATTTGCTTTCATAGCGGGATAACAGCCAATTCGACCCGTAATAATTTAGTAAATTGGTTATTACGATTCTCTTAAGTTTGGTTTCAATCTCATAAAGCATTCCATACGCATCTTTCATAAATTGGGTTTCATTGTCGGTTATATTCTGCTTCATTTTTGAGGCTCCTTATTGGGGATTTGTGAGGAATACTTAAGAATTCTGTGTATTCTTAGTGGATACCTCCAATAAACGGTGACGATTATATGAACAGTAGCATTAGGTATATACTAAACTTCCGTTTTTTTTCTGCGTTAACCAACTTTCTCCCCAAAAATGAGATATACAATTATGTTATAATCGTAATACAATTAAAACGGAGGTGAAATAACTTGGAGCAATTTGAAAGAAAGGTACATGGAAAAGCTATCCAAAAAGACAAAGAAGGTTTGATTATCCAAACAAATAAAGACATAACACTTCCTGAAGGGGTAGATGCTGAATTCATAGACATTCTAAACGATGTTATTAATGAACACGATAAAACATTTCGAGGATTAGTAAACAGGTAATGATTAAAACCTTAGCTGAAATGTTTTAAATGTAGTCCAATTTGAATACATTCCAAAATAAAGATATAGTGGTGATAATATGGATAAAATCTTTCAGCACCAACTAAAAAACGGTGAAATAATAATGTTTATGACAGATATGACTAACGAAGAAGTAATGAAATTACCCACACTCGCTAATCAATATGAGTTTCGTAAATATTTTAGTGAGAGAGGCAATCAGTTAGATATATTCCGAGTCGTAAAACAGCCTTTCTTCAGAATTGATTAGTTTTAAATAACAGAACTATATCTGCTAATTGCCTTCTATTCTAGATAATATGATTTAAGTATCTTTGTTGCATTTTTTCGGCTACCTAGCGCCAAATTTGAACCTCTTGTTCAAAATCTGCAACACTTTTGCAACACTCCACAATTCCCATGATACCAACGATTTGAGTATCTTTGTTGCATTTTTTCGGAATTAAAATTAACTATTCTACGTTGTTATGTCATAATCGTGCAAATAAAAATGGACAAAGCACTTTTGCCTTGTCCAAAACTTTTAATGAATTTTTCACTTAAAGGCAGCTGAATTTGGCGTTTTGTTTATATTTAGTTCCCAAAGTAACTGTCGCCCTAAAAAAATATAGTTAAGTAACACTTACTACCTATAAAAAAGATTATTTTTGTGGTATCTGAAGTGCTTTCATTAATTCTCCAATAGATTTGTGTTTATAACGTTTTCTTTTCACTTGCAGTGATAGATACTCTATCATATCTTGTTTAATAAAGTCCTTGGGTAAACTACAACGGATACGCATAGCATAATCAAAGTTAAGCTCTTCCTTTTGTGTATTAGTTAGAGGTTTGGATTTTCCACAAAAATCAATTCTGATAAGCATCTCTAATGCTGCATTGTACTCCCATTTATTAAGTAAAGGGTTCGCTGTAATAACTTTTTCTTGTATCTCATAATCTTTTCCCTCAACAAAAGTTGCTTTATTAGATGTAACACAATTAGTTATTAATATTATTGCGATAGTAACCATATTAGCAAATAAATTTTCCATATTTTGTGTAAATGTTCCCTCTAAAATTTCCTCTGCTTCTAATTTAGTCAACATTTCTAATTTAGGATGTGGTTTTCCATAAACTTTTTTCCACAGCGTATTTAAAGTCTTCTTCTGTTTAATTGTTGCTATGGAAGCAGATTTTACTTTAGCTTTATATTCCTCTGATTTAACAACCTCAAAAGCTTCTCCTAATAATCTTGTTGCTTCTGCCTTAGTCAACGTATTTATATCTTGATATGGCTCACCGTATATTTGGTTCCAAAGCGAATTTAGAGTTTCTTTCTGTTTTTCCGTAGCAAGCGGAACCGCTTTTACTTTAGCTTTATATTCTTCTGACTTAACAACCTCAAAAGCTTCTCCTAATAATCTTGTTGCTTCTGCCTTAGTCAACGTATCTATATCTTGGTATGGCTCACCGTAAATTTGGTTCCACAACGCATTCAATGTTTCAATCTGTTTGTTTGTAGCTAGTGGAGCTTTTGGCTTAGCTTTATATTCCTCTGAGTTTACCGTCTCAAGGGCTTCTTTTAATAGTCTAGTGGCTACGGATTTAGTTAACGTCTCATTATATTGGTATGGCTCACCATAGATTTGTTCCCATAACGAATTTAAGGTTTCCTTCTGTTTTGCTGTAGCTTGCATCGTTTTCTTTTTTTCTTTATCAAATTCTATTAATTTTGTCATAATGTGAGTGACATTACCTTTAGTAAGAACAATGTCAACGTATGGGAATTCCTCTTCTAATAATCTCTCCCACATTTCTTTTAATGAAGAAATTTGCTTCGGTGTAGCATCTTCATGTTGAATTGATAATAACCATAACTCTTTTTGTCTTTTTCGAAACAATACATAGTCATTAGGTATCTCTTCTTCAAGATTAAGTTGACTTTCAAGTTCCCTAAACCTATTAAGTTCTATATCCGTTGGTTTTTTTAATCTACAAACCTCAATTTCATTTTTGATAAGTAGTGGGAAATTTACTGTATTAAGATCTAATCCTTCTAGTATCCAACTAGTTACTCCTAAAGCATTCTGCTTCCTAAATTCATCAATAATAATTCGGATGAGCGTTTCCTCTGAATTATCAAAAAGCACCTCAATATTCTTATATATTCTATTAATAATTGCAACTTGAAAATCACGCTTTGTTTGTCTACTAAGTTTAGAAAAATCCATGCTACTTCATTCCTTACCTATTAATAAATTCTATAAATATTGTAGCAATAGATTAGTACTATATAAATACATAGTTTCTTACAAATGGAGTAAATTTTCATGCTGCTATCTTATCTCAAGGAAGTATAAAATCTTAACAATTTTCCGCTACTAACTCGTCTATAATAAAAGTGAAATCGATTAACCGTCATATGGCGGTGCAATTGAATTGGATTTGGTAAGTATTATTTATTCTTTTCTTGTTAATTGATTTAGCTGTAATTGTAAATATTGCCGTAGACCCTACCACTACACTTATAGCCATCCCTGCTGCTAATGCTGTTACCAATTAGTTCATATCCATAACTCGAACAGATAGTTTACGATAACTACACAAAAACATTTAAAAGAAAAGAAATTGAACTTCAACTACTAAAGCAAATCAAAGGCATCTTCAAGAAGTACGCTCAACGAAACTTTACTGATAAAAAAAAAGTAGGGCTACCAATTTGGCAGCCCTACTAAACCTACTAAATCCAAGTTCCTACAGTACATCATAAAGAAATATGGGGAAACGGCGTTAGGAAGGTATTTGTTCACTGTTAAAAATGCTATTGGTTCTCCATTTAAGACAATAATTGAAGGGGTACTTGTTTAAGGATTATTTCCCACTATTCAGTTACTAATGCTCTAACCTCATTAGTTTGTAATTCCAACCTCTCCATCCATAAGTCTACCAATGAAACACCATTAATTAAATCAATATTCAGTCCTTGTGCATATTTTCTAGCATTTTCAGTAAAATCACTTGTTGTAACAACAAACCCCCAAACTACATTATATTTAGTCATATTGGAGTGAACTAAAGCTATAGGTTGGTAATCAAGATCATTTTTGTAACATTTTACTTGACCATAATATGTACCTTCACTCCTAACATGTTCAATATCTACACCGTAGTCACCACTTGCTTGACTAACAAAGATGTTGCCTCCATACCGTTTTTGTAAAACATCTGCTACAAAGTGTTCAAGTTGAATTGGGTCTTGTCTAACAAAAGACTTTGAAACACTTTCCTCTTTCCCATCTTGATCAACATTCATTTTGTGAAATCGGTAGTATAAACCCATGGCTAACGTTTTCTTTACATGTTCATTTGATTGAATTTGGTTGGCTATCATTGCAGCTAATTTTTGATTTTTCTTCTTATTAAGCCACCAAAAATGAATTCCCGCTGCTAATAAAGCAATAATAGCTAAAATTTGAATTGTCATTTTTATCACTCCTTAGAACCATTACCGTCAGCAAAGAAGCTTCACATACACTATTCAATTGATATGACAATAAAATATTAGCTACCAAATTTCTAAAATGATCGCTAATATTTAGTGCCTTTTCGGTGCCTTATTTGGTGCCCGTTTCAAAAAAACTTAAGATATTGATAGACATTAAAAATCAACTAAACCTTATTCTAGAGCACTTTTAAGACTTATAAAAGACCATAAGAAACAACTGCCCTATAACTTCAAAACCTTATGGGAGGCATGTATAGTCATTAAAGAGGTTGAGCCCCATTAATTGTATCAGATCTCTACATAAGATTTAAGTAATCAACAAAAGTGCCGTTCACATGTTGTCAGCGAACGGCATTTAGCTATTAAATCTATTAGACCATTGGGATTTCTCTATTTTCCAAATTAGTTAGTTTTACTCCCTTTTCTTTAAGTGTGCTTAGATAGGAATTAAATCCCCCGAGTTTCTGCTAATTCTAGACAGACTAGTTACAATTATTGCATCACCCGATTTTACAGTTTCTAGGAGTTTGTGGAGTTCTTTTAAATCTTCTAGATTGTTTCCGTTTAGTTTATCTTGGAAGATATGATCGCAATTGTTTTTTCTTAAGTCTACAATTTGACCCTCAATATTTCTACTTGACCTAGCATAACCATAATTCATATCTTAACATTCCTTTCGATTTCATATTCTTCAATTTTCCATGGATCTGTTTTCTATCATTATGTAACCAATTGAAAGAATTAAAGGGTAAACATAATGACTACTAATATTACCTCCCTCTCAACTTAAATATAATACTAATTGAAAAATTGAAAAGTAGAAAAGTACACTTTCTCTACAGTTTATTTCATTGTATTACCAACATTACTTACAGCTACATTCTAAAAATCCTCTCCTTTAGCTAAAATTAGTGTTATATCGCTAACATACACTTGAGTCTTTCTTAATTACATTTTCCCCACTTCCATTTCTCGACTAGTTATGTCTCCGTTTTAGTATTCAACTAATCTAACTTCAAGGATTCAAGGATATACCGCACAATTTTTATCTTTTCTCCCGCTTTTCACCTATATAGAAAGGTAAGGTGAAAATAAATGATTATCGAAAGAATTTTCTGCGGTAATGAGAAATTAGAAGAGGTTTTAGTGCCCTTCATACTTTTTCAAATTGACAATCTTGATCTAAGTTCATATGATGAAGACGGGGTAAGTGCTATTCCTCTTATAGAAGAGGAGTCGGCAATAAATGAAGAATAAGTGTGTTATATATGCCCGTGTGAGTACAAAAAGAGAAGAACAACAAAACAGCTTGCAAAATCAATTATCTCTTGCCGAAAACATCGCTAATGAAAAAGGCTTTATTGTTGTTGATAGGTACATTGACAATGGAATAAGTGGTACAGGCTTTAAGAACCGTTCAGGTCTTAATAAGTTACTAAATGACTTAGAAAAGAAAGATATTAACGTTGTAATAGCTAAGTCTATTTCTAGATTAGGGAGAGACACTTCTCAGGCTTTAAATATTGCAAATAAAGTAGAAAAGTTAGGCATTCGTTTAATACTTCCTGAGGATTTCTATGACTCTGCTACAAGCGATAGTTCAATGTCCTTTGAATTAAAGGCTGTATTCGCTAAAGAAGAAAGTGTAAAGCTATCACAAAGGGTTAAACTAGGCTTACAAGAAAGAGCTAGGCAAGGAAAGTATAAAGCGTCAGTAGCTCCTTATGGTTACAAAATGAACTCTTATACCCAAAGATTAGAGATAGATGATAATACTGCCCCTATTGTTAAAGAAATATTTAACTTTTATCTGTACAAAGGTTGGGGAATGTTTAAAATAACTAACTATCTAATGTCAAAGGGTATCCCTACACCAAGGGCAGTAGCAGGAGCAGTTAATGCAGGTACTAAGTGGCACCAAAACAGTATTAATGGTATATTAGCTAACCCTGTTTATACAGGAAAAACAGTTCATCATAGGGATGAAACAACTAGATTTCTTAGTGACTCTGAGCTCTACAAGTTAAGGGTAAAGGTAGACGAAGAAAAACAAATTATTGTTGAAGATACTCACCCTGCAATAATTAAATTAGATGAATTTCAAGCCGTTCAGGAGTTACGACTTAAGAAAGGTACAAATAAAAGTAACGGTAAAGAAAGTCTTTTTGCACATATTGCAAAATGCCCTGATTGTGGAAGTGGAATGCACTTTAAAGCTGATAGAAGGAATGGGGCTTATGTTTGCGGTGGCTATGTAAAGTTTACTACTTCCTATTGTTCTTCACATATCATTGAGGAAACAGAGCTTTTACAATCTGTAAAAGCTGACTTAAAGAGCCTAATAAAAAATTCCATTAAACTAGAGGGGCTATACGGAATTGCTGCAAAGAAGGCTAATTCTTTACAATCCTCTATCGAGAAAGAACTTAAGCAGGTTGAAAAGAACCTCAAGGTAGTAAATAAAAAGTTCGATAGTATACTAACACTACACATGGAAGGTCATATTAATACAGAGCAATTTAAGGCTCAAAATGAACGCATAGCATTGCAACAAAAAGAGTTATCAAATAAGAAAATTGAGTTGCTGTCTGCTTTAGAAACTAAAAGGGATACAGATATAACAAAACAAGCCTTTAGAAAAGAGGTTGAACGCTTTGCAAACCTTGACATTGACGATGAGCAAGTTTTAAAGCAAGTTCTCCAAAGACTTATTAGCCAAATCGAAGTATTTGAAGGCGGTAAAATTAAAATACACTATAATCTTATACAACCTTCATGACAATATTAGGTACAGTTTAATCAACTGTACCTTTCAATTCAAGTTTCACTATCACTTCCACATGACTCGTATGAGGAAACATATCAACTGGCTGTAGATTTTTGACTACAAACCCTGCTTTCACTAACTGATCTACATCCTTTGCTAGTGTTGAAGGGTTACACGAGACGTAGACAATCCGTTTCGGTTTTACTTTTATCATCGCCTCTAACAATTTGCGGTCACAGCCTGTTCTTGGCGGATCGACGACGAATACATCAGGGCGCCAACCTTCTTTTAGCCACTTGGGGAGAACCTCTTCTGCCCTGCCAACGACATAATGAGCATGGTCGAAGCCATGTTTTTTTGCGTTTCGATTTGCGTCTTCAATGGATTCCGCGATGACATCCATTCCTCGAAGTTCCTTAGCATTTGGTGCTAACCAAAGTCCAATTGTCCCAACGCCGCAATAGGCATCAACGACTTTCTCATTTCCTGTTAGCTCCGCTGCTTTTTTGACTTCATCATATAATTTGACGGTTTGGATTGGATTCAACTGAAAAAAGGCCCTTGCTGATAACTCAAAATGAAGATCTCCCAAGGCTTCTTGGATTACTTCCTCCCCGTGCAGATGAACGGTTTCATCACCGAAGATTAGCGAGGTCTTCTTTCCGTTAATGTTTTGTAAAATAGATTTTACTTCCGGAAGTCGCTGAGTAATCTGTTCAATCACTAGCTCCTTTCGAGGTAGCTCTTTGGTTGCTGTAATTAATACGAGTTGAACATCGCCTGTTTGAAACCCTACTCTTGTCACGATTGTCCGAACAACACCCTTGCGTTTACGCTCATCGTAAATCGAGATATTTAAATCCTGTAAGATCGCTTTTACTGTTTGTGTTACTTTATTTGTGGCTGGGTGCTGAATTATACACTCAGAAATATCAATAAGCTGATGTGAGTTCAACCCGTAGAGCCCTGCTATTACGTCTTCTTTCTGTTTTCCAACTTGAAGCTGACTTTTATTACGATAGTTCCACGGATCTTCCATGCCAATCGTTTCTTTCAGTGGTAATCTGTCTCCTGCAAGTTTTGTATGACGTTCAAAGGCCTGTCTCACAATGTCTTGCTTCTCACGTAATTGTGCCCCGTAATCTAAGTGTTGAAGCTGGCACCCACCACATTTTTCATAAATAGGGCAAGGTGGTTTAACTCGATCCTTTGACTTCACACGGATCTTTTTTATTTTTGCTTCTGAAAATTTCTCTTTTACATCTGTCACTGTTACTACGACTTCTTCACCCGGCAAAGCACCCGGAACAAAAACAACCTGTCGTTTGTAGTAGCCGACACCCTCACCATTAATACCTAATCGTTTAATTGTTAACGGAAACTCTTGCCCCATTTTGATTAACACTTTCTCATTCTTCACTTTTTTCAACTCCGTGCTTTTTGATTATCTAAACTCTCCCATAAATAAAGTGATGCATAGCTCCTATAAGGTGCCCACCCCTCACTTAGTCGAAGCATTTCTTCTATTGTTGGTTTTTGTTCTAGGTTATACAACTTTTTAATGGCGTTTTGAATGCCAATATCTTTTACAGGAAATAAATCTTTCCTAGCTAGTCCAAATAAAAGAATGTTCTCGGCGGTCCAGTAACCAACACCTCTTATTTTCACTAGCGTATCAATCGCTTCTTGATCCGGTAGCATTTTAATTTCTGCTAAATCTAGCTCTCCGCTAACAATCAACCGTGACGTATCAATAACGTACTCTGCTTTTCTCTGGCTAAATTGTAACTCACGCAAGTCACTATAATCCAGCTCACTTACCGCTTTAACAGACGGATAAAACCAGACCCCGTCTTTCTCAGTCCCAAAACGTTTCACAAATCGTTCGGTCAACGTATAAGCAAAACGAATATTTAACTGTTGATGAATGATTGTTTTCATCATACAAGAATATAAGTCAAAGTCACAAACTAGAGGCAGTCCTGAAAAATGGTTGAAAAGTGGTGCTAAGTCAGTATTAAGAAAATGTTCATTTACCTCATTAAGTGGTACTTCTAGTTGAAAAATTTCTTTAATCTGTCGCACTCCATCTTCTAGATAATCTTGCGGGAGTTCCACATGGCAAATAGGTCTATGAATCTCACCTGAAAATTTAACATTTGCCACTATAAGATCTCCATATATTGTTAATGGAATTTTCATTGTATTATCATGGATGACATGAAGTGGATCGTAGCTTAATCGCTCTAAAACGCGTGGATAATTATAAGGTCCTAGTACTTGAATTTCCATATCTCACACTCCCTTATACTTAATATACCTGATCTTAGTGTAATCTCCTAACATCTTCATATTTAGAGTGTTTCTCTCAAAAAACTTCCTAAACTTACTACCTCACAGTTGAACAAATATTTGTTACAATAGTAGCAGAAAACAAGCTTAAGGGAGCGATATCATTGTCCATTTCAACTGACGTAGCATCACTACATATTATGGCTGATGTATTTATGAAGAAAGATTCAAAATCTGTATTTGAGAAAACGGTTAAAAGTTTAGTAGATGAAGTTTCTTACATAGATTGGGTAGGAATTTATCTAATGGACGAGGATGGCATTCCACAACTTACTGTTGCTTCAGATCGAGACAACGATCTAAGCTGGGAGTGCAATGGCGAATTAAAATTCCCAATTACTAGTTCAACACAACAAGTTGGAGTGTTGGTCGTTCGTAGCAGACAAGCAATTTGCTTTGATGTGACTGACGTTTCCACTTTAGAAACGATTGCTGATGCAATTGGTCAAGTTTGTTACGCAAACTAAATACATGTAAAGAAGAGGCTATGTCACCATGACTAGCCTCTTTTCATTTTATTGAAAATTCTTTAGTTGTTGGCTCAGCATATAATCGTCTAAGCTTTTAAATACATACCCCTGTTTCCGTAAATCATCAATCACTTTATCAAGGGCCTCGGCATTGTCACTAGAGATTGAGTGGATTAACATAACCGAGCCTGGGTGAACTCGTTTCATAATCTGATCGTACGCATATTTCCATCCTTTTTGATTATCTACTTCCCAATCCTTATAGGCTAACGACCAGAATACGTTGATATACCCATGTTGTTGTGATAGCGCTAAAGAACGCTCACTAAAAACGCCTCGTGGTGGCCGTAAATAAATCATGTCGTTTCTACCTGTCATCTCTTCGTATTTGGCCTTTACCTTCTCAAGTTCACGTTTTAGCCTCGCATCGTCAACCTGCACCAAACTCGGGTGATGCCAAGAATGATTCCCAACAATATGCCCTTCATCAACCATGCGTTGAATTAACTCTGGCTGATCCATGAGATAATGACCTGTAACGAAAAAGGCCGCTGGAACCTTTTTTTCCTTTAATACATCTAAGATTTTCGATGTGTATCCATTCTCGTATCCGTTATCAAAGGTTAAATATAGTTCTTTCTTGCTGGTATCGCCAATCCAAAAGCCACCGTATCTTTTTAACAGCTCCTCATAAATCGGTTCCGTAGTTGCAGGTTCGTTATTCGGTTTGGGATTAAAACTCCAGTTAAATTCTTTGTTGCTGTAGGCTAGTGCTGTTTGTTGCGTAAAAATAAATGTCATGAAAGATAAAAGTAAGATATAAGATAGTTTTTTCATCTAACCAACCTCTCCACAGTAGTTTCTGTTAGTTTTTTCATAAAGGAAAAAAATATCCATAAAAAAGACCTAAAGCAAATACGCTCTAGGCCTAGCATGACTATTTAAAACACTTTTTCAGCTAACATAGCTAGCTTTTCAAATGACGATTTATCAACATCAGCGTGTAAGCTGTTGCCGTGTGAATCCATTGTAACAATCGCAGCAAAGCCTTCTACTTGAAGATGCCACATCGCTTCTGGAATTCCGAACTCTAATAAATCAACACCTTCTACTTTCTTAATACAATCCGCGTAATATTGAGCTGCTCCACCGATTGCATTTAAGTAAACACCACCATGCTCTTGTAACGCTTTTAACGTTTTTGGACCCATACCACCTTTACCGATTACCGCACGAATACCGAACTTCTTCATGACATCTCCTTGGTAAGGCTCCTCACGGATACTTGTCGTTGGTCCAGCAGCCTTTACATGCCACTCACCAGCTTCATCTTTTAACATCACTGGTCCACAGTGATAGATTACTTGCCCGTTTAAGTCGATTGGTGCATCATGGTCCATTAAGTGGTGATGAATCGCGTCACGGCCTGTGTGAATAATACCATTGAGGATAACAACGTCACCCACTTTTAACTCACGAATTTGCTCTTCAGTAATTGGAGCTTGTAGAACTACTTCACGACTTGTTGACTTAGCTTCTGCAGCTGCCGCAACTTCGTCCTCGGTAAATTTAATTTCTTCGCCATCTTTATATAACCACTCTTTAATTTCTCCAGTTGTCGCATCTAACGTTACCCCTAAGCGACGGAACGCCCAACAGTTGTAAGCTACTGATACAAAGAAGCTTGCTGGTAAACGGTTGAGGGTACCTATTTTACATCCAAGAAGCGTAGCCTCACCACCAAAGCCCATTGTACCAATTCCAAGATTATTAGCATGCTCCATAATGTATTCTTCAAGCTTACGTAAATCCTCAACTGGATTGACATCTTCAGCAGAACGGAAAAGCTGTTCTTTCGCTAAAGAATAACTTGAAATACGGTCTCCACCAATACCAACACCAATAAAACCTGCACTACAGCCTTGACCTTGAGCTTGGTACACTGAGTGTAGAATACACTTTCTAATTCCATCTAGATCACGACCCGCTCTTCCTAACCCTTCAATTTCCATAGGTAAGCTATATTGAATATTTTTATTTTCACAACCGCCACCTTTTAAGATAAGGCGAGCGTCAATTTCATCTTTTTCCCATTGCTCAAAGTGAATAATTGGAGTTCCTTCCCCTAAGTTGTCCCCACTGTTTACACCAGTTAAAGAGTCAACCGAGTTCGGACGAAGCTTTCCGTTTTTTGTTGCTTCAGCAATTGCTTCTTTAATCGCCTTTTTCATCTCAATTTGATTCGCACCAACAGGAACTTTAATTTCAAAAGTTGGCATACCTGTATCCTGACAGATCGGTGATACGTTCGCATCTGCCATACTAATATTTTTTGTAATTGTTCCTAAAGATAACGCAGCAGTTGTACCTGCATTTTCTCTTTGTTTAGCCTGAAGGATTGCACGTCGCACATCGTTTGGAAGATTCGTAGATGTTTCAACAATCAGTTTATACATACTTTCTTTAAATTTTTCCAACTCCAATTTCCCCTTCCTAAGCAAAAAATGTATTTTTCTATCTAACATAATTATACAACGATAAAGACACAAATTGTCCATAATTTTTCACCCAAGAGATGAAATCGGTTCCAATCCTCTAAAATAGAGGGCATATCCCTCTACTAATCTTTTAATATAAGATACTCTCACTTTGCATATTACCAAGTAAAAGGTGAGAATCCTTATTAACATAATGAAAAATCGGCTTGCCGCTATCCAAGAATTCTATTTTCGTTATACCTGTATTACCAATGACAAATGGGCGATGTATTTTATTCCACTTTTCACCAAACATTAGATACATTAGAAAAATACTAATAAAACCACCGTGAGATACAAGGGCTACACGATGACGTTTGTGCGCTGTTAGTAATTGTTCCTGAACATACTTACAGCGTTCTGTTATTTCTTCGATTGTTTCTGTTCCAGCTAAGCCTGTTGTTAGTATTGAGGTGGTTTCGGTCACTTCAGGAAACTGCAAGATAATCTCTTGACGCGTCTTTCCTTCTAAGGGACCTAAGCCAATTTCTCTCACGCTCTGCCACGGGATGACATCTAATGGGTGATGTTCACTAATGTACTTTGCTGTTTCAAATGCTCGTTCAAGGTCGCTCGTGTAGATTGAGTCAAGAACCTTAGACGCAAAAAATTGTCCTAAGAGCATCCCCTGCTTTTTTCCTTCAATCGATAACGGAAAATTTTTGCGTCCTTGAATTACACCACTTTCATTTGCAACAGATTGCCCATGGCGAATTATGTAAAGTATCAAAGCAACCTCTCCCTTTATCTTACTCTTTATTCCTCTATTAATTGATTTCTGAACTTCTTACACTTATTTTCAATCTCATCTAACATCTCAATAATTCGATCAATTTCTTCGACACCAGCTTCTTCTGGCTCGATCGTATCTAACATTGTTAGGAGAAGCTCCATTCTTCCATGCAAAAAATTCAGTTGTTCTTTTTGATCATAAATTGATTTACCCAAGTTATTATTGCCCCTTTCAATCTTTTCCTTTTATAGTATAGTACTGTTTTGCATCTAAAACAAAGTTTTTACATAATAAGTGAATTTCATAACTGCTTAAACAATTGATGATCATATTTGCAGAAATATAAAAGAAATCCTTCGTTACTATTGTAACCTAGATTTAACTGACTATTTCAGAATATGTAATTTCAGTTTTACATTTTCAACAATCCATTTTACACTTAATAGAGATTAGCGATTAGCAACAGAAAGGAAGTTCTCATTGAATAAATTAAAAGCGATCACCCCAACTTATGATCCTTGGGAAGCTTATATGGATATCGAAGAATACGGCGAACTGCGTCTGACAAATGTTGAATTTACAACAACCACCTTATGCAATATGCGTTGTGAGCATTGTGCTGTTGGATATACACTCCAATCAAAAGATCCAACTCCTTTGCCACTAGAATTGTTACTTCGTCGCCTAGAGGAAATTCCTCATCTACGCTCCCTTAGCATCACTGGTGGAGAGCCAATGCTATCGATGCGATCCGTCGATGAGTATGTCGTTCCTCTACTGAAGTATGCCCATGAAAGAGGCGTAAGAACTCAAATCAATTCAAATCTAACTTTGGAGCTAAGTCGCTACCAAAAAATTGTCCCTTATTTAGACGTTCTGCATATTTCTCATAATTACGGTAGCGTTGATGACTTTGTGGATATTGGTTTTGCGATGATGGAGAAAAAGCCTTCTGTGGAACAGCGGGCCAATTATTTTAAAAGGATGGTTGATAACGCCAAAGCTCTTACAAGTCAAGGTGTCATTGTTTCTGCTGAAACAATGATCAACAAGCGGACATTACCTCATCTCGAGGCCATTCATGATCAAATTGTCGAGATGGGCTGTCAACGACATGAAGTGCACCCAATGTACCCAAGCGACTTTGCCAGTGCCCTAGAAGTTGCCTCTATTACGGAACTCCAGGATGGGATTGAACGTCTCTTACATCATCGTAACAAAGAAATTTGGATGTTGTTTGGGACACTCCCGTTTTATGCATGTAGTGATAACGAACGAGATCGCGGATTGTTAGAAATGCTTTACTCTGAGCAAAATGTTACCGTTAGAAATGATCCGGATGGTCGTTCCAGATTAAACGTTAACATTTTTGATGGAGAAATTATTGTCACAGACTTCGGAGATGTACCTTCATTAGGAAATATCCAAGATACTACACTGACTAGCGCTTATCATAATTGGATTAGTACTGATATCGCGAAAAGCCTCTCTTGTCACTGCAAAGAAATAAAGTGCCTTGGTCCAAATCTACTTGTCAAAGAAGCCTATTACAAAGACCTAGATTTCACAAAACGGAAATCACTCCTAAACGGAAAAATCTTGGGTGTATAAAACACCCAAGATTTTTTATCGAGGTTGGTTCGCAGAGAAAAATTTTAACGCCACATGGTCTTGAACCGGAATCCAAGCACCAATTCCTTGCTGTGTTACATTTTTTACTTCAATCCGTTTTTTCCCGCCTTTAATGATTAGGTATACCTCACCATAGGTAACCTTTCCTTTTTCACTAGCAGCCGGAACGTAGGAGTATAGGTAGCCTACTTGACTTACAGGGACATTATACGATTGTTCTTTCTTTGTGCCATGGCCAATCACTGTTGAAAGAGCCAGCGGTAAACCTGTTTTCTCAGCAGCTTTGATCATCATCATTTTTTGAACATCGTCACCGTTAGGAATCTGCGCTGTTAACCCACCAGTCACTTTCTTTTGTTGTTCTTGGTTATATTGAATACGTTTCGGTGCATTCGCACCGCGGTTATCATGATAATTCGTGTTAACCTTTTGATACTCCCAGTTGACACTTGTTTCGTTCGATTCATAGGCTAATGGCCATTGACCCAAGTATATGGAAGCATTTAAGGTAAGAGCTAATTTGTTTCCTTTAATCGATGACTCATTAAGAATACGGATTAACTCCGGATTTTCAATAGGAACAGTAGCCGTATCCAATAACTCTTGGGCCATTTCACTTGGCTGTAGTTGAGGTAAGTCTTGAGTTGGATTTGGATACGTATTCTCTTTTGAAATGTTTAAGACATAGTTTGGTATTCCATTACTTTCCTTTTCTTGATCCTCAGCAAATGCTAGTAAAGGCTGCATTGCAATAAAACTAACCATAGTAAGTAAAATAACTAACTTTTTCATCTTATCCTCCTAAAAAATGCGATAGTAACATTGATGGCTACCGTTATTTTTTTCGAAGGGATTAAAAATTATCCATTGTAATGATAATTATTTAGAACCATATACAGCGCGCTCTAAGTAAGGAAAAAATAGCTGGATCATTGGGCCAATGGAAAGTGTAACAACGATCGTACCTACGCCAATTGGGCCACCAACTAAAAAAGCAAGAACTAGTGCTGAAACTTCCCCGATTGTCTTGGCAACTCCTAAACTCACCTTCGTGCGGAATTGTATCGCCATCATAAGTCGATCAATTGGAACAACAGCAAATTTGCCCTGAAGATACGTTGATATACCAAGCCCCATCAAAACTACTCCAGAAAGTAAGAAGATAATTTGCATCATGAGCGTTTCCACTGAATAATTAGGAAAGACAATTAACAGCCAAAAATCAATGAAGTAGCCAATGATTAGTACCGTTACCATTGCAATAATATCGGGTTTCTTCTTTAAAAGTATGGCATTGACCAAGATCAAAATTACTCCTACTAAAATCACCCATGTACCAATCGTCAAACCGGTGATATCTGAAAGACCAACATTTAGGGCATCCCAGGCACCTGCCCCTAAGTCTGAGAGGATTGTAAAACTAATACCTAAAGACAGGATTAATAATCCTGCTAAAAAACTAATAATACGTTTCACTGTTATATTCATTGATTGTTCTCCTTACATAATTGTTACTAATTTATGGAATATTAACCATATAAAATGTGTTAAGAAGGTGAGGATATGGACTTTCATTGGGTTTGGAAATCAATATTAATTGTTATTGTCGGATCACTAGTTTTGCGCCTAGCTGGTCGAAAGTCGATTTCCCAACTAACCGTTTCTCAGACAGTCATCATGATTTCAATTGGAAACTTGATGATTCAGCCTGTTAGTAACCGAAATATATTCGTAACATTTTTAATCGCGATGCTCCTGGTCCTCGTCCTAATCTTTATGGAATTCATCCAAATGAAAAATGATAAATTCGAGAACTTTATAACTGGCAAAGGTATTCTTGTTATCGATAATGGTGTAATTATCGAAAAAAACCTAAAGCGACTAAGGCTCACGGTTGATCAACTTGAAGTTCGTCTCCGTCAAAAAAGCGTTAAACGCATTGCTGATGTTGAACTTGCAACGATTGAACCAAGCGGACAAATCGGTGTTTTGTTAAAAGAGTATGCACAGCCAGCGACGAAACAAGACATTCAATTATTGATCAATTATATACACAGCAAACTTCCTGGAAAACTTATTCCTCCCCCCTCAATTCTCAATTCCAAAAACCAAGATGAAGAATTATTTACTGAGGTTAAAACAAGGGGGAATAGTCAAGAGAATCATCGTTATATGCAATAATCGTATTATACCCAAGATATCTTTTTAAAAAGGAATGAATGAAAACCACTTTAGTACAGAAATTAATGTAAGGGACAATCCTACCCAAGATACTTGAAGGGAGCTAAAACAATGACAAACGATCGTATCCAAGAAGTAATAAATATCATCGATAGTGACCATGTTGGCGTTTTATCAACAATGCAAGGGAACAAACCTCATGCAAGATATATGATGTTCTTCCACGATGAGCTGCAGCTTTATACAGCAACGAACAAGAAGACACATAAAGTTGATGAAATTCAAGATAATCCTAATGTTCATGTTTTGTTAGGATATGAGCACGAAGGTGCCAAATACATTGAGCTACAAGGGAAAGCTACCGTTGTTGATGATCAACGTTTAAAAGAAAAATATTGGAACGAACAACTTTCACCATGGTTAGATGGCCCAAATGATCCAGAATTCTGTTTGTTAAAAATTGATCCAGAGCACATTGAGTTAGTAGAAGGTAATCATGAAACTACAATAATGTAAGCATAAGAAGGCTGCGGATCACCGCAGCCTTTTTGTTTAAAAGGAAATTCAACATTATGCTGTTTCATGTATAACTTCAAAAGACTCTGTAATCTTAATACTGTCTTCCACCGATTGAACCATTGAACAGTTTTTTCGAGTCACATGTAAGCACTTTTCTATAACCTCGTTAGAAAGAGCGGTCCCAGTAATAACAAAGTGCATATGGATACTTTCAATACTATTTGCTTTCTTCTCGTTACGAGCGATTTCTGTTGTTACAGTGATATCGGAAAATACTAATCTCTTTTTTTCTAGTACTTTTCGTAAAACACCACCACTGCATACAGCAACCGCAGAAACTAATAACTGATATGGACGAAACCCAAATTTTTCATCACCACAGACTTGTAGTTTTCCGTATTCAACTTCTGTTTCGAAGCCATTTTCCTTCATCGAAAATTTCACCAATAGCACATCCTTTTCATCTTCTTGTATCCATTGTAAACATTTTCACATATTTCGTCATCCTTTTTGGTTTTCTTTAACGACGAGAAAAGATAAAATATAGAGTGTTTCTAAAAATATACGATTGGAGTTTACTTATGAAAGCAAAAAAGCACAACAACCCAATTTATCGTTATTGGGTTCTAGTAGGAATGGTGATGATCGCTGGTTTTTCTCAAGGTATGCTCTTGCCATTACTAGCCATTATGCTTGAACAAATCGGTTATTCATCCTCACTAAATGGGCTTAATGCCGCGGCGCTATATATTGGAATATTATTAATTTCACCATTTATTGAAAAACCAGTTCGCAAGTTCGGTTACAAACCAGTCATTATAACAGGTTTATTATTAGTCGTTACATCTCTAGTATTATTTCCATTTTGGCAAGTATTTTGGTTTTGGTTTATCCTTCGAGTCATTGTTGGAATTGGTGATAATTTAATTCACTATGCAACACAGGTTTGGATTACTTCTACGAGTCCAAAACAAACACGAGGTCGCAACTTATCAATCTATGGTTTGGCATTTGGAATTGGCTTTGGAATTGGGCCACTTATGACAAGGCTCCTTGCTATCAACGAATTCCTACCGTTTATTATCGCTTCAGCAACAAGTCTATTGACATGGATATTCGTAATCATGCTCAGAAATGAATGGCCAGATAATGAGGTGGAAACAGGACCTAAACTTAATACTATTGGAAGATATAAGAAAGTCCTGTCATTAGCTTGGTTTGCCTTACTACCTGGTTTTTGTTACGGCTTTTTAGAAGCTTCCCTACACGGAAACTTTCCTGTCTACGCCTTACGTTCAGGTATAACAATAGAATATGTATCAATTCTACTACCTGCTTTTGTTTTCGGAAGTTTAATCACACAACTTCCTTTAGGAATGCTTAGTGACAAAATTGGCAGAAAGAAAGTTCTTCAAGCAGTACTCTCACTTGGATTGCTCTCGTTTCTTACGATGCCCTTTGTTGAATATTCTATGACAGGCTTGCTCATTTGCTTTATCATTGCCGGCATGCTATTAGGCTCCCTCTTCTCTCTAGGAATTGCTTATCTAGCAGACTTAATACCAAGTTCTTTAATACCTACTGGAAATGTTATGGTATCAATCTGCTTTGCCTTAGGTAGTATCGCAGGTCCTGTTGTTGGCGGTATTTTTATTGACCTATTTGAAACAGGCAGCATCTATTATTCCATTAGTGGGATGCTATTTCTAGTTCTTATAGCAGGGTTTATCTTTACTCAAAAAGATACCGTGGAAGACAACGCAATTATAAAGCAAAATGCCATGTAATAAAACAGCCTTCACATATAATGTGAAGGCTGTTGTTTATTGGTTATAATAATTATAGTTTAGTAACGTTAGCAGCTTGAGGTCCACGGTTACCTTCAACGATTTCGAAAGAAACTTCTTGACCTTCTTCTAGACTTTTGAAGCCTTCTCCTTGAATAGCTGAGAAGTGAACGAAAACATCGTTTCCACCTTCAACTTCGATAAATCCGAAACCTTTTTCAGCGTTAAACCATTTTACTTTACCGTTTTGCATGTAAATTGCCTCCTAAATTCGTGCCTTGACACATGTTAATTTCCGCTTAACCAAAATATTGGTAGAGCTACTAAAGCTTTGCTTTAGTTACTATTTATACTAGCATAGCACTTTTTAAAATGCAAAATATTTTGTTAGATTGCCTTTATTTCTTTATATATCAAATCTTTATGACTATTACTAGGTACAGTTTTACGAAGAATACTTTTAATTGATAGATTTAGTTCTGCTTCTAATAAAGCTAGATAATTGGCCTGTCCAATAATATGAACATGCCTCCAGTTGTTCTTCACGGCCTCTGCTTCTATCTTTGATAGTAAGCCCCGGAGCCAGCGTTGTTGATTAGCTTCTAGCCTGTCCTGATAATGATCACGGTGATTGGCCCCCCTTGCTTGTCGCTCCGATACAGAGGTACCCTCAAACAAACGCCAATCTTCAGTGTCAGGTTCGAATGTAAACTGTTTCATAGTTACTAATTCCCCTAATTCAGAATGCATAAGAATTAGCTCATCTTCATTCGCAACGATAACTCCACTAGTTCCGTGACTCACTTGTATTTTTTCTAATTGTTTCAATTGAGGCTTCTCTTCCCAATAGAATTCTGTTTCAATTGGTACTTGTAGAAAGTGTACAGAAAACAAATCATCCTCATTCGAGGCAAATAGGACAATACCTTTTTGAAGCCTCGTAGAAGAATTAACTAACAACTTTTCTACCGCCTTTTTCAATTTTTTAAACTGTTTTAACTCATGATCGTTTCCACTTATTACAATGTATTCTTCAAGTCGTCGCAAGCCGTTCTTCAGTTTAATTTTCCACGAACCGTTTTGACATTCCGCTCGGTCGGTATTTAAGTACATCGTTAAAATCTTTTCGTTCCCATCATATTCGTTTAGTTCATTGATTGTCTTTCTTAAAGCCATTTGTAATCCCCCTTAAATTTGGATTACTATTCTTTAACCTAACAAGAGTTATTACAAACCTAAAATTTTATTATAATATAAAATATGATTACTTAAACTTATAAGTTCGAATGAAGAGGCGCCCGTCAAACCTGCTGCAGTGGCAGCAATGAAGTTTCCTGAAAAACAAACCAGAATAATAAAAGAACCGTTAGGGATTAAAAATCCTAACGGAAAAACAACTAAACAGGCTTTCTGGTTTTATCTTTGGAAACTAACTTTACGATTGCTTCAGCTACATCATCGCTTAATTCAAGATGTGATGTAAAACCAACACAAGAACAGTTCATTTCACCTAGAATGTACCTGTCATTACCGTTTTCATCGGTGTCCAAGATAAAGTCTGCAGTCCAAATTAACGGCAAATCATAGTTACCAAGTATCTCAATAACCAGCGGTAATTTCTCTTTAAATAATTTAATCAGTACCGGCCAATCCTCTGGAGTATCGTACCGGTATTTAGCTCCTGAAAATAGTGTTGCTGAGAAAGCATCTGCACCTTCTGCTGGCTTCTTATGAACAACATTTACTGGTTTGTCGTTGATCATTAAGATGCGAATTTCCCCTTCAACAATTCTTGGTAAAAATTTCATGTCAACAAGCATTCCATTTTCGCCCTCAATATACTGCGAGCAGAAGTTCATAAACTCCCCCAATTGAAATTCATGTACTCGGTTATCCTTGGCTTCTGTACACTTAATTTGGGCTGTAAATAATACACCGTTATGATCAACAGCATCCTGATCAACTAGTTCGACTCTCCATATCCCTTCACCAGTAGATCCACGATTTTGCTTTAATACTCGTTCACCCTTTGCAAGTTGCTTTGGAAAATTCTCTATAAAATCAGACATCTGATAATAGGCAAACGTATCAGTAGGAACTAAGCTTGTATCACGAAGCTTAACGAGAACATCTTTAGCACCATAGCTCATCATTACCTCAGGTCGCTCCATACCAATAACACCATTCGCTGATAACTCTCTAAGCATTTCAAAGTAGCTTGCTTCTCCCTCCAGGTTACCGGGATTAATTCTGCTGATATAGGCATCTGATGTATTCGTAATATGTTGGATGAGGTCCCTCTTTTTTGTTTCTGTATAAAAAACGACCTCAGACGACCAACCCAATTTTTCTAAAGATCTTACCATTGGCATTGTGTCAGGTCTAAACCCGTCAGTACCCTTGTCATTTCCACCTTCTACCTCCAAGAAAGTGACATGCTTTTTCATTCGAGCACCACCAATCCAAATAGTATATATAGCTCATTGAGTAAAAAAAGAAGGCAACCACGGCTGTGATTACCTTCTAAAAACCATACTCACATTACTGCCTATTCAAAAGCGATGTTCTAGGGCCGTATCGGTTTTTATCTGCTGGTAACACCTCTTTCATTGGTTTCTTCTAATAATGAATAACCATGTTCAAGGCTATCACACCTCTCAATTGAGATGACGCTTCAAAAAACGTAGTAACTTACCTTACATCTTTCTGAATGATTGGCTAGTGATTATAGTTTTTCTTGAAAAGGAGCATCGCCCTCTTCGCTACTTATCATGTGCATAATAGCTAAAGCTTATTCACCATTTTTTAATTTTATTTCTTCACGGTCCGAAGTAGCAGTTTCATTAAAATTATGTTTGCAAGCCTCGTACATATCAACAAGATGATTTTTTGTATCTTGAACCGTTGTTATCATCTGTGCAGAGCTATCCTTTAAATGTTTAATATTCGTTGAAAGAGCTTTTAAATCTTTGTTGGTCTCATCAATTGCCTTCGTTACTTTTTCGCTACTGTTTTTCAGTTGATCAATAATACCACTACGATTTTCGTTAACAAATTTTAGAACGTCGGTTGTCTTTTCATAATAGTTCGAGATACAAAAACGGATGCTCTCCTTCGATCTTAGTGCAACAACAATAGAACCAACTAACCCACCAATCATTGCACTGCGGATAATTAGTTTTTTGCGATTTTCTTCCAAAACTTCACACCTCTTTATTAAAGACACATTTTACCTATATTCTAACAATATTTACCGTTATTAGTACAACATTTTAGCACTAATTATTATGAATGAATAACCATTCATAATTTATGATAAAAAATATGACCACTTTTTCTCACTGTAGCCAATTCTCCTCTAAACAGAAGCAAATCAAGATGACCAATTATTTCAGACATAGTCAAAGTTGGATCTTTCTGATATATATGCGGGAAGTACTGTTTGCAAAGTTCAAAACTAGTAATTCCTTCGTTTGGTATCATTTTATATAAACGCCTCGCTTTTTCATCCTGCTCTCGAAAACGATGATTTAATAAGTTCGATAAGTCTGTCACATTTTCACCATGTCCTGAGTATACTTGTTCTACATTTAGTTTTAGACACTTTTCCAACGCCTCACGATATTGGACTAGTGTTAGCGGTCTGCTTTCTTCGCTCGTGTATGGTGGTTCTAAAATCGCATTCGAAGAGATATGTGCAATGATATGGTCTCCACCAATCAATATTTTGTCAGACTCGTGATAGAGCGATATATGGCTCTGAGCGTGTCCAGGGGTTTCGATAACTTTCCATCCTATCAACCCAGGTATGGAATCGCCTTCACTTACATAATGATCTAAACCTCTTTTACCTGTAAAAGATAAAAAATACCGATTTCCTTTTACCATCTTGTCAATTAATTCACTAGGTACACTGTGATCATTAAAAAAACTATAGAAATACGCTTCAATAAAAGAAATGAATTCAGGGTCTTTTCTTAACCATTTATCACTTTTTTCATGACCAATAATTGATGCTTCTGCAAATAATTCCTCTACTAATCCTACGTGGTCTGGGTGATGATGAGTTAATATCACTTGATCAACGTCTGTTGGTACGTATCCTAGACGTTTGAGGGCATGTTCCAACTCAGCTTTTGCTTCAGGCGTGTTTGGACCTGTATCAACTAGTGTCAATAGGTCCCCTTTTATGATATAGACATTTACTGGGCCAACTAGAAATGGCGTCGGTAAAGTAATTTTCTCAACCGTTATTGCCTTCGAGATCATCCCTTCAAACAACTCCTTTTATTAGATTTAATTATATTTTACAATAACGTCAGATGAATTGTTAGTATTTTCTAAAAATAAAAAGAGCTTAATGGTTTAAGCTCTTTTAGACGATTAGTTATATGCTTCTGTAAGAAAGACATCTGTATCCAGTTTTTCAAAACCGCCATTAACAGGTTTCTTAAGTTCCTTTAGTTCTTTGCTGAGATGCTCGATCTTTCTTTCCATTTCTTCAAGAACTTTTACATCGATAGTTACCGTCATACTTCGTCCTCCTCATTAAGTAGTAGTATATAGTGCATTTAAGTAAAATTGTTTTACTTATGTGAATATTCTAATATTTTAAGACGTTTTTGTAAATATCGATTTAACGCTGTAAACGATTACAATTATGTCTTTTTTGTGAACAAATATAACAAAGTAATTTACAACTGTGGATATGTATGTTAACAACTCCTGTAGAACTGAATTTTTTTGTGGAGGAAAATTGATATAGCTTGTCTAGTTAGGGTTTATAATTGTGTATAAAATTGTGGATAAATAGCTATTCATCCACAAGATAAGATACATGCCAGGAGAAAGTAATATTATCCCTGGCATATTTATTTACGAATAGGATATTGGCGTATAATATGGTACACTTCGAAAGTCATACATTCTTCTCTCTTCTGGCTGCGTAATGATTAGGTGATTGATCATAGCAAGATGTTGAAGTTCATCTTGAATGAAATCATTCATCTTATCACGAAGATCCGAATAAGGAGAAAGTTGTTTTATCCTTTTATAGATTTCAATAATCTCCAATTTTTGCGAAAAAATATCTCTAATACCTTTTCCAAAAGACTCTGGGATTTCAAAAGTGGGAGGATCCCCCGCAGCTTGTTGACTAGTTAACGTAAAATACAGTTTTTTAAATTCTTTCGTATGATTTCGTTCATCTTGAAGCATTTTCTCTAGAAACATCGCCGCTTGTTTTGTAGGTGCAACCACCTTCAAATAATCAAATGTTAACTCTGTTATGGCCTCAAATCTAACGACCTCTGTCATTAACTTGAGAAGTTTTGAGACATCATGGGGCGACTCTTGACGTTGGTAATACATATAATCACACTCCACTCATAGACTACTACACATTTTTAATACAATATGATGTTTTTAGAAATAGGTGAATAGATCTGTTAGCTGAGAATTCAAATTATTGTAACAATTACAACGTCAAATGTAAGCGCTTATCATATATAATAAAGGTGTCAAATACAATCAAAGGAACGATGCAAAATGAGAAAGACATTTAGTAAATCATTCGAGGAACTAGTAGAGGAAAATAAGAAGCAACTAATGAGTGATCCTGTTGCGATAAGGAATATAGAGCGCAAGTTAGAAAATAAACAAGTCGATTATTCAAAGAAAAATTAAATAAACGTTTAATTAACAATAGAAAAAGCCCACTAAAATGGGCTTTTTCTATTGTTTATTCGTACTTTTTTAAAATCGATTGTAGTTTTAGTGCTAACCCTAACTCACCTTTAATTTTCAATTTCCCACTCATATAAGCCATCGTGGGGTTGAGATTACCAGCAATAAGTTTTAATAAATTTTGATCTGACAATTGCAATGTACAATTAGGGTCTTCTTGAACCTCATCAAAAACTTGTACTTCTTCATTTCTAATAATTACTTGATATGTACCTTCTTCATCCCCACTCAAATCAAATTGATAGGCTACATTTACTCCTTGTACACCTTCTGAATGGTCATTCATTTTTTGTGCAAGCTGAAGCAACGTTTCTTTTACTGTCATAATATTGCCCTCCTTAAAATGAAAACTTATATCAATATAATTACATCATAACATGAAAACCATATTTTGTTTTTGAATTTTTCTAAAAAATATAAAAATAATTAAACCTTAAGATAAAAATATCTTAAGGCTATAGAAATTATGATTTCAATTCATAAAGAATAATCTCGTGAACTTCCGAAGCTAATGTTTTAATGTCTTTTTCTAAATAATACTCCGGCTGAAGTGCGGGTAATATCGTCACCGACACCTCTGCAGGTTTTATTATATTTCCATTTTTCTCCATAATTTTAAAAGACCCTTTAATTGCAATTGGAATGATCGGTACTTCCGCTTTCTGTGCTAATTTGAAACTACCTGCTTTAAAGAGGTTCATTTCCATTCCTTTACTTCTTGTTCCCTCTGGAAATATTACGATTGACGTCCCATTTTTAATATTTTCTGCCCCTTGATTAATCGCATTAATCGCTTGACGGCGATCTTTGCGGTCAAGGAATACACAATTCATGTAAACCATCCAATCACGAACAATCGGTAGTTTTTTCACCTCTATTTTAGAGATAAATCCGATTGGTCTCTCTAGGTACCCAAGTAAAATAGGTATATCGAAATTCCCCTGGTGATTACTAATAATGACAAAGGGCCCTTGAGCTGGCAAATTTTCTTTCCCGTTAATTGTGATCGTTGAACCTGTCAACTTCACAAGTTGCTTTGCCCAGTTGCTAGACGTCTTAAAGACTAATTGTTCCATTTCTTCTTTTCTACCTGCAGCATGCAATTTTTTTACCTTTAATAAGGAAGGATATGTAATAATAAGATGATACCAAAAATAGACAAACCAAATTGCTGTACGAACCATATACTAACCTCCAATAAATCTATTAACTCTACTATTATACTAGTTTCGACAGTTTTTTAAAGAAAAAATGGTCGGCATCTATAGAAAATAAATGCCGACCATGTTTATTATATCTTTGTATTGCTCTTTTTTGCTAAAAGTGCACCTTTACTTAACGGTTCAGTTGAAAACTCATGGTCAGGAGACACTCCCATTGGATTTACACTCGGCTCTCCCATTACTGCGTTATCTCGCTTTCCTTTTGTAGGCCTAGGCTTTCTTGCCATAATAAATCACCTCCTATTAACTTTGACACAATTAGCGTGCCGGACATACATAACTTTCCCTTTCAATACGGTGATTATGATTTTTGTTTCAAAAAACTGAAACTTATTTTTTTCCCGTTCGACTATAATATAAACGGAAAAGTGAAAGGGGGCTGCTCGATTGTCCCGAGATAATGAGGAACTTCAATATTTATACAATGAACATTTGCAGGATGTATACCAATATTGCTTGTATTTCACGAACAACCAAGCTGAGGCTGAGGATTTAACTCAAGATATTTTTATAAAGGTCATGAAAAATTATCACTCTTTTCAAGGCCATTCATCAGTAAAAACATGGATCTTATCAATTGCCCGGCATACCACAATTGATTATTTCCGCAGAAAAAAAATACAGCACTTCCTCCCTGAACTATTTTCCCGAATACAAAACTCAACCTATGGTAATCCCGAAGTACGATACGAACATCAGGAAGATTGGGAAAAGCTGCAGACTGCCCTTCTTAACTTGAAACCTGACTTTAGAAATGTCGTAATTTTACGCGGCCTAAAAGAACTAAGTATCAAGGAAACCGCTGAAGTTCTCAACTGGAAAGAATCAAAGGTGAAAGTTGACTACCATCGAGCCTTAAAACAACTTCAAGCATACATCTCGAAGAACGAGGAAGGAGAGTTCATTATCCATGAAAATGCCAAATGATGATTTTTTAGAGCCACTTCGAAAAAGACCAGACTCGAAGCCAAGTAAGGAATTTACAGAAACCTTACATGGCAAAATGTTCGAAGAAGTCAAGCGGAGAAGATCCATGGGTAGCTGGAAGTTTCGATTGGGAATGGTGGCTGTACTACTTTTATTAATAATCATCAATCCAGTTGAACTTTTGATGATGGAAAATTCCAAAGAGAACTATAGTAGTAATGATGCCCCTCTAGGTATAACTAGTGAAACGAAAGATGAACAAGTATACGAAAAGCAGCTCTTATCGGACCGTGAACTTGCCGATCTTGATAAAATTCTTACTAACAATCCTACATTAAGAGCTCAGTATGATAAGCTTACTGAATTTGGTGTGGAGCAGGAGAAGAGTCGTGCTTTCATCCTCTATCAATACGGATTGTTAACCAAAAATACCGACCTAATTAGTATTTATGGAACATTCTATAATAGCTATGAGAAAGAAACCCTCCTCCCGAAGGTAATTGACTACTACGAAAAAAATGTTGATCTGTCAACATTAGCGATTACAAATATCGAAAGAAGCCTTGCTGAACCAGATCTATTTATTACTGCCCAATACTATTCCAACGATGGAAGCCTTATGGAAGTTAACTATGTCCTCACTGGATATAACAGTCAAGTGTTAGATTGGGTTAAAAATCAACATAGGTATTTTACCCAAAGGAAAATTATTGAAGAAAACGGAGCTACAATTAGTATCCCTCATTTTCATGGTGAGTTACGGGGAATTGGTGAGAGTAGTTATTTAGACGAACTAAATACACTTATTCATAATCAAGCATTAATTACTTCTTATGATGACTACCGAAGTTTTCATGGTGATGTAACAGCGAAAATTATTTACGATATTGACTCTAGGATAAGCATTGAATTTCAAGTGGAGTGGAGTTCCGAAGAAATGGCCCATCCTTATGCAATGTCAACATTCTTAACGTTTGATTTACATGAAGGGCGCACATTGGATTTAATGGACTTCACATCAGAAAAGGAACTAGCTATTCTGGAAGAAAAAATAAAAGAGCTAGTTAAAGAACGTTTGTCAGATTTTGATAAAGAGGTATCCATTCAAAGAGATCATTCGTTTTATTTATCAAACTGGGATGGTGATATCGTTCTTTACTTTCCTCGGTATGAGTTAATCAGCATGACAGAAGTGCGGTTTCATCCTACTCTCGGATTATTGGATTAGAGAAAAAGGGGCTGCTCCGGTGCTTTTCAGCTCCGGGGCAACCCCTTTGTTCATGTAAGATTATCCAAGGAATAATGACTCTGGATCTTCTAATAACTCTTTTACTTTCACAAGGAAACCTACAGCTTCTTTACCATCGATAATACGATGGTCGTAAGAAAGAGCTAAATACATCATTGGACGATTTTCAAAACGCTCATCATCAATGGCCACTGGTCTCATTTGGATTTTATGCATTCCTAAAATCCCTACTTGAGGAGCATTAAGAATTGGCGTTGACCATAAAGATCCAAACACCCCACCATTTGTGATCGTGAATGTACCACCTTGAAGATCATCTAACTTAAGCTTGTTATCTCTAGCTTTTTTAGCTAGATCTCCAATCTCGCGCTCAATTTCAGCAAATCCTAAACGATCCGCATCTCTTACAACTGGAACAACTAAGCCTTCATCAGTTGAAACAGCAACACCGATATCATAGAACTTCTTTAGAACGATTTCATCCCCTTGAATTTCCGCATTAACTAACGGGAACTTTTTCAACGCAATGATAACCGCTTTTGTAAAGAATGACATGAAACCTAACTTCACACCATTTTGTTCGAAGAACTGGTCTTTACGACGTTTACGTAGGTCTAGTAATGCTGACATATCAACTTCATTATACGTTGTTAACATTGCAGCTGTTTGCTGTGCTTCAACTAGACGCTTCGCGATCGTTTGACGACGACGAGACATCTTAATTCTTTCTGTCGGTTTCGCAAATGAGCCAGCGCTCGCCTTAGGAGCCTCAGCAGCTGGTTTTGCTGCCGGTGCAGGTGTTGGTGCAGGTGCATTTTGATAAGCAGCTACATCTTGCTTTCTAACTCTACCTAGCGGATCGTTTGTAGCTACTTCGTTTAAGTTGATACCTTTTTCACGAGCAAACTTTCTAGCAGATGGGAATGCTAATGTTCTTTCACCTTTAGTATCTTCTTCCACAACTGGTTGCTCTACTTTCGGTTCTGCTTGTGGTGCAGGTGTAGCAGCTGATTCATCACCCTCAACGATATAAGCGATTACTTCTCCAACTTCTACTGTATCACCAGGTTGTTTTAATACTTCTTTTAAAATCCCCGAAGTCTCAGCATTGATTTCTACATTAACTTTGTCTGTTTCTAACTCAACAATATAATCCCCTGCATTCACTCTATCTCCTGGTTGTTTTAACCAAGTAGCAATTGTACCTTCTGTTACTGATTCTGCAAGTTGGGGAACGATAATTTCGATCATCCCTGATGCCCTCCCTTTAACGTTTCAGCTATAATTCGTTTTTGTTCTACTTTATGTGCTGTTGGATCTCCTTCAGCCGGACTTGAACGATATGGTCGACCTATATACTTAATCTTTAAATGTTCAGGGGCAACAGAGCGAATTTTTAAATTCATGTAAGACCATGCTCCCATATTTTGCGGCTCTTCTTGTACCCATACTACTTCTTCTAGTGCTGGGAAACGTAACATGACTTCCTTCACTTTTTCTTTCGGGAAAGGATACAACTCTTCCACTCTGACAATGTGAAGCCAATCTGTATTACCACCTTGCTCCATAACTGCTTCTTTTAAATCAATAGCGACCTTACCAGTACATAAAACAAGACGTTTTACTGCTTCTGGTTTTGAAGATACATTGTCCTCCAAAATCGGATGGAATTTACCTTCTGCTAGTTCGTTGGCTGAAGAAGCTGTTAATCGATGACGCAGTAAACTCTTTGGCGTCATCAGAACAAGCGGACGTACATATTCCTTACCAAGTGTAGCTGCTTGTCTTCTAAGCATATGGAAGTATTGAGCAGAGCTCGTCAAATTACCAACTGTCCAGTTATTTTCTGCAGCTAATTGTAAGAATCTTTCTAAACGGGCGCTTGAATGCTCTGGGCCTTGGCCTTCAAATCCGTGTGGCAATAATAATACTAAGCCAGATTTCTGAGACCATTTCGCTCTACCTGCAGCGACAAATTGATCAAACATTACTTGTGCTCCGTTAGCAAAATCGCCATACTGAGCTTCCCATAATACAAGTGACTCTTGTGCTGTTACATTATAACCATAATCGAACCCAACAACTGCCATCTCAGATAACGGACTATTATGAACAGCGAATGATGCCTTGCTAGTACTTAACTGGTGAAGTGGTGAGAACTTCTTACCAGTTTTATAGTCATTTAAGACCACATGTCTTTGAGCAAACGTCCCACGCTCAGAGTCTTGACCTGTTAATCTAATAGGTGTACCGTCATTTAAAATTGTTGCAAAAGCAAGTGTTTCAGCTTGACCCCAATCCATCTTGCCTTCGTCACCGATAGCTACCCTACGACGCGTTAAGATGTTTTCTAACTTTGGAAAAACAGAAAACTCTTCTGGCCATTTTAATAGTTCCTCATTTATATCGATTAAAATCTCTTTTGAAACCTTCGTTTCGATATGGTCAAACGGGAATTTTACATTTCCAGAACGTTCAGTAGTAGCTACTTTTTCACTACCTAATTTTTTTACCGTTTCATAACTTTGCTGTAGCCTTTGTTTTGCTTCTTGCTCAAACTCGTTATAATCTTCTTTAATTATTCCGTCTTTAATTAACGAATTCTTATAAATCGTCTTTACTGTTGGGTGCTGACGAATAATTTCATACATTTTTGGTTGTGTAGTTGCTGGCTCATCCATTTCGTTATGACCGTAACGGCGATAGCCGATTAAATCAATAATAAAGTCTTGTTTAAACTTCTTACGATACTCGAAGGCAAACAAAATAGCCGATAGACAAGCTTCTGGATCATCGGCATTTACATGGATAATCGGTACTTCAAATCCCTTTGCTAAGTCACTAGCATATAACGTAGATCTTGAGTCACTACTATCTGTTGTAAAACCAATGTTGTTGTTTGCAATTATGTGAATACTACCGCCAATAGAATATCCTGTTAAGCGGCTTAAATTTAATGTTTCAGAGACAATTCCTTGACCTGGGAATGCTGCATCTCCATGAATAATAATCGAATATGCACTAGACGTATCCTGAACTGGGTACCCTTTTGCGGAACGATTATCTTGAACTGCACGGGTATATCCCTGTACAATTGGCGCAACAAATTCAAGGTGGCTAGGATTGTTCGCTAATGTCACCTTTGCTTTTTTCTCGATTTCTAGATCTGCCCCTAAATGGTACTTTACATCTCCAGTCCAACCGAAGTTAATACCAGTGGAGCCTTCTGAAGGAACAAGTTCTTTATTTGGAGCTTGTTGGAACTCTGAAAAGATCTTTTCGTATGGCTTGTTTAAAACGTGAGCTAAGACACTTAATCTACCACGGTGAGCCATACCAATCATGACGTTTTTCACACCATCTTCGACAGACTGCTTAATTACTTCTTGTAACATTGGAATGAGTGTATCTAATCCTTCTACTGAAAATCGCTTTTGTCCAACAAACGTACGTTGTAGGAAATTTTCAAACTCTTCTACCTCAGTTAAGCTCTTAAGTAGGTTCTTTTTACGATCTTCTGAAAGACTATGATACATTGCTCCCTTTTCAATTTGCTCTGTCAACCATTGACTTTGATCATCACGATGAACATGACTTAACTCAAAACCTAGTGTCTTGGTATAACAATCTTTTAAATATAAGTAAGCATCATAAGCGTTTTCTAAATAAATTGGTGCAACGTTACAAATGACGTGTGCAGGTAACTTCTCTAAATCTGATTTTGTTAGCTGAAAATCTGCTAAATTTAAATCCTGTCTTTTTAAATCTTTATTAATCGGATTTAAGTCAGCATAAAGATGCCCAAAATGACGGATATGATCCGCTAATTTTGTAGCTGAGACCACTTTCATTAATTCTGAAGTACTCATTGTACTAGTAGGTACTGACGTAGTTTCCTCATTACTAGTAATAGGAGGACCCCACTTCTCAAATAATGTTCTTAGTTCCTCATCTACCTGGTTTGGATCTTCACGGAATACGTCGTAAACATCCATAAGATAGGCTAAATTCGGACCTGAAAAGCTTTGCCAAGGATCTTCGTTGCTATCAAATAATCTTCCCATCCAACAAACCCTCCAAATAATTATACATACACTTATTCCTTGCTCATTTACTAACAATTAATTACATTATAATAATTTATTACACAATTACAACATTACCATAGTGTTTAGAATTTTTCAAAAGGAAAACGCTTAAATTGGCAAAAAAGGAAAAGTCAATCCCCATATATAAGGATTGACTTTTATTTATTAATTAAACACCTTTAAAAGCATTTCTATATATTTGTGCAAGCTCAGTTACTAATGGTAGTTTAGGATTTGCTGTTGTACATTGATCCTCAAATGCACGATCTGCTAATTGATCAACTTTTGCCTCAAAATCTTTTTTAGTAACACCGCAAGATTCAATACTCATTGGAATATCTAATTCTTTTGCTAGCTTAATAATTGCTTGAATTAGACTTTCAACACCTTCTTCAGTTGTACTAGCCGGTAATCCTAGCATTCTTGCAATCTCTGCATAACGCTCATCTGCAATATAATGCTCGTATTTCGGGAATGCAGTAAATTTCTTTGGTTTAGTTGCATTGTAACGAATAACATGCGGCATTAATATAGTATTTGCACGGCCGTGAGCGATATGGAATTCCGCTCCTAATTTGTGTGCTAAGCTGTGATTAATACCTAAGAATGCATTGGCAAATGCCATACCAGCAATAGTTGAAGCATTATGCATTTTCTCACGTGCAACTTCATCATTTCCATTGCGATACGCAGTCGGAAGATGCTTAAATACTAGTTGAATAGCTTTCATTGCAAGACCATCAGTGTAGTCGTTCGCCATAACTGAAACATAAGCTTCAATTGCATGAGTTAATACGTCCATACCTGTATCAGCTGTTACACCTTTTGGTACAGTCATAACAAATTGTGGATCAATGATTGCTACATCTGGTGTTAACTCGTAATCAGCTAATGGATACTTTGTATTGTTTGCTTTGTCTGTAATTACTGAGAATGAAGTTACTTCAGATCCAGTACCAGAAGTTGTTGGAATAGCAACAAATTGAGCTTTTTGACCTAACTTCGGATATTTCACGACACGCTTACGAATATCTAAAAATTTCTGCTTTAAGCCATGGAAGTCCGCATCTGGGTGCTCATAGAAAACCCACATACCTTTAGCTGCGTCCATTGCTGAACCACCACCAAGGGCGATGATACAATCTGGTTGGAAGTTGTGCATCATTTCAGCACCAGCCATTACTGTTTCGATCGATGGATCTGGTTCAACATTTGAGAAAATTTCGCAATGTACATAGTCAGCTCGTTGTCTTAGGTAATACAACACTTTATCAACATAACCTAATTTCACCATAAATGGATCTGTCACAATTAGAGCTTTTGTGATGTTAGGCATTTTTGCTAAATATTGAGTTGAATGCTTTTCAAAGAAGATCTTTGGTGGAACTTTAAACCATTGCATATTAACATTCCTTCTCGCAAGTCGCTTGATATTTAATAAATGAACAGTACTTACGTTTTGAGAAACTGAGTTTTTCCCGTAAGAACCACAACCTAATGTTAATGATGGTAAGAACGCATTATAAATGTCACCAATTGCCCCTTGAGAAGATGGTGCGTTAGCAATAATACGGCAAGCTCTCATACGAATACCATATTGAGTTAGAATATCTTGGTCATTAGAATGAATGACTGCCGAATGTCCAAGTCCACCGAACTCTAGCATTTCTTCTGCACGTTTGAAGCCTTCTTCCGTGCTATTTACTTTGTAACAAGCTAATACAGGGCTTAATTTTTCTCTAGAAAGTGGGTGATCCGGTCCTACGCCTGTTAATTCGGCAACTAGGATTTTTGTAAATTCTGGAACTTTAACTCCTGCCTTTTTTGCAATTTCAAAGGCTGGCTTACCTACGATATCAGGATTTACTGCACAAGATTGCTCATTGATCACTAGTTTTTCAACTTTTTTCTTTTCTTCTTCAGTTAAAAAATAGCAGTTATTCGCAATCATTTCATTTTTTACTTCTTCGTAAATCTCTTTATCAACAATTACTGCTTGCTCAGATGCACAAATCATTCCATTATCAAATGATTTGGATAAGATTAAATCGTTTACTGAACGTTTAACTGAAGCAGTTTTCTCAATATAGCATGGTACGTTACCAGGTCCAACTCCTAGTGCAGGCTTCCCTGTACTGTACGCAGATTTAACCATTCCTGCACCACCAGTAGCAAGTACTAATGCAGTTCCAGGGTGGTTCATTAATTGCTGTGTTGCATCAATGGATGGTGCTTCAATCCATTGAACGCAATGTTCTGGTGCTCCTGCTTTAATTGCAGCATCACGAACAATGCGGGCCGCTTCACTACTACATTTTTGGGCAGATGGATGAAAAGCAAAGATGATAGGGTTTCTAGTTTTAACAGCAATAATGGCTTTAAACATTGTTGTTGATGTAGGGTTTGTTACAGGTGTAACCCCTGCTACTACCCCTACCGGCTCTGCAATTTCGATAACACCACTATGTTCGTTATCGTTTATGACGCCAACCGTTTTATCATATTTAATATTATGGTAGACATATTCAGTTGCAAACATATTCTTAATGATTTTATCCTCATATACGCCTCGACCCGTTTCTTCTACAGCCATCTTCGCTAGTGGCATATGTTTATCGAGTCCAGCAAGAGCCATTTCTTTAACGATTTTATCAATTGTTACTTGATCTAATTGTAGAAACTCGTCTAGCGCCTTTTTACCATTTTCAACCAGTGTGTTGATCATTTTTGAAACATCATCTTGTTTTTTAATCTCTTTTTCAATAACTGCCATGTTAACGGCCTCCCCGCATTGTTTGTGAAGTATTGAGCATGATCTATAAAAAATTTTTAATTATTCGCAAACAGGATTTCTGTGTATCTTTGTAATTGAGATATCCTTATACATTTTGGAATTTTCTTTAATGATACATACGTAATTTACTGTCCAGATATATGAAGGGATTTCTTTTCCATCCTCAAACATCATTGCATCAAATTCATCTCCAACTAGTTCTTCAAACATCTGTTGTGAATAAGTTTCAGTATCAGTCGAGAAGTCTTTCCATTCACATAAGATCATGTAGCTCAACTCCTTTTCTTTTCTTGTCTTCATTGTAGCACATTAATTTTAGTGAAACAGTGAAGAAATAATGTCTGTTTTTAAACCGTTTTCATTATTGATATTAAAGGATTTCACTTTAAAAATGGCGAATTGGTAAGGAACATTTTTTCAAAAAATAATGAATAATAGGTGACAATTTATGAAAATTCGAAAACTATTAAAAGAAGAAGTTGACTACAGTATTTCAATGTCTGAATTTGCTTTTCAATTAGAGCTCACCGACGAGCAAAGGCAATTACGCCGAGAGATGATTGTCCCAGATGAAACATGGGTAGTTGAAGAAAATGGCGAAATTAGCTCAAAGGTAACAATTCTCCCTTTCAAGACTTATATTCAAGGAGAAGAGTTTGCAATGGGAGGTATTTCAGGTGTTGTTACTTGGCCAGAACAACGCCGTGGCGGGCTAGTGAAGACACTACTAAAGAAAAGTTTAGAAGAAATGAGAGAGAAAGGGCAGACAATTTCTTTCCTCTTTCCATTTTCTATCCCCTTCTACCGTAAATTTGGCTGGGAGCTTTTCGCAGATAAAAAACATGTAACGGTTAAGAAGGAACAGCTTCCTCGTTTCCCAAAAAGATCTGGCTCGATCCGCCGAGTTTCTAAAGATTATGAGCTACTCTCTTCGATCTATGAAAAATTCGCTCCGAACTATAATGGGATGCTTGTCCGAGATGAAAAATGGTGGACTAAAAGGCTGATCCCTAATATGAAAGGGCAACAAGCAGTTTATTTTGATAATGCAGGTGAAGCACAAGGGTATATTTTTTATGATGTTAAACAACGAAATATGAAAATCTATGAACTTATTTATCTAACTGCAGATGCGTGGAAATCCTTGTGGCATTTTATTTCTGATCATGACTCTATGGTCGAAAAAGTTGAGTATACGACATCTGCTAGTGATCCTACCTTATTCTTTTTAAATAACCCTCTAGTGGAACAAAAAGTAGAGCCCTATTTTATGGCACGAATTGTGGATGTAAAACCATTTCTATCTCGTTATCCTTTTCAATTATCAGAAGGAGAAACGATTGTATTACATGTTAAAGATGAGTTTTGCGAATGGAATAATGGAACCTATTTTGTTACGAATAGTGAAGTAAAGTTTTTTGATCAAGCCAAGGAAGGTGCTTCTTGTACTCACCCTCCCAAACGAGGTATTTCGTGTACAATTCAACAATTATCTGCGATGTTGTTAACTTATCAAAAGCCAAGTACCCTTTTAGAATTTGGGGAAATGATGGGCAACGACGTTGAGGTTGCTCTATTTGAAAAGGTAATCCCATGTAAAAATTCAGCGTTTTATGATTTTTTTTAATTTAATTGTGAAATGGCGGGCAGATAGAGACTTTCTATCTGCCTTTTCTTCGCACTTTGATCGTTATTCTATCAATTGGATGCTTTTTTCTATCATTTCACGAGCGTTTTCTATCATTTCACTCATTTATTCGATCATATCACTTTTTGCTGTCCCAACAGCCTTCACTAAAACGATGATATGATTCGCTCTGCTCCTCTTCTTGCACCAGAGATATTTCTCGCAACAGGACCTAATTGAAGCTCTGCTAAAGCCCCAAGCAGGTATAAACCATCCTCCCATTCTAGCGAAGGTTTTGGTATCGGATAGCCACACGAAGCGCAAGGTAAACAGTGATCTTGTATAAGCCTCTGAAGCCATTCCATGCCAGGTGGCTTTTGTTCAAATCCAGTCGCTAGAAGTATTGCATCTGTCACAATTGTTTCAGTAGATTTTAGCTGAAGCATGCTCTGTGACACTCCGATAACCTCGTCAATTTTTACATCTAAGATGCCAAGTTTCTTTCGACGTTCTATTTCCGTTTTTAATTCAACTGTCAACGAACCAGGGAAACGTGCTTCTTTAATTACTTTTCTTCTTTCTTCAAAGCAACGAATTTTATGAAAGCTGTTCATATATTTTGGCCCTAACCAGCCAGGGTCAGAATCAAATTGGTGAACAGCCAGTGGTTTCCGGGTAACCATCGTCACCTTCCCAGGAAGAAGGTTACTCCATTTAATCGCAGCATGAGCAGCACTTATACCACCACCTATAATAACGACAGAATTGCACTGTGTTAACTCTTTTTCTTGGTCAAAAGCGTGAACAATGTTTGCTCCATAAGCCTTTCCTTCTTTTGCCCACTCAGGCCATCTTAATTGCTCACTTAATCCAATTGCAATTACGACATTTGCTGTTGTAATTTCTTCCCCGGACTCTAACAAGACAATCCAGTTATTTCGAAACTTTTCTAATGAAACAACTCGACCTTGCACCCAGCTTTTTTCAACATTAATTTCTGAGAGAACTTCCTCACAGTGTTGATTAAAAAGGTGTAAATCTGGTCGATCATAAGGTGCATAAAACTTAACAAATTCTTGATGTCGGTGCTGTTTTGCATACTTTTCAAGTGCAAATGGACTTGGATCTATGTGATGAATAGATGGTGAACGTAAGTATGCCATCCCTACTGTATTGGTAAACTTGCGCCAGTTAGATAATGGTATATCTTTTGGATCAATAATGCTCATTTCATGGGCTCTAACATGTAAGCTTTTTCTTAAATAGCTAGCCATTGTACAACCCTGGATCCCGCCACCGATGATAACCCACTTTTTCATATTTATTATCCCTCCGCAAAACGAAATTATTACTATTTATCAAAAAGTATGATACTATAATTGTATGCTTGAATACAAATCGAAATAATTACGCTTTTTGAAAGAAGGTAAAAACGATGACTGACCAGCGAATTCCTGTTACTGTCCTAAGTGGCTATTTAGGATCAGGAAAAACGACAATATTAAATAATGTCTTAAATAACCGCGAGGGCTTACGGGTTGCGGTAATTGTAAACGACTTAAGTGAAGTTAATATAGACTCTACTCTTATAAAAGAAGGTGCAGCTATTTCACGAATTGATGAAAAGCTTGTTGAAATGTCTAATGGCTGTATTTGCTGTACACTACGCGAAGATCTACTTGTTGAGGTGAAGCGTTTAGCGGAAGAGAATAAATATGACTATATCTTAATCGAGTCTACTGGTATTGGAGAGCCCCTTCCTATTGCACAAACCTTCTCTTATGTAGATGAGGAAAGCGGCATTGATTTAAGCGAGTACTGTCGATTAGATACGATGGTAACAGTTGTTGATGCCTTTCGTTTTTGGAATGACTTCTCTTCTGGGGAGACGTTGATGGATCGAAAGCAGGCTGCAAACGAGGAGGATCAACGTGAGGTTGTTGATTTACTCATTGATCAAATTGAATTTTGCGACGTACTCGTCCTCAACAAATGTGATTTAGTCAATGAGAAGGACTTGGCTGAATTAGAAGCAGTTTTGCGAAAGTTACAGCCGCGGGCAAAATTTATTCGTTCTTCAAATGCAAATGTTACATCTAGGGAAATTCTTAATACTGGTCTGTTTGACTTAGAAGAGGCAAGTCAATCTGCAGGTTGGCTACAAGAATTACAGCATGAACATGTCCCAGAAACTGAAGAATACGGCATATCTTCATTTGTCTATCGTGCGAGAAGACCTTTTCATCCGGAACGCCTCTTACAGTGGATTGAACAATGGCCAAAAGAAATTGTTCGGGCGAAAGGTTTATTATGGCTCGCTACTAGAAACGATGTTGTTGCGTTAATGAGTCAGGCAGGCCCATCAGTGTCGTTTGAACCTGCAGGCTATTGGGTTGCTTCTCTTTCAGAGGTGGAACAAGAAGCACTCTTACAAGAAGAGCCTGAATTAAAGGAAATGTGGGATCCAGTGTATGGAGATCGCCTAACAGAACTAGTGCTTATTGGTATTCGTTTTGATAAAGATCAGATCATCAATCAATTAAATAAATGTTTATTAAGTGATGCTGAGCTGGAGTTAGATTGGAAGAAACTTCGTGACCCTCTCCCTGAATTTATCGAGCTTTAATAGAAAACAAAAGCGCATGAATTCATGCGCTTTTGCTATGGTCAGATTTTTCTTGATCTAAAGATAAGTATTTTAGCTTATCGCTTCTAAATACTAAACCAAAAAGGATACCTGCTACAAATCCACCTGCATGACCTAATGTCGAAACTAATTGTTGTGTAATAAATGAAAATATAAATGTCGCTGCCCAACTAAATAGAGTAAATTGGAGGATAAATTTCCTACTAGTTGTATGTTGAATTTTATTAGTAATTACATAGACGAAATAAAAACCTATTAAACCAAAAACAAACCCTGACGCGCCCACTCCTTGGTCAGCAGTAAAGACTAGTACTGTAATCGAAGTTAGCACTATCGTTATTACCAAAAATATCATAAATGTTAACTTACCCATGATCTTTTCACAAGCTGGAGCTAGCACGAAAATAAATAATATATTAAAAAAATAGTGGTACAAGCCTTGATGTAAGAATGCGTAAGAAAAGAGGCGCCAGTACTCGCCCATGTTGATATACTCTCGAGCAATACCTCCAAACTCAAAAACTTCTCTTGAATAATTCCAACTATCTAGAAAAAATAAAGCATATAGCATTACTAGTGTATTAAGAAGAATAACTAATGCCGTTAGCGGATAGCTAAGACAAAATTCCTTATATCCTTCTTTCCGAAAAAACATGGGTCCTCCTCCTCAGGTACAGCTCTTCAGCATATCTCTCATTACAGCTACCAGTACTATACTTATTTTACATTTTTTTCTATACATTTCAAACAAAAAAAGAGCCCCTTATCGGTTCGTTACATCGACGCGGACTCTCTTTTGACATCTATTTCTTAACTTTCTGTTTTTCCGCACGTTTTTTTGCTAGCTCGTCAACCATAGGGGTTTCACCGAAAAGTTCATCAATAAAGAATTCGTCTTCATCAATATCTTTAAGTTCAAACAGATCATCGTAATCTCCATCATAATCAAAGGTAAAATCGTCATCTTCTTCGGCAAATCCAAAGATTAGCTCATCTGCTATTCCAGTTAGATCGTCCTCGAGGACATCCTCTAACTTATTAATAGTCTCGGTTAATGCTCGTACTTTTATATCGTACATGTTTGCTAGCTGCTGTTTTGAGAGTGCGTCTTCTCCAAACACTGCAAAAAATTGGCTAGTAATATAATGCAGCGCAGCGGCGTAGTTAGGAATGCTTTTCATATTGCCTCCGGTTTTATTACAATAAAGCTTCCAGAGCGTGATCGCTAACCCTTCTATCGGTTTTTGGATTTCTTCTGTAAGGTTAAGGTTTGCTTTTACAAGTTCAATTACTTGTTCTTGATTCGCCGTATCCCATGAGATCTCATCGAAATCTAGGAGACCGTGAAAAGCAATTTCAATAATCTCTGGAAAAAAATCATTCATAAATTGCTGCACAGATAGCTCATCTGCATGTAGGTCATAGAGACTCATAACCTCTCCTATTTGAGCGGCATTCTGTATCACCTGGAAACCACCAAAGAAATAGCAACGGTTATGACAGTTCATGGTAGTGCCGAGCACATAGGAACCCTCTAAGTTTTCATAATCTCTATCACTCTCACTAGGTGGTAATAAGTAAATTTGTTTTTCTTCTCTTGTAAATGCATCTTCCACGAGTAGAACCGTTTGATCATCTCTTATTACCTTACATATAGACGGTGAAGCTACTCGTAATTGTTGTAAAGCGTCTCTTAAAGCGGGTCTTAGGATTTTCTTGTTATGTTTTTTTATGTATTCTTCTAAAATTGTGTTTTCAGCACCTGGGACCGGTAGTGATAAAATAATCCAAGTCATGATTAAAAATCCGACACGTCCGAAATTCTCTTCAGTGTCATCATTAAAGAAGTTATCTTCAATAAAATCGTTAATATATTCTTCAATACTTTCTCCATAATGAGTCTCTGCAAAATGATAAATGTCTTGTTGCAGTTCGACTATATTAACTTCAACCAGCTTATCAATATCTATAGGAACTCTTGATGAGCAACAATGCTTATACTTCTTACCACTACCACATGGACATGACTCATTTCTCTTCGTCAACGTTTTCACCTCTCTCTTTTTCCGCAATATTTTTTACATACTCTTTTATTTCCTTCAGCTCACTTTTCGTCTTTACTAATTCCCGTAAAATAAAAATTGCTAATACAGCAGTTATGATATCAATCGTCATTTGTTTGTCCTCCCACCGTACAAAGCCTATGTATTAAGTATAAACAGCAAGTTTCTGATGTAAACATCACTACTAGTTTGTTAGATTAATGATACTTTTTAAGAAGGATGTTTTCGCAAAGTTTGTTGCTTTTGCAAAAATCCCAAAAGACGGATTTTACACAAAACACTAATAATTCACCACTAATTTAATTAGTATTGCTCTTCTCTTACTTACTTGGTAATACCTTCATTATTTTTTGGGTAAAAAAGCAACAGTTTTTTTCGACGAGTAACCGCAGGAGCAATGTGTACGAAAAGAGCCTTTAAGTAAGAGGACCTAACCGTACTAGGTCCCCTGCAAACTTAACTATTTTCAATCTCTTCCACTAATAAAGATAGTTCTTCCCAACGTTCCATTGCAGCTTCTAACTGTGCCTCTACTTCTTTCTGTTTGGCAAAAAGCTCGTTAATCTTACCAATATCACTTCCTGCTGCAACGATATCTGCCTCTAGCGACTCTTTCTTTTCTTCAAGCATGGCGATACGGTCTTCAATCGTATTCCACTCCTGTTGATCTTTATAAGATAGCTTTTTCTTCTTTTCCTTCCGTTGCTCTTGCTTTACTACAGGTACAGAGGTTTCAGCTTCTAACTCCCTACGCAATTTTTCCTCTTCCATATAGTCTGAGTAACTTCCTTGAAAACGAGAAATGGCACCTCCATTGAATACTAAAAGGTGATCAACAACTCGGTCAAGAAAATAACGATCATGGGATACTGTAATCACAACTCCTGGGAACTGATCTAGGTAATCCTCTAGGATACTTAACGTTTGAATATCTAAGTCATTCGTCGGCTCATCCAAAAATAACACGTTAGGCTCGGACATTAATATTTTCAATAAATATAGTCTACGACGCTCTCCACCCGACAGACGACGGATGTAGGTCCATTGCATAGGTCTTGGAAATAGAAAGCGTTCGAGCATTTGTTCAGCCGTAATCGTCTGGCCACCAGTTGTATGGACAACTTCCGCTACTTCCTTTATAAATTCGACAACGCGAAGGTCACCATTCATCTCTTCGTCACCTTGCGTGTAATAGCCAATCTTTACCGTTTCACCAACTTCTACGGTGCCACTATCTACAGCTAAACGACCAGCCAATATGTTTAGTAACGTTGACTTCCCACTACCGTTTGCTCCAATAATTCCTAAGCGCTCACCTGGGACCACTAAATAATCAAAGTTACGAAAAAGCTCTGAACCACCTAATGATTTCGAGATATCTTCAACTTCTATGACCTTATCTCCTAACCGTTGTGATCCAATTGAAAATTCAATATTTCCCTGAGCTGTTGGTCCTTTTTGGTTTTGTAAGTCTTCAACGCGTTGAATTCGTGCTTTTTGCTTAGTTGTACGTGCTTTTGCACCACGACGCAGCCAGGCTAACTCTCTTCGTAAAATGTTTTGACGTTTGTCCTCATTCTGCTCGGCAATCATCTCTCGCTCCGCTTTTTTCTCGAGAAAAATTTCGTAATTACCTTGGTATGTGTAAAGACTTCCACCATCTAGTTCAAAAATATAATTGGTTACCCTATTAAGAAAATAACGATCATGGGTCACTAATAGTAGCGCACCTTTGTACTGCGCCAAAAAGCCTTCTAACCATTCAATTGTCTCATTATCTAAGTGGTTCGTTGGCTCATCAAGAATAAGCAGGTCTGCTTGTTGGATCAAGGCTTTAGCTATGGCAACACGTTTTTTCTGACCGCCCGATAATAGACCCACAGATTTGGTAAAGTCAGTAATGCCCAACCGTGTCAGTACTGTCTTTGCAACAGTATTTGCTTCCCAAGCATCAAGCTCGTCCATCTTTTGTTGTTTCTGGAAAAGACGAGTTTGGAGCTTTTCATCACCAGGATTTTTTTCTAAATCAGCTAATGCAGTTTCATATTCACGCATTGCTGTCATAATGCTAGAGTCACCGTAATAAATTTGTTCAAGGACAGTTAATGAAGGGTCCAATTCTGGCTGTTGCGGTAAGTACTCTATATGAAATTGGTTTGCATGGATTATTTTTCCACTATCTGTGGACTCAAGACCAGCGAGTATTTTTAGCAATGTTGATTTCCCTGTACCATTTACACCAATTAACCCAATGCGGTCCTTAGAGGAAATGGTAAAAGAAAGCTGGTCAAACAATGTCTTATCGCCGTATGTTTTATATAAATTTTCAACTGAAAGAATACTCATGTAACTCATTCCTCATTTAATTCGTATTATAGGTAATACCTATTATAGCAAATAAAACAAAAGGAGGTGAATCAACATGGTTGAAAGAGACGATCGTATTTTAGCAACGATGATCTATGTCATCAGCTTTTTTACAACATTTATTGGTCCCTTAGTTATTTGGCTATTAAAGAAAGATGAGTCAGAATTTATTGACCACCACGGTAGAGAATATTTTAATTTCCTAATTTCTATTACTATTTATTCAATTATTGGTGGTATCTTGGTCCTTGTCCTGGTTGGTATATTTGTACTTATCGTAATTGGAATTGCCGCATTTATTCTAACTATTATCGCAGCCATTAAAGCATTCGAAGGTGAATATTACCGTTTTCCGTTTATCTTCCGAATTTTATAAACTCCACACATACTTTGAAGTGTCGAGCAGTCTTTATAGGTTTAAAAGACGATTGTCCATCAGAAGTGGACTATCGTCTTTTTATGTTCTTTTTCGGTGTCTGACACCATAAGTTAATATGGGGGTGATCTGATGCATGTGGCTGATGGTGTATTAAGTGTTTCTGTGGCTATTGGGACCTCAATTGCGGCAGCTGGTCTTATTGCATATTCAGTAAAAGGAATTAAAGAGGAAGAGGTTCCGAAAATCAGCTTGCTTACTGGGGCTTTTTTCGTTTCTTCACTTATAAATATCCCAATTGGACCAACATCTGTCCACCCACTCTTAGGCGGCTTCCTAGGGCTAGTTCTTGGTCGACGTGCACCTTTAGGAATTTTTATTGGACTCATTCTACAAGCTACTTTATTTCAACACGGGGGTTTAAGTACATTGGGAGCAAACACCTTACTAATGTCCCTCCCTGCACTTTTCGTTTATTGGCTAGCAACGACCTTTAAAACACGGTCAGTCTTTTTGAAGGGTTTTTTCTCTGGCTTTCTAGCAATTTGTGGCGGTGTAATTCTGCTAATGCTACTCTTACTCTTTTCCGATTTACGTTATGGCGAAGGTACCTTCTCGGTCATTAATATCCTCCTGGTCGCCTATTTACCTCTTGCTTTATTAGAAGGTTTATTAACCGGGTTTTCTGTAAAATACTTATATTCTGTTCGGCCAAGTCTTTTTGGAACATGGGGTGAGTACCAAAACAAATGAGATATCTCCTTATAATGTTAATTTTCCTGATAATACAGCCACACGTAGCCTTTGCTCACCGAATGGTGGTGGAACTAACTGAACCTGGAACCATTCAGGTTCGGTATGATGACGGGACTATCTCTGCCATAGCTGTGGTCAAAGCCTTTGATGAAAAGGGAAATTTATTGTTTGAGAGAACGTCAAATGACATGGGGAGAGTCCTCTATGACTCTACAGAAGCGGTTCACCAAATTATCGCCGACGACGGTCTTGGTCACAGAGCCTCATGGATACTTGAGGAAAAAGAGAGTTTGTTCATCTCAATTCCAGTTTGGATAAGAGCCCTGCTAGGGATATCTATACTAGTTTTTATCACGGCTTTATTTTATTATCGCTTGAATTAACTAACTAGGAGGACTTAAACAGATGAAAAAGGTATTAATGCTAGCTTTGTTAATGGTTTCTTTGCTATTTGCGCCAACGGCGTTTGCTCATGAACTTTTTATCCAAGTCAAAGAAGAAAAAACTAGTAATGAACTACAAATTGATGTGATATGGGGACATCTAAGGGACTTTGTAGATCAGGGAAATCCAGAAAATTATGAGTTGTTTGTACGCTTTCCAAATGGTCAGACTAAACAACTTGAAATGGAGAGAATAGGCGTTCAGGCGAGAGCATTTGTACCCTCAGATGAGAAAGGGCAGTATGTGTTTTGGGCAATGCGCAAACCAAGTACATATACCCCTAGTGATGAACCTACCAGATTAAGTCTCCAAAGAGCTAAAACAGTGTATCAAGTTGGTACCGGAGGCGAGGTTTCAAATCAACCAGTTGGACTTGACCTTGAAATAGTGCCGGAAACCAATCTTGCTACTTTTAACCAAGGTACATTGAAAGGCAGTATTCTGTTTGAAGGGAACCCACAATCAAATGTAACTGTCACAGCCTACGGTCCGTCTGGAGAACATTTAGAAGGAGTTACTGGCGCTGATGGTTTGTTTGAATTTGAACTCAGATCAAATGGGGAATGGTTAATAAAAGCAAGTTTTCAAACGGATGAAAGTGGAACATTAAATGACACCTCATACGAATTAACCGGTCGAACTACCACTTTAATCATAGACAATACACCACCAGTAACAATTGATGCTTCCTATGATAATCCCTTAATATATATTGCTGTGCTAATGATAGGTTTGCTCTTAGGTTCAGCGGTGACGTTCATGATTCTTAAAAGAAAGAAATAGACCTTCAGTGTTTTACGAAAGTGGGGAAATAAATTGGCTAAAACACAAGGAGATATTCAGTCTGAACTTGAAGGTATTGCCCCATGGGCTTTAACATGGGAAGCAAGAGCAAAGCTAGTCGCAGTCATTATTTTTATCTTTGGTGTAGTTAGTCTCAAAACACCAACAGTTGCAATCGTAGCATTTTCCGTTGCCATCCTCGGTTCTTTAGCTATGGGTGTGTCTTTTATGCTCTTACTGAAAAGATATTTAATCATTCTGCCATTTCTATTACTAATGACCATTCCTTTAGTAGTCGGCGGAGGTCTTCCCGTAGAGATGGATCGTGTCTCATTTGCAGGACTTATCTTCTTAAAAGCAATAACCTGTATGACCGTGATGACTATTTTGCTTCATACACAGACAATTGACGAATTTATGGATAGTCTTGCCCACTTAAATGTTCCACCAATCATCATTACCATACTGCTATTATCGTATCGTTATGTATTTTTATTTTTTGATGATATACAAAAAATGCAATTGGCTGCTAGATCACGTTTTTTTTCTGGAGGCATCACTATCCGAAATTTAAAGGTTTACGGACAATTGACTGGTGGACTCCTCGTCAAATCACTTGACCGCGCTGAAAATGTCTACAATGCCATGACAGCACGTTGTTTTAACGGGACCATACGTCATGGTCAAAAACGTCAGATAAATTGTTGGGATGTAACAAAGACACTGATCCCTCTTATCGTGATAGCTCTTTTAATTACTTTTGAGAGCTTCTACCTCTAAAACACTTACGGACAATCCCGTAAGTGTTTTGTTAATCTTATAACTTGCTAATGTCATCTCAAACAAACGTAAAAGAAAGCGGCTGACTCAAAGGATCATTGAAAAATGACTTTCTTGACCCAGCTTCTTTCTTTTATATAAACACGTATGTTTATAAAGTAAATATATAGCCATAAAGGGAACGTGTTTACAGGTGAGGCTGGCTTGCGTTCCCTTTTGAAACCTCCTATGCCTTCAAATGTCACGTAAGGCTCTCTTACGTTCCCTTTTGAGACTTCCTCTGCCTTCAAATGTCACGTAAGGCTCTCTTACGTTCCCTTTTGAGACTTCCTCTGCCATCAAATGGCACGTAAGGCTCTCTTGCGTTCCCTTTTGAGACTTCCTCTGGCATCAAATGGCACGTAAGGCTCTCTTGCGTTCCCTTTTGAGACTTCCTCTGCCATCAAATGGCACGTAAGGCTCTCTTGCGTTCCCTTTTGAAACTTTCTCTGCCATCAAATGGCACGCAAGGCTCTCTTGCGTTCCCTTTTGAAACTTTCTCTGCCATCAAATGGCACGCAAGGCTCTCTTGCGTGACATTTTGGAACACTATCACGGAATGTTTTTTTACGTAATAAAAGCACCTGCTATGACACAGGTGCTTTTTTATCTATTTGATCTAGTAATACACACTTTCCGTCCATTTGCATATACGACAAGTACGTAGGATCGCTGTTTCATGAAACTCATGGTCGCAGGTTTGTTGAATAGACTTTAGCTGTCGCTGTAGCTGTTGCCTTTTAAGTTCAATCGCTCGAATTTCAGCCTTTAGTTGACGAACATCATCTAATTTACTTGTAGATTTTTGCTCCATCTTCAACGAACTCCTTCGCTTTTTGTTTCATTCCCTCTTCGATGACCTCTTCTTCTGTTCTTCCTTGTTCGTTTGCCGTATTACGTATATCATGAGAAATTCTCATCGAACAAAACTTTGGTCCACACATAGAACAGAAATGAGCTGTTTTAGCAGCTTCGACAGGTAAAGTTTCATCATGGTATTCTCTAGCTCGCTCTGGATCTAAGGAAAGATTGAATTGATCATGCCAGCGGAATTCAAAACGTGCTTTTGATAACGCATCATCACGCAACTGTGCACCAGGGTGGCCCTTGGCTAAATCTGCTGCATGGGCAGCAATCTTGTAAGTGATAACCCCTTCACGAACATCATTTTTGTTTGGTAAACCTAAATGTTCCTTTGGAGTTACATAACATAACATCGCTGTTCCGTACCAGCCGATCATGGCTGCACCAATGGCTGATGTAATATGATCATAGCCTGGTGCAATATCCGTTGTTAAAGGCCCTAATGTATAGAATGGAGCTTCTTTACAGATTTCTAACTGTAAGTCCATATTCTCTTTTATTTTATGCATTGGAACATGACCCGGTCCTTCAATCATTACTTGTACGTCATGCTTCCAAGCTATGTCTGTTAACTCTCCTAATGTAACAAGCTCCGCAAACTGTGCCTCATCATTTGCATCGGCTATTGAACCCGGACGTAATCCATCACCTAACGAAACAGCTATATCGTAGGCTTTTAAAATTTCACATATTTCTTCAAAGTGAGTATAGAGGAAATTTTCTTGGTGATGTGCTAAACACCATTGAGCTAAAATTGAGCCACCACGAGAAACAATTCCAGTCATTCGATTAACAGTCATCGGAATATAGCGAAGGAGTACTCCTGCATGAATTGTAAAGTAATCTACCCCTTGCTCAGCCTGCTCAATTAACGTATCACGATAAACTTCCCATGTTAAATTTTCTGCAATTCCATTTACCTTTTCAAGCGCCTGATAGATTGGCACTGTACCAACAGGAACCGGAGAATTACGGATAATCCATTCTCTAGTTGTATGAATGTTTTTCCCAGTAGATAAGTCCATGATTGTATCCGTACCCCAACGCGTCGCCCAAGTCATTTTTTCGACTTCCTCTTCAATCGAAGATGACACGGCAGAGTTACCGATATTGGCATTAATTTTCACATGAAAGTTGCGACCAATAATCATTGGCTCACTTTCAGGGTGATTGATATTATTAGGGATGATTGCCCGACCACGAGCGATTTCTTCACGGACAAACTCCGGATCCATATTTTCACGGATGGCAACAAACTCCATCTCAGGTGTAATAATTCCCTGTTTTGCATAATACATTTGTGTCACAGCGCTGCCGTTCTTAGCTCGCAGTGGTTTGGTGACACGGTTTGGAAACCACTCCATATTGGCACGCGGGTCATCTACTCGAAAACCATTATCTTCAGGCTTAATATCTCTTCCTTCATATTCCTCAACATCGTTTCGTTCTAAAATCCAGTTTTGTCTTATTTTCGGTAAACCCCTGCGAACATCTACCTCATAGTTTTCTTCCGTATAAGGACCGCTTGTGTCATAGACACGGACAGGTGGATTATCCCGTTCACCAGCAATTCCAGTTGTAGCCGTTAACTCAATTTCCCGCATCGGTACTTGAATGTCCTTTCTAGAACCTTCTACATAAACCTTTTTACTAGCTGCAAACTGTGACTTTAAATCGATCGACATTTCTTTTTGCATTGACAACGTAACTTCCTCCTCAAAATTCATTTTTTGGAACTGAAGATACAGCAACTATAAGGAAATAATTTTTCTTCTTACATGAATTTCATAATATTTTAACCATTACAATACTAGTTGAAATGGCTCAATTGTGAAGTTTCACGTTCAAATAAAAAATCGGGCTCTGAATTACTCAGAACCCGATAAGTGGACAGAAGAAAAATCAAAGATTGAGACAAAGATATGCCACCCTCTTGTTTTTACTACTTCCCTACGCTGGTATCATCCAGATCAGGTTCTAAGGGTCAAAGAATGCATTCTTTTCTCAGTCCAGCATAATGGACTCCCCTAGTAGGCTTTTCTCTACTATCATATAATAACTTCACGGAAATTAATACCATTTTTTTATAAAAGTAACACTAACAATTGAGAGGCAATCGCGACAAAGATTAGGGCGATTGGATAGGCTGCAGCATAAGCAATTGCTGGATCCTCCGTGTCTATTAAATTGTTACAAGCCCCAAGTCCTGGTGTACTAGTCATCCCGCCACAAATTGCACCCAATGAATGAATTACACTTAAATGGAACAGCTTTTTGGCAACAAGAAAAGCAACAACCATCGGTGTAATCGTAATGATGGCCCCGCCTATAATTAAGCCAACACCTTCCGTTTTTACTACTTCTACTAAACCGCTTCCTGCTGTCGTTCCTGCACCAGCCAAAAACAATACAAGTCCAACATCTCGAATAACATGGTTAGACGGCTGGTAGAAACGAGCGTGTATCGGCCCCAATTTTCCAAAATGACCGATAATAATCGCAATTAACAATGGCCCACCAGCCACCCCTAGGGTCATGGTCCCTAGTCCTGGTAAATGAATCGGAATCATACCAACAAGAATTCCTATTAACAATATTAAACTAAGAGAAAAAATATGAATGTTAGCTTCTTGATGTTGTTTTGTACCAAACACCTCTTGAACAGCCTTAATCCGTTCAGGACTACACACTACTGTCAATACATCTCCCCTCTCTAAACGCCAATTAGGCGTAGGAGGAAACTCATAACCCGCCCGTTCTAGTCTTGTAACCGTAACACTATATCTTTCTCTCAAGTGAATTTCACGTAAGCTTTTTCCAACCAGTTCTTGTGCATCTACTGTTACTCGATATATTTTTAGATTTTCACGTATATTGACATCAGAAGTAATTTCCGAACCCACCGCATCCTTCAGCCTAATTAAATCTTCTGGATAACCAACGGCAATGATTTCATCGCCTTTTAATAAAACCGTATCATTTCTACCTAAGAAGTTTCGGTCTCCACGAATGATCCTGCTAACCACAGCAGAGCTTTTTAACGTACGTTGCAACTCGTATAGGGTCAGTTTATGCACACTGTCCTGTTCTATTCTAATCGTCATTTTCTTAAGAGTGCTTTTATGCTTTACGGGACTAACTGTTTTCTGTAAATCCTTTACCAAATCTATTTTCAATACTTTAGGAAATAACTGAACAAATAAGACAACGGCAATGACCCCAAAAGGATAGGCAATTCCGTAACCAACAGACGCAATCGGATCTTTAGTAGCCTCTAATGCAGCAGCCAAGCCTGGTGTACTTGTTAAAGCTCCGGTCATCAGACCGATACTAAGTGGGGCTGATAGATTAAATACTTTTGAAACGATTATCGTTGTAATCACTGCAACCACAATTATTATGAAACCTAAAATAGCAAAAACTAGACCACTACTACGCATCATTCGAAAAAAACGCGGCCCTGCCTGCAAACCTACCGCAACAATAAACAAGCTTAAACCTAAGCTTTGGACTATCGCTGGTATTTGATAACCGAAATGCCCAAGCACCATAGCAAACAATAATACACCAGATGCACCTAGGTTTACACCTTTAATCTCGATTTGGCCGATTAGCGAACCAAGAAACAGAACAATAAATATTAGGATTAGCGGATCGTCTAATAATGACATATTATCCTCCTTGAAATGATTTCAGTGTCTTATTATAACAAATACCACTTGTGCATTTCTTCACATTTCCACACTTGAAAAGGCTTACTTAAAAAATGACATCAAAAAGTCACAATTACGTTTTTATTATTATTTCCATGTTTATTTTAATAAATCTACAAAACATGTTTAAATCTTCCAAAAGTGGTTATGCTGATTAGTAGTTTACTAGAGAGGATGTTTTCGATGGACTACTTAAACCGTTTAGATCAAGCGATAAAAAAAGAGAAGTTACATGAGAAGTATCTCCAAGGAAAAATTACAACCGAAGAAATGGAAGCTAAAATCCGAGAAATTGGTGCTAGGCTAAAAAAGAAAAAGAGATCATAACGAAGTTTATTTCGATACATAGTTAAAAAGAGGGGTCCCCCTCCCCTCTAGCTAACAAATTACCTCCCTATATAAAAGTCTAAATAAATAATTTTCAAAAATGTTTTTCCACGTAAAAAAGAAGCTTCTCAAAAGTTCAACTTACTTATGAGAAGCTTCCTATTTTTTGTTGGCAAAATGGTCTTCATAATAGGCATATCAATCACCCGTTAAATTCAACTCCACTTTCACTCGACAGGAATCATAGAACCCCTCTATGGTACTTTCTCTCTGACACTTACACTCGATAGGACTCATAGAACTCTTCTATGGTACTTTCCCTCTAAACCTTACACTCGATAGGACTCATAGAACATTCCTATGGGACCTTTTCTCTGTGTGGTTGTGACCAAAACTTTCTTAATCTTTTAAAAAAGGTCCCAAAATGACTTTTTTAGTTCCCATAAAACTCACTTGCGTTAACATTATACGTTCTAAGAAGTTCTAGTTCTGCTTCAACCATTTTCTCTAACTGCTCGTTAGCCTCATCGGTGAAGCATTCACCACACTCTTGGTAAAGAATACGAAATTGTTGTGCGTGATACAGTAAGCCTTTTAAATGGTATAGTATTAACTTTTCATTATCCGTTAATGGCTCATCTGCTGTGGCTTCAGCATTGTAACTATCAATAAAAGCATTATATTCGTTATATACTTCTTCACGTAGAGGTTCATAGGGTGACGAATTCACTAGCACATCAGTCATAATCAAATAACTTTGATCCCAAATATCGGCGCGTACATCAGTAGGTAATTCAGATGGCCCTTTAAAAAATATCATAAAATAAAATACAACGAAAAGTCCTCCAATAATAATAACACTTTTCTTATCCATAACTTATACCCTCCCTATTAGACAATCGTACCACAGATGGGATATGCCTACAAAAACTTCTCATATGTCAAGCCTGACTAGTTGGTGTATAATTGCACTGTAGAAGTTAAAGAGGGAGATATGCTATGCGAATTTTAGTTATGACTGCTGTTGCAGCTGAGCAAGAAGCGGTTTTGCGCGGGATCAATAAGGATGATAGATTTGATGTTGTTGTTGCTGGAGTAGGCCCTGTTGCTGCTGCTATTTCAACCACAAAAGCCATTGTCAAAAAAAATTACGATCTAGTCATTAGTGCTGGAATTGGCGGTGGATTTGTAGGGCGTGCCGATGTTGGTTCAGTAGTCGTTGCAACAGAAATCATTGCCGCAGATTTGGGAGCAGAAACACCTGAAGGTTTTTCTAGCATTGAGCAGCTAGGTTTCGGAACTTCTAAAGTAGCGGTAGACCAAGAGCTTGTTAGTAAAGTTGTCTTCGCACTTCAAAAATCAGAAATCCCCGTTGTAACCGGTGCGATACTGACTCTTTCTACAGTTACCGGTTCTCTTGAGACTGCAGAGCAGTTAGCTACACGAGTTAACAAAGCAACAGTCGAGGCAATGGAAGGGTTTGGTGTAGCACTAGCTGCTAATGACGCTAATCTACCCGTCCTAGAAATAAGAACCATATCCAATCCTGTTGGCCCAAGAGATAAAGCTGCTTGGAAAATCAAAGAAGCGTTACAACAATTAGAAAAAGCTAGTTCAGTTTTAACGGAGGTGCTTTAATTGCAAATCGTTTTTTCCCCTTGTCCTAATGATACTTTTATTTTTCATGCTCTCGTACATGGGTTAGTCCCAGGTACACCAGATTTTGATATAACTTATGCTGATATTGATATTACAAACAAATTGGCCGTTGAAGCAAATGGACCTGATATTATGAAAATTTCTTATGCTGCCCTTCCTTGGGTTTCATCCGACTATGCATTACTACCATGTGGTGGTGCTCTAGGTAGAGGGTGTGGTCCACTCGTTTTAACAAATGGCTCTAGCGAAACTTTGACAGGTAAAAAAGTAGCTGTTCCAAGTGATCGTTCTACAGCCTACTTATTATTTCGCCTATGGGCATCTCAAAATGCCCCTGGCGGTGTTGGAGAAATTGTTGTCATGCCGTTTCACGAGATTATGCCAGCTGTTCGCGATGGCCACGTTGACGCTGGTTTAGTTATTCATGAAGCTCGTTTTACGTACCAAAATTATGGCTTAACCATGTTAACTGACCTCGGAAACTGGTGGGAAGAAGATACTAATTTACCAATCCCACTCGGAGCAATTATTGCTAAGCGTTCATTAGATTTAGAAAAGATCACTTCTTGGATTCAACAGTCTGTTGAATATGCCTGGGCTCATCCAGAGGTCTCACGTGACTACATTATGTGCCATGCTCAAGAGCTATCACCTGAAGTAGCTCAAGCCCATATTGACTTATATGTGAACGAATTCTCAGCCAACCTCGGCGATGATGGATACGCTGCGGTGTTTGCCCTATTAGGTCGAGCGGCTAAAGAAGGCTTAGTACCAGAAATCGATTTAGAAAACCTACGTTTATAATAAAGAAATGCGCTAGAATTAAATGCTTTCTTAAAATTTTGAAGAAGTAGCTCCAAGTGAGGAGCTACTTCTTTACGTCTACAACTACTAAACACCTGTCATCTTCGGTATCATACGTACATTCCATTAAAAGCTTGTCTTTAAAATCGGTCAATTCTATTTGTTCATGTTCTCTTAAAAATCCTTCTAAATGGAGGATCTGGTTTGGTTGGATTCCAGCATATGATTCTAAAAAACCGTCAGTATAAAGAACAAACCTCCCAGAGTTTTGGTAAGTTATTTCTTCCTCATAGATCGGTGAATCATCAAACATTCCGATTGGCGGACAGGTTGATTCTAACTTTATCACCTCTTTGGCCATCTCTTTCCATAGGGCAGAAGGATGCCCCGCGTTTACATAGGTAACTTTCTTCTTCTCTGTGTCAATTACTAGATAAATTGCGGTAAAATAATATGGATTGTTTTTTTGATCAAACATTCTGTTCAAATGATTTGAAAGCTCAGCCATAACAACCTTTGGTTCTACAACCTTCGTCGTTAGTCCATACATAAGAGCTCTAATCGACAAACTAATGATAGAGGATGACACTCCATGTCCCATGACATCCAAAATTAAAATCCCGTACTGCTTTTCGTTAATTTTATACCAGTAATATAAATCCCCCGAGAGTTCTTCTGATGCCTTAAAATATGACGAAGTACTAATGGAACTATCGCGAATAGGTGATGGTAATAGTTCTTCTTGAACGTTTTTTGCTAGATTTAGTTCTTCTATCTTTCGTTTATAAAGCGTTTCATTTTCTAAGCTAGTAACGATAATACGAACTACCATGATGAATACAGTTATAATAATTCCAACATCAATAAAGTCAAGAACGTGTTCATTAGCTCTAGTGCTATGGAAAAGAAACAATATCACTAAAATTACAATAATTATCAGAGGAAAGAAGAATCTGGTGTAGTTTTGTTTTACACCCTTCTCATTGCCACTTATAGTAAATGTCTTATAAGAAAATGCAGATAAGCCAACAATATAAAGACCTAAAGAAAACATAGGGTCAACCAAACTACCAGTCTGATAAGACTCTTGAAATAACATAAATGAATAGGAGATCTCACTGAAAACCAAAATAAAAACTCCAAGAATAAGCACTTTTAGATGTTCATTAAAATCGGTGTAATAATTCAACAATAACAGTCCGATAAGAATGCCAATAGCAAGGGCTGGGTACGAAAGCAAGAATAAGTATTCTAACCAAGTAATTGACATTGCATGAGGATGGATTAAGTATTCTATACTAAAGAACAGAATAATTATGATCATAGCAATAACATCAAGATAATACTTAATTGATTGCGACCTGCTAAAGTCTAATTTTAACTTATATAAAATAGCAAGTAAGAATAGAATGCCCTGCAGCAAGAAAAAAATGTCAGTTATACCAGGAAAGAGTCTTTGTTCACTCAAAACATTTTCATAATAATTCCATATTAGTTGGCCAACTAAATAACTTACGCATCCCAAAAATAACAAAAGCCAATATAGATTTGTTTTGTCCTTTACTTTCATGACAGGTACGAACAGAAACACACTAGCCAGAATAGGTGCCACTAAATGTAAGCTATTAGCCCCAATCATTAGCCACTGATCATTGTCTTGAAAGCTAGCTATCCAAACATAATAAAAGCTAATATAAAAAACAAGAAAACCAATAGCTAATCTACGCTGTGCTCTAAATTTCATTGATTTCTCCTTAGAAGGTTTGGTAAGCACTTACTTTTCTATCATAGCAAAAACATGGCTTGAGGAGAATATCCTTTTTTTGGAGCATTGACGGTTTAGCCAATTAGTATAAGCCACGCAAAAAGGTCTCACGTGACTTTTTAAAGTCTGTTCTACCTTCAAGTAATGCCATTGATTAAAAGGATCTGTACCACCAATTATATTAGAGGCACCTCTTATTTTAGATCTATCTAGTTATGGATTGATAATCTCTATTCTGTTCTCGATTTAAAATTGGATCTATTTTAACAGCAACCTTTTTGAACTGTGGCATTGAGCAGTATGGATCTAGTAATGCTGGGAATATTCTATTAACTCCTTGAAGGTCCCCCCAATGAAAAGGGGCAAAGAGAATATCTTCTCGAATTTGTTCTGTTACCTTGGCTTTGAAAATCGCACTCCCATTTAAGGAAGAAACCCTCACCAGTTCGCCATCCATAATATGAAAATGATCTGCTGTCCTGGGATGTATTTCTACATAAGCTTCAAGGCATCTTTGGGCAAGTTGTTTACTTCTTCTTGTTTGTACTCCTGACAAATAATGCTCCATTAGCCTACCTGTAGTTAGCAGCAGTGGAAAGTTTGCTAGTATCGGTTCTACAGTAGGTAATTGCTCGGCCGCAAAAAAGTTAGCACGCCCGTCTTTAGTATAAAAACCTTTCTCAAATAGTCTCACCGTCTCTTGACCAGCTTCAGGACACGGCCAAAATACACCTTCAGCTTTAATAGCTTCATAACTAATCCCATAATAATCCGCTTTCCCACCTTTACTAGCCACACGTAATTCATTGAAGATCTCCTCTGAATTATCGTAGGAAAAGCCTTGCTGTACCCCTAACGCTTCTGCTAGATCACAGAGAATTTTCCAATCATGTTTTGTCTCCCCTGGCGACTTACGCTCCGCTTGGCGGTGCACAACTCGCCCCTCTAAGTTAGTCATCGTTCCTTCATCCTCTAGATAACTAGTACAAGGTAATAGAAAATGGGAGTGCCTAGCAGTCTCTGAAACAAACATATCAACAACTACCAATAAATCTAACTTTTTTAATGCTTGTTCTACAAAAACACTATTGGGGTTGGAGACTAGAGGATTAGATCCCATAATAAAAAGTGCTTTAATTTCACCACGATCTATTTTTTCAAATAACTCATAGGCAGAAACGCCTTTTCTTGGTAGTTCATCGGCGGTTACCCCCCAAATACTAGCGATATACTCACGATCTTCCTCGGTTTCTATTGAGCGATATCCTGGAAGTTGATCTGCCTTCTGTCCATGCTCCCTTCCTCCTTGACCATTCCCTTGACCAGTAATGGCCCCATAACCACAAGCATACTTACCCACTTTTCCAGTAGCTAACAAAATATTTAGAAAATGTCTGACATTTTCATGACCATTGGCGTGTTGCTCTACTCCTCTTGCAGTAAAGATCATCCCTGTTTCCGCTTTAGCAAACATTCTAGCTACATCATAAATGGTCTCTATTGCCACTCCTGTTACTTGTGCAATCGTATGGTAGGAAATCTGTTCGAGCATATTATAAATCTCTGAAAAACCATTTGTTTTTTCAACAATAAAGTTGTGATCAACCAACCTATCTTCGACGATGACCTTTAATAAACCGACTGCAAAAAGTCCATCCGTTCCAGGTGTGATTTTCACGTGAATATCTGCTTGTTTGGCAGTAAGCGTTTCACGAGGGTCAATAACAATGAGCTTACCCCCATTCTTTTTCGCTCTTTTAAAATATGGAAGCATAGTTGGCTGGCACTCTGCAAGGTTTGTTCCAGCTAAAATAATGCACTTAGCACCCTCAATTTCAGAAAGGGGATTGGTCATTCCCCGGTCAAGTCCAAAACACGCATTAGCTGCTGATGCAGCAGCGCTCATACAAAATCTCCCATTATAATCAATGTATTTTGTTTTTAGAGCGACTCTCGCAAACTTTCCTAGTAAATATGCCTCTTCATTTGTTAAAGATCCCCCTCCATAAACAGCTATACTATCGTTACCGTACTCCTTTTGTAATGACTTCATATGGTTTGCGATCATTTCAATACTTAACTCCCAGGGGACCCTTACAAACTCACCATCGAGCTTCATGAGCGGATATTGAATTCGTTCGTCGTTAATGGCATGTTGGTGAGCAAATAATCCTTTAATACATAACCTTCCTTCCGATGTAGGGTCAAGCTTATTGGGTTTTGCTTTAAATCTATTTCTAGTAATTACTCTTTCTTCTATTAATTCCATCGAACACTGCATACTGCAGTAGGGACAGCGTGTTTTTAGTGTTGTTTCCGTACTATTTTCTAATTGCTTTTCCCTAAAGTACTGAACTAAATCATGCATCTAGACAACACCTTCCATTAGAAAAACTTGCCTTCCTCCAACCTTAGCGGGAAGTGATAAAATTACAGATTAATATATACATGACCGTCTTCAATAACAACGTCGTAGGTTTTAACGCAACCTACATCTGGTTTCTGAACAAGTCCGTCTTTAAGCGATATCTTTCGATCATGTAATGGACAGAATACAAACTCACCACTAACAATCCCTTGGGCTAAAGGCCCTTGTTTATGTGGACATTTATTTTCAATGGCTTTTACTTTTCCACTAGCTAATTTAAATAATGCAAGTTCAATTCCATCGATAATGACTTCAACGCCTATTTGGATTGGAAGTTCTGACAGGCTAGCGACTTTTACCTTCTTAATTATAGTTTCCATAGTAAACCTCCCAATTTTTATTGAAGAGCTTCAATCCGATTCGTAGTGAATAACTCTTTTTTCAATGAGTCAGATTCAATAATTTCCTTCCAAGGATCAATTACTAGAGCGGATAAGGCAACGTTCATACGCTCATTTAATTCATTTCGAAACTCTTGATCGTTTACCACTCTCGCTTTAATAACATCTAACCCAACTCGCTCTACCCAGTGGGATGTCCTCTCTAAATATTTTCCCGTTTCGCGATAGTGTTGCAGAAAGGCTCCAGTAATTTCAATAACCTCGTTTGAAGTGGCTACCTGTGCCAGCAAATCCCCTTTTCTTAAAGTTGCTCCACCATTACCACCAACATAGATTTCCCAAGCACCTTCAATTCCCACGATTCCTACGTCTTTAATTCCTGATTCTGCGCAGTTTCGTGGGCAAGCAGAGACAGCCATTTTTACTTTATGTGGAGTATTTAAACGCTCAAACTTCTTCTCGAGCTCAATACCTAAGCCAATCGAGTCTTGCGTCCCAAATCTACAAAAGTTTTCTCCTACACACGTTTTGACAGTACGTAACGTCTTACCATAAGCATAGCCAGACGGCATATCTAACTCTGCCCACACTGCCGGTAAATCTTCTTTCTTCACTCCAAACAGGTCTATTCTTTGACCACCTGTTACTTTTAGAAGGGGCACATTATACTTTTCTGCAACATCCGCAATTTTCCTTAAATCAGTAGGGTTAGTTACACCACCATACATTCTTGGGACTACCGAATAAGTACCATCTTTTTGAATATTGGCATGCATTCTCTCATTTACAAACCTTGATTGGCGTTCATCCACGTAACTCGTCGGTTGAACCATTCCTAAATAATAGTTAATAGCAGGTCGACATTTTGAACAGCCTTCTTCCGAATTCCAGCCTAAGACATTCATGACTTCTTTTGTATGGGTAAGTCCTTTTTCTCGAATTGAATTTACCACTTCTTCGTGCGATAAAGATGTGCAGCCACAAACTGTTTCTTTTGTTTGTGATAATTCTTCTCCGATGGTGGCTGCCAATATTTCACCAATGATTGGTTTACAGGATCCACAGGAGCGCCCTGCATTTGTACAGTTACCAATTTCAGTAATCGAGCAAAGGCCTTCTTCTTTAATAGCTCTAACAATCTCTCCCTTAGTAACCCCGTTACAACCACAAACATTATCACTGTCCGCTAGTGCTAACGCTACTCCTAAATCTTTTGTACTTTCACTTTGGATTATATTTACGGAGGAAAGACCTGTAACGTCTTCCTCACTTTGGATCATATTGAAAAGCTTAGTGCCTTCCGCCGTTTCACCATATAATACAGCTCCGATGACCTTATTATCGCGAATAACCACTTTTTTGTAGACACCAGCAAAATCATCTTGAACACGTATGCTTTTTGAAGTGGGCGAGTCAAAGAATTCTCCTGCAGAAAACACATTCACACCAGATACCTTTAATTTTGTAGATAAAACAGAACCTTGATATCCAGTATTACTGCTTCGTCCGGTAACATGACCTGCTAGCACTTTCCCTTGCTCCCATAACGGTGCCACAAGTCCATATACGATATTTCTGTGTTCTGCACATTCTCCTACTGCATAGACATTTGGTACACTCGTTTGTAGAAAATCATTCACAACGATTCCTCGGTTAACCTCAATTCCACTTTCTAAGGCCACTGCTGTATTGGGTCTAATTCCTACAGCCATAACGACTAGATCTGCAACTGTTTCCGTGCCATCTTTAAACTTTACTTTTTCTACTCGATCGTGGCCGATAATTTCGCTCGTCATTTTCGTCATTAAGAATTTCATGCCTTGTTCTTCTAATTTCTGTCTTAACAAGGTAGCAGCTGTTTCATCTAACTGCCTTTCCATTAAGTATTCTGATAAATGAACAACATCCACGTTCATTCCAAGGTTCAATAAACCTCGAGCCGCCTCTAACCCTAGTAGCCCACCACCAATAACAACGGCTTTTTTATAGTCTTTAGCGGTTTCCAGCATTGCTTCACAATCTTCAATACTTCGAAAACTAATAACACCTTTTAAATCAGCACCTGGTACCGGTAAAATAAACGGGTTTGACCCAGTCGCGATAATCACGTGATCATAGGGGGCTTCTCTCCCCTTATCTGTATAAATGACTTGCTTTTTACAGTCCATTTTGATTACCGTTTCATTTCGGTATAATGAAATGTTGTTTTCCTCATACCAACTCAGACTATTCATTTCTATATCTTTCATTGTCATATCCCCTGCTAACACAGCAGAGAGCATGATACGGTTATAATTTACATGCGGCTCATTACCAAATATTGTTATTTCAAAAAGTTCATTTCCACCTAATTTTAGAATTTCTTCTATACAACGGACACCAGCCATTCCATTCCCTATTAATACTAGTTGCTTTTTTGTCATTGTTTATCGTACCCCCATGTAATTTCGAAGTAATTAGTACTATACAAACGCAAATTAGATGATCTTTCTCTTTACGTCTCCTACTAAGGAGATATCTACATCTTCTTCTGCAACCTTATCTACCGAAGAAACATAATAATTGTCCCCAAAAGCATTTTCTGGCTCTTCTAAGGAAAAGAAACAAACTACAAAACTAATAAAAGCTCCTGTTGCTAAAATAAAGAAAAATTGTTGAGGTGTAACAAATGTATACAACGTAAGATAAATCGTCGCTCCTACGTTTCCATATGCCCCTGCCATTCCCGCAATTTGGCCAGTAATTCGTTTTTTAATCATTGGGATTACAGCAAATGTTGCTCCTTCGGCTCCTTGAATAAACACGGAAGTTAAGACTGTAATGAACACTGCAAGGGCTAACGGCCACCCTGAATCAATAAAGCCCATAGCAACTAAACCTATCGTTATACCTAACATATAGACAAGCATGACCTTTCTTCTACTCCCCATACGGTCAGATAAAATTCCTCCTAGAGGACGGGCAACTAAATTAATAAATGCAAATGAAGCAGCAATTAATCCAGCGGTAGTGGGCGTTAGAGAAAATGTTAATTGAAAAAACATCGGTAACATGGAGACAATTGCTAGTTCTGCTCCAAAGTTTGCAAAATACGTAGTATTTAAAGCAGCCACATTTTTAAACTTATATTGATCATCTTTAGGAACTCCCTTTTTTAAGATAGGGATGTTGATTTGAAGTATTTTATAAAGTTGAAAGGCAAAAGAAATTGCAATAATTACATACGTCACATAAAGTACATTGGTTGAAATAAAGCCCATTCCTTCTAACCGCCATGCTAACACAGCTAAAGCTCCACCAAGAGGTATTGTCCAGATAATTAATCGGACCATATCTCCCCAGCTACTGACTTCCATGGCACCACTTCGTTTAGGTCGAATGTATTCTTTGCCCTCTGGTGTATCTTTTACAGCTAGAAAATAGATTACTGCATAGATGGTACAAAACAAGCCACAGAACGCAATCGCATAACGCCACCCGTTAGCACCACCAAACATCGTCAATGCAAACCAAGGTAGGAGCATGGCGGCAGCCGCTGACCCGAAGTTGCCCCAGCCTCCGTAAACCCCTTCTGCAAAACCAATATCCTTAGGTGGAAACCACTCTGACACCATTCTAATCCCAATCACAAAGCTAGCACCTATACTACTTATAAGTAAGCGAGAAATCATCAGTTGTGCCCAGCTATTCCCGAAGGCAAAAATAAACGTTGGGATTGCCATCACAAGTAGTAACCCTGAATAGACCTTTCTTGGACCATAACGATCAAGTAAAATACCTATTACAATCCTTGCAGGTATTGTTAAGGCAACATTCAATATAGCAAGGGCAGCAAGATGATCTCTTGTTAACCAATCCAAACTATCAAGCATGGTTGTTGCTAAAGGAGCCATATTGAACCATGTGAAGAATGAGATAAAAAAAGCAATCCATGTGAGGTGTAAAACCTTCATCTTCTCATTCTTAAACGTAAACAATTCAGCAATTCTCACTCGTTTCAACCCCTTTAGTTTTCTGAATATTATAACTATACGGTATAGTTTCACATAAAAAAGTTCCTCTGTGCCAACGATTGATAGAAGATATAACAAAGTAATTAAGGGAATTCCCAAAACTGTTCAAAACAACAAAAATGACTTGAGATCAAATCTCAAGCCATTTCAACTAATTGTTTTTTATCAATTTTGCCAACAGCAGTTTTCGGTAACTGACTAACAAAACGGATTATTTTTGGTATCTTATAGCTACCAAGAAATGCTCTACAATACGTTAGTACCTCTTCCTCAGTTAAACTACCTTTTGGTACAATAAACGCCGTGACAATTTCACCCCATTTATCGTCAGCTATCCCAACGACAGCAACTTCTGCCACAAACTTATGCTCAGAAATAACATGCTCCACTTCTAACGGAAATACATTTTCACCACCGGTTATGATCATATCTTTTTTGCGACCTACAATATAATAATATCCCTCTTCATCATACTTGCCCAAATCTCCCGTATAGAGCCAGCCATCTTTTTTCGTTGCTGCCGTGACCGAAGGATTGTTCCAATAGTGTGCAAATACATGGTGTCCACTAATAACTATTTCTCCGACTTCGCTACTGCCAACAGTTTTTCCATTGTCATCAATAATTTTAATGTCATTATAGAGCATGGGTTTCCCCACTGAACCCCGTTTATTCGCTACATCCTTTGTGTGAATATAGAAATTGTTAGGCCCGGCCTCTGTTAGACCATAGCCTTCCTTAAAGGAGAGACCTTTTTGGGCAAAGGCTTCATAAATACGGTAGGAGCAAGGTGCACCTCCTGACAAAAAGGTGTGCATGGTTGGAAACGTTGCCTCTAAAAATCTTTCTGATTGAATGAGAACATGGTACATAGTCGGTACTAATAGCAAAATGGTACACTTCTCATCATTGATTAAATCTATCAATTGATTAGGTTCAAACTTATCTGCAATGACGACTTTCCCACCTATATGCAGAAGAGGAAGTGACAAGGCATTTAAACCACCTGTATGGAACATCGGCATATAAGTGACAGTTGCATCTTCGCACGTTAAATTCCAACTGATGATGGTATTTATCGCATTGTAAAGAATGGATTTATGAGTCAGTACAGCCCCTTTAGGATGACCTGTCGTCCCGCCTGTATAAATGATTGCTAATGGATCATTTTCATCAAGACCACTAGTAATTAATTGTAACGGAACACTAGCTGTATCTAAATGGCGAATATTAATGAAATTACCCTTACTAGTATTCACAAGTAATTCCTTAAACTTATCTTCATACGCAACCAACTTTGGTTGACAATCCTTTAAAATATAAGTGATTTCGTTACTAGAAAGACGCCAGTTTAAAGGTACAAAGATCGCTCCAATTTTCATACACGCAAATAGTAAGTCAAAATAACAAATCCTATTAGGTGCAAGTAGAGCAACTCGATCCCCCTTACCAATCCCTTTTTCTAATAACAAAAATGCATGACGTTCAGCTCGTTCATTTAATTGGTCATAAGTCCAACGTTCCTTAGTTTCTCCATCAACTACTGCAACTCGATCTGGAGTAATCCGAGCTCGCTTTTTAAGCCAATCTACGTCCCAGCTCATCTTACCTCCCCCTTTATTTAATCTATATTGATTGAATACTAGAGTGCCTCTACCCTTATGATATAAAAAGAGAGTTGCAACCAAGTTACAGATTTACATCATAATTCCGCCATCAACATGCAATACAGTTCCGTTCACATAGTTTGACTCATCTGATGCTAAGTACAAGTAAGCATTGGCTATATCTGAAGGACTACCAAGGCGTTTTAATGGAATAATTGCTTTCATTTTATCGATAACTTTCTCAGGTACTTTTGCAACCATACCCGTTTCGATAAAGCCCGGTGCGACAGCATTCACATTGATTCCTTTCCCACCATACTCCTTCGCCCAAGTTTTGGTCATCCCGACTACCCCTGCTTTTGTAGCAGCATAATTTGCTTGCCCGACATTTCCGTACACTCCTGAAACACTTGACGTGTTAATAATTTTCCCCTTACCTGCTTCAACCATAGTACCTACTACCGCTTGCGTACAATAAAAAACACCTGTTAAATTCACATCTATCACCTTTTGCCATGCTTGTGGTGTCATTTTATGCGTCATTGCATCAGCCGTAATTCCGGCGTTATTTACCAAAACTGAAACAGTACCAAACGTCTCAATTGTTTTTTCTACTAATTGAGCAACACTCTCTTGATCTGCAACATTTACTTTACAAAAAATAGCTTTTCCGCCACAACCCTCCACTTCCCTTAAGACGCTGTTTCCAGCCTCTGCATCGAAATCTGCAATGACAACCTTGGCTCCTTCTCTCACAAAAGTTAGAACTGTCTCTCTACCAATCCCATTACCTCCACCGGTAACGATGGCAACTTTATCTTGTAAACGCATCTATTATTTCTCCTCTCAATTATCCAAGAAAATTCTCTACTTCTCTTTTTAGTAACTCTAAATTATCGATTAACGGAGAGTGCCCGCACCCTTCTAGGTAGACAGCTTTAGCTGTAGCTCCAAGGTCCTCTATAATCTCTTTAGTCATTTGTTCAGTAACCACGAGATCATGCTCTCCCCATAAAATGAGCGTAGGTACCTGAATATCTTTTGCTCTTCCTGTACCGTCTAACAACCCATTGTGTTCACCACTGATATTAAATGTATTTAATGAATGATAGACATCAGTAATGTTACGCTGTGTTAACATGTCTTCTAGATACTCTTCGTACAGCTGTTCAGGAGGCTTATTTTTGGTGTAAATAACCGCGTTCCATAAAGTCCTGAGGAAATCTTTATTTCGAGCGGCGTAAGCATTTACCACTGGCAATGACTTTATCGGATCTTGTTCAATCTCCGCTTTTGTTTGCAAGCGTACCACTTCACCGTTTTCCGTAAAGTTCACGAAAGGATAGCCACGCGTAGAAGCAGAAGCTAATAAAATAAGTTTGTTAACCATTTCAGGCCTGTCAATAACATATTGCATTGCAACAGCTCCACCTGTTGACCAGCCCATTAATGAAACTGGTCCAAGCCCCAGAGCATCAGTAAATCTTTTAATATCATCTGTGAAATCTTGAATTGAATTAATAGGTTGGTGATAAGACGAACCGCCAAACCCACGCATGTCAACCGCATAAATCTTGTATTTCTCATCTAAACGATCAATTAATAGATCCCAATGTTTCGAGGACGTCATGTTTCCATGAATAAGTAATAACGTCTCTTCCCCACCTTCACGTTCCCGGTAAGCAAGTGTTTCACCGTTTTCAATGTTCACAGACTTTAGTTTAACTTCAGCCATTCCTTACACCTCCTATTGTTTTCCCCAGCGAATTGTTGTAGCTCCCCATGCATAGCCAATCCCCGCACTTACAAGTACTACGACATCACCATTTTTAATCTTTCCTTGTTCAAGAGCTAATTCAATTGATAAAATTTGGTCAATTTGTCCTATGTGGCCAAAATCCTCTAAGTAAATAGATTGGTCATCACGAAGCTTTAATTCTCTTAACACATAATGATGAGCCGAACGTTTCATATGCAAGATCGCTAAGTAATCAATGTCCGCTTCACATAATCCACTTTTTTCAAGTGAATCGCGAATTACCTGAAGAAAGTTGGCCATCGACTTCGCTTCAAGTCGCTGTTTCATACCCTCTGGATCAAGTACATCTAAATAATTCAAGCGCTTCTTTAGGGCTTCCTCATTCAAAGGATGCTTTGTTCCACCTGCAACTACCACAACGTCCTCGGAAAATGAACCATCCGTCATCAAGGCGGTTTCCAGCAGGGCATTCTCCTCAAATCCTCTTTGGAGGATGATTGCTCCTCCCCCAGCAGAAAGATTGTACATGAACCTCGTCCGCGGGTTTTCGTAATCAATAAAATCAACATTACGATAACCACCAGCTAATAACACGGTCCTTATCGTGGCATCCGACTCTATCAATGCTTTCGCTACCTTAAGAGCCATTACCGTTGTTCCGCAACGGAGAGCTACGTCAAATGCCCATGCATTTACAGCACCAATCTCTTGTTGTAACTTAATACCTGCTGTCCATAACGGATACTCTTTGTGTTCTTCCCCTATATAAATGACGACATCAATATCTTCTGGTTTGATGTTTCCTTTTCTTAATGCTTCTTTGCTTGCCTCAATACCCATTTGACAGGTATGGTCATGCGGGCCAGGGATCGTCTTTTCTTGTATGCCCATCTTTTCTGTCACAACATGGAGAGGAAGGTCTGACAAACTCGCAATCTCACTACCTTTCATTCTCTCTTTAGGTAGATAAATTCCTGTGCTTACAATCCCTATCTTTTCTTTACTCACTCGCCCACCACTTCCTTCAAAAAACGGAATGCTTCTTCTAAGGAACAAAATGTGTTCTCTTCATCTGTTTGAACGTGCTTAACTTTAATTCGTAATTTGTCGTTGTCGTTATCTACCGAATGCACTCGGAGTACGAATGATTTCACTTGTGACTGACACTCCATATCTGACTCTCCTTCTATGAAATATCCTGTGGGAGATTTTTATCCGAAGTTGTTACTTTTGCTTTTTTCATCTGCCTATTTACCCACCAATGTTTCGTTGATCCGACGATCCCCTTAGGGAAGAACATAACAACTAGGATAAATACTGTTCCGAGGAGAATGACCCAACGGCCAAATATCCAGTGAACACTAGCCAAGTCCATAAGTGTATGACGTGCATATTCAACTACAGCAGCTCCGACAATCGCTCCAAATAATGTTCCGACCCCACCAATTATGGTGATTAACAAAGCATCAAGAGTCAGTTCCGTAGCGAATACTGATGTATTTACAAACCGTAAACTCATAGCATATAAAATTCCCGCTAAACCTGCGACAATACCAGCAATCACATTGGCTGTAATCTTATAGTGCATAACCCGATAACCAAGTGACGCAACACGAGCTTCATTCTCTCGAATTGCTTGAAGGACACGACCCATTGGTGATTGTGTAAAACGTTCTAAAAATAAATAAACAAGGATCATAAATACAAGTGAGATAATGTAAAACGTAAGACGATCGCGAAAAGCTTCTGGTATTGCAAACGTAAAGCCATCATTGCCCATTGTTAGTGAACGCCATTTTTCCGCAACAACTAAAAATAGAGCAGCTACAGCTAAGGTCAGCATTGCAAAGAAATGTGCCTTCAATCGTAACGTTAGTAGTCCAACCAAGAAGCTAACAATTGCAGTAAAAATGATCGTAATAAGTGCCGCAAGAATAACGACTAGAATTGTTGGGCCAAAAGCTTTTAAACAAAGTGCCACAGTATAAGCTCCAAGACCAAAATACATCGCATGACCAAATGAAACAATTCCTGTATAGCCTAAAAGTAAGTCATAGCTCATCGCAAAAACAGCGAATATAAAAATTTTCGTTAACATGATCATCGCTGTTCTCGAGTCATTTATAAACGGGAACACTAGTAACCCAATTGCCACGACCGCTAACGTTAATTTAAATCTTGATAATTGTTTAAGGCGGCTCATTTTAACGCCTCCTTCATCCCCATAATCCCAGATGGTCTAAAAATTAGAATGAATAACATGAGTAAAAAATTAACCGCTAGTGCAATCTCTGGAAGGAAATAAGCAGCATACGAACCCAGCAATCCAACTAGGAGCGCGGCAATCATTGAACCTAAAACACTACCCATACCTCCAATAACAACGACGATAAAGGCAAGGATTCCGTACTCTAAACCTATTTCTGCGTAAATAACACCCGAATAAGGCCCAAATAACATGCCACCTAGACCTGCCATCCCAGCACCAAGAATAAACACAAACAAGAATACTTTCCGAATGTTAATTCCTAACGCTTGAACCATCTCTTTATCCATAACTCCTGCTCTTACTACCAGCCCAAGCTTTGTACGGTTTAATAGGAACAATAATCCTGCAAAAACAATTAGCCCAACGATAATAATAAAAACACGATATTTGATTAGAAAAATCCCACCAATTTCCCAACTACCTCGCAACCATTCTGGTGCACGTGCATGAATAATGTTTGGTCCCCAAACTACTTTTACTAGCTCACTTAACACGAGCATAGCTCCTAAAGTAATTAAAATTTGTTGAATATGGTTCCCATACACAGGCTTTACAATAAACCTTTCTAATAAATACCCTAGTATACAACAAGCCACAATTGCAGCAACTATTCCAAAGATAAAGCTTCCTGACGTTGTATATGTCCAAATCCCGGCATATGCTCCCCATAGAAATAGGGCACCATGCGCAAAATTTAACACATCCATCAAACCAAAAATGAGCGTCAAACCAGCTGCCAATAAAAAGATTAGCATCCCTGTAGCTAACCCGTTAATTGTGATATTGATAAACATTTCCATAGCCCTCACCTACCTTTCTATCAATTATGCAATCCCTAGGTATCTTCGTTTTAATTGTTCATCCTGCTTTAACTCTTCCATTAATCCGTTGTGAACAGAATGACCATCATCAATAATATAGAAGCGGTCACCAATGGCACTCGCCATCATGAAGTTTTGTTCGACCAAAACCACCGTTGTTTTTTCCTTCATTTGAATAATTGAGTCCATTACCTTCTCTACAATAATTGGTGCTAAGCCTTTACTTGGTTCATCAATGAGAAGCATTTCGTTTTCATTAATATAAGCTCTAGCGATGGATAACATTTGCTTTTGTCCACCGCTCAAATGACCACCATTCTTCTTCCAAAACTTTTTCAAGTCGGGAAATAACTCTAGGATCCAATCCATTCGCTCAAGAGTCGCTTCGTCTTTTTTCTTCATCGCTACTTTCATATTTTCTTCTACAGTTAATCCACCAAAAATCCCTTGATCTTCAGGAACATAACCAATTCCCGCATTGGCAATCTTGTGTGTCGGCCAAGTGTGTATCTCTTCACCTTTATAGGTGATGCTTCCAGTTCGTATTGGATTTAGGCCCATAATTGAACGTAGTGTTGTTGTTTTCCCTGCACCATTCCGGCCTAGTAAAACAGTTACTTCACCTTTTTGTACCTCAAAAGAAACCCCTTGTAAGATGTGATATTGTTGAATATAGGTGTGGATGTTTTCTACTTTAAGAAGCGTCATTATGCAACCCTCCTAGGTACGCCTTCTGTACTTGTTCATTTTTCATGATTTCATCTGGCTCACCGTCTGCCAACAATTTTCCATGAAACAAAACCATAATACTATCTGATAAATCGCGAATCATATCCATCTTGTGTTCAATTAAGACAATCGTTCGTTTTCGTTCGTCGCGAATTTTCCTGATCACATCGAGGATCATTGGTACTTCCTCTAACGACATTCCTGCAGTCGGTTCATCTAATAGTAAGATCTCTGTCTCTAACGCCAAGAGCATCGCAATCTCTAACTTCCTCTTTTCTCCGTGAGCCAAATTCACAGCGAGTTCAGTCGCTTTATTATCTAGTAGGACTGTTTCTAATAAATCTGTTGCCTTGTCATTTACTTCTTTTAAACTAGCGAAATGCGATAGCATGTTATAGAAAATTCCTTTTTGAGATTGCACCGCTAAACGGACATTTTCATGGCAGGTTAAATGAGGAAATACATTGGTAATTTGAAACGATCGTCCAATCCCTAATCTTGTTCGATCTGTCGGTGACATCTTCGTAATATCCTGTCCTTTAAAAATGACTTGACCTTTCGTCGGTTTTAGCTGTCCGCTTATCATATTGAAGAAAGTGGTTTTTCCTGCACCATTTGGACCAATGATAGATTTCAGCTTATTTCGCTCTATCTGGATATTCACATCGCTAACTGCGATATGACCGCCAAAGGCAATTGTTAGTTCTTTTGTCTCTAGAATCGTTTCCATAATCTACTCACCTCTTTTACATTTCTGTTAAAAAAGAGGAGCACGTCGTTTTATCGTAATCGTGCTCCCGCATATTTGGTTTTTATCGATTATTTTGAATAGCTGGAGCAGTTTCTTCTGGTGATAGTTCGCGTTTTAATACTGGCACTGGATAATCAAACTCGTCTGTTCTTTCTAATGTAATAGAGTACATTGTTTGAAGTGCTTGGTGATCTTCTGGACGGAATGTCATTGGCCCCTTTGGTGTTTCAAACGTCATACCTTCCATAGCTGAAATTAACGTTTCGGTATCAACATTACCATTGGTTTTCTCTAAGGCTGCGACAATTGCCATCGCTGCCGCAAATCCACCTGGAGTAAACAAGTCTGGCATTTCTCCGTTATGACGTTTCGCATGCTCTGCTACTAACCAATCATTTACTGCATTGTTTGGTAGGCTATGATGGTACACTGTAAAACCTTCCATTCCAATCATATCTTCCATTGTGCGAAGTGCAGCAATATCAGGTGCTCCAGTAGAAAGCTTAATCCCTCTTTCTTGAACTCTCATATCTTGTAACTGCCCCCAAGGGTTGTTTGCCCCTGCCCAGATCACGAACAAATAGTCTGGCTCAGCATTGATAATACGTTGAATATTTGAAGAAAAGTCTACTCCAGCTGGATCTGCATATTCCTCATGAATAAGTGTTGCCCCTAATGCTTCAGCAGCTGTCTTGAATGCTGCCACCCCATCACGACCGAAGGCGAAGTCTTGTGCTAAAGTAGCGATTTTTACACCTTCTTTTGCAATTGCCGCTGCACCAGCAACAGCATCTTGTGATGAACTACGACCTGTTCGGAAAATGTATCTGTTCCAGTTAGCACCTGTGATACTATCTGCTACGGCAGGCTCTACAATCATTACTTTTTTGTACTCCTCCATTAACGGTAAAACAGCCAATGTGTCACCTGAGGAAGATGAACCAACAACGAAGTCCACTTTGTGATCCTCTAGTAATCTTGTTGCTTTTTGAACAGCCACGTCTGCTTGCGTCTCTGTATCTTCAATTATGAATTCAATCTTTTTACCTGCAACTTCCATCGTTCCGTTAGTTGCATATTCAAGCCCTAACTCAAACCCTTTCACCGTCTGAGCACCATAAGCCTCTAGCGCCCCAGTCAATGACGTAAGTAAGCCAATCTTAACAACTTCTTTTTCTTCTTGCTTTACTTCAGTCGTTGATTTTGGTTCGTCAGATGTATTTTTGTCGTTATTACTTCCTGTTTCATTCGAGCTACATGCCCCTAGAATAAGTAGAAAAATTAGTGCAAATAGGAAGCCTACCAAAGTTTTTCTATCCTTCATTTTAAATCCCCCTTTTTTTGAATTATTTACATTATGCCGGCTACTAGTTACAAATTGGTTACAGGTAAACTCCTAGCCTTTTTCTTTTGGAACATGAACCTTTATACTAGTTACTACGCCCCCTAGTGACTCATAGTTCAATCTGTTCATCATTCATTCCAATTGCCGTCTATGGCTCAATTAAGGTGATTATGAAATTCACCAGTTACATATGAGTTACAGAAAAGAAACAGTACATCGAAGGACATACTGTTAACTAGTTCCTAATCCAACAGGTTGATTTTCTTTTATTTTTTTATAAAATTGCTTAGTTGCTTGGATTGGCTCAACTCCTAATTCTTCTTGAAGCTGTCTTACGCATCTCTCATAAATCCGTAATGCATAGGCCCGATTTTTCTTTTGATAATAGGCATACATTAATAGTCGATAAGCTTCTTCCCAGCAAGCATCTTTATTGAGGATATTTTCACACCAATAGACTACCTCATCATAAGCCTCGGTTTCGCTATGAAGTTTCGCTAACCGCTCAGCCCCACGTAAATACAAGACTAGTAATCTTTCTCGTTCCTCTAGACACCAATCATCGTAACGACGACTTGGCAGATAATCTCCTTCATATATATTCAGTGCCTGGGTTAGGAGCTCAATCGCTTCTTTCTTCCCGGTTTCCTTTAAACCCTTTTCAATTGTCGCTTCAAAAATTTCTGCATCTACTTCCAATACAGCCTCACGATTTAAACCATATAATGAGTCTTCTCGTTGGATAAAGAATGCATTACTACGAACTTGCCGCTCAGGTTCAATCGCTTTGTTTAGTGCATTGAGCGCAACTTTAAAATCTCTTTGAGCTGCTTCCTCATCTAGGTCTCCCCAAAGCAAGGAGAGAATTTCTTCTTTTGGTAACATCTTAGATTTATAGGTTACAAGTAATTGAAATAGCTCTTTTGCTTTTTCGCGTTTCCAGCTTCGGTCATTGATTTTTTCATTCCCTAACCAAACTTGAAAGTCACCTAATGTTTTTACCTTTATTGAGTAGCCAGGGTGAAAAGCTAACTTATCGAGCCCTAAAATTGTTAGATAACGACTAGCAGCTTTAATTCCTACCTCTTTTGCTTTAATTAGCATAGGGATCATCATTTGAAGATCCTTTGGTCCAAATAACGTTTTGCTTGTTAGGAAAAAATCGTAATCAAATTCTTGAACGAATTGGAGAAAGTTTTCCATAGCAGATTGAAACTCTTCCCAGTTTCCTTGTTCGAATGCCACTTTGCCTTGCCAAAAAAATGTCACTGTCCGTCCATACTTACCATCACATGCGATAAAGCCACGAGAGGCCTCTTCCAAGAGCGAGCTTGCCTGAGAAAGTTCATGACAGTAAATCGCGGCAATACTGTGTGATAAATATACAAAGGAGGCTAACCATTGATCCTTGACACGATTAGGTTCTTCTATCGCTAAGACAGACATTTTCTGAGCCATTTCGTAATTTCCTGCTCTTCCGTATAATACGGTTAATCCCATGTAAGCCTCTGATTTCCCTCTTGAGATATTAATTTTCTCCATAAGACCAAGAGCTGTTTCGTAACATTGAATAGCTAACTCATCAATGTATTTTGAATTCAGTTGGACAACATGCCCCATTCTAATCCAGCCACATGCCTCTACAAAAGGTGACTTCCGTATCGTTCCACGTAGGATTGCTCGTTCTGCCAAGCGTTTTCCTTTGTCTAATTCACCCATGAATGAACAAATAATTGAGAGAATTAAATCTGTTTCTCTGTGAGATTGAGTAAGAGGATTTTCTGTTGCTACCTGAGCGCTAGCTGACTCTAACAACAACTTTGCTTGTTGAAGCTTTCCTATTCTCAAAAAATAACGGGACTCCAATTCAATTTTCGTAAAATCGTTTTTTACCAATTTGCACTTGTTAAGCCACTGGATTGCCTCTGTCATTTTCCCAAGGTTGACTAAGTTTTCAGCCATTAAGCTATAAAGCTGGATTTGTCGCTCTTTGTTTACGTTTTCTTGTTCCATGAGTTCAATGGCTTGGCTTAGGTGGGTGTCAGCTTTGGCAGGTTGTATCGTATCTAAATAAATTTTTGCTTTTCCTTCATGAGCCAAGCTTCCAGCTAGATAATCTTTATTAAAATCGGCTAGCTCTTCTAATTGACGGTAGCAAGTAAGCGCTTTCTCGTAATGACAAAAATAACGGTTTATCTCACCCTCAATAAACCACAATCTGATAAATTCCATTTTAATATTGATCGATATCCGATCCAGCATCTTGGACACCGCTTCAATCTTGCCTGCCTGCAATAACACTTGCCCTGTTTCCTCAAGAATCCGTCCAATTTTTACATTCTCATCAATCTCTTGATAGTGATAAATTGCTCGTTCGTAGTTACCCTGTTCAAGATAATACATAGCTGCATTATCCTGATATTTATAGAAAAGTCCTCTTTCAAGCCTTAGCTGTTTCACTAAGAAATCTTTAAACAAAGGATGATAACGGTACTGTTTCGTCCCGATTGGAATAATAAATAAATTTTGTGAAAGTAGATCTTCTATTATCTTTTGAGACTTCTCTCTCTTTAGAGCCGCATCACAAAACGGTCCGTTAAAATCTTCAAAAATGCATGTGGCTAGTAAAAATTTCCTTATTTCCTCTTTTTGTTTTATAAATACTTCTAATGCCAAATACCGAAATAATTCTTCAAGTGTGCGTATGTTCAGATCGTTCTTAACCTCAAGATCACCAGTAATTTTAAACTGTTGCCAGATCATTTGAATGGCAATAATCCAACCTTCTGTTAGTTCATAAACATACTGAATTTGTGTGTCGTCTAGTTCAATTTGGTAGAAATCAACGAATAGGACGTCGATCTCCTCTTTTGAAAAAGCTAAATCACTCTCGGTAATTTCGAGCAACTCACCATGCACTAATAACCTCGTTAAAATATCCCATGTTGGTCTAATCCGTCCACACAAAACAAGATGAACATTTTTTGGTAAATACTGAATGAAAATGCTCAACCATTGAATGCTACTGACCGAAGCTTCAAGGTAATGAATGTCATCTAAAACAAGGATAAATTCCTCTTCCAATATGACTAGTTCATTTATAAACTCCGAACAGAAAAACTCTATTTCTTCTTCTACCTTCTCAATTTCATCTTTAAGTATGTACTCTAACAGCCCTTTACAAAAGTACGGGTACCTAACCTGTACCGCATAAATCATGTGAACAAGAAAAGGGATAAAATTATCCTCTTGTTTCGATAGTGTGTACCAACAATACGGTCCCTTTTGAAAGTCTAAGAACGACGCAATAGACGAACTTTTACCATATCCAGGACCTGAGTGTATTAGCGTGATTGGTACTTCATTAATTCTCTTCATCTTTTTCATTAATTCTGGACGATATACATTCGTATTTTTTATGAGTGGCGGAATAAACTTCGTTTTGATTAAAGGATACCGTTTTAACAAGAAACACCCTCCTTTAATATTCTTAATTTTCTATATTTTAACACAAATAAGGTTGAGTGAATATTTAAAGTACAAGATACGAAGAGAGGAATTTAATAAGTATGGCCGCTGGTTAGAAGGGGACATTTCTTACTGAAGAGTCTATATCTGTATTTATTGAGTAATTAGTTTAAATTTGTTGGTGCAACTATTGTTTTAAGCGACTAGATTTTTTGATCTTAAGAGAATTTTGTTCATTACGTACTTTAGTTTGGTTTGGCTGTACAGATATTAAGAGGTTGTTGTTGCAAACAGGTTATTATGCTCCTGATTTTCACAGATAATTAGGAGATCTACGTTGAATACAGGCTTTATTTTAACAGGATTTTACATATATTAGGAGAATTACGTTAAATACAGGCTTTTTTTGACAGTAGTTTACATATATTAGGAGAATTGCGTTAAATACAGGTTCTATTTTGACAGTATTTTACATATGTTAGGAGAATTGCGTTAAATACAGTTTCTATTTTGACAGTATTTTACATATATTAGGAGAATTGCGTTAAATACAGGCTTTATTTTGACAGTATTTTACACATATTAGGAGAATTGCGTTAAATACAGGCTTTATTTTGACAGTATTTTACATACATTAGGAGAATTACGTTAAATACAGGTTCTATCTTGACAGTATTTTACATATATTAGGAGGATTTCGCGTTAAATACAGGCTTATCCCGGCTAATTTTTACATATGTTAGTAGAACGACGTTATATATGATCTTTCTCCTACCTCAGTTTTACATATATTGGAGGTGACACCATAAATCAAGCTTTATGCGTTTTGCAGATATTTGGCAATAAAAAACGGATAAAGAGTTTCCTCTCTATCCAGCTATAAGTCCACTTTATTTAAGATTTCCTTTAGTGCAACTAGTTCTTCTCTTGATAAGGTAATGCCTTTACCCATTTTTTGACGCGCTGGGTCCCACTCGCGTAAATCAAATTTTGCCGGTCTACCATTCCAACTAACTAAATTTAATTCCTTTTTCCAGCCCTTAGTACTTTCCGATAGCTCACCTAGCGTTTCTTCAATTTCAAATTTAATCTCCGACATTGTCCTTACCTCCATCAAAACTTATTTTATTTACTTGCAGATTGGTTAAACTCCAGCTGTGGTAATACAAGTTGAATATGCGTTCCTTCATCAGTGCTTTTTACTACTTTGATATCCCCTCGATGTTCAATGACTATTTTTTTACAGAATGCTAAACCGATTCCGGTGCTTTCCTTCGAGGAATAAAACGGTTGAAATATCGTATCGTAATCACTTGCTTCTATACCTGCTCCGTTATCAATCACATCAATTACAATCCGACCATCGTTTATATTCAATACCAGCCTAACCTTAGGTTTTTTTCGTAGTTGTGAAGCCTCCACAGCATTTTTAACTAAATTAAAAATCACTTGATATAACGCAGTATCATTTACATAGCCCATTATTAGCTTGTCACGACATTCATATGATATCTCTACTTCTTGAAATTGTAGCTGAGCTGCAGAAACAATTTGTTCTATTAGTTTATTGATATTACTTAATGTAAAGGTCATTTGTTCATTTTTCATAAAAGTAGAATACCCTTTAACAAATGCATCTAACTGTTCTCCACCCAATTTCACAAAACCTAATAACTCTTCCTGTTTTTTATTTAATTCTCCATGTCTCAACAATAAATCTGTATAACCTTTTATTAAGGTTAACGAATTTTTCACTTCATGAATCAGTGCTGAAGATAGTCCTCCAATTGAATCCAACTTCTGTTGCCTAATTAGCAGCTTATGGTAATTATTCATCATATCATTGTACATTTGAATATAGGCGACAAATATAATGATTGTATAAAGGACAATACCAACACTACTTAACATTAACCCTGAGTTTGGATTAAAATTCAAAAGTGCCGGAACAAAAATAAGGATAGAAAAAATTGAACAAATCCGAATAAACTTTTGCAGATATATATCTGAGATATATCGAACACTATAGTTTAAAATGAGAATTAAACAGGCAAAAATCATCACATGAACTGTATAAAATATTCCTAGTGGACCGTATATCGGAAAGTAAAAGGAGAGATTTTCAGTTGTTTCAATCCGCAGACCAGCAACTCCATAAGGCGTTAAGTTAATAAGGAAAACAATCATAGTCCAGATTGCTAATACAGTCAGACTAACCTTATTAACAATGAGTAAAAAGATCTTTTCTCTCTTCCTGTTTAGGTTCCTGAGTTTATTTTTATCTACCATACTATAAATAATGTAAAACACCAAAAGACAAACAAACGTTGGACCTAAACGTAAAAACTTAAAGAGTAGTAATACCGTTTCCTCAGGTAAAACCCCTTTAAAGTACAGAATCGCAACGTCTACCTGCCAAATTCCAATCAAGAATAAATAAATGAAAATGCAGATGGTTAAACGTGATATCCCATATAACTTAAGTAAGGCAAATCCAGCCGTAATTGGTAAAAGACTAATAATTAGCAAAAGGTATGCAACACTCATAGATGTATCTCACTTTCATATATTTTCAACCACTACTATAGTACCATATCCAATACTCTTTCTCTCTGAATTTTCTATTACAATTAATGTTTTTCATTTCATGGCATAGTATATATTACCCACCATTTTGAAAATCAACTTTACTAAAATAATTCAATTCAGTTAGTTTACGAAAATAAAAAACTTGAGAAAAAGATCTCAAGTTTTAATAAAACAAAGTTGCTACCCAGTAAAAATAAGGAATTCCAAAAATTAGGTTGAATGGTAAAGTTAATCCAAGAGCAGATCCCAGATAAATTCCCGAGTTTGCTTTTGGAATCGCTTGTTCCACTGCAGCAGGTGCTGCGATGTAAGAAGCACTGCCTGTTAGGATTGCCAGAATAAAGGCTCCTCCCATTGATAAACCAATAAAACTCCCCGTCAAAATCCCAAGTGTTCCACCAATAATCGGTAGTATAAAAGCAAATAAGAAGGACGTTAATCGCAATTTCCCAATTTTCTTTATGCTTTGTGTAGCGATCATTCCCATATGTAATAAGAATATGCACAGTAAGCCATAGAATAAGTCACCGAATAATGGCGTAATTTTTGCTAAGCCATCTGCATGAGCTACTAATCCAATGAAAATACCACCTAGTAATAAGAAGATACTTTTACCAAAAAATGCTTCTTTTACAACATGACTTAAATTGGCATTAGGATTATTTGTTTCAGTGCCATGTTTTTGTAAGTACATTTTGTAAAAGATAATTGCCAAGATGATTGCTGGACCCTCCATGACTACCAGAATAGCAGACATGTATGCCTCATAATGAACATCGATCTTTTCAAGAAATGCTAGACCTGCAATAAATGTAACTGCACTAACAGATCCATAATGAGCTGCTAAAGCCCAGGACTCGGTGATAGAAAATTTAAAAATCTTAGAAACAAGAAAGTACGTAATAAATAACATTAAGACACTTAATACAATTGCAGAAAAGATAGTTGGTAGCATGTCACCGAAAGAGACATTTCTAAGTTCCACACCACCCTTAATTCCAATAGTAAAAAGAATAATCATTGTATAGCCAGTATAAAAGGCCGATGGAACCTTTAAATCCGAGTTTACCAGCACTGCAACAATCCCCATGAGAAAGAATAAAATCATTGGTGACAAAAGGTTTGCATAAGCAATTTCTACAATTTGTCCCATCCTATCACTCCCCTACGTTAAATTTTCTGAAAACTTATTACTACAATACCATTACTTATTATGCTCGTCTATATTCATGAACTTTAATCTTATAATTTATTTTTCATATATTCTTTTTTCGTTAAACCTAGTATTATCAACGCTTCAGCAACATGTCAAAAATTCCCATACAAAAAATTAATTCTATGAATGTATAGAAACTCGCTATCTACATATTCTAAACTCACAACATACGAAAGGAGGTCGACGATGATGAGAAACAACAACTCAAATAACAGCAACCAGCTTGTAGTACCAGGTGCACAACAAGCTCTTGACCAAATGAAGTATGAAATTGCACAGGAATTCGGTGTACAACTTGGAGCTGACACTACTTCTCGTGCCAACGGTTCAGTTGGTGGAGAGATTACTAAGCGTCTTGTCCAAATGGCACAACAACAAATGGCACGTTAATTTGTCATACCTACCTCCATTAGCTAGAGTCTCTCTAGCTAAATAAGAAAGGCAAGGGCCTGCCCTTGCCTTTCTTTTATTTACTCTACCATATGATCAAAGCGACAATAGTTGAAACAATTAAACCGATAATAACTGGGAAAAAATTCCTACGAACGAGATCCATAACCGAGACACCACATAAACCTGCAATTGCAACAAGAGATGACCAAGCAATTAATGTTCCCCCACCAGTCCAGATAGAGCCCATCTGGCCAATTGCTGCTAAAGTTGCTGCATCTATTGAGCTAGATGCAAACGCATTAGATAATGCACCAGTTAAGGGAAGACCAGAAAACCCTGATCCATCTAATCCTGTAATGATCCCAATTATGAGAATACCAAATGCAGTCAAAACGGCATTATCTGGAATGAATGTCTGTGCCGATTGAACCAAATCAAACAAGAACGCAGGTGGAGCAGCATCACCAACAGACAGGATACTTGCTGAGAATTCTCCACTACCAAGGAAGAAAAACCCAGCAATTGGAATTACCGGACCCATCGCTTTAAAGGCAAATACAAAGCCATTTGTAATATGTTCACTAATCCTTTCTAGTGAGTCGGCCTTATTATAGGTAATAGTAGCAAGGCTTAATAACAGGACGGCAACCCCACCAACGAATGCTGCACCATCACCACCTTCAAAACCTCCCATTCTACCGCCACTTGCCTTTGTATAAATCATATAAATCATGACAATTAACATTGAAAGTGGTACTAAAATAGCGAATACTTTCGTCCATCTAGATTTTGTTGTGGTTTCATGCGAGACCTTACTATTGCGGTCTTCGCCCCCTTGGATTGCCGCTAATTCCTTTTCGATTAGTGGATGACCTGGTTTACGTATATTCTTACGTAAGCTTATATATGCAATCAAAATCGCTATTCCACCTGAAATTAGAGACAACACTAATGCTTTATCAGCAACAAGGGCAGTATCAATACCAGCTGAACTTGCACTTAAACCTGGAGCAACTTGCATGACATAGTCAGAGGATAAGGCCATGCCTTGCCCTGCTAACGCAACAGCCATAGCTGCTCCCATTACCGGAAGACCTGCTCTAACAGCTGCTGGAACTAGTAGTGCACATATTAACGGAACTGCAGGAGTTGGCCAGAAAAAAAGCGAGATTGTGAAGGTGATTCCTATTAAGATAAAATAAGCGACATGACCGTTTGTCATAAATTTTTGGATAGGTGCAATCATTTGTCTATCTGAACCCATATCCTTTAATGAATGTAACAACGCTACCATAAAAGTAATGATTAGAAAAATACTAAACAACTCTTGCGCAGCAGTTAGATTTGCATTAAAAACAGATGTAAAACCACTGACAATACTTTGGTTGTAAACCGTTGCAACTAGAAATGTTCCTAGTAGGGTCGGTAAAACGACTCCTTTTTTAAATACCATTGTCAGAATGATAATGAAAGTGACTATACCATATAGCCAATGAGCTAGAGTTAACTCCAACTTGACGTCCCCCTTTACACTGTCGCACGAGTTGGATTAGTCTATGCGCATTTGCCTAGTTGTGTGCGCGCTGAATAAAACAAAAAACTCACCCATTGGGTAAGTTTTTTGTTAGCTATTCTCTTGCAAAGTGCTCTACTCGGTTTCTCCCTTTGTCTTTAGCACGATATAAGGCTTTATCTGCCATACGAAGCAATTCTTCACGGTCCATACCTAGTTGTGGAGTAATAGTTGCCGCGCCTACTGTCAGAGTAATAAAACTGGCAACTTTTGAATAGTCATGTTTAATTCGCAATGAGACAATGTTATTAATCATATTCATTGCAACTTTTAATGCTCCCTCAATATCGGTATTTGGGATAACCGCCACAAACTCATCTCCCCCATACCTAGCTACAAAATCTGTCGGACGTTTCGGAACGCTCTTAAGAGCTTGTGCTACTCGGCATAGTACTAAATCACCTTCTTGATGTCCGTAGTGATCGTTATACTCTTTAAATTGATCTACATCAATAAGTATGACCGACATTGGTAGTTGGTCTCTTCTAGCTCGTTCCCACTCTTCGATGTACAATTGGTCAAACCTTCTGCGGTTAGGGATTTCTGTTAAACCATCCATTTCCGAGATCTTTACCAACTTATTATTCAGCTCAACTAGCTCTATTTGAGATTGTTTCCTGATTGTAATCTCTTCAGCCAACTTCTGCGACTTTTCAGCATTGTTAATCGCTATGACAATATATGATACTAGGGCACGAATCGAATCTAGGGCATGTTGGTCGTACGCATTTTTTTCCTGACTTTGGACAGTAACGACACCGATAATTTCTCCTTCTAAAATCAATGGACAAAAAATAATTGAGGATCTAACCTTTCCAAATGTACTTGTCATGCCTTCTAAATATTTAGAATATTCGCGTTCTGCATCATTAATCATTATCTCTTGTTTATTCTTGAAACACCATACTGCCCAGCTCGATTTACTACTCATCGGAATATCGAAGACGGGAGCATTTTCACCTTCTTCGATATATAGTTTATACTCAATAGCATCTTTTTGTTTATTATACATACCGATCCCTAAGACCGTTGCATCCATTAAACTGTTAATGCTTTCGTATATTCTTCTAAAAACCTTTTCAACATCCAAGGTTGATGTAATACTTTGTCCAATCTCGCTAATGATTTTCATTTGCGAGTATGACCTAGAAAGTTCCTGGGTTTTTTGCTCTAGTTCCTTTGTTAATATTTCAAAAGCTTTGTTTTTTCGTTGCGATTCATCGGCTTTTAACTGGACAGCAATTCCACGCAACTTGCTCTCTTGCTCTAATCTCGTTACTTCCTTTGTTTGATCTTTGAATTTCTTATAATAAAAAATAGTTTTTTCAATGTCACCAAGTTCTTCATAACATTCTGCTAATAAAGAACAAATATTGCTAATAAAAGCTTTCGCCTTAATTTTCTTTGCCCGTTCTAAGCTTTTATTAAGGTAAGAAATCCCCTTTTCTAAGTCACCTAAATCTCTAGCTAAATAATAGTAGTTAATATAGAGCTCTACATCTAAGAATGCATCGCCTACTTCGCGATTTACTCGGAGACACTGTTCATAAAAATCTTGGGCTTCTAGTAAATGACCTCTCTTATGAGCCAGTATACCTAGTTGATGTAAAACACCACTCTCTCGTAAACCATCTTTTTCCTCAACGCTAATTTGTAAGCAGCGTCGAAAGTATTTTTCTGCCTCACCATAGTTTTCAATGTTTAAATTTGCTGCCCCTAAGTTAATCAGCGGAACTGTTTGTGCCACTCGTGAATTTTGCTCTTCAAATTTCTTCAGACTATCCTCGTAATACTTGAGAGAAATCGTATAGTCGTGTAACTGATAGTATATCTCTCCAATATTGTTCAGTAAGCCAGCTATTAATTTATCATACTTAATTGCTGTCGCTAAGTTTAATGCTTGTCCATAGTATTCAAGCGCCCGATCATAGATTTTTGCGTAAAGATTTACGTTACCCAAAGCGTTAAGAAAATCAACTTCGATTTCAAGTTCGTCATTTAAACTTCTAACTCTTGTTAGCCCATCGAGTAATCTTTCAAGTGCTTTTTCAAGCTCTCCTGTAACCCATAAACTTCTGCCTATGTGCAAAAGACTTTTAACAGCACCTCTGTTATAGCCATGCTCCATTGATAACTCTAGAGCTCTTTCTGAGAGTGCTAGTGCATGCAGCGGCTTTCTTCGTTCTAACTCTTCTGATAATTTGTTTAGCAGCTGTATTTTTTCCTCTGTGTCGCAACATTCAACGAGTAAGGGCTCATATTCTTTTACTATTTCATCCAAATTTCTTCCCTCCACAAACCGAATCAAAAATATATATGTTCATTTATTAGTAACTTTAGTTTGTATACCCATGTAATTATACTAGATATTTCACTTAATTAGTCATATTTTTTAAAAAATTCCAATTAAAAAATTAGGCTTATCTTACTAAACCTGTATTTGCGGGTAACTAATTTCTAGATCTTTCTTCTTAATAAGGTCTTCAATTTCAATTGGAGTGGCTGGTTTACTGATTAAATACCCTTGAATTTTATCACAGCCTTGCTCTTCTAGAAACTTGACCTGGTCAAGAGTTTCTACCCCTTCAGCTGTAGTCGCAATGTTGATCGTTTTAGCCATATTGATAATCGTTGTTATAATTGTTTTGGCATTTTCATCTTGGTAAATCTCATTTACAAATGAGCGATCGATCTTTAATGTATGAATTGGAAACCTTGTAAAATACGCCAACGACGAATAACCGGTTCCAAAATCATCAATGGCAATCCGAATACCCATTTGTTTCAATTGACTCATCTTTTCCAATTTCTCATCAACCAATGTCATTGCATTCGTCTCTGTAATCTCAAGTTCTAAAAATTCTGGCGCCATTTCTGTTTCTTCTAACATTGCTTTTACCATCGCTACAAAGTTTGGTTGATCAAACTGAATCGCCGAAATATTTACTGACACAAACATCGATGAATAGCCCTGTTCATGCCATTTTTTAGTTTGTCGTAACGCTTCCCTTAACACCCATTTACCAATATCGACAATTAATCCGGATTGTTCTGCAATTTGAACTAATTTTAGCGTTGTTATCTCCTTAAAATAATCATGATTCCACCTAATTAATGCTTCGGTACCCATGATTGAGTTCGTTTTAAGATCTACAATTGGTTGGAACATTAAATACAGCTCATTTTTATCAATAGCATAATACAAAGCGTTTTCTACCTTTTGTTCAATCTTCATGGATTGGTTAATACTTTGGTCATAGTATTGATACCGATTTCCACCTTGTTTTTTCGCTTGAACCTTCGCCATATTTGCTTCATTAACAATTTCTTCAACTTTAATCAACGGGTTATCTGAAATTGCGATGCCAATCGAAACTCGAAGTCGATACTCAGTATCTTTAATGGTCATTTCTGTACTACACTTGTCCCACAGTAACTGAATTCGTTTTTCAAGCTTCTCATTAGAGTCACCTTTTAATAACAAGATGAATTCGTCACCAAAGTACCGTCCTAACCCTTCTTCTTCTTCAACAAACTCGGTTAATAGTTTCGCAAGCTTTAACAAAACAAGATTGCCACCTGTATATCCACTTATACTGTTAATCCGTTTAAAATCATCAATTGAGACAACAACAATTGCGATATTAGGATATTTCTTTTTTAATATTTTTGCCCGATAAGGCAAATCCAATAAAAAACCATTCAAGTTATGCAAATTTGTTAGCGAATCTCGATAGGTTAATCGTTTGAGCTGTGTCAACATTTTGTTAAAGCTCTTCGCAGCCGCCCCAACCTCATTTTTAACTGTCTCGTCTGCAATAACATTCAAATTTCCAGTTTCCGCTTTTTCAAATACCTTTTTTAAATGTAGGATCGGTTTTGATATTGTGGTTGCATAATAATAAGCAAAGATGATCATTAGCACTATTCCTAGTAAGAAAAATAGGATAATGCTCATTCGCGCATTACTAACCTCACTTAACAATTCATCATGACTAATTGATACTAGTAATGTCCATCCAGGTGTACGAGCTATCTCTGTTTGAAAGGTAACAATTTTTTTCCCTTTCTCATGATCATGTAAGGACCACCCTAGGTTTCCTAGCTCCATTTTAGGTAGAAAATCAGAAAGGTACCTGTAAGTGACATCCGAGCCATCTCCATGGGCCACAATTTTCCCGTCTCTGTCTACAATCCAAGCATCCCCTGTTTTTCCTAGGTTAATATTACTGGCAACGTTATTCAAAAACTGATTATCAATTACTATATTAACAAGTCCAACAACCTCTTCTCTTCTTGTCACTGAGTGAGCAATGGCAATTATTGGTCCTTCTTCTAGAGCATAAGGACTAATAAACGGCTGAGAAATCCATGAAGAATGACCTTCTACGAATATCTTTTGAAATTGCTCTTGCTCTGAAATATCGATATCATCACCTAGTGTCGACCAGCCTTTTCCGTCTAGAGTCGCTATACTCATATTGCGGTGTCCATCTAGGACTAAATTAGGTAAGTATTCCTTTATGATCTCGAAATCCATCGATTGAATTATCGGAGATTGTGAGACCATTTTTACCTCTTGTACAAAACTTTGTAACTCCTTGTCTATTTCATCTGCTCGCGCATTCGCTATTTCCTGATATTGTAGCATCGTATGCTCCGGTAGTTTTTGCAACTCCTTTTCAACTACGTAAATTAGAAAGCCAAATAAACCAAGCAGAGCAACTACAAAATAGATAAGCATTTGACTTCTAATCGATTTGATGTTCACGCATGTCGCTCCATTCCTCGCTTGATATGATTTCTTTTAGAAAGATTATGACTCTTTTGAATTTAATGTTTGTTATATTATACTTTACTTTTTGGAAAAACTGTCGACTTTTGTTGTCTTTTTTAGAGATATTCAATAGCTAGGATAGACTTTTCAACCCAAAAAAAGACGTTAGAATAGCAAACGTCTAGCGGTAAGGAAAATGTGAAATCTAGCAAAGCTGTAAGAATGTATCCATTAAATGATCGTGAAAGCTACTTTTCATTGTTGTTCATAGACCTTGACCCATCTATGATAGTAGTTAAGGTTTTTTTACTGATGAAAGTGCCTTAGCAAAAACTCATCCATTATCACTTTATGGCTTCGCACCATTTTCGTTGGTAACTGATTAACTGGTACGAATTCTAATTTTATTGACTCTGTTTGGTCAATTTTAATTGGCCCTTGAAAACAACTTGTGTGATAGGCAACCGTGACGACGTAAAACTGATCACCATTCTCTGCCACAATAAACTGGTCAGGGCCAGAATAAACATTAATTAGTTGAAGATTTTCAATCTTTAGCCCAGTCTCTTCATACACTTCTCGTTTAGCTACATCCTCTGTCGATTCCCCTAGCTCCATTAAGCCACCTGGCAGACCCCATACGCCATTGGGGTACCGACGTTGCTGCAATAATACTCTTCCCTGTCCATCAACAATAACAACAACTGAACCTACAAATATTAACGGTCTGTGACCTACTAACGCTCTTAACTCTTCTATGTATCCCATTGAATGACCCACTTTCAAATTTACGTATCTACTACTATTTTAACACTATCTTCCAATCTCTTAATATCACAACAATAAAAAGACCATATGAGATAATAAAACTACCTCATATGGCAAAGGGATTACCTCAGCCCAATCCTTGCCTTACCTTTTAGAAAGTGAAGGATTACATGTGCTGCTAATCGACTTGTCATATCTCGAAAATCGACAGTTGGGTCGATTTCGACAATTTCGAGTCCTTGAACTTTTGGCTGTTGACCTAAATACGTAACAGCCTCAATTAACGTGGCCGCACTCATTCCCCCCGGACCAATCGCTGGGCAACCAGGTGCTTCAGCTTGATCGACAACGTCCATATCTAGAGAAACATAGATGACATCTACTTGACCCTTCATCATTTTGAGGCCTTCATCAATTAATTCATAAATCGGTTTCTCACGAACATCTTTCATTGTAAAAACAGTTACTCCTTTAGCATCTACGTACTTGCGATAGTATTCGCTATTCGAAAAATCACGGATCCCAATTTGAACTAAATTTTTCCCAAGGATTGTGTTTGTCTCAAGTAAACTTCGAAATGGTGTTCCATTTGTTGCACCACCGTCATCAAGATTGCGTACATCATGGTGAGCATCAAACTGAATGACACCGACCCTACCTTTAGCCTTGGCAAAAGCTTTAATGCTAGGGTAGGTAATTGAGTTATCACCACCAAGTATAATTGGCAAAAATCTCTGATTGGTGGCATAGATTTCTGAAAGTGTTCGATATATTCGCTCCTGAGAGAGCAAAATGTCTGTCACATGCATGGTGATGTCACCAAAGTCTTGAATATCGAAGCTGCATTCCATATCATCCTCAATAGAATAAGTCGTGAATGCCGAGAAAGCCTTTCGAATCGTTACAGGAGCAAGATGTGCCCCCGAATGGCTGATCGATGACTTAGAAAGGGGAGCACCAATAATTCCTACTCCTCGAAAATCCTTTTCGGCCCATGGCTTAATAATATCTGAAAAACGTGTCACATACCGATCTACAAACGGAGCTCCTGTAGGTTTTAAAAATCGAAAGCTACTCACGGATTTCCATCCTTTCAGCAACTACTTTCCCATTTTTAATCACCTTGTTCACATGGTTAACCCCGTAATGGTAAGGAATGTAGAGATAGTTTGGTGCATCCCAAATAACTACATCAGCTTTACGACCAACCGCCAATTGACCTGCTTCCTCTCCTTGACCTATAGCATGAGCCGCGTTTACAGTCACCGCATGCCAGATTTCTTCTGGTGACATTCTCAATTGCAGAGCAGCTATCGACATGATAAGTTGTAAGTTTTCAGTCGGCGAGCTTCCTGGATTAAAATCAGTAGCCAATGCCACTATAACTCCTTGTTCGATCATCTCTCTTGCTCTAGCAAATGAACTTTTACCTAGATAAAATGTTGTACCAGGTAACAGAACCGCAATAGTCCCGTTTTCAGCTAACATACGAATACCTTCGTCTGAGGCTCCTACGAGATGATCTGCTGAAGTGGCCCCTAGCGATGCTGCCATCTCCGTTCCACCAAGCGGGTCAATTTCATCGGCATGTATTTTGAGATCGAAGCCCTTTTGCTTAGCTTTTCTTAGGTATTCACGAGACTGTTCAACCGTAAACACCCCTGTCTCTGTAAAAATATCAACAAACTCTGCTAACTTGTGTTCTTTGATTTCATCCAGCATCTCTAACATTTCCTCTAAAAATAGCTCTGGGTTTTCTTTATGTGTTTTCGGAATTGCATGTGCACCTAAGAACGTTGATACAATATCAATTTGATGATTTCTTTGAAGCTCTTTCGCTACTTGTAGCTGTTTCAACTCTGTTTCCCGGTCTAAACCATAGCCACTTTTTGCCTCGACCGTCGTTGTTCCATAACTAAGCATTCGATTTAAGTGAAAACTAGCTTTTTCATAGAGTTGTTCTAGCGTTGCCTTTCTTGTTGCTTCAACAGTTGAAAGGATGCCTCCCCCTTTTTTTAGGATTTCTAGGTAAGGAACTCCCTGTTGTTTTAGGGCTAGCTCGTGTTCACGTGAGCCACCAAAAACAACATGAGTGTGGGGATCAACTAAACCGGGAGTTACTAGTTTACCGCCACAATCTATCACTCTATCAAACTCAATTTCTGAAGCATCAGTTCCGATGAAAGCAACTTTTCCATCTTTAATTCCGAGTACAGCGCCTTCGATGACCTCAAGCTCAGCCATTGCCTTTCCCGCCTTCGGTCCCTCAGAACGCATTGGAAGTAACTGTCCAATATTTGTAAGAAGTAGATCTACATGTAGTGTCATCATTTCCCTCCGTCCATTGGTATTACAATATTTTTCTCTTTTGCTACCTCTTTTGCAAGTTCGTAGCCCGCATCCGCATGACGAATAACGCCCATTCCCGGATCTGTGTTTAGCACACGCTCAAGTCTCTCTTTAGCTCTGTCCGTACCATCTGCGACAACAACCATTCCGGCATGTAAGGAGTAACCCATACCAACTCCACCACCATGGTGCACTGACACCCAGCTCGCTCCCGCAGAGGTATTTACAAGTGCATTTAAAATTGCCCAATCTCCTACCGCGTCACTTCCATCGAGCATCGCTTCTGTTTCGCGATTAGGTGAAGCTACTGAACCACAATCCAAATGATCACGTCCAATGACAATCGGCGCTTTTAGCTCACCAGTTCGAACCAATTCGTTCATCGCTAGACCCATTTTCACTCGCTCACCATAGCCTAACCAGCAAATCCTTGAAGGCAAGCCTTGGAATGCCACTCTTTCTTGGGCCATGTCAATCCAGCGACAAAGTGCTTCATTCTCAGGAAACAATTCTTTAATTAAACGGTCTGTGCGGTATATATCTTCCGGATCTCCTGATAGTGCTACCCAGCGAAACGGTCCTTTTCCTTCACAGAAAAGCGGGCGAATATAGGCTGGCACGAAGCCAGGGAAATCAAAAGCATTATCAAGCCCTTCATCTTTAGCTACCTGACGAATGTTATTTCCGTAATCAAACACGATCGAACCACGTTTTTGGAATTCTAGCATGGCTTCAACATGCTGTTTCATACTTTGGTTCGCCAGTTGAACATACAGTTCTGGGTTACTCTGTCGTAACTCGTTCGCTTCATCTAATGAATACCCTACTGGTACATAGCCATTTAGTGGGTCATGTGCTGAAGTTTGGTCTGTCACAATATCAATTTGAACACCGCGATCGAGTATCTCATGATGAACCTCAGCCGCATTTCCAACAAGTCCCACCGAAAGTGGTGTTTTATTTTGTTTAGCTTCCAATACCCATTGGAGCGCTTCATCTAGCGAGTCTGTCATCCGATCGCAATATCTAGTGTCCAACCGTTTTTGAATACGCTCAGCGTCAACATCCACCGTTAGAACAACCCCATCATTCATCGTAACCGCAAGAGGTTGCGCACCACCCATCCCACCAAGACCTGCTGTTAGCGTTAATGTCCCTTGAAGCGAGTTGTTGAAATGTTTTTTAGCAATCGCAGCAAACGTTTCGTACGTTCCTTGTAAAATCCCTTGCGTACCGATGTAAATCCAGCTTCCAGCTGTCATTTGCCCGTACATCATCAGCCCTTGTTTTTCGAGTTGATTAAAGTGTTCCCAGTTCGCCCATTTTGGGACTAGTACTGAATTGGACAATAACACTCGCGGTGCGTGCTCATGAGTGCGGAAGCGTCCAACTGGTTTTCCTGATTGGATTAATAATGTTTCGTTGGATTCCAATGTTTTTAATTGTTCAACGATCGCATCAAATGACTCCCAGTTTCTAGCTGCTTTCCCGATCCCTCCATAAACAATTAAATCCTCTGGTTTTTCAGCTACTTCAGGGTCAAGGTTGTTACAAAGCATTCTAAGTACTGCTTCTTGTTCCCAACCCTTGCATTGTAATTCTACGCCACGGTCGGCTCTTATAACTCGTTTTTTTGTCTCAGTCATCTTTTTTCTCCCCTTATAAATTGGTATTGTTCAATCTCGCAACTTTCTTTTAACCATGCATTAAGTGCTTCAATATCTTTTGAGAAGATGCGATCTGCTGTGATGAATGGAACAACTTTTCGACCCTCATCTAAAAATTCGCGGGTTGCTGTAGCCATCTTTTCCTTACCACGAATATCACAAGCCTGCATCGCACAAATTGCTTCAATTGCTAGAACACGACGAACGTTTGTAATAATTTGATAGGCGTGTCGTGACCCAATCGTCCCCATGCTTACATGATCTTCTTGGTTTGCAGAAGATGGGATTGAGTCAACACTTGCCGGGTGTGCCAACGTTTTATTTTCCGAAACAAGCGCTGCTGCAACATATTGCATTATCATTGCCCCGGATTGCAGACCTGGCTCTGGACTTAAAAATGGCGGCAAATCGTTTAACTGCGGATTAACCAATCTCTCAATCCGTCGCTCAGAAATATTGGCAAGCTCCGCCATTGCTATTTTTAAGAAGTCCATCGCAAAAGCGACTGGTTGACCATGAAAATTTCCTCCAGATATCACTTTTTCACCGTTATCAAAAATGAGTGGGTTATCAGTTGCCGCATTCATTTCAATTTCTAACTTTTCTTTGACGTAACCTAACGTTTGCCACGTTGCTCCGTGGACCTGTGGAATGCATCGTAATGAGTAAGCGTCTTGTACGCGTATTTCACCTTGACGGGTGGTCAGCTTGCTATCTGCTAAATGAGCGCGAATTCGTTTGGCCACGTCTACTTGTTCTTGATAACCACGTGCAAGATGGATATCTTCATCGAAGGCACCGATTATACCCTGGAGACCTTCCATTGTGAGAGAGGCGATTACTTCTGCTTGGAGCGCCAGGTTTTCCGCTTCAAGGTAGGCAACAACTCCCATCGCCGTCATCGCTTGCGTCCCATTAATGAGTGCTAGCCCCTCCTTCGCGGTCAGGGTGATTGGAAATATTCCTTCGCTTGTAAGTGCCTTCATTGCCGTTGTTTTTTCCCCTTTGTAGTACACATCACCTTCTCCTATTAGAACGAGGGCAAGATGTGAAAGTGGTGCAAGATCACCGCTGGCTCCTAGAGAACCTTGTTGCGGGATGATTGGATGAATATGGGTATTCACTAGCTTGAGCAATTGTTCAATGACAATCGGGCGAACTCCTGAAAAACCCTTCAGAAGAGCATTTGCTCTAAGCACAACCATGGCCCGTGAGACGATTTCCGGAAACGGCTCGCCTACTCCACATGCGTGAGAGTAAATTAAATTGAGTTGCAGAGCTTCGACATTCTCTTTATCAATAAATACATCACTAAATTTTCCAAAACCTGTAGTGATTCCGTAGACGGTCTTTTCGTCTTCTACTATCTTTTCTACGGCTTTTCGACTAGCAATGACCTTTTCCATACTTTCTTTTGAAGCCGATACTTCTTCGCCGTCTAAGAGAATTTTTTTTATCTCCGGAAAAGTCAGCGACTGACCTGTTAATGTAACCATGACCACTTCTCTCCTTTATCAAACTAAAGTAACAATAGAAAAGGGGCTATATCAAGGAAATCGGGTGATTTCACTGATATAGCCCCCTAAATAACTAATTTACTATGGGCATTATATGTGGTTGATACCTAAACCTATTGTTTCATGTTCGGATCCTTTAACTGGAGCACCAATCGTTCCATACAAGCAAACTGCGAGCCAATCTCCTTCCGCTTCATTCTCATACGGATTGCCGCGAAGAATCGAAAAGCTTAAGCCAACGGTCCTCAGTACAGAGCCAATTTGCACTTGCCCTCTCGTAACACCGCTAAGCGCCTCCATAATTGCATGATACAATGCATGAGACTCGCGATAGACATCGCTCTTGATAACACCATTTTTCTTCGCTGCTGTTTCAATTGCCGCAACTACTTTGTTGGTATCCATCGAACCAACTTTCCCCGTACAGCCTAGCCAGCCTAAATCACTAATCATCTTTTGCTGCTCAGCTTGGTCCTGTTCACTAAGTAAAAGCATGATTGCTAATCGTCCTATTCGGCGATCTTTACTAAATGTTGTCATACGTAACAACTCTCTCATCGTCTAAAGTATCTAAAAGTCTATTATAATTGTAAGCGCTTAGTAGCTCGAAGTCAATGAATATTCTAACTATTTAGGTTAGTTATTTGGGAAAAATAGGGTTATTGGACTGAACATTGAGGTTTGGACTATAAATTTCGATTTTGGATCATAAATCATCTAGTTTGGACTATAAATTTCGATTTTGGAATCATAAACTACCTTGTTTGGAATCTTCAATCAAAGTTACACTACTATTTGCCCCGCCACTTTTCAGAAAATCCGTACCATAACGAAAAATCGGCCCATTCGGACCGATTTTTTTCGAAAAAAGCAGCACCTTGCATCATAATAAAAAAACTTATATTAAAAACGATGCACCTGTGTATAGAACGATTGTAATTCCAGCTGCAATTAACGCTGGTTTCAACTTAAACCGAGCATACTCCATCACGGGTAGTCCCAGAATTTTTGCAATCGTATTTGTGTCATCACTTAATGGTGAAGCAAATGCTCCAAACGAACCGCTTGCAAATACAGCACCGATAATGAGAGGTAACGAAACGTCACCAGCAATTGATAGTGAGATCCCTAGTGGCATCAATATTCCCCATGTTCCCCAAGCGGAACCAATAAAGTAGGAAATCAGTGCTCCAAAAGCAAACATTAATGGCGTGATGAAATTAGTTGGGATCCAATCAGTATGTGCGGTAACAAAACCTGTAAAGCCTAAATCATCGGTGACTGACGACAAGCCCCAGACAACTGAGAGAAGCACAATTACCGACATCAAGTCATTCCCACCTGTGATAAAACTGTTAATCAGCCCTGATAACGTAAATTTTTGAAACAGGTAAAAAGCAAGAGATAGAAACACAGTTATTAACAACGCTACAACCATTGCTTGTAGCACATTGGCGTTGATGAATGCTTCAAAAAAAGTAAAGCCTTTGACCGCACCGTCCCACCACGTTAAAAATAACGTAAAACTAATCACAATGATAATTGGGACGATTAAGTTCCATGGTTTCGTTGGAAGCTCTTGTGAAACGGCCGGGTGACATTCGTGCCAATCCTCTTCGGGGTCTCCCTCAATTTCGGTAGGTGCATCTGTATGTGACGGATGGAAAAAACTTAGGTAAATACCTACCAAGATTATCGTAATCGCAAAAAAGTTAAACGGGATACTCTGAATAAACAACGAGTAAGGCTCTAATTGCCCACCCACATTTTCAACAGAAATTTGGATCACTGAAACCATGTAACCTACAAAGGCTGTAGCTACTGGTATTAACACGATCAGTGGTGTTGCTGTTGACTCGATGACAAAACCTAACTCCTTTGTAGACATCGGGACTTTTTTCAATAAAGCTTTCATGATGGGCGTGATTGTAACAAACCGAAACGTTGGTGCAATAAATGTCCCGATTGTTGAAACATAAGTAATCGTTAACGCTTGTTTTTTGGTGGTAATCTTTTCGGCTGCTTTCTCAACAAATCCCTTAATTCCACCTGTTTCCTTAATCATGCCAACAAGCCCTGCAAATGCATAAAGAAAGACGACAATTTTAATATTATTTTCATCAATAAGTGCTTGGACTACATAAGTTAGAAATGTTTGCATACCACCGATAAATGATGGTGAAAGGATGTAACAGCCCACCAACAATCCTGCAATTAGCCCTGGCAAAACTTCTTTTGTATAAATGGCAATTGGAATAACAACTAGAAAGGGAATAATGGATAACCAACTTGCTTCCATACCAAGTCCTCCTCCATACACATGATTTTCTTAGCTTGTGAAACTAGAAGTCATATTATGTACCAGCAAGTGTGTCAGACAATTCGAAGAACCCCCATCTACCTTCAGAGGGGGTTCAACTCGCTTCTATAATTGTGCTTCGGCTTGTCTTAATCGTTCTAAATCAGGGTCTTTCTCAGCTAACTCTTTATAATAGTAAGCATCTTCGGTTTCACTCGTTAAAACAAGCTCTAGATGTTCAAAGGCTTTTTCAACTTGCCCAACCACTGATAAAAAGCAAGCCATGTTATAGTGGCCATTTAAATTAGATGGATCCTTCTCAAGTAATTGATCATTATATTTTATTGCTTCCTCTGTTCTACCTTGGAGATGAACAGCTATACTTAATTGAGTATACGCCTGCAAATATTCTGGTTCCACGTCCAGAGCCTTCCTAGCCCACTCTTCCATTTGTTCGTTATCTGCGATATGCTCATAGATACGACTTTTTACGTAATATGGATTGCATAAGTTTGGATCAGCCTTCATTGCAAGATCAACATGAACAAAGGCTTTCTCAATTTGGTCTAGACTTAAATATAATTGACCTAAATTGTTGTGAATGGCTGCGAGCTCTTTTTCTTCAACTAAACATTGGTTTAATAACTCTACTGCCATTTCATACTGCTCTACATTCAAGGGTTCCCAGTACTCAATTGTGAAATATCCAAAGAAGAATGCCAGATCAAAGTTCCAACCTTTTTGCAAATAAGATAATAGCTCTTGTTTGGCAATTTCTCTTCCTGCACCATGGTGGACATAGTACTCACATAACCAATTAATTCCGACACCATTATCAGGGTTCATCTCATATGAAGCCTTATGCAACTCTATGATTATATCATCTAGTGTGCGGAGGGACTCTACCTCAGTGTGACTTTCTTGTTTGTACATAATAAGCTTTTGTACAACAGCATTTCCAGCATACATCAACATGCTGCTCTTTACTGAACTCTCCAATGATTGGTCCCAAATGAAATCCTTTAAACTCTCAAGCCGACCACTTTCCAACCAAGATCCGACCAATAATTCATACAACTGCTCATTCTCTAAATCTTCGGGTAGTAGCTGGGTCACTAACCTAACAACATCGTCAAAGCGTCCTAACTTATAGCATACTGATGCATAATGTCCAAGGATTGGCTCACTCTTAGGCTCGAGCTCTAAAGCGGCTTCTAACAGTGTTGCTTCCTGATCCACGTCTTCCCTCAACCCAGCTATAAAAGCAAGTGTCTGCAATCGCCAAATCTCTGCCACCTGACCTTGAATACTTTCGAGATAATCGACAACCACATCCAATTTGCCAACTTCATCAGATAATGGGAAGAAATAGTCTAACACGAGCTCATCAGGTGCTTTCTTAAGCACTGTAAACAGATATTCAAATTCCTTTTCGCGACAATCCTTCATCTTCTCGATATAAGATAAGCGAAAATAGGCAACCGTAAAATCTTCGTCTATCTCTAAACATTTTTGATAGTATGGCTCGGCTTTTTGATAGTGCTCAAGATGATAATGTAACTCTCCTAGTCGGTAATGTGGAAACGTATTCTCGGATTTTTCAAGGAGAGCTTTCGAAAACCACTCCTCAGCTGTGTTGAGATCACCAGCCGTTTCATATAGGCAGCCAATATAACACATTAAATTCACATCACCTCTGTAATCTGTGTCCAACTGCTGTTGTAAAAATAAACGGGCTCGTTCATTGTAAGAAGTGTTCTCGACCAAATTAACATATAGATTCCAACTATATTCTAAATTGTGAGGCTTTCCTGAAAGGCCACTCTCAATCATCAGCAATGCCTCAACTTTTTCAGTATCCTCAAGGGCATTCTGGATCATCCATTCGCCAGCATCGATTAAAAATGCTGCGTCTAACAAAAATCTATCAGTTTCTTCACGCAATCTTGTCACAGCCACTTCCCATCCATCCACCTCATAAAGCACCTTAACGTAAGCCATAACCGGTGATGTTTCTTCAGGATGAAATTCCATCACTTCTTCATAACAAGATTTTGCTTCATCATACATCTCTTCGGCAACATAGCAATCCCCAAGTGTCATTAATAAGGCAAAGTCACCAGGATTGCACTGCTCTAGTCCCTCTTGGATTTCGTTAATTGCACTTTCATAATCACCAAACTGATAAGCAAAAATACTAGCTAGCTCAGCATATGGATACGAGATGAGCGGATCTAATCGTTTCGCTACCTGAAATCCTCGAATTGCCTGATGAATACGCCCCATATTCTGATCACAGCGCGCTCGTTCATACCAAGCGTGGCTGTGGTGCTTATACTCTTTTAATAAATTGCTATATAAACTCCTAGCTTCTAGGTACCGCTCTTCGTTAAACAGAATAAAGCCGTGGTTCATCCGATTCCAGATGTCATAACAGTTAATATCAAGAGAAATATTCGAATATTCTAATGCCTTTTCTTTATCATTTTCATAATAAGAACATAAAGCCATGTAAGACCACGTATCGTAATGGTCACTTTCTACCTTCAACGCTTCGTAAAAATGGGTGCTTGCCTCGGAATATCGTTCGACGTCATACGCCATTCTTCCTAATAAAAAATGATACAAGTGAACATTCTTATTTTTAACAGTCTGTAAAAGAGCCTTTGCCTCATCATAATCATTAGCCCGAGCAAACGCATAGGCAATAATTAACTTGAAGTAATCAGAGTCAGGCTGAAGTTCCATGATTTTTTTGCTAGTTTCACGTAGCAAATCTTCATCACTATCAACTTTCGAAAAGAATTTCACCACATAGCCGATCCCGTATAGCGATTGTTCGTTTTTTATAAATTCTTGAAAGTCCTTAACAACTGTTTTATCATTGTTCTCCATTCGATCTGAGTACTCATACATCTGACAAACTAGCTCATGTTCCCCGCTGTTTAACTCAGCCAACTTTTCACTTTGATCAATAGGTATCACGGCAATTGATAAACATTGATTATTGCCATAGTGCTTAACGAAATCAGCATATGTGACAAGAAAAGGCTCTAGAAAATTAGGATCCTGAAGATAAAACGCTTGTAAGTTTTCGTCATAGCCTTTTACTAGTTGTACATGCGAAGAATTCGGATAATCGAGGCAAACAATGATGGATACCCCTAGATTAGTCAGCTTTTGGTAGGTTTCCACAGTTCCAAAAAAGAACTGACATTTCATTTGAATCGAGGTTAAGTAATCTGTCGCAACAGTTAACCTCGAACCGTTAACTTGAAAAATTGAAGCTGCGATTTCTTCCTGATTTTTTTCTATCCCGTAACGACTTAATAACATCGCAAGAGTCGCTGGAACACAATAATTGTATTTTTGAACTAGCATTGGCGTCGGAAGCATGACTACTTTTTCATCATATGATTCCTTAACCTGATAAGCCCCTTCCTTAAATAGCTTCGGATGCTTTTTGACAATCTCCTCAAACAATTGAAAATCTCGTTGTTCATAGCTAATTTGTGCCCTAGCGTAAGCAAAGTAATTCGGGTAATCATGACATGGAGATATCGTCTCTAGAGCTGTCAGTTCAGCAAAAAACACATCCCAATTCCCTTGCTCCTTTAAACGTTTTGCTTTTTCTAAACGTAGTGGTAAGTAATAAGGGACATGCTCGATTGCCTTTTCCATTAATGTTAATGCTTCCGTTTGGTTACCCTCAGCTAGCAATAAAGATTGTAATAAACTATAACAAAACTGCGGTTTCGGATCCTGGTCAATTCCTTCTAAGAAGTAGCTCTTTGCAATCTCCCAATCACCTTTTTGATAGTAATAGTATCCCCAACGGTCAAATAATGGTTCTGAGGCAATTTCCTCTAGATTTTTTAAATAGTATAACGCTTCATCAAATCGTTTCATTTCAATCAACCCATGAGCAACAGCCCAATACGCTCGTTCTAGCACTTTATTATTAAGGTTTTCTCTCTTGATGATTACATGTAGCTGCGCCACTGCGTCAAGGTATTTCCCAGAATAAATAAGTTCATGGCATTGTAGGATCTGGGTAAACGAACTCTTTCTAAACCGATTTGCCAACTTAACTAGTAAGCTACTATATCTACTCATTAAACTAGCATCTAATACGCGAAGAATCGGTAGTAGCTCTTCTTCCTCGATTTGATTTACGAATGTTTTTATCTGTTTGTGGGACTTGATACTTTTTACGATTTCAACAACTAAGGAAAGTGCCTGTTCGTATTTCATTTGATTACTTAGAGAAACTATTTCTTTTATTGTTACATTAGCTGTTTTAGCCGTCATTGCTTTTCCCCTTTTTCTTAAAAAGATCTCCATTACAACAATATAGCATGTTTTTGAGTAAGATAATGCACCAATTAATGGAGAAAAGCCATCTGGGGAGATGGCTTCGTCTCTTTTTTATTCTGATCTTGTTTCTTTCGCTATTCTCTTCAATGACTTTATTTTCCCATGAGGATTTTGTGCTTCTTTACGTGCTCGAAATTGTCGTTCTTGCTGTGATTTAGATTGAGTCATTTAAGGATCCCACCTGCTCATTTAGTAAGTTTTCTTGCATGCTTATTTTCCCGAAAAGCTTTTTTATTTATCCATTTATCAGTTGATGATTTTCTGGAATTTACGCTCATACTAACAACGAGGTGATGAGCATGATTAAAACAGATCAATTGATTGATCAGATTAAAAAACATAGCGTTCCCTTTAACAATACTCTAGAGCTAGATCCATTGATTAACAAAGCAAGTAACGCCAAATATGTGTTATTGGGAGAAGCAAGCCATGGAACGAGTGAATTCTATACAATCCGTGCAGATATTTCGAAAAAATTAATCCAAGAACAGGGATACTCATTTATTGCCGTTGAAGGTGATTGGCCTGCATGCTACGAAGTCAATCGCTACATAAAAGGACTAACATCTGATTATTCGAGTGCTGAAGATGTTCTTAGAAAGTCATTTAAGCGTTGGCCAAGTTGGATGTGGGCAAACCATGAGATGATTGACCTTATTGAATGGTTACGTTCATACAACGAACAACTTGACGGAGACAAAGTAGGCTTTTACGGAATTGATGTCTACAGCTTATGGGAGTCAATGGAGGCAATCGTTGACTACCTCAAGGAAATTAAATCCCCTGATATTGAGAAGGCCTTTCAAGCCATTGAATGCTTTGAGCCTTTCCAACGAAAACCTGAACAATATGGAATATCAGCTGCATTCTACGGTGAAGATTGCATGAGTGAAATAATAGAACTTCTCCAAACCATTCAACAGAAGAAAAAAACATACGATGCTGATCCAGAAGGCTCACTAAGTCTAAAAATTAATGCGATCGCAGCCAGCAATGCGGAGCATTATTATCATACGATGGTTACAAATGATAGCGAGTCATGGAATATTCGCGACAGACATATGGCGGAAGCTCTTCATCATATTGGAGAATATTATGGTACTGGTGCCAAAGGTATTGTTTGGGAGCATAATACACATATCGGTGATGCCCGTGCCACTGACATGGCTAGTGAAGGAATGGTTAATGTCGGCCAGCTCACTCGTGAACAGTACGGGCAGGAAGATGTCTTCGCTGTAGGGTTTGGTTCCTATGAAGGAACCGTCATCGCTGCAGGAAGATGGGGCGAACCACCTCAGGTAATGACAGTACCAAAAGGGGCCTTAGGTAGCTGGGAGGAAGCCGTTCATAAAGCTGGGGACTATAACAAATACTTCTTATTCAACGAGCAAAATATGCAGTTATTTCAGGACGTTATCGGTCACCGGGCGATTGGTGTGGTTTACCATCCTCAGTTTGAACACCATGGAAATTATGTACCAACACGACTAGCAGACAGGTATGATGCCTTTATTCATATTGAAAAAACCAAAGCATTAACACCCTTGGAATAGGGTCAAATAGGGTATGGAAATTTCCATACTCCTATTTCGTTTTCCTTGTAAAAAAAGTACTCATTGGACATTCACTATATTTTTTGGACGCAGCTAAAGCATGCATGGAATAAAGATGTCCATGCATGCTTAAGTTGTTTAAGCCTTAGCATCTTTTCCTTATTAGGGTTTCTTAAAGGTTAATCAAACGTTTGATTAACTTCTCTGAATGTAACTTTTTTTCATTCAACCTAGGATATCTTAGATAATGCTCCTTTAGAGAGTGTCCCAAAAGGTCACGCAAGATAGGCTCTCGTGACAAATTTAACGCATGTCTTATAGAAAATGGAGAGGCTGAGCCTAGTATTTTTTTACTAATAACCTTGCTCAAGCTTTTTATTTCTTCCTACAAAAGTCGATCTACCCACTAGGTAGATAATCAGAGCCACTGTATAGACAATGTACCTAGTATCATGACTAACAGGAAATAGATTGATTGCAATAACATAGACAGTAACAAGTGTCATAAATGACATAAGTGACTCTTTCAAATAGCGCCATAATCGTTCCATAACAAAACCCCTAACTAATTAGTCATTAAAACTATTATTTACGATAAAAGGTTAAGTTACTCTTTGTTTTCGTCTAGCCTAGACTTCTTCTTGAGGATAAATTGTAGAACTACCCCAAATAAGCTAATAAGAATATAGAGAAAAAAGTATTCCACACCTTTGAGCGATCCACCATTTTCAATGAATGAGTACTCAAATATGGTAAGTTGGTCATCCAGATGAATTCCGCGGTATAAGAAGAATAATCCTACGAAGTAATATGGGATTGTAACTAAAATGAATTTAGTACCTTTCTTCACTAATAAATAAGCAAAGAATAAGGGTAGGGCTATAATAATTGGTAATAGTCCAATTTTTTGATGGAAAGATAAATCTATCGGTATGACAAACAGAAAGTATATGACTAGACTAAAGAGTATAGCTACTCCATAAACCATCCTATTTTGCATAGTTTTCACACTCCTTTAGGGAGTTAGGTAGTCTTATTACATATATATGGACAAAAACAAGACTTGCTCCATATGTATGAAAATTGAGACATGAACCTATGCAAAAACGTAAAAAATAATAGGGAGTTCAAAATTCTGAACTCCCTTCTTACTTTTTTTCTATCAACCTCTAGAAAACAAATTCAATAACCTTGCCCAAAAGCCTTTTTCTTCTTCTACCTCTACCAAGCTTGTTTCTGTTTCCTCTTTCTTAATGCTCTCTGTTTTAATCACAAATTGGACAGAATTGATTTTTTCATTGTTGGACGAAACGAAAGAAACTGGTTCAAAATCAGACCGATCATAATCAGCGATCATGTTATCGATTTCCTCTTGCATCTGATCTGGCAAGTCCTTTGTGGCATCATATAACTCATGCGTACCATCGTGTAGTTCGCTAACTCCTTCTGCTAGTTCTACAGTTCCACCTGAGAGCTCGACGATCCCTGCATGTAATTCATTGTAAGAACTTGAAAGCTCACCTACGCCTCCGGTATAACTCATTAATCCAGCATGGAATTCTTTGTAATTTGTAGACAATGTCGCCAAGCCTTCTTGTAATTGAGCCAAAGAATTGTCGTCACCCATATTTTCAAGGGAGGACGAAAGTCCATTCGCGATCGTCGTTAACGTGCTGCCCATTTCCGTTATACTTCCACTGACTTGCTTTAAGGTGCTATCTACTGCATCAAATCCTTCTTTTACAGCAGTATAAGTCCCTCTAGCAGTCAGGGCAGCTGCATAGGTTTCGACCAATTGATCAACAACCGTTTTATTTGCTCCACTAAGATACAATCCTTGAATGTCTTGTTCTGAAATCTGATATTGCGGAATTGCCATTATGGCACCGTCTAAGGTTTTATAAACAATTGCGTAATTTTCTCTTAATGTAGATAAGCCCTTTGCTGTTTCATTAAGACCGCTTGCTATTTGTGATAAACCTCCCGGTAAGTTCTTTAACTCACTGAGATCCATTCCATCAGAGTCACTTAGTGATTGACTAATCGTAGCAAGTGCTTCATTAATGGCTGCCGAAGCATCAACAAGCTCAGTTGAAGCATTATCTATGGAAGACATACCATCACGATACTGTGCCGAACCGTCCTTCAAGCTTTTAACGCCGTCGTTTAATTCAGCAACGCCATCTTTTAGTTCACCAACACCGTCATTTAACTCTTTTATCGCTTTTGTTAATGTATTCATATCTTCTGTCATATCATCAATATCTGGCGTGTCAATGGACATTGACATTGGAATTGCTGCAATCTCGATCCCCTGAAGCTCAAAATCTAAGGCATCAGCTTGGATCTCAAGCTTCGCATCTTTATTTGGCATAACAGTAAAAGTAATTTGCTTGTTTTTACCTACATTCGCCACCATCCCATCTCCTGCGTCAATGTTCGTAAACGTGTCAGGATCCAAGGTTAATGAGACTTGTAACATATAATTCTCAAAAAAGACTGAACCAGCATTTTGATTGGCATCCGTAAAAACTTGGATTTCAACATGCCCATCTTTTCCGGCAAGTTCTTCTGGAGATATAGGAGTCCCATCCAACAAATAGGCAACCTTTATATCCCAAGGCAACTGACCGGTCATGTTTCCTTGATAATAAAATTTACCAACTGGCGCATCGATAAGCACTGTATCATCAATTTGTTCTAAGTCAGACAAATCCGTTAAATTTTTGATGCTAGAATAGTTACCATTATCTAAAATAACTCCGGCTTTTGTGACGTCCAGTATGTTTACTACATAAATTTCCTTTAACTGTCCGTTCGCATGTAAGTTTGCATAGACTACTTCATCCTTGGAAGCTAGCATACCATCTACCTTTTCAGCAACCACTTTATCCACAGAAGTGCTAGTCGTTTGGGTAGCGTCTACAAGAAATGAAGGTAAGACTAGCGTTAGAGCTAGAACAACTGGTATAACTCGTTTTTTTCTCATCATCATTTCTCCTTATAAAAATCTGCTTTATAGGTTGTTTTACTAATAATTTTATCTAAAAGCAACAATAGGGCCGGTAAGAAACATACTACCATGACAAAGGCTAGTAATGCTCCACGTCCTAGCAACAATCCAATTGACGAAACAATTGGGTTGGTTGACGTAAACCATAAAATAAACCCTACACTCGACAATATGGCTGCAGATATAGATATTGAAAATGTTTTTTCATCTAATGTTTTCTTAATCGCATCGACTGCTGGCATTACCTTCCGTTCTTCCTTATAGTTCTCTGTAAATAAGATCGCATAGTCAACTGTTGCTGCTAATTGAACGGTGCTAATAATAAGGTAGCCTACAAATACTAAAGATGTATCTGTGAAGTACGGAATTGACAGGTTAATCCAAACCGCCGCCTGGATTGTAATTAGTAGTACGACTGGAATTGAAATAGACTTAAACGTAAAAATCAGGACAATAGCAATCGTAATGACTGTTAGTACATTTACGACCGTGTTATCTCTCGTGACAGTGTTCTTGATATCAAATAACGTTACACTTTCACCTAGGCTAAAGGCCTCATCTCCATAATAGTATGCCGCTAACCCCTGTACTGTTTCCACAACTGAAAATGGTAAATCACCTTCTTTACCACTGTTCGTATATACAATAATTCGACTATAGTTTTCAGAGAAAAATTCAGACGTAATCGACTCATCCAAGTATTCCGGTGGTATGACGGTACCTACTGAACTTACATAAGAGATGACACTCGTCACTTGAGGAAGTTCCTGGAGCTCTTGCACAAGCTCTGTCTCCTTTGCTAAGTCACCCTTTGGAACCAACAGGACAATTGGTACAGATTCTCCAAACACCTTTTCAATTGCTAGAAAGTCACTACCCGCTCGACTCGTCTCTGGCTGATCTCCAAGTCCATAAGTAAAGGATGTATTGCTTTGTGCTAAAAAGGCTGGAACAATCAGGACAAAAACAATGATCAAACTAGGAAATCTAATTTTCATCATGCTATTCCCAATTCCTTTAAAACTTGGAACAAAGCTTCTATGTTGTGTTTTATCCATCCATTTATAGAATAAGAGAGTTAGTGCTGGCAAAAATACCATGACACTAATGAAACTTAGTAAGATACCCTTAACTAAATTTAAGCCAAGATCTGATCCTATCTCGAATTGCATTAACATCAGTGCAGTAAAACCGAAGAATGTTGTCGCAGCACTTGCGGCAATTGCCGGGAACGACTTTTTCATCGCAAGCTGCATAGCTTCTTCTGGATTATTCGTTTTCTTCCTATAATCTGAAAAGCTGTGCAAAAGGAAGATTGCATAATCTAGCGATACCGCCAGCTGCAAGATTGGGGCAACAGATTGAGTAACAAACGACACTTCCCCTATAAAAATGTTCGTTCCTAAGTTGATAAGTACGGATACTCCAATAGCCGTTAGGAAAAATACTGGTTCAATCCAAGACGTTGTTGAGATTACGAGAATAAAAATGATGATGGGAACTAACAAGACTGCCGCATAAAACGCTTCGGTACCAGCCATTTTTTGTGATGTGGCAGTATCTAGCGCTTCTCCAGTGATGGCTCCATTTTCTCCAATCAATTCGTAAATAGCATCCGTAACCGCAACCTCATCACCCGCACGAATACTTAACATAAAAAGCGCGTGACCATCTTTGTAATACGTCTCTACCAACTCTTTATCCGCCATCTCCAATGGTGTTTTCACATCAAAGACATTATCTAGCCATAGCACATCCGAGACACCGTCGATTGTCTCAAGACGCTCTTTATAGATGATCGCCTCCCGAACCGAGACATTGTTAATCATTACCCTTGTATTAGGAACAGAAGCTGTAAATTCTTGTTCCATGATCTCGAGCGCTTGTGTGGATTGAGCCTCATCAGGTAAATAATCTACCATATTATAATTAACTGACACAAAGAATTGTGCCACTATCGAAATTAACGTCATAATCGCAAAAACGTAGACAATTAATTTTTTATGTTTAATAATTCTAGTTGCTATGCCAATGATTGTTCACCCTCTCTTGTATTCTATACAATTTCACTATATCATTATATCGACACAGTGTTGTTTATACAACAAACAGTTTTCTTTCATACGTCTAATCTACAACATATTGAATATTTGTGTTGGATATTTTTTAAAAAAGTAAAGGATGGATCTTTCATGACCTTAGATCGTAGAAAAAAATTTACTCGTATGGTTTTAAAAGATAGTCTCATGACCTTACTCAAAGAGAAACAGATTTCGGCTATTACCGTAAAAGAAATCTGTGCCTTGGCAGATATTAATCGCTCAACCTATTATTCCCACTACTCTGATCAATACGACCTTTTAGCTAAAATTGAAGAAGAATTGATTGATGATATGTACGATACTCTTATCCAGTATAATTTCACAAAAGAAGAAGAGTCGCTACAGATGACCGAAAAGATCCTAGAATACATAGCTGCCAAAAACGAAGTCTGCAAAACGCTTTTAAGTGAACATGGTGATACGAATTTTCAAAAGAGAATTATGCATATCACCCAACAATTCACAACAAAAAACTGGGGATCAATGAACAACAACATTGATCAGAAACTCTCAGAATATATTAGTATGTTTGTTGTTAGTGGTAGCATTTATGTGATAAAAAGCTGGCTAGATAACGGAATGGACAAATCTCCAAAGGAAATGGCTAAAATCATTAATGACTTTTCCAATAAGGGACTTTCTTCCATTCTAAACGATGAATCCTCTTCTTAATTTAAGCGGGATTATTAAAAGATCATAAAATGTTCAAAAAACACTGGGTAAACGATTGGTGTTCACATCTTATGTATGATAATATATATCGTGTAAGATTAAATCGCACACGATATATATCGACAGGAGGAATTCCAAATGACAAGTGTCTTTGATTTTAGTGTTAAGCAAACAAACGGAGAGCAGAAATCACTAAAGGATTATCAAGGGAAACCCTTAATTATTGTAAACACTGCAAGTAAGTGCGGACTAACACCTCAATTTAAAGGACTTCAGGAATTGTATGACAAATATCAAGATAAAGGTCTTGAGATCCTCGGATTTCCTTGTGACCAATTCAACAATCAGGAATTTGACAATATTGAAGAAACAACTCAATTTTGCCAATTGAACTATGGCGTAAACTTCCCCATATTTGCAAAGGTTGATGTAAACGGAACAAATGAAGATCCTCTATTTACATTTTTGAAAGAGCAGAAAAAAGGAATCCTTTCAAAAAATATTAAGTGGAATTTCACAAAATTCCTGGTTGATTCAAACGGAAATGTGGTAGAACGCTATGCGCCAACTACAGATCCAAGTAAAATAGAGGAAGATTTACAAAAGCTAATTGATTAGTCTGAGAAGAGGTTACGATGAAGGAATTCATGACGTTAGAAAACCAACTATGCTTTGCGATTTATGAGACCTCAAGCGAATTTACTAAATTATATACAAATGTTCTAAGTGAATTTGAGTTAACCTTTCCACAATACCTTGTTTTACTAGCTCTTTGGGAGAACGACGGATTGACAGTAAAAGAGGTAGGTGAAGCGCTCAAATTGGGTACAGGGACATTAACACCAATGATTGCAAGGATGGAAGCAAAAGGTTGGCTCCGAAAAGAGCGTTCCAAAGATGACGAAAGAAAGGTAAATATTTATTTATTGCCGAAAGCCTTTGAGCAGAAGCCTTATATTCATCAAAAAGTCGGTGAGGAGATTTTAACCTGTGGAATTGAACTAGAAGAATATCAGCAATTAATGCAGCAGTTGCAGCGCTTGAAGGAGAAATTAAAAAGTAGGAAGTAAAACAGGTGTAGATATAGTACGCCTGTTTTACTTTATATGATAACCAATGATCCATTTAGACCTAGGCAAATACTGTATGACAAATACCCGATTTTCTATATCTTCTACATCTTGCCCCAAGCGCCGATCAATACAAAAGGTCTCACCATTTATTCTAATTGAAAATGTGCCAGTTATCTCACCTCTACTTGGTTCGTAATAAACGATCTCCGAGGGAACGCCTTCTATCGTTAAATACTCTCGCTTAACATACGCAGGCAAATCCAGCGCGTCGTGACTACCCGCGGTGAGAGCTATGCAACCAATGCCAAAAACTACTATACGGTGAAGCCAATAAACCCATTTGAACTGATCTTCCCTTTCTTTAACAATGATCGAGTAATAAATAAAGCCAATTCCAGACACTGTTAAGCCGAGAACGAATATTGGAAACACATTTGCATATCCACCGAGTGGAACTAAAAGAAAGAACGCAACAGCTATAGCAATCGTAAGTTTCGCCCGCATCAAGAGTTCCCCCTTCTTTCATAGGTTAATTCTTAGTTTTCCCTTAGTTTGCATGGAATAAGTGACCATTCGGATATAAAGTAAATAATGTTATATCCCCGGAGTGCTCGCGCCTGGATCTAGACGATTTACCTTGAATTTATTTAAATTACCAAAAGAGAGACCGTCAATTGACGATCTCCCTCTCTCAGTACTAAATAAATAGCTAAACCCCACTATACACTAACATAGAAGCAGTAAGTAATTGAAGAAACCTGCAGTATATACGCCTAAGGGACAGCAGCTTTTTATATACTACTTTCCTTCGCCCTAATTTGCTTACTTCTAAGTTGTCCACATGCTGCATCAATTTCAGTTCCATGTTCCTTACGAATGCTGGCACTAATACCTTTGTCTCTTAGTACAGTGTAAAATGCAAAAACATCTTCAGGCTCGCTACGTTGATAATGATCATGCTCATCAACGGGATTGTATGGGATTAGATTAACAGATACTTTTTTCCCGCGATCCCCAAGAAGTTCAGCAAGTTCGTGTGCTTGTTCTAATTGATCGTTTACACCCCTTAACAAAATGTACTCTAGCATCACACGGCGATTTGTTTTTTCTATATAGTAGTCCATGGCTTCCATTAATTTCTCTAGTGGAATTGCGCGATTAATTTTCATGATCTTCGTACGTAATTTATTATTCGGTGCATGTAACGAAATTGCTAGATGAACCTGCAAATTTAAATCAGCAAACTGATAAATCTTTTCTGATAAACCACTGGTCGAAACGGTAATGTTTTTCGGTGCCAACTCTAAGCCCTTTTGGTCTTTGATAATTTCAATAAAATTAACCATGTTATCAAAGTTATCAAATGGTTCACCAATTCCCATTACAACCACATGGGTGACTGTTTTCCCCTGCTCATATTCATCTAGATGATGTTGGACCTTCATCACCTGTTCAACAATCTCACCACTAGATAAATCCCGAGTTTTTTTTAATAAACCACTTGCACAAAAACTACAACCAATGTTACAGCCTACTTGTGTCGTCACACAAACTGATAAACCGTAGCGTTGTCTCATCAGAACTGTCTCAATTAAGTTGCCGTCTTCGAGTTTAAACAAAAATTTTATTGTGCCATCTGTTGCTTGTTGTTTCACATGCTCTTGCATTGTATAAATAGAGAAATTCTCTGATAATAACTGTATACAATCGGCTGGTACATCCACCATTTCCTGAAACTCGGTGACTCTCTTTTGATAAAGCCAGTCCCACACTTGTAATGCACGTGACTTCTTGTGCCCGTGCTCAATTAACCATGCTGCTAATTGTTCTATTGTCAATCCATATATGGATGGTTTGCTCATTACTTACCCTCTTTTCAAAAACTAACGATTAGTTCAGATTCTACCCTATTCTACTGAAAAGAAACGTAACAAGCAAACGGTTTGCAACTGGTAATAATAGAAAATCATTTACGATCAACAAGTTTTTTTAGCTTCTCATAATCACTTGGGGTATCCGCATCAAAAAAGCTTATCTCATTTTCGTACTCAATCATCAGACCTGAAGGGTCTTCACGAATAATCTTACGAGCACCCTCATCGCCATGTAATTGAGCAAGTCTTGAAAAAAGCCTCCAGTGAAATAATACCGGTGGCTGTGGAATGTTTTCATATCTACAAGCAATATAGCTCGGTCTATCCCGCTGGGCTAAAGAAATCATTCTATTTAATTGTTCTGTTTTAATAAATGGTTGATCAGCTAATATGAAAACAATGGCTGAAGCCTTATGTAGCCGGGCTACTTTTAGTCCGCACTTGATTGATTCTGCTTGCCCCTCCTCAGCATGTTTGCATCTAACGTGTAGCAACTTATCATGATACAAATCACTAATAGGGACCCATTGAAGCTGATCCAGTTCCTTAGTCACTAAAATGACTTTATCAAGGTTTGATTGAAGAGCTGCTTGCAAGGCAGTACTACCTAACGTTCGCTCACCTAAGGGTAAAGCAAGTTTATTAGAACCCATCCGTGTACTATTTCCTGCAGCGAGATAAATTCCAACAATCATTTTTTTCCTCCATCCGAACAACCTTAATTATTTCTGCCATAATACTTATTGCTATTTCTTCAGGACCAACAGCACCAATTGGTATACCTATTGGTGAATGGACCTTTTCAATTTTTCCTTTATTCTTTAACAAACGTAATGTTCGTTGACGTGGACCTAATACACCTATGTATAACAAATCTAGCTTAAGCAGGTACGAGAGGATTTCTTCATCCTTTCGATAATTATGTGTCATAATGATGACCGCATCATATTTTCTAAAGTTAAACCCTGATAAAAATTCAATTGGAGAAGCAACAATAATCTTAGCCGCATCTGGAAAAAACTCTCTTTGGCAATAGGCTGGTCGCCAATCGGTAACGATCGTCTCAAAGCCTGTTTGATGGGCAAACGTAACCACAGGCCTTACATCAATACCAGCTCCAAAAATCAGCAACCGTGGTTTTGGTCGAAACATTTGCTGATAGATGATTGGAGAGGGAGCTACTTCTGCATCATTTCCGTCTTGTTCTCCTTCTGCCATAAAACTGTAATTCACTACCACGCCTTGTGTAGATAAATATTTTTTATGCAATACCGCTTTTCCTTCACTAAGAAATTGCTGCACCTTCGCTAAATGAATTTTATAATCCTCAGTTATCGGTTCTAGCAATACAGTTATCACACCGTTACAACCACTTCCTTGTCCCCACGACAAATCATCGTCTTCAGACAAATCATAAGTTAGAGTATGAGATAAACTTTTTTTATAAACTACTTTCGCTTTCTCTACTAAGTCCTCCTCTAAGCAACCCCCACTTATTAAACCATAATACGAACCATCCTCCATACAAAGTAACATGGCCCCTTCTTTTCGGTATGAGGATCCTACCACTTTTATTATCGTAGCTAGCACCATGGCTTGCCTAGAATTTAAAATCACATTCAACATATCGTAAGCGTGCACCTAGAACACCTCCAACATTAACAAACAATGTCCTAACTATGTCATTCTACAGATTTTAATTGAGTTTTCTCTCGAACAGAAATAGGAGTAAGAACTATCAATTCATTACCCCTACCGCTTATTAGTTTTTAACCATTTCATCGACTTTTTTCTTCATAGATGAAACTACAGTCTTCTTATACCTGACAGCTAAAATAAGCACTTTCAACTGTTGCGTCCGCGATAAGTTTTCAAAACGGGGTTCTTGTTTTAAAAACGACTTTACGATTGACCAACTTTTTGGAACCATTGGATAATCATCAAGCGATTGTTTATGACGAATACGGTGGATCCATGAAGTAAAAAATGACGTACTCTCATCAACAATACAAGGTGCGTATATGTTTTTCTCATTTTTTTTAAGATGCTCATAACGGTCTAAACCAGTTAAGATGCTATAGCTCCCATCATTGCGATTTCTTTTTACGACTACAATATTCATACAATCCCACATTAGCCTGCGTAACTTCTTGATCTGGTTCGTCATCTTTAAAGAAGGATCGGGTTTGATCATACTTAACGGAATATATCGTACAGTAAATCTCATTTTTAACCTCTCCTTATTCATTTTTGACGCCGAGGACTATGTCTTGAAGCAGTTTTTAAGGCTCTCATTTAGATCCTATTCGATATAGCTTGTTGCTATTCCAAAACAAAAAGAACGGTGACCCACGAAGTCACCGTTGTGTTACTTTCTATTTTCTTATAAACATTTGCGTCCAATAATGTCCATTCTCATTATATCCAACGCCTATATGGGTAAAATCAGCACTCAAGATATTTTTGCGGTGGCCTTCACTATTCATCCATGCTTGGACCACTTGTTCAGGAGTACGTTGTCCTTGTGCAATGTTCTCTCCGGCACTTCTGTAGGAAACACCATGATCTCTAATCATATCGAACGGTGATCCATGGGTCGGACTTGTATGAGAAAAATAGTTATTTTGTTGCATGTCATCCGATTTCACCTTTGCAACACCACTTAATTGTGCATCCGCTTGATAGTCTGGTAAGCCATTTTTTCTTCTCTCAGCATTTGTCAGCTCAATTACTTTTGCTGCCGCATCACTAATTCCTGCAGTCGCTTGCTTAGGAGCTGCTTGTTCCTGTTCTTGTGCAGGTTGTTGCTGCTCGGCCGGTTGCTGTTGAGCCGGTTGTTGTTCGGCTGGCTGCTGCTGAGCTGGTTGTTGTTGAGCCGGTTGTTGTTGAGCCGGCTGTTGTTGCTCAGGGGCTGCTGCTTCTGGTTGCTCTACCGGAGCTTGTGGTTGTGGCTCAGGAGTTTCCTCAGCTCCCGGTGCTTGCTGTGTCGCTTGTTCTGGTGCTGGGGCTGCTGCTTGTCCTGATCTTTGAGTAACCTTTTGCCTATTATGCTGAATGTTTGTGCCACCACTAACAACGAACTTATATTTCGCTTGTTGAATTTGTACCGCTTTTGTGTGCGGATACTGACTACTCGGAATGTCCGTGTTAGCATTTGATATGCTTCCATACCGGTCCATCTGCGCATCGACACGGCCGTTACCAAAAAGTTGCTCATCTTCGTTTACACGATAATCATCTGTAGCTTGGTTACCGCCAGCCCAAAACTCTCCAAATGGCTGAACATCTCCACCTTGCTGTGCTTCATTCATATTACAACCAACTACTGTAAGTATAAGTAGCATAAATATGCAAAAACCAATGTGTTTTATTTTCATTAATAATGCTCCCTTTTTTAGTGTTATTAACTATACATACATATTTTCTTCTATTTTGAAAAAAGTATGTTATGGTAAATAACAGTAAAAGAAGCATAATTACTCTTAATCTTTGCTTCATATCCAGATAAAAAAGACTAACCCCAAAAACCTATTTAAGCTTGGTTTTCAGAACTACATTATCTAAATTTGTCGATAAACTAAGTCTTGATAAAATTTTGCTAACAGAGTTATAAAGATATGATAGAACGTATAGGATTTTTCGTTTTTTCTTCGTAGCTTCAGCCAACTATTTTGTTTCAGGATATAATCTACCAATAGGCGAAAACCTAAGATTTTCCCGAACCAAAAGCTTTTATTTTTTTGTTGTAACTGCCATGCCGTATAAAATGATAAGACAATCGAATAGATAGGAACAATGATAAAATGCTCACGCCACGTATGGTACCCCCCTCTTCCAAATTTGAGGACCTTCTTAGTAGCTTTTACAAATAAGAGGTTAACGCAAGTAACCATTACTAAGTGATAGAACGAAAAAAATAAAATCACCGGATTCCTCTTTTTTAACTGTTCATACCAATTATCACTAATTGAAAAATAGATCGGCAATAATATAATTGTATAGACCGTTTTCCACCACCGCTGAATATATATTCCTAATCTTACATACAGAGTTTCAATTGCTCCAAAATACAAGCTAATTAAGATTTTATACTTCCAATTTAAGCGAAAGGAAGTAATAAAAACTGCCGTAAACGGTACATAAATGGCTTGTGATAGTACTGCTCCGCTAATTTTATCCAAAGAATTATTCTTAAATATTCCAGGTTTGTATCTATAGCCCCTAAATAAATTTACAACAAAATACTCAAATAAATAGGCAAGTCCTATATTTGATGCTAATAGTACCAACAATCTTTTCCTATCTTTATTCTTTGACAAGGTGTAGAGGAGTAAAGAAGAATGGGCAATGAGTAACAGAAAATAATGAAACAAATGCGATTTTTTTCTTATATTCATATGAATACTCCTCACTATTGTTCTTATCCTATATTTTTAGTTTTAAGGCAAAAATTTATTACTTTAACTTAATCAAAATCACTACTAGCGAAACAGAAAAAACGTTTGCTGTTATCTGAGTATTTAGCTATGATAATCACAGCACAGCAGGTTCAGAAAGGTGGAGAATCATGAAATTATCTAGCATCTATAGTGATGGTATGGTGTTACAGCGTAATAAAAGAGTAACGATATCCGGAAAAACAAAAAAGTTACATAACGTAAGTTTAACGTTTCTCGAGAACACCTACGAAACAACGGCAGATAGTAGTGGCGGTTGGTCAATTACATTAGATCCCTTAGCTCCTGGTGGTCCTTATCAAATGGAAATCTCGTCTGCCCAAGAGAAATTAACGATTAATGATATCCTTGTAGGTGACGTCTGGCTACTTGGTGGCCAATCCAATATGGAGTTGCCGGTTCAACGTACTTTAGACTTGTTCGCTGATGAAATAAAAAAGGTGGACGAACCATTGATACGACAGTTTGCGGTTCCGCAAGTCTACGATTTTCATGAACCAAAAACAGAGTTAGTAGGTAGTTCCTGGATGAAGGCTACTCAAGAAGATATTTTAAGGTTTAGTGCTGTTGGTTATTTTTTTGCTCGAGAAATTTATGAAAAAAATGGTATACCAATTGGGTTAATTCAAACTGCAGTAGGTGGAACACCAATCGAGGCGTGGATTAGTGAGAAAACGTTGCGAGAGCTTGGTGGCTACGAACCTGAGCTAGACCTAAATAAAGAAGATAAGTATATCGCTACTAAAAAAGCAAGTGATCAAAAACTAAATGATCTTTGGTTTCAGAATTTGAATGAACATGACGCTGGATTAGCTGAAGAGTGGTACGCATCTTCGTATCAAACAGAAGATTGGGACGATTTTGAGCTACCTAATTCATGGAAAAATAGTAAGCTTGAAGAATTAAAAGGGTCTGTTTGGTTTAGAAAGGAATTTGAACTGCCCGAATCATTTGTTGTGAGCGAGGCTAAATTAGTTCTTGGAACAATTGTAGACGCTGATGAAACGTATATAAACGGTGTCAAAATTGGTACAACAGGGTACAGATACCCACCAAGACGTTACCCGGTTCCAGCCGAATTGTTAAAACCCGGGGTAAACTCAGTAACTGTTCGCGTCATTAGTACGCAATCAACTGGCGAGTTTATTAAAGACATGCCTTACAAACTAATTGTTAACGGCAATGAGTTTCATCTAGAAGGCACATGGCAGTACAAGATCGGTACGAGAACAGAGTCTCTAGAACCGCAAACCTTTTTTCAATACAAACCAACAGGCTTGTACAACGGTATGATTGCACCACTAAAACAGTATCCTATGAAAGGCGTACTTTGGTACCAAGGCGAATCCAATATTGGTCAACCCAGAGGGTACAACAAACTCTTTTATAACCTTGTGAATGATTGGCGAAAGAATTGGCAGCTCGGGGAATTTCCTTTTATCCTTACTCAATTAGCTAATTTCGATCCAGGCGAAGAAGATACAACAGATAACTGGGCTGTACTTCGTGACGAGCAACGTAGGTCTCTAACTGTCCCTAACACTGCAATGGCTGTGACCATAGATATTGGTGAATCGAATGATCTACATCCCCAAGATAAAAAAACTTTAGGAAAACGTTTGGCGCTATGTGCAAGAAAGATTGCTTACAAAGAAGACATCATATATAGCGGTCCATTGTATCGTAGCATGGAGCGTCTAGACCAGGCAATACAGCTTACGTTTGATCATGTCGGAAGTGGTTTGGTTGCTATTGGTGGTAATCTAAAATCCTTTACAATTGCCGGATCCGACGGTACGTTTGTGCCAGCAAAGGCAACGATTATAGGTGATAAAGTTCTTGTTAGTCACGAAAACATAGACGAGCCACAACATGTCCGGTACGCATGGGAGAGTAACCCCATAGCAAATCTCTATAATAATGAAGGATTACCTGCTTCACCGTTTACTACAGAAACTAACTAATGAAAGAGACAACTCTTTATTAAAGAGTTGTCTTTTTGTAAATCTAAATTCTTAATATCAAGATAATACTAAGCAGTTTTTAACTTAAAAGTTCCAACGATTCCATCTACTTCTGAAGCTAGATAAGAAAGAGTTTGAGCAGATGCAGCTACTTCTTCCATAATGGCTAACTGCTCTTGTGATGCACTAGCCGATTCTTGACTCGTTGAGGTTGTCGTAATGGCTATTTCCTGGATAGCTTCTACTTCTTGAACAATTTCAGTACTGACATTACTGATTTTTTGTACTGAGTTTGTCACCACTTTTACTTTGTTTGTTACATCAATAATTGCTTCTTCAATCTCACTATATAACGCACTTGCCTCTTTTGAGTACTCAATTCCTGAGGAAACCAGTTCAGTATCTTCAAGCATAGCAACAATTGCAGCATTCGTTTTCATTTGAATAGTTTCAACCATCTGGTCAATTTGCTCAACAGACCTTCTACTTTCTTCTGCAAGTTTTCGAACTTCATTTGCAACAACCGCAAACCCTTTTCCACTCTCACCAGCACGCGCTGCTTCAATTGCCGCATTTAGTGCTAGGAGGTTTGTCTGGTTAGCAATATTTGCGATCAATGCGGTTATCGAGCCAATATCTCTCGTTCTATCCCCTAACTCAGTTATGATTTCAGATGTATCTCCAACAGATTTTTTTATTCGCTTCATCTGCTCGACTACAGTAGAAACAGATTGGAACCCTTTTTGCGAAGCTTGTAAGGTCTTTTCCGATGAGTGTAACATCTTTTCGCTACTATTCGTAATTTGATCTAGGTCTACAGACATCTGCTGAACTGCATCCGTTACTAAATTTAGACTTTTTAATTGTTCTTCTGCTCTTTCTGATGATGTTATCGCAATAGTGGCAACTTGCTCTGCAGCTTTTGTACTTTCCTCTGCATTTGTAGTTAACATTTCTGAAGAACTAGCCACTTGCTTAGATGCTTCTCGAACACTTGCAATCGTATTGTTAAAGTCATAAATTAGCTTATTTACAGAAAGCACTAGACGTCCTACATCATCATTACTTTTCACTTCTAATTCGTGAATATTTAAATCGCCCTCCGCTATTTTTTCAATGACAGCGGCTGCGTCTGTAATCGGTTTAGTCTGCCTAGATAAAAGAATTGCAAAAATGATAATAAAGATGATAATTTCTAGCAAAATGATCAAAAAAATGACCTGTTGAAAATGAGCTACAATCTTCTCGTACGGTGTATTTGGAACCCCGACATACCACATGCCAATTACTTCACCACTTGAGTCAAGTATCGGTTCATACGCAGTTTGGTTAATTGTGCCAACTACATTCGCTTCACCTATGTAAATTTCCCCGTTTTCTAATACTGCTTGTGCCACAGTACTTGATGCCTTTGTACCAACAGCCCTAGTCCCATCTTCATTTCGAACATTTGTGGAAATCCTTACTTGTTCTTGAAAGATTGTTACTGTCCCACCTGTCGCTTCACCAATCTTGTCCACAGCCTCATAGTTCTCACTCATGTTTACATTTCCTTTATATAATGAGTGATCTATGATTGACCAATTTCCAGGGTATTTTTCGTTTAGATACACAGCGCCTAACTCTAAGTCCGAAAGCAACTTCTCGCGCGCTACTTCTAAAGTTTCTTTTTTTATGTAGTAGACACTAATGAAACCTATAATTAATGTTCCTATCATAAAAGATAGCGAGAATAATAAAAGCAATTTTGTTTTGATAGTCAACTTCATGTTCTTTTCCTCCAATAATATTTTTTAAGGTTATAATTGTACAAATGATATAAATAAATTATACAATACTAATACAATTTGTAAACTAAATACACCTAGAGTAAAATTTCAAGGTCTCCCGTGTCAAAAGCCTCAGGTAAGTAGTAATACTCAAAATTCCATAAGTATGATAATTCAATTATTCAATAGGTAAAATCAACTAATTCAACACCGGTATTTACCCTCTCAGAGAAGTATGTAAACCTTAAATTCCTTCCTTTAATATTTACCAATCATCACACACTAAAAAGTCGCGTAGTTTTCACCACGCGACTCTCATTATCTAACTTAATGCAGCCATTGCTAAAGACTTCATCACTCGCTCTTGTTCTACCAATAAGCCTTGAGCTTCTTCTACACTAATTTCTATAAAGGATATTTTCGTTCCAGGCATTTGTTGAACTAAACGAGGGATATCGACAGAAATAACCGTCCCTATTCTTGGATAGCCACCAGATGTTTGTCTATCTGCTAACAGGATGATTGGTTGACCACTTGCTGGTACTTGGATTGTTCCAACAGTAATCGCATCGGAGATAATTTCTGCTTTCTCTTGATGCGTTATGATTGGACCAGATAACCTAAAGCCCATCCGATCAATCTCACGAGTAATTTCAAATTCTCCACTAAAAAATGCAGCTTTCCCTACTTCAGTAAAATGGTGCTCATCCGGCCCTGGGACAACTCTAATCGGGCCTGAATCGTAATAATAAGATAGTAGCTTAGGGTTAATACTTCGACGAATTATTTTTCTCCTCAAATTATAATCTCCGCTAAATAACACATCACCTTTTTGCAATTCACGTCCAGCAACACCACCCATCTTAGCCTTTACATATGTTGCTTTACTACCTAAAACACTACTTCCGTCAAAGCCACCGGCAACAGCGATATACGCTCTTATACCTTGCACTGGTTTACCAAAAGATATGGTTTGTCCATTTTTCACAACATATGTTTTCCAAGGCAGCACAGGCTGTTCATCTACTCTTGCAGACAAATCCGCTCCTGTAATCGCAATCACAGTATCCTCTAAAACTGTTATCTTTGGTCCCATCATGGTAACTTCTAAGGTAGCAAGTTCTTCTTTATTTCCAACTAGTAAATTACCGACTCTATGAGCAAACTGGTCCATTGCTCCAGACACAACAACTCCGTACTGTTGATATCCATACCGGCCAAAATCCTGGATCGTTGATAATAACCCTGGTTTCTCTATGCGAAAAATAGCTTGACTCATTTCCTCGCTCCAACTGCTTGTAGAGTTATACCGTGGTTAGTAAGGGCTTGGTGAAGTTGTTTTACGAAAAGAAGTGCCTTAGGTTCATCACCGTGAACACATATTGTATCGGCTTTTAAAGGGATTATTGTTCCATCAACAGCTTTCGTTAATCCTTTTTCAACCATCATTATCACCCTATCGACAGCATCGTTGACATCATCGACCATAGCGTTAGGTTCTGTTCTTGGTGTCAGTGTTCCGTTAGGTTGATAAGTTCGATCTGCAAATACTTCGTTGGCCACAGTTAAACCTATTTGACTTCCTACTCGTACAAGCTCGCCACCAGATAATCCAAATAAAAGTAAAGTAGGATCACAATCATAGACCGCTTCAGCTATTGCTTTGGCAACATTTTTATCAACCGAGGCCATATTAAATAGTGCCCCGTGCGGTTTCACATGCTGCATTTTCACATTATGTATTTTACAAAAGCCTTGCAGTGCACTAATTTGATACACCAGCGAATGGTATATATCTCTTGGGCTAGTTTCAATATTCCTTCTACCAAAACCGATAAGGTCTTGAAAGCCTGGATGCGCACCAATTGCAACCTTATTTTCAGCAGCCAATTTAACAGTCTTGGCCATGACATTATGGTCACCAGCATGGTAACCACAAGCAATATTGGCAGATGTAATTAATTTCAGCACTTCGTCATCTTGGCCTATTTTATAGTGACCAAAGCTCTCACCTAAGTCACTGTTCAAGTCGATTGTTAGCATCTAACCACCTCTATTTTTCAAAAAAATCGTATTGTAACTCATACATCTTTCGTTCTACTAAAGATTTCATATTGTTATATTCACTCTGTGTAATTGGAAAAAATCTTATATAGTCACCAGCCTCGAATAACACAGGAATTCTTCTTTCAGCATCATACAAAACTAAAGGGGTACGGCCAATAATTTGCCAGCCTCCAGGAGTTGAGAGTGAATAAATCCCCGTTTGTTCATCTGCGATTCCAACAGAGCCAGCCGGAACATTCAATCGTGGTACCGTCAATCGCGGTGTTCGAATTGTTTTTGACATTCCTCCTAGGTATGGAAACCCAGGTGTAAATCCGAGCATATATACCAAATAATCTTCAGCTGTATGAATTCTAATGACTTCTTCCCTCGATAAGCCGTTGTGTTTTGCCACTTGATCAATGTCAGGTCCATATTCTTCACCATAACAAACCGGAACAAAGACCCTTCTCGATTTTAAAATGTCGACTTCGTCAATCTTTGCTAGTAACTCACCAACTTGTGCTGCAATCTCGGAGTACTTAAGAAGTCTCGGCTGATAATATATGGTTACTGCGGTATAGCTTGGCACCCACTCAGTAACACCATTTGGCCGACTGCACTTTAATAATTTACAAAAACTACGAATGTCACGATTCGTTTCTCTTGAAATTTTATTCCCAAAAGATATTCGAATTGCAGAGTCGCCAAGAGGCGAGCATCTCTCACTCAACAACAACTACCTCCCTTACTTTACTTCATTTTTATACCGATGCTGACTAACCATCTCACTAATTGACTTAGTTACAATTGGCGTAACGATTCGATTAAATTCCTTAATCGTAATATGAGGATTTTCTTGCCGTGTTTCTTCAGAATAGAGACCATTAAGAATTTGCTCAAGGTCGTTTTTCATAAGCTGTAAGTATAGTATTTCCTCTTCATCAACGATTCCATCTTCACCGAATGGGGCTACCTCTACTGGGGCACGGTTGTTCACAGTTAAATGAAGACCATTGATCATAAATTGCATATCCTCAAAGTACTTATAGTAATAGATCTCTCTGTCAACGAAAAAACTACCATAGAATAATATATAATCAACCTTTTGAAGTCTTTCTTTAAGTCGTGATAGGTTGACGTCAACATTTCCATTTGGATAGTTAACCAGATTATCTATGCTACTTATTGCGTCATTTATTGAAAAATAAAAATGATTTACGAACGTTTGATACTGCCGTTTATATTCAAGATTATTTTGATAGATATTATAGCAAGTAATTACTAACACCAACGTTAATAAAACTAGTGCGTAGTTTTTTAGCTTTTGCATATTCATCTTATAAGCTCCTTTAAACGAATAATACTTCACTTCTCTCCCTATATCATAACAGATTTAAGAATAGACGGGTGGCAACCCATTATAAAAACCGAGAGCCAAAGACTCTCGGTTTCTTTCATTCTAGTATTTTCTTACAATAACATAACCTTCGTAGATTGTTTCAATGTTTGTTTCTTCTTCATTACCTAAAGCAAATTCAGCAATTTTTGAAAGTAAATTTTCTTCAACGTCGGAAGCTAAATATAATACTTCTGCTCTTTCCTTTGATTTAAAGCGAAAATCCTCAATCGCTAAACGGATAACTTCTTTAATACTATTACGATTATTTGCATCAAAGTTCTCCATACTTCTTATTTTCTCTAACACAAATTGTCTTAACGTCATTTTCTTTCTCCCTTTCCATTGATTTTTTTGTTTTAAAAAAACCAACTTATCCTTGAGCTGATGGAATCCAGATGTTAAATATCGTACCCTTACCAATCTGGCTTTCTACAGTAATTTTCCCATCATGCAACTCTACTAATTTTTTGACAATTGCCAACCCAAGGCCTGTTCCTTTGTTTTGCTTTGATCTACCACGATCTACTTTATAAAACCGTTCCCATATAAACTCTTGATCTAATTCAGATATTCCAATTCCACTGTCTTTAATCGATACAAAAAGATAAGATCCATCTTCTTTGGCTGTTATTGTAATCTCGCCTTGTTCGGTAAACTTAACTGCATTTTTGAGAAGATTATTGATAATTTGTTCAAAGCGAACAGGATCCGTATAAGCTTTTGGTAATGGCTCGTTAATAATTAGCTGTAGCTTAACATCTTTCTCAGCGGCTTCTCTTTCAAACTTAATCTTGCCCTTTTCCAAAATTGCTTTTGGATCAATAAGATATTTTGATAGAGTTATTTCTCTATTTTCCAGTTTAATTAAATCCATTAAATCATCAACAAGTCGGTTCATATGGGTTGTTTCATCATACATAACATCGTAATATCGTTGTCTTGCTTCTTCTTCGATTAAACCGTCCTGCAATGCTTCTAAAAACCCTTGCATGGTGGTAAGTGGTGTTCTCAGTTCGTGAGAGATATTAGCTAAAAAGTCATTTCGGATATTATCTACTCTTTGCCGTTCCTCATCAATTTTCTCTAGCTTTTTGGCCATCATATTTATCGTAGCGGCAAGATCACCAATCTCATCCTCAGAAGGAATCGTAATTCGTTCCTCAAAATTTCCTAACGCCATCTTAGCTGTAACACGATCAATTTGCTGTAATGGGCGCGAAATCGTCCAGGATAAGTATGACACCATCGCAGTAGAAAAGAGCATACCAAATAAAGTCGCCCAAAGTATGGTCTCCCTAATCTTTCCAACAATTTCATTTAAACCTCTTAGCGGCGCATGAAGAACAATTCCACCGTAAACTTGATCCTGCTTTCCCCAAGGAACAACAACAGATAACATTGGTTCTGATAACCCTTCAAACTTTAGACGACTGATAACACTCTCACCCAAGAGCACACGCTCCACGATTGAAGTTGCCACTGACTTTCCAATCGAAACCTCATCACGAGTAGAAGTTGCAATGATTTTTCCATCCTTGTTAAAAATCCAAATCCTCGCATCAAATGAGTGATCAAGAAACTCGATAATCTCTTGCTTTTCTTCATTAATAAACATCGTATTTTGTATATTTGCATTTACGGTCCGACCTTGTCTAAGCAACTCGTCTTGCTTAGCATTTGTCATATAGCTATTGGTAAAATAAAACGTAAGAATACCAACAATACCAATTCCAAAGACAATCGTTCCCATATAGCTAATTAAAAGTCGCCGAAAAATGCTTTTATTCATTCCAAACATCAGCCTTCAACCTCAAACTTGTAGCCAACGCCCCACACCGTCTGTAAACACTCTTTTTTCAAACTCTGGAGCTTCTGCCTTAGTTTTTTGATGTGAACATCTACAGTTCGGATATCTCCTATATAATCGTAGCCCCATACATGCTCTAGCAACTGTTCCCTTGTAAATACATTACCCGTTGATTTCGCTAAGTAGACTAATAGATCAAACTCTTTTGGCCGAAGTGTAACTTTTTCTCCATTTACGATTACCTCTCTACGATCAATATGAATCGTAAGATTTTCAAAGGTAATTGAATTAATACCTGTATTTTCACTGACTGGTTTTGGTTGCATTCTTCGAAAAATCGCTTTAATACGCGCAACTAATTCCCTTGGACTAAAAGGTTTGGTTACATAGTCATCGGCTCCAAGCTCTAACCCAAGTACTCTATCAAACTCTTCCGTTTTTGCGGTTAACATAATAATCGGAATATCAAACTTTTTGCGAATTTCCCGACAAACTTCAAACCCATCCATGTTCGGCATCATTACATCTAAAATAATGACGTCCGGTAGTTCCTTTTCCACCAATTCAATGGCTAGCATACCCTCATCGGCTTCTATAATATCGATTTGTTGTTGTTTAAAAAATATACGAATAATCTCACGTACATTGGAATCGTCATCAACAACTAAAGCTTTAAATCGTTGCATGAATCATTGCCTCCCAACAAAGATGATTTATCGTTACTTATACTATACGTACCCCAGTTCATTTTTTAGGGGGGGAACGCAAAAAATATGAACCCAATGATTGGGTTCATACCTCTGTATACATCTATATAAAACGGAAGCGGGTTTCATGCTATTACTATTTACCTATTGAAACCATGCCTTCCGTATTACTTTCTAAGATTAATCTTCTTCATACCGTAATTACTAACTTAAGTTAACTATAATATAAAAATATGACCAAATTATGATCAAACTAAGAAATGTTTTTTATGGTTATATGACCGAGAAAAGTTGCTTTTTTTTCGTATGTGGATTAGTTTTAATTATTTCCCCTAACTCACTTAAACAAAAAAAAGAACCGATCTCCCCCACCATCTTAGTGAGAGAAATCAGTCAAATAATGAGACGCTTACTTCCCTTAATTAATAATAATCAACTTACCTTAATTTGCTTATTCTCCAGCTTCCTCTTCTTCCTCTTCGCCTAACTCGTCATCAGTTGTATCTAAGTCAAGATCTGCTTCAGTATCTACATCTGTGTTAGTATCCATGTACTCCCCTGGTTGCTCTTCAAATCCTGGCTCACCTTCTCCTGAGCACGCTGCTAGTAAACTTATCGATAAAATCATACTTGTTAACAGTAGAAAAAATCTTTTAGTCATTATTAATCCCATCCTTCAATTTATAAATTAGCCCCGCTGGACTTAACTTAAATTTACAGGAAAATTGTGACCAAACTATTTCCAAAGTTAGAAATGTTTTTTAACGAACTATGAAAAATAAAAGGCCATGATTTTAGGGACCCAAAATTATGACCAGTTAACCTATGCAATATCACGTTTGTTATAGCCAACAAAGCCGGTGATTATGAGAACAGCTGCTACACTTGTAATGATCAACACTCTTAATATTTCAAATTCCTCAACAGGTAACTTTGGTGTTTGCCCAAACGGCGACAGTTTCTCTACCCAATCCGGAAACTGAAGTAATCCTCCTAAATAAACAATAAAAAAGGAAATGCCCAAGTATAACCAAGTTACGCTTGTCAGTGCTGGAAATACTCCGATTAATAACACAGCAACGCCAACCATCACCCACATTGCTGGTAAATATGCCACCGACGCCTGGAAAATGTTTGAAAAAGATATTGGTTCGTCCATAACTGCCACAGCTGCCGACCACAACCCGAAAACTGCGAGAATTAGCATGATAGAACCAAAAAACAACGATAGAAATAGGTAGCTAGCCATCACTTTTGTTCTGGAAACTGCCCTTGAGAGTAGATGATCGATGTGCCCTCGTTTCTCTTCACCTTTCAGCTTTAAGATGAACATGAGCATCGGAATTGTACAAATCATTGAGATAACAGACATCAACATCGTTAAATATTGTTCAGTTAAGGTAAGTCCCTCCTTAGCCTGCAACATCTCTCGCATCATTTCAGAACTTTCAAGAAATGTTTCCAAATCACCCATGACCGAACCATATGATGCTCCTAATATAAACATCCCGACCGCCCAAGCGATAATTCCGGTACGTTGTAAACGAAACGGCAATCCCACCGAACTTACTAAAAATTGTGAAGCGTTCCTACGACCAGGCTTAGAAGGGATTAACCCAGCCCCTAAATCACGGACAGCATTTACATACATGGCAACGACCACTAACACCACAGATGCTATAACAGTCAAGCTAATTGGCCACCAGTAATTAGTAACATACACCTGAGTCCCAGTAATCCAACCAAGTGGAGATAACCAAGAAAGCATTTCACTACTTACATCCCCTATAGCCCGAAGTAAATAAGCTCCTAAGAGAATTGCAAACGAAAGACCAATCGTCCCACGTGTGTTACCAGAAGCTTGAGCAAATAAAGCTGTCACCGCAGTAAAAAACATCCCTGTAGCTCCTAAACTAGCACCATATAATAACGAACCGTTAAGATCTACACTTTCAATTCCTAACGAAAATAAACCGAGTCCAACAAGAACCGCTAAAAATATATTCGTAGCAAACAAAGCTATGACCGTTGCGGTAAGATTGGATAGCCTTCCGACTGGAAACGAACGGACAAGCTCAATTTGACCTTCTTCTTCATCTGCACGTGTATGGCGGGAAACTAATAAAATACACATGATAGCAACCGCAACCGCTGTAAATAATAGCATTTGATGTGCCATCATCGCTCCGATCGTATAATTATCTAACCCAAACCCTGGACCAATCATTGCTGTCATCGCTGGGTTTCTCATCGTCTCCGCCATGGCTTGGCGTTCCATTTCTGATCTATATAAGCCTGTGAATGCGTTAGCTGTCAGAAGAGTTATTCCCACGAGTGATAGTAGCCAAATAGGAATGCGGATCCGATCTCTACGAATAATAAAACGGATTAGAGTACCTGTCTGGTTGAAGAGTTGCTTCCACATTTAAGACACACCCCCAGCTCCTGCATCTGACGAGTAGTGACGCATGAATAAGTCCTCTAACTTTGGTGGTGAACTTTCCAAGCGAACAAGGCCAAACTTACTTACGTATTTCATTACCTCCGCTAACTCTTCAGGGTCAACTTGAAAGGAAAGAGCTTGGTCCTGCTGGTTTAAATCATAGACACCCTTGTACTCCGCTAGACCAGGAACAGGTTCTTTTGTTTCTACAAGTAAGTTCGTTCTGGTAAGATGACGCAGTTCTTGTAATGTACCCGACTCTATTATTTTCCCTTGACGGATAATCCCTACTCTGTCACACAATCGCTCTACTTCTGATAAAATATGACTTGATAGAAGAACACTTTTCCCTGCTAATTTTGCTTCCATGACACAATCCTGAAACACCTTTTCCATGAGTGGATCTAAACCAGATGTCGGCTCATCTAAGATAAACAGATCAGCATCAGATGAAAATGCCGATACTAATGCCACCTTTTGACGATTTCCTTTTGAATAGGTGCGGCATTTTTTTGAAGGATCTAGATTGAACCTATCAATTAACTCTTCACGTTTATTCTTATTCGTTGAACCTCGCATTTTCATAAATAGGTCAATGACTTCACCACCGGTTAAATTAGGCCAAAGATTAACATCTCCTGGTACATAGGAAAGACGCTTATGAATTTCTACCGCGTCATTCCACGCATCCATTCCAAAAATCTTTGCGTCTCCTTCAGATGCTTTTAAAATCCCCAGTAAAATACGAATTGTCGTTGATTTCCCAGCACCATTTGGTCCAATAAAACCAAATACTTCACCACTTCTAACCTCAAAATTCACACCATTTAACGCAGTAAACTTACCAAATTTTTTCGTTACATTAACAGTTTTTAAGATGGTCATCGTGAAAGCCTCCTCTAGACTTCGCTCTACTACAAGCTCTTTTCGTGATCTTAATGGCTATTGCTTCATAAATAGTTCGTTTAACAATTGTATTCTTTTATTAAAGGGAGCGATTAGAAAAGCATAATCATGCTCTCACTTAATCTAAAAAACAACCTATGCGAAAACAGCTCTTCAAACTAGGTTTTGAAATATTTAAACTTATATAGTTCATAATATACAAAACAAAGTCATTTGACAATAGTTTATGAACTATTTCATTTGTTTTATTACATAATTTTGTATTACACTAAACATGAGGTGATAGGTATGGATGGTTTCCAAAGGCGTCGCGAATTAAAGAAACGAAATATTTTAGAGGCCGCCTTGGCTCTTTTTATCAAGCATGGCATTCAAAAAGTTTCGATTGCTGAAATCGCTAAGGAAGCAAAGGTTTCACAAGTTACTATCTACAACTATTTTGAAAGTAAGCACAATCTAATTCATGAAATCTTTGTTTATTATGTAGATAGAGCAGTAGATGATTTTGAAAAGGTTATTCACTCGAACATCGCTTTTCCTGAAAAAATTAAGCAAATCATTTTTAATAAAAAGGAAGTTGCTACCCAAATTAACGAAGAATTTTATCAGTATATGATGAAGGAATATTCCGAAGGGACGTATATTGAGCAACTTTATGCTCAAAGGGCGATCCCATACTTCAATCAATTACTTAATGAAGGAAAAGAAAAAGGCTATATCGATCCGAACCTATCAAGTGAAGCAATCCTTTTTTACCTTCATATGATGAAGGACTATTTTCAAAAAGAAGAGGTCTACCAAAAAATCCTTCCCTTAACAGAAGATATTACCAATATTTTTTTTTATGGGATGATGGGAAAACGTAATGAATAAAACATAGATACCAAAATAGCAATAGCGAGTTAAATTATGGTAAAATACAAAAGGAGTTTTTCGATACTAACTACGAAAGGGAGTTACGAGTTATGACGCAAAAACGTGCAATTACGATCGCTAGAGGCGACGGCATTGGTCCAGAAATTATGGATGCAACATTAAGAATTCTAGACCATGCAGGAGCTATGATTGAGCCAGAGTTTATCGATATAGGTGAAAAAGTTTATCTACAAGGCAACACTTCTGGGATTCCAGACGAGGCATGGGAGTCACTACGACGAACGAAGATATTCTTTAAGGGGCCAATTACAACACCTCAAGGCGGTGGTTACAAAAGTTTAAATGTAACAATTCGTAAGACATTAGGCCTTTATGCAAATGTTAGACCAAATGTTTCGTATGCTCCGTTCGTTCAAACAAAACATCCAGATATGAATTTGGTCATTATTCGCGAAAATGAAGAAGATCTCTATGCCGGCATTGAACACCAGCAAACACCTGAAGTAGTGCAATGTCTAAAGCTTATTACTAGACCAGGAACAGAAAAAATCGTTCGTTACGCATTTGAATATGCTCGTAAGAATAACCGTAAAAAGGTTACTTGCTTTACAAAAGATAACATTATGAAATTAACAGATGGTCTATTTCACAAGGTATTTAGAGAGGTTGCTACCGAGTATCCTGATATCGAGACAGAACACTGGATTATTGATATTGGGATGGCAAAAATTGCAGATTCGCCTCAAGACTTTGACGTCATCGTTATTCCAAATTTATATGGTGACATTGCCTCAGACGTAGCTGCACAAGTAACTGGAAGTGTAGGACTTGCTGGGTCAGCGAACATTGGAGACCAGGTGGCTATGTTCGAAGCAATTCATGGCAGCGCACCGGACATTGCAGGAAAAGGTATTGCAAACCCATCTGGCTTAATCCATGGCGCCATTATGATGCTAGTTCACATTGGTCAGCCTGACGTCGCAGCACGTATACATAATGCATGGCTGAAGACTATTGAAGACGAAGTATTTACTGGTGATATTGCAAAAGGGCGTTTCGCAGTTGGAACAAAAGAATTCGCTGATGCTGTCATCGAACGTTTAGGGCAAGTACCGACTACATTTACACCTGTTGAATACCAACAAGTAGATGAGTCAGAAGCAATCCAATTTAAATTAGACCCATTGGTTAAGGATCGCCCAAAAGCTAATGTCACTCGTGAATTAGATGGTGTTGATGTATTCCTGTTTAATAACGAGCTAACATCTGATGAAATTGGTCAAAAGCTCGAAAGCGTTGGTGGGCCAGAATTTAAGCTCGCGGTCATCACAAACCGTGGTGTGAAAGTATATCCAAACGGCTTCCCTGAAACATTTACAACAGACCACTGGCGTTGCCGTTTCCAAATTGCTGAACAACAAGGAACAGTGACAAATGGGGATATTATCAAATTGCTAGGTCGTGTTCAAGAAGCTGGCTTAGACTTTATTAAAATTGAGAATTTATATCGTTTCAATGGTGAGTTAGGTTACTCATTAGGTCAAGGGCAATAGCCCTAGGAAAAGCAAAATAATGACTTTTTCTAGTGTTAGTCAAAGCATTGTTTCACGAGAAAACTTCTAGCGCTTTGGACAAAAGGCGGCCATCTTACAAAACTCTAAACAGCACCCCTTTTTTTGGAGGTGCTGTTTTTTCATGCGTTATTTCTTAGTTGCTGGAAATCTTGTTTTCACAGTCGTTCCTTCCCCTTTATTACTATGGTAGCTAATCGTACCATTATATTTTTCTACGATCTTATAACATATCATTAAACCTAAGCCGGTCCCCTTACTCTTTAAAGAATAAAAAGGCGTTCCAAGAGCCTTAACCTCTTGTTCCGTCATTCCGCAACCCTTATCGATAACTTGGATCTCAACAGTTTCTTTTTCCTTCTTACTAGTCACCAAAATGGAGCTCCCGTTTGAAGAAGCCTCGATTGCATTCTTAATTAGATTAATCATCAATTGTTTAAATTCGATTTTATTTACATTAATAAAGCAACCGACATCAACATCAAGATCAATCATATTATCATTCAAGACGCCATACGACTTAAGTAGTTCCGTAACATCTTTTAAGGCTTCTCTTACATCAATCTCTTCTGGCGATTGATCTAAGTTCGGTTTTGCTATTGCTAAAAATTGAGAGATGACATGCTCAGCTGTATCTAGTTCATCAATCATTAACTGAAAGTGGTTTCCCATCTCTTTCTTTATTTTCGGATCATTCTTATACAGATCTAAAAACCCCTTAACTACTGTAAGAGGATTTCGTATCTCATGAGCGACTGCAGCTGCTAACTGCCCTGACGTCTTTAATCGTTCTGCCTGTTGTATCTTCTCATAGTATAATTGCTGCTGCTTGATCCGTGAGTACGTTAAGTGAAAGATCAGAATTAAGATCACTTGGCTGCCGATAAAATTAATGAGATTTCCAACAATGTCTTTGGTTATGTAACTATAAAGGAAACCTGTATCCATTCGAACCAGGTAACCAAATGTAATGATAATTAAAACTATGTTTAATAGTAAAGAAAAGTAAAACAACATGCGGTCAAAGAAAAAGATGGAAACAGCTGGGATCAAACAGATAAAAATGAAATTTGACCAAGTCTCAGGGTACAAAAAGAAAAGCGTATAGAAGTATAACGACAATACCGTGATAAGAAATATTCCAAAACTACTCTTTTGAAACTTCGGGTATAATAGTAAACCAGCCGACAGGACGATTACTAATACGAAATGAAAATAAAATCCAAATGTTTGCTCGCCCAATCTTGGATTTGATACAAACAACCCCATAAACATGACAATAATCACGGCTGATATAGAAAAGTAATAGTTATATTTGCTAATTAATGCGTAAAAACCTTTCATAATATACTCCTTCGCAAGACTTTAGTTTGACCATACTTTATCATAACCTTAATTTGGATTTTCATAAATACTTACCAATGAAGTGGCTTTTTTCTTGACGTTTCACATGTATATTTTTTTGCTACGATACCAAAAACACATGCTTAAATTGTTAAGCATGTGTTTCTGTTCCATCTATCAGGATTGGAAATGATATCTTAAACGTTGTCCCCAACTTAACGACACTTGAAACTTCCAAAGATCCACCCATACTTCTAATAATGCTAAATGCAACCATCATCCCCAAACCGGTTCCTGTTTCTTTCGTCGAAAAAAATGGTTCTCCTAGCCGTAAAAGCTGAGACTCACTCATCCCAATTCCGGTATCCTTGATAAGTACTTCAAGCTTCCTTTTATTTTCTTCCAAAGATATCGTGAGACTACCACCTTTAGGCATAGCTTCAATACAGTTTTTCATGATATTAACATAGGCCTGATGGATTTTCTGTTTATCACCCTTACACATAAGCGGTTTACCCTCAAATTGTATAATTACATTACCGATACTTGCTAGCGGCTTAATAACATTGATAGAGCGTTGAATTTCTTGATACATGTCTACGGTTGTAATGCATTCTACCGCAGGCTTTGCATACGTAAGAAAATCTGAAATAATCATTTCTGCATTTTTTAGTTCATCTAGTGCCATTGTAAAATAAGGTTGATCCTCGGTATCCTTATATTTTTCTTTTAACAGCTGAAGAAAACCTTTTGTCACTGTTAATGGATTTCTTACCTCATGAGAAACCGAAGCTGCTAGATGACTTACGATTGTTTCTTTTTCTAACTTATGTAATTCAATGACCATTCGAATTTTTTCTATCGTATTTTCCATAATATAGATACAACAGAAAATACTCAATTGAGTAATGACAATTAAGAGAATTGAAAGTTTTACTGCCTCTGCGCCAATGAGATAATAGGCAAAAGGAATCCCAATTAAAAACGGTAGGATACAAATAATTGAAGTAGTGATTAACTTCTTGACGAACGTATATGTTTTGTACCGGTTGATGACCAAAAGTAGAAGAACAAGGACGATAAGATATTCTACAATTGATATGTAAAAACCAATGCCACCTAGAAAAAAACGATAAACTAACGAAGTCACTAAGACAACACTTCCGACCCTAATTCCACCATATAACGTACCAACGACAAAAGAGATCAGACGTAGGTCTAAAATCCCCCCCTCTAAGACCACCGGAAAACTTAGACATAGCAAACTTGTTACGGAAAAGATAATGGCTAATAGTACCTTTTGTTTCTTTGTTTCAAACGTAGTATGATCCCTGGTTAATAATGACTGACAAAGTAAGATAGGTAAAAGAATAAACAACATGTTTACAAGGTAGTCTTCTAATAACTCTAGCATACTTTTTCTCCTGTTAATCAGTTTCTTAAAGCAATACTTCGTGATTGTAGGAGAAAAAACCTTTTTAGAATTTAAAAAAGAGTAAATCGCAATCCTTCCCTATACCTCTTTTAGTACTCCTTTATCTAACTGATAGACAGTTTCGTACTTAGGCAGTAGTACATTTGCTTGTCTTGTCAAAAACAACTCAGGATGATAAGCATGCCATGGAATTAGCGTTCTAGGATTTAATGCATCTGCTAAGTAAAATAAATCTTCTGGATAGGCATGGCCTGAGACATTTAATGATTGAAATTGTATTCGCTGCTGTTCTAAGAAACGCAATAAATTAGCATAAGCCGGATCAAACTCTCCTAGCGGGACCCCATTAGCATGAATATATAAAGAGCCTTGCAAATCTATATCTAGTAAATCCAACAGTTTAGAATAACTATTTTGTAAAAGATATTGGCTAGGAACTTCATTTATCATTTCAGATGTCACAATTTCTTTAGTTGTAAAAAGCAGTTCTTTCCAAGAAGGCAGTGCCTGTTCCTGCTGTGTTTGTTGATCGCGACTAGAAAGAAAAACTGAGAACGGAACATTTGGTAATAGTTGGAGGGCTAGGTAAGCAGTGGCTGGCTCGAGTACAAGTTGACGATTTAGTAAACCAGCTGCTTTTGAGAAATTTTCTATTCGATCAATGTTCCGTTGATACATATTAAATAGCACTAGTCCTTCTGTTCTATTACCAAGCTTTGCGACAAATGTAGGAATTTCAGCTTCTGTTAGTCGTTCTTTGCGATCCAAAGGTGACATTCTTTCTGGGTGCAATGTGGTCCCTTCAATCATTAAAACGTCTACCCCTAGTGTTTTCACCATTTCTAACCAGCGATGGTTCCATTCTGGATGTTGACCATGCATCCTTAGGTCCCCGGAATAAACAAACGAGCCATCTGGCGTTTGAACATGATAGGAAACAGCACCAAACACATCATGATCTACTCGTATTGGTGTTACTCTAATTTCACCTATATGAATGGTCTGCTCGTACGCGCACCCTGAGTATGATCGATGACCTTGAACCCCTTCATCAACCTCTTCAAGCAAATTATATAAGGCTAGAGAAGATTCAGATAAATACACAGGAATTCTAGGTGCTATTAGACCCATAGCTCCCATATGATCTAAATGTAAGTGAGAAATAAACACAGCGGTATTTGTGGTATCTTCTTCTGCTGACATTAATTTTTGGAAACGGTCTAACATTGTTTGAGAATAAATACCTGGAATTCTTGGAATTAAGCCTAATCTTAGATAATCTCTAACTAAGAATTGCTCCCGCATCTCAATGTGATGGTCTAATATGTTGGTAGCTGGATTGTAGACTAAGCCAAAATCGAAGATCACTCGGTCATTTCCATATTCAATTGAAGCAATATTACCGCCAATCGTTCGAAGTCCACCCCAAAATTTTATATATGTCTTCATATATATCACCATTCCTTTTAAAAATAAGAACAAGGAATCCGCCAGACTCCTTGTTCAACTATTTATTTCTTTAGCGCTTCATTAGCTGCATTTTGTGCATCTAATAAACCATCCTCAATTGATTTTCTGTCTAACATAATGTTTTCTAACTCTTCAAGGACAATATTACGCACCGCACTTCCACCCGCTACACGTGCTGAAAAGTATCCAGCATCAAACTGGCTTTCTCCAGCGCCATGCTCAGGAAATTCTGCAATAAATTGTTTATACGTATCTAGGTTTAAAGCTGAATAACGAACTGGTAGATAACCTGATTTCATTGCCCATTCAGCTGTTACCTCTGTGCTAGTTAAATACTTCATAAATTCCCAAGCAGCTAATTGTTCTAACTCAGTTGATTGATTATACATAATCACGTCATTACCAGCAAACGGAGTTGCCGCACTTCCGTTATATGTTGGTAATACGGTTGCAGACCATTCAATGTTTCCTTCAGCAGCACTTCTTACAAACGGAAGACCAGCAGAAGAACCAATGTACATCGCTACATCCCCACGTCCAAATGGGTTAGACATATAGCCATCTTCTCCAGCAGTACGAGCAATACCATCATCAATCATACCCTTAATCAATCCAAGGGCTTTAACCCCTACTTCAGAACCAAAATGCGCTTCTAGCGTTTCTTCATTTACATATTCTCCACCCATTTGAAGTAAAATTGACTCAAACTCCATTTCAAATGAGTTCTCAAATCCCATTCCGACAACTTTGTCTTTTGTCACTACTTCAGAAATGTGACGAATGTCATCCCATGTTTTTGGAACATCAAGACCATTTGCCTCTAATAAGCCTTTATTGTAAAAGAGAATACGAGTACTCTTACTAAAAGGTAAAGTATAATATGAGCCGTTCCAGCTTGAAGATTGTCTAAAAATATCAACAAGATCTTCTAACTCAGCTTGCGAGAAACCATACGTTTCATTTTCTATGAACGAATCCAGTGAAACAACAAAGTTATTTTGAATAAACTCAGGTACAATATTCGTTGTCACCTGTGAAATCGTTGGAAGACCTTTTGCTCTTGCAGCAGCCATAATTTTTTGTTGCAAATCACTATATGATCCTTGGTTTGTCGCTTTTACTGTAATAAATTCTGATTGCTCGTTAAAACGGTCTACAATCGCTTGTAGTGCTTCTTCATGTCCACCTGACATTGCATGCCAAAATTCAACTTCTACAGCTTGATCAATCAGCAACTCTTTTACTTCTGGTTCTTCTGGCTTCACCTCAGTTGCCGTAGGTGCACTGACAGGTTCTGTTATTACCACTTCCTTACTATTGCTGTTACACCCTACTAATAGAAGAATAAGTACCAAAATGGAAACTACATATTTTTTCACAAAAAGAATCTCCCTTCAAATTTTAAATGTATTTATGTACAAATGATTTAAACAACAGATAACAGCGACTTCTAAAAAACCACCTCCTCAAAGAGTACAGTAGATTTAACCTTTTACCCCTGCACGAGATACTCCCTCTACGATATGCTTTTGCATAATAAAGAAAAGAATAATCATTGGAATAATAACCATGGATGATGCCGCCATTAATAACTCATAGTTGGTACCCGCTTCTGTTGTAAAGGCAGATAGTCCAACAGGAAGTGTTCGTAGTTCACGAGAATTTGTGACAATTAACGGCCATAGAAATGCATTCCAACTCCCAATTGCTTTTAATAAAGCAATCGTAATTAAAGCCGGCTTAGCTAATGGGACCATAATGTACCATAAAAATTTAAAGTCACTACAGCCGTCAACTTTAGCCGCATAAGATAACTGTTCAGGTATTCCTAGGAAAAACTGACGTAGTAAAAAAATCGCAAAAATACTCGCCACCCAAGGAATAATTAATGCTTGATAACTATCAATCCATCCTAAATTTGATAGAGTAACAAAGTTAGGGATTAATAGCACTTCTCCCGGAACCATCATTGTGCCAAGAAGAACCGCAAAACAAATGTCTCTTCCGTAAAATTTCATGCGTGAAAACGCAAAGGCTGCAAGTATCGTTGTTATTAATTCACCAATAGTGCTTAATACAGTAACAATAATGCTGTTAATAAAATACCGTCCAAACGGAGCAACATTTAATGCCTTCGTAAAATTATCCCAACGGATTTCTGATGGGATCCAAACAGGTGGCATTGACATTACCTCATTTGGCGCTTTTAAAGCAGTACTAATCATCCATGCAAAAGGCAGGATCATTAAAATTGCTCCAAGTGTTAAGGTAATATAGATCGTGGACTTTGATAGAACACTTTTCACATTAGACCCTCCTTCTAGCTGTAATGAACTTTCTTTTTCCCAATATATAATTGGACAAGAGTGAATAAGAAAATAATGATAAATAACACGTAAGCGGCAGCAGATGCTAAGCCAAATTCCCACTCTTCATAAAACTTTTGATACACATAATAAACGACCGTTAGCGTGCTATTTCCTGGGCCAGGCCTTCCGCCAAACAAAGCAAAGATCTCATCAAAAACTTTAAACGCACTAATGATCGAGATAATTGAAACAAAAAATGTTGTTGGTGATAATAAAGGGATAGTGATCGTTTTCAAGCGTTGCCATGCCGATGCCCCGTCAACTCTTGCAGCTAAGTAATATTGCTTGTTAATATTTTGTAAACCTGCTAGAAAGATGATGATATTAAAGCCAAGGCCCTTCCAAACACTCAAAATAATTAGTGCAGGCATCGCATAGGTAGGATCGGTAATCCAACGGATCGGATCAATTCCTACAAGCCCCAATAGATAATTTAGAATTCCGTAGTTTGTATGGAAGATCCAACTCCAAACGATAGCAACTGCCACTACTGAGGTAACGAATGGTAGAAAGTAAATCGTTCGAAAAACGCCACGAATTTTAATACTGCTGTTTAACATCATTGCAATTGCTAGTGAAATAACGATTGATATTGGAACGACTCCGATCACAAAAATGATCGTATTCTTTACAGCTGTATGAAAGTTTTTATCATTCCAAAGCCTGATAAAATTATCAAACCCATACGCATAGACAACATCATTAAAAAAATCATAGTCTGTATAAAAGCTCATCATAAACGATTTGAAGATCGGGTAGATATTAAAGACTAGTAAAATAACCAGTGCCGGTGAAAGATAGAGAAAAGCTTTAAGCGTGCTTTTCCAAGTTGGCTTCAACTCCAAAATGCATACCCCTTTCCTCCACTTCAACCTTCTCGCCCGTGTCGCCATGGAAATACTGAATTTTCTCTTTTTTCACTCCTAGGAATGCCGTTGATCCAACAGCAACTTCCTCTTCTGGATTTATCAACGCACGAACAGTTTGACTGCCACACTGAAGACGAATCAATCGATCTCTCCCGATGGTTTCAACATGGATGACTGCGCCACCAAGACAAGCTGTTTCTGCTGTCGTTAAATAGAAATGTTCAGGCCGAATACCTACATGAAGTTTCGACATCAGCGAGCTACACTCCATGCTAGTCAGAGTATCTGGGATAGAGTACTGTTCTCCATCTACTCTCTCAGCTTCTAAAATATTTATTGGTGGGTTACCAATAAAACGAGCGACAAATTCATTTTTCGGTTGCATATACATGTCTTGTGGATGACAATCTTGTTGAAGGACGCCATCTTTCATTAACATGACGCGATCAGAGATACTTAAAGCCTCTTCTTGATCATGCGTCACAAACACAGCCGTTATTCCAACCTCTTGTTGAATTCTCCGAATCTCTTCTCTCATTTCTAGACGTAATCTAGCATCTAAATTTGATAGCGGTTCATCAAGTAAAAGTAACTTTGGCTTTTTTACTAATGCACGTGCAATCGCAACACGTTGCTGCTGGCCACCTGATAATTGTCCAGGCTTTCGATCGACCAAATGATCAATTTGAACAAGCCGAGCCATTTCCATTGCTCTTTCCAACGCTTCCTTTTTCGGAACCTTCTGCATTTTTAATGGAAACATAATGTTCTTCAGTACGCTTAGATGCGGATACAGAGCATAGTTTTGAAAAACCATCCCAATGCCTCTTTTTTCAGCATCAATCTTCGTCACATCTTTGTCTCCAAAGTAGATTGATCCAGAGGTAGGTTTGTAGAGTCCTGAAAGAAGTAATAGTGTCGTACTTTTCCCACAGCCACTAGGGCCTAGTAAACTAACAAGCTCTCCATCTTTGATTGTTGTTGAAATTTTATTAACTGCCGTCACATCCTGAAACGACATCGTGAGATTTTCTAATCGAATATCCATCCCTAACCTCCTGAAGATGTATGTACAACTATTAACTACAATGAAATCCTATCAATCTACTATTAACCTCGTGTATAGAACACGTAAAAAAAATGTAAATAAATGTTACTGATTATCAATAGATGTCATCATTTATTACAACCGATAGTACTTGTACCATGGAGAAAGCTCAGATTAGGATAATAAAATCTACATCTTAGGCTACTGGCTGAAAAACCCACACATCGGCATTATTATAAGCTACTAATAAACCGAATATTTTTAATTGGTAAACTTTCATTCAACAGCTATTCGTCTACGCATAAAAGGTGATAAAATACTGACTATTAGAGAAAAACATTTAGAGGCTTATCATCGAGAGAAGAGGGTGACCATCAGGGGATTACGTACTGTTTTCAACATACTCTATTGACACTACTAATACACACTAAGAAGCGAGGAACATCATGAAACTAAACACCCTGTTAAAGATTACTGCTCTTATTACTACAATCCTATTTCTATTGACAGGCTGGACGTTTTATTATCTAGCAGGAAGTATAAATCAAGAACAACAAGCACACGAAACACAAAAAGAGCTAATCGAGTTATCGATGAAACTCCAAAATGCCTCTGACTTCTTAACAAATGAAGTCAGGGCTTATACGCAATTTGGATCTAGAGTTCACTATGATAATTACTGGAAGGAAGTCAATGAGACCAAAACAAGAGATCAAGTAGTCGCTAGATTCCAAGAACTAGAAGTACCTCATCAATTACTAGATCTTATAGAACTTGCGGCTGCTAACTCAAATGAATTAATTGCACTTGAAGAACGAGCAATGGAAGAAGTTGAAAAAGGCAGTTTAAATATTGCAAGGACACTTGTTTTTGGACCAGAATATGACAAAGGTAAAAAATTAATTTCAGAAACAATCGCTGAATTTAATGATCTGTTACAACAATGGACAGACTCACAAATCATTGATGCCGAAAAAAGAGTCCAAATAAGTTTTCTAATTATGATAAGTTCTTCTATTTTAGTCATTATATCGATAGCAGCGACGTTTATCCTACTCTATAAAAGATTAAAGCCATTGTCACAACTTTCTGAAATGGCAGAAGAAATTTCTAGAGGAAATTTAGATGTTACGATGATTGACGCAAACTCAAAAGATGAAATCGCTCACTTGAGCAGGTCATTTAATCGTATGGCAGACAACTTAAGAAATTTAATTCAAACAGTTAAGCAGGCAAGTGAAAATCTAGCATCATCTTCAGAGCAGTTATTAGCAAGTGCTGAACAAACAAATGAAGCAACACAACAGGTATCCTCCTCTATTGACGAAATTGCAACAGGTGCTGATACGCAGCTGCGACAAGTTCAAGATAGTACCATAGCTATTTCAACTATTTCAGATGGAATTCAAGCAATTGCTACCACGTCTTCAACAGTTGCTAAGGCATCAATCGAAACAACAAATAAAGCACAACTTGGCGAAAGTGCCATCAACCAAGCAGTAACACAAATGAGAACAATCGAAGGAAATGTCACTAGAACTTCTCACTCGTTGCAAACATTAGATGAACGGTCAAAAGAAATCGAAAAAATCGTTGTTGCCATTACTGCTATTTCATCTCAAACAAACTTACTAGCGTTAAACGCGGCGATTGAAGCAGCAAGAGCAGGAGAACACGGTAAGGGATTTGCAGTAGTTGCTGATGAAGTTAGAAAACTAGCAGAACAATCTAATCAATCTGCTACCCAAATTACGCAACTTATTCAGTCTATCCAGGCTGATACGCAAGCCACTGTAAATCAAATGAATGTTGTCTCTGAAGATGTTTTAAGCGGTGTTACTATAATTGAAAATTCAGGTATAGCATTTAAAGACATTCTTGACTCTGCTCAAAGTGTAGCAAGCAAAGTTCAAGAGGTTTCTGCCATTTCTGAACAGATTGCTAGTAGTACTGAACAAGTGACAGCTTCATTTGAAGACGTTAATCAGATTACCGAACTTGCAACCACCAAAACACAAACTGTCGCAGGCTTAGCTGAAGAACAATCTGCATCTATGCAAGAAATTACCGCTTCAGCTGAAACATTAAGCAAATTGGCAAGTGAATTGGCAGAGGAAGTTGGAAAGTTTAGATTGTAGCATGAAAAAACCGAGAACAAATTTGTTCTCGGTTTCCTTTTTACAACTGCTAATATGCTATAACAATTCAGAAGCGTACTTGTTTAATTCCTTACTCATCTTTTCGATTTCATCTATAAATTGAGAAATTTCATCTGTGGAGGATGCTTGTTGCTTTCCAACAGTCACTACCTTTTCAATAGATCCCATGATCTCGTCCATTGATTTTTGAATATTCATGAGGGTGTTACGTATTTGTTCAGTCGAAGCCACAGTTTCATGCGAGAGCTTGCGTATTTCTTCAGCAACTACACCAAAACCTCGCCCCATGTTTCCGGCACGTGCTGCTTCTATAGAAGCATTTAAGCCTAGTAAATTTGTCTGATCAGCTATTCTTTTAATAAATTTTAAAACTTCATCAGTGTCTTTCACGTACTCTTTCGCATTTTTTGATTGAGTGAGTAGTGTATCCGTCACATCAGCAAGTCCTTCAGCACCTGCTGCAATGCTTGATACACCCTTATTCGCTTGTACTAAAGACAATACCATTGCGTCGGATATTTCCATTAACTTTTTTTCGTTTTGTTCCTGAATTTGAATGGCAATGGCTCCTACTACCTTATTCCCCTCTAAAATCGGTCGCGCTAGTCCTGTAAATGGAAATCCAAAAAACTCTGCACTAACTTCTGTTCTTATCACTTTTCTAAATTTAATACATTCCGCTAATGGCTCCTGAGGATTGATTTTAACACCTGCTTTTACGCCTAGATCAATCTTCTTACCTGGATAATACTCAAGCCATTCTTCACAATTTGTAATACCTATTCCGATATCTGGTAACATTGCATGAATTACAGGAATTACTTGCTTATAAGCTGTTAAAATTGCAACTTCTTGATTTACGTTTCGACTAAGGCTGTTCATTTCTCTCCCCCATAACTCCGTGTTGTTATTATTTCTACTATCAAAATAGTAAAATTATCCCGATATTAACTATACCAGCTTTCCTTACCTTACACAATAACTGCTCAAATAGTATATTTTTGTTAAACAATGGTAAAAACCAACATTATAGAGTTTTTTACCTTCTACCATTTTTTACATATTACTAATATTCAATTTTGTATTTACTATCAAAGTCGTGACAGCTTAAAAAATAAACGTTAAAATAGATAAATATGTAGAATTTTGTCGTAATTTAGAGGTGTAACAACTATGTACTTACAAGAACCAGATTATATTACAGCATCTAAGAAATTATGTGAGGACAGTGGAATGGACCCAAATGTCATTGCTTCACCAAAGAGGTTTATGACTGAACAAGAACTATTCAAAAAAAGAAAAGCTTATAGCGAGATTTTATCTGTTGTAAGTTTCTTTACAAATAAACTTCTAGACTCCTTAAAAGGAACGCCCATTTTAATTTCTATCTCTGATGAGAAAGGTCACCTGCTAGATATGGTGGGAGACGATACCATTAAGCAAATTGTTGACCAATTTGGTATAAGAGAAGGCTGTCTATTTACACAAGAAGATACTGGTACTAATGTAATTAGCCTAGCATTACAACAACGTCATCCAATAAGTTTAATTGGAGAAGATCACTATCATAAATTTCTTTTTGAAATAGCTTGCTACGGTGCGGCATTTCATTATACAGATGAGGATAATCTCTTAGGTAGTGTTTGTATCATGATGCCTATTGTTTTTCAAAACCCTCTCTTTCTTCCAATGTTATCCCAAGTAGTTGACTCAATTGAGAGAGAACTGTTATTACGCAAGCAAAACAGAAAGTTATATATCATGAATCAAATTATGTTAAGTAGTACAACAAACGGTATTGTTATTACAGATGAACAAGGAATTACAACGGAATATAACAGTTTTGCCCAAGAAATATTAAATCAAAGTAAACACTCTGTGCTGGGCAAATCTATTTTCCATTCTGAGATAACCGGTCATTATTTTGAACGCATATTAAAATTTCAGGAAAAATTTGAGGATGTAGAGTTAAAGTTTCTAAACGCAAATGGCGATCAAGTTGTATGTTTATTCGATGCTCAACCAATCTATGAAAAACATAAAATAATTGGGGCATTTGGGCAATTTCGAAATATCACTGACCGATACTTAATTGAAGAAAAGTTTAACTATCTTGCATTTCACGATGATCTTACAGGACTTCCTAATCGACGCTATATCCAAAAGGAAATAGCAGAAACGATTACACAGCAAGTTACTAGTAAATTAGCAGTTCTTTACTTAGACTTGGATCGTTTCAAGATCATTAACGACACCTTTGGACATTCAAAAGGGGATCTTCTCCTCTCTGAAGTTACTAAGCGGTTAATTACTTGCGTTGGAAGAAATGATCAACTAGCTCGTATGGGCGGAGATGAATTTATTTGTTTACTTAAAGATTTCGAAAATGAAGAGTATGTTTCAACTGTCGCCAAAAAGATTTTAGAGCAGTTTACACACCCTTTTCAGGTAGGTTCCTATGAGTTTCATACAACAGTGAGTATTGGTATTGCGGTTTATCCAGACAACCCTATTTCAATGGAAGAGTTTATGGTGTACGCCGACAATGCCATGTACAAAGCTAAGTTACAAGGCAAAAACCGATATGTATTCTATACTCCGGGAATGTTAAATTCTACGGCTTCTTATGAAAGTTTAAAAATTGAAACAGAAATTAGCTATGCTTTAAAAAGAAATGAATTTGTCTTGCACTATCAACCACAGATTTGTAATAAAACTGGTAAAATTCTTGGTTTAGAAGCTCTAATTCGCTGGAACCATCCAAGCTTAGGTCTTGTTTACCCAGATAAATTTATTAGTTTAGCAGAGGAAACCGGTCAGATTACACAAATTGGGGAATGGGTAATTAGAGAGGCTAGTTTCCAGATGAAAAAATGGCAAAAATCTGGTTTGACGCCGATAAAGGTTGCTGTTAATCTATCAACACAACAGTTTTTCAAACATAATTTAGTCGACTTTATTAAAAAAGTTCTCGCTGAAACAGAACTAGACCCCAAATACCTCGTTTTAGAAATTACTGAATCGATGGCTGCAGACACTGAGTACTCGCTAACCGTGTTACAAAAACTTAAAAGTATCGGAGTAGGAATTAGTATTGATGATTTCGGTACAGGCTACAGCTCGTTAAATTACCTCAAAAACTTCCCAATCGATTACTTAAAGATTGATCGAGCTTTTGTTAGAGACATAGTCAATGACAGCAACGACGTCAAGATCGTAAAAGCAATTATAACGTTAGCACATAATCTTCAACTACGAGTAATTGCTGAAGGAGTCGAAACAAAAGAGCAGTTAAAATTTTTAAAGAAGCACAATTGTGACGAAATCCAAGGGTATTTATTTAGCAAACCTATTGCACCTGACACATTTGAAGAGATACAGACTTTATTAGAGGAAGAAATACAGCAAATGTATTAACGAGAAAATAAGATGACAACATGGAATGCAAATTGCAGGTGAATTGTTTAAATTGTGAAAAACAGAATCCTACAAAGGACTGATTCGCTATTGAATCAGTCCTTTCCATTATAGTTTGAACTTATTGATCATATCATTTAATTTTTGAGCAACAAGGCTTAACTCTGTTGCAGCTGAATTGATTTCCTCCATTGTTGCAAGCTGTTCTTGAGTGGAAGCTACTACACTTTGAGAATTTGTTGAATTGTCTGAAGCAATGATAGAAAGTTCATTTACGGTTGCAGCTACCTCCTCAGAGTTTGCAGAAAGCTGTTGCGCGACTGCAGATACTTCATGAATTTGATCACTTACTTTATTAATTGAAGTAAGTATCTCTTCAAAATCGACACCAAGAGTTTTCATTACTTCTGTCCCAGCATCCACCTGTGTTGTTCCTTCGTCCATTGTCTTAACTGCGTGACTTGTCAGCTCCTGAACTTGTTGAATAATGCTTGCAATTTTATTAGTCGATGTTTTTGTTTCTTCAGCTAGTTTGCGAACTTCATCTGCGACTACAGAAAAGCCTTTACCATGTTCACCAGCTCTTGCAGCTTCAATTGCAGCATTTAGCGCAAGTAAGTTAGTTTGCTCAGCCACTCCATTAATAAGACTAGTGATATTGCCAATTTCTTTCGAATGATTACTTAATTCGTGAATAGTCTGAGATATGTTCATGACAAACTCTTTAATTGAATTAAATTGCTGCTTAGACTCATTTACAGTCACACCACCGGCGATTGCCTTTTCCTGTGTTTTTGTAGAAAAATCAGAAACCGTCGAAGATCTTTCTGCGATTTGCTGGATACCAAGAGCCATCTCTTCGGATGCTAACGCACTCTCGTTTGCCCCACTAACCTGTGTTTCCGCACCATCAGCTACTTTTTCAATAATACCTGCTACTTGCTTAATAGCATCTGTCGTTTGTTCGATACTTGCGGTTAGCTGTTCGGAAGATGCTGCAATCTGTTCAGAAATCTCCTTATTATTAAAAATGATTGCTCGGAAATTATCCGACATTTGATTAAACGCAATCCCTATTTCTCTCGTTTCATCTTTTGTTACCAAGTTCGTTTTAGTAGTCAAATCACCATTCGCAAATTGCTCCATCTTTTCTTTCAAGTGGATCACTGTATCTCGAACACCTAAATAAAACGATACAAATAGATAAAGGAGGAAAGCTGTAACAAATATTGAAATAGCACTCACTGTAAGTAACATAGCTTTTAACACACTTATATGATTTGTTAATCTACTATCTAAAATCTCTGTCCCTTTTTCCATCAAAGCGTACACACTATCAATTGATCCCGTAATCGTGGAAAAGAATGTATCTGTAGTAAGATTAATTGTCGGAGCGGTTAAAATTTGTTTATCAATTAAGTTAAATGTGGTAACCGCTGCTTGTTGAGCCTGTTTATATTCATCTTCAATTTCTCTTTCGACTTCCGCACTTGCCATATAGGCAAACTGAAACTTTCTGTTTGAGGCATTGAAATAACTCTCCATTGACTTTAAGTTAAAGAGAAGGTCAATGTTTTCTTGTTCTAATAGCTTCTTATTGTTGACAACTGCAGTGCCGATAGCACGGGACATTCCCATATATTCAGCCATATTTGGGAGATCATCTAATACTGCTCCTACTAGAAAATAATTGGCCTTATCGGAATCAAGGATTAAGTTTGAAGTTGTTGCTAGGTACATTTGGAAGTTTGCAACGTTTCTAATAAACGCGCCATGCCTTTCAATAGTTTCTTCAGAATTGTATGAGAAAACATTTAATTCAATTTCATACCACTCGTTTTTAAGATCATCCCATCGGTGCTCTACAAGCAAATTCTTTCCCAAACGGTCATTAATTTGATCAATTTTCTCAATAATTCCATTAATCATTTCCTGTCTTGCTGCTAAGTCTTCTTTTACGTGGGTCCCCCCTTGTAAATAGGTTACAGATAAACCACGGTGCTGTTGAACTCTTTGAACGAAATTCCTTACTTCACTTATGTATTCAATTCCTTTACGCTCTTTTTCCGCAAATGTAATTCTCTCATTTATATCGAGAATTAATAGCGATAGAACGATTAAAAAAGGAATTAAAAACAATGTTATGATAAACGTAAACTTTCTTGCATAGGTCAATCTATTCATCAATTGAATACCAATTGAAAATATTGATGCTAACTTCATGCTCTACTCCCTTTCTGTAGCTCTTGTTGTTTATTGAATTGATAAATAATATTATACAGAGAAAATAATTTGAAAGATGTGATCTAATTCACAGCAATAGAATAAGCCTATCACCAAATTTTGGTAATAGGCTTATGGGGGTTTAATTCACTTTTTTCAGCCATGACATAAGATCGTCCGCAGTTAATGGCCGTGAAAAATAATATCCTTGGATATGTGGGGTTTCAGACATCGATGTTATGAAACTATATTGTTGTTCTGTTTCGACTCCTTCAATGACAACATTTAGTTTTAGAGAATAGCATAATGTAATGATCGCCCTTAAAACATCTGAATCCTTCTCATAAATAGGAACTCCATCAACAAAGGATTTATCTATTTTTATCGTTGAAATAGGAATTCTTCTTAAATAAGACAAAGAAGACAAACCTGTTCCAAAATCATCAAGCGCTACTGACAGGCCAAGATCTCTATATTTAGCGACCGCCTTAATGGCATTTTCCATATCGTGAATAACACTCGTCTCGGTAATTTCCAGTTCTAGGTAACTACTATTTATTTTATATTTTAAGACATTTTCCTTTAGTACATGTAGTAATTTCGGTGATGTTACATAAACTCCTGGAATGTTAATTGATATCTGGTAGATTGGGTTTCCTTCTTGTAGCCAGTGCGCTAGCTGCGAACAGACTTCCTCAATCACCCAGTCTGTTACCTCATAGATTTTCCCGTTTTCCTCTAGTATGGGAATGAAGACTCCTGGTGAAATAAAGCCATAGGTAGGATGGTTCCAACGAATCAATGCCTCTAAACCTGTTACTTCAAGCGATTTGGAACAGCATTTTGGTTGATATTGCAGATATAGCTCTCTATCTCTAATAGCCCTATTAATATCCTGAACTAGTTGTTTTTCAAGACTGTATCTATGAACTTCAGGATCATATTCTATTACCCTATTTTCATAACTAATGGTTGAGTGTTGAAGTACAGCCATAGCATTTGCAAACAGATCTCTAAAGTCCTCTTTTTCCTCTGTATGTGCGACTGCACATGCCGTTTCTATGAAAAACTCATGTTCATCAATTTTCATCGGCACCAAAAAAGAGGACAACATACTCTCTAACCCCTGTTTCATACTCTGATAACTAAGGTCATAATTTATGATAGCAAAACGGTTTCCTTCGATACGATATATTTTTGCAGAAATCGGCTTTGCTAATTGGAGACGCTCGCCAACCTCCTTAACAATTTGATCACCAAAACTATATCCATGGGCACCTATCCATTTCTTGAGATTATGAATATGGATGACAGCGAGAGTACCTGAGGATTTCCTTACAGCAATCTCTTTTTCAAATTGCCTCTGATTTGGATAAAGTGTAAGTGCATCGAAATAAACTAATCTATGGTCTACATAACGGTCGAGGAAATTAGCTAGTCCTGAAACAATTAACAATAGTGAAATTCCGATGGTTACAAAGAGAACCTGGAATGACATATCCATCGAGTGAAATTGATGCTCTATGATAGGATCTTCTACGTAAAAAACAACCGCAGCCATTCCTGTATAATGCATGCTCGTAATAGCAAGCCCCATAATAATAGCGGTCACTAATTTAATCCTAATTGTCTCCATGTATTTCTGAAGTTTCGAAAAGATAAACAAAGCGATATAGGAGACGACAATTGCTATGGCAATAGACCCTATAAAAAGCCATGGTCGATAGTAATAATGAGCCTCCATCTTCATTGCTGCCATCCCTATATAGTGCATCCCTGATATTCCAAACCCCATGACAACCCCAGCAGTAACAACCTTCCAATGGGTTTGCTTTTTCTTGTTAGCAAAATAAAAGGCTACATATGAGGCAAATACTGCCGGAATAATAGAGATAAACGTCAACACCCAGTCATAATGCATAGAAACTTGCAAGATAAAAGCACTCATCCCGACAAAATGCATTGACCATATACCTAGGCCCATAGCAATGGAAGAAAGCAATAACCAAAATGATTTGTGAAAGAAACTACTTTGCTGCATTCGCTGATTTAGTGATAGCGCTGTGTAAGAAGCAGCACAGGCAATAACTATAGAAAGCAGTACCAATAGCAAAGAGTATTCCCCATCTAAAATCATATAATAATCTAATTCTTTTAAAGAAAACATTTGTTCAGCAACCTCTACTAAAATATCTTTTGATTATAAACTATGGATATAGTAGTGAACACAGGCATATCTTTCCTGAGATTATCCTCCACTATGAATGAAAAACTGACGTTCGTTCAACGATCGTCAGTTTTTTTATATAGGATCTTTTTTTTATAACGAAAGTAATGATTATTCAACGAAAGAGTCCCGTTGTATTTTGTTGATTGTTTAGTTTCAGGAGAGATACCCCTAACATCTTCTGCATTGTCAATTCGCTTAATTAGATAAACAACAACTTTCGCAAAAGTAGCCTACTTTAAGACGTACTCTGCTAACACACTCTGAAGTTCGTAAATATTAAGACTCTTGTTGAATTGTTTTTGAAGAGGGGTAGCACTACCCGAGATCCAGATTTTTAACTCTGCATCTAAATCAAAGTTGCCTGCCGTTTCAATACTAAAATGAGTAATACTTTTGTAAGGGATAGAGTGTAGCTCAACTTTTCTTCCAGTCAATCCTTGCTTATCAACTAAGATCAGGCGTTTATTTGTGAAAATAAATAAGTCTCGAATTAATTTATATGCCTTATCAACCGTTTCATCTTTTGTTAGTACCTTGGAAAATTCTTTTTTCACATCTTGAATATTTACTTCTGATGCATTACCCATTAATCCATCCAAAATACCCAAACTGATCTCCTCTTTTCATGTGGAATTATTGAGAGAACTTCCGATTTAATTTCCCCCAATTTGTTCATAAAGCTCCATGGCTTCTTCTAAGGTTTCTGCTGGCCCAGCAAATTTGACAGGACCACTTGAAAAAGGTTCAAGTTCATTAAGCGTACCAGTAAAGGAACGTATATCTTTTTTAATCCAAAGCTCTCCTCTATTCTGACTACTTCGCTCAACCATTGTATGCAGAAAACGCTTAGTAATTAACCGATCATGGAAAGTTTCATTGGTTTCCTTACCAAACTTAAAGGTGAAAAACTCACGGTCAGCAATTGTAAAATGTCCTTCAAATCGATCTCCATAGATAAGATTACGTCTAAGCTTTCCATCAATCTCTAGTTCAACTCTCTCACCAAGATCGTGATCTTCTGAATAGATGTATACATAGTGAGTCTCCTTAACTATTTGTGGCGTTGTTATTAGGAGCACACCAACAAAAGTTACGACTAAAAAAAACGTGCTTGCTATTGTTAACCGATAATGATTAGAAGGTTTATCATATTTCCATTCCATAAATGATCGATAGATTCCAAGTGGTATGAGTAGTCCGAATAGTGTATATTCAAAAGAATAATGTTCAATTAAAAAAAGGAAAGCAAGCATGATTAAGACGATGTAAATTTCTCCCCATATTTGAGTAGAATGGACACGTCTGTAGAAGCCATCTCTTTTTTCAATATTATACTTAGCCTTAATTTTTTTATTCGTAGTTACTAACAACAATACAACTAACGCCAAAAATACAACTCCACTTATCATCTTCTTCCCCCAATTCGATCGTATGAAACCTCTTTTTTCATAATCATTCTAGCTTACTGATCCTTGAACCAACCTCTATACAAAACCTAGTTATCTATACCAATTTTATTAACTTAATACGTCCTTGATTTACGTAAAGGTAAGTACCTTTAGTCGTTTCATCTGTATTTAATCTACGTAATTGATTGGTATTAGTTTCAAAATTTTCACAAAACAAAAATCAGCTACAGGCAACAAAAAATAGCATACCTCGATCCATGCTGATGGTATGCTATCTTGCCGTTAATATTCTCTATCCTATTTCACTTACGTACCACAATACGTTTGATATGGACGATCCGGATTATCTGGTAGTTTGCAGAATTCGATCTTTTCCGGTGCTTCCTCGTATGGGTTTGATAGTGCTTTAAGGAGCTTATCCATTACACTGTAATCACCTGCTTCGACAGCAGCATCTAGAGCTTCTTCGACTCTGTGATTACGCGGTATTACAGCAGGATTAGACTTTTTCATTAATTCACGTGATGCTTCTTTGGTTATATCTTGCCTCTCTACTCTCTCCTGCCACAAACCGTACCATTGAGTAAACTCTGCTGTATCATAGAAGACCAACTCCTCAACCTTACCTAAAGACAACGCTCTAAAGGTATTCGTAAAGTCAGCTTTATGTTTCTTCATAAGTGTAAGTAGACCTTCAATTAAAGAACCATCTTCTGCTTCTTCGTTTGCAATACCTAATTTGGCACGCATCCCCTGTAACCAGTAGCCTTGATAAAGCTCCGAATATTCGCCTAATGTATCTTGAGCAATTTCAATAGCTTTTTCTTTATCATCATGGAAGAAAGGTAAGAGCGTTTCTGCCAATCTTGCCAAATTCCAGCCACCTATATAGGGCTGATTTCCGTAAGCATATCGTCCTTGACGGTCAATTGAACTAAATACCGTTGCTGGATCGTAAATATCCATGAAAGCACAAGGACCATAGTCAATTGTTTCACCACTAATTGTCATGTTATCTGTGTTCATGACTCCATGAATAAAGCCTACTAGCTGCCATTTTGAAATCAACGATGCTTGGCGCTTAATGACTTCCTTAAGTAACAAAAGATATTTATTGTCATCACCCTCAATGTGTGGAAAATGACGCTTAATCGCATAGTCCGCAAAAACCTGAAGCTCTTCATTCGTGCAAAAATTAGCGGCATACTGGAACGTTCCTACTCGTAAATGACTCGAAGCAACACGGGTTAAAATCGCACCAGGTAGTTCAGTTTCTCGCATAACGGGCTCACCAGTTGTGACAACCGCTAAACTGCGAGTCGTAGGAATACCAAGGGCATGCATGGCTTCACTTATAATATATTCGCGTAGCATTGGACCAAGCGTCGCACGACCATCTCCACCACGAGAATAAGGCGTTCTTCCAGGACCTTTCAATTGAATATCAAATCGCTCCTGTTTCGGAGTAATTTGTTCTCCTAGTAAAATAGCACGGCCATCACCTAACATTGTAAAATGTCCGAATTGATGTCCAGCATAAGCCTGGGCTAGGGGAAAGCCTCGGTTAGGAATAGTGTTACCAGCAAACACTTCCAAAGCAACATCGCTTCGAAGTTCTTCACTATTTAGTCCTAACGCTTCAGCTAAAGCTTGATTTAGAATAACCAAACCTGGAGCCTCGACAGGGTCTGGTGCCACTTTCGTATAAAATGTTTTCGGGAGACGGGAATAACTATTATCAAAATGCCAACCAAACTGTTTTGTCATCGTATCACCTTTTTTGTTAAGACTTCTCTAAGACACAAAGTAAGCCTTTTTATGGTCTACTTTCGTTAAAAGTATTATACCCTACCTATTGAAGTAACACTTATTATACGCTCTCAGCAATTAATGCATTTTCTAGTGGCTTACCTTCTTGAATTGCGTCAGGTATATCTTTTTCCATATGGCGAACTTTCGGTTGGAGATATACAACAAATGTTACGATTATAAATAACACCCCAATAATCAAGAAAAAGAGTCCTATGCCACGTCCTTCGCCAACACCAACCACTTGGCCGACTGTACTTGCTAGCAAACCATTAGACTCCAGCAGTGGATTAAACACCCGATCAACTAGTGGTCCTGCCATAATAATCGCTAAAGGGTATAGAGAAGTACCTAACATTCTTCTAATTGTAAATACTCGGCCTTGGATCGTCGGTTCAACTTTATTCTGCCATATCGCCTGACTACAAGAGTTGACAATAGGAAGTAAGAAAAGAAACATGAAGAAACAGCTAGTAATAAATATGATGGATGTCGAGACTCCTATAAGCGCAATCGTCAAACCACCAAACATACAGCTTATAAAAACACCATTGATACGATTTTTCGGTCCACCCCATGCACTGATCATAATTCCACCAAGCAACATACCAAACCCTGTAATTGAAAGGACGATACCAAGTGTCTGTTCTGAAGATAAGGCAATAATTAACGGTTGAAGTAACACATTCACAAATCCTAGCAACAAATTAATAAATGCCGAGAAGAATAGTAACCACTTAAACGCCGCTTGTGACATTAAGTATTGCCAGCCTTCTTTAGCTTCAGCAAGAAACTGCTTTGCATTTAGCTTCGCTGTTTTCTTCCCTTCAAGTTCAGGTATTTTAGCAAAAATCAGGGTTGTTACAGCTACTAAGAATGCTGCTAAATCAATAAATATAACTGCATGAAGCCCGTGTAAATGAAGCAAAAATCCAGCGACGGTTGGCGCTATAATGATTGACGCCGACTCTCCGATTTGGATCAAGCCATTGGCCCGACCAAGTTGATGTTTCGGTACCAAAAGAGAAATAACAGATTGATAAGTTGGCATGAGGAATGTATTAAAACAAGCTGCCAAGGCAGTCATCACGTAGATATGCCAAATTTCTAGGCTACCTGTTAGAACTAAAACAAGGATCACTACAGTAGAAAAGGCGGCAGCACTGTTACTTAGGATCATTAATTTTTTTCTAGAAAAACGGTCAATGATCACACCGGCAAACGGAGAAATAATTACCGTTGGCAATACTAGAGATAGAATAATCATTGAAAATTGTGTTACCGAACCCGTTTCCGTCAATACCCAAAACCCTAACGCAAATGATGTTAAGCTGGTACCAATCACAGAAACGAGTTGACCCACCCATATTAATAAAAATATCTTAAAGCTTTTGTTGTTCATCGTCATTTCCTACCTTCGTTTCAAATTGTTAGTTTTATTGTACTAGTTAATAAACACTACCAAAACGAGCCAAAGGTTGATTTTCTATCCGCCCCGAGACCGAGTGAGCTCATATGCGAATCAAAAAAGTATTACAAGAACGTAATACTTTTCGTGCTCGAGCTTTACTGATAAAAAACGTAGTAAACACCCAATGAAATTAGGATGAGGATACTCGATCTAATCCAAATGAATTTATTACTAATCCCAGCTTTCCTCTCTAGATAATAGATATATTGGACAATCAAGGACAAACCAATAATTATGAAGTAGATACTGTAAAAATTGCTGTTTCTTACATATTCAAAAACACCTAAAAGTAGTAGAAAAATACCCAATGTACCAAAAATCATATTCAGATAGAACGCTCCACTTTTGTTCATTTCGCCCTCCAAGTAAATCCAAATTAATTAAGCAAGTTTCATCGCCTATCAAATTTCTATTATCCTATGAACCCTAACGTAGAATACTTCGAACACGTTTTCTAGTAACCAAGGCTTCTTTTTTCAAAAGTGCGTTACCTAGACCTCAAACAAGTTGGCAAGGTATTAGCAGAGTCCGATTAAATTCAAACAAGATGGATCTCATATGGAACCATCTTGTTAAATTATGCTTTGGGCTGAACTTCGTAATCATTCACTTTCACACGGTTTTCTTTCGCAAAATTAGCCAGCTCCATATATACTTGAACTGGTTCAAAATTGATAATTCTCCAATTAACACCCTGTTTCGCCTTCACGATTGCTGCTTTTGCTCCCCAACCAACACGTTTGAACCTAATCTCACTTATTTCGTTAGGTTCAAGTATCCTTTTATACATTGGTTTTGAGAAAAGTAAAATTTGATAGACCAATTTTTTCTTTTCAATACTAAATTGGTACCGAACAAATAAGGCACAAAAAATAAAGATGATTAACGCTAGGCGAAAAATAAAAATAGGTAGAGTAGCCGAAACGTCAAAAAATAGTATTTGTACGATTAATAAGATTGCTAATGCAATTCTTGGTGGTTTAGCAGTAGAAACCAAAACAACACCCCTTTTCACCTTTTAATATTAACATTATTTGCCTCATGGGTAAAATTCATTTAGCCATAACCATATAGTTTACGAAGAGAACAGTATAATTTACTATGAAACACCCTTCTACAAAAAGAGAAGGGTGCCCTCTCTCATTCTTTAAAGCGAAACCAATCAAAATCAAAGTTACTTCAGGCACCCCTTCCCAGATTTGTAGTGCACTAAGATCAATCTTAGTTACATGTTTATCCTAGTATATGGAAAATTCGTGCACTAATATCTGTCTTAGTTACATGTTTATCCTATTATATGGAAAATAGCGGCATCAAGATCAGTCTTAGTTACACAATTCTCCTAAGATATGGAAAATAAGGGCATCAAGATCAGTCTTAGTTACTCAATTCTCCTAAGATATGGATAATAAAGGCAGCAAGATCAGTCTTAGTTACTCAATTCTACTAGTATATGGAAAATAAGTGCACCAAGATCATTCTTAGTGACACAATTATCCTAATATGTGGAAAATAAGGGCATCAAGATCATTCTTAGTTACACATTTCTCCTAAGATATGGATAATAAGGGCACCAAGATCATTCTTAGTTACACAACTCTCCTAATATATGGATAATAAGGGCACCAAGATCATTCTTAGTTACACATTTCTCATAAGATATGGAAAATAAGGGCATCAAGATTATTCTTAGTTACACATTTCTCCTAAGATATGGAAAATAAGGGCATCAAGATCATTCTTAATTACATAACTCTCCTAGTATGTGGAAAATAAGGGCACCAAGATCTATCTTAGTTACAAAATTATCCTAGTATGTGGAAAATAAGGGCACCAAGATCATTCTTAGTGACACAATTATCCTAATATGTGGAAAATAAGGGCATCAAGATCATTCTTAGTTGCACAATTCTCCTACAATGTAGGAAATACATGCACTAAGATCTATCTTAGAGTTACACAATCCTCCGAGAATACTTGTACTAAGATCAATCTAGATGATCTAGCGCTTTCAAAGAAGTTCTAACACTTCAAGCCTACTCCCGCTCCCTTCTATATCACCGTGAACCCTCCACTACTGGCTCACCACCGCCCATTTTACCAAATTAAGTATTTTTCTCTAGACAATACTGTGCATCACACAATATAATGTAATCAAAGGAGGTATCAATGTGTCTGAGGTTGCAACGATTGTTCAAAACATTCAACAAGAAATGAAAAGAGGAACGCTTGTCCTAGCGGTTTTAACTCAAATGGACCAACCACAATACGGGTATTCCTTAATTCAAGCATTAAATACACAAGGATTAACAGTAGAGCAGAACACCTTATATCCTTTATTACGCCGAATCGAAAAGCAAGGACTTTTAGAATCACTATGGCAGGTAGAGGGCAATCGTCCAAGAAGGTATTATCAAATAAGTGAATTAGGACGACAAGTACGAACTGAATTAACAGAGGAGTGGCAGACACTTAACTCAACAATGTCCAAATTACTCGGAGGTGACTCATGATCAATAATTATCTGTATACGATAGGGAAATATCTATCCCCTTCGCAAAGGGAAGACGTCTTAAAAGAAGTTGAAGTACATCTTTATGATTACTTGGAAGAACATTTTGGAGAAAAAGAATATAGCGATCGAGAACTAGAACAAGCAATGAAGTCAATGGGGCATCCGCGAACGGTTGCAGAGGCTTACAGTAATGGTCCACGTTCCCTCATTGGACCCGCATATATCGATACGTATTGGCTTGTTATCAAAATTTCATTAATTGGTACAGCAATTGGATTAACAGTAGCTAATCTATTTTCAGGAACTGACGCTAGAGATAGTATTCAATTCTTTCTTCAGTTGCTTGCACAAATCTGGCAATCAGGTATATCAATTGTAGGGGTCGTTACTTTAATATTCGTTGCAATTAATTACTACAACCCGCAACATTACACGGTACAAGACAACGATTGGTCCGTCGGTATGCTAGATACTCCACCAAAACCAAATAATAAAATTGAACCAATCGAAATAATCATTGAAACATTTTTTATCTGTTTGGGCTTAGTTATTATTAACAGACTAACCGGGGGAACTCCACTTCATGAAAATACGATTCCAATTATTAATCTTGAGTATTTCGCTCCTTATATTATTTGGATTAACATCGTACTTGTTGCTTCTCTCTTAGTCAATATCTACTTGCTCATCAAGCGCCAGTGGCAAACAGGATCGAGACTATTAGCAATGGTCCTTGATGCTGCTAGTGTTGTTATCTTCGCTATGCTTGTCTTTACTCCTGAAGTCTGGGATTTTAATGACCTTCAAGAAAAAATCGGTCTACAAAATACTTGGTTAGAATCAAGCCTATTAATTGCTCTAGTAGTAGTTGTATGTGTTGTTCTTTACGAAGCATATGGACACGTAAAGGCAATCTTATCAAAGAGGTAAGCTATCCCTCAGACAGAGGACACTCTGCTTTGCGACCTAGTGAACAGCGTCTACTATTCTTTTGTGGTATTTGGTTTCCCTAGGTCGCAAAAACCAGAAAATGACAGCTCCCAATGTCAGAGACATCCCGTTACAATACTAGTAAATAGAGCCTTCCCAAACAGAGAAGACTCTCACAAGTTTTCTAACGCCTATCCCAAAAACGTCGTGTAGCAACTGCAGCAACGAAGTCCTCACCAAACTTGGCAGTGTTCCTACTAAATAGTACCCCAGCCAAGTTATTCCCCTCTGATGGCTGGATATATTCTTGGCCTGTCGTTGCTACACCAATAGGTTTATAGTGACCATATGATCCATTAATAAATTGGCTAACATGACTATCAAATACACTTTGATTATCAGTGCGCCCACCAACAACATAAAGTGCATCATAAAGAACATGGTGGGTGCTAACAAAAATTTCGTCAACTTTCATTCTTGTGCCGTCCGTTCCAGTGACATAGCCGAGTTTTTCACTGATAAATTCAATAAATACCCCATTTTGCTTAAGAGTTTCAATCGCACTCCTTACCTCGGAACCATCAAATCCGTTTCCAATTAGTACACCAACTTTTAACGTATTAGGATAATGTGGGGTATTTGCTTGGCTAACTGCTGGTGAGGTCGCTGTGACCGGTACATGGTCCCCTTCCGGAGGGTTAACCCCCACATTGTCAGCAATTGTAGTAGCCATTTCTTTATCAACATTGACGAACATATCAACTACTTGCTGTCGAACAGACTCTCGTTTTACTTTTGCAAGCTCAAAACTGAAGGCTTCAATAATGTGTTGTTTTTCAATAGTCGACATACTGTTCCAAAACATCCTAGCGTGAGAGTAAAAGTCTTTAAAAGAATCACTACTTGCTTTCACCTTATAACCTTCTACTCTATCAGGATAGTCGAAATATCCACCTTCTAATGGCGGTGTTGGACCTGGTGTATTACCAGCTATTGAATTTGGAAAATAATTGACTTGATCCACATCGATTCGATATCTCATAAAACTATCGCGCTGATTGTTATGGAAAGGACAGATCGATCGGTTTATCGGGAGATCTGGATAATTGGACCCTCCCAGCCTGTGTTGTTGAGATATTTTGTAGGTGAAAGTTCTCCCTTGTAAAATAGGATCATCAGAAAAGGTGATCCCCGGGAGTAAGTTTGTTATATCAAACGCTACTTGTTCCGTTTCCGCAAAGTGATTATCAACATTTCGGTTTAGCGTCATTTTGCCCACAATTTCAACAGGCACAACTTCCTCGGGCCATATTTTCGTCGGATCTAATACGTCAAAATCATAGCGGAACTCATCCTCTTCAGCAATTAGTTGTACGCCTAATTCATATTCAGGATATGCACCTTTTTCAATCGCATCCCATAAATCTCTCCTATGATAATCGGGGTCTAGCCCACCAATCATCAATGATTCCTCGTTCAAAAACGAATGTACCCCAAGGACAGGCTTCCAATGGAATCTCACAAAGGTTGCATCACCGTCTTCATTCACGAAACGGAACGTATTAATAGCGAAGCCTTCCATCATTCGATAACTTCTTGGAACCGCACGGTCTGACATCACCCACATCACAAAATGTGCTGTTTCTGGATTATTGGCAACAAAATCCCAAAAGTTATCATGTGCTGCCGAAGCTGTCGGCATATCATTATGCGGTTGAGGTTTCAGTGCATGTTGCGAATCAACGAATTTAAAGGCATCAAAAATCTGAAACACCGGAAATTGCAAACATAATATATCGTAATTTCCTTCTCCTGTATAAAATTTAACAGCAAACCCACGAACATCTCGAGCAGTATCCATCGATCCTTTCCCGCCTTGAACCGTTGAAAAGCGCGCGAATACTGGTGTAGTTGTTCCTGGCTCTTGAAGAAATCCAGCGATTGTATACTTTTTCATCGACTTATATAGCGTAAACTCTCCATGCGCACCATACCCTCTTGCATGGACCACTCTTTCCGGAATTCGTTCCGTATCAAAATGCATTTGTTTTTGAAAAAAGTGAAAGTCTTGCATAAGTACTGGACCACGATCTCCTGCTTTCAAGGTCGACTCATTGTTCGCAACCTTCAATCCTTCATTCGTCGTAATCCTCTTACCAGTGTTTTGGATACGGTGTGCTTCTAGTTGCTCATTTTTGCTGTTTCCGTCAATTTTGTTGTTGTTTCTTGATGACTGATCCATGACTTCACCTACTCCGCAATTTGTATGTAATCAATCTATATATATGTGGTTTTTCTGTCGATTTAGACCAATCATTCAAACGCCAAAAAACGAGAGCAGATCTAAACGCTCTCGTTCTTCTTTCCTTCTTCTTTTATCTTCCACAACCTGTATAAGTGAGTGACAATGACCTTGCCTATCGCATAAATCGGGATCACTAATATCATCCCAACAATACCGATAAAACGTCCAGCAACTAGCACTAGCGCCATAACCGTAACTGGATGCAAGGACATCTTTTTTCCAATAATTTGTGGTTGTACAAAAATACTTTCAATTTGTTGAATCACTACAACGATGAGTAATACTAGCAATGCCATCATCGGAGAATGAAGCAACGCAACAATGACAGATGGTATCGCCCCAATCCAAGGTCCTAGGTAAGGGATAACATTGGTAATCATCCCAAAAATCGCAAGGACTAAGGCGTATTCTAATCCAATAATGGAAAAACCGATATAGTATAGAACACCGATAAATGAACAAACAATTAAGACCCCTTGTATGTAACTACTTAATGTCCTGTCCATGTTCGTCAGAATTGGCTTAATTTCTTCTTGCTTATCCGACGCAAAGAACTTGAGAAAATAATTAGGAAGTTTTTCTCCCTCTTTTAACAGATAATAGAGAATGAATGGAACGATAAATAATAAGAGTAAGGCATTAAATACTGTACCAATAATCCCAACACTTCGAGTAAAAATATCACCAACTAAGCTTCCAACTACAAGCCCAATTTGCTCAATGTAATCCTCAATATTAAACATCTCTGATAATCCAAACCTTACAACCAGTTCGTTTTCCTGCAAATTATTAATAAGTAGCTGTAACTCTGCAATAATGAGTGGCATACTCACAACCAAATTTGTAAACTGCTTCTGTAATTCTGGACCAATAAAAGAAATAACTCCAGTTCCGAGTGCAATGAGAGCAAGGTAAACTAAAACGATTGCAAAAATCCTTGGCACCTTTTTACTTAATAAAGTCACTAACGGTCGAAACAAGTAATAAAGGACTCCCGCTAAAAGGATAGGAAGAAATAATGTTTGAACAAAGACCACCAGCGGTTTAAAAACCCAATTTATGAGACTACCTAGGTAGATAATCACGAAAAGCATAATGATAATAGAACCAATTTTCAGGATTTTTTTATACACTACTAAGCTCTCCTCTATTATAAAAAAAGTAACTACATTCTTATTTTAATCTGCACGAGGGGAAATAAAAAGGCATCTAACCAAATATTTTTAAGAAAAAGAGCCTTTCAATATAAGAAAGGCTCCAAGATAGATGCTTTTTACTCAATCTTAAATTTTTCGATTGCTCGTTGAAGATTGGTCGAGCTGTCACTCGTTTCTTTCGCAAGATTTCTTAATCGATCGGTTCTTTCTAAAACCGATGTATTTCGTCTTGAAATATCATCAATCTCACTTGCAATGTTACTATTCCCCTGACTTATTTCGTTAATCGCTTTCGCATTTTCGGAAATAGCAATCATTAAGGTTTCTGCATGCTTACTAAAATTGTTGATTTGTACACCAATTTTTCTGGCATCCTCGGAATATTGTACACTTGCATGTACCATAGATTGATAGTCATTAATGACTGTTTGATGAATAAACGAAAGTAGCTCTTCTGAAGCTTCCTGCATTTCCTTAACTGCCTCAATAACTGTGGCAGTGGTTCCCTGAATTTCAGTAACAGTTTCCCCTGATATTTCCGCTAGTTTTCTTACTTCATTCGCTACCACCGCAAAGCCTTTTCCATGTTCTCCCGCTCTAGCTGCTTCAATACTTGCATTTAAAGCCAATAAATTGGTTTGGTTCGTAATCGCTAAGATCGATTCTGATAGTTGATTTATCTGTTCAACGCTCTTTGATTTCTCTAATGCCTCCATAAGTTTTTTAGAAACATCACGATTAATCTCTTCAGCAACTTCTTGGGAGTGAATGACATTGTCCTTTAACTCAACTGCTCTTTCTCCAATCACAACTGAATCAGCAACCCCGGCTTTTGTATCACTAGAAATCTCTTCGACTGTGTGAGTTAATTGATCAGCGCTTGAACTCATCTCTTCAGCTGTAGCTGCGATATTGTCCATACTATTTAAAATTTGACTCGTTGATGCAGAAACTTCAGCCATTGCTTGCGTGAGTTCCTGAATATCTTCGTTGGTCATTTGAGAATATTGGTTCGTTTGATTTGATTCTTGCGTTATTGTATTAATAATTTCTTTAACATTCTCTTGCATCGTTTCAATTGAAGTAATCAGTGAGGCTGTTTCATCATTACTATTCTTGTAATTGGCCGGGAACGTCTGAGTAAAATCCCCTTTTGCCATAACACTCAGCTTTTCTGTCGCTATACGAATCGGGTTCGTCACCTTCCTAGTAAGAAACCCTATTATAAATGATGCGATGACACCGCTAATTAGCATGACAAACAATATGCTTCTTTGTAATACATTAATATGAGACATATAATCAGCCACTGGTATATGTGAGATAATGTAAATCCCCTTTTCACTATCTTTATCAAAGTAGCCAATATGTTTTTCATGATTCAATGTGAAGTAACCATACCCTTTTTCGTCAGTCTGCATGAGGTAAAAATAATCAGCTAGGTCATTGTCAGCCTCTTTAAAATTCAACTGTAATGCTAGCTCCTCAAACGTAGACGATACGACCAACCCATCATGATCAATAATAAGTGTATTAACATTACTTTCTATTTCATCTGCTTCAACTAAGATACTAGTTAGCGTAAAAATATCGATTGATGTTGCAAAAACTCCCAAGACATCGCCAGTAGTCCTATGTAAAATAGGTGTCGAGATGACAATTGCTGGTCGTCCAGATACAGGAGACAGCATATAATCACTTAGTAGTTTTTCTTTCGTTTGCATCGTCTCGAAGTACCATTGCTCATTTTCCTCATTGAAAACATGCCCTTCCGATACTCCTCCGACTCCGTCAATGATAACTTTACCGTCAAAAGTAAAGAATACATTTTCATATAAACCATTAGCATTCTGGAACATTTTTTCCATGTCATCCTTAAGGGCATGATAATCAACCGGGTCCATCTCTCCAGTTTCGCTTAGGTTTTTGTAGAAATTATAGGTGAAGTTATTACGTACCATCATTTCTGAGATATCCATATATAGTCTAAAAACCATATCTGTTTGTTTACTTTTTTCATAGGTTGTTTGCTGCAGGTGTCGAATTGCCTCTTCCTCTAATGTGCTAGAAGTAGATTTACTTGTATAAATCAAACTAGCAATTAAAGGAATAATGATACAGATAATACTTGCTGTAAAAATTTTCATAAAGATACTGATCGATCTTTGGCTGTTAAATGTCTTCATGATGCTTCCCCTTTTGTAGTTGTTTCTAATAGATCATTTGTCATAAAAACTATAGTACCATATTTTCTATTTGGTAAAAACACTATCTATGAAGTATTATATCGGAAGAATTTTAATTATTTTAAGTGTTAAAAGGAACCAAGGACAGTAGAAACTTACCAAAAATTCCTTTATACTGTTGAATAGTTGATCCGGAGGTGATATCTATGGCGAAAACATTTCAATTCATCGCCAGAACAAGTCGTTCCTCATATAAAGCCTGGAATTAGAAGGCGATACTTTGTATGAGGTGAAAGTACTAAATCGCCTACTCATTTCTGATCCAGGCTTACACCTTATTTGAAGGCTAACATTATATAAGGAGTGACAGAAATGATGAATAAGTCTAGATATGAACCATTCATTAGAAATGACCAATATAACTTTATTAGGTTTCAATTAAGAAACCTTACTAATGCTAATGCAACTACTAAAGATCCAGAAGTTCTTCACGCATTAAGATACAATTCTCTTGAAAAAATCCATTCTTTGTTCTCTGTTTTAACCGAAGAGCAAAAAGGCTTATTGAACAGGGTAGTTTTTATTACCGAAGATATTCAAGCCAATACCTACTTGGCTGAACTTAAACCCTATGTTCACTCTTTCAAAAAGGTAACAGAGCATACAATAACACAGCTATTTCCGAAAGCTAAAAAGTTGAAAGTTCCTTTTCTTGATCAAATCAATTTTAGTGAATTATCGTATTTAGGTTGGTATGATATTCGCTCCGAGAGAAAATATATCATTTTCGACTACAAGGGGAATTTAGTTGGAATCCAAGGAACATTTATGGAAAGCAAAAAAGGAATCTGTACTTTATGTAACAGACAGGAACAAATTGGATTGTTTATGACTAATGTAAAAAAAGGAATAGAGACGTATACAAATAGAGGTAATTATATTTGTAAGGATAGTCAAAAGTGCAACCAAAATATAATGAAATTAGATAAACTAAATCAATTTTTCGAACGAATCAAAGAAAAAAACTGAGGGGACATTCCCCTCAGTTTTTATGCGTTCGCATGTCCTAACACACCTTGTGTAGCTGCCATTCCAATAATCACGCAAGCCCATGCATGCTTGTAAGCAGTAACCATATTATCAGCTGTAAAACGAATCGTTTTTGGATTGATCAGCTCCACAGAAGGAATTGTCGTTGTCATAAGTGCTTGATTCGTCCCTTTAAATTCAATTTCAAAAGTAATTGGACCAGCTACCTTGTAAGGTTGGATAGATGTTGCTTTTTCCACTGCCAATTGTGCCTTTTCTCTAATGATTTGCTGTGCTTTTTTCGGCGGAATAAGCTCAGCTGCTAAACGATCAATTCCTCTTTTAACAACTGCAGACTCTACATTAGGCAAAGTCTCTTTTACCTCTTCTACATAAGCATCATCCCCGCTAATCAACAGTGCCGGTACGTGAAAATCACCTGCTACCGCTGCATTGAGTTCTGTTTCTCCGACGATCTTACCGTTGATACGAAATTCATTTACACAAATACCAGCTAAGGAGTGATTGATGACAGTTCTCTCAGATCCACCTTCTCTACCGTGGTGGCCGACAAAAAAGATGCCATCATATGTATCATCTAAACCTTCTAACTGACACATCACACGGTTATTTCCAGAAATAAGCGAGGCACGTTCATCTAACTCTTCAATTAAAATATTCGACATATTGCCATGGCCATCCGCCACTACAACTTCTGTCGCTCCACCGTTAAACGCACCTTCGATAGCAGCATTCACATCTTGAGTCATTAGTTTACGAAAGCGTTGGTACTCACTTTCCTTCTTTAACTGAACACCCGTGGCAACTCCAGAAATCCCCTCAATGTCTGCAGAGATAAATATTTTCATACATTTTCCTCCTCAATTTTCAATCTAGTATTCTTATTTTAGTCAAATTGGCATATTTGTATTAGTGTTTACTATTATTTCTCTATTTTATCATAGATTTTGAGAACCCCAGAATGTTTCATCCCAACTAATTGCAAGCAGTAATATCCAAAAATTTCCTTGGATTATCATTTTCATTAGTCTAATTTCACTCTCTATCAATAACTATTATAAGTTTCAACTATTAAATATCCGGGTATTTGTATGGATAATTACAATATAAACCCTATTAAAACCTTGTCAATATTGACTTCTACCCCTCAACAAAAACTATTTTCATTTTTTCGAGTTATATTTCTTTCTTTTTTTAAAATGATTTAATATAATGATAATGTAATAATCATTATTAACTAGTTTATAAGTTTCCTCAACTAGAATAAAAAATATGTAATCCAAAGGAGAGAATCATTATGGAAAACAATGTTGGAAAATGCCCATTTAACCATGGGGCTGCTACAAGTCCAAAATTTAGTGGTACAACAAATCGCGATTGGTGGCCAAACCAGTTAAACTTGAATATTTTACACCAACACGATAAGAAATCTAACCCAATGGGAGAAGATTTTAACTATGCAGAAGAATTTCAAAAGCTAGATTACGATGCTCTTAAGCAAGATCTTACTAACTTAATGACTGACAGCCAAGATTGGTGGCCGGCTGACTATGGTCATTATGGTCCATTCTTTATCCGTATGGCATGGCACGCTGCAGGTACATACCGTACAGGTGACGGTCGTGGTGGCGGTAATACAGGTAATCAACGTTTTGCTCCACTTAACAGCTGGGCAGACAACGGAAACCTCGATAAAGCACGTCGTTTATTATGGCCAATTAAGCAAAAGTACGGTAATAAAATTTCTTGGGCTGACTTATTGCTTTTAACTGGTAACGTTGCGATTGAATCAATGGGTGGAAAAACATTTGGTTTCGGGGGCGGTCGTGCTGATATTTGGCATCCAGAAGAAGATATCTACTGGGGTACTGAAACTGAAATGCTTGGAAATAACCGTTACTCAGGTGAGCGCGACTTAGAAAATCCACTTGCTGCTGTTCAAATGGGTCTTATCTATGTTAACCCAGAAGGTCCAGATGGCAAACCAGACCCAATCGCAAGTGCTCGCGATATTCGCGAAACATTTGGTCGTATGGGAATGAATGATGAAGAAACAGTTGCTCTAGTTGCTGGTGGTCATACATTCGGGAAGGCACACGGTGCAGGAGATGCCGCTCACGTTGGTCCAGAACCTGAAGCTGCTCCGATTGAAGCACAAGGCTTAGGTTGGATAAGCTCATATGGCAGTGGTAAAGGTCGTGATACAATCACGAGTGGTATTGAAGGTGCATGGACTGCTAACCCTACACAATGGGATAACGGCTACTTTGATTTACTATTTGGCTACGAATGGTGGCTAACTAAGAGCCCAGCAGGTGCGTGGATCTGGCATATTGTAGATGCTGATGAGAAAGATTTGGCACCTGATGCAGAAGATCCATCAATTAAAGTACCAACGATGATGACAACTGCTGATATGGCATTACGTTTTGATCCAACTTACGAAAAGATTTCTCGTCGTTTCCATGAAAACCCAGAAGAGTTCGCAGATGCATTTGCTCGTGCTTGGTTTAAACTTCTTCACCGTGATATGGGACCTAAAGCTAGATACCTAGGCCCAGAGGTACCGCAAGAAGATTTAATCTGGCAAGATCCGGTACCGACAGTTGATTATGATCTAACAGATGCAGAAGTAGCTGAATTAAAAGGAAAAATCCTAGACTCAGGATTAACAGTTGGTGAGCTAGTAACAACTGCTTGGGCTTCAGCTAGCACGTTCCGTGGCTCTGATAACCGTGGTGGCGCTAATGGTGGTCGTATTCGTCTTGCTCCACAAAAAGATTGGGAAGTTAACCAACCAGAACAACTTGCAAAAGTCCTTTCTGTTTTAGAGGACATTCAAAGTTCATTAGACAAAAAAGTTAGCATTGCTGATTTAATTGTTCTAGGCGGTAGTGCTGCAATTGAAAAAGCTGCACGAGTAGCAGGCTTTGATGTGACTGTTCCGTTCGCTCAAGGACGAGGTGATGCAACACAAGAGCAAACGGATGTAGAAGGATTTGAGGTTCTAGAGCCAATTGCTGACGGTTTCCGTAACTATCAAAAGCAACAATACAGCGTAAGTTCTGAAGAGCTATTAGTAGACAAAGCACAACTTCTTGGCCTTACTGCTCCAGAAATGACTGTCCTTATTGGTGGTATGCGTGTATTAGGTACAAACTACGGTGGAACAGGGCACGGCGTCTTCACTGACACTGTAGGTACACTTACAAACGACTTCTTCGTTAACTTACTTGACATGAGCGTTCAATGGAAGCCTGTAGATGGAAACGTATATGAAGGTATTGACCGCAAAACAGGTGAAGTAGTACGTACCGCAACTCGAGTTGATCTAGTATTCGGTTCAAACTCAGTATTACGTGCTGTTGCAGAAGTTTATGCTCAAGACGACAACAAAGAGAAATTTGTACGTGACTTTATCGCAGCTTGGGTTAAAGTAATGAACGCAGACCGTTTCGATCTTAATCAAGCTGAACTTAAAAAAGCTCAGTTAGCTAGTAACTAAGGTAATAAAAACAAGAGAGCAGCAGTCCCTTATATGGGGGCTGCTGCATTTTTATATTTCATATACTAGTTTTTGTACTTCCATTTTTTGAAGATTGATGATTAATTTGCTTACTAGAAAAAAATCACTACCTACGATCCCATCAAACCCATGCATCTCTCTAACATCACCGAGTTGTACCATAAAGTCATTAATTTGAAACAGATCAATTGTCATACCGCCTACCTTTTGTTCTATACAAATTTCTGTACCACCAATACCTTTGATTTTTTGGAATTATGTTTGATGATAGTAAATTAGAGTTTTGTTAATATGAGGATGCAGTATTCAGGGTATATTAGTTCATTTTCGGAAGTTTATGAAGTGTTTGAGGTCTGTTTGAGATGAAAGAATTTACATGTAGAATTGTTACTAACTATATTAAGATTAAGCAGAAATTCTAAGATTAGCACAAGTAAAGTTACCCAAAATACACACTTACACTCCCATCTTTCTGTGCTGTTTCTAAACAGTTTTCAATAAAATTTAGGATTTGCTTCAGATCCCATGAGTTCGCATCATTACCATCGAGCGGAAATTTAACATTGCTGTAAGATTGCCTATAGGCATCCAAAGCCTTTTCAATCTGTTGTATCGTAAAAGTAGCACTACCGCCAGAACCACTTACCCCTGCGTAAAATTTATCTGAATCAAGTAGACTGTACAATATTAATGCATGATAATTACCCATGCAGAACCGTGCGTAAGCAATTTCTTTACCATCCTTATCTAATCCGTAAATATCGTGACCCATTATCATTCCTCCTTTAAAATTAAAATCTAGTTAAAGAAAATAGATAGTAGTAAATCATTTAAACGGGATTTGATTAACCACCCCTTTCACAATTATCCTAATACGTACGAAAAAGAAAAAAAAGCTTATATGGAGTGAAATGATATTAAATAAGAGGTTGTTGATGAAACACATGATGATAATAATAAGATGAAATTGCGGATATAAAAGTAGAAATTTTGAGGTTTTCCATATTATAATTTCATAAGCTATAAAGCCTGTCAACCTCCAACAGTTCGACAATATTCGCTCACAACATTTAAAACTAATCGTAAATGTATATAAATAAGCTCTCGTTTAAACACCTACATTCGGGGATACATTTCCATAATAAAAAAGCCTCTACACTTCAATGCAGACGCTTCAAAAATAAATACTATTACTTTTCAATTACCCTACTCACCGCGTCGCCACAAGTGTCACACTTTCCATCTAGCATTATTCCTAATTCATGAGTTCGTATAACATAATTGGTTATTTTAGCAACATCTGAACATGTTGAACACCAGACATTGTGAATGAGCTTATTTCTTATTTCACTAGGAATTTCCAACCACTCTTTGTTTGCGTTATCCATTTCAGTACCTCCCACCATCCATTATTTCCAATAGACTTGATTTTTAACTTAGCGAATTACTGGACAAGACAAATCATCTCTCACTATCTTAATTTCAATTTTTTAGGGTCTATCTTCTCTTTCAATAGTCCTTTAAACTGACCAATTTCCTCTTTGCTTTTAAAGTATCTTTTAGGCAAAATTAGTGCTGATGTTTTTGTCACATAAAGAAGAAACATATCTTTGTATTCTGTGGTTGATAAGATTTCATCCCAGACGTATCTTGATTGCAGGCGATCACTAGTAAGTCTTATCGATTTAGCATTAATCATGTATTTCATTTTTTGTTTCAACATTGGATTTCGATCATAATGTTGTTTGTTAAAAAACTTCAAAACAACTTTTAAGGTTATATAGCCCATGTATGTGATAGATAGTGGTAGTGAAATCGTAAGAAACCAACCTAAATCATCAAAAGCCATGAAATAAACACCCATAATGGATATCAAAAAAACAATGAGAAAGTACCTTGTAAGTACTTTTCTTGAATGATGTCGACTGTACTGTTTGAATTCTTCGTATGTAAGCTGCCCTTCTATATTAATAGGCTTATTCCCCATTTTATAGCTCTCTCCTCTTTTTATCGGACTTCATAATGATGTTAACACCATTAGCTGACCCACCAGAAATATGATTTTCAACAGTCGAAATATCAATTTCTGTTTCTAGGATAACGACTCTTCTTTCCTTGCCAGACAGAGTAATTTCATGTAGACCGTCAACATTCATCAATGTCATCATCTTTGGGGCATCCTCAAATTGATAGCGTTCATAAAACTCAACGTTAAATGTAACAGGTTTTCTACTATGATTTACAAATGACAGATTACAAGTACCTAACAATGTTGAACTGCCAACCATCCTAAACTGGCAATTGCTCGCCTGTTGATCATAAGAAACAGCGTAAATACCCGTGGCAACTGTTTGTTGAAAAACACTAACTAAAAAGACTGGTGCAACCATCATAACAATAAATCCAAGGACTACAAAGCGACCTCTATATTTTTTTAACGAGTTCGAGAGGAAAAACAAACTGATCACTAAGAGAAAAACTGATGTAATCCCGAGATACTGTAATCCGTAAGCAGATTGGTATGGAATATTTAGATGTATCAATATTGTCTCCACTAATGGTCGTGCGTGGGGAAACGGTAAATTCCCTATTATTACAATTGTCGATATAGCTAGAGACCATAAAAGGTACTTTCTATTCTCAATCATCTCACCACTCCTAGTACTTACTTTATTCTCCAACACGTAACCATTCTGTCGGGCTTTTCTTTACAAAGTGCTTTTCTATAAAAGTAAGAGCTTCCTCGTTTCCTGGCATAGTCACATGTTCCGCCGCCTCACTAAAATTCAACCATTTATATTCACTATGTTCATAGTTTAAGAATACATCTTGTTCGTCAGAAACATACCCTACAAAGATTGGTGCAATATAAATATAGTTTTCATTAGGTGAGTAAAATTGATCAAACCTATTCGAAGTGTATAAGGAAACCTCTGTAATTCCAGTCTCCTCTTTTATCTCGCGTCTAGCGGCTTGCCAAGCTGTTTCACCTTCTTCGATACTACCACCAATATAACACCATACATCTTGCAAAACTGGAGTTGCTCGTTTTAATAATAGCACTTTATAGTCATTATGAAACCTCTTTAATAAAACTACAGCAATTCCTGTACTTCGGATTGGAGTCTCAAATTTACGATTAATCATTTGTAACACCCTTTACTTAAATAGTCTTACTAGCTATTGCCCTCTTACCGACAGATACCTGACTTTTTCGGCTAACGTTAAGAGGCCACGTTTTTGTTTCCTTTATCATTGATGAACTTGAAAGGCATATTTGTTAACCATCTCCACACTAGCTCAAATGGCCCATGATTAAACCTTCTTAGCCAAAGATGAGCAAACACCATCATCATCACGGAAATTAAAGCGAAAATAGCAACTGTTTCTACAGAATTGGTACTACCACCTAAGCCTAATCCCCACCCATAAAATATGATTGAGGCAAGAATATTTTGAAGCATATAACAGCTTAGAGCTGTTCTCCCTACCTCTGAAAGCCTTCTAAATAGAAATCGGTCGGGACGCTTTTCCAATAACCAATGGGTAGCCATTAAATAACCTAATGCCATTAACGGTGCAAAAAGATATCGGACTATAACCGCTAACGAAAATAAAGGTGCAAACATAAGTGCATTTAAAGGAATGCCTACGCCTAAACCCCAGAAGAGGTATTTCTTCCTCAATTGCCTACTTTCCAATGTTTGCTGAAAGATCCCTTTTCTTACTAGGTAAACTCCGAATAAAAATAGTAAAATATTCATTGGGATAATCGCAATTGCTTCCCCTCTCATGCTCCAAAAATCGTTTAGACGGTAAAGCACCTGATCCATATATGAGCCTGTTAGGTAAACTACAGAAGCCTCATTTAGTACCGTCACGATCTCTTCTCTTAACTCAGGAAGTTTCAACATTATCTCTAGCACAACTGAGAAAAGTAATATCCCAATGATATGTATAACACCAACAATGATTGCTACCGTCTTAATTACTTTTGGTTTGCATTTAATAAGCAGTGCAACAAGAATTCCGGTTATCGCATAGCTCATTAACACATCAAACTCAAAGACGAATAGATAATGGAGAAACCCATCTGCTAGGAGTAGCATCATTCCCCATATGTAGACCCAAATCCACCTTTTTTCCTGATTATTTTTCACATAGGATTGGCGTTTGAGTTCTAATCCCATACCAAATAAAATGGTTAAGAGTCCTAAAAACTTTCCATTTGTAAAAAATAAAACAAAAGCCTCAAATAACTGGTCAAATGAATAGATACTGATCGTCTCTAACCCTAACAAAAAATCATAGCTTCCTAATTTACTAAAAATCCAGATGTTTGTTCCTAATGTCCCTAGTATTGCAGCACCCCTAGCGATATCTAAGACTCGAATCCTTTCTGACATAATAATGTACCCTCCTACTCTAAAGTTCTGTATTTATCTACGTACATCGAAGTGAAAAGTTTCAAAAATTTACAAATTGTACCATTTTGTATGCCCGGCACTCTTTCAAAACAAGAAGAAACCCTAGAGCGTAGAAATACTCTAAGGTTTCATCATTTTATCAAATTCAAATATTAAGTTATTGAATAAACTATCTCTTCTATTGTGCTTTCTAAATTGTTTCATACTGAGAAAATTACCAATTAATCTAAAGATATCATCCAAAACTGCTATCTGAGCGTTTTCTCTCTACACCTCTTGCACAATAGTCATGACAAGAAAAATCATAAAACTAACCAGAACTGCCATTCCTCCTACGATATAAAACACTAAGTTAAAGGTATTTGGCAAAGTAAATGGATTAAGAAAATAAAGCCACATACCGATTGTTAAACCAGTTGATCCGATAATCGCTGACCAAGCATGCCATATTTTTAGTTTGGTATGCCTAGGATTGAATACTTTATAATAGATCGCCCAGCTAAATAGTGTTAACCAACCTAATACTAAAATATGAGCGTGGATTGGTCTAAATGCATATGAGCCAGCTCCAGCCATGTGTGATCCTAAAATTGCACCTAACAACCCAAAGATTGCTGATGTTACTAGTAGTAGTTTCGTATAATTCATATTTTTCATCTCCGCCTCTCATCATCTTCATACAAAGATTAATCAAAAAATATGAACGGATGATGAATAGAAGATTACATTTTAACTTGGTAGTCTTACCGTGAAAGTTGTGCCTTCCCCTTTTTCACTTGTAACTAGAATTTCCCCACCATGTAGAGATACTATTTTTGTTGCAATTGCTAGCCCAAGCCCTGTACCTTCAACCTCTTTAGTCCGAGAAAGATCAGCACGATAAAACCTCTCAAATATGCTCTTTTGTTGAGCAGTGGATAAACCAATACCTGTATCCTTGAAGACAATGTTTATGAAATCATTACCTTCTTCAATTGTTATGGAAATACTTCCACCTTCTTTGTTATACTTTACGGCATTGCTCATTAAATTCTCCCATACACTTAATAGCAAACTCGGGTCTCCTGTAAAGGAAACATCAGGGAGTGCGTATTGAAGAGATATATTTTCGTCTATAAGCCTCCACCTGTATTTCTTGATTAAAGACTTTATTTGATCCGAAAGTAAAAAGCTCTCTTTCACTCTTAATGCCGTCATCTGATTAATAGAGGATAGCAAGAGAAGCTGGGAAGTTAAGCTCGATAAACGGTTAGCTTCTTCCTTAATAATCAATAGATATTCCTGTTTTTGTTCTCTTGTTAGATTATCGTTACCTAACAGTTCGGTATAGCCGTTAATATTCGCGAGTGGTGACTGGATATCATGAGAAACGTTAGAAATAAACTCATTTCTCATACTCTCTAATTCCCCTAATTGGTTTGACATCTCTTGAAAACTAGATGCTAATTCACCAACTTCATCTTTTCTTCTAACATCAAGAGTAACTGAAAAATTCCCTTGTTTAATCTTCTTTGTCGCTTCATTTAATTTTGATAATGGTTGTATCAAATACTTTGCTAAAATAAGCTGAAAAACGAGACTAAAAACAATTGTTAATCCTAGTAACCACGCAAATAAATACCGCATTTCATTAAAATGCAAGGTTAGATCTGGTCTTAAAAACAACGCATAATTGACCCCGTTATGAATAAATGGCACCCCAATACTGTTTGCCAATTCATTTGCGAAAAAACCAGTGACAAACGTTTCCTTTGGAAATTGGGCAATTCCATGGTATATCTCCCCACGTAAGACATTCTCAATAATCGAAACTTCTATATCACTGCTGCGAAAAGGATTACCATAAGCGGTAACTGTACCATCGTCACCTAAGAGCTTTAATTGATAGCCAATCGTCGCAATGAACTCTAAATGTTCATGTATAGCTTCTTTACCCTGGATATACTCTACAATTTCAAGCGATATACGAGTATATTTCTCGTCATTCTGCTCTTTTAAGACATGTTGGTAATAGGCATTGGATAGCATAAATGCAAACAATGCACTAACAAACATTACTACCATTGTAAAAACAACGAATGTTGAATATAAGGATCTCATCTCATTGGAACCTCTAATACATATCCAACGCCACGAACCGTTTTAATGATAAAGTCATCGGTAAGCTTGGAAAAACGCTCTCTTAAACGTTTGATATGTACATCGACTGTGCGGTCACTTCCGTCGTATTGACTTCCCCAGACCTGCTCAATTAATTGCTCTCTACTAAAAACCCGATTCTTATTTGAGGCTAGAAAGTACAATAGTTCAAATTCCTTTAACGGTAAAAGTAACGTACTCTCACTAATTTTCAACTCGTAGGAAGCCTTATTTATTTCAACAGAATTGAATTTAATCACCAATTCTGCCCCTTGTTTGTATCTCCGAAGCAAAGCCTTAATTCGAAACAGCAGTTCTTTTAGTTCAAAAGGTTTTACAAGATAATCATCTGTCCCCATCGTAAAACCTTTTTCCTTATCTTGAAGCTGTGATTTAGCTGTAAGTAGAATGACAGGAATGTCATATTGCTGCTTAATTTGCCTCGTAAGTTCGAAGCCATCCATTTCCGGCATCATAATATCAACGACTGCCAGTGAATAATCGCTTCTTTCAAGTTCTTCAATCGCCATTAATCCATTACTAGCACCTTTAACAAGAAATCCTGCTTCACCCAAGTACTTACTAACCAGCTGTCTTATATGTTTGTCATCATCTACAATTAGGATCTGGTTCATTGTCTACCCCTTTATTATTCTTAAATCGATACTCCAAGTATTATAGTTCAATTATTGTTTCCCCACAAAAAGGTATTTTACAATCTTACCAAAGCATATTGAATTACATTTTACCAACCCTAATGTAAAATAGTCATACTGTTCTTATATCGCTTTATTATCAGTATGAAAAAGTATTTTGATTTCATAATAAGTGCGTAGACTTTAGCAGAGTCATACAGGAAAAAAAGGAGGTACAATAATAATGAATACAAAATATAATCCATTATTTGAAGAGTTTACTTTCAAAAGTGGTGTTCGTTTTAAAAATCGTATCCTAATGGCTCCTATGACCAATTTTGCATCACAAGAACACGGTGAAGTCAGTGACGAGGAGTTACCATATTATAAGATTCGTTCTAATGGTGTTGGAGCGGTCATTACTGCTGTTGCTTATGTGACTCCAGACGGAAAAGGCTTCGTGAATGAAATTAGTGCACACTCTGATGAGATGATCCCTGGTTTAAAGCGACTTGCCGATACAATTAAAGGGGAGGGTGCGAAAGCAATCCTTCAAATTTTCCATGCCGGAAGGATGGCCCCACCTGAGTTATTAGAGGATGGTCAATCGGTAAGTGCTAGTGCTGTTGCTGCACTTAGACCTGGGTTAGTCACTCCCCGTGAATTAACAGAAAGTGAAATCGAAACGATTATCCAAGCCTTTGGAGATGCCACTAGACGTGCTATTGAGGCTGGATTTGACGGAGTGGAAATCCACGGAGCAAATACGTATTTAATTCAACAATTCTTTTCTCCACACTCCAATCGACGATCAGATAAATGGGGAGGTACGCTTGAAAAACGAATGGCGTTTCCGCTAGCAGTAATAGATGTTGTAAAAGCTACAGTGAACGAACACGCTGAAAATCCATTTATTATTGGCTATCGAATTTCTCCTGAAGAATTAGAAAACCCTGGAATTACGATGGATGATACGCTGGTATTTGTTGATACTCTTGCAGAGCAAGGTTTGGATTACTTACATATCTCGGTCCAAAATTTTTGGCAGGGATCAATTAGAGATGAAGCAGATAAAAAGTCTCGGGTTACACTTATCCACGAGCGAGTTGGCAAAAAAGTACCTGTCATCGGTGTAGGTTCACTACATACTCCAGATGATGTTCTTAAAGCACTAGACACCGGCGTTCCTTTATTAGCCCTAGGAAGGGAACTAATTGTTGAACCAAATTGGGTTGAAAAAGTACAAACCGGTAAAGAAGACACGATCGCGACGACTCTAACAAAACATGACCAAGAAAGATTAGTCGTACCAGATGTATTGTGGTCTAACATTATGAACATACCTGGTTGGTTCCCGGTTGTTGACGACTAGACGGATAAAAGGCAGAGGAATTTCTCCTCTGCCTTTCTAGTCTTTCAGATTTATTCTCCATGCCCTTACGAAGATAACACTCTTGAAATTGTCTCCGAATCTCTCATCAGAATGAAAAATTTCAAACTACTTTTGCGAAGATAATTAAAAGTATAGTCTGTTTTTAACAATTTTGAAATTTTCAGTAAGCCTTATTGCTCCTACCATATCTAACAGAGTTACACATATGAAATTACTTGCAAATCACTTTATTTTTACCGGTTCTCTTTGCCTCATGAACAAGGGAGTCTACTAGACGGAATACTTCTTCCCCTTCACTATCTAGTTTTTTTGTTGCACCAATACAAATAGTTGTCTTAAATCCTTCGTATTCCCATTGAAGCTCCTCAACATTTTTTCGAATACGTTCAAATAAAGAAATGGCTTCATCGAGATCTATATTTCGTAAAATTAATAAAAACTCTTCTCCACCATATCTACCAATCTCATCTTCTTTCCTAATTTCCGCTTTAATGGTCTGTACGACTTTTTTTATTACTTCATCTCCGAATAAATAACCGTACGTGTCATTAATAGACTTAAAGTTATCAATGTCAACAAGCGCTACAAAACAAACTTCCTTTTGGGCTTGTAGAATTTCAAATATTTTTTTTCGATTGTAGACATCTGTTAGGCCGTCTGTAATAGATTGGAAATATAAAGTGTTTTTCAATTCGTTAACTTTATTATGCTCTCTCTTCGTGATTATAAAAGCTATCGTTGCGGCAATCATACCAAAAATAAAAGCAACAATCATGAGCCTATGTAAGACAATTGCCTTATTTTGTGTTTTTTTCAATTCGGTTAATGTCTGAATTTGATTATTTAATTCTTTCTCTGTAAAATTCCTTACTTTAGTAGTCATTTCATCAAAATACATAAAAATTTGGGGGTCCTCATCCATTTTTGATACGCTCATATACGAATCTGCCGCCTGCTTATAATCTCCATTTTTATAATAAGCTTGAGCAAGACTCATGGTTGCGTACCTAATCGGACCAATTGGGCCAGTGTTTATCATTTTTCCAAAAAGTTCCTTACTTTTCTCTAGACTATCGACCGCATTTTGGTTTAAATCATATTCGAGTTCAATAAGACCTTTTCTATTATATAAAAATCCAAGCTTTACGACATGGTGATACTGGTTAGTCGTTTCATGAATGAGTTGTTCCATTTCTTTTAGAACCACTCTGCTATCATACCGTTCAGAAAGCTTGCTTTTCGCCAAGAGCAGCGAACCTTTGTTCATCTTCTTTAAATCTTTTACTATCGTTCCTTCCACCATCTCAAACAATTGATCTGCTGTTTCAAAAAGCTTAAGAGCTTCTTCGCTCTCCTCATAGGAGAGTAAAATATCTCCATGTATTGTTTTATAAATGGCTTGGAAGTATTTATTATCATGTTCATTAGCTAAGAGAAGCATTCTTTCTAGATACTCAATGACCTTATTATCATTTGCAAGATAATAAAAGGATAATGCAATAACATTGTATGCATACATTTGAGTTTCAGCATCCTCGGTCCTTTCTGCTATCTCTTCTAGCCGAGAACCAAATTCTATTAAACTCCCACTATCCCCATAAAAGCTACTCAAAAAAACTAACTGTTTAATCGTTGCTACTTCAATGTCTGTCCGTTCTTCACTATGACTAATGGTCAACGCTTCTTGGAAGTTGTCAGTGGCTTTTTGGAGGTTATTCTCGTCAATATGATGAATGCCCTCTAAATAATGATACAATGCAGGATTTTTACTCATTAGCAAATCCTTGTCACGATAATACTGTTGCAATACTTCTTTGTGCCCATTCTCAGAATGAAGCTTTTCTTCTACTTCATTAATGTTCCACTTTTCATCGGCTATTGCGAATGACGTTGCTGAAACTAAAATGTATAACATGAGGATAAGAATATTGCATAAATAAAGATAATACTTTCTTTTTACAAAGAGACCTTCCATTGTTACTTCCCCCTACATGATGTTTAAATCTAAGTGGTCTCAAAACATTACGCCTAAGGAAGTTGAAGCTATTGCATAAGCATTACATTTCATTATCAAAAGAAAATGCCTTATGTTATCCCGTTGGTAACTCAGCCACCATAGTTTTCCCTTAGGTCTGTAGCTTTGCGTCCCCACTTTTCAGTGAGTTTGCCGTTTCATTGAGCCATCTATTATAGTTCATTATACCGCATTTGTATCAATAGGCATAGGACAAAAGTACCCCCCTCTAAAAATGGTAGTAAACTAATACGGAAAGACATGAGTCGTAGCCCGCCATAAGGTTAATCATACATTTCTCCTTCTTCTTATCCTTTTTGTAATGACATTCCGAGTATGTTAGAAAATCAGATTTAATAAATCACTACCCACTATTCCTAAAATATGGTATATTAATTTGGTATTAATTGTAAAATAATTGTATAACTTATTGAATTACTAGATTACATGACTCAGCGAAAAGTACTTATATATAAAATAAAAGTTGGTGTTGAAAGAGGATGATTGGAAAAGTAACGGAGTTTGTTTATTTAAAATATGTTCAAACTAAACTGTCAAAATACAACATTAAGCTTGTCCATTTTTTGCAGGGACGTATTCGCCTTCAATCAAAGTTATGGATGGTTAAGAATGAACTAATCACTTCTATAATAGAACGTATGGATGCAGAACACTTTGTTTATCAAGTGAAATATACGAAAGAAACAGGTAGTTTGTTAATTACATATGACTCAACATATTTAACAACATTAGATGAGCTGGAAAATTGGTTTTCTATACTAGATGAAGTTTATAAAAAGGAATATTAATCTAGGAAAGAAGGATGAGTATGATTTCAACAATTGTAGGATTAGGAGCCTCCCTACTCGCTCCTAATCTACTATCACAGCTTCGTGATCAAAAAATAAAGGTTCTCCATGCAATGCCCGGTAGACTACGTATCCAATGTGATAAATGGAAAGATGAGATTGTTGCCGCACATTTGCAAAAGGAGATCTGTAATCACCCACTAGTTTCTACTTGTAGAACTTCCGGAATTACCGGGAGTATTCTGATTGAGTTTCTGATGCCATATATTAGTCAACAGGAATTAGATGAACTAATGAAATTTATTGTTAAAGAAGCATCTGACGCGATCATATTAACTGATTCAAAAATGATGAGAACCATGCAGCAATCTCTAGGGATGGTTGATCGCGGAATTAAAAGGCAAACAAATGGACTCGTAGATTTTGATAGTCTTTTTGTTCTACTCTTGTTAGGAAAAGGAATTCAAAGCTTTCGCACAACGCCCGCCTTCGCAAGCAGTATGCTCTATTGGGCGTATACAATCATTAAGGGGAAGGATCAGAACTCACCCTATGATAAATAATGTAGAAATTGCTCATTCATTGCCTGGCAGAAGCCGCTTAATAATAAACAGTTCTATGCGACCGATTTATGTTGAGTGTTTGTTTCGCAAAATACCTGGTATTTACTCAGCAAACTACAATGAACTAAGTGGCAGTCTATTACTGTATCACGACTGCAATCTAGAGATAAAAAATATACTATTGTTTATTAAAAAGTTCTTATTGGCCAAGAACGAAGAAGAAAAAACAAACCGGATACATTATTTTAACATCCTTGCTTGTGCTGGGGCCTTTATTACAGATTGGTATATCAACCGAAACCCGCTGTTTCTAATTTGGAAACCACTGGTTCATAAGATTACAGTGGCAACTGCTATTCTATCGTCCTTTGACATCATTAAAGACGGTATATTGAATGTTATAAGAGAACGTAAACCAAACGCTAATACATTAACTACAGCATCCATTTTTGCCGCAATCTATATAGGGACTCCTGCTTCCGCTTTAGTTATTACAATGATGTCAGCTGTGAGCGAGATCTTATCACAGTATACTGCACAGAAAACCAAAAACTATATCAGCTCAGTATTGCAATTAAACACCAACTACGCCTGGCGATTGAATAAAGATGGTATTGAGGAAAAGGTTGATATTAAAGAAATATCAGTTGCAGATCAAATTAAAGTTTATGTAGGAGAAAAAGTTCCTGTTGATGGAACAGTGATGTTTGGAACAGGTGTATTAGATGAGTCTTCTATAACGGGAGAGTTCTTATCAAAAGAGGCAACAGCCACGATGAAGGTGTATGCTGGGAGCATTTTGCAAAGCGGCGAATTAACGATTATAGCTGAAAAAGTTGGAGCTGACACTGCCGTATCAAGAATTCTTCATCTACTTGAAGAAGCACAAGATAAGCGAGCCCCTATCCAAAATATGACGGACGCACTAGCTGAAAAAATGGTACCACTATCCTTTGGCTTATCCTTAGCAACCTTCTTGTTAACAAGAAATGTTACCAGGGCGTTAAATATGCTTGTCATAGATTTTGTTTGTGGTATCAAATTATCAACGGCTACTGCTCTTTATGCATCAATTGGTAAGGCAGCAAAAAAAGGGGCAATTGTAAAGGGAAGCAACCACATAGAAAGTATGTCGAGGGTGGATACCATTATTTTAGATAAGACAGGTACCATTACAGAAGGTTCACCAGTTGTTCAACATGTTGACACTTTCAATGGCTTTAGTAAAGAGGAGGTGTTGCAATTAGCAGCCGTAGCTGAGAAAAACTCAACGCATCCTATTGCTGACGCTATTTTAAAAAAGACCAAGGAATGGGGAATTCTGATACCTAACCGTGATAGAGATTCACAAATGGACACAGTTGTTGGTAAAGGGATATGTGCAAGTTTCAATGGCAAACAGATTGTTGTTGGTAGTCTTCGTTTTATGAAAGAGATGAGAATAAATAATGTGGATCTCCAAGATAAAGTCAATGAAGATGGAAATATCGTATATGTTGCCTATAATCACAATCTCATAGGAGTCATTCGCATATTTGATAAAATTCGTAAAGGGATGTACAAGGCAGTACAGTATCTTAGACATCAGGGAATAAACGAGATTGTCATGTTAACAGGTGATAAAACAAATATTGCCAAGGAGACTTCACAACTTTTAGGCTTAGATTATTATCATGCAGAGGCGCTTCCTGCAGATAAAGCAGATTATGTGAAAAAATACAGAGAACGTCAAACCGTTATGATGGTCGGTGATGGGATTAACGATGCACCAGCTCTAGCACATGCTCAAGTCGGTGTGACATTGGGAGCAAAACGCACAGATATCGCATCTGAGGCAAGTGACGTTATCATTACCTCCGAGAATCCAACAATCCTACCTGAACTAGTTGGTTTATCAAAGCTTACTATGAAAAAAATAAAAGAAAATTTTATAGCAACCTTCATAATAAATGGTGCAGCCATTCTTCTAGGAGCTTTAGGTGTCATATCTCCAGTATTGGGGGCAGCGATACATAATGCTGCAACAATTGGTGTAGTGTTGAATAGTGCTACTATTTTATGGAAGGGAGAAAATAGAATTGGAACCGAAATTTTACATTTTGCATGATATTCCAGGTAGAATTCGTTTACAAATACCAGCTCTTCGTGATAAGACCTCTCATGCTGAAATAGAAACTATGTTTTCATCATTAAAAGGCATAAGATTTGTAAGAATTGAACCACTTATTCAAACAATGTTAATTGAATATGATCTAGTCTCACTAACTAGAAACAACATATTAAGATATGTATCTCTGTTTTTTCAGCAAACACGTTTTGATCCATTTGACTCTCTCATGGTTAACCTTAAACCCAGACTGAGAAGTGATTTATTTCGGTCATTGGTAAGCGGTCTACTTCTGTTTGCTGCCTCTATTCGCAAAACAAGTGTAAACAGACCTGATGCATTTGATTATATAGCTGTTATAGCGACTGGTTATACCGTCCTATCACATGGGACCAATAAATTAAGTCATCCAGATGTCCTAACAGGTATCTTTAGTCTAGTATCACTTGGGGCAGGACATATGCTTCACATCTCAATTGTTACTTGGGCTATAAATATCATTGAACTATTGTTTGATATCTATCAGAGTAACAAAGTCAACTATGGAGTGTAATTTGGTTACTAAATTCATATTTTCTATATGAACTAATATAATACATCTAATTTAGGAGGAAATTATTATGGCATTCAATCAAGATTTTTTAATGGGATTTGTATCTGGGGCAGTAGTTGGAGCAGTCGGTTATCGTTTATATGAACAAAACAGTGGTCAGCTGGGCCGTTTAATCCAACCAACAGGTGGAGCTATGCCCTTTAAGCAAAATTCGAATTCTTACCGTCCTTCAGTAGAGGAACTAATGGCGCAGAAAGAGCGCTTAGAAGATCTTATTGCTGAAATGCAAGTAAAATAGGAAATAGAGTATCCCTTTGGGCTCTATTGTCTACGAGAGTAATTATGAGTAAGCCTATTTACTTAGGGTATTATCGGAACAGTTTAAATATAGAAGCCATTGGTTTTGAAACGTCTCAGAATAGTTGGACTGTTTATTTACTGACAAATACCTCTTCTGACTTTAATAAACCACTGTTTACTTCACACAGTATAGATGAGGCATATGATTTATTTTATGATTGGGTTGAAAAAAGTGTAAACATTACTAAATAAAAGAAGGCTTGTTAGCTCAGCTAACAAGCCTTTTGAAATTACGTAATCGGTTATCCGTCAATTATTCTAGCGATAAACTATAAGAACTTCATATAATGGTTTTAAAACGCCTTCCTCTGGTAAATGATCGTGGAAACTGTCCAAGAGACTAAATAGAATACCATGACAACAACCGCAGCACCCATATACAATGTCGTTGCCGATAAACTGAAGAGATAATTTGATACTGTTGTTACAACTTCAGCTGGAATATATTTAGTTGACAATGTTGCCATAACAAAACCAATGAGGATTACAGTTGTAATATAGCCCGGTTTAAACAAATGGAATAGTGGAAAGGTAATGGCTGAGAAAAACAAGAATAAGCCCCCACCAATCGCAATATCCGTCAAAGTAAAAGGTTTGTTGAATAGAAATAATGCTAAACTGACCAACCCAATGGATACTAGCATATATACGATTGCACCTAAATAGCGTGATGCAATAATCTCCTTACGGGTGTAAGGTAGGGAGTTTAATAGGATATTCGTCTCAGCCTTTTCATCGTACGCATAGGTATTAAAGGGAATAAAAATACTCGCGACCAGATATATCATCGCTGGTGGTGCACCCATAATAATAAAGAAGATGATAAAAGGGATAAAGGCTATTAAATGCTTTTTCTGTAAGATAACGTCTCGTCTTATTAAATTATACATATACTTCCCTACCTTTCATGTAATACATAATATCCTCGAGAGATGCGCGTTCAATGACAACCGTTTCATCAAAAATATCTTTTACAGCTTTTACATTATCGGTTAATGCTTCAAATCCTGTTGGGGCGCGATGGATATGAACAAAAGCTTTTTCCGTATCGCGGTCGAGTAGATCCATTCCGCCTCTAACAAGAGCATAGTTTTCAGCTACTTCGTGAATGGATTGATTAAAAACTAATCTGCCATTCTGAATAAAACTAATATAATCAGCGATTCGATCTAAATCTGTTGTGATGTGCGTCGAAAAGAAAATGGTACGACTGCCATCCAACATTAATTCCTGTAGTAGATTAAGCAGCTCCCTCCTAAAAATCGGGTCTAATCCTGCTGTAGGCTCATCCATAATAATTAGTTCTGCATGATGTGATAGGGCTATCGCCAACGATGCCTTCATTTGCATCCCTTTTGAAAAAGTTTTGATCGCTTTATTTAGTGGCAATTCAAATTGCTCTACATATTGATAGAACAATGTATCATCCCAGCGTTTATAGGCCGGACCAACAATGCGCTTAATGTCTTTTAAATTCAATCCTTCGTAAAATACATTGCCATCATATACAAACCCAATACGCTCCTTTATCGCCTTTTCATGCGTCTTGTAGTCCAAACCGAAAAGCCTAACCTCACCTGCATCCGGTTTTAGTAAATTCATCATCATCTTAATTGTTGTCGATTTACCAGCACCATTTGAACCGATGAAACCTGTAACAAACCCTTGCTTCACTTGTAAATCGATATCTTTAACAGAAAAGCCTTTAAAACTTTTTGTGACCTTTTTTAATTCAACCACATTCTCCATTTCACTCACTCCTCATATAAAATCTTTAAAAGTTGTTGTAGTTCCTCAAATCGTAGCCCTATTTCCTTACTGTTCGTTATAACTGCACTCAATTGCTCCTCAATTACTTTTAGCTTTTTCTCTCTAATGACCTCGAGGTTTTGCTCTGCAACGAATGATCCTTTTCCGACGATCGAGTAGATAAAGCCAGCCTTCTCTAATTCCTCATAGGCGCGTTTCGTCGTTATTACACTAATTTGTAAATCCTTTGCGAGCTGACGGATAGAAGGTAAGGCAGTTCCCTCTTGAAGATCCCCTGCTAAAATCGATGATTTAACTTGATTCGTAATTTGTTCATAAATTGGCTCTTTTGAACTGTTGGAAATAATGATTTGCATGCCAATCCCTCTTTTATTGTTTAGTTTCAAATCGTTCTGTGTGCTATTTCAACCTATATGGGGAGACTTAATACTAATGTTGTTCCCCATTGAACCTATTCATGAACTATCTGATTTCCGCCACTTCCTTATATACTGTATATATACTATATATACAGTATACACACACATAAACCAACAGGCAACCTTTTATTTAGAAATTGGTCGATTCGGTTCGTTTCGGTACTTAGGGAAATACTAATTGGATAAATTGGGATACAACTATTTGGGGCTTTTTAACATAATAGAAAAAAAACAGCCTCCAATACCTAACTAGGCATTCAAAGGCTGTTTTTTCTATCATTTACTCATTCCTTGAACAAGAACTGCTATCATCTTTGCTGCTTCTTCACGGCTAGCATTTCCTTTTGGATCAAATTTATTGCCTTCCTTTCCGTGAATAATACCAGCTTGCTGTAACACGCTAATTTCATTTGTTGTCCAGTTACTGAACTTAAGGCTGTCTGCAAATTGCTTTTTCTCATTCACTACCGGGAAGCTATAGTTGGCATGTTGGGCATAACGATAAATCATAACCGCCAACTCTTCCCTAGTAATAAGACTTTTTGGATTAAAAAGCCCGTTTCCTACACCTAGTGCAACCCCGTTCTCATGTCCCCATTGAATGTACGATGCGTACCAATCATCCTTGTGTACGTCTGTAAAAAGACTGTCTTTATACGCAGGTATTTCTTCCCCAGACATTCTTGCAAGAATGGCAACCATTTCAGCTCGGGTAATTGAATTTTTTGGAGAAAACTTATTTTCTCCAGTACCGTACACAATTCCACGAGCTGCTAAATAAGTAATATGATCTTTTGACCAGCCAGAAACATCTGCAAAGATGATTTGGTTGTAGCCAATTCCATATTGAGAAAGATGCTTCACTCCAAAGGTCATTCTCCCTGATTGTTGGTCATAAAACCCATTTGGCATGACCTTCATTTCCCCGTCATCAGCAATATAATAGATAACCACACCATTTGGATCCTCTTTCCCTCCTAGCGTATAAGGAATACTAGCCTTAACAGTTCCTCCACCAAAATTTGAGATTAGAGATTTTCCTGCGGTAACAGTAAGATCAATCACCGGGCGCCCATCTAACACTCTTTGTACATCAGGCAGTAAGGTTGATCTATTTGGCTGTTTGATCATAAATTCTAAATCCTTTAAAGCTGCGCCGCGAAGTGTCTGGATACTCTTTTGATCAAATGAAATAGAACCTAATGTCGTATCGAGGACGAGCATAGTCAGATCTCTTTCAAATAGTGTTCCCGCAACTTGACTTGGCAATTGAAGCACAAGTTGATCTGCTTTCGTTTTTACTTGAATGCGTAGTTCTGACCTATTACTACCAACTTTGTCATTCATCATAGCTATCACTTGCTTGATCTGTTCCATAGTTACTACCGCTGTCGCTCGTCCGTTCAAAACCGTCGTTGCTACCTCTAACATAACCGTGTTTCCTTTAGCAACCGGAGACTCCGTATTCGGAACAACCGGGTTAGTTATTGGACTAGGATTGATACCGGACGATCGAATGATCAAACTTTTCGTTTCTACCAAGGTATCGGAAATTGCAGTAATTTTATATGTTCCGTTCGGCCATGAACTAGGAATGGTAATCGCTGCACGATATTTCCCAGAAGTAACTGTTGGTGTATCAAAGAATAGAATTTCACCAGAATCGCTTTGGATATGAAGAATGACTTCACTACCTGGCGATGTTCCTGTCAAAACCAGTTCTGATCCATTTACAATCTCTGAGGGAGCCTCTAAAGTTAAACCAGAGGCAAACCCCTTTACTGGAACTGCTGAAAGGAATATCAAAACAGCCATTATAGATGCAATAATTTTTTTCACTCGAACTCCTCCTATCGCGATCTCCATGGCCTTACTCCACACCAAAAGCTGCTGCAAGAACTTTACTGTCTAGAGTGTCAATTGATGATACAATCATGATCTTCACTTTTTTGTTTTGTCCAATTCGAATTTCTTCGTTACTATTCACTGTACCAGCATTAAATTTCTTTATAAAAACTAACCCTGGTGTCGTATAATTCGCACCTTCATACACCTGTACTACCGCATAATAATCACCTGTGTATGTTGCCGCTCCTTCATTGGGACGGATCGAATAGCGGTATGAAGACATTCCTGCTTCCGTTGACTTTTCTACCGACAGTTTAAAAGGTAATATACGTCGTGGTTCTTCATGGCCCTGGTTGACTTGATACACAGCCACAGTACCGCTCACTTCATGGGCAGCTAGTAGTAAAGGATAGCCTGTTGGACTATCTTTCGCGGTAACAAAGGCGAGCCCTTCTGGAGCTACATCCCCGCTAATTGGTGCAGAGAAATCTCTCGTATTAATGTAGTCGAAAAATTGAGCATTTTTTGGTTCTGTAATTTCGTACATCATGACACCACCGATACGTTCTAACCCAATTGCAACATAAACCTTTCCTTCAATTTCTAGTACCTTGACATCTTCAGGTTCAGGTCCTTTCTTCGAACTACGGTGATCCATCGTCACATTAGAGTTTGACACATTAAAATAGGCAGGGAAGCGTTCAGCCGTTATTCTTTCAAAATCACCGCCGCTATCAAAAACAAGTTCCATTGTTTCCGCATCCCAAATAGAGAATGAGCGTCCTCCTAACACATACGTCTTCCCTTTTTCCAAGCCGTCATGCTCTTCTACTTTAAGTGCATCGAAACTTTTTCCACCAATCGTAGCCGAACGAATATTTTCATAGTTCCCCCATTCTCTAGCATCGCCCTCATTCGCTGTTATCACATAGGTTTTACCATGAATTTCTGCGGTTGCAATACCATCTGGCATATATACACCGTAGACATTTTCGTTTCTAATATCAATCTTGCCATCTCGGAATAAATCTATTTCGTTCCCTGGTAGGCTGTGGTCCTTGAAACCTAAGCCTTTAATACTTATAAACTCACCTTTCTCTATATCGAGCGTTGCAATCGCATTTGCTTCCTGGAGTGCTACATACGCCATTTTACTATTACTAGAAACCGCGATATATTCAGGTTCAAGGTCAACGGACGGTGCTGCGCCTTTTTTCAAAAGCACTTTATCTGCAATGAGTTGCTCGCGTTTGTCGTCAAATCTATCAAATGTGACTACTACTGCTTCTGCCGCTTCAATTCCGTCTTTCAAGCTAATGATTGAAACAGATCCTTTTGGATTAATGGTACCTGGGCCATAACCGTTGCGAGGCTCTGCTTCATCTGCTGTTAAGATGTATTGTCCATCCGGCGTGAACGTAACCATGTCCGGCTGAACACCTACTGGAATATGCTTAATTAAATTTCCATCATAATCAAAGAGAACGACAGCGCCCGGCTTTCTATAATCTGCTTCTTGAATAGCTGCAGCAACAATCCTTAGTTCTGTATTAATGTCAATACTCGTAATATCACCGAACCCAAAATCTGGGATCATATTACTTACATCTATCCGTCGTTCAAGCGAGAATGTATTCACTCCATTCTTCAAATCGGCCAAGCTAACAATATCTATTTGTTGCACTTTTCCGTTAATAATGTACATCTTTCTATTGTCCGGATTGTATTTGACGATTTCTGCTACTCCGCCATCTTTGTCTTGGAAGCCAGTAGAATAACTACCTAAATAGGACAATTTCCCTTCACTTGATAAGATGACTAGACGATTTTCCGTATCAATTTGCTCATAGAGTTCTGTACTGAGTCCACTAATGTACTTGATTAGAGCTTCGTCTAATGCAGAGAAATCATTAAGAACTTCAGGAGCCTGAAGTACAGTATATCCGTCACCGCCTGCTGCCATAAAATCATTCGTAGCAACAACATAACTAGCAGTCATGTCGATTGGCTCTCCGTTTACAGTAATCGATTCCACACGGCCTCTTTCTACTAACGTCGCTCCTGACATCATGTTATATTTGCTTACCGTTACTTCCATTCCGGCAAAATGCGGAAATGAACCTGCTCCAAACATCAATCCTTGCTCTAAGGCGGCCTTAATTTCAGCTCCAGTTAATGATTTTGTGACAATGAAGTTTCCAAAAGGCAACACATCAATCACTTGGCCTTTGGTAATACTTCCTGCAGGAATCGACTCTCTAATTCCTCCACCATTTGTAATAGCAATCTGAGCGCCACTTTCGTGAAGCATTGCGTTTGTGATCAATCTACCCAAATTAGTTTCGCCACCTCGAACGTTGCTACGGGCACCGTCCAACACAACTGGTGTTTCACCGATAACGACATCCTTAATTCCCGCTTGCCTTTCAATGATCTTCTGATATACGGCATGTACTTCTGGGTCAAGTGGATATTGTTCAAGTGAAAGCTCGTTTGCTGGAATACTTCTTGCCGTAATAGCTGTCTTTTCATTTGTAGCTTTGTTAAATCCAATCGTTACAACACCAATTTGTTTAAAATGTTCTCCTACACTAGCAATTAACACATTGTTTACTAGTGTTCCGTTCGGATAATTCGTATGACTGTGTCCGTCAATAATGACATCGATCCCAGGCACATGCATGGCAATATCGCTACTCTTAATTGTGCTTGTTGGATCGGTTCCAAGATGTGAGAGGGCAATAATGAGTTGCGCTCCTTGATCCTGAAGCTCAGCCACTACCTCATTCGACAGTTGAATGATTTGCTCTTCTGTTCCAAAATCAATACCTACCACATTGTTCGGGTTTGTCTTGAAAGCTGTTTCCGGTGTCGTTAAACCGAAAATTCCAACCTTAACCCCGTCAACTTCCTCAATAATATAACTCTTAAATAACCTTTCATTATTTCTTCGAGTATTGACGGACAATACTGCTGCCTTAGAGATCTCCTCTAGCTCCAACAGCCTTTCCCACCCATAGTTAAAGTCGTGGTTACCGGCTACAATCGCATTATAACCGACAGCAGAAACTAGTTCCGCAATACTTTGACCTCGCTCAAGCGAAGCGAACGATTGTCCATGAAAAATGTCTCCTGCATCAAGAACAAGTTTTCCATCCGCGTTCTCACTTTCACGATCAATAAACGTTTTAAACTGAGCAAAACCAATTTGTCCAGACTGTGCATTGTGGTTTACTCTTGAATGAATGTCATTGGTATGAAATAGTTTAATCACGGTATCGTTCTCATCAAAGATTGGGCCGTTATTTTCTGGCGCCAATCCCCATGCGCTGTCTACTAAGCTACGTGGTCGATTAGTTGCGATAAACTCCTCGTTTGCTCCTCTAAATTCAAGTACTTCAAAGTCACTTGCGTTGTTATTTGTATCCTGAAAATTAATTCTTCGAATAGATTTCTGTTTAGAAATGGACGCGATAGCTTCTCCCTCGATACTATCTTTCCCTTGCTCTTTCACAGTTACTTGGTCGACAACTTCTATGCCGTTCATTAGGCGAACATTGTACTGATCATTATCAACATACCGCTCCGCCCACTCCAAATCGAATGTGTTTACCTCATACACATGAACCGATGTTGTTTCAACTGCACCCCTAATTAAATATGAAGAGTAGGCTGGAATCGTCCCAGTTAGTTCCTTGGATACCCATTCTCCATTGATCGAGCCATTATGCTGAGTCCCACGCGAGGAAGAGTAGTCCACTTTCCAGCCAGTTAAATTCACCGCCGTGTTAGTTGGGTTGTAAATCTCAATGAAACTGTGGGTAAAAGGGGTGTCACTCTTCCCTCCTCCACCATAGACCTGTTGAATAATCAGGTGCTCTGCAATCGCATTGGCCTGTACAACAGTAGCGCCTGCAAATGCTGGAAAAAACTGAAACAGCATTGCTAGTGTTAATACAATAGACAAAAACCTCTGTAACCTACTTGTACGCTTTTCCCTCATACATGATCTCCTCTCAAATCTTTTTCTCAAAAAAATGCTTATAACCTCCTAATTTAATAGATTTAGGATAAATAGGCATATTTTAAACATAAGTTGATTTTTCGGTTTACTCAAGTTAATATCTTGTAAATTTTTGTAAATATCATCTACGTTATTTAAAGGTTATGAATTTGATTAAACAACAATTTAGCATCTGATAAGTTATCAATTTTTCTAAAAAGATCCTCAATTAGATAGTTCATTAACTAGATCACTAAGTTCATCAAAGAGATAGATTAGATATTCTATTGACTTGATGCTGTCTAATTGGAGGTAATTTGTAAAGATCGGTCGAATATATTTTACTATTCTGTAAATTGTGTAATGATTTCAATATGTTATGTTGGGGGTTGATGGATTGTCTATTGGAAAGAAGGTATTATTGGTTATTTTTGTTATCTTTAGTGTTCTTGGTATAGTGACAATTGTTCATGCATTGACGTTGGAAAGTAAGCTTCCTGATCCGGTACCTACAAATGTGACCTTGGATGATGAGCTTGCTGTTTCTCGGTTCTCTCAATCTATTACCTACAAGACCATATCTTATCAGGACAGAACTAAATTTAATTGGCCTGAGTTTGACAGGTTCATCGATTTTTTGCAAGAAAACTACGCAACTGTTCATGACAATCTAGAGTTTGAGAGAGTAAATGGTTACGCTCTTATCTATAAGTGGGAAGGTTCCGACCCATCGCTCCCACCGGTCGGCTTAACGAGTCATTATGATGTGGTTCCTGTTCTAGAGGGGACCGAGAGTAATTGGCAACACCCGCCCTTCAGTGGCAACGTCGTGGATGGCATCATTTGGGGACGGGGAACGCTTGATGATAAGATTGGCGTCATTGGTATACTGGAGGCCGTCGAATATTTACTGCTTCAAGGTTTCAAACCAAACCGAGATATGTATTTCATGTTCGGACACGACGAAGAGATCGGTGGTGAAGAAGGGGCTTTTGCCATTGTGGAAACTTTAAAGGAGCGTGGAGTGAATTTCGAATTCGTTTTGGATGAGGGTGGCGCTATTGTCGACGACATGGTTCCAGGGGTTACTCAACCAGTAGGCGTTGTTGGTATTTCAGAAAAAGGCTCCGCCACAGCACAACTCACCATTGAGGGTGCTGGTGGACACTCGTCACAACCACAGAATCGCACAAATATCGGTAGAATTGCAAGTGCAATAGCAACCTTAGAAGAAACACAATTTAAGGGAGAACTTAGGGGACCTGGTAAAGACCTATTTGAGTTTGTAGCTCCTGAAATGAATTTTGGAATGAAATATGTATTTGCCAACCAATGGCTCTTCAAACCAGTTATTGAGAGAATTCTCTTACAGCAACCAGCTTCCGCAGCAATGATCAGAACGACCATTGCACCAACGATCTTCCAGGCTGGAGAAGTGAGCAACGTTATTCCAGAGACTGCCACTGCCTACATCAACCTTCGAGTCATGCCGGGCGATACGCTTGATTTTGTGAAAACATTTATTGAAAAGACGATTAAAGATCCCGAAATTATTGTAACAGTTACCGGAAGTGAGGCATCGAATGTGTCCGCTACAGACAGCGCAGCTTTCGGGTTTATTCAACAGGCGGCAAGAAACGTTTATGAAGAGGCCATCATTGCGCCTTATCTCATGTTCGCAGGATCAGATGCCAAACACTATGAAGCAATTTCGGAAAACACCTACCGGTTCTTGCCCGTTCATATAACTGGAGTTGACCTGCAGCGCATGCATGGAACCAATGAACAAATTAGCGTAGAAAACTATCTAAACGCCATTAAATTCTATGCTGAATTAATAACGTCACTGTGACACCCCGAAGTTTCTCGTTTCACAGATAATGTTCCACGATTAAATAATTTATTCCGTGAAACAAAGTTTGTGAAACAAAATTTTTCGGGCTGTCACAGTGACAAGCAACAAGCAAAACTAAACATTTTTTCCCAGATAATGAAACCTTTTCAAATGGGTTGCGTATAAATTTTTATATAATGCATTTACTGGGGGTGCTAATGTTGAGGTGGAGAAAAAAGGAAAAAACACAATCAAGATCGAGTTCAACCGTTGATTATGTACCGGAACTTATTCTCGATTTACTTTTCTTTTTACCGAGGATTATTGCGAAGATTTTTTAGCGTCACTGTGACAACCCGAAGTTTCTCGTTTCACAGATAGTGTTCCACGAGAAATCAATATTTTACGTGAAACACATTTTGTGAAACAAAATTTTTCGGGGTGTCACAGTGACATTTTAAACTTTGAAGCGCTCAATTGTTTTTTGCAATTGCTCTGCTAGGTTCGCAAGTGAGTTAGAAGCTGCATTCACTTCTTCCATGGATGCTAATTGTTCTTCGGAAGCGGACACGACTTCAAATGTACTTTCGGAAGCATCCTTTGCGACTCTCGCCATTTCTGAAACACTCGCTTCTACTTGCTCAGACCCTGCATTGATTTCTTCTGACACAGCAGAGATATCTTGAATTTGTTCATTTACCTGCTCCATTGCACGTAATATTTCTCTAAATTTATTCGTGGTGTCCATCGTAAACTGTAGGCCAACACCCACCTGTTTTTGGACTTGGTTAATGGAATTAACAGTCTTTTCGGAATCTGTTTGAACATGATCAACGATCTTTGTAATGTCCATTGCAGAGGCTCTCGTTTGATCTGCAAGTTTTCTTACTTCATCAGCTACTACCGCAAACCCTTTGCCGGCTTCTCCAGCTCTAGCTGCTTCAATTGCTGCATTAAGCGCTAGTAAATTTGTTTGTTCAGCAATGTCTGTTATTAAACCAACAATTTCATTAATCTCTTTTGAACGATGATTTAACTGTCCGACAAAATGAACCGTTTCTGACACTGTACCTTGAATAGAGTTCATTTGTTCAAGCGTATTCTCGACAAGAGTTGAACCTTCTTGTGCCTCTTGGTTTGTGCTATCCGCTAAGTTCGCAAGGCTTGATGCACTATTAGCGATCCGAGAAATACCAACCGTCATTTCTTGAACGGCTTCTGCAGAGTCTTCTCCCAATTTTGTTTGTTGCTCAGCACCGCTTGAAACCTGATGAATGGAAGAACTGATCTGCTCAGCACCCTTCATGGTTTCATCCGCACTTGCCATCAATTGCTCCGCTGATGCTGCTACCTGAGTAGAGCTTTCGCCTACCTCGTGTATCAATGTTCTCAAATTAACAACCATCATTGAAAATGCTTTATTTAATACCGACACTTCGTCTTTTGTTTTAACTGTCAAATTCTCAACTCTTAAGTCACCCTCAGCAATTTTCTCTGCATTTCGAGTAATAAGCGTTATTGGGTTTACAATACGTCTTGCAAATAATACTGAGAATATTGAACTGGCTAAAATAAGTGTAATTACCGCAATAGTAGCAAACGAAATAACACCTTGAATTTTCTTCTCTAAATCCTCTTGTAACTTTTGATACTGTAAATCTACTATATAATAAAGCTCATAGACATCGTTTACAATCCCCTTTGTACGAAGTGATTCACGCTTTACTTCAGCGGCATCATTATTTGTAAGAGCAACATCTACTTTTTCCGTTAAAGCGGTAAACTTGAATTCAATTCGTTCAAATAGCTCTTTTTGACTTGGTATAGTTAACTGGTTTCCAAGTGTCGAAGCTATCTCTTCTGTTTCTTCTAAACTACGTCTTACATCTCTTGCATCACTAGCTGTCAAACTGATCGAAAATGAACTTAAGGACTTTTCCAATAACTTTATGGATCCATTTAAATCTCCAACTTCTACTAACACGTCTACAATATCTTGTGATGAAGATTTCACACTACGAAGTTCAAAAATCATAAAACCTATCAGTATAGCAGCTAGCAGAAGCGGAATAATCGATAAAAGGATGATTTTCTGTTGTAATTTCATATGATGACCTCCTTCCCTAAACCTATTGAAGTATGTTAACTTTGCCGTTCACGATGTCTTCTTTTAGCTTCTCAATCAATTGTTCTTCACTACTGGTAATAGGTAATACTCGAATTGGAGCAAGGCCAATACCATCTTCTTTAATTCCTAACAATATATCTTTTTCTTTTAACTGTTTGTTCTCCACTAATTCTTTCGCGATATTAAAAACAGCTACATCGATTTTTTTAAGCATTGAACTTATAACTGCATTTTCAGCGAGATAATATTGATCGCTATCTACTCCAAAGGAGTACACACCATTTTCTTGGGTTGCACGAAGCACTCCTACCCCTGTAAAACCAGCAGCCGGAAAGATAATGTCTGCATTCTGCGCTATCATATCCTCTGCAATGTCAGCCCCAAGCTTGTCATCTCCAAAACTCCCAGCATATACCGATAGTATCTTTGCTTGAGGTTTAACAGCCTTTACCCCTGCCGTAAAACCTTTTTCAAACTTTTGAATAACAGGGACATCCATTCCACCTACAAAACCGACAACGTTCGTTTTTGTCTTCATTCCTGCTAAAGCACCTACTAAAAAGGATCCTTCTTCTTCCTTAAAAGTCATGGAATGGACATTAGGTAATTCAGATACGCTATCAATGATTAAAAAGCTTTGCTCTGGATATTTCTTAGCTACTACATCCAATTCTTCTTGCATGGCAAATCCAAGTCCTACTATCAAATCATTCCCTTGTTGAACAAGTTCCTCTAACCCCACTTCATAGGACTCTGTTTCACTAATTTCCCGATAATCAAAGGAAATATTTAATTCTTTTCGTGCTCTTTCAAGTCCTTCAAAACCCGAATCTGAAAAGGATTGATCACCTAGTCCGACGTCTGACAACATAATGCCGATTTTCACTCTGGAATCATCTTGGAAATCCAAACTGGATTCTGTAGAACAACCTACTAGGATAATTAATATAAGCATTGCAAAATAATAAAATAATTTTTTCAACTTTCTTCACCTCTGTTTAAATCTAGTTAGTAATAATAATTAAGCTAGCTATGACGATATACTGTTCATTTATAGTAACAATAATCTTTTTATGGATTAAAAAACTTACAGAAGGGGTAGGAGTAGGTTAGAAGAAGAATTGCAGCCTTTCTTAAGCAGCACAGATAGAAGTTTATGCCTTAACCCTAAAGGGGCATTATACCATGCAAAGATACCATCAAGGAGAAGAAAAATAATTCAAGAAAGTCAGAATTGTCACTGTGACACCCCGAAGTTTCTCGTTTCACAGATAATATTCCACGATAACTCAGATTGTCCATGAAACACGGTCTGTGGAACAATATATTTCGGGGTGTCACAGTGACAACAACAAAGCTGGAGTGAATGCGGGTCCCACCCGCATTCACTCCAGCTAATTAGTTGCTCCCTATATACTTTAAAGCTTTTTCCCAACAGTATAGTGTCTTTTTTCGCTTTTACTTCTCCTATTCCTCTACTCCATCAAAAGTCTTTGCTGTAAAGGAATTAATCAACTCACGCACTTCATCTGTCGACTTTGTGTTCATGAGTCGATTTCTTAAATCACTTGCCCCTGGAAATCCTTTGACATAGATCTTGAAGAAGCGATGAAGTGCTTTAAACGGACGGAGCTCTAATCCTGCATATTTATCATGGAGATCCATATGCAACCTCAGTAGATCAAGTAATTCATTACTACTGTGCTCTCTCGGCTCTTTTTCAAAGGCAAATGGATTGTGGAAAATACCTCGGCCAATCATAACCCCATCAACACCATATTGATTGGCGAGTTTCAAGCCAGTTTGACGATCAAGAATATCACCATTGATCGTTAAGAGTGTATCTGGTGCTATCTCGTCACGTAGTTTCTTAATCTCAGGGATGAGCTCCCAATGAGCATCGACTTTGCTCATTTCCTCTCTTGTTCGCAGATGAATCGATAGGTTAACGATATCTTGTTTCAATATGTGTGTCAGCCATTCGCGCCATTCGTCTACTTCCATAAAACCAAGCCTTGTTTTTACACTTACAGGCAATCCCCCTGCTTTTGCTGCTTGGATTAATTCTGCTGCTACATCTGGACGAAGGATCAGGCCGCTTCCCTTCCCGTGTCGTGCCACATTAGGTACAGGACAACCCATATTGATATCCAAACCCTTAAACCCCTGTTCGGCCATACCAATACTCATTTTCCGAAAGTTCTCAGGATTATCGCCCCATATATGAGCGACAATTGGTTGTTCGTCCTCTGTAAAAGTCAAACGACCGCGTACACTTTTGTTACCCTCAGGGTGACAATAGCTTTCACTATTTGCAAACTCCGTGAAAAACACATCCGGTCTCGCAGCTTCACTGACTACATGACGAAAAACAACATCCGTCACTTCTTCCATTGGTGCTAGTATAAAAAAAGGTCGTGGTAACTCACGCCAAAAATTCTCTTTCATATTATAAATCCCAATCCTCTCACTATGGGATACCAGGTCAAATGCTTATCCCAAAATTAAGAAGCTTAATGTCCATGCTTCTTCTTACATTTATACCACGCATACACACTTTTTATCAAACTGGTCGTCACTGTGACACCCCGAAGTTTCTTGTTTCACAGATATTGTGTGAAACAAAATTTTTCGGGGTGTCACAGTGACATTATAAAAGCTTCTTAAATATGACTTCAAATTGCATGGATCTTTTTAAGGTATTATAGATTGGTGAATTAGTTAGTGCCTTGCTGCAAAATTCATCAAAGTCACTGTCCTGTAGATCTGCATATAAGAAGACAGTTATCATGATTTTACTGATCAACGGTTCTTCGTCATACCCTCTGACACCAGCTAAGGTTAGAGGATTTTCTAGTGATAGGTTCAGAACTCCTTCAATTTCTTCAATGATTGACCCTCGTTTTTTAGATTGCTCTAATAGCGTCAAGAGAATGCTACTTAATACTGATCCTGCAAAATATTCAATACTCGTTATATGCTCGTACTCTGAGTCAAAACTAATTTGCTTTTCTATTGAAATGCTGTTTTTATTTGTAAATACTTTTACACGTGAGAGATCATTAGATGTTCCCCGAAAGTTCATATCATATATCTTCGACTCATATAAAGAGTTGACAGCACCTGTCGTTTTTCTATTCATATTTTCTCCTTAAAGTTGAAGCCGCTTCTGTTAAAGTACTCATTTTTCCTGAGATTGTTTCAAGTACATTCACTGGACTACTTGAGAATGTAGCAAAACCACAATCAGGATTGAGAGATATTTTTTCCTTTGGCAAATGCTCCATTGCTTCTTCTACTCGTGAGAGAATTGAATCAACTGTCTCAACCTCATCTGTACGAGGATTTAGCACGCCTAGACCAAGTGCCATATACTCTTTTATGCGTGAATCAGCTAATAATGAGCTGATCTCTCCTGCTCTTGGAGTCGAGAATTCAAGTGTTAAAAGGGCTGGGTTTACCTCTGCAAACAACTCAAGTAGAGGAGTATATGGACCTGTCAATAAGATACTCTCATCCTTACTCCAGTTCCCTCTGCAAACATGAAGTGAAGGAACTGTCTTCGACCTATCTATATGATCGATGATCTGTTTAATTAGCGAACTGGCAAATTCAAGCTCCTCTTTAGGATCTTTCCGCTCTGATAAAGCTGCACACATGAATGATCTTGGCTTTCCATCAGTGAAAACAACCTCTGTCAGCACTGGTTCATCAAATTGAATGACATCGACTCCAATGCTCATAAGGTTATCGATCTCTTCCTTCATAATCCTAATAACATCTTGTCCAAGCTCTTCTTTACTACCATAGGCTTTACCAGAAAGATTAGGAAGCCACATCGATCTAGTCAAGAGATAAGGACCTGGTAGGGTGATTTTCACAGGTTTGTCCGTATACTTCTTTAGCATCTTAAGCTCATCTGCGACAATGTCACCTTTGTAGCTCAACTTACCAACACAAATGGCATTTTTAATACTAACTGCCGGAACATCGAGCGTGGTTAGTATGTTCTCGAATGCCTTTTTATCATCAATATAATCAAGCATTTCACTCATACTCATCATGTTGACTCCGCCAATTTTATCGGAAACAAAGGATACGTAATTATCGCGCCCGAGCTCTCCACTTGTAATTACATCAATCCCAAAATTATCCTGAAGTCTAATGACTTTTTCGGTCTCAACATCAATCAGTTTATTGAAATCATTAGGATCAATCGTTCCTCTTCTCATCATCCTCAGTGCTTTTAGAACTTCTTTTGATCTAGGCATACTCCCTATTAAGGAAGTAGCAAAGAGAGGTAATGGTGGTAGTTTCATATGGATCATCTCCCAGATTAAAATAGTTAAAAGAGAAGCATTGGTGTTTGACCATGCTTCTCTTTTAATTTATGACTCCTACTACTTATCGAAGAATTTCAAGTAGTTGTTGGCTTCTCGTAATTGTTGAAAACCTGTAATTCTACCTTCAACCCATTCCTTTAAGCCTTCCATATCCATCATATTTTTATGGTCTTCATTGTTATAATCCATTCTATGAAGCACATTTTGCCATTCTAGAAATCTTTCAGTTGAAAATTCAGGGTGTGCTACGAAAATGCAGTGATCAAACAAATCCGTTGTATCAATGCAAACTAACTGATTTTCATCAACGGTACCGTCCTTCTTCCAAGCTTCCCAGTTCAAATCGAGAGTTACAGCTGCGTCCACAGTTCCTTCCATCAGTGCTTTTACGGCATCTAACTCGCCACCAACGTGGTCACCATGAAGACCGACACCAATATCAAACCTTTTCTCACTGTAATCCTCTTCAAATTCCAATCCATTTTTATACAAATGGTTGATCGGGATAAGTCTTGCTTGTGGAGAGTCAATCGCACCAAATCCAATCGTCTTTCCTTTTAACCCATCTAAATTTGCTATGCCACTATCTTTACGGACAATGAAGCATGTTTTTCTGTCTCTGTCTGTATCCCTCATAGAGCCCATCTGGCATTTCCCATCGGTTCTCAAATAAGTATCTAACCACGCTAATGGCGAATTCCAGGCAATGTCGATTTCCTTATTCATTAAACCTTCAACCTGTTTCTCGTAATCCTTATAAAAAACACATTCTATTTCAAGACCTTCTTCTTTGAAAAAGTCAGCGATAATCTCCCAAATTACCGTTACTTTCGGATCATAAATAACAGCACCAACTTTTATTCTATCATTACTCAATAATCTCACTCCCACTCTATTTTTAAGGAATCATCTGACCAGTTAATGCTTTACCAAGCCAAACATTTAGAACGTCTGCACTTGGAGCCATAATTTGCCCTGCATAGGCATCTCTCAGAAGTCTTTCAGTAGGCAAAGCCTTATTATACGCTTTTCCTCCACCAACTCTCATGGCAAGCTTGCCGCATTCAATTGCAGCTTCTGACGCTACAATTCTAGCAGCTAAAATCTTTGCGAGTGCATCTGCCTCTCCGTTTGCACCTGCAGTAGCAGCATCTAGCGTTAAGGCTCTTGCTGCAGCTGCATTCTTGTAGATCGTTCCAATATGGACTTGGACAGTTTCAATATTGGATAGCGAACTTCCATCAGGGTATTTTCGATCTACAGAATAGTTGCTAGCAACATCAAACATATGCAAGGCAGTACCACTGTAAACTGAACCTAATCCTGTGATGAAGAAAGGTGCTACTACATCAAATACTTGCTCTTGTCCTGAACCTTCTTCCCCAATTCGATAAGACGCTTCGAGGGCTACAATTTCAACGTGCATTGGGCATGACGAATTCCCTCTCATTCCAAGGCCATTCCAATTGGACATCTCAAAGCTTAATCCTTCCGTCTCTAGAGGAAATACCCAGTTATTAATTTTGCCTTCTTCTACAGATGGTGCTAGAACAAGGTAGTAAGATGCATATGTAGCTGAAGTTACCATGCTCTTCGTTCCATTGAATGTTGTGTAGTCACCATTAAACTGAGCTTGAATCTCTGGATTGTAGAAATGTGTTCCTGTTCCGAATTCACTGTAGGCTAACGCAAGGAATTTTCCATTTTCAACGACATCAGTAAAAATCATTCTCTTAAGCTCTTCACTTCCGTGAGTGACGATACACATTAATGCAACATTATGCATCATATAACAGAGTGCAGTAGTAGAACATGACTCCGCAAAAGCGAGAACAGCCTCTGCATGCTCAACAAGGCCTTTTCCGTGTCCACCATATTCTTCAGGTACAAGCAGTTTTAAGAAGCCTTTCTCCCCTAGTTCCTTAAAAGCTTCTACCGGAAATTTAGATTCCTGGTCAATCATTTCTGTGTAAGGCAGTATGTAGGTAGCGGCAAAATCCTTACTTTCTTGATATACATTATTCATAAAATCCCTCCTGAATTCTAAAAATCTATTAATATCGTAAAATAATTAATTATTATAGTAATCATAATTTATGGTTATGACAGTTACAAAAAGTTTATCACACTCAAGATTGATTGTGAAATTAAAAATTTGGTAGATGATATCTAGCTGAACGTTTGTACAAAATAACATCAATGTCACGTAATCTACTATTGGTATTCCAATTGATAAGACCAAAAACAAACCAAGTAACATTATATCTAGTAATAATGTATGAAGTTCTTTTTCAATTCATACCATAAGCTTGTTTGCTATTTTTGCATCAGCCAAACTCTGTAAGGGTTGTGCTAAATAAGACTTTTTGTAGGAAAATTACTAACTAGGTCACTATATTCTGTAGACGTTTAATACTACCAAGTGCATATTTCTTTGTAAACTTGAATAATCCCCAAGCTCTACCTTTCAGCTTGGGGATTATTCATTCACGAGTTATTCTTTGGTAGATACCTTTTTGATAGGAACGTGAATTTCCATTACAAATTTATCATATTCCCAAGGATGACAACGCTCATCGTAAAATTCAAAATCTAGTTTTGTGTCATCAATCTCATATCCAGAGTTCGGAAACCACTCCTCTAAAATATATTTCCAAGTCCCTTGAATAGAGGCAACAAACTCAGCATCATGAACTAAAGGAGTTGTAAAAACAGCATAAGTTGCAGCCGGAACCTCTAATTGGTACATCTCATCTAAAGCATTTTGAAAATCTGTCACTTCCACACCCAACACATAAGAGAACTCATCTGTCTCCATATTAGTATTTACACATATTCCATATTCCCCATGCTTCGGAGGTTGTTGCGTCTCATACAACTTCGCTTCTTTCCCTTCAATGTTACATTTGTCCCAAAAAGCGGGAATGTCCCTTGAATGGGCATTGTTACGTAATGTGGTTTTAAACTCATATCCTACTATCTTAAATGCTTCCCTATCAACTATTTTTGGCTGCATTAAAATTCCTCCTGTCCCATTTTCCTTTAATTTTAAAAGATTTATTTTTTGTGGCATTCCAATTGGAGCGTGGATCCGGTAAAAGCTTGGCGGATAACCAAACGCCTTTTTGAAAGCTTTTGTAAAACCAGCATGGGTTTCATACCCATAAGTTAGAGCTGTTTCCAACACTTTTTTCCCATTCCGGAGATCGTAAAGTGCAAATTGAAGTTTTCGTCTCGTGATATACTCCATCACCGGCATCCCTACTAAACTAGTGAAAACACGATAGTAGTGATACACCGAAAAGCCAGCTTGATCTGCTAAATCTTCTACAGTTATATCTTCAATAATATTTTCGTCAATATAATCTAATGTGTCTTGGATCAGTTGAACATAATTCATGTAAAGCCCCTTTCTTAAAAGACTCACCTAGGATACTTCCATAATATCAATTCTAGGAACGGTTTTCTTATCCTGGATTGCTGTTTTTAAAATGTGGGATTTTCTAATTGTAATTAGCGGAATAACAATCCCAATCAAAATAATCCCCCGAATGATTTATTCGAGGGATACTTCAGTTTTTATAAGATCAATACACCTACTGATATCAAATATTTCATTAGCAGAAAATCTGTGTGAAAAGTTACTAAGGATCAAGTTATTGTTGCTCGAGCAATTTTTTCGAATTTATTTTCAACTTTCCTGCTGGAATATTTTAGTGCACCGAGAGACAACCATGTTTCTAGAATCGTGGTTACAGACCTTGGTTGCTATTTAGTAATTTATAACGAAATTGCTATTAAACACCTATCTTCTATATAATATGTTTAGCGTCTGGTCTGGCTAGACACTATATGCACAGGTTTGAGAAAATGACGGCAGATAAGATCATCACCATTAATAAGCAAACTGTTTTCAGATCGCTAAAACAATGAAATTTTCACATTGCCTGCCGTCAGTTTATAATAAAGTGGGGAGAAGGAGTGGTACTATGGAATATCATGTGTCAATGCAAGGGAATGATCAATCAAAAGGAACATCTGATGAACCATTTCGTACAATATCACGCGCTGCGGCTCATGCCGTGCCTGGTGATACGGTTACTGTTCATGCTGGAGTATATAGGGAATGGGTTAATCCAGCTAATGGAGGAACAGAAGATCATAGAATCATCTATAGATCAGCTGGAGACGGGGAAGTAGTCATTACAGGAGCTGAACGTATTACCGACTGGAAGGCTGAAGGAGACAGTGTCTGGATCACAGAAATACCTAATTCCATTTTTTCTGTCCGTAATCCCTTCGAAGTAGAGTTGAGTGGAGACTGGCTATTTGACGGAGCTTTCCCAGTTCATCTCGGTGATGTCTATTTGGATGGTAAATCCTTGTATGAATGCGATAATGTTGATAAGGTACATAAGCCCGAAGTCTGGCCCGAAGCCAAATATCCCAAGGACTCACTACTAAAATGGTATGCCGAAGTTGGTTCTACAACAACGAAAATTTGGGCCAATTTTGGTGGAAAAAATCCTCGCGAGGAAAATGTGGAAATCAACGTCCGTCCTTATTGCTTCTGGCCTGAGAAACCTGGACGTAACTATATAACCGTAAGTGGATTTACACTTCGTCAAGCATCTCCTCAATGGGCACCGCCAACTGACTACCAGGAAGGTTTGATCGGACCTCACTGGAGTAAGGGTTGGATTATTGAAAACAATATTATCAGTGAATCCAAAAGCGTTGGGATCAGCTTAGGTACTGAAATCGGTACAGGTCACGCTCAGTATTTGGACAAGCACATGAAAGGCGGCACACAACGTGAGCAGGAGGTTATCCTGCGAGCATTACGATCTGGATGGCATAAGGATAGTGTCGGTAGTCACATCGTTCGTGGTAATGTCATTCATGATTGTGAACAAGCAGGTATTGTGGGACATATGGGTTGCGCTTTCAGTCATATTTATCAAAACCGGATCTACAATATCCATCACAAGCGTCTCAGACATGGTGCCGAAGTAGGCGGAATTAAGCTACATGCTGCCCTAGATACTCAAATTAGTGAAAATATCATCTATAGCAGTTACCGTGGCGTTTGGCTAGACTGGCAAGCACAGGGCACCCGTATTAGTCGTAATGTATTTTTTGACAATCTTTCTGAGGATTTCTTCGTTGAGGTCTGCCATGGTCCGTATATGGCTGATCATAATCTGTTCCTCTCCCCGATGAATTTTAGAAATATGGCACAGGGTGGAGCATTTGCCCATAATTTGTTTGCAGGTAGATTTGTGGTTCGTTCCGAAATTACCCGAACGACGCCGTACCACTTCCCTCACGAGACGGCAATGGCAGGTTACTCCAATATTACTGGAGGCGATGACAGGTACTATAACAATATCTTTTTGGGGGATAATGATGCTAACAAAGAACCTGTCCCAATCACCTTTTTTGAGCATCTTCCGCTTAAACCTAGGGATGAAGTTGGAGATAACGGAAAGACGGTCATGGATGGCGTTCCGGACGATTCGATTTGCTATCTACACGCTGTGGGACTAGGAGGCTACGATAAGCATCCTAATGCAAAAGATAAGAAGTGGTGGGAATACACCAAAGAGGAGCTTGCTGAGCTCGGAGATGCCGCAAAAGATTTCTTTATAGGAAATGCAGTTCTTCCGGTGGCTATTGGCGGAAATTTATATCTTAACAATGCGGTTCCAAGTAGTCATGAACCCAATGCGAAGATATGTGAACAGAACGGGATTAGAGTGGAGATTCATCCTGCGCAAGGCAGGGTACAAATTCAGATCAATGAGCCTAAATTGCTTCGCGCGGCCTCTTCAATGTTGGTTACCACTGACCTACTTGGTAAGACTTATCATGCCGATATGAAGTATGAGCATCCAGACAGCACTCCATATCGTTTTGACTCCGACTTTTTTGGAAATAAGAGACCTGACGCAAATGTCACACCCGGTCCGTTTGAATTAACCGAAAATGGTACCATTGATTTTGAATTTTAATTTATTGAAGATCCAATCGTTTAGGTGATTGGATCTTTATTGTTTTAGTTTTTTCATATTTCGATACCAGATAGTAAATTTACAATTCGCTTAGTTGTCCTTCTAGTGTAGTGATAATCTTTTTCTTCCTAGGCTGTAGCTTTACCCATTTAAGTATTTGTGCGAATCCTTTTTACTAATAAATAGCTGTAAAAATCCTACTAGCACTCTTATAAATATAGACATAATCAGTATTCTAAGACTCAATATGGGCACTATGTGCGTACTCAGTAAATAGGGGATGTACACTAATGCTAAGCTAACTACTACACATTTTACTAAAAACTGAGGTTTGAGAATTCTTCTCTTACGCTCACTCATTGCTTCATATAATTGGTGCAATACCAGAACAGACCACAACATTAAAACTGAGGACAATGAATATATAGTAGCATTTACTTTATGAGTTAACTTGTCAAGGGAACGTTTTTCTTGAAACACATAATAATACCAGGAATTCAACACTTCACTGATTAAATATGTTCCGTTGTCACCATTAGTTAAGATCACAATTCCATCTCCCGTACTAGGTGATAGTGAGAAATTTGCTTTCCAACCTTTGTTACCACCATCATGTGCAACTAAAGGCCTGTTGTTTTCTTCAATATTAACAAAATGACCTAATGCTGTAGTTTGATAGATAAACCCTCCTAGCCCTTCAACTTCTAATACAGGGCTATACATCTCATGAATTATCTCCTGTCTTAAAAAATAATCTTCTTCATAGTTACGAATTGATGTGATTACAAAATTGCTCATATCCTCAATGGTTGTATAAAAACCAGCTGCGGCCATTTCTGTAAACAAATAGTTTGGCAATGATTCTAAGTTTTTATTGTATGCCTTAGCAGTTCTATTTTGAAACACCTCTTTCCAACTAAAACTACTGTTCTCCATTCCTAATGTAGTAAGCACTGTATCTTCCATATACGTAACAAAATCTTTTCCGGTTACTTCTTCTATTAACAGCTGAAGTAAATTATAACCTCCACCTGAATAAAAATATTTGGTTCCCGGTTCATAAATCAATTCAACCGGCTGAGAACCTCCACCAATTCCACTAAGAGATTCTTCTAAAGATGGTAGCTCATTATATGGTTCATATCCTGGGTAACCTCCTCCTCTGGATAATCCTGCTGTATGACTTAGCAACCTTCTAATCGTAACCTCATTTTTGTTAAATGTTGACTCAGGAATTTGCCATCTTGTTATGTATTTTTCGACAGGATCATCCAAGTTTATTAAGCCATCTTCTACAAGTTTCATTATTCCAAGAGCAGTAATTGATTTTGAAATAGACGCCACTTGGTAAACAGTATCTTCATCGATATCAATTTTTTCTTCAATATCCGCATACCCAAAAGTACCCAGCCATCTGAGTTCACCATTTTCAATTATTGCTATTGATGCTCCAGGTATATTGTATTTTTTTAATAAAATTGAGGTTTTTGCCTCCAAATTTTCAATCATGCTATAAATATCTTCACTTTTTGCTAAATCATTATAGTCTAGAAGAAATGGCGTAATAAATATAATTAAAAATGATACGAAAATGATCAACTTCTTCATATCTTGGCTCCCACATAAGTTTTTTTCCAAATACAAAAGAACATTTTACCCTTGAATCTATCATATAATAATAGATACACATCCACGAATTTCATAATACGTTATTTTCTTCACTTAGATTAATATATAGTTGCGTAAATACCATTGGCTAACTATATGTTGATTCAAGTGACTCGTTTTGCTAATTATGAAATTCGGTCACATAGCGGATTATAACAATATTTCTAATATATTCCAATCTGTATACTAACATCATATACTTTAGTGCCTTTTCGGAAAAGAACTTTATTTTGAGACCCCCTCTCTAAAAGCAAAATCCCCCAAACATTAGTCCGAGAGATCAATTTCATACTGACAAGCCTGATATTCAGAAGTATTAGTAACCAAATCTTATCCTATCTTTATCTTTAGGAATACCATTAACTACCTTTTGCCACTTACCGTCTTGGAACACTTCATACTGTTCAAATGCACACGGCAACCCGTTTGCGGTACAAATGTCACTGCTATCCATAAGCTGGAAATGCAAATGTGGTGCATAAGAATTTCCAGAATGACCAATCTTTCTAAATACCATATCAATTCCTCATTAGATATTTCATAAAAAGTCTTAAACACCTCTTTTTTCCTTCTTTCTTAATCCAACTAAATCTCTCTAAAAAAACAGTCAAGGAAGTCTTCCTCAACTGGTATATTTAAAGCTTATTCATTTATAAATTCTACAGATTTGCACTTTAGTAAACCCTCCATAGTCATAAATCCATTAAAAATTGTTTCCCTGTAACAAGAACACACTTGCCTTGAGGGATTTATAATGATAGAAACTTCGCTGTCCTTCAAATTCATGACCTAAAATCTCCCTATCAACACACTCCACGTGTGTTGTGTTGACAGTGTAGTAGATTAATATGATGTGCCCCTAAATGCATCATTAAAAGGGGAAAGAAATGCTTAGAATACATGAGTTAGATGAAATTTTCATTAGTAAAATTAACACCGAAGAACAAGCATATTGGCCTGGATTCATTTTAGCAGATGGTTATGTTTCTAAATAAAACAGAAGGAATTGTGTAAATGTAACGAGCTCTAAAAAAGTCATTTTTTGACTTTTTAGAGCTCGTTTAGTTGATTGGGCGTTTAAAAAAAGTGAACCTTTACGAGTAATAATCTTGAACTCCCTTTAAAATTCCAGCACAAAAATCCAATTTGTGCTCGTATTCTGCAATAAATGCATCATCTGTAGGATTAGTCATAAAACCTAACTCTAATAAAACGGCAGGCATATTAGTCTCTCTTAATACTTGGAAATTATCATTTCTAACACCAGTGCTTCCCCAGGTTTTTAAGCCTGTGTATTCAACAATTCTTGGAGCAATTTTTTCCGCTAAACTCTTATCTGTAGATTTGTACCAGTGTGCAGATATTCCATTCACAGAAGAATTATCATTACCATTGTGGTGCAAGGAAATAAAAATGTCTGCTTTCCAATCATTTGCCATTTTGGCCCGCTCGCCAAGGCAAACTGCAATATCAGAAGTTCGACTCATTTTCACAACAGCACCAGCACTCTCTAAATAAGACTTTAAAGAATTACCGATTGTTAAAACTGAACTTTTTTCTGATCCGGATAACTTACCACTCGTACCAACATTGTAACTTTTACATAAAGCTATACCCTGACTAGAAGTTCCACCATGACCTGGATCAATAAATACTTTTTTCCCTTTAATACTCAATTTTATCATCCTCCTTAAATTAAGTTAGCGCGCTAACACTATATAAAGAGAAAATAGAATAATTTTATCAACTTTTTGATAAATATTTTTTCTGATAACTTATATGTGTTAAATTATGGTAAAGTATAGATAGGAAGGGGTTTTCTAGTTTATGAAAAAGAAAGAATTCTTTAGTTTGGTACCTTTAATAATTATCACGCTTTTATTGTTTTCTTGTACTGCCAATTCGAAAATATTGTCAATTGATGATATCACTAGTTCATTCTATGAAAACGATCTATATTTAAAACCGCAGATGAGTGATGGTTACCCGGTTTTGTACGGTATTAAACCAAATGTCTATGAAATATTAGATTACAGTTTATTCATTTATTTATATGATAGGGAAAGCGATATTCAGTTTGCTACTAATGATCTATACAGTACTACCTTTGTAAGTGAACCAGATGTATATATAATAAAAAATACAATTATTCTATATTTTTCTGACAATGAAAATAATGAACTCAATGAAAAAATTAAAAAGGTGATAAAGTTAATTGAACAAATTAATTAATAGCAAAATAATTTAAAAGGTAAAAATGCAACAGTTATCGGGAATTAACTAAAGAAATGTGTGAAAGGATGAAGGGAGGCCTAGGACCTTGAGTGATGTATATGAGCCATCAACTAAATGGTGGATGTTGACGAAATGTAGCTCAGTCCTAGATGAACTAGAACTTATAAGGCAAAGCGATATGGTGGGTACAACTACAGCATATGCTAATATGAAATTCGGTAGCGAATCACCTCTATTAACCAAGACTAACTATTTAAGGTTTTACGTTAAAGAATGGCAGTTTTGGTCTAAAAAATCATATTAAATAATTCATAAAAATCTTTTAAAAAAAGCTACCTATTTGACAAATGCGTAGCTTTTTTGACTATCAGCCAACTGGTTATCTTAATGATAACCGTTTATTTGATATGTAATTTTGTGTTTTTTGAACAGTTTTTGTGATTATTGTACAAAATTAAGCAAAAAATACTGTTATAAGAATGAAGATGAAAAATATTTAAACAATCGTTTAAGTTATATTTTAAAAATGGCTATGAAGAAGGTTTACAATTAGCTAGAAAGAATAAGTAACAAGGGTATTATCCTGAAAACTGCATATTCTTAGAAAAGAAAGAAGTAACTAAAACACACGGTTTAAGACATTCCAGGATATATAATATTTGGACTCAAATGAACCAAAGGTGTACTAATGAGAAATTAGACTGTTACGAAAGATATGGTGGTAGAGGAATTTCCGTTTGCGATGAATGGAGAAACTTTGAAGCTTTTGATAATTGGGCAAAAGAAAATGGATATAAAAATGGATTGTCGATTGATCGTCTAGATGTAGATGGGAATTATGAGCCTAGTAACTGTAAATGGAGTACAGACACTGAGCAACAACGTAATAAAAGAAATAATCACCTTATAAGAATAAATGGTGAAACAAAAACAATAGCAGAATGGGCTGAAATAAGTAACTTGCCATACAAGACGCTGCAAAGAAGAATATACACTGGTTGTGAGGAAAAATATCTTTTGGCCCCGATAGGATATAATCATAAGCTACTTGAAATTAATGGTGAAAAAAAGACAATAAATCAATGGGCTAAAGAAGCTGGATTACCTTTTTCGACCATAAAAAGGAGATATGATAGGGGTATTAGAGGAATTCAATTACTAGAAAAGAAAAATAGAAATAAAGATCTTACTAAAAAATAGACGCAAAAAAAAGTCACGTAATAGTGACTTTTTTTGTAGAAAGATTAGTAATTGCTATACTAAGTATTTAATTCATGCATTTTTTTGAACTCCCAAAACCCTATTCCTTCTATAAACTCTTTCGTAACTATTGTTTCAATCATTTTTAAGAATATTTCTTGCTTTAAATCTTCTTGTTCTTGATAAGTTGTGTTTGATAATGAACGTTTTATTTTTGGCTCCATTGTTGCTAGCAAGCTAGCAATTTCTCTTTTCTCCATTACTTTTTCTTCCTTCCTCGATGTATCCCTTAATCTTTTTTAATGTTTTTATATTTATCTTAGATATGTTCTGGGGAGTGTCATTAAACAGTTCTGCAATCTCGAAGTTTTTAAGATTATATATATATTTATACTTTAGGATCAACTTTTGTTTAGGTTTCAATTTTTCTATGGCCCTTATTAAATGCTTGCAAGTGAAAAACTCAGTTAAATCCTCGTTATTCTTCAAAACTTCCTCTAATAAATCGCCATAGTCATTAGATAATGTTTCAACTAAACTTATATTTTTTTCTTCAGAAGTTAAAGGTTTATCTAACGTAAGTTGATAACGTTTTTGCATAGTTCGTAGCTTTTTGTCATACTCAATTGCCGAAAAATGAATAAGCTTGGCCATATATTTAATTGCGCGAACTCTCGTATAAAACTGTTTAAAGGCACTATCTAATATTTTTTTGTTATCTTCAGTAGGATAACAAATTGCTTTTTCAAAAAGACTGTAGTTCGCTTCGTCTGATAAAAAGGACTTTATAATTGGCTGATCCATTAGGATTTTGTTTTGGTTAATAAACTCAAATATAGCTTCATTTTTTTCCATATAACTAACTCCTCCTCTTAGTTAATAAAGTATATTTTTTTTAAAAAAAACAACTCTTTCACTAAAAAAATAAGAACGTTTGTTCTATAAATATTCTACCAATTTCCAGCAAAATTTGACAGTTATTTATTTTATTATTTTATATAAAGGTTGATTTAATGATGTTTAAACGCTCTTTTAATTAAAAAGGAGGAATGTATAAATGGAAATTGATGTTCCGCAGATGGTAGGGATTTTGGGTAACTTTGGCTTTCCAGTGTTAATTGCTATTTATCTATTATTAAGGTTCGAGAAAAAGATTGAGGGATTAACAGAAGCTATCATTCAGTTGCAACAGTTTTTGAAGACTAAACTTTAAATAGTTTTTAGAAAGTATATACTTTTATGCGATGAGAAACTGGAGAATTTTCGGTAAGGAACCTTCGAGAAGTCAAAACCCTGATTTTCTACGTTAAGTAGAAGATCAGGGTTTTATATCCCATGCAAGCCTATTCTACGAGTAATTTTTAGTGAATGTTAGACTAATTACTGAATAATTATAAATGAAAAATCTACTTATTTAATCAAGTGGACATATTTATAGTGTGGGTGGTACCTTTTTCTCCTCCAAGGTCTTGAAAGAAAAGGTTTAAAGTATCATTTTTTATTAATCAATTTGCAGAAATAATTGTACTTTTCACGAGTATTATAATAATGTTAGTTTTGTAAAAATTTAACTTTTATTATTTGGAATTATAATATTAATATAAATAATTCACCCTCTACTAGAGGGTGAATTATTTATTAGACTAAAATTAAACTTCTTGCAAAAGTGTCAAGGAAATCCCATAAGAAACGGTTACCATCTAGTTCTGCATTTTCGCCACAATCAATTACACTTGTTCGAACAAGAAACTTGTCAATTGCATCTTCAATAAATCCTGGTAACCAAATTTTCTTAATTGCATTACCGATACGATCTGGATATACGTGACCTAAGATTTCTATTGCAAGTGAACCAGTTGTAATATCTAAGTCTCGTCCAATACGTTTCTTGTATTCCGATTTGATAACTGTTGCAGCATCAAGAGACGCAGCAGATTCATTTTTTAATAGATTGTTTAATGCATCATCATTTTTAATGCTTACTACACCTGATTTGTACTCAACTGATAATGAATACCCTTTAACTTTTGTTGTTACGAATGCATTTTAACATCACTCCCGTTTTTGTTTTGTCTTTCATTAACTAAAGGGAGATTAATAAAAAAAAAAACAACCTAACAAAAAAGAAAGAAGGTGATAATTTTGAAAATCAATAAAACCTCTTATTTATTATTGATAGCTGGTACACTTATGGGGATATTTACATTTTTTTATTTTCTCTTAATTACATCAGATATTCCAGTTTCTTATTCAATTAAAGAATCATTATATTTTCATGCATTTTTATTTACTTCTACATTCACAATAATTTGTGGATCAATTTTAGTATCGAATAAAAAGGTTAATTTTTCTTTGATTTCTTATTTTGTTATAATTCTCTTTATGTCCTTGTTATTATTTAATCAAGTTAAAAATGCTGAATACTTTTCTTCTTCTTATGCTCAAATGATTTTTTCATTTGTTTTTCACTCAATACTTATAGTACTTATCAACATTTTATTAGCCTTTAAGAAACCAAGTATGTAGAGTGTTCTTTGTTTTATATTAACAATGTTTAGACATATATATTGCTCTATGCTACTTATAATGCCGGTCTGCTACATTTTATTTAAATAATACTCTAACGTATATTTTTCATGGAAAAAGCCTAAATCTCTTTAGGCCCTGGCCCTTAAATATAAACTAGCCAATAACGTAAGCCAAATTCCTTAACGTACAGGTATTTGGCTTTTTTGTCGTATTTTGCTTAGCTTACAAAATTTGCGAAATGTTACAGGCGGGACCTCACCGTTGGGAATTCAAGGTTTAAAAAGTGCTACTGTGTTGATAACCGTACTGTAGCACATGACTTTTGAAATAAAGATTGAATAAAACTATCTCAACACCTTAAATTAAAAGACACTATTATTAAAAAAGTTTAATCAGAATTCATCGTAAACCTTGATAAAAAGCTATTTATCTTTAATTAATGCCCATATTTTTCTCAATCTTTTTTACAAACGGTACGACTTTATTTCAAATCTACATGATTCGGTTCGAAAAGGGGATTGAGGGTTTGAATGATGCAACAACTCAACTTCAACAATACACTTGAAATCACTCAAAGTATTTATTAAAATAAAAATGCTATACATTATGATAGTATAAAAAAGAGAACAAGAAGATATCTTGTTCTCAAAAGGTTTATTACAGTTCAATTACTTGACCATTAGATGTATATGCACGTTTAACTTTATACGACGTTTGCCGTACCAATTCCCCTTTTTCTATTCTTGGTGTATTACCATAAATTAAATCAAACGCCTTACCATCGGGAAAGGTATGCCTCAAGATAACTAATTCTACATCTAAAGAAACATATAAAGGGTGTCTAGCGAAAAAATCAAGTATTTCTTGCATTACGTCTCTTCCGCCTAGTGAAACGTTTTCACTAAATCTTTTTTCCATATTATTCAAGCTGTTTACTGCCCCTAAGATACTTCCAGCCAAAACGACTCCAGCTCCATAATATGATAAAGAAATAACATTTCTTAAATCTTTAATAAAGAAAGAAACTGAAGCAAGAGAGCCTGTAATACCTAAAAATGACGCCATTATTTCTCCAGTCGGGATACTTGAATTTCTTACATTAAGATAATACTCATAGTTAATGTCCCTACCGACTCTAGCTTTTGTTCTATCAATATTCCATGTTACATTAATTTCGGAAACAATTGGACTTGACATAAAAATCACCTCTTTTTATTTGTGTGTGATGGCCATTCACACTTAATAAAGAGAATTTTTTTTAAAAAAGTAAACCAAAGGAGAAAAAAAATGAGTAAATCATACAAAATTATAATTAGTTTAATAGCATTCTTTACATTTTTTACACTAATATATCTCTTTTTTCTTTATTCAAACTCGACTTCTTTAACAAAAGCTATAGAAAAATATTCATCGTCTCTAGATAATATTCAAGAAATTAGGATTATCCACATGCCATTTACAATTGAGGAAATGGAAAAAATGAAAAATACAGAAAGTCTATCTTCAGAAGTATTGCTAACAGATATTTTAGAGTTAAATAGTTTTCTATCAATATTAGAAGAACAAAAAGTTAAGAGAATTAGTAGAAAATTAGTAGGGAAATTTGAATATAATATAAAGTTATATTTTTATGATCATAAACCACCATTTGAACTAGCAATGACTAAAGAGGGTATTTTATTTCATAATAATGGGAAATATTTATTTGTTGATGAACATTCAATCTATGACAAGGTAAGAAAATATTTCGAATAAGCTTCTGAAACTGCAAGAGAAAACATGCTATAGAGTAAGAGATGGAAGATTCATTATACATTTTAAATTAAATTAGGTAGTAAAGAGGAACCGCAAAAAAAACCACCAAAGGTGGTTTTTTTTAGGAAGAGATGTTTTACGTATTAACTATTAACTCATCCCAATTTAAATTGCTTAAAACATTTTTTCGATACACTTCTTTGTCATTATTATTCTCTTTTTGTTGATAGTAATGATTAACAACACTCACGAAAAACTTTTCTAATTCAGCAGATACATCATAGTTTTTAGTGTATTCTACTTTGTTAGATGTTTTTTTGAAAAATTGATAACGAAGTTGTTTAGCAAGTTTTTTTACTTCGGGACTATTCAATTCGTTTTGGCTAACTCTCCATAAGCTCTTATATAAGTCACTTTTTAATCGTTTAACATATAGAGATTTTTCAGCTAGAAGAAAGAAACGATTTACATATTCTTTTTCAGATAGTGCATAAAAGACAAACCCATTTCGAACACGACGATTTTTCATACTTAATCTCAAATATTCATCAAATGTGTAAGTTCCATCAGCAAGATATTCTAATTCACATTCTACATTGTAGAAAAATTCATGTAAGTTCATCTTTAATCACCTCATCTCTTTCTTTTTTTTGCCCTTAACCTCAAAACTTCTTCCAGGTCATTATACCGGAATCTTGTAATACCAAGTATTTTTTATAATCATAATACATTTCCTTTAGTTTGTCCAAATCACATTGATCAATTAAGTCAGAATTAATCAAATCTTGTGCATCCTTACCAATTCCACGATTCGAAAAAACTTTAGATAGTACCAAATCTTCCTTAGACGGTAATAAGACTCTCAAATTCCTAAAGGGAATATTTATTTTTTGACATGGAGGATAAAATTCCTCAAATGGTGGTACTTCCATTACACTTCTCATGCTTTCATTAACATTATATTTATAAAGCAATTTCCGAATGCTTTTATCAGGTCGGAAATTAATATGGCATCAATATCTAAAGTTGCCCTAAATTTTGAATGTAACATAAAAGCAGTACCGCCAAATATAATAAATTCTAATGGATCTGTTAAATTATATTCTTCTAATTCTTGATCTAAATGTAACCGTCAAGTAGAATTAAACAGTTTTTGATAAATAATTTTATACAGTTCTCATCAATTAAGATTCAACACTTTGATTTTCGACTTTGCTTAAGTCTTTCTGTTATTGCCATAGATTTTCAAATCAAAAATCTATGGCATCTGGAATATATTATTGTTTTCTCTAACTTAGTGATATGCTAACATAGCTTAAATCCAATTGTTCTTTCCTAGTAAATTCTCTAAATCATACTTGTCACTTTTTAGATCTTTAACTTCCTTTCTAAGCAACTCAACCTCATCTAACAATCTAGTGATTTTCGTCTGATCATCAATACCTTCTTCATATGCCGTACCTTTTACTATGCACCAATGATTATATCTAAGTAGGTCATCTTCAATAATTGGGCAACTCTCACCATGAGTATTTGCCTTATTATTGTTATCCTTAACCCATTCCCTTACCGATATTTCATCTACTTTAAATCCATAGGATTTAAAAAACTTAATTACTTCTTCTACGTTTAAAACTCTCATTTCGTTTTCTCCTCTCTAAGATTCAACCTTTATATTTTCGAATAAAGCTTTTCTGTATTTCATCCTTATACTGTCTTGCTCGTCGCTAAAGGTTAAAATCTCACTTCGATGAAGAAGACGATCTAGGATTGCTGTAGTTAACGTCGGGTCTCCTAGGAACTTCCCCCATTCCCCAGGTCCTTTGTTAGATGTGAGGATAAACGCTGCCTTGTCGTACATTTCATAAATGAACTGAAAGAACAAGTGGGCATCTTGTGGTTCATATGCCATATACATAACGTCATCGATAATGATGAGGTCGGAATTAGTGATCCGCTTATATCTTGTCCTAGACTTACCTATGTACTCTCTTGATTTGAGAACATAGATGAGGCGGTCCATAGATATAAAAGATACTTGGTAGCCATCTTCGATGGCGTGGATGCCTAAGGCTGTTGAGAGATGCGTCTTTCCCACACCGGTAGGTCCCATCATAATTAGCGTGAAGCACTCATCGATCCAAGACAGTTGTTTTAACACATTTAATTGTTTTTCTCCAACCGCCGTCTGTTCCTCTAGGCGAAAGTTCTCAAATGTCAGAACTTCAGGGAATTCTGCCCACTTCATTAGTTTTTCACTGTTTTTTCTTTCCCTACAGCTCACTTCATGACTAAGAATTTCATGAATGAACTCGTAATATGTCCATCCTTTTGCTTCTGCTTCTCTCAGGATAGTAGGTAGCTCTTTGGCTGTTTCGGCTAATCGCAATGCCCGACACTTATCCTGAAGTATTTCATAGGGCTGCTTCATCTTTATCTACCTCCCTGAAGAACACTGAAATAGATGTCTTCTTTTCGTTCAGGCGCTACTAAATCCTTATATTTTTCATTAACGGTTCCAGGGTTCTTACCTTGCTTTCTGTTTTGGACTTCTAAAGAGATAGCGATATCCCGTAAATCATTGGCACTTGTCAGCCGTAGACGTCTCATTTCCATAATTGCCTCTTCAGCGAAGGTAGGGTACTTTAAGATGACAGATTGCACCACTTTCAGTTGATCAACTATATGACGAGGGTATTGCTCTGATAATAGCTCGATTAACCACTTCGCAGCTTCTCTATCGTTTAACATTTCCTCCACTTGTAAGATTAGTTGGTCACGCTTGGTCTGCTTCTGATTCCGGTGAGAGGGGTCTGATATGACATTACCTTTACCTTTTGCAATTTCATGTTTTGCCAAGACTTGTCCATTTCTCTGTAAGCGTATATATAAATACTCCTCATCAGTATCGACATAGGCAGTATTCGGTGCACCTTTACGGTATGTACCGCGAGGTACACTGTATCGATTGCCATCAAACCGAATAATATTGTCTTTGTGGATTTCTCTTGTTATACTAGAAACGAAGATTTCTTCAAAGATGTAAGTTCCAGAGACCTTTTGAAGGTGTTGCTTTTCCAGGGCGTACACCTCATCTGGTCTTTTTTTTGTATTATGATGAACCTTATTATTCCCAGTACGCTTTAGCCACTTCATACAAGAATTCTGCCAATCTACTAAATTATCATAAGTACGATTTTTCGCAAAATTATTTTTTACATACTTCACAACTTGTTCAATCTTTCCCTTGGACTGTGGATCGGATTTCCTACAAAGATGGACTTTAAACTTTCTTGTCTGTTGGTATTTTGTAAATTCCACTGTCATAATAAGGTCTCCAGCATTTTCACTGACTGCTAATAATCGATCTTGGTCATATACTATTTCAAAGGACATACCCCCAAAATAGCGGAAGGCATTCTCGTGCATTCTGATTAAATCATTTGATTTAAATGGTCGGTCTAACCACTCCACGTATTTGTATCTTGAATGTGCTAGCACAAACCCAATGAAGTAAAGTCTCTTGTAAGTACCATCTGTAGTAGGGATTCTTATTTGACCAAAATCCACTTGAATTTGTAGCCCCATTGGTAGTTCAGGAACTGCACTAAACTCTCTTTCAGAAACCACTTTCGGTATATGGTAAGTCTCTCGAATATCATTCACATAATTCCTTACTGTACCCTCAGTGACAGCACTGACGTTCAATTTCTCTTCCAACCAATCAAATACTTGAGCTCCCGTTAAGTCAGGATGTTCCTTGATCCACTCAAGAATATCCTCGCGGTACGGATCCAGTTTCTTACTTCTTGTCTGTAATGAGATCGCAAATAAATAAAATTCTTCTGGCGTCATTTTTCCGTATTCAATCACCCTATTCCTTGAAATTTTTAATTTTCTGGCAATCGAGCTGTTAGAAAACCCTTCACTACGAAGCCTATGAATCTCGTTGTATATCATCAACTTTTCCACTTCCTGTTCCTCACTTTCCATAGACTACTTAAAGTATATAGAAAGTGGACTATTTAAGGTAAACTGTTTAATCTTATTTGTCGATTTCTGTTTACTCTTATTTGTGGAAAACTGTTAATTCTAGTTTAACGTTTACATCTAAATCTATAAATTTCAAAATAATATCTTTTTTATTATAAAATTTATCCATTTCATTTCCCTCTTTTACTGATAAATAGCCACCATCTTAACAAACAATGCAAGATGATGGCTAATTTTGATTAATATTCTATTTTGGATTCGTTCCGTATAACTTTTTTCTTCTTCCAAACATACCTCTTAATTGTTGTACATCGACTTGTCTATTTTTTCGCCAATCCTTCGAACCTAATGTATAGTTTGGGTAATCAATAACATGATCGAGTAACTAATGACCATTTTCTCTAAATTATTCTCATGATATTAACTCAAAGTTATTTAGTTCAAAACAAATCTACCAGTTATAAACAATAAAAAAAGTGGATTATTATCAATTGCCATTTGATAATTAATCCACTTTCTCTTTTTTTTCACTGTGACACCCCGAAGTTTCTTGTTTCACGCTAATGTTCCACGGAACGAAACAACTTCTGTGAAACAAATCATTGTGAAACGATATTATTCGGGGTGTCACAGTGACATCTTCAATATCTTTCCGTTATAACTCCTAGAGATGCTGCTTTAATAAATGGCAGATCTCGTAGAGTGTTTAAACTCTCAGCATCGCCCGTTACTACGACACCCCAAACACGGAGGTCTTCTTTCGATATTTCATTATCCTCACCAGCTATGTTTTGAAATACTCGCTCAAACTCACTTTTAAATCTTGTATCGTATTTCATCCCGTTTTGTAGAGCCCAAATGAAATATTGTTCAGGATCTTCTAGAGGCGTTCCGTTAGGATTATATGCCTTAATACCGTAGGCCGTTTTTTCTGAACGTAGCTTCGCTGGGTAATCTACTGTATAAGCTTCGCCATCAGAATGGTACTGCTCTTCAACTCTTGGTCTACTAGCTTCTATTTCTTGTTCATTTAAGTCATTAATCCAATACCAAGCAAGTGTTACGTTCTCAGGAAGCTTATTGTTTACCTCTTCCATAGAGTACTCTTGATCAAATGATAATGCCATCTCCATTACATGATAAGGTGGTAGATCATCAAGTAGTTCTAAATCGTTTTTATAATATGAATAGGTTAGGAATGGATAGAAAAATACCATTTCTCTCTGGCCTAACTGATTATACCTTTGTAGCTCCAAGTCTCCTGCATCCCAACTTTGCCCAATGATCAACGGAGAACTCGAGCCAATCCAACTTCCGTGATAGTTTTTAAACAGGCCATAGTTATAATCACTCTCACCTGTATAAACTACTTTTCCCTCAATGATTTTGTAGGTCGTATATTCACTTTTACCACCTAGGAATCCCTGGTATCTATTCGTTTTACCAATATACTGATTAGGTGCTGAAATTTCATTAAAATTACTAACCGATAACTCTACCGGTGACCACATTTTATCTACTATGCCGCGATTAGCAATAGATCCACCAACCACTATCACACCAAAAACTAGAATACTTATTAGTATATTTCTCAAGATAGAATGCAACTTGGCTTTTTTGACAGCCTTATTGAGCTTTGATGTTTTCAATTCATCAAATAAGCCATCAAGTTCCTTATCCTCATTAATCTCTTCTCGACTATTCTTTTTATCCTTCACGACAATTCCTCCCAAACTTCCTTAAATTTATTTCGTGCTCTGTACAAATATACTTTTACATTTGCTTCACTAATTTCTAGAATTTCTGCAATATCCTTATAAGATAAATCCAAGAAATACTTTAACACTAGTAAGTTTTTATAAGATGGCTTTAACGCATCCAATGATTTGTAGATACTATTATTATTTTCTTTGGTTATCATCTTTTCTTCGATACTTTCAGTAAAAAGCTCTATATTAGGCAATGCATGAATATAGTCGTTACTTCGTTTCTTCTTGCTATATGAGGTATAGAAACTATTAATTGCAACCTTAAAAAGCCATGCACGAACTTTATCCTGATGAATTGAATCGATATTTTTTATTGCTTTGTATAATGTCTCTTGGACAATATCCTCGGCATCTTCTTTAGATGCTCCCATTTTTAATAAGTATTTAAAAACTACCTTAACTTCATCTAGAAGAAGCTCTTCTAGGCTTTTGTTCTCCATAATTCACCGCCTTTACGCAGCATTCTAAGCCGGCCAGCTACTGCAAGTACAACAACTTACATATGTATAACAACTAGAGTTACAAAAAGTGTACACTTTTTCAAAAAAAGATTTTCAAGGTAATGCTCTCAAAAAGGCAATTCCCTCAGACCACTAGTCCGAGGGAATATGAATATTACTATATAGTTACCTTGTCACAATGCTCTCTGACAGCCACCACCAAAAGGTTTAAACCCCTCTGTAAGTAAATAATCTCCATAGATGCTCAAGCGGGCCGTATTTAAACCTTGCCATCCAGGCTTTACTTAAAAAGATTTGAACAGTAAAAATAGCTATTGTGATGAGAATACCTACTTCTGGTGTAACTTTGCCGTAAAACCCTAGTCCAAATCCGTAAAATAGAAACATACAAATCACGGTTTGAAGCAAGTAATTCGTTAACGCCATTTGACCTACTGGTGCTAAAAACTTAAGTCTTGTCATCCAAATTTCTTTTTGACATAGTAGCGTAATTGAGCTGATATAAAAGAAGGACATAACAAGCCCTGATACGAGTGAGAGAACTTCTACGGCTGCTTCATGAAAATAAAACGGTACGATAAAAACCTCTGCTTTTAATAATACATAGACAACAGTCATTAAAACGCCAAAGATCAAGCTGTTCTTCCAAATTTTTTTGATCCAGTCCAAATGGCCACTTATGTTGTAGAGAACGCCTTTTTTCCCAACATATAAGCCGATCAGAAAAATAGCTAGAACCATTGGAACAGTAATAATGAAGTTAGACAAGACAAATGGTATTTCTTGAGCTAAGCGAAACGAAAGTATTTCTGAGAAACTACCATTTTGATAAACAACAAGCGCTCTTTCTACCAAGATTGAATAGTCTGTAGTAAGCTCCATCTCTCCAGCTAGAACGTTATCCATAAGAGATGATAGGAAGCTAAAAAAGGCTGTTACCAAAATAACCACACTAAATACTCCGATCGCCCATTTCTTAATTGTTTCTTTCGAAGACTTTCTAAATAACACTAAGAAAAATGCTGCAAGCGCATAATTAAGTAAAATGTCCCCACTCCATAATATGAATACATGAAAAATTCCTAGTAATAAAAGGAACAATATCCTTCTTACGTAAAGTTTGCCTACAGATAGCCCTTTATCTTTTACTCTCTCCATAAAGATAAAAAAACCTAAACCAAATAAAAATGAAAATGTCGTAAAAAACTTTCCTGTTGCAAAAATGGTCACAAACCACTCTGCAGCTTTGCTCACTGCTCCATCAAATAATGTAACACCCGACAACATTAAAAATAACATTGGGCTCACAAAGAACTCCATGTTTACCAATAAAATTCCTAAGAGTGCAAAACCTCGGATGATATCTAACGTAATAATCCGATCGCCTTGCTGGGTAGGTCGTAACCTCGGTGTTTCCATTCTCCCACTCCATTTCTTCTCATAATAGTATATAGCCATTTTGTGTATAAGATTGTTCTAATTTCAAAGCAGGCACTCTAAAGATTATACACTAACTATATGGTAATTTAAGTAATTTTTTATTGAAAGTATAAAACTACTATGTGTACCCTAGATAACCTTGGAAAAAAAACTCACATTCTACGGGTCATGACAGGCGAGTTTTTTAAGTTTGGAATTTATTCAGTAGGGGATAAGAAGAATAATACGTCAATAAGGAGAGAACAAAATGTCTCTTGAGATCTTGGCAATCGGCATCTTCTTTATAATCATTCACTTACTAGCAAACGAACTCATACCTGCTGATCGAATAAAACGATTACGCTGGTTATCCTTATCTGGTGGCTTTGCTGTATCGTATGTATTTGTTTATGTCTTACCTTCACTACACCGCGAACAACAGCAACTGCAGAACTATGCAGAGACTCTGACCATGGAAACAGAATTATATTTCATTGGTCTTCTTGGTTTACTACTATTCTATGGCGTTGAAAAGGCTGTCTCGAGCACTAATGAACAGAAATCAAGAGAACGGCTCGCATACTTTTGGCTTCAAACGATTTTCTTTGCCATTTACAATATGCTTATTGCATATACTGTTGTCACCTCATTAGTAGAAGGGTTTCAAGCTTTGTTTTACGGAATAGCAATTGGCTTGCACTTCATTGCGGTTGCGCACGATTTATGGAGAAAAAATGCCAGGCGCTACAACCAAATAGGTAGATATGTCCTTGCTTCTGGAATTTGTATTGGTTGGATAATTGGCCTATCGACTTCATTATCTTCCATAACCCAATCTATGATTTTTGCCTTTATTTCAGGTGCAATGATCTTAAATGTATTAAAAAACGAATTACCTAAAGAACGAGATGCTCATTTTCCAACATTCGCTCTTGCTATCGTCACTTACACATCGGTCACTCTCGGACTTAACTATTTTTTTGAATGGTAGCCTATCAATTTTTCCATACTGGAATCAAGGTTAAAGGGTCTTTTCCAACGGAAAGACCCTTTTAATTGAATTAATCTTGGTACCCAGATAAATTCTGCTGAACAGAATTTAGTGTATTAATTGCTTCTTGAATTTTGTTTTTGTTATCTGGTTTTTCTACAGTACTAAGAGCTTGTTGCAATGAGCTGACAGTACTTTGGATAGAAGACATACTTTGATCCACATAATCCTTTGCATTTTGCATATGTAAAACCTCCTTTATCTAAATTCAACTGTAGTATTTACACACATTTAGGTATTTATTTAGAGATTTATATTAGATAAATTACTTTAGTTCTAATTGAACTTTGAAGTACTGACCTTGACTTAGTTTCTAAAACTCTCAAGACGATCCAATAGTAATTCTTTCATTCCACCATCATCAGGCTCTGCGTCATCCCAGTTAATTCCATACATGTTATCAAAACTGTCCACTAAGAAATGCAGCTCAAGCCACTGATCTTCTTTAATCAAATTAAATATGTGTGCTAACCTATTTACCATATACTTGTTGAGTATCTTCATGTCATCGTCTGTTATGTTTTTGGTTTTGTCAGCATGCATATCTTCTATTGGTCCATTACGAAAAGCAAAGTGAGTAATTGCTTTAGCAATTTTAGTAATACCCTCATCAGCAAAGATTTTATTTCTAAAATCTTTTTGGACCTCTAACGGAACATTATCTATAAACTCATCTACTATTGAATTACGAATCGTTATACCATTTTTTCTTCTTAGATGAGTTATTTTAGATGGTTTCACATTAAATAATTCAGCAATTCTCCCATCAGACATCCCCTCAGTAATATACAATTCCCTTAAAGATTCTGGTGTTAATTCATCCAAACTGATAAATTCTCCAGCTTCTTTCTTAGTTAATAATTTTTCAAAAAGTTGCATGTAATCTCCGCCTCACAGATTAATTCGTATTCCTTAAATAGATTAACCTTATCTTTCTGAAAATTACCTTCAAAAAATAGGAAAGCAGCGGGAAGTACTCCCACTGCTCTGCATTCCTATTTCAGTTCGATCCTCGCAACCGCCTCACAATGGTTCGTATGTGGAAACATATCGACCGGCTGCACTTCAACTGTTTTATATCCGCCATCTTCTAACACACGTAAGTCTCTGGCTAACGTAGCTGGATTACAAGAAACGTACACGACTCGTTTTGGTTTCATTTTTAGAATCGTATTAAGAAGGGCTTCGTCACAGCCTTTTCTTGGTGGATCGACGACAATGACGTCGGCACGAATGCCTTGGGCGTACCACCAGGGGATGACTTTTTCTGCTTCTCCGACGGCAAAGTCTACGTTGTCCATATGATTGAGTTTGGCATTTCGTTTCGCATCGCTAATCGCTTCTGGGACGATTTCTACTCCATACACATGTTTGGCTTGTTGTGCTAAGAATAATGAAATGGTCCCAATTCCACAGTAAGCATCAATCACTGTTTCAGCACCTGTTAACCCTGCATATTGAAGTGCTTGATCATAAAGGACCTTTGTCTGCTCTGGGTTAACTTGATAAAACGATCTTGCTGAGATCGCAAATTTGATCTCACCGATTGTGTCATAGATATACTCTTCTCCAGCCAAAACTATTGTTTCATCACCAAAAATAACATTTGTTCTTTTTGTATTAATGTTTTGGACAATTGATGTCACATGAGGAATTTTCTCTTGAATGGCTTCGATGAATTCCTTTTTGTTTGGAAGCTCTCTTGATCTCGTCACTAGTACGACCATTAACTGACCGGTGTTGACACCGTAGCGGGCAACAACATGGCGCAATGTGCCTTGGTGTCGTTCTTCATCGTAGCCTCGAATCCCTAGCTTTGAGGCAGCTTCTCGAACCGCCTGAACGATTTTGTCGTTCTCTTCATGCTGGATTAGACAGCTGTTCATATCGATAATTTCATGACTCCGTTCTTTGTAAAAACCAGCAATCAACCCACCTTCGCGATCCGCAAATGGAACTTGCGCTTTATTACGGTATCGCCATGGTTCGTGCATTCCTAACGTTGGATGGATTGTTACATCGGTAATTTTCCCGATCCGTTCAAGGACGTCACGTACTTGCTTCTGCTTTTGCTTCAATTGTCCTTCGTAGCTTAAATGCTGGAGCTGACAGCCGCCACATTGCTCAAATATTGGACAAGGTGGTGCGTCAACGCGATCTTCACTTTTCTTTTTTACTTCGAGTAACCTTGCAAATCCGTACCCTTTGTTTACTTTAATAACTTTTACTTTGGCTTGTTCTCCAGGCAGTGCCTTAGGGATAAACAGAGCGTAGCCGTCGATCTTCGCTACGCCTGCGCCTTCATGAGTTAAATCTTCTATTGTCACATCAATTATTTCGTTTTTGCTAACCGGTGAACTCCCTTTTGTCATTCCTTCGACTTCCTTTTCGTTCAATTTTACTAGAGTTGATTTTATCATAATCGAAACGTCGAAGCGAATGCTTCTATCCTACTTAACAGGAATAACAAATCTCTCATTGTACTGTTTAACATAATGAATACCTTCAACATGAAGATATTCTGGTTTGATGTCCGTTTCAAAAATCATAGTTCGAACCTTCATCTCACGTCCGCCAATTTCTTCTGTTGTCTGGTTCGCGATCGTTTTCAGCTCAACCTGCTCGCTTCCGTTGCGAATGTAAACACCATCTAGCAAAACATCCTCATCTGTAGCGATCCTAATTTCAAGACCGCGTGTAGTTGCTTCAATGTTTTGAATGAATAGTTCTTTTTCACCAAGGAGATGCGAAGTTTCATTTAGCTGGTATGTCTCTCCTATAGTTTGATAGCCGACAAAATCTCTGACCACCAATTCTAAAGAGTCTAGTTGTGTCGGTAGGGCATCATATCTTATTTCAAACTTTGTTCCACGGATTGACGATCTAGCTCCACTACCTAATATCTCGATTTTCTCTCCATTAGCCAATAAGTCGATCCCATATAATCCGAGCTGGACCCTGTCAAAATTATCGACGTTTAAGATCCCTTCTACGATTGTCATCGTTTGTGTGGCAACTAGCTTATCGAACCTTATTTTTCCTTTATCCACCAAGATTGTTTTGTTAATCGAGGTTTTTAACTGTGTTTGCAAAGCTAGTTTCGGATTATATGGAAAAGAAATGCCTTCGTCATAACCATGTAAATTTATCGTTAAGTTTTTTGCAAATGGGCTAACAGGCTCAAATTCATACGTCCCCTTAATTTCTGTTTTTGATTCACTCAACGAAGATGTACCACTAATAATACTTGCGTTTGTAAACAACCCAGTAATTGAATATGGCCAAAAATAGTTATCTTGGAGATCCAGACCGTTCGGATTCGTTAATGTGTAGTAAATAATTGTTCGATTTGCATCGGTGATAATACCTTCAATCGTTAGCTCGGTTCCATCTTCTAAAATCATTGTTTCTTCAATGGCTTGACCTAGGCCTTCGTCATTTATTTCCTGCAGGGTGGTCGTCATTAAATCGTCAAATCCAAAGAATTTTTTCCCGTAATAAGCAAAAGCGTTGTAGTTGTAGCCTATGAATGAAAATAAAAGTAGGGCAACAGCCACGGACTTCCAAATTGGAAATTTGTGTTTCGGTTTACGATTAGTAGTCGCTAACGCATTTCTTAACCGATCTTCTAATTCTACTGGAGCTGACATTTCTTCTAGTCGTTTCTTCTCTTTATCAAATTGTTGTTCAACCATGGCTCCCACCTCCAGATAATCCCTTTAGCTTTTTCAACCCTTGAAAAATTCGTGACTTGACTGTTCCTACAGAAACATCTGTTAACTCAGCAATTGACTGATAATCCAGATCCAATAGATATTTTAGCTTGATAGCTTCTGCTTGAGTTTCACTGATGTTGGCTAGTAGCTGTTGGATTTCCATTTGTTGCTCGCTATTTTTATAGGGATCAACGACTTCCTCATGATCTAGATCTTCCATTAAGATCACTTTGTTGCCTTTTTTCAGTAATGATTTACAACTGTTAACCAGGATTGTTTTACTCCAGCTATAGAAGACCTCGTCATTTTTTAGTTGATCAATCTTTTCATAGACTTTGACGATCATATCTTCCATCGCGTCCATGGCGTCATGCTGATTACCCATATAGGTGTAGGCAAGTCGGTAGAACTCATCTTTTTGGCTCATTATTAGTTCTAATAACGCCTCTTTATTACCCTTTTTCGCTTGTTTCACTAGTTGACGGACATTCATAGCTTCACCTCTCTCACCTATAAGAGTATTATGCTGGTTAAAAAGTTCATTTTTCTAGTCTATTTTCAAAATATAAATCATTGGAACTAATAATTCTTTCCAAAAGAGAGATATTACTATTGAAACTTTACAAAGGAGTGCGTATAAAAATGCATAATAACCACGAGCAGGTGAAACTAACAGCTGCAGAACTGTCACTTTTATGGACTAATTATCTTGCTGACAGTATGTCTGTCTGTGTCTTTAAATATTTTCTCAAACATATCGAGGATAAACCGATTCAAAATTTACTTAACAAATCTCTAGAAATATCACAAAACCATCTAGAAATAATTACGGAAATTTTTAAGCGTGAGCAAATTGCCATTCCACATGGTTTCACGGATAATGATGTTAATCTAAACGCGAAACGTTTATTTTCCGACGTCTTTTATTTAAGATATTTAAACCATATGGTGCAGGGTGGCTTAGCAACATTTAGCAGGTCATTACAGAACGTGATTCGTGAGGATATGCGTGGTTTTTATTCCAAGGGCTTATCATCGACCATTGAACTATACAATGAGTCTACGCGACTATTACTTGAGAAAGGGTTAGCTGTACGACCGCCAACAATTCCATATCCGCAACAAGTAAATTTTATTCAAAAGCAATCTTTTCTATTAGAGGGACTTGGCAGGAGAGAGGCGCTTACGGGAACAGAAATCACACAGTTACATTTCAATATCCAAACGAACCATCTAGGGGCATGTTTAGCGACAGCTTTTGGCCAAGTAGCTAAGTCTGATCAGGTTCGGAAGTATTTTTTAAGAGGAAAAGACATTGCCATCAAACATGTAAAAGTTTTTGCCGATTATTTAGAGAATAATTCCTTGCCAGTTCCTATGTCTTATATGCAAGAAGTTAAAGACTCTACTGAAGCACCTTTTTCAGACAAGTTAATGATGTTTCATTTTGCTCAAATGATCTACTCAGGCATCGGAAACTACGGAATAGCTATTTCTAATAGTCAAAAAAGTGATTTAGTCATCGACTTTTCAAGACTAGTGGTGGAAGTGTTAAAGTACTCGGAGGACGGAATAAATATTATGATCGCGAATGAATGGCTAGAGCAACCTCCATTGGCAGCTAATAGAAAAGAGTTAGCAAAATAAAACGCATCTAATGCGTTTTTATTTGTTGTGAACATATCAACTTTCCATCATCCGATTCCTTTTTCCTTGGTAAAATTCAATGGTTCCATCACTTACCTGCTTTATTTGCTTGTTAATTTCGATACCAAATTCAACGTACGCATGCCCTTGCGCTGTTATGATATTGTCTGCCATCACAATAGGCACGTAGACATTACTAGTTTCCTCAAAGCATCCTAAGAAATCTCTTTGCTCTTTAGATAGAGTGACAGTGTAAGAGCGGTTGTGTAGTACACCTGCTTTGGCTAAAACATAAACACCACTACAAATCGCTCCGACTAGCTTGCCGCTGACAGCAAACATTTTTACATAATCAAATAGCTCATCTTTATCTGCAATTGGCTGAAGGTCGCCACCGGGAATTAGTAAAACTTCGTACTCATCAACCGTTAGTTCCTCTATTGAAAAGTCTGGTACCGTAGTTAATCCGGCTTCTGATTTACAAGGAGTCCTTTCAACGGCAAATGTATGTAAATCATGAGTACTTCTTAGCATCGATATCGCTGTACTTATTTCAAATTCACAAAAACCGTCAAATATGAATAACAATGCTTTCTTTCGTTCCATAACTTAGTCTCCTATCTTCAGTTGGTGTGTATAATTGGTTTGACCTTTCACCTTGGCAAAGCCATAAGCTGTATAAAATTGATCTCCTTGATCTGTATCTGTATGGAGTACGAGAAGGGAGAAGTTCTCTTTGGCATCTCCGATGATTTTCTCAAGCAGCAGCGATCCGACCCCCATTCTTCGATACGCGGGTAAAACATAGAACCTTCGTAAGCGAGCGACGGTTGGATTTTTTGAAAAAGGGTCAATGTTCACCCCACCAATCGCTATAAGGGTATTGGTCGTTGTAAATACACCATATAATGCTTCACCAGGCTTACTAAATGTATTGAATTCATTTTGATAATCTGTTAGCAATCTATGAACAAAACGGAAGCCCTCACATTTACTCTCAGCTTGTATATGTGAGATGTCTAACTCAAGCAAATTGTTGATTTTTTTTACGATAAACATAAATCCTCCAAAATTACAGTATATGTTTTCTATTTTAGCAGATAATTCCATTAATTGAATGTTTGATTAACAAGGAAAGGTCTGTTGCTTTGTGAAAAAAATCTTGGTTTTACTGTTCATTCTTCTTTTTCCAGCAGTTGTATCAGCTGATGGAGATCTGAAAGCTGCTTTTATCAGGGAAGGAAACCTGTGGACGTTACTTGACGGTGTGGAAACACAGGTAACCAAATCAGGTAAGGTATTCAATCAGCCGAAATGGTCCCCCGATGGTCAGTCGGTCCTCTATCAAGAAGAAGCTGTTTCTGAATATCAAAAAGGGGAGCTTCAACCGGAAGTATGGGCATATCACATTGAGACAAGGGAAAAGAAGAAAATATTCTATGATGGTGTCTCACCATCATGGGCACCAAATCGAGATCATATTGCGTTTAATTTTAAAGGTACTTTAAACATTTCGGACCTTACACGCTTTTATAATATTGCGTCAGGAGTAAGTGATTACACTTGGTTACCTGATGGAACTGGTTTCCTTTTATCTTCGTCTGGTGTGCTGCGTCCAGACGGTTGGACTTGTGCGATTTTATTCAAAAAGAAAGTAAACAAAAATTATGAGGATGTCGTTCTCTTCGGCGGTGTCGACCACTTTTTTACTCTTCCAAGAGAAATTGGTGTCGGTGATCAATCGATTATTTCCGTACACGCAAGCGACTTAACCTACTCACCAAGTAACAAGTGGGTTTCATTCATTGTCTCCCCTACCGCATCATGGTCGATGGACAGTAACATGGTTTGTGTCATATCAAGTGACGGAAAAAAGTTTGAGGTTTTAGATGAGATTATCTTGGACGTGGGAAAACCAAAATGGGCTCCATCCGAAGACACAATAGCCTTTATTGCAGGAGGAGGTCGGATTGTCTACGGCTTCAAAGACAAAAAATTAAAGGTTCGCGATATACCTGCTTCTTCAACATTAACACCTGAGAACTACATTGATCTTGACTTCGACTGGCTTTCAAATGAGGCAATTGTTACCTCACGATTTGAGGAACGGGAATGGTCAAATGACTTCAGTGAGCATCCATTACCAGCGTTGTATTCAATCAATACAAAAACGAACAAGCAAGAGAAGATCACCGCTCCAACTGAAGGATTTGGCGACTATAACCCAAGGTATATAAAGTCTCTAAATAAAATCATCTGGTACCGTAAGACCTCAATGATAGATACAAGCCGAACACTGTGGATCGCAAATCCTGATGGTAGTGAAGCTAGGGAATGGTTAAAGAATGTGGAGGAAATTGAGGTATTTTAAAGCAAAAAGCGCTTAGTGAAGCGCTTTTTTACTTTCGATTACTCTTCCCAAAAGAGTTCATCAAGGGTTTTATTTAATGCTTTGCATATAGAGATACATAGGTTTAAGGTTGGGTTATACTTTCCTGCTTCAATTAAACCAATCGTTTGCCTCGTTACTCCTACTTTTTTAGCAAGGTCTTCCTGAGAAAAGTCATGCTCGATTCGAGCCATTTTCATTCGTTTATTCTTCATACTGCTTTAACCTTCGCTATCTTCTAATTCTTTTTGATTTATTTGTTCACTCTTCTTTTTAGCTGCGTAATAAGTGATTGCAATAGTCCCAACAAATAACGGAGCATAAATGAACAATGAAACAAAGAACACTAGGATAAAATAGTAGATTGCCTGCTGGGAACCATCAGCGTAATTAACTGCACTGTTCGTTGCAAAAATTAGTGCCAGTACGATCCCTAATGCTATTCCACCAATCATATTTTTATTATTCAGTTTCATCTTACTTCTACTATCATGTAATTCAACCTCATCGGAATAGATGCCAAGAGTAGCTGATCTAGCTGTGTAATAAATTGAAGCCACGATAAAGATGATCCACTCCGTTAATACCACCTGAAGAGACATTTCAACTGTAATGAACTTAACCACAACTGATACCAGTAAAATTGCCATGATTATCAAATACAATTCTTTATATATTTTGTTTTGCAAATGTAGCACTCGTTCATCAGTAACGGTTTTATTCCAAAGTCCCATTATGAACACCTCCAAAATTTGTATATTTGTAGTATATTATTATGGATCGTAATTTGCAATATATATATTACATATTGCAATCAATATCCGCTAAAATATAAAAATAAGCCGCATATTAGGGTCCCTAATTTGCGGCTTACAGTTGATATCATATTAACTTCTTTCCTCTAAACGACCATCTTCCATACGATAAACATTGTCGTAATATTGAAGCATACGCTCATCGTGAGTAACCATGATAGCTGCCTTGTTTCTTGATTTTACTTGTTTACCAATCATTTGAACGACTTCATGAGCTCTACTTGTGTCAAGACTAGCAGTTGGCTCGTCCACTAAGATAATACTGGGATTATTCATAAATGCACGTGCAATCGCTGTTCGTTGACGTTCCCCACACCTTGTAGATTTTTGTCGTTTCTTAGTACCTGTAAATAAAGTAACCTAGTTTTATGAACAAACTTTGAACAATAGAGAGTTCTCGATGTCTCAAGTATTAATAGTCACATCTTCTCCAATAATTTCTTAACATATATCATTGTTTTGTCATATATAGAGCTAAGCAACAAAAAATGACTAACTAATTTTTAAAACTAGTTAGTCAATTCGTATATTTGCGTTACTGGACCCGCAATTTATTCCTCATCCAACTCTACTACCTGAAACTCTCGTAACATGTGGTAGAACCTCGCACCATGACCTTCCGATGCTTCAAGGAAATATCGTTGTTCAATTACGAAACTACCTTCTTTTTGATTAGAGACAACATAAACTTTGCGAACAACACTATCCCACTCGTTGCCGTCAATTGCTGAAATTAATAAACCATTTACAGGATCCATGACAGGCTCGATCTCTTTCACTGTGGCAAATGCCGTTTGGAGTTCAGCTTGAATTGCCACTGCTACTTCTTCTGGTGTTTGATCCTCTACTTGCTTTATAGACATGGACACTTCTGGGTAAATGTCATCTAGCTCTACGTTAAAAACAATCTTATCCATATCATCCTCTTGGATCATGCTGTAGTTTTCTTCATCAATATAGATGATATAGCCGGCTTTGCTTTCCTTGAGGACTACCTCTTTTTCTTCTGGCATTCCTTCAATTTCTTCTACGATTGTTTTTTCTGGTGCAAAGTATTCGCGAATACTACTTACAAATGCTTGACCTGTATCTGTTGAAGTTGTGAAAATCCCTAGTAGAACTGCTGCAGCAATTGTACCTGTAAGCCATCCTTTTGATTTCTTACGCGTTGTACTTCTTCTAGTTGATCTTGGTTCTAGTTTCATAGGTTTCTCCTCCATTTTTAGATCTAATTTTGTTTCAATTTGTGCCCATATTTCTTCTTTTTGACTTGAGGCATCATCTGTATGTTTTAGCAAGCTAGCTTTAATTTCTTTTTCAACGTTTTTCTCATCCATTTAGTTCGCCTCCTTTTTGGACTCTAAAAATTGCTTCAGCTTCTGCCTACCTTTGAAAAGCCGCGATTTAATTGTGTTTAGATTTTCTTCTAAAATATCGGCAATCTCAGTCTCCTTAAAGCCGTTTAAATACTTCAACACAATCGGTGTCCGATTATGAGGCTCAAGCTCTTGGATCGCTTGATACAAATCTTCATATTCTTCAAATTGATGGTCCGTATGTGCTTGTTCAATAATCTCCCCAACACTTATGACCTTCGAATTCTTTTTGAGGATTCGATTACATTCGTTTAGTAAAATTTTATAAAACCACGGTTTAAACGGTCGGTCTGCTTGATATAAATGAATGTTTTGATACACCCTGATAAACGTTTCTTGAACTGCATCACCAGCATGAGAGGCATTATGGTTCATGACTACTGTTGCGACACGCATGGCGTAATCAAAATAAAGATCATATAACTCTCTAAAGGCACTACTGTTCCCATTTTGTAGCTGCTTTATTAACTCTTGCTCATTCAAGCTTCGCCACTCCTTTCATTTTCTATTTTCACTCTATATACCTAGGAAGTTTCAAAAAAGTTTTCGGTTTTAGAAAAATAATTATATGTAATATATTACCTGTTTTCTACCAGGCTATTATAACCGGAAGATTAACTAAACATAAAAAATAGGTACCAAAGATATCTCTTTGGTACCCTTACATACTAGATCGTCGCCGCTAAACTAATCAAGCTACGTAAATAACGAAAAGCTGTAATGAAATCATCGGATTGGAAGCGATGGGTTTCGCCGTCAATTCTTTCAACAATCGGCAGTACTTCAGCTCCATCTGCAAAGCCGGAATGAATGTAGGTTAGCTCAACAGTGTAAGGTCCTTTAATGATAAAAGGAGAAATTTCGCTACGTCTTTCTAATGCTGCGATTACTTTTTCTTTTATTAACTCATGCGATTTTGCTGGTGTTAAATTGCGAGCAGTAATGCGATTGACGGTTTGTTTTACTACCGCTGTCTCTACTTCTGTAATTAATTCACTTGCTTCAGTTCCTGCGTGCTGACATCCAGTAACGAGGATCGTCGGTACACCAAATGAACCAGCGATTGCAGCGTTAATCCCAATTTCACCATAATCGACACCATTGATGTTTATATTACTAACAACTTTTCCACTAAAAGAGTGGTTTAAAATTCCCGGTTGCCCCATCCTGGAGTGATGCCCTAACAGGATCGCCGCATCGAAACTATCATCAATTCCTTCCATCATTGCTAATAACTTAGGCGACCCACTAATGAATTGGGCTTCCTTATGTAATAGCTCAGGAATGAGATTTCTCATCGTACCGTGTGAATCGTTTACTAGAATGTCAGTGACTCCAGCTTCCAAAGCTCCCTCAATAGCAGCATTCACTTCTTCTGTCATTAATCTTCTCGCTCGGTCATGCTCTCTACCATCCCGAGCCGTGTGTTCTTGGTGAACAACACCGGCTACCCCTTCCATGTCTGCAGAAATAAATAGTTTCAATACGTCTCCCCCTTATTCTTTTTACTATATAATCTATTGGCTAACTTCAATGTAATACCTTTTATTTTTAAAATAAAAAAACATGAGCAGGAAGCCGCCCATGTTCTATTCAAATAGTAGTTTCTCTTTCTCCAAAGCTTTGATCCTTCTAAAATGAGAAATAAACAATGGTAGTAATAATGCTACAATGATCCAATTGACAATAGAGATGTAAATATTTGCATAAGTATAGCCTCCACTACCAACAGTTAATCCAATAATCACGTTTAGCAGAGCAGCGGCTAAATTAAGCCCTCCTATAATACCAATAAACGTGGCTATTTTTTTATAATGGCTGATTTTTGAGTCAATATCTGAATATAAATCGAAAGGTCCTTCATTGGCCTTTTTTCGAAAATAAACCCAGCGTAGATAACTTGCAACACAATCAATCCCTGACTCTTCCATCCATCTAATATAAGCTCTACTTTCTGCATGCGTTGGTATACTCTCTAAAAGTTCAATTCGGTAAATGTACTCCCCAGGTGTCCCCTCCTCAAACACATAACGTCCAAATGAATAGTCTACTAGGTGCATGCCTTTTGAAGCCATTTCATTTAACCATTTCTCTTCTTTTTCATAGTTCATAAATAACTTATAAACTTTAACATTCATCGCTCTCAACTCCCGTTATGTTTCTTCCATTCTCTAGAAGCTCTTCTAGACGTTTCATTTCATTTTGGACAACTTCTCTACCTAAATCAGTGATGACATATTCTTTTTTACGCGAATCTGCCTCTGTTACTGTAGCGACAATCCAATTTTTTTCTAGCATCGTATTAATAGCTCCGTACAGTGTGCCTGGTCCTAAGTTTACTCGTTCACGGCTCACCTCTTTAACAAATTGCATAATTCCATACCCATGCAGGGGGGTGTGTAGCGCTAATAAGATATAGTAAACTCCCTCAGTTAATGCGTTTTGATCCTTTGGTGGCATAAGCTATTCTCCCTCCAATATCGGCCAACGTTATATCGTTAACCGATATAGTATTCTTACCTTGATTATATCGACAGACGATATAGTTGTCAATTAGCAAATATAAATAACCGAATCAAAATTGGCCCGGTTATTAAACCTTTACCGCTTTGTCATTACCTTTTCACTCGATCTTTACTCCTCTAGGTGAACAACATCCGCTATAGTCTTTAATTGCTACCTACCTTTTCGGCTAAGAGGACACCTGTTCCGTTATTTCTCGAAAAATTGCCATATCTAAATTTAAGAGGACATACGTTCCGTTATTTTCAAATTTTACTCACTTTTTCGGCAAAAATCTCAAAATAAAGGAATGTATGTCCGCCAAATTCCAAAAAGTTCGTTTTGGGGGAAAATAACGGAACGTGTGGCCGCGAAATTGAACACAGCTTCAATCCACGTAAAATATGGCCTAGAAGAAACTTCTAAGCCATCGGTTGGGTAATCATTATATGCCCATATACTTTTTCATTTGTTTTTCAGGAACTAGCATCTGAAAGTGATGTCGAAGGTTTACAAATTCTCCTGGCAACATTCCACCGTACTCTCCGTCTAAATTCAGGTGCACAACTTCCTCAACATACACCTTAATTCGATTTGCCTGCGCATAGATAACAGCTGGGTCATTTACATGATCGCCACGTACAGCCGCACTCGCAACACGAACAAAATCGGCTAAGTTAGTTTTCTTTAAAATAAGTAAATCAAACATTCCATCATTTAGAGATGCCCGAGGTGCTAATTTTTCAAAACCTCCAACAGAATTGGTATTGGAAACCAAGAATAGCATAATATCTCCCTCAAACAATTTTCCATCATATTCGATCCGCACTTTTACAGGGTGAACCTTCGGGAGCTTTTCAATTCCTTTTGCATAATAAGCCATCTGTCCAATCATCGTTTTCAGCTTACTAGGTACCTCATATGTAAGCTCGGTCAACGTGCCTCCCCCGGCAATATTAATAAAATATTGATCATTCACCTTGCCAATATCAATCGGCATTTCATGACCATTACAGATGATGTCACACGCTGCTTCAATCGACCTTGGAACTTCTATCGCTCTAGCAAAATCGTTTGTCGTACCTGCAGGAATAATTCCTAGCTTCGGTCGGTAAGGAAGCTCGGCTAAACCATTAATTACTTCATTTATCGTCCCATCTCCACCAGCGGCAATCACTAAATCGAAGCCACGTTCAGCTGCTAGCTTTGCTGCTCTTGTCGCACAGTCTTTTCCTGTTGTCGCATGTGCCGACGTTTCATAGCCAACACTCTCTAAACGTTCTAATATATAGGGTAATTGGCGTTTTACGTGTTCTCTACCCGCTGAAGGATTATAAATTAAACGTGCCCGTTTCATAAAAACGTCCCCTTTGATAAAATTCCATCATTTAACATGTACATATTCCATTCTATCGTATCTGAGAACATAATAAAAGGGGACAGTAGTCACTGTCCCCAAAAACAATTAACGCTTCTTTATTTCTTCTAACAAAATTTTGTTTACCAGCTGTGGGTTGGCCTTTCCTTTAGAAGCCTTCATCACTTGACCTACTAAAAAGCCGATTGCCTTATCTTTTCCAGCTTTAAAGTCGTCAATTGATGGTTGATTTTGATCAAGGATGCCGATAATCATCGTACGAATTTCACCTTCATCAGAAATCTGTACAAGACCTTTTTCTTTGACAATCGTGTCAGGGTCTCCACCCTTTTCGATTAACTCTTTAAAGACATCCTTAGCAATTTTGGATGAAATTGTTCCTTTTTCGATCAGGGCAATCATTTTTGCTAGTGACTCGGGAGTTAATGGCACATCACCAATCTCTTTATCTGCTGTTTTCAGATAAGCATTTACTTCACCCATTAACCAGTTCGCCAACTGCTTTGCTGGAGCGCCATAGGTTAAGCCGCTCTCAAAAAAGTCAGCCATTGCCTTAGATTGTGTTAATACCCCTGCATCATAGCTTGATAAACCTAACTCATTTGTATAACGAGCTTGACGTGCATCTGGCAATTCAGGAATGGTTGCACGAACTCTTTCTTTCCACTCGTCATCAATATGGTAATCAACTAAATCAGGATCTGGGAAGTAACGATAATCCTCAGAACCTTCCTTGACACGCATTAGAATAGTTTCTTTTTTGTTGTCATCCCAACGACGTGTTTCCTGTTGAATTTCACCACCAGCCGTAATTACCTCTGCTTGACGAACTTCTTCATGAGCTAATCCACTACGTACATGAGCAAATGAGTTTAAGTTTTTGATTTCTGTTTTTGTGCCGAACTCAACTTGTCCAACTGGGCGAATTGAGATATTGGCATCACAACGTAGAGAGCCTTCTTCCATACGACAATCTGAGACTTCTGTATATTGAAGAATTGCTTTTAATTTTTCCAAATACGCATAAGCTTCTTCAGGAGTCCGAATATCCGGCTCCGAAACGATTTCAATTAATGGTGTACCTACGCGGTTAAAGTCGACTAGAGAATAGTCACCATACTCTGAGTGTGTCAGTTTCCCTGCATCTTCCTCTAAATGAATTCGAGTAATCCCAATTCGCTTTGTCTCACCGTTTACTTCAATATCAATCCAGCCATGTTCACCAATCGGTTTATCGAATTGAGAGATCTGATAAGCTTTCGGGCTATCTGGATAAAAATAGTTTTTTCGATCGAATTTCGTAATTGATGCAATCTCACAATTAAGAGCCATCGAAGCCTTCATCCCAAACTCAACTGCCTGTTTATTTAGAACTGGTAGTACACCAGGATGACCTAAACAAATTGGGCATGTATGAGAATTTGGTGGCGCACCAAACTCCGTGGAACAACCACAGAAGATTTTCGTATTTGTTTTTAGTTCAACGTGAACTTCTAATCCAATAACTGTTTCAAAACTCATGATTGTCCCCCCTTATAATTGTGGTTTCGCCTTGTGATGTTCTGTCGCTTGCTCAAACGCGTGAGCAACACGGAACACCGTAGACTCATCAAAATGTTTTCCAATAATTTGTAAGCCAACTGGTAATCCATTAGATAGTCCACACGGAACTGAAATCGCTGGTACTCCTGCTAGGTTAATTGGAATGGTTAAAATATCATTTGCATACATCGTTAGTGGATCTTTCGTTTTCTCACCAATTTTAAATGCGGTTGTTGGTGCTGTTGGTCCAATGATGACATCATAGTCTGCCAGGACATCATCAAAATCCTTTTTTATCAGTGTGCGGACTTGCTGAGCTTTTTTATAGTAAGCATCATAGTATCCAGAGCTTAACGCAAACGTTCCAAGCATTATTCGTCGCTTGACTTCATTACCAAAGCCTTGGCTTCTGCTTTCTTTATACATTTCAATTAGGTTGGCTCCATTATCAGAACGGACACCGTAACGCACACCGTCAAAGCGAGCAAGATTCGCTGATGCTTCTGACGATGAAAGTAAGTAGTACGTAGCAACCGCGTATTTAGAATGCGGTAGTGATACCTCTTCCCATGTCGCCCCTAGTCCTTCCAACACTTTTAGCGCTTCTAATACTTTATTTCTTACGTCCTCATGAACACCTTCAGCGAGGTATTCCTTTGGTACAGCAATTTTCAAGCCTTGAACATCACCTGTTAAGCTCGCTAAGTAGTCAGGCACATCCACGTTAGCACTCGTAGAGTCCATTTTGTCGTAGCCGGCAATCACTTGCATTAAATAGGCATTGTCTTCAACCGATCTAGTAATTGGTCCAATTTGGTCAAGAGAAGAGGCGAAAGCAACAAGTCCAAAACGAGAAACTCGTCCATACGTTGGCTTAAGTCCAACTACGCCACAGTAAGACGCTGGTTGGCGAACCGAACCGCCTGTATCTGACCCTAAAGAGAATAACACTTCTCCTGCTGCAACCGAAGCCGCTGATCCACCACTCGATCCACCAGGAACATGATCTATGTTCCAAGGATTACGAGTACGGAAAAATCCTGAATTCTCCGTTGATGAACCCATTGCAAACTCGTCCATATTTAATTTTCCGATCATAACTGCTTCTGAAGAACGAATTTTCCCCATCACCGTCGCATCATGAACCGGTTCAAAATTCCCTAAAATTTTGCTCGCACAAGTCGTGCGAAGACCCTTGGTAATGATGTTGTCCTTGATTCCTATTGGAAGACCGTACAATAAACCTTTTTCCGTTTTGCCAATTAGAGCTTCATCTAACTGCTTGGCATATTGACGAGCATTCTCCTCATCAAGTGTAAGAAACGCTTTTACTTTGTCATCCACATCAGCAATTCGTTTGTAAGAAGCATCGACTAATTCTGAAACGGTTATTTCCTTTTCACGTAATTGTTTATGTATCGCTGAAACACTTTGTTCTAGTAATGACAATGTTTTCCCTCCTCTACTCTAAGATTGATGGAACTTTGACTTGTCCATCTTGGTGATCTGGCGCATTCTTTAATACATCTTCTCTCGGTAACGATTGCCTTACCTCATCCTCGCGAAGAACATTTTTTACATCTAAGACATGGGTTGTCGGTTCAATGCCTTCTGTATCTAGTTCATTTAATTGCTCAGCAAAACCAATAATCGCGTCTAGCTGTTCTGTAAACAGTTCAACTTCCTCTTCTGTGACAGACAAACGAGCTAAGTGCGCAACGTGTTTCACTTGATCTTTCGTAATTCGAGCCATATATGCCACCTCCAGATTTGACTAACTTTAACCATTTTATGAATATATTGATAATACCAAACGAACAGCTTTAATTCAATAAAGCCAAGGTTAAACAAATGCTTGATTAAAATTACTTCCCACTAACCAAACTACTAACAAAAATTGTTGAGGTGTTTGCTGATGAAAATCTCCTATTTCTTTATAGCTTGTCTTCTGCTAGTAGGTTGTCAACAAATAAGAGAGGTAGACATTGAGAAGTACGGTCTTTCTGCTGAATTTGAGCAACTAGCAGAAAACGGAATTCACGGATATAGCCAAGATAAAGACGGTACAATCATATTCTTTGTGGATGAACCAACGGAAGCTACTAGAAAAAAGGTTGAAGAGGCGCTCACTAAGATTTTTGGGTCAAGTATTGACTTTATCCTTGAGGAAAATGGGCAATACATTATCGATGTTGAACACACGTTTAATTAACAACTTTGCTCTATTAGGTGAAAAATATGTTTGACACCTAATAGAGCTTATTATATGCTTTAAGTGTAAAAAGTTTTTTACACCAAGATTAAGAGAAGGTGTCTTATGCAAAATCAGATTAAACTATTTCGCGAAAAGAAAAACATTTCACAAGGAAAATTAGCCGATTTGTGTAATGTGAGCAGGCAAACCATTAATGCAATCGAAAACAACAAATATGATCCAAGTTTACAATTAGCTTTTGACATTGCCAAAATCCTAGGTGTAAAAGTTGATAAGCTATTTTTATCCGAAGGGAAAGAAGAGGAATGACGCGTAGAAAAATTCAAGCTATTATTTTCGGAATTTTAACTCTATTCATGGTAGGATTTTCAACTTACAAGACTTTAAATGGTTTTCACGTTGGCTTTGGAGATGTGATTGTCATAGGGACTCTACTTATGTTTTTTCTAAATACCATGACTTGGGGAACAAAGGCTAAAAAAGATGGACTATTACAGGAAGATGAATTAGGTCAACGTATTACTGAGAAAAGTTCAAAACAAGGATACTATTTGCTCACTTTATTTATTTTCATATTTATTATTGCAGATAGAGTCATGAATGAAGTTGTGAATGTTTTCCTGCTTATCCTTTTAGGATTAGCAATGATTACGTTGCCAATAATTGAGTATTTCCATGCTAGAAAATATCAATAGGGAGGCTCCTATGAAAAACAAAACAAAAGTAATTATATTTATCCTTGGATTTTTACTATCAGTGTTCTTCTTTGGACCACTGTTTGGAAATCCATTTATCCTTAAATAGTTTGAGAGGGAGGTGAATTCTTATGACCTCAAAAATGTATTTTATACTTGGCCTGATTACCGTATTGTTTGTCTTACCATTGTTGTATTCAATTGGCGTTCCTTCGTTCGATTTAGTATTTGTTTATCTATTTGGAGAAGGTAGTATCTTAGCTGTTGTTTTTTCTCTGGTTCTCATTGTTTTGATTCTTCAAGGGGTAAGGAAAGTTGCTCAATAGAAAACTCGTATTCCGATTACTTTTCATTTCACCAAAACCAGAACCACACATTCTAGAAGTCTCTAGGATATGTGGTTCTTACTTCACTAAGGTAATACTTCATCAGTATCAAACTGAACTAAGTGCGCGACGAATGTTATAATATTAACCACATCAAAAACAACTATAAAAGCCTATGCTTGTAACTCTTTCAGTTCTTCAAGACAATCATGAATAGATAGAAGCTGAAAATAGACAATTCTTTTAGGGGTAAAGTGATGAAAATACTTCTTTGAATTTTGTTTTAGATTAGCTTCCTCTTGTAATAGATTATCTAATTCATTTACTAACACATAATGCCGCTCGCCTATTTCAAACATAGGGCTAGCTAAAATTGCTCTTATTGAATAGACCGATTCCATAATTAAATCTTTTTCTTCATTAGTGAAATTACCTGGCTCATTTACATACTGTATATTTCCAAGATGTAGAACGATCTTCTGATTAATTAAATTTATTTTTTTCAGTTTATTGAACTGACGATATTCACTAAGTTTAATCCTATGGTACTTCCATTCTTTCTCTTGGAAAGATACTAGCTCACTTATTTTCTCTGTAGACTGTCTAAGTTTCAGATAGTCCGCTGAAGGTGCATCTGCCTTGGTTTGCTTAAGATTAAGTATCAACGTAATTGTGTCGACTAAAACTTTACTAGCTAATTTTACATTAGGTTCTAATTTTTCTTTTATTAATGGAGAATATTTGGGTGGTAAAATAAAAAAGTTCACTAAGGATGAGACTGTAATTCCAATAAACGTGGTCCCTAACCTAGATAGAAATGTTAGTACATGATGATGATCCTGAATATCTGGTACCATTACCACAGCTGTCAGTGTAGCAACTAATATTCCGTCGTATAGCTTTAATTTTTGGCAAAGAATAATTGTAATAATTGCAGCCAAAGTAAATGAAGTTGCAGTCGGCCCTAACAAAAACACAAAAAATACTGCGAGCCCCGCTCCAATTGCTGATGCAGGAAATCGAACCAAGCCTTTTCTAATTGAATCTGAGGCTGTCGGTTCAATCGTAACAATGGCTGCGATAACAGCAAACTCTGCCGGGAGCTTCAACATCATACATATTAGCGCCGTTATAAACACTGAAATTCCCGTTTTAATAATTCTTCTGCCAATAAACCCTTTTCCTCTCATTATGTCCACCTTGAAAGTCTTTTTTATAAATTGTAACTGATTTTCTCGAAATCACATACAATTTTCTAAAAATTAAAAAGACTGACAGATTTGTCAGCCTCTAAATGTATATTCTTTATTGCTCGCAAACGATTGATCCAAGGATAAAAACTTACTACCGTTTAGTGACAGATGAATTGCAATAGCTAGCAATACCACGTCATAGGCATAGCCGTCTAAGAAACCAGCTGCCAATTTCACTTTCACAATGGCACCAATAAGGATAAGTGAGAAAAGCACTGACACTACTCTTGTTCCTAACCCAACAATTAAAGCCATGCCTCCAGCAACTTCAATCCCAGCTATCCCATATGCCATAAAGCCAGGAAGTCCAATCGACTCAAACCAACCGACGACATTCTCAATACCACCTTGAAACTTCACTAAGCCATGACTTAGAAAAATAACACCTAGTGTGACTCGTAAAATAAGTGCTCCAATATCGTTTTTCATAGATCCTCCGTTATAAGATTGATTGATACCATTTCGCAGCAGCGTCTACTTCTTCTCGCGTCAATTGATGGCCACGATTTTCCCAATGAATTTGAACAGAAGCATTCGCGTTTTCTAACAATAATTGAAGATCCTCTGACTCTTTAGGTGGGCAAATCGGATCATTTGTACCTGCGGCAATAAATACCGATGTGCCAGTTAAGTCAGGTAGTTCAATGTCTCTCCTTGGCACCATTGGATGATGAAGGCTAGCTGCTTTTAATGAGCCTGCGTAATGGAATAATAAGCTACCGGCAATATTGGCTCCGTTCGAATAGCCTACTGCCACGATGTTATGACGGTCAAACCCATACTTCTCAGAGGCTTCATTTAAAAACTCATGCAATTCTTTTGTACGGAAAATTAAATCCTCCATGTCAAATACGCCTTCAGCTAAACGACGGAAAAAGCGCGGCATACCGTTTTCAAGAACGTTACCACGAACACTTAATACCGAAGCGTCCTGATCAATTAACCCAGCGAGCGGTAATAAATCGTTCTCGTTTCCTCCTGTACCATGAAGTAATAATAATGTAGGTTTTGAGGGATCTGTCCCCTTTTGAAAAATATGTTGCATCATTCTTCTTCCTTTCTATTTGGGTCTATTAAGTGAAAAGATTTCGCCTATCTTTGCATAATCATTCCCTGCAAGGCGACTTACTGCCTGTAGGCCTCTAGCATCTATTTTTCCATCATGGTAAATCTCATCAGCTATGTGAAATTGAACGATTTTTCCGATGATGAAGTCACAATTGTCGCCTAATTCAAGCGATTGCTCTAGGACACATTCCATCCGAATTTTCGCTTCCTTCACTCCGGGAACCGATATTTTTGTACTAGCAATTGGCGTGAAGCCTGCGAGCTCAATTTCACTTTCATCCGGTGGGAGACTAGCAGCGGTCATATTTACTTGTTCAACGTTGTCTTCATCAACGATATGAACGACAAATTCGTTTTTGGCAAGGATGTTCCTCGCTGTGTCCTTTTGCCTACCTTCTGCTCGTTGAACTGAAATGGAGATAAGCGGTGGGTTTGCCGAAACGATATTAAAGTAACTAAATGGGGCTCCATTTACTACTCCACTTTGCGACTGTGTCGTTACAAAAGCAATTGGTCTAGGGATTATGCTTCCGATTAATAGCTTATAATTTTCCTGACTACTATTTTGAGAAGGATCAATCATAGGCATGTTAATCTACCTTCCTTACTTCAATTGGAATTAGGTGCTGTTCAAGCTTTTCGCGATGAGCTTCATATTGAGTTGGTAGCTTTAATTGTTCGCCCATTGTCTCAAACGACTCGTCATGTGCAAATCCTGGTGGATCTGTCGCAATCTCAAACAGAATTTCTCCAGGATCTCTGAAATAAATCGCGTTGAAGTAGTTTCGATCTTGAACAGGAGTAACCCCGAAATGGAAGCTCTCGACATGCTGTTTCCACTCCAATTGATCGGCGTCATCTTTCGCTCTCCAAGCAATATGGTGGATTGTGCCAACACCCATTTGACCTCTACCCGTTTGCGTTGTTTTTAAATCAATGACATTACCGATATCACTAGTAGAATGGAAACGAATAAAGTCCCCCTCTGTACCGATCCGCTCTAGGCCCATGATTTTCTCAAGCATAATAGCTGTTTGTTCTGGGTGGCTAGAAAATAACGTTGCCCCACCAAAGCCTTTGATCGCAACATCAGAAGTCACTTCCCAAAACTCCCAATTATTTTTTTCGCCAGCGTCTCTTTCAACAATCTCAAGCTGTAGACCATGAGGATCCTGGAATTGTAAGTACTTCTCCCCGAAGCGCTCTGTTTCCTTGTAGGATACATCAAATTTTTCTAATCTTGTTTTCCAAAAGCTCAATGCCCCTTTAGGAACTGCGTAAGAGGTAACCCCGACCTGACCATCGCCAATTCTCCCTTTATGAGCATTTGCCCAAGGAAAGAACGTAATGATCGTTCCTGGCTGTCCACCTTCATTCCCAAAATATAAATGGTATGTCCCTGGGTCATCAAAATTGACTGTTTTTTTAACCAAACGAAGTCCTAAAACTCCAGCATAAAAATCTACGTTTTCCTGCGGGTGACCGACGATGGCTGTAATATGGTGAATGCCCATTGTTTTTTTAGTCATCTTTCAGATCTCCTTTTCTCATGGCAACCTTTATTAAACTGATATTAGTTTGATCTTCTAAGTTACATTCATTCGTGCCCATCTAAGCTTCTACATAATTATATCTCGAAATCAAGACATATTACCATAAAAATGTATCAACTGCATATCGACCAGGTCCAATTAATGCAATACCTACGGCAAGAGCAAATAACACCAAGTTATATTCATATCCATTCTGAGTAACCCATAAACCGTTCGCTCCGTGAACCTTTAAAATTGAAACTAACATTGTTCCTGCAATTACTACTGCCGCTAAAGGTGTTAGTAGGCCTACTAGAAATAAGATACCACCTACTAGTTCTCCTAATCCTGCAACCAATGCCATCGCCACTCCTGGTTTAATACCCATAGAGGCTAACCAATCTCCTGTACCTTTTAATCCATACCCACCGAACCAGCCAAATAACTTCTGTGCTCCATGACCAATGAATAAAATACCAACTACTACACGTATAATTAGTAAACCCAAATCTTCCATTTTATTCCCTCCTGAAATTTATCTCGAATTAAAATATCTTGAATTAAAGATAATAGTAAGTGCAAATGCTCTCGATGTCAAACATTTTTTTCAAGACCAAAAAAAATAGGCTGCAAAGAGCCTCAGTCATTTAATTTTCTTATTTGGAACAAAACAAAGCCAACAACCAATCCTCCAGTTGCATAACCTAATAATCCTGGTAAATAGCTAGACAGGTCCTTACCTCCACCATCTAAAAACATTTGCATTCCTGTTACAACTATTGGGATAACAACCACACAAAGAAACATCGGTAACAACCATCGCGGCATCAATTACAATCCTTTCTTAACGACCGTTTGCTTATTTTTTTCAAAAACAATGAGTGAGATAATCACCCCGAGTTCTGCAACAATTATATAGAACAGGAAACTTTCGAGACCAATAAACGTTCCTGATACCCGATCTCCCTCCGAATGAATGTTCACTATTTTGGTGAACAAGGTATCTAAAATTGAGAACTGGTCACTCAAGTAAAATCCCCTATACAGCAGGAATAATCCACCTAGATAAAATGGTAAGGAAACCAGTAAAGACTTTACGCCTCTCGTACTAACCAGCCTAGCAATTAGGAGGGGAAAGATTGCTAGAACTGCGAAAATAATGAGATGAAGAAGTGATTGATTTTGTAGTAACTCCGACATTTCAATCGGTAGTACAAACCTCCAATATAATCCAACACTAAACAATAGTGCGATACAATACAAAACGATATTTCTTACCATCTTTGCCTCACCTTCTTTAGTAAGCTCAATACTGATTCGTTAATTCGCGAAAAAACCTTATTGTAACAAATAAATTTTTGAAAAACGATCATACAGAGGTTGTTTTCCTTTTTTTAACGAATAGAAGATGGTCGGGAATAAACACAATTTTAGCAGTTCTCTTTTGAGATACTGAGTTTTACTGATCTCTTTGGCCTGTTCATCCCGCAAATATAAACCTACAATTTTCATACCGACTGTTTGTTTCGAAAACATCGGGATTATATATTGAACTACTAGTGCTACGATACCTAGCATGATCCAATTAACCACAAACAAATGAAATTCGTGCTCCCAGATATATTCTCGAATGTAGACAAGATTACTAGTATCAGGAGCATTGGATTGTTGAAACATCCACCAAGTCATCACGATTCCAGAGATGATTAAAACCACCGCCAATGTAATGAGATCGAAAAAGATCGCTAATAGTCGTGAGAAAAAACTAGCTTGATATTTTTCATCAAGAAATTTATTTACCCATTTTTCTTCCACCAGTTAGCCCTCCTTTTGTAGTGTACTCAATATATATACGAACAAGAGAGGCATAAGTTTCACAAAAATTGAATTTTCAGAAAATAGACAAAGCACTCCCCCGTACTTAGGAAAGTGCTTAAAAGATGAAAAGTGTTCTACTACCATTTAACATAATTGAAATTATTCGACATCGACAACAAATGTATAAGATACTTGACCTTTCGCTTTATCCGTTCCAAAGCTAGACCAATTGGCAACAACCTCATAGATGTATCTGCCTTTTGTATCTGGTATTTGAATTTTATTTTCTCTTATCGGAACTTCTATTTGTCTAACTTCTTCCCATAAATAAACCTCTAGACTAGGCTGACCTTCAAGTACAATTTTAACATTGGTATTCGGAGCTAATACGACCGCTTTAAACCATTCCGCAATTTGGTTCGGTGAAGCAGAATCAGACATAATTGTTGTGTCTATCGTTTCCCACCTATACGCGCCACGTTCCATATCAATTATTATTTCATCGGCATGAGCATAGCCTGGTACAACGGGTGGAAAGTCATAACTTACAGCATGTGGATCTACCTCTACAGTGATCACGTTATCCTGTTCAACACTTTTCCCGCAGCCTACTAGAAGAAAAGACGCTATTAGGAAAAATACGATTATTCTACCCATACTTTTCATCACCTCTAAGTTATTGACGTTTTAACTGCCGATTATGTTTCAATAAGCAAAAGAAAAGCCAGCCTCTAAAGGCCGGCTCTGCTTCTTACTCTTCTGTTTTTGGTTGCTCAGCAGGAGCTTTTGAAGCCGCTAATTCATTCGACAACTGATCAATGCTCGCTTTTACATTGCCTTTACCAGAAAAGTTTTCAATTAACTCTTTTACATCAATTCCTGATGAAGCTTTTAGAGACTCTTGTAACGTTGACATTAAGTTTGTTGCATAACCAGTGACCTTGTTCGCACCACCATTTTCTCCGCTTGAACCTGTGTCAACAACTGTAATCTTATCAATATTAGCTAGTGGACTAGCAACCTCTCTTGCATAAGAAGGAAGCATTTCTAAAATCATATCAAGCATTGCCGCTTGGCCGTACTTCTCGTAAGCTTCTGCGATCTTCTCTTTCGCTTCCGCTTCAGCAAGACCTTTTAAGCGGATAACTTCTGCTTCTGATTGACCTTTTGCACGTTCAGCTTCGGCCTTGGCGATACCGTCAAGGCGAATTTTTTCAGCTTCTGCTTTAGCCATCGCTTCAATACGGTATTTGTGAGCATCTGCTTCTGTAAGTTGTTTAGCTTTTTCAGCTTCTGCTGCTTGCTCAACTGCGTAACGGTCTGCATCTGCTTTCTTCTTAACTTCTGAATCGTACTGACGCTCACGACGAGCAATCTCTTTTTCTTCTAATTCAATTTGCTTTTGACGCTCAATAATTTGAATTTGCATTTGTTGTTCCATTACTTCCTGTTTCGAACGGGCTTCCTCTAGGTGATACGCTTGGTCAGCTCTCGCTTTGGCCACATCTTGCTCTCTACGGAACTCTGCAACTTTTAACTTATTAATCTTTTCAGCTTCTGCGATTTCTGTTGCTCTTTCAAGCTCTGCACGCTGAGCTTCTTTATCAGCCTCTGCACGCTTAATTCTTGTTTCTTTATCCGCTACAGCTGTCGCAATGTCAGCGTCACGTTTTACTTGAGCAATTCTCGGTTTACCTAAAGACTCTAAGTATCCATTTTTGTCACGAACATCTTTTATCGTAAATGATACAATCACTAGACCCATTTTTGCTAAGTCTTGAGATGCAACACGTTGTACTTCTTGCGAGAATTTCTCACGGTTTTTATAAATCTCTTCAACTGTTAACGAGCCAAGGATCGAACGTAAATGTCCTTCTAATACTTCTTTTGCTTCGTTTTCGCGGTCAGCTTTCGATTTTCCTAAAAACTGCTCGGCAGCTGTAGCAATCTCTCCGATTGAACCACCAATTTTAATAATCGCAGTACCGTCAGCCATAACTGGTACACCTTGTTCTGTGTAAACTTCAGGAGTCGATACATCAATTTTACTAGATAATAGACTTAAAGATTCAGCTTGTTGGAATACTGGTAAAATAAACGCACCTCCACCACGGACGATCTTTATCCGATTACCAGATTCATCTACATTGACGTTTTTCCCACCTAAATAACTCCCCGTAACAATAAGGGCTTCATCAGGACCAGCTGTACGGTACTTCGATACAAACACACCAATTAACATAAGAATTAAAACTGCAACAACACCAAGTACAATCCAAATAAGTTCCATTATAAACCTCCAGCTAATCTAATTTTTCATGAGGGACTACGTATAGCGCCCCACCTTTTACTTCAATGACTAATACATCTGCATCATAGGGAATCGCTTCGTTTTCAAAACTCACGGCAGTTTTCGCAATATTGCCTCCATGGCCTTGAATTAACACTTCACCAAAACCATCCACTGGAATTGATGTAATGACCTTACCTACTCGACCTTTTAAATCCTCATCGGAATAGGCCATAGTTGCCTCTGCTCGAGATAAGGGGATAAGAATAAATACGTTTAATAATGTGACTAAAATAAATGCAGTTACTAAGGATGATGCCAGGATGAGCCAACTATTAATAGCAGTATAGCGCTCCATTAAAAATGCCATTGCACTAAAAATTGTAACGAACGCTAGAACTACCGTGGGATTAATGGGACCTTCAACTGCATCGAAGATCCCTTCTAATATGTCCCCGAACAAAATATAAAGTAAGGTTAAACTTCCTCCAATAATAAGCCCAAACAAGTAAATTGTTTCTAAGCTATAGCCAAAAAGCTCCATTGATTACCCTCATTCACTGTTAAGTTTTTCTTTTAACCGGGCAAGCTCAAGGTCAATATTACTCTCTTTCTGAAGGGCATCTAGCTCTTTATCTAAGCTTTGATTAGCCATTCGTAGGTCTTCACTTGCCTCAGCCTCTGCTTCAAATTGCATAACCTTCTTTTCCATTCGCTCAAAACCTTGCTTCGAGCCTCCAGAATTCATAGATGATAACGAGCGGTTCATCTGTGATTTCGCTTTTGCAGCACCAGCTTTTGCCTTTAGCGTGTCTCTCTTTAGCTCCATTTCACGGAATTCTGACTTCATTTGCTTTAGCTTTTCTTTTAAGTCTTCAGCTTGAAGTGCAGTACTACGGTGAAGCTCTTCTAACTGTACATATTCATTTGCAACGCGCTGCTTATCTTCTAACGCACGTCTAGCTAGATCTTCGTTACCGCTTTGTAACGCCTGTAATGCCTGTTGCTCACGCTTTTCAACCATTTCTCTAGCATCATTAACCTTCTTACTAAATAACTTTTCTTCGGCAATCATTTTTGCCGTTGCTGCTTCCACCTCCCGAATTTCAGCACTCATGTCCCTTACATACTGATCCAACATTTTCTCTGGATCCTCTGCTTTGTCAAGCGCACTGTTAAGCTCTGAACTCAATACTGTCTTAATACGTTTAAAAAATTCAAACATCTAAACCCCTCCTTATTTAGTACATTTCAAATGTGAAGAAATTATAACTTTTTATAGTAGTATTTACGGTTTTTTACAAAGTTAGGTTTCATTGTTTTGAAGAAAAAAATTTGTTAGTTATTCTAAGGCTAAATATAGTAACTAACACATCATCCCCCTAATTTATCGAATATTCGGGCACTAACATTATTCTTACTTACCCAATTCTCCTAGTTTATGGAATATTCGGGCACTAACACTATTCTTACTTACCCAATTCTCCTAGTTTATGGAATATTCGGGCACTAACACTATTCTTACTTACCTAATTCTCCTAGTTTATGGAATATTCGGGCACTAACATTATTCTTACTTACCCAATTCTCCTAGTTTATGGAATATTCGGGCACTAACACTATTCTTACTTACCTAATTCTCCTAGTTTATGGAATTTTTGGGCACTAACACTATTCTTACTTACTCAATTCTCCTAGTTTATGGAATATTCGGGCACTAACACTATTCTTACTTACCTAATTCTCCTAGTTTATGGAATATTCGAGCACTAACAACTTTTTTGAATACCTAATTCCCACAATTACCTTAACTATCTCTTCTCCTGCTAAGTAACACCATCTATTTTTTCCCAATCGAGAATCCCTCAAATAATCTCCCGCCATGCAAACTCAGAACTTCATCGACTAGATTGATAACCTCGGTCTTTATTCCTTTTCGATAAAACAAATCGAACGATTGAAAAAACCGCGCAGCAAATTCCTCATTCCATTCCTTTAAACTTCGCATGACCCACTTAGAAGAACCAATCCAACAACCGTTAGTTCTTAAAACAAACTCGCTAACAAGTTCTGCTAGAGTGTTGGCAATCATTAATTCCTCTGCTCGCTCAATCGCGCCTTGAAAATCATCCAAAGCATCTGAAATAAAGTATCTTTTTAAATCAACCGTCGCATCAGGCCACCTTTCAGGTCCTTTTGCCAGTAGCTCATTTGCCTCTCTTTTTATCTCTTCGACTATTCCAGTGTCTTTCAATATTACTCCTTCTGAAACCATTCTTGGTAACGTTGGTCGCGCCCTCTCACAATCACTGGCGAAGAATTGCTTATAGGAAACCAGATTATGTACAAACACCTCGATTGGCCAGCCAAACTCGACCAAAGATTCCCGATATGACCCTATCAATTTCCGATCAAACAAGATAATATCTAAGTCAGAAGTTGCGGTTGCCTGGCCACGGACAACGCTGCCAGCCAATAGCGCTGCATCGCAGTTAGGGTGAAATGTACTAAGGAAATTTTTTGCTGCACGTATTGCTGTTTCCAAGCTTTATCCCCTCCCCAGAAACTCTTCTTTAAGAATACTAAGTCGCAGACGGTCCACAAACTCTCCATTTCGAAGCCGATCCTGCCTCAAAATTCCTTCTTCAAAATAGCCTATCCGCTTATATGACTTAATCGCCTTTTCATTATCGACTTCTACTCTTAACCAAATCTTATTCAAACCCAATTCGAAAAATCCCCAAAGCAACATTTCCTTCATTGCTGCTAAACCATAGCCTTTGCCCCAATAACTTTTATTACCGATAGCAATTCCTAACTCAGCATGCTTATTTAATGTATCTATATTTTTTAAATCAATCCAACCAATATGAACACCTTCACTAGTCACAATGGCTTTTTGCTCATATCCGTTGGTGCGATCGATACACATCTCAATCCACTGTCTTGTTTCCTCAATGCTAAATGGTGGATATCTTTCAGGAAAGTTAAGATGTTTGATGACCTCTTTATCTAGGCACCACTGATAGCGATCGTCTGCATCATCCATTGTTAATTCTCGTAAAATTACTTTTGGTAAATGACCCATTTCATTCTCCTTCGACACCATTTCTCTTATTCTAACAAAAATGGAAAAAACACACCATATAAAGGTGCGTTTTTTCTACAGTTATATTTTGCTAATTTTTATACTATCAAATTCATCAAGAATTTCTTCTGATGGCTTTTTGCCAATCAAACTAACAACCATAATTGCGATCCAAGCGAGTATGAAGCCTGGAATTATCTCATATAGTGAAAATGGTATGACCGCCGCTGATTGAGCCATACTTTCTCCTGTTACAGGATCTACTGGTGGCGTTGATAATACATCCCATAGTACGACGGTTACTGCGCCAACAATCATTCCAGCTAACGCACCATTTCGTGTCATTCTTCTCCAGAACAAGGCTAAGATGATAACTGGACCGAAGGCAGCTCCAAAGCCAGCCCACGCATACGAGACTAAGTCCAGTATCGATCTGTCTGGGTTGTATGCTAGGATAATCGCAATAATTGCAATTACAGCTACCCCTGCTCTACCAACCCAAACCAACTCTTTTTGACTCGCATTTTTTCTAAAAATAGCTTTATAGAAATCTTCAGTGACAGCACTTGAAGAAACTAACAATTGTGAATCAATTGTGCTCATTATGGCTGCCAGAATAGCAGCTAATAAAAAGCCTGATACCCAAGGGTTAAATAAAATTTGAGTAAAAAGAATAAATACGGTTTCATGAGCGCCATCAGCAATCGCATCTGCTGGACCGTTCGCTGAAAAATAAGCGATCCCTACAAAACCAGTAAAAATTGCTCCCATCAAGGCTAATACCATCCAAGTCATTCCTACTAATCTCGCTTTAGGTATTTCCTTTGTCGACTTCACCGCCATAAAACGAGTGATAATATGTGGTTGCCCAAAGTACCCTAGACCCCAAGCTACTAACGAGATAATCCCTAAAGTTGTTACCCCAGCAAAGACATCTAAATGAGCAGGGTCGACATTACCTACTGCTGAAACAGTTGCACCCCAGCCTCCCATTTCAAAAATAGCTACTGTTGGTACAATAATTAACGCCAAGAACATTAAAATCCCTTGGAAAAAATCGGTCCAGCTTACTGCTAAAAATCCTCCTAAAAACGTGTATGAAATAATAACAATAGCACCTATCCATAATGCTTGAATGTAGGATATTCCAAACGATGCCTCAAATAAACGTGCTCCACCAACAAGGCCTGAAGAAGTGTAGAAGGCGAAGAATAGTAAGATGACAAACGCAGATATGACACGAAGTAATTTTGATCGATCACGAAACCGATTTTCTAAGAAATCAGAAATTGTAATTGAGTCCCCTGCAATTTCTGTATACTTTCGTAATCGTGTCGCGATAAATTGCCAATTCAAGTATGCACCAATAGCTAAACCTACAGAAATCCAAATCGCTTCCATACCGGCGATATATGCATATCCAGGTAAACCTAGCAGTAGCCAACTACTCATGTCAGAGGCGCCAGCACTTAATGCGGCCACTCCACCACCGAGTTTCCTTCCTCCTAAAACGTAGTCTGATAAGTTACTAGTCCTTCGGTATGCATATAATCCAACTGCAAGCATTCCTATTAGATAGACAATAAATGTAACTAAGGTTGCTGTTTCCAATGTTATTCTCTCCTTTCAGTATAATATGTGATGATTGATAGCACGATTAGTAATGGCATTGGAATAAACAACCAAAACCAGGTTGCAGCAGTTAACGCGTGCTCCATCTTTCCACCTCCCTTATACGACTTTATACATAAAATGTAACACCGCTTACCTATACATATAGGTAGATAGCTGGTAATATAACAGTCTAGGAATTTTTTCCATTTCTGACCTTGTCGAAATTTGAATAATTATACATTTAACCAACTCGACACCCCGCATACACGAATATATATTCACGCCCATAAATTTAAATAAATTTGAATTTTCTATCTCAGTGCATATAAAAAAGTAGCTCAGTTCGAATTGAACGAAAGCTACTTTTCCTCGATTTGATTTTGCCGCTTGGCGGTTCTTCTTCATTTACCATCTAGTCGTTTTATCACTCTTGCTGGATTTCCACCGATCATCACATGATCAGGAACATCCTTCGTAACAACTGCTCCAGAAGCAACTACCACATTATTACCAATTGTTATTCCTGGGTTGATAACCGCTCTTCCCCCAATCCAAACGTTATCACCTATTGTTACTGGAATACCGTACTCTGCCCCAGATATCCTCTCAGCAGCATCAATAGGGTGGGTCGCTGTATAAATGTGAACACCTGGTGCAATAAAGCAGTTATCTCCAATTCGGATTTCACAGACATCTAAAAATACACAATCAAAGTTGGCATAAAAGTTTTCACCGAGATGAATGTTATAGCCATAATCACAACGAAATGTCGGTTCTATATAGAGATTTTCGCCAGTCGAACCAAAAAGCTCTTTTAATAATTCTGTCCGCTTCTGCCCTTCTGTTTCTAGCGTCTCATTATACAATCTAGTTAATCTTCTAGCATTCACTCTCTCGGTCACTAATTGAGCATCCATTGCTTGATATAGTTTTCCACTGAGCATTTTTTCTTTTTCTGATTTCATTTCAATAAAACACTCCTTACAACTTCTTTGAAAAGATATAACTTTCAATGGCTGCGATAATAACAGTTAGAGGAGCAAAACTAAATGCCACAAGAAGTGTCTCAGATACTGGAACAAACAAGGCATATAAACCAACAACAAACACTGGAATCGACCAAATCATCATTCTTTTTGCTCCGTATTTGTTTATTTTGTACCAATTTTCGTCAGACTTAAACGAGTTGCTAAACCTAACCCCATAAAGATAGTTCATCTTAACCTTCCCTTTGTAAAGTGGGATGGCTAAACCAACGAATAATAGACCGCAGAAAATATTTATAGCTGCAATTACGATATTCTCCAAATCTAACACCTCCACCTGTATATACGAAAAAGTCATTGGTAGGTTTCCCATAGTCTTTATGCCAACTAATGTTTCCATAGGATAGGGTTTAGTTTTGAGTGTGTAACAATTTGATTAACTCGATAACTTCTTCATCGTTACCTGGGTCAATGTATACTAACTGTGTATTGTTGATAATCTCTGTATAGAATTCTTCACCAGCAGGATAAATACCGTCCCAACGAAACGGCACATTATACACATTTATCGTACCATCACCGTTACCACTGTAAGTTACCGAACCATCTATTAAACGAGCACCGGAAAGCTGGATCACATTTTCTGGATAACTAGCACTAGTTTCATCGATAGGATTGAGTGGTTCGCCCATCGGAATATGCTGAACGTACAATTCGTCTATCTCTTGATTTGGTCCAAGTTGCAGCCAAACACGCGCATATTCTATTTGTTCGCTAGAATACTCGGAGAGTGCCTTCTGTTGTTCTTCCTCCTTTTTTACATCAATCTTATTATTCACAGGTTCTTCAGTAGTGTCACCAGCCTTGGTTTCCTCTTCGTTATTTGTTAACGAATGCTCAACTGTTTCAGTTGTATCTTCTTCTGGTAATTCGATCTTTGCCGATTGTTGATTTGTAACTCCACCACACCCTACTAATAATAAGAAAACAATAGCAAAACATAACAAACTTGATCCTTTTCTCACCGTAACACCATCCCTTTTATTATTGTAAAAATAGCTTTATTATCTATAATGACATCAACATTTTAACATTAACACTGATTATTTCTAATTATTTTCCCAAAAAAAAGCAACCAAATCATCAGACTTGGATGCTAAATTTATCTTTACCTATAAATATGGACAAAAGGTTCTTGATCGGAATGACGGACAATAATGCTTTCGGCACCCTCAAGAGATGTTAAATAAATCTGCACTGTTAGCGATGCTGGAAAATGCTTTTTCATCCGGTCGGTGATATATTGGGTCATCGCAATGATTTCCGCTTTCCCACTTGTCTGAAGATTAATCGTAATTGTAAGTTCTTGAAGTTGATCATTTTTGTAGCGGCCTTTTCCGACAACACCGACATAGTTATCAAAGAAGCCATCAATGTCCTGCTTAAAGTTAGCAAAACGGTTGGCATCTTCACGGAAATCCTGAGTCGCTTGTCTTGATGGATAGAAATAATACGACTCGTTAATCGTTTCCCAACGCTCAATTCGTTTTCCAGGCTCAATCACTGTCAAGGCCATAAATGTCCCAGGAACTAAAGATCTACGTACCTCTTCTTTATAAAGAGCAATCATAATTGGCACATTCGCCAAATTATCGCGTTCACGAACTCGATTTAATACTTCAATCGCAATTCGTTTTCCTTCTGCGAGTATGTCTTCTTCCTCTAATGGAACTTCAAAAGATGGCCCACCAACCTCTGTTTGAAAATAATACATAGAGTTTAAAGAGATCCCCAATACTAAACCACCTAATTCTAAGGAACCATCCTCAACACTCTTTAGGTAGTTGTGTTCCATGATATGAGACAAGTATGAAGGTTGATTTTCATGCTTTTCTCGCTCTGTTGCCCCTTCACCTAATGGAGGATTTAACCCTTCACGGTGACTTTCCATCTCTGGATTGTATCTACGTAACCAACGATTGATTAGTGATCCTTCTAAATATTGACCTTCTTGAAAGAAGTATTGGCTCTGCGGAAATCTTGTCGATGCAAGCTCCATTAAGCCAATCTCTAATTGATTAATATCAATACGATTGTAAACAGCATGAGGAACTAACCCTCTTGCTTCGCTATGACGATAGTCACCTTCATGCAGGACTGTTCGATAATAGTTTTCCGGTGTATTTAAATTCGGACTAATGATAACCTGCGTGTCGTCTACGGTTTCTTCAATGACGATAATCTCTTCTTCTTTTTCGAGTACCCCAATACATCCCGATAAAAGAAGTGTCGTTATTGCCAGTGCACTTACGAAACGTTTCAAAATGACACCCTCCTCTACCTTAACAAAGCTGAGAGGATGACTCGTAAGTCACCCGCTCGACTATTTATTTAATTCTTCTACCAGTTTTTCTTCGTTCCAAATTTCAATGCCTAAACTCTCTGCTTTTGTTAGCTTCGAACCTGCTTTTTCCCCAGCAATTAATAGATCGGTCTTAGCACTAACACTGCCCGTAACCTTGCCACCAAGTGCTTCAATCTTTTCTTTTGCTTCTTCTCTTGATAATATCTCTAACTTACCAGTTAAGACGATAACTTTGTTTAAGAATACCGAATCGCCAGAAACCTCAATTTTCGGTCCCTTATACTCTGTATTGACACCAAGTGATTTTAATTCCGCGATGAGTTCACCAGCTTCTGGGGTATGAAAGTAACGAACAATTGATTCTGCCATTTTAATTCCGATCTCATTAATGGCAACTAATTCTTCCTCACTGGCATTTTGCAATCCATCAATCGTTTCAAAGTACTGCGCTAGCGTTTTTGCCGCCTTCGCACCAACAAAACGAATTCCAAGACCAAAAAGAAGTTTTTCTAGGGAATTCGCCTTCGATGTTTCAATGGCTGCTAGTAAATTATCTACAGACTTTTCACCCATTCGCTCAAGGTTTAATAACTCATCTCGCTGTAACTTATATATATCTGCTACATCGCGAATTAATTCATGTTCAAACAGCTGGGTGATTACGCGTTCACCCAAACCATCAATATTCATGGCGTTCCTTGAAACAAAGTGAATTAAACCTTCACGTATTTGAGCTGGACATTTCGGATTAATACAACGAAGAGCTACTTCTCCCTCTAAGCGAACCAATTCACTTTCACAAGCTGGACAATGAGTGGGCATTTGAAACTCTTCCTCTTCTCCAGTTCGAAGTTCCTCTAGTACGTTTACAACCTCAGGGATAATGTCTCCTGCTTTTTTGATAACAACTTTATCACCAATTTTTAAATCCTTTTGGCGAATTAAATCTTCATTGTGCAACGAAGCTCGTTTCACCGTTGTTCCTGCTACTTGTACTGGTGTTAAGAGTGCCGTTGGTGTCACTACACCTGTTCGGCCAACACTAAGTTCAATTCCCTCTAGAGTAGTAACTACTTCTTCAGCTGGAAACTTATAAGCAATTGCCCACCTTGGACTTTTTGCAGTAAATCCTAGCTTTTTTTGTGCCTCAAGTGAGTCTACTTTAATAACAATTCCATCAATGTCATACGGCAAATGCGGACGTTTATCTAGCCAGCTATCCACGTAAGCAATAACCTCATCAATCGTTTCACAATGTTTTGCTTCCTTGTTTGTCTTTAAGCCTAATTGACTCATATATTCAAGAGCTTCAGTATGTGAAGAAATTTCTTTGTCTTTGATTTGTGCTAAAGAATATAGAAACAGATCTAAATTCCTTTTTGCCGCAATTTTCGGATCCAATTGTCTAAGAGAACCAGCTGCAGCATTGCGAGGGTTAGCAAATGGCTCCTCACCAGCTTCTCGCTTAGCTTCATTTAGCTGTTCAAACGATTTCTTTGGCATAAATGCTTCGCCGCGAACCTCTATATCGACGGCTTCTTTTAGCCTCATTGGAATGGAACGTACGGTTTTTAAGTTATTTGTAATGTTCTCCCCAGTTGTACCGTCACCACGAGTGGCTCCAAGAACGAAACGTCCTTGTTCATATTTCAATGATACTGCTAGCCCATCAATCTTAAGCTCACAAGCATAGGATACAGGACCACCAAAGCCCTCAGTTACACGACGATCAAAATCGCGTAGATCTTGTTCGTTAAATGCATTCCCTAAGCTCAGCATTGCAATTTCGTGCTGAACTTTCTCAAAATAAGGGAGTGGTTCGCCACCTACACGCACAGATGGAGAATCCTCTGTAATCAAATCTGGGTAGTCACTTTCAATTTTGATAAGCTCATTCATCGCTTGATCATACTCTGCATCAGATACAATAGGCCTATCTAATACGTAATAATGATAACCGTATTCCTCGAGCTTTTCCCTTAATTCAGCTAACTTTTTCTCAGCTTCCATACGATCCATTTTTTTCGTCCTTTCCATATGAGAATGTAGAGATAATGTAGAATGAAAGTGCTTATTGTAGTGCTTCGTAGCATAACTAAACATTCTGCATTCTACATCCTACATCCTGCATCCTACATTTACTGAACTTTGTTTATAGGTGCAAATTTCGCAGCTAAGCGTTTAATTCCTATCGGTTGTGGGAAGGCAATATCAAGCTCGACACTTTCACCAGAGCCCTTCATACTAACAACTGTTCCAACGCCCCACTTTTTATGCTCAGCTTTGTCGCCTACTTGCCAAGAGAATTGATCGCCACCCGTTGTCGTCATTTGCGGACGAGACGGTGTCATCATTCGTTGTCTCTGTGGTGCGGCTGTAGGGCTCGGTCTCGATGTTCTCCCCCAAGCCGGTGGTTCTGCTTGTTCATTTAGTGACTCAAGCACATCACTCGGGATTTCTTTAATAAAGCGTGATTGTGGGTTTGTATTCGTTCGCCCAAACAACGTACGCATCTTTGCACACGACAAGTATAAGCGTTGCTCGGCGCGAGTAATTCCTACATACGCAAGGCGTCTTTCTTCTTCCATTTCTTCTTCTTCAAAAAGAGAACGACTATGCGGGAATACCCCTTCCTCCATTCCAATTAAGAAGACAATCGGAAATTCTAGTCCTTTTGCAGAATGTAGTGTCATTAGTAAAACTCGCTCAGAGTCTTTTTGATCTTGGTCATCTTCATCAACTGAATCAATGTCGGCAATCAAGGCTAAGTCTGTCAAAAACGCCACTAATGATTTATCATCGCTTCTATTTTCAAACTCTTTCGTAACAGAAAGAAACTCATCAATATTTTCTAGACGTGCTTGAGCTTCAATTGTTTTTTCAGCTTTTAACATTTCACGGTAGCCTGTCTTTTCAAGTAACTCCTCAACAAGCTCGGTAACAGATAAGTACTCTTCAAGCTGAACCCAGCCACGTAATTGATCAATAAATTCGACCAATTTATTGGTTGTTCCTTTAGCTAAGCCCATTTGCTCAACTTCGAGTAACGCTTGGAAAATCGAAATTCCTTGTGATCCCGCAAAATCAGCAATTTTCTCAATTGTTGTTGCCCCAATTCCTCGTTTCGGCACGTTAATAATTCGGCGTAATGAGATATCATCATCTGGGTTAGCAACCACTCGTAAATACGCTAAAAGATCTTTAATCTCTTTTCTGTCATAGAACTTTGTTCCGCCAACGATGTTATAGTTAATGTTGGACTTCACTAACAATTCCTCTATAACACGTGATTGAGCATTGGTGCGATACAAAATAGCCATGTCAGTAAGTTTATAATCATGTTCTTTCATTAATTCTTTGATTTTCCCGACAACAAAGTAGGCTTCATCATGTTCAGTATCGCCAATAAAGCAGGCAATATTGTCACCTTGTTGATTTTCTGTCCATAAATTTTTCGGCTTACGATTACGATTATTATTAATCACTTGGTTTGCAGCTTGAAGAATGGTTTTCGTAGAACGGTAGTTCTGTTCAAGTTTAATTGTTGTCGAGGACGGGTAGTCATTCTCAAAGGAAAGAATATTGGTAATATCAGCACCACGCCAGCGGTAGATAGACTGATCAGAATCCCCTACTACACATATATTTTTATAACGCTCAGCAATCATTTTTACGAGCATATATTGCGCTCTATTGGTATCCTGATACTCATCAACATGAATGTATTGAAATTTACGTTGATAGAATTCAAGAACATCAGGTACTTGCTTAAATAATTGAATGGTCGTCATAATCAAATCATCAAAGTCTAAGGCATGATTTTTACGAAGTTCCTTTTGATACTCTTCATAGACCTCAGCAACTGTTGTCTCATAAGGACCTTTGGCAATCTTTTGATAATCCTTAACAGTCTTTAATTCATTTTTTGCGCTGCTGATACTACCTAGTAAACTTTTTGGTTCGAATTTCTTTGAGTCGATATTTTTTCTTTTTAAAATTTGCTTAATTACCGATAATTGATCACCTGGATCTAAAATCGAGAAGCTTCGTTTTACACCAATTCGATCAATGTCTCTGCGTAAAATACGTACACACATTGAGTGAAATGTCGAAATCCAAATATCCTCTGCGACAGGTCCAATAATTTTTTTTACACGTTCCTTCATTTCTCTTGCCGCTTTATTTGTAAATGTAATGGCTAGAATTGACCACGGGGCTGCTTGCTTCTCACCAATTAAATAAGCAATGCGGTTTGTTAAAACTCTAGTTTTCCCCGAACCTGCACCAGCCATTATCAATAGAGCTCCATCTGTATGCTTTACAGCTTCTCGTTGTTCATTATTTAATCCATTTAAGATTGATTGTGCATTCATTTTTAACCCTCACCACCAAAACGTATGTTCTCTTTATTTTAAAATAACCAAACTAGAAAGTAAAATGTAAAATCTAAAATATAAGACCAAGATCATTAGCTTGTCCCATATTTACTTACATTTCACTGTCAAAAGTGCTGCTTCTAAGTCTTCATAAATAACGTTGCCTACCACAATTGTATCAGCGTGTCGGGCCATCTCTTTTGCCTGTTCTATAGTACGAATTCCGCCACCATAAAATAAACGGGTGGTCTGAAGTTCATCACTCACTTCCTTCACAACCTCCACGTCACCATAGGTTCCACTATACTCTAAATAGAAAATTGGAAATCGAAACATTCTTTCTGCCATTTGAGCATAGGCAACAATGTCGTCAACCTCGAGCGCGGTATTGGCTTCTGTTAGTGTTGCCACTTTGCTGTCAGCATTTAAAACACAATAGCCTTCCATGATAAGCTCGTCCCAATTCATAATTGCTCCAAATTCTTTAACAGCCTGATGATGTAGCCCAGTAATCCAAGCTGTTGACTGACTATTTAATACAGAAGGAATAAAGTAATAATCAAACCCTGGAATTACAGCCTCGATTGAAGAAACTTCTAGGGCACAAGGTACAGAATAACGTCGAATCCTCATTAGAAGGTCAATGACATTATCCTCTGTTACACCGTCACTTCCACCTATAATCATACCATCTGTTCCAGACTCACAAACTCTTTCTAGGTCGTGATCACTAATTTCTTTATTTGGATCCAACTTAAATACATGTTTCCACTCATGGTATTCCAGCATTATTTGATGCTCCTTTTTTATCTCATATCCTCATTCGGTTATTATATCAAAAAATAAGTATGTACTCATCCATCCTGTGCGAGTATTTTCAATTAGTTTTTTCCAATTAACCATAACTGTACAAAAAAGAAGCTAATTTTCTAAAAAACTAGCTTCTAGCGATTTTAATAATTCCAGTAATGTGGTTGTTGTACTTGGTAACTTTGATGCTGTTGTTGAGGTTGATAGTATTGCTGCTCAGCTAGTACTGGTGTTGGTGCATGAAATGTTGTGTTCTGCGGATAATAGACCGGGTTTGTAAAATCCATCTCATGATGATGAGTTCCGAAGATTGGTTGTGTATAATCTTGTGAAGGCCAATGCTTTATATCTAGTTTATTATATTGTACCGGCTCATCTGGAACATAGGCACAAACATTACCCTTTCCGTCATTAAGGCTATCCATCACTCCTGGCAAACCTACTAATGACGGGATGGTAAGCTGCATACCTTCTTGTATATTATGCGGATCAACATGTTGGTTATGTCCATAGAGTACATTTACGTCTAACTTATACCTGTCAGCCACGTCGTAAAGGGTTTCTCCCCTTTTGGTAATATGAATTCTCACTGTTTAACAAACCTCCTAAAATACGAATTCTCATGACAATATAACCTATTCAAAAAATGGGTTTTTGTTATAGAAATAGGCTAGTTTCCTACAAATAATGTTTTAGATTATTTGTGTCATCATCCCAACTTAAACATACGATAAGAGTATAGGACAAAAAATGGGAGGATGTTAATGTTGACACATATGAACAATATCCTTGGGATACGAATTAACAGTGCTTCTTCCAACGCCTCTATCAACTTTGGTAATGTCGTCCATAAAGGCCATCAAGCAAACATTAAGATGAATGTTGGGTATGCTCAAGCTGGTGACGCTAACTTCTCACCTCTACAATTTAATAATGCAAACCTAACCAATGATCCGGACGTAAAAGATCAAGTTCAGGCACAAATTTAATATTTGGAGGTAACTATGTTTTTTACTCATATGAATAATATCGTTGGAATACGATTAAACAATCTTTCGGCAAATGCATCGGTTAATTTTGGTAACTCAATCCTAAAAGGATTTCAAGGTAATCTAAAGTCGAATGTCGGTTACTTACAACCAGGGGATGCGAACTTTTCTCCTTTACAATTTAATAACGCAAATCTTACCAATGATCCAGATGTAGTCGATCAAGGTCAAACACAGATTTAGTAAAGCGTTGCGGAGGTAAATGATGTTTTTTACACACATGAACAATATTGTTGGCATTAGGCTAAACGACCTTTCCGAGAATGCTTCGGTGAACTTTGGAAGCTCGGTCTTAAAAGGATTCCAAGGAAATATCAAAAATAATACGGGTTATCTACATCCTGGTGACGCTAACTTCTCACCACTTCAATTCAACAACGCAAACTTATATAACGATCCTGCTATTTTGGATCAAGCTCAAGCTCAAGTTTAATTTGTCAGGAAAGGACTAGAATACTATGCAAATTAACATTCGTAACATCCGGGTAAATTCAATTAGTACCATAGGTTCATTGAACATTGGAAAAACTGTTTTTACAGACAATCGCTCTTCTAGTGCCCAATTTCCTAAAGGTAATTACGAAGAAACAGAGCCTGAAAATGATGAGAACGGAAATGAAGAAAATGAAAATAGCGAACCTATTGAGTTTTATCCTCCAATGGGTGTTCCTCCCATTGTTATTCCGTAATAAGCTAACCTGACTTTCACCACTATTTTATTAAAAATTAGTGGTGTATTTTTTTAAAATAGGTGAACGCCTAGCGCCCAGTTATCATACTCTATCTAGAGACTACTACAGGGGTGAACTTTATGTATTACAACCAATGGCCTTATGTATATTATTATAAACAGCCTTGTTATTGGGGGTGTACGGATCCATCCCAATGCAAATTTAAACATCAACATCAACAGCAATATGTACCTGCGTACACGAATCAACAATATATTGACCCAGCATATTACCAACAGTACCTCCTCGCTGAACAGCACTATGCAGAAAATCAAGCTAGTGAGGTCAGCAATGGGAATAATTATGAAAACAGTGAAGACAATAAGGATCCTGAAAAACTCGTGATCCACAAGTCCATTCCAGCTCAAAATGGCTTTTCGCATAAAGTGATTTCTAAGCTAGAAGATCTGCAAAACAAGTTAGAAGAAATGGAAAAGGAAAATGGAGAATTAAAGGAAAAAGTGGAAAACATCAAGCCAATTAATATTGAAAATATCAATTATAAAATCCAAGAGTTGACCGTGGAGGAGTTATCAGGCAGTCTCAACATTGGACTATCAGCCTTAACCGATGCGGAAAACCTAAAAAAGTTACTTGAGGAAAAAGGCGAAATTAAATTCAACGATTTAGATACAGCAGCGATGGTAAACATGGAGGAAATGGATGATTTCAATGGTTCATAGAACTACGAAAGAGCACACGCATTATGTAGCACGTGTGCTCTAGTGATTTGCATAGTTTCTTAGAATTATTAATCCTTTATTTAAGTTGACTATCATTTACATTAGTAATCTATATAATAACCGTGCTGCTTCTTGCTCATTTGCAGGAAGCCTCTCTAAATTCAAATCAGGAATCATGCGGAATAACCGTGCAATTCTTGGTAAATGCAAATTTGCCCTTCTAACTAACTCCTCGTCTACTAAAAGCTCCGGTCCACCGTACTCTAACAACTTACCGTCTTTCATAATAATAATCGTATCAGCCCAGGATACGGCGAAATCAACGTCGTGCGTAGATAAAAGCACCGTTTTCCCCATAAAATTCAACCCTTGAAGAAGTGCCGCCACTTCGTCTTGCCCCATAGGGTCCAAATATGACATCGGTTCATCTAATATGACGATGTCCGGCTTCATCGCTAAAATTCCTGCAATGGCAACTCGTTTCTTTTGTCCGTAGCTAAGCTGATATGGTGCTTTTTGTTTGAATTCTAACATGCCTACCGATCCTAAAGCTACGTTACACACAGTTTCAATTTCCTCTTCCGATAAGCCGAGATTTCTAGGCCCAAATTGGACATCCTCCCAGACTGTTCCAGAGATGACCTGGTCATCAGGGTCTTGAAAAACTAATCCAACCTTTTGGCGAATTAGCTTTGCACTTTTTTTATTTAGAGGTACTCCCATGATGGAGATTGATCCTTCTTGTGGCAATTTCAAACCATTTAAATGGTGAAGCAACGTAGATTTACCGGCTCCATTGGGACCTAATAACGCAATTTTTGCTCCCATTGGAATCTGCAGTGAGATATCTTCAATTGCAGTCGTTGTATCAGGGTAACTATACGTTACATTTTGTATATCAATTGCAAGCATCTTTTCACCTCCGTATGGTTGTCCACCTTACGTATACATTTCTACTCATTTTGTCTTTTTGAGGTGCCTGACACCAATGAAAGTATTTACAGGTTAGACACCTCAAAAGACGTTTTTTTATATGCAGTTTCTATGTGAACTTTTTACCTAGCTTTCCTGCATCGACCATGGATGCCAAGACGTCTGCAATGATACGTGTTCCGAGCAATGCTGTTTGGTCACTTACATCGTAAGGAGGCGACACTTCTACTAACTCCATACCGCAAATCCCTTCTCGGGCAACGATATCTAAAAACTTTAGACCTTCTCTTGGTAAGAAACCACCCGGTTCTGGCCAACCTGTACCAGGTACAAAGCCAGCATCAAAGCTATCAATATCTACACTAAGATAAACTGCTTTTGCCCCACCCTGCCAAGCTTTTTCGAGAGCAATCTCAGCTACCTTCTCAACTCCTAATCTCTCAATATCAAAAATTGAAATCGCCGTTGTATTGAACTTCCGCACATTTTTAACAGCCTCACGTGGCACCTGCCAACCACCTATACCAACTTGAACTAGGTTTGAAGGTGGCGCATTCGGGATGTTTGTCGCATGGAACCAAGGTGTAGTATGCATCCGCTCATCCATATCTTTTTCCTGTAAGTCTAGGTGGCGGTCCATATGAATAATCCCAACTTTTCCATCTACATTATCGGCGATCGCACGTAGGCATGGATAACCAATTGCATGGTCTCCACCTAACATCACTGGCAGTGTACCTTGAGCAAACACATGAGATACTGCTTTGTAAATTTGATCAAAACTTTTCTCTATATTAGCAATTGTAAACACATCACCGACGTCGCACATTTTTAACGACTCTGCCAAGTCAACACCCTTTTCATAGCTATAACTCGTATACAGTTTGGAAATTCGGCGCATTGCTTCGGGGCCAAACCTAGCTCCAGCCCGATATGTTGTACCGATATCAAAAGGCACACCAATAAACGCCACATCATACTCTCCTACTTTACGAACGTCCTCTAAAAACGGGGTACGTAAAAAAGTTGGGATACCTGCATAAGCAGGTCGTGGTTCCCTTGTAAATGTTGAAATCGTCCGATCACCTATGGATGGAGCTGCTTCAAGGCCATATTTCAATGACCTTTGTAAGATTTTTTCATTTTCGATTTCTGGAATTTTCGCTTCTTTCATCGCATGCTCTATCCCCAATAAATCGGTCTGGCGGTCACTTTCAAGAGCTTTTTTCTTTCGAAAGCTAAGCCCGTGATTATCAAAAAATCCCACCATGTATCACATCCTTTTCTCCTAAATTCAGATGTACTTCTAGTTGCAGTTCAGCCAGAGTCAGGAGCACATACTAACATATCTATATTCCGTAACCCATGATTAAATGCCTAGCCATATCAATGAAACTAGCCCAAATTTTCAGCAAAAAACAAAGAGATGTCTGCCAGCTCCTTTACTCTTCATCTAGATTTTGTATATTAACTTTCTTCTTAATTGGAGTTGAACGTATTAAGCGATGTAAATGAATAACTAATACACCCCGTTGAAATGATGCATCAACTTTATCATCACGGACAGGAAATGGTAGCTCAACCGTCCGTTTAAATGGGCCTTGGGTGATCTCCTCTTGTATTAACCGAAAACCGCTATAATCAACATGAAGAGTACCTCTCACTTCCAGAGTCCGTTCATATGCGTAAATATCTACTTCTTCAAGCTTTAGCCCTGGTAATGCGAATATAACCAATAACTCATTGCCAGATTCGTAAATATTAAGCTTTGGGCCACTGGAATCAAAAATTAAATTTTGGAAATCCGAAAAAAAATCTTCCCCTAAGAAGTTAGGAAAGCCTTTTTTGAAATTACCGTTACCTCCGCCATTCATCGGCCAAAATTTATTCATCTGCACGCCTCCTTTTTCACTACCAGTTTATGAAAATAGGCAAATTACGTGCTTGGTTAAAAGAAAAAAAGTGAAAGCTCAAGCACAAGCTAGAACTTTCACTTTTTTCACTAGATCCAGAAGAAAGCAGAACCTAAGGCAAATCCACCGATAGCTGCTAGCGCAATTGGGAACCAAGGTCTATAGCCCCAACCCCAGCCACCAAAGCCCCAACCATAACCTGAAACTCCAGGAGTCATTGGCTCAAGGTAAACATGTTGGTGATCTACATGAACAATCTTCCCTACATGCATTTTCCCACACTTTTCATAGATTGTTACAACCTTACCTTTATGCTGACAGCAAAGATTATAATAATGGCTCATCGTTTTCATCCCTCCATTTGTCCTAATTCCCTATTAATATATTGAAATGTCCCTGCGATTGACTGTACATATGCACATACTTGTCAAAATAGGCCCTTTTTGAAGCCAGCTAGTCATATACCCTCGCAAAAATAGGTTCTTAACATAAGCTATCGTGAACTAGTTACTAAGGCCTTGATTCAATTAACCTAACAACAAATAAGGAGGTTCCAATGTTTCCATTATTAAATTTGTTTCAAAAAAACAAAATGGGTTTCAACCCTTTTGCCATTCAAAGTCAAATGATGAAGCATCCTATGGCTGGCGGTGGTCAAAACTTCCCCTTTAACATGATGAAACATTCTATGGCGGGAGGCGGACCACAATCTTTCCCATTTAACATGATGGGCGGTTCAGGTCAATCTTTTCCTTTTAATATGATGAAGCAAAACCCAATGAGCGGCGGAGCTCAATCTTTTCCTTTTAATATGATGGGCAATCAATTTCCTTTTAATATGGCAAACCAAAACCCTTCTTCTACCGGAGGGGCAAACCCTAGCAGTGGTAATAACTCCTTTCCTTTCAACATGTTGAACCAACATCCAATGGGGTTCCCTTTTAACTATGAAAATCAGTCAATTCAAGAGGAAAATCCTTTTACAAATAGTTTTTTCCAACCTCAGCAGGGGCAAGTTCAACAAAATCCAGGGCAACCGCAACAACAAGTCCCACCACAATTTCCTCACTCTCTCATTCGCGACCAATCAGGCAAACTTGACTTTAACAAAATTGGTAAGGGCGTTCAATCGACATTAGGGCTTGTTGGGCAAATGGGGCCAATGATGAAAATGTTTAGCGGATTTTTCAGATAAGTATTGCGATAAAATAAAAGCCCCTTTTCGTATCCTTGTCTATGCTGCTTCATCTGAAAGAACAATCTGTGTTGAAAACAGCAAAAAAAGACATACCTCCCATATGGGGGTATGTCTTTTCATAGCTCTAATCTTTTTGTGGTACTTGCCCTTCTTTTACACGTTCAAGAGTCATTTCGTAGCCATCGTTACCATAATTTAAACAACGCTTCACACGGGAAATTGTTGCTGTACTAGCACCTGTTTCAGCTTCAATTTTTTGGTATGTAAAGCCTTCACGAAGCATACGGGCAACTTCCAGACGTTGTGCTAAAGATTGGATCTCATTGATCGTACAAAGGTCATCAAAAAATTGATAGCATTCCTCAAGATCCTTTAAACTCAAAATAGCTAAGAACAACTGATCTAGCTCTTTTCCTCTTAACTTATCAATTTGCATCTAATCCATCCTCCATCTCTAACTAGTTCACAGTTACGTTTATGCTTAGCTTTGGAACGACATTGATCCACGTCTTCCCTGGTACAAACCCTACCTTTTCTCCGTCTTTCAGAGGTAAGATCTGACCATCGACATTTTCCCATTGAACAGATTGAACGACTCCTTGTTGGAATAATAGTCCCTCGCCACCAGACGCTGTATCAATAGAGCGACGTCCAACATCATCAATGACACGGTGAGTCATTTCAACGATGAATATATTGTCAATTAAGACCGGATTTTTCGTTTCTAAGTCTAAACTTTGTTCGCCACCAATCATTCGAATATATTTCTTCTGCTCATCGTCATAATGGTATTCAACATTATTGGCATTACTACCATAATTAATGCTTACTTCACTAACTTTATCCCCACGGACGATTGCACCGTTTTCTAAAAATGGAAGTGGGGGTGCCGGAACGGTTAACGAACGTTTCGCATGCTCTGCAGCCTTTAGTAAATTCTCATAACTCGTATATAGATTGTGTGGAGCTTTTCTCGCTGATGAACGTGAGAAGTAGCGACCATCATAATCTAGACCACTGATAAAATCAACTTGTCCACTTTGGAACATAGCGAAGGCTTGCGGACTTCCACCTGCTGATACATAAATTCCATTATAGCCATTATTTAAACGGATATAATAATCCCTTGCACTTCGCACAGGTCCAATGATCTCTGGCCTCTCGCTATGGAAAAATGCAAGCAAGCGCGTAATCGTTGCCTCTGAAAGTACCTCATAGACTAAATCAGCTTGATAAATGCCAGATTGCGGCCTTGCCGAACGAGTATTCTCAATCATGACCCCAAATGTTCGATGATTTACCTCATCATTGGTACCTATCCCTGTTAAAGGATAGGTATTTAGAAATTCTTCTTTATCCTCTTCTTCACCGGGCTCAATGTCAACTTCTTCCTCAACTTCAATCTCAACAGGTTCTTCAACATTTGAAGTCTCATCTTTGTTGCAAGCAACTATAAACATGATCAAAAATAATAGAATTAAACTTAATGTAAACCTTTTCATCCTCTACCATCCTTTTCCTTAGTGCTTCCCTTTTATAGTTTAACGCATAATCGAAGGAAAGAGTACAGTTTTCTTTTTCACATCAAAAATTCCTCTTTGAGTAATTCGAATATACGGTAAGTGAGTGGACGAAAAGAATAGTAAGCTATATATTGGATCATCAAACATGTATCCTCTATCTTTCAACATAGCAACCAACTGTTTTTCTTCTTCAATGACCTGTTCCATTTTTGACCTAGACATTACTCCGTAAATATCTAGTTTTATACTATTTATCACTTCTCCCTTTTCAATTAAAACGATACCACCCTGCTGTTTTTTCAGCTGTTCAAATGCTACTAACATATCAGTCTTATTTTTCCCTATAATAATAATATCTCCTGAATTAGAATACGAGCATGCAAACCCAGAAACAGTTTCTGCAAAGTTTTTAATCACAGTGTTTATTAACCACCGTCCATTTCGATCAATCATCATAAAAAAGCTCTCTTCACTCTCAGCAGGTATTTCATTTTTTGTAACATCAATCGTGATTTGATATGGCTTTAATATAACAGCATTCACCATCTCCACTCCAAGTGGCATAGAGAAATGCATATCATCTCTCGTTAACTGCCAATCTATCTTGAGCGGTGCAACACCATACTCTTCCCATGGAAAATCAATTGCAGGATAACAATCAACCCCATCTCTTCTTACCCATTGCCCTTTTGCTAGAACTGACGTTGGAGTAGGATTACTTTGCTTTTCTAGTATATTTATATGGGCGAACCTACCTGGAGCAATCATTCCGATACAATCATCTAGATGATAGTGCCTAGCTACATTATAAGAGGCCATTGCATAGGCATCCTCTATCCTTACTCCATGTTCAATCGCGATTGAAATTAACAAATCCATAAAACCTTGTTCGTAAAAGCTTGGTGTCGAGCCATCGGTTGTCATTAGCACACGGCTAAAGTCATCTAAACCTGCTTCTAGCAATTCCGATATGAGTTTAGGCAAATCAGGACGTATTGAAGAATGCCGCAATGACGTCGTATAGCCAAGATCCAATCTCATTAGAGCTTCTTTACCTGTCATCGCTTCGTGGTCACTGCTTACACCTAATAAAGCCATCTGTGTCAGCGTGCGCTCCGAGGCACCAGGTAAGTGGCCTTCAATCGGCTTTGATAACCGCTTGGTTTCCTGCATCCAATGAAGCAGACTATCGTCGCCATTTAAAACTTTAGGCCATGCTGTCAACTCGCCTCCCTGTACGACAAGTGGATGTTCAAGCCAGGCTTTCATTGTTGAGTAAGAGAAAACCTCTTCTTCATGATTTAGTTCTGTTTGAGCATCATATCTCGCCCACCAAAACATCGAGGTCGGTAACTTGCTATCTAAATCACCAATAACTGTAAGCGCTTTCTTTTTATCTGTATTTAAAAACCAAACCATATTGTCGTTAATCAGTGTTGTTGTGCCACGAACAGATGCATATTCAGCAAGACTATGGGGATTATATAATTGAAATGGGTGTGCATGATGCTCTATATAACCAGGGACAAGGTAGGAGTTACTACAATCCACTACTTCTGTTGTGTCCATTTTGATCGGCATGTCATTACCCACATAGATAATTCGATCTTTATAAATCCAAATATTTGCTTGGAGCCATTGTTTTCTCACACTATTTAGGTAGGTCGCATTCGTCAAACAAATCGTTGGTGCAACCTCGCCACGAAGGATTTGAAGCTGCGTACGTATTTGCTTTTTAGTCCAGCGCTCAAACCTTTCTGCTACCATATTTTATCACCCAATTCTATGTTAATTATTTGATTGTTAGTCGAAGTTAATTTTTCTAGTTTGGAATGCCAGTGTGTAGGTAAAACGAAAAGTTACTAGTATAAAATGTGTTTTCACTATAGTAACATATTTTCACCATTTAACCCACTAAAGTTTATTGACAATTTCCAAAAATATTTTGGAAAATAAGAAGGAGTCGTGAAGAATCATGAAAAAACTCACACCTAATATTGGCCTTGCAAACGCCTTTATTCGTTTAACATGCGGATTTACAGTACTCGCTTGGGCTACCGCGAAACTTGTAAAACGCCCGTATAGTAGCACACCTTTATTTGTTGCCATCATGGGAGCGATGAAGGTCGCCGAAGGACTTACTCGTTTTTGTCCAATAACATATGTATTTGAAGAAAAGATCGAGAATATCACAGCTAATAATGATCATAACGATGCAGAGGTCATAAACCCTACGTAAATTTGATAAAGAAAAATGCTGACTCGTATCCTGTGAGTCAGCATTCATTCTAAGAAAGGAGTTGATTAAAACCTTGAATAGTTTTTTGGAATTCACACTTGATAGCCTTTTTATCTACGCTCTTATCATCGGCTCTGCAGTTGCTCTTGTCTATTTCTTTACTCGTAAGGAAAGTGGCAAACGTCCTTAGTTGTTTTGCAGCTGTTTAATCGCTTTACTGCCAATATCGTTACGGTAAAATAATGCTTCAGATTGAATTTTTACAATTTCCTCATAGACTGCTTGCTGTGCTTCCAATAAGTTTGAAGCTTCTTTCGCTAACAGCAATACTCTTCCACCATTGGTGACAAAGTCACCATTTATTTTTTTTGAACCAGCATGGAATAATAAAGAGTCATTCGAAAGATTTTCTGTGCCGGTAAACTTCTTACCTTTTTCATAACTACCTGGATAACCTTTAGAAGCTAGGACAACACCAAGTACTGCTTTGTTTGACCATGATAGTTCTACTTCTTCGCCATTTAAAAGAGCTAACAGAACTTCCACTAAGTCATTCTCTAAGCGAGGTAGTACCACTTGCGTTTCTGGATCACCAAAGCGAGCATTAAATTCAATCACCTTAGGTCCAGCTTGTGTCATCATTAAACCAGCATATAGAACACCTGTAAATGATCTACCTTCCTGCTTCATTGCCTTAGCCATTGGTACAAGAATGGTTTCTACTGCTTCCTCAACATCTGCTTGACTAAATTGTGGTACTGGAGAGTACGCACCCATTCCACCTGTATTTGGACCTTGATCGCCATCAAACACCCGCTTGTGGTCTTGAGCTCCAACCATTGGATAAACGACTTCATCATTAACAAAAGCCATTAAAGAAAGTTCTTCTCCAGCAAGGTATTCCTCGATGACAACTTTTCTTCCCGCATCGCCAAAAGCATCTTTTTCCAGCATATTTTCAAGAGCAGAAATCGCTTCAGCTTCTGTCATCGCAACTACAACACCTTTACCTGCAGCTAGACCATCAGCCTTAATAACAATCGGTGCCCCTTTTTCTTCAACATAAGCCTTTGCTTCGGAAAAACTCGTAAAGGTCTCAAAGAAGCCAGTAGGAATTCCATACTTTTTCATGATGTCCTTGGCAAATGACTTGCTTCCCTCAATCAGGGCAGCTTCACTTCTTGGTCCAAAAGCTAGCAAACCGTTTTCCTGTAATTCATTAACGAGACCATTCAATAACGGTACCTCTGGGCCAACAATCGTTAATCCGATGTTTTCTTGTTTAGCGAATTCGACTAAATCACGATTATTTGCTTCAGAGATTGGTACAAGCGTAGCAACATCTGCCATCCCATCATTTCCAGGTGCCACAAACACTTGTTCAACCATTTTACTTTGTGCACATTTCCAAGCAATTGCATGCTCGCGCCCACCACTACCGATAACCAAAACCTTCAAACCGTTCACCCCTTGTAAATGTTGAATGTAAATTGGATAGCTAGTGCTTTGAATGTAGCCCTCACCAATTCCACATTCTGAATTCTACATTAATTAGTGTTTAAAGTGTCTTACTCCTGTCATGACCATGGCAATTCCTAGCTCGTCTGCCTTTTTGATTGAGTCTTCGTCGCGGATTGAACCTCCTGGTTGAATGATTGCAGTAACGCCTGCTTTTCCAGCTGCTTCTACTGTATCATTCATTGGGAAGAAAGCATCAGACCCCATGACAGATCCAACAACATTCTCACCAGCTTGTTCAATCGCAATTTTTGCAGAACCAACACGGTTCATTTGCCCAGCGCCAACACCAACTGTCATATTGTCTTTAACTAATACAATCGCATTAGATTTTACGTGTTTAACTACTTTCCAAGCCATCTTTAAAGCTGCCCACTCTGCTTCTGTTGGTTCACGCTTAGTTACAACTGTAATCGTTGCCTCTTCAAGGCCAAACGTATCTTCATCTTGAAGTAATAAGCCACCATGGATAGATGTTAAACGCTTTTCTACTTTAGGTGTCGCTGTGAACGGTAATGTTATTAATCGTAAATTTTTCTTCGATGTTAAGATTTCTAGAGCTTCTTCTGTGAATGCTGGAGCAATAATAATTTCTAAGAAAATTTCTTTCATCTTCATAGCTGTTGCTGCATCTACTTCTTTATTTAGAGCAACAATTCCACCAAAAATCGATACTGGATCTGCTGCATATGCTTTATCATAAGCTTCTTCGATCGTCGTGCCTACACCAACACCGCAAGGGTTCATATGTTTAATCGCTACAACCGCAGGCTCAGTGAATTCTTTCACAAGGGCCAATGCAGCGTCTGCGTCATTGATGTTATTGTATGAAAGTTCTTTCCCATGTAATTGAGTAGCATTAGCAATTGAACTCTCCGCACCTAGTGGCTTTTTGTAAAACGCTGCTTTTTGATGTGGATTCTCGCCATAACGTAAATCTTGTTTTTTCTCAAACGTAACTGTTAACGATTCTGGAGACTCTTCTTTTACTTCATTCGTTAAGTATTCAGCAATAACTGCATCATAAGAAGCCGTGTGACGGAACACCTTTGCTGCTAAGCGAGCACGAGTTTCACCGTTTACAGCGCCCTCTTCTTTTAACTGACTAATCACTGTTTCATAATCAAGAGGATCAACAACAACTGTCACGTGTTTATGGTTTTTTGCAGCTGCACGAAGCATACTTGGTCCACCGATATCAATATTTTCAATTGCATCAGCAAATGTAACATCCGGCTTTGCAATCGTTTGTTGGAATGGATACAAATTTACAACAACTAAATCAATTGGTTGGATATTATGCTGTGCTAATTGAGCTACATGATCGTCACTCTCACGCATTGCAAGTAATCCACCGTGGATATTTGGATGGAGTGTTTTTACACGACCGTCTAAAATTTCTGGGAAACCAGTTACTTCAGAAATCCCAATCACAGGAATTCCTGCTTCTTGGATCGCTTTTTTTGTTCCACCTGTCGAGACAATTTCCACACCAAGTTCCACTAGTTGGCTAGCAAAAGGGATAATTCCTTCTTTGTTTGAAACACTAATTAAAGCACGTTTCATCTATGTTAAACCTCTCTTTCAACTCTGTTTAATAGTTTAGCTAGAACTTCTGGATAAAGTTTATGTTCAACTTCCTGAATTTTCGTTCGGACCATATCTACCGTGTCATTATCTTCAATAAAAATGGGGGCTTGTGCAATAATTGGACCAGTATCCATTCCTGCATCAACGTAATGGATCGTTACCCCTGTTACTTTTACCTTTGCCTCATATGCTTGTTCAATCGCATCTTTGCCTGGAAAAGACGGTAATAGCGATGGGTGAATGTTAATAATTCGACCTTCATAAGCTGATAGTAACGTCTCACCAATTAACCTCATGTATCCCGCTAGGACAATCCACTCTACGTTTTGTGAATGTAATTGTTCTAAAATCACTTGTTCAAAAGCTTGTTTATTCTCATAGTCTTTAGGATTAAACTGAAAAACACTAATATTATTTTGCCTCGCCCGCTCAATCGCAAAAGCATTTGGCTTATCAGATACCAAAATGGCTACCTCAGCATGAATTAGCTTAGTTTGAACCCCATCAATTATTGCTTGAAAGTTAGTGCCACTTCCTGAAGCAAAAACTGCTATTTTCGTCATTCAAATAGCCCTCCTATATGGACACCTTCCCCTGTACTAACGCGACCTAGAATATAGGCTTTCTCACCTTGACTCTCTAACTCTTTTATAGCTGCGACTGCTTCTTCCTTGGAGATAATCAAGATCATCCCAATTCCCATATTAAATGTAGAGAACATATCTTCAAACGATAATTGACCTTTTTCTTTAAGAAGATCAAAAATTGGCGGGATAGGCCATGAACCAAAATCAATATCTGCCTTCAAACCTGCTGGTAATGAGCGTGGAATATTTTCATAAAAACCACCGCCAGTAATATGAGAAAGACCTTTTACATTATATTGTTTTAGCACTTCTAAAATTGGTTTTACATAAATACGTGTTGGTGTTAGCAATTCTTCCCCTAGAGGCTTTTGAAGGTTACCATAAACCTCGTGTAAATCCAACTTCGCTTCTTCTAATAGAACCTTTCGCACAAGCGAAAATCCATTACTATGTAAGCCATTCGAAGATAGACCTACAATTACATCACCATCACTAATTTCTGCACCAGTTAACAGCTTTGATTTTTCGACGATTCCTACTGAAAATCCAGCTAAATCGTATTCATCTTCACCATATAAACCTGGCATTTCAGCCGTTTCTCCACCAATAAGGGCACAGCCTGCCTGCTCACAACCATCTGCAATCCCTTTAACGATTGCTTCGATTTTCGCTGGTTCAGCCTTGCCACAAGCAATATAATCTAAAAAGTAAAGCGGTTCTGCACCTTGAACAACAATGTCATTCACACACATCGCCACCGCATCAATCCCAATTGTGTCATGCTTATCAAGCATGAATGCCAACATTAACTTTGTTCCTACACCATCCGTACCCGAAACTAACACAGGCTCTTTCATATGAGTAAAACTTGATAGGTCAAACATGGCACCAAATGAACCTAAACCACCTAACACTTCAGGGCGCATTGTTCTTTTTACATGTTTTTTCATTCGTTCAACAGCTTCATAACCCGCCTCAATATCTACTCCAGCTCGTTTATATGCACTAGACATGATAACCTCCAAATTTAAATGTAGAATGTAAAATGTAGAATGTAGAATTTCTATGAGTAGTGCTTCGTTGCTTCACCCGCACTAATTCTAAATTCTACATTCTGGTATCTAAATTATGTTCTTAACATTTCACCGGTTTTTGTTCGCTTGTTCCTAAATCATATAGTTTTGTCGGATACTTCCCAGTAAAACAAGCAAGGCATTGACCATTATTTTCATGGTCCGTGTTCCTACCTACACCTGCAAGTAATCCTTCAATACTGATAAATGATAGAGTATCGGCACCTATTTCTTGACGAATTTCTTCCACATTTTTTGAAGCTGCAATTAACTCAGATGTTGAAGAAGTATCAATGCCATAGAAACATGGATTTGTAATTGGAGGAGCACTGATCCGAACATGAACTTCTGTTGCGCCTGCTTCACGTAGTAAACTCACGATACGTCTACTTGTCGTTCCACGAACAATCGAGTCATCAATCATCACCACTCGTTTTCCTTCGACAACACCACGAACGGCCGAAAGCTTCATTTTCACCCCTTGCTCACGTAACTCTTGAGAAGGTTGAATAAATGTTCTTCCTACGTAACGATTTTTAATTAAACCTAATTCGTAAGGAATTCCAGATTGTTCTGCATAACCAATGGCCGCTGAAATACTAGAGTCCGGAACTCCAGTTACGACATCTGCCTCAACGGGAGCTTCTAAGGCAAGTTGCTTCCCTAAGCTCTTTCTAGCTGTGTGAACATTAATTTCATCAACATTACTATCCGGTCTAGCAAAGTAAATATATTCCATACTACAAATTGAGCGGTGAATTGGCTCACTAAAGCGCTCTGAACGCAGTCCTTCATCGTTTATAATAATTAACTCGCCAGGAACAACTTCACGTTCAAATGTTGCACCAATCACATCAAAGGCACATGTTTCTGATGCAATGACGTAAGCATCACCTAATCTACCGATTGAAAGCGGACGTAAACCATTTGGGTCAAGAGCGACCATTAGTTGATTTTCAGTCATCACCATGAAAGCAAACGCGCCTTTCACCTGTGTCAAAGCGCTCTTTACACGCTCAACAAGAGGGAGCTCTTGGCTTCCTCTCTTAATTAAGTGCGCTAGTACTTCTGTGTCCGAAGTCGTTTGAAAAATGCTACCTTGACTCTCAAGTTCAAGTTTCAAGCTTTCTGCGTTCACCAAATTACCGTTATGAGCAAGAGCTAAACTTCCTGTTTGAGAGTTAAATAGTAAAGGCTGGGTATTAGCCAAGCCGCCACCACCAGCAGTGGAGTAGCGAACATGGCCAATTGCCCCGTTTCCGTGTAATGTTTCAATTTCTCCTTTAGAGAAAACTTCCGTTACAAGTCCAAGCCCTTTATGGATACTTAAGGTTTCTCCGTCTGTTACGACAATTCCAGTTCCTTCTTGACCACGATGTTGGAGGCTGTGTAATCCGTAGTAGGTAATCTGAGCTGCGTCAGGATGACCCCACACACCAAATACACCACATTCTTCATTTAGGCCTTTGATTTCAGCAAACATGGAATCGCTCCTCTCCAAGCTTCTTGTAAATCAGAAGTAGCTAGTTGGATAACCGTTTCACCACTTTCGTTTACAATTGTAAGCTCTGCGTCACTAACAACTTCACCGATGCAAGTTGCATCTACTAAACTTTCAAACTCCGCTTTTTTCTCGCGCGGTACAGAAATAACGAAACGCGTCTGACTTTCAGCGAATAACGCAGTTACCTTTTCACCATTAATCGCGATTTTCGCGCCAACTTTTCCATCCATAATACATTCAGCAACAGCTACAGCTAAACCACCTTCAGCCACGTCATGAGCAGATGCAACCGTTCCTTGACGGATCGCAGATAACAGTTGTTGTTGAGCTTTCTTTTCTACATCTAAGTCAATGCTTGGTGATTTTCCTGAAATCTCCCCATAGATTAACTTTTGAAGTTCACTTCCACCGAATTCTGGTTTCGTTTCTCCAATTAGGTAGATAAGATCTCCAACATTCTTGAAGCTTTGTGTTGTTACATAAGCTAAGTCTTCAATTAAACCAACCATACCAATTGTTGGTGTTGGGTAAACTGCTACGCCACTTCTTTCGTTATATAAAGAAACGTTTCCACCGATTACAGGTGTTTCAAGAGCGCGACACGCTTCACTTAGTCCGTCTGTTGATTTTTCTAACTGCCAGAAAATTTCTGGTTTTTCAGGGTTTCCGTAGTTTAAGCAGTCTGTTACTCCAAGTGGTGTTGCTCCTGAACATACAAGGTTTCTTGCCGCTTCAGCAATGGCAATTTTCCCACCCATTTCAGGATCAAGATATAAATAGCGAGAGTTACAGTCTGTTGTCATCGCTAATGCTTTATTTGTATCACGAATTCGTAGTACAGCTGCGTCAGAACCTGGGCAAACAACTGTATTTGTACGAACCATATAATCGTATTGGTTATAAACCCACTCTTTACTAGCAATCGTTGGTTGTGCTAATAAGCTTAACAGCATTTCTTGAACATCAGTAACTTCTGGCACAACCACTTCTTGAGCTTGGAATTGTGCAAAGTATTCAGGCTCACGAGAAGGCTTGTGGTATACCGGTGCATCTTCGGCTAGAGCATCAACTGGTACTTCAGCCGCTACCTCACCTTGGAATATTAAACGAAGCATTTTATCATCAGTAACCTTACCGACAACCTTCGATAATAGACCCCATTTGTCAAAAAGAGCTTTAATCTCGTCTTCACGGCCTTGTTTAACAACAATTAACATACGTTCTTGTGACTCAGAAAGCATCATTTCATAAGGTGTCATTCCTAATTCACGTTGTGGCACTTCATCTAAATTAAGTTCAATTCCTGAACCAGCTTTACTTGCCATTTCAGCTGATGAAGATGTAAGACCAGCTGCCCCCATATCTTGAATTCCAACTAGCGCGTCAGACTTAATTAACTCAAGACATGCTTCAAGTAATAACTTCTCCATGAACGGATCTCCAACTTGAACTGCTGGACGCTTAGCATCCGAATCTTCATCAAGTTCTTCCGAAGCGAAAGTTGCACCATGAATTCCGTCACGACCAGTGCTAGCACCAACATACATGACCGAGTTGCCAACGCCTTTTGCTTGCCCTTTTTGAATATCTTTATGGTCAATTAAACCTACACACATTGCATTAACTAATGGATTTCCTTCGTAACAAGGGTCGAATTGAATTTCTCCACCAACTGTTGGAATTCCAATACAGTTTCCATAACCAGCGATACCAGCTACGACTTCCTCAAATAAATATTTTACTTTTGGCGACTCTAATTCACCAAAACGTAACGAGTTTAATAAAGCGATTGGACGAGCACCCATTGAGAAAACGTCACGGATAATTCCACCTACACCAGTTGCTGCCCCTTGGTAAGGTTCAATCGCTGATGGATGGTTATGACTTTCAATCTTGAAAACTACCGCTTGCTCATCATTAATATCAATAATTCCTGCACCTTCACCAGGCCCTTGAAGCACTCGTTCACCAGTGATTGGGAACTTTTTAAGTAATACCTTTGAATTTTTATAAGAACAATGCTCGCTCCACATAACTGAGAAAAGTCCAGTTTCCGTCCAGTTCGGAAGACGACCAAGGATATTTTCGACCATTTGAAATTCTTCGTCACTTAAGCCCATGTCTGCATACAGACGTTTTTCTTTAATCATTTCTGCTGTTGGTTCTTTAAGTAGTAAGGACATGTGCTTCCCTCCAGTTACGTAAAATTGACTTAAATAATTGTAATCCGTCATTGCTACCAAGTAGTTGATCAACGGCACGTTCAGGGTGTGGCATCATCCCAAGAACATTTCCTTGCTCATTTGTAATTCCCGCAATATCACTAACTGATCCGTTCGGGTTGTTTTTATATTTGAAAACAATTTGGTTATTAGCTTCTAATGTTTTTAACATTTCTTCATCACAATAATAGTTCCCTTCACCATGAGCAACAGGGATCGTAATTTCTTGACCAGCTTCATAGCCTGTCGTAAACATTGTTTGATTATTCTCAACCACTAAAGTTACCGGGCGGCAAATGAACTTTAAGTTCTCGTTACGACGCATCGCACCTGGAAGAAGACCAGCTTCAAGTAGAACTTGAAACCCGTTACAAACACCAAGAACTGGTTTATCTTCAGCAGCTGCTTTTTTCACAGCTTCCATGACATTTGAAAATCTAGCAATCGCACCACAACGTAGGTAGTCACCATAGGAGAACCCACCAGGTAAAAGAATGCCATCAAAACGATCTAAATTAGTTTCTGTATGCCAAACGTATTCAACTTCTTCTCCAAGCTCATCACGAATCGCATGGTACATATCTACATCACAGTTGGATCCTGGAAAGACGATACAAGCAAATCTCATGAAGGGACTACCTCCTCGATTTCGTAACGGTAATCTTCAATAACTGTGTTTGCTAATAGTTTTTCACACATTTCTTTCACACGAGCATCAACGTTTTCATTCTTTTCTAAAGTAAGCTCTAAATATTTCCCGATACGTACTTCTTGAACCTCATTATATGATAACGCGTGAAGTGACGAACGCACTGCACTTCCTTGTGGATCTAGAACGCTTTCTCTTAATGTGATATATACCTTTACTTTGAACATGATGATCCTCCTAGTCTAGTTAAAATTTCTTCATATCCTTCTGTTAAGCTACCAAGGTTACGACGGAACAAATCTTTATCAAATTTTTGATTTGTATGAATATCCCAAAGACGACACGTGTCAGGAGAAATTTCATCTGCTAAAAGAATGTCCCCTTCACTGGTTAAACCGAACTCTAGTTTAAAATCTACTAATCTTACATTGACGTTTTTGAAGAATTCTAGTAAAAATTCATTGACGCGAAACGCATGGTTGCGAATGACTTGTAATTGTTCTGGAGTTGCAATATTGAGCATACGAATGTGATCTTCATTGATGAGCGGATCGCCAAGAGCATCATCTTTATAGTAGTACTCAATGATTGCTTGATCTAACTGGATACCCTCTTCCATTCCTAAACGTTTAGCTAAACTGCCGGCAGTTACGTTTCGGACAACAACCTCTAAAGGAACAATCGTCACCTTGCGAACGAGCTGTTCTGTATCTGAGAGCTTTTCAACAAAATGATTGTTGATACCAGCTCTTGTTAAGGCCTCAAATATTTGCGAAGTAATTAAATTGTTAAGACGTGATTTCCCAGCGATTTTATCCTTCTTCTCGCCGTTAAAAGCTGTGGCATCGTCTTTATATTCCACCCATAGAACATCTTGTACATCTGTTGCATAAATTTTCTTCGCTTTACCTTCGTATAAAAGCTCATTCTTTATCACAATTTGCGCCTCCATTTTAATAGGAATAATGAATTGGGTTAGTTATGACAACTATTGTTGAGGTTATGCTTTGCCATTACCTCAAAGCATAGCCCTCAACAATTTTTTATTTTAAAAATTATAAAAGTCCTACTCTTTCAAAGATCGTATCGACATGTTTTAAGTGGTGATTGTAATCAAAGCAATCATCAATTTCTGCTGTACTTAACAGTGACGTGATTTTGTCATCTGCTTCTACTAGTTCACGGAATTGAACGCCACGCTCCCAAGCTTCCATTGCTTTAGGTTGAACCAGATCATATGCTTCTTCACGAACCATTCCCTTATCAATAAGAGAAAGAAGAACACGTTGAGAGTAAATTAATCCATATGTTCTAGTCATGTTGCGCTTCATGTTTTCTGGGAACACCGTTAAGTTTTTCACGATATTACCGAAACGGTTAAGCATATAATTTAATGCGATCGTCGCATCCGGAATGATAATACGCTCTGCTGATGAGTGAGAGATATCTCTTTCATGCCATAACGCTACGTTCTCATAAGCTGTAACCATATGACCACGTAGAACACGAGCTAGACCAGTCATATTTTCCGAACCAATCGGATTACGTTTGTGAGGCATTGCTGAAGATCCTTTTTGACCTTTCGCGAAAAACTCCTCTACTTCACGTGTTTCACTTTTTTGTAGACCGCGAACTTCTGTTGCCATCTTTTCAATAGAAGCTCCGATAAGAGCTAACGTTCCGATGTAATGAGCATGTCGATCACGTTGTAGAGTTTGTGTTGAAACTGAGGCCCGCTCTAATCCTAAGTTTTCACAAACAAATTGTTCAACGAACGGGTCAATATTGGCATATGTTCCAACTGCCCCAGAGATCTTACCAACTCGAACGCTCTCAGCTGCTTGCTTAAAACGTTCTAAGTTGCGTTTCATTTCTTCGTACCATAGTGCTAGCTTTAAACCAAACGTTGTTGGCTCAGCGTGTACTCCATGAGTACGACCCATCATTACCGTATCTTTGTGTTCAATTGCTTTATTTTTTAAGATTTCAATAAAGTTCGTAATATCCTTTTCTAAAATCTCATTTGCTTGTTTTAACAAGTATGATAAAGCTGTATCAACAACATCAGTAGAAGTTAGACCATAATGTACCCATTTTCTTTCTTCTCCTAGAGTTTCAGATACGGCTCTTGTAAACGCAACGACATCATGTCTTGTTTCTTCTTCAATTTCTAAAATACGTTTGATATCAAAAGAAGCGTTCTCTCTAATTTTTTTTACATCTCCTTTTGGAATATCTCCTAATTCAGCCCAAGCTTCACAAGCTACGATCTCCACTTCTAACCAAGCCTTAAAGCGGTTTTCATCTGTCCAAATTGCGCCCATTTCTGGTCTTGTGTAACGTTCAATCATGTGTTTACCTCCATTTTTTCCTCTTGCCAAATTTCAAGAGAACGAATAGTTTCAAGTGCTTCCTCAACCGTATTACCTAAGACGGTTAAATGCCCCATTTTTCTACCTTTCTTTGCTGCTTCTTTGCCATATAAATGTAAGTGACAATTAGACATACGATGAACAGTCGCAAGAACTTTCGGTAGATGTTCTCCTAATATATTTACCATAACTGTTGGCTTTAGTAATGTTGTATCACCTAATGGCCAATTACAGATGGCTCGAATATGTTGATCAAATTGCGACGAGGCACAAGCATTAATAGTATAATGCCCTGAATTGTGCGGTCTTGGCGCGAGCTCATTGACATAAATCTCACCTGCGCTTGTTAAAAACATTTCAACTGCGAGCGTCCCTACTAATTCAAAATAGTTAGCTAAATGTAACGCAACTTCCTCAGCTTTTTGAATAATTTCCGCTGAGACTCGCGCTGGAACGATCGACATATGCAATATATTGTTTTTATGAATGTTTTCAGCTGCTGGAAACGTTTTTGCTTCTCCTTCCGTATTCCTGGTGACGATTACTGATAGTTCTTTCTCAAAAGTAATCCACCTTTCTAATACGAGTTCATCAGCCTGTGTTAATAGTTCAAAGGCTTCTTCTATGTTTTTAAAATTTTTTACAACCACTTGGCCTTTACCATCGTAGCCACCACGACACGTTTTCAACACGGCAGGTAACCCTAATTGGTTAATTCCTGTTACTAAATCTTCTTTGTTGCTGACTAAATGGTACGGTGCTACCTTTATACCAGAAGCTTCAATCGCAGCTTTTTCTTTGCCTCGATGTTGAGTAACAGACAAGAGCTTACTGCCTTGTGGTAGATTTCCATTCTCCTCTAGCCAGTTTGCCGTTTCACTATCGATATTTTCAAATTCGTATGTTAGGACATCACAGTTGTCTAAGAGTTGTTTAGCTCCGGTAAGATCATCATAAGCAGCAACGACTTCAACGTCAGCTACCTGACCACATGGAGAATTCTCATTTGGTTCTAAGACAGCTATGCCAAAACCCATCTCCCGAGCCGATAAGGCCATCATTCTTCCCAGCTGACCGCCGCCCAAAATTCCAATCGTACTTCCGGGTAGTATCATTTTCCTCACAGCTCTTCACTCGTTTCTAACACACGTTGTGTAATTTCGGCTCTTCTTTGTGTGATTGCTTCTTCAATGTCACTATACTGAGTGGCAAGCATTTGCGCTGCCAGTAGACCTGCGTTTTCAGCGCCCGCCTTCCCTATCGCCACAGTAGCTACCGGGATCCCTCCTGGCATTTGAACGATAGATAGTAGAGAGTCGAGTCCGTTTAATGCCTTCGATTGAACTGGAACTCCAATGACTGGTAAAATTGTTTTCGCTGCTACCATCCCTGGTAAATGCGCTGCGCCTCCAGCTCCTGCAATAATTACCTTTAAGCCTCTCTCTTTCGCTGACTCTGCATAACTAAACATTAAGTCAGGAGTTCGATGTGCCGATACAACTCGTTTTTCAAACGGGACATTTAATTGCTCTAAAATGGTACATGCGTGTTGCATTGTTTCCCAATCAGAAGTACTTCCCATAATGACACCAACTAATGGCTTTGACATAGTGACCTCCCACAACTCTATAAGTCTATTTTTATATTTTAATATAATTTTTAGAATTTTCTAAACAATCCAAAAAACCCAAGTATTAAAATAATGCTAGTTCTCTATGCGAGGAAGCAAATTCATACTTGGGCTAAAAATGTAGAAGAGTCCAGGCGCTTTTAATCAAGCAATTGATTAAAAACCCCTCTTACTACAAGTATAGTTGCTTTCCTTCATAGTCTAATGATTTATGGTCATTAGGTAGAAACTTCTGGGCCATATCCCCAACATTATATGAAGAAAGTATTATGATCACGTTGTTTATCCATTTCAATCTTAGCAGTTTGTCAGAAGATTTGTCAACGTAAATCGAACGTTTTTTCTAACAAGTTATTCTATCGTTCGTTTTTAGTCGTTTAACTTCCCTTCAAAAGTAATTTTTTGTTCTTTTACTACCGTTTCAAGCTTGCCACCCTGATTAACTTCATGGAAGACAGGCTCTTCCATTCTCCTTACTGGTGTATAACCTTCCTTAGCCATGCGATCAAGGCATTGTGAGATTGTTTCACCAGATTCGACGACAAATTTTTTCTTTTTTAGTTTCTTCTCCACTTCTTCCTTACCTCCGAATCCCTTTTACCCAGAAGCCGCCATAGAAAGTTTTTGGTTCATGCGAGATAATAAATGCTTTTGGATCAAGGTCTTTAATTGTTTTATAGAGAGCTTTTTCTGACTTACGTGATGTTAGAATTTCCATCATTAATCGTTCACCTTCACGACCATGTGCCACCCAGTTGGTTACACCAAAGCCCTTGTCTCTAAGTGCATTTGGGATATCTGGTTCGTATTCTTTCGTAATAACATTTACAGTAATATAACCTAGAGCTAGTTTTTCCTCAATTTTCATTCCTACCAAGACACCTATAGCATACCCGATTGCGTAGGCAATTAAATTTTCCACTCGGTCAAGGTTATCTAACACTAATCCTAAACCAATAATATAAATGATAACTTCCACGATACTCGTTAACGCCGCGAAGTAACGTTGACCTTTTAGCGTAAAAATCATCCGAATGGTAAACAAAGTCACATAGACAATGTTAATCGCAAGTATGATCGTAATCATCCCAACAGCATTCTCCAGAATAAGATCAATCATTTTGTATACCCCCTATTTGAATTGCCTTTTCCCTAAGGCTCTTTTCGTAAACTTTGTGGCTATTACGATTAATCAGTTTAAAGGTTATATTAGAAGCCCTCCAAACCATCTGCAGTACCTAGTATTATTCAAAACTACACCCTTTACGAAAACAGCCTACTTTAAAAGAACTCTTCTTGGTAGGATAACAGATTCAGTTTCCTTTTTAAAGGAATACCCAATACCAACTATTGGTTATCATACCCCTTTAGGTTTCGATTAAATCTAGGCATTTAATTGGTCAAGAAAAGGTCATACTAGGTATACTAGTATGGTAAGGAACAGAATGGAGGTATAAAAATGATTATTGAAATGTGGACAGATTTTGCGTGACCATTTTGCTATATTGGCAAGAGGCGTCTGGAGGATGCCCTAAAGAAGATTGACCACCCGATTGAGGTAACATACCGTTGTTTTGAATTAGATCCGACAGCAGATCGTGATGTGACTAACAATATGTATGAAAAATTGTCTCACAAATATGGGATGAGTATTGAGCAAGCAAAAGTTAATTGCGATAATATGGCAAAAACCGCTGCTAGCGAAGGGTTAGAATTTAATTTTGAGACAATGATATTAACAAATACGTTCGATGCACACAGATTGACGATGTTTGCTAAATCGCAAGGGTTAATGAAGGAAATGACAGAACGCATCCTACGTGCCTATTATACTGAGTCAAAACATATCGGAGATCACGGGACATTAGTTGAGTTAGCTGTAGAAGTTGGTCTTGATCGAGGTCAGGTTGCTACTATGTTAGCAAGCAATGCGATGGCTGATGCAGTTCGTCATGACGAAACAGAAGCTAGCCAATACGGCATCCGTAGTATCCCGTTCTTCTTAATTAATAAGAAATATGCCATCACTGGCGCTCAACCAACTGAGACATTTGTACAGTCTTTGAAGCAAATTATCGATGAAGAAGGATTGAACGCTGCTGAAGGCGCAATCTGTGATGAAACAGGTTGCGAAATACCGAAGAAATAGATGCTTGAAATATGAAGGCCTATACCCCTGGAATGTGAGGTATAGGCTTTTGTTTTGTGTGGTTTGATGGGATTTAGAGAGGCGGAGCATTATTTCGTTGTTACTGAACAAAGTAGAAGTCTAAGTGGGGTTGGTTAGCGAATGAGCTTTACAAATATTTGCAGTTTAGGGATCTATTCAGCTTGATTAGTGCTCGGTTTTTACAGCTTCTTACAGATTTGCGCTCCATTCGGCTTGATTAGCGCTCGATTTTTACAGGTTCTTACAAATTTGCGCTCCATTCAGCTTGGTTGGCGCTCAGTTTTTACAGGTTCTTACAGATTCGCGTTCCATTCGGCTTGATTGGCGCTCGGTTTTTACAGCTTCTTACAGATTCGCGCTCCATTCAGCTTGATTAGTGCTCGGTTTTTACAGCTTCTTACAGATTTGCGCTCCATTCAGCTTGATTAGTGCTCGGTTTTTACAGCTTCTTACAGATTTGTGCTCCATTCGGCTTGATTAGTGCTCGGTTTTTACAGCTCCTTACAGATTTGCGCTCCATTCGGCTTGATTGGCGCTCAGTTTTTACAGGTTCTTACAGATTTGCGCTCCATTCAGCTTGATTGGCGCTCAGTTTTTACAGGTTCTTACAGATTCGCGCTCCATTCGGCTTGATTGGCGCTCGGTTTTTACAGGTTCTTACAGATTCGCGCTCCATTCGGCTTAATTGGCGCTCAGTTTTTACAGGTTCTTACAGATTGGGTCAGGTTCCAACCGAAACGATCACACTTTTTACATCTTCTTACAGTTTTGTGGTCGGTTCCAGCGGCCCACCTCTTTTTTATATCCCTAACCAGCCCAAACTCCCTCATCCCCTGCCATGCTCCGTTCCAACCTCCTCCTTTAGCTAAAATAACCGGCCAAGTGGCCGGTCGTAGCTTACTTAACTTATATACCTCGTTGCTTCGGCAGGTGACAATTTCATTGTTGCTCGTGCTGGAAGTGCAATGAGTAGCAGAGTTAAAAAAATTGAAGCTAGATAATATAAACTAATTTTAGCATATGGGAAAATAACATCAATTCTTTGAATTTCCTCATTTCCATCGTTCATCAACGATTGAAGCATCATATCTCCACCATAAGCTCCCACGACAATTCCAATAGTGATGCCGATAATCGCAATCGCCGCGCCTTCAATTAAATAACTCCAATAGATCAGCCTTGGACTAATTCCAATCGCCCTAAGCATCCCAATCTGTTGTCTCCTTTCTCTAATGACTCTAATCATCACAACCATTAAACCGATAATTCCGATGATTGTAGCTAGTGCATTAAATCCTTCAAACAGCGCGAAAAACATCACGATAAACGAACTACTTACTACTGCCATCTCAGTTGGATTTATTAAAGGATAGATATTATTTAGAGTAAACTCTTTTTCGATTGCTCTTGCTGTTTGGGCTAAAGTAGTGGTCGGTTCAACTTTAAGCAAGATCGTCTTAGAGATAAGACGTGCATCACTAACAATCTCTAGAAGCCCCTCTTCACTCATCCACATCCCATATGACGTTGGAAATTCATAGCTATCATGTTCATATTTTGCAATAGCTGCGACTCTCTTTTGGATTTGTCCTGTCGCTGTTTGAAAAGTGATCACATCACCCGGTTCTAGAAACCGGTCTAAGCGAAACTCTGAGACAACAACTAAACTTGGATCATTAACAACAGCCTGCCAAACATCACGGTCGCTAGAAAATTGACGTTCTCTTTGCAAAAGAGTAATTGTATTCCCATTCGCAAATGTATTATCTATACCATTTACCTTGTCATAGAAACCATCAACATTCGCTTGAGATACAACCGTAACTTCCTGTAGCTCTTTTTCTACTATATACTTTGAAGAAGCCACCATTTTTTCAATATCTTCTATTTCCCATGTTCCAGATACATTTTTCGCTAATAGGTCATAACCTGCAGTTGCTGTATCTTGATCAAACGTACTAAAATGGCTTTCCATTGTTTTACTAAATACCCCAGCAAAACTTGTTAAAAATAACACTAACGAAAACATAAAGATTAACATTCCCGTTCTCGTTGGATTTACCTCAGGATAACGAAGCGATAAGTTTAACACTCCGTTTAATTTCGGAAACGGTCGTAGTACCCATTTTATCAAAGTAAAGATAACCGGAAGTCCAATTATAAAAATACTTACTAGCAATAACAGCAACCCTAAGCTTACTGCTAGATTAATTAACGGCTGGATAGCGCTGTTACTTACTGACTCGATATATGCTGTTGATTTTGTAAGGATAAACAAACTAATGGTTGCCATCATCAATACAGCTGTTACACCAATTCTAAATGGAGTAAGTCTAGATTTATAAATTCCTTCACTATCAGTAACCGCTAATGCATTTACAATTGATATTTTTACAGCTTTCCTCGTAATAAATGCTATACATAAATAGATGAGTATTAATCCGATAGAAAACCCTGTCAGTAATGTTACTACACTTACTGAAAACTCATAACGGATGCTTAAGCCACTCGTGTATTCAACAGTTGTTGAGAGAATATCACGAATTTGTAAAACTAGAAAATAAGCCAAACCGACTCCAACTATCATTCCGATAAATCCAGAGATGATCCCATAGATACTTCCTTCAATTTTTAATAGACGACTTAGATCTCCCTCACTTAAACCAATGGCTCTTAAAATACCGAACTCTTTGCGGCGCTCTTCTGCTACCATTTTAAAAACATTCATAATCAATGCCATTCCTATAATGACTGCGGTAATACTTGAAATTGTAAAGATCGGTAACAGCTTCGAGCTTTTTTCAAGCTCATTGCTTGTGTAAAAACCGACCGGTACTGTGTACCAATTTCCCCCTGGAGAATAGATGTGAAACGACTTAATGTTTGCATTTGTCGAGTGTTGGGAAGTTAGGACATTTGTATAACCTGCTTCATCGATCTCAACTAAACCTCGGGCTGTTTCTAATGAAACGATCGCTGTGGATGTTGCTCGATTTGTCCCTCTATATCCAGTTATTCCTCGTTCAGGAACTATCTGAGCAACTGTAAATGTGTGCTTTTTCTCAAAGACATCCACAACAACTACCTGATCCCCTTCTCCTACTTCTAACTTAGAAGCTGTTCGTTCAGATAAAATAATTTCATCACTATTTAATGACGAAAGAGAAATACCTTCCACTGCATCTTCATCAAAATTTCGCGCAGCCTCCTCTTCTACACCTAACACATACGTTTTGGGATTAAGAATGAGTGGCTGACCATTTTCATCTAGCTTCATAAGCAACATCTCGTTACTAACGATGGGTAATAATCCCGCAACCTGCCAATCCTGTCGTCTGTTATCGTTTTTTATTTTTTGAAGATCTTCGTCTAAGAAATATGGATTTGCTAACTCTTTCTGACCAATCGCGGATACATCACCGACAATAGTACCTAACTGTTCCTCGTACACTCGATCTACACTTTGGGATATAGAGTAATCAAGGAGCAACGAAGTAGTGATTAGAGCGGTACCTACCATAGCCCCGATCACTGTTAAAACTGTTGTTTGCTTGTGGACAAACAAGTTTCGAATTGCCATTCGCCGTAGATGTGCATATTTCCTTGCCGTAAAAAAAGTTGATAATACGAAAAGGCTGGCAATGATTATGGTTACGTAAGCAAACATTAGCTCTCTCTCCTTTCAGAGACGAGCAACCTTGTTTTGCTTTTGCGTTCTTGGATAATAACTCCACTATCCATATAAAGTATTTTATGGGCTCTTTCAGCTACCTTTGGATCATGGGTTACAATTACAAATGTAATTCCATCAACTCGATTTAAATGGTCAATCAAATCCAGCACCATTTCTGTTGTTTCACGATCTAAAGCTCCTGTTGGTTCATCTGCCCAAACAACTTTTGGTCCATTAACAATTGCTCTAGCTAGGGCAACACGCTGTTGTTGTCCCCCTGACAGTTCACTAGGACGATGGTTTTTTCGATCCTTTAACCCGACACGTACTAGCGCTTCCTCTGCTTTTTTTCTAGCTAACTTACCTGATATTCCCTGGCATAATAGAGGTAGCTCAACATTTTCTACGGCTGTTAAAACTGGAATTAAGTTATATGATTGAAAAACAAAACCCATGCACTCTGCACGAAATTGATCTTTTTTCTCAGCTTTAATCTTATGCAAATTTACACCGTTAACTACTACATTACCCCCTGAAATACTGTCAATTCCAGAAACTGTGTTTAAAAAAGTGGTTTTCCCACAACCAGAAGGCCCCATAATCGCAACGATTTGCCCTTCTTCAATGTCAACCGTAATTCCCTTTAAGACCTCTACCTTTTGTTCACCATTATCAAAAATTTTTGCTAAATTTGTTACTTCAATTAGTTTCATTAATTCTCCTCCTAACTCTTCGTTGAATTAAATGTACTAAACCAATTTCTAGATTTTTTCAAGAAGATGTTAAGATCTTGTCAAGATATCGGAAAAATAGGTAAATTGATCTTAAAAACTGTTCCTTTTCCTAACTCACTGTCAACGTTTATCTCTCCTCCATGGGCAACCACAAATTCCTTGGCGATCGCAAGCCCTAAACCCATTCCACCAAAATCACGACTTCGAGATGCCTCAATCCGATAAAATCTTTGAAAGACATATGGGAGATATTCAATTGGAATCCCTTGTCCTGTATCTTTAATTGCAATGTGAACCCTATCGTCGACTTTATCAAGGCAGATTTCAACATGCCCATTTGCCCCGGTATAACGGATCGCATTTCCAACCAAGTTTATAAACACTTGCTTTAGCCGTGAAAGGTCACAATAAATCTCAGTATTAGTAGCACCTACGAGTTTTAATGAGATTTTCTTTTCCTCAGCTTCTACTTGGAGAATTGTTGAAACCTCTTGAACCAATTCATCAAATTTTACCCAACTTCTATCTAACTTTAGGTGGCCCGATTCAGCTAAACTCAATTGACGTAAATCTAAAATTAATTTTGACATTCGCGATGTTTCATCTAAAAGTGGTAACAGGCTTTCGCTAGTTAAAGGTACAGCCCCTTCAATAATTGATTCTAACTGTCCTTTGAAAATTGATATCGGTGTTCTTAACTCATGAGCCACATCCGCAACCATTTGAGTCCTTAACTGCTCGCCTTTAGTTAAGTCCGTTTGAAGTTTCTTTACAGATTGTACAATTTCTTCGTATCCTTCTATCGAGTCAATCTGCAACGTATTTGGGTGGTCTGCAACAGCTTTTACCTGTTCCTGAACTGTTTGAAACAAACGGCGCCGCCATATGTAATGCAAATAAATACTCATCAGCACAATCAACCATAAGATAATTATTAAGATAGTAGATAACATTGGTTGTGTATCGTACATCCGACCAATAAAAAATGTAACAAACACTGAAAATGAAGATATGACTATATAAAAGAAGAGATCAATCTTTGTTTTTACCATTAGAATTACTTCTCCCTTATCTTATATCCGACCCCAAATACTGTTAATATCACTTGAGGGTCATTAGCATCAATCTCAATCTTCTTTCTAAGGTTCCGGATATGAGTGTCTATTGACCGTTCATAGCCTAGATATTCTTCACCTAGGGCATGTTCTAGGAGTTGCAATCTACTATACACTCTCCCAGGGTTCTTGGCTAAAGTGGCAAGTAACTTAAACTCTGTTGGCGTTAACGTTACCTCAACTTGATTAACCCTAACAATGTAGCGTTCGATATTAATTTCTAGGTAATCTTGTATTGTTATAATATTTGGTGGCTTTTGATCTATTTGTTTTTGTATACGCCTAAGCACAATCTTTATACGTGCAGCTAATTCTCGAACCGAAAAAGGCTTTGTAATATAATCATCTGCACCAATCTCTAAACCTAGCAGCTTATCAATTTCTTCAAACTTTGCTGTTAGAAAAAAAATAGGGACATCCGAAAAGTCACGGATTTTCCTACAAACCTCAATACCTGACATCTGCGGCATCATCCAATCAAGAACAACTAAATCTACTCTTTTATTCTTTAGGATCTCTATTGCTGAGAGGCCGTCCTTTGCTGTATAAACAAGATACCCTTCTTGTACAAGGTAATTTTCAATTATTGAGGTAATTTTCTCCTCATCATCAACTACTAAAATAGTCGCACTCACATTCTTTCACCTTCCTAATTTAAAGAAACTATACCAATTATAAACATACTATAAGAAGATGCTTTAGTTGTATAGTGTATTTAAGAATTAAGGAACACTAAAAAGTCTATTGAATTCACTCACACCTTGAGTTAGCCCTTTCTTTAATATCTTGTGGGTTTGGAACTAGGAAGCACGTACGGAGCTGAGCTCGTAGACGCAGGAAAGCCACTGACCTCGTTTTCATCGTGAACTACGACCATGAGTTACTTCATGCTGCTTTGCATCGAGGAAGTTTGCATCGAAGCAATACTTGTAGACGCAGAGAAGCTACTGACCTGATCCCTTCATGACTTAACTTCATTGAGTAACTTCGTGCTGCTTTGCGACGAGGAAGCACGCTTCGGAGCTGAGCTCGTAGACGCTGGAAAGCCACTGACCTCATTTTCATCGTGAACTTCTACCATGAGTTACTTCATGCTGCTTTGCATCGAGGAAGCTTACATCGAAGCGATACTTGTAGACGCAGAGAAGCTACTGACCTGATCCCTTCATGACTTAACTTCATTGAGTAACTTCGTGCTGCTTTGCGACGAGGAGGCACGCTTCGGAGCTGAGCTCGTAGACGCCGGAAAGCCACTGACCTCATTTTCATCGTGAACTTCTACCATGAGTTACTTCATGCTGCTTTGCATCGAGGAAGCTTACATCGAAGCGATACTTGTAGACGCAGATGCACAAAAGCCAATTAAGATGTTCCAATCTTCTTCTAGACAAACAAAAAAACACACCCTAATTGGATGTGTTTTTTATTTACCTAGCAACGTCCTACTCTCACAGGGGGAAACCCCCAACTACCATCGGCGCTGAAGAG